>Ga0302274_10000011_pt1 | contig 234068 bp, 184 predicted proteins | sample III_Bog_N2_1_FD_198755 | JGI IMG/M metagenome (GOLD analysis project Ga0302274, IMG submission 198755) | Peat permafrost microbial communities from Stordalen Mire near Abisko, Sweden - III_Bog_N2_1 | ecosystem: Environmental > Terrestrial > Soil > Wetlands > Peat | place: Sweden: Abisko...
TATGGCTTCATCGGCGGCTCAATGGGCGCCGTGGTGGGCGAGACGATCACCCGCGCCGTGGATCGCGCGCGCGTGGGGCGCAAGCCGCTCGTCATCGTGGCCGCATCGGGCGGAGCGCGCATGATGGAGGGCGTTGTGAGCCTGATGCAGATGGCCAAGATCAGCTCGGCGCTGGGGCAACTGGATGATGCAAAGGTGCCGTACATCTGCCTGCTCACCGATCCGACGACTGGCGGCGTGACGGCCAGCTTTGCCATGCTGGGCGATCTGAATATCGCCGAGCCGGGCGCACTGATCGGCTTTGCCGGGCCGCGCGTGATCGAGCAGACGATCCGCCAGAAGCTGCCCGAGGGCTTTCAGCGCGCCGAGTTCCTCAAGGAAAAAGGCTTCATTGACGCTGTTGTTCATCGCCGCAACCTGAAGGCTTACATTAGCCGCGCGCTGGATTTCATGCAGGTGCAGGCCGTCGCCTGACGTGCACCGCTCCGCCCAGCGCGATACTCTGAAACCATGCAGACCGCAACCATCGCAATGGGCGCGAACCTGGCCAGCCGCGCGGGCTCACCGGAGGCGACGCTGGTGGCGGCGGCGCTGCGGTTGGAATCGCTGGGGCGCGTCATGCGCCGCTCGTCGCTCTATTCAACCGCGCCTGAGGGCTTTCACGCGCAGCCGCGCTTTGTGAATGCGGTGGTCGAGTTGGAGACGGAGCTTGCGCCGTGCGCGCTGCTTGAAAACCTGCTGGCCATCGAGCGGGAGTTTGGCCGCGACCGGGCGGCGAGCTTTGCGAATGGCCCGCGCTCGCTCGACCTGGACATTTTGCTTTACGGCGATCTGCAAATCAGCGAGCCGGAGCTTACGATCCCTCATCCCCGTTTGGCGGAGCGCGCCTTTGTGCTGGTGCCGTTGAACGAGATTGCGCCGCAAGCCGTCGTTCCCGGAGTCGGAAAAACCGTGGCGCAGTTGCTCGCCGCGCTGTCTCTTGATTCCGATGCGGTGGTCCGGGTTGGAAGCGAGCTGTGGGCGGATGGGTAAATTTTTCAGGCTTTCATTTGACAGGCGAACAGATATACAATATATATACATAAAGGTCGATGGAAATCCACTTTCTCTATCTGGTCAGCGTTTTGTATGGGACTCGGAGAAGTGTCGGGCAATGCCCGCAAGCATGGCGTGAGCTTTGAATTGGCCTGTCAGGTCTTCTTTGATCCTTTGATTCGCATGGAAGACGCGAGCACCGGAGGAGAAGAGCGTCAGGCTGCCATCGGATTTTCCGAGGATTGGGCACTGCTTTATGTCGTTCATCTGCTGCGCGAGGGCGACTTGATCCGCATCATCTCCGCGCGTCCGGCAACCGCGCAGGAACGGAGAGCTTATGAAGACGGCTAGCGAAAGAATCCGGCGGCGTTTGAAGATCGATCGTCCGATGACGGTCATCAGCATTCGTATCCCGGAAGACGTGATTGAAGACCTGAAAGAGATTGCGCCGACGCTCGGCTTCAGCGGCTATCAACCGCTGATCCGCGCCTATATCGGCCAAGGGCTGCGCAAAGACCTGGCGCGGCTGGAGAGTTCGCAGTTTCAGGCGCTCACCGAGAGCCTGCGCAAACATGGCATCGATGATCGGGTCATCTCCGCCGCCATTGCCGAGGCGCAGCGAAAGACGGCATAACACCGCGCGTCCTGCAATACTCAGTTCATTCATCTTTCAGCAAGAGAATCTTACGAGACGGCTTCCAATGGGCCTTGACTTCGAGATACTGGCGACCAGCGCTGCCGGCGGGCGGCGGGGACGGATGCATCTGGCGCACCGGAGCGTCGAAACGCCTGTCTTTATGCCGGTGGGCACGCTGGGAACGGTGAAGGCTGTGGCACAGGATGTATTGGAAGCCCTCGGCGCGGAGATCATTCTTGCCAACACCTATCACCTCTATCTGCGCCCCGGCCACGAAGCGATCAGGCGCATGGGCGGGCTGCACCGCTTCATGAGCTGGCCGCGGGCGATGCTGACGGATTCGGGCGGCTTTCAGGTCTTCAGCCTGAGCGCGCTGCGCCAGGTGACGGACGAGGGTGTGCGCTTTCGTTCGCATCTGGACGGGAGCAGCCACTTCTTCACACCGGAACATTCCATGGAAGTGCAGATCGCTCTGGGCGCGGAGATCTGCATGGCCTTCGACGAGTGCACCGAGTACCCGGCCACGCGCGAGCGAGCTGAAGAGAGCTTGCGGCTGACGATGGCCTGGGCGCGGCGGTCGTTGGATTATTTTCGCGCTCATCGCGAGGAAGTGGCCTGGCACGAAGAATTCAGAGGCCACACACAGAACCTCTTTGGCATCGTCCAGGGCGGCGTCTATCGCGATCTGCGGCGAGAGAGCGCCGAGCGGCTGGTCGCGATGGACTTCGACGGCTATGCCATTGGGGGCTTGAGCGTGGGCGAGCCGCGCGAAAAGACGCTGGAGATGATTGCCGAGGTGCTCACCATTCTGCCCGCCGACAAGCCTCGCTACCTGATGGGCGTCGGCTATCCGGACGAGATCGAGGAGTATGCGCGCATGGGCGTGGAGATGATGGACTGCGTGCTGCCCACGCGCGCGGCGCGCCATGGACTACTCTTCACGAGCGAGGGCCGGCTGAACATCAAGGGCGCGCGCTACGCCGAAGATCAAGGCCCGCCCGACCCTGCGTGTAACTGCCCCGTCTGCCGCCGCTACACGCGCGCCTATCTGCGCCACCTGATGCACTCGGGCGAGGCGCTGTCGGCAACGCTGAACACGATCCACAATCTGGCGTACTACCTGGGCATCATGGAGCGGGTGCGAGGGAGCCTTGCCGCCGAGAAGAAGCTCAGCTAGCGACGAGTTGGCCTGATCGCTTTGCGGCTTGGTAGGCCAGAGCCAACGTAACCGTTGCACTCGACCAAAGGATGACACCGATTCCAAGCGATGTGGCGCCTTGCATTTGGCCGGCGGGAAGCAGCATCGCGCTGGCCGCGGCCCACAACACCAGCAAGGTTCCTGTGGCATAGTGCAAGGGATAACGGAAGATCCGCGCCAGAGGAAACAAATGCAGGCCAATGATCGAGGCTATCGCAGAGGTTATGTATGCATCCATGTGCAACTTTGCGAAGCTGAAGACGACAATGGCGATGGCGGTCCATTGAATCGCATTGATCCATGTAAAGGCGCGGCCCACAGCTGGATCGTTCGGCACGCGCGGCCAGCGCTGTGAAAGGCGAAATAAATTCAGCGCCAGCAGAAGCAGCAACACCATGCCCAGCATGATGCCGGTGACGGTAATGGGCGTGATCAGTTGCCTGGCGGTGATTGCAAGAAAAAACCAGCCGGTTCCAAAGCAGATGAAAAAGATCGCGCCGATGGATCGACCTCTGATCTGATTGGCGGTTAAAATCTGTTGCATGGTCTGACCTCCGAGGAAGGATAGTGCGGTTGGTGAAGTGGTTGTGTGTTACGCGCCGATGGCTCCGCCGAGCAGTTGCTTGAGCGCCTGCACATATTCGCCGAGCGCGGCGCGGCCGGCTTCGGTGATGCGATAGATGCTCTGCGGCTTGCGCTGGACAAACTTCTTCTCGACCGCGACGTAGCCGGCCTCTTCGAGCTTGAGCAACTGCGCGCCCAGGTTGCCGTCGGTCGAGCCGGTCTTCTGGCGCAACCAGGTAAACTCCGCCTCCTCCACACCGATCAGCAGCGAGAGCAAAGCCAGGCGCAGCTTCCCGTGGATTACAGGATTCAGCTCCGGCAGCTCAGGCATGGGCGGCCTCCTGCTTGAGCGCGCGTGCTTCGCAGATCATTGCGTAGACGCCGAAGACGATCTGGCAGAAGAAGATGGCAATGACAAAGACAGCCGAGCATTGATTGTCCGAACCAAAGCAAGCCGCCACGGTTGCCAACCACCATACGATTGCACTGGCAATCTGCGCCTTCCAGCGAAGCAGCATCCCCGATGCGCCATTGGCTACGCCGAGCATCGCGGCGATAATCGCCACAAAAATATGCTGATTGAAATGGCCGCTCATGCCAAGAGCCGGAAAGAGCAGTACCATCGACACTCCCATGGCGAGCCAGATGGAATGGATGGCCCGGCCAATCGTGGTCCCCGGCCTGCGCTGCGGCTGACTCCTTTTCTTGCTTCGGATGATGGCCATGCACAGCACCCAGGCGCTCATCATGGTTACAAGCCAAGCCCACGGCCATTGGTTGTAGACCGTCCAGCCAATGGCGACAAAGTATGCCACGCCCCAGAAGACGAAGGTCCATCCCCAGCTCATCGTGGTACGCCGACCCTCGGCGATCATCGATTCAATCAGCTTCAGCCGATCTCTCAGCTCCAACTCCTCGTTTTGATCCGTCATCGCTTCACTCCTCCGAGGCCTCCTATGCATCCAGAGGAATCCTCATTATGGAGTACTCTACTTAATAGAGTTTTGATTGTCAAGATCTTTTTTCAGTTATTTTTTCCTTTGGTTTTGCGGAAATTTATGCAGGAATCAGCTGAGAACGCTCCCGCTCATATTCGACGGCCCTGACCGGTCTCGGCAGATGCACCGCTGGCAACGCTTCCAGCTCAGCAATGACGCGCTCCAGCACTCCCGCCCAATCGCCCGGCACGCTCTGCCGGAAGAGCCTCGCGGTCGGATACCAGGGAGTCGTTTCAATCTGCTGCATCCAGCGCCAGTCGGCCAGATGGGGCAGCAGAATCCAGACCGGCTTACCCATCGCTCCGGCCAGATGGGCGATGCAGGTATCCGTCGTGATGACCAGGTCGAGGGTTGAGACGAGCGCCGCCGTCTCGGCCAGATCGCGGTCGCCGCTGGAGCCGTCGAGAAGACTCACATCGCCGGGCAGCTCGGCCAGTTGCGCGGCGGCTTCGCCCTTCTGCAGGGCAATCCATTGAATCGTGCGCGCGCGCAGCAAGGGCAAGAGCGTGGCCAGCTTGACCGAGCGCTGTGCATCGGCCTTGTATTTGGGATTGCCCGCCCAGGCGAGGCCCACGCGGTGCGAGCGCCCATCGTCAGGAAACTTCGCCCGCTTCTCCGCCTCAAGCGCCGCATCGGCTCCCAGGTAGGCGCCACACCAGGGAGCGCTCTCGACGGTCGTCGCGAAGACGGACGGCAGACTCATCAGCGGGCACTCGAGATCGAAGTGCGGCGACCGGGCGTCGAGCAGCGCCGTCTCCGCCCGGCCCGCGTGTACCGCGTCGAGCGATTGCATCAGGCGGAAGACCGGCTCCTGCACCTGGAGGATCGCCGTGCCTCCGAGCTCCGCGACCACGTTGGCGTAGCGGCAGAACTGGATCGTATCGCCCAGCCCCTGCTCGGCGTGCAGCAGAATCCGGCGTCCATCGAGGGCCTCGCCATGCCAGCGCGGCTGAGAAAAGCGCCGGGGCGAGCGATGCACCTCGCGGAAGCGCCAGCGGGCCTCGTACTCCGGCCAGCCCTCGCGCCACTCGCCCAGCCGCAGCCGGGTGAGCGCCAGGTTATAGCGCGCGCCGTAACACAAGGGGTCGCGCTCGACGGCCAGCTTCTGCGCCTGCAACGCCTCCTCCTGCCGCCCCAGCTCCATCAGCGAGTTTCCGCGGTTGGAGGCCGCCGCGCGATGGCCGAGCGCCTCGGCCTGCTCGAAGATGGCAATCGACTCCGCGAAGCGCCTCTCCTTGTAGAGCAGGATGCCATGCATATTGATCGCCTCGGCATTGGCCGGCTCGCGCGTCAAGGCCCAGCGCAGCCAACCCCAGGCGCCCGCGGCGTCCCCTTCAGCCGAGCAGTGCTGGCACCAGGCGACATGTGTCTCCACCTGCTCCGGATTGAGTTCGAAGGCCCTGCGCAGACAGGCCGCGGCTTTGTCCGGCTGATGGCGCTCGCGCTCCAGAATCGCCAGGTTCACCCAGCCGGAAACCAGATCGGGGCGCAGTTGAATGGCGCGCCGCAAGGCCGACTCGGCAAAGAGATCGCGTCCCTGCTCGCGCAGCAGACTGCCCAGATTGATCCATGCGGCGGCAAAATCCGGACGCTCGACCAGCGCCCGCCGGTAGCGCGCCTCGGCCTCCTTGATGCGTCCCATGCGCGCCAGAACAAAGCCCGAGGCAAAATTCGCCTCGGGCAGCTTCTTGCGCATCGCACGCGCCTGCTCGTAGCAGGCCAGCGCCTCTTCATTGCGCTCCAACATCGCCAGCGTGTGGCCCATCCCCATCTGCGCGGCCACCAGAGCCGGCTGCAGTGCGAGCGCCCGCTCAAACTCCTCGATCGCCGCCCGCGGATCTCCGGCGGCCAGGCGCAGCTCGCCCAATCCCAGGCGGCAGAGTGCGTCGCGGCCATCGAGACCGGCGGCGTGAATGTAGGCGCGCTCGGCCTCATCGTCGCGCTTGGCGGCCTTGAGCGCCTGACCCAGAGCCACCCAGGCGGCGGGCATTCTGGGCGCCGAGGCCACGGCGGCCCGCGCCATCTTCACTGCGGCTGCGGATTGGCCGCTGGCCAGCGCCACCAGCGTAATGCCCACCAGCGCCTGCGGGTGGCAGGGATTCTCTGCGAGCATCTGCTGGCAGCCCGCGGCCACCTCGCTCAGATGGCCGCTCAGATCCTGCGGCAGAGTCGTGTTGGCGAACTGGATCATCCTGTAAGCGGGAAAATCGCTCCCAGTTGGAAGCTAGGCCGGAGGCCCGTGTGCGCTCAAGAAAAAACCACGCATCCCGAGCGAAAAACTGTTGGGAAATTCCCGCTTATCAGCAAGTTCAGATTCGGGATCGCCCCCCTCTTTTCCGCGCCTTCTTCCCGCTTCGGCCTCACGCGGCGGACGCATTTTCCACCGGCCGTCCCATTTTCGCTCTTCCCAAGCCCCCCCCAGGCCGGTGTAGAATTGTTTCAGTCCGGTGAATTCCTCACTGGACTATGCAAACAACCGGGCATTTTTCGGTTGTTGGGGTTTTATGGACGCCAATTTATCCGGCTCTTCTCTCTCCCGCCACAAGCGATCCCTCTCCTATTTTCTAAAGAATGCCGTTGTCGAGTCGCGACTTTGGAGGCCCAGGCGCCGCCGGAATCTCTCCGCGCGCTTTGGTATGATCTGATGGCCGATCTGGCAACCACAGTCGATTCAATTCCTTCCCGTGTATCGCAGCCCGGCGGCACTCTCAGCAAAGCGCCCAGCCGCTTCGGCGTCGCATTCTTTCTTGTGGCGCTCGCCGCAGGCCTCTGCTACATCGCCGTGCACGTCGCCCGCGACCTCGATTCCGTCATCATCACCAGCATCTGGCCTTATCTGCTGCTGGGACTGGCGCTCGCGATCGCTCTCGGCTTCGAGTTCGTCAACGGCTTCCACGACACGGCCAACGCCGTCGCCACGGTCATCTACACACATTCGCTCGAGCCCAACGTCGCCGTCGTCCTGTCGGGCGTCTGCAATCTGATCGGCGTTCTGCTCTCCTCAGGCACCGTGGCCTTCGCCGTGATCACGCTGCTGCCGGTCGAGCTGATCCTGCAGGTCAGCTCCGGCGCCGGCTTCGCCATGGTCTTTGCCCTGCTGATCGCCGCCATCGTCTGGAACCTGAGCACATGGTGGTTCGGATTGCCGGCCTCGAGCTCGCACACCATGGTCGGCTCGATCATCGGCGTGGGCATCGCCAACCAGTTGATGCACGCACGCAACGGAACCTCGGGCCTGGACTGGGAGCAGGCCGTCAAAGTGCTCAAGGCGCTGCTGATCTCCCCGCTCGTCGGTTTTCTCTTTGCCGGGCTGCTGGTGATCCTGGCCAAGGCATTGACCGATACCGATTGGGCGCGCAGGATGGCTTTCATCTATCAGGCCAACTATCGCAAGCCCGTCTGGGCGTTGCTGCGCATTCTGCTGGCCGGCGTCGCCGGAACCGGGCTGCTGAATCTTGCGGCCTGGCTCCTGTCGCCCTTCGGCATCGCCAAATGGCTGCCCATTCTTGAGATCGAGCAGTGGCATACACCTGTCGGCCTCATCCTCACGGTGCTCGCCATCGGCTTTGTGATTCATCTGGCGCTGGCCCTTTTGGCCGGATTTGTCCTCAAGAACGGCGAATTGCTCTTTGAAGCGCCCAAGAACAACCAGCCGCCGCCGTGGCCCATTCGCACGCTGATGATCCTCACCTGCACCGGCGTCAGCTTCTTCCACGGCTCGAATGACGGGCAGAAGGGCATGGGACTGATCATGCTGATCCTGATCGGCACCGTCCCTACCGCCTACGCGCTCAACCACGCCGTCACCGCCAGCGACGTTCAGCAGTTCATCGCCGCCAGCGAGCAGGCCGGGCAGATACTGGACCGCCATGTCGACAAGAATGGCGTTTTAGGCGAGGACGCCCGCACCGAGGTTACCGACTACATCCGCACCAAGCAGTTGCAGCCCGACACCATCCTCGCGCTGCGCGAGCTGGTGGAGGATCTGAACCACGAGGTCGCCCTCTACAAGGTCTTCAAATCCGTCCCCGCCGAGGATCAGGCCAACGTCCGCAACGATATGTATGTGGCCGGCGAGGCGATCCGGTTGATGCAATCGACGAAGAACCCCGCCTTCACTCCCGCCGAGAACGCCGCGCTCTCGAATTACAAGAGCAAGGTGGACAAGGCCACGCGCTTCATCCCCGACTGGGTCAAGGTCGCCGTCGCGCTGGCGCTGGGCCTGGGCACCATGGTCGGCTGGAGGCGCATCGTCGTCACCGTCGGCGAGAAGATCGGCAAGGAGCACCTGACCTATGCGCAGGGCGCCAGCGCCGGACTGGTGGCGATGGGCACCATCTTCGCCGCCAACACCTGGGCGCTGCCGGTCTCGACGACGCACATCCTCAGTTCCGGCGTCGCCGGCACCATGACCGCCAACGGCAGCGGCTTGCGCCTCTCGACCGTGCGCAATATCGCCGCAGGATGGGTCTTCACGCTGCCCGCGGCCGCCGTGCTCTCCGGCACGCTCTACTGGCTCTTCCGCGCCATCTCCTAGGCGCTCACCATCGCCAGCGGGCGGCTGCGATCCGAGCGCATCGTTGGCGCGGCGGCCAGCAAGCTGCGCGTATACGCGTGCTCCGGCTGGGTGAGCAGTTGCCGGCTCGGCCCCGTCTCCACAATCTCCCCATTGCGCATCACGGCCACTCGGTCGGCCACCTGAGCCACCACCGCCAGATCGTGCGAGATGAAGAGCATCGCCAACCCATACTGCTGCCGCAACTGCTTCAGCAGCTCGAGCACCTGCGCCTGCACCGTCACATCCAGCGCCGTCGTCGGCTCGTCGGCAATCAGCAGACGCGGACGATTGATGAGCGCCATGGCAATCAGAATCCGCTGCCGCTGCCCGCCGGAGAACTGGTGTGGATAGTCGCCATAACGCCGCGCCGCCTCGGGAATCGCCACCGCTTCGAGCGCGGCAATCGCCTTCAGCCGCGACTCCCGGCCCGTCCACGAGGGGTAGTGCGCCTCGGCCGCCTCGGCCACCTGGCGGCCGATTGACATCACCGGATTGAGCGCCGTCATCGGCTCCTGGAAGATCATCGCGATCTCGCGCCCGCGCAAGTTGCGCAGCGCGCTCGCCGGCTGGCGCAGCAGATCGATGGCCTCGCCGCCGCGCCAAAGAATCTCGCCCGCGCTCTCGGCCGACGGGCCCAGCAGCCCCATCACAGCCAGCGCGGTCACGCTCTTGCCCGAGCCCGACTCGCCTACCAGTCCCAGAACCTCGCCCTCATCCACACTCAGGCTCACGCCGCGCACGACCTCAGCCGCGCGAAAGCGCACCCGCAGATCGCGAATCTCCAGCAGAGGAGCCATGAGGCTATCTTAGAGGATGCGGGCTGAGCGCTACTCCGGCGGCGCGGCCTGATCCACCGTCGGCTCATCTGTGTTTTGAAAGGCCTCGCGGTAGTAGACGAGAACCCCGACAACCGCAAGAATCAGGACAAAGGTCAATCCAAAGGAGCAGCGGTAAAGCATGCTCTGAAAGGCCTCGGGCATCCGCGGCTGCATGGGATTGAGCTTCTGTTGAAACTCCGCGCTGTAGCGCACCATCAGCGCGGGATGCACCAGATAGATCGCTGCATTCACCAGCCCAATGGCCTGCATCCCCAAGGCCAGCAGGCGTCCCCATTCCTTCAGCCGCCACAGCCCAACGCCCGCCGAGGCCGCCAGCGCGGCAAAGCCAAGATAGAGCGCAACCTTCCCCAGGCCACCGATTGACAAGCCTAAGAACATCGCCGGCAGGGGAACCAAAATGCAGAAGAGGCAAGAGAGAGCCCCCAGCAGATTCAGCGCGGCCAGCACGGAGATCGGAAGCGGGCGGCGGCTCTCCGCTGGCTCACCCGCTGCGCCGGCGAAGGCCTCGCAGACCGACTTCCGCGTGAAATAAATCAGCCAGGAGACACCCACCGCGCAGGCCAGAGCATAAAAAAGACCAAAGACTCCAAAGACAATTTTAACCATCACGCGCGCGCTCGCGGCCTGGGAGGGGTCCGCAGTGGGCGGCGTCGGCAGCGGCAGCACCATCATCAACAGTGTAAAGAGCAGTGCGATGAAACTGAAAAAAGCCACCAGGCCGCCGATCACCAGGATCGAATAGCGCGCCCAGCGCCGCAAGCGGAGCACTCCCACCGCGGTCACGATTCCCCAGGCCGCCAGCGCGGCGAGGATGATGCAGAAGGCGAAGATGAAGGCGGGCATCCAGCCGGGCATCGGCGCGGCGGAAGAGCGCGGAAGCTGGCCGGAGCGTATTTGATTCTGGATAAAGAAGCCGCTGAAGGCCATCAGCAGGGCCATCAGCGCCAGAAAGAGCGAGCCCAGAATCAGCAGAACTGCGGATACAACCACGCCAACCGGACGCTTCATTGCCTCTCCTTGCGGTAAAACGATGCCGGAATTCTAAGCATCACTATACTATCTGCCTTCTGATTGACGAGCAAAAAGAGACAGTAATATTCCACATACGCCCATTATTTGCGCAAAGAGTTGCATAGGCCTATTTAACCATCCCAAGAACAAAAGATTTATGAGCAATTCATTTGGCATTGCGATTGCTGTAACGCTTGAAGTACCTGCGACACTGAATTACGGTAATTCTCAAACGATTACCCATGCAATCTTTTTGCTTTGCCTTGGCTACTCTCGCAACGATGAGGATTGTTGGCAGCAGGCTGTTTCGGGGAGAAGGTAGCTGAATGTTTCATGAGATCCAGTCCGATTATCCCGCCTCAAATGAACGCCGGGAGAGGCATCGCTTCGGCCTCAACGCGCCCGTCACAGTGATCGCCGGCAGCAGCGAACTGACCGGCTTTACCCGCGACCTGAGCAACCGGGGAGTCTATTTCTTCCTGGATCTGCCGGAGAACGTAACACTCGACGGCGATCTTGAGTTCCTGGTCGAACTACCACCGGAGATCACGCTCTCCACCTGTTGCCTCATCCGATGTCAGGGCCGTGTGGTGCGTACCGACGGACCGACGCGAGAGATGACCGGCATCGCGGCCGAGATTGTTCAGTATTCCATCCAGCGCGAAGCCGCCTGAGACCAGAGGATGCCGCTTTAGAGCTTGCGCATCCCCAGCACACGATGGTCGGCCAGCCAGTTCTTGCTGACATAGACTAGCCGGTTGTTGCTGTCGGGATCGGTGGGCAGAAGGAAAAAACCCGGATCCACCAGATAGCGGATCGAGTTATAGACGATTCCCTCCATCACTTCCCCATCCAGAAACTGCAACCGCATCCAGATTCCGTGCACAATCGGCGCGCGCGAGTGGAAGTTGAGAATCTCGTGCTTGGAGTCACCCTCGAAGCTGTTCACATAGAAGACGGCCTTGATCTCATGGGCGGGAATCTCGACGATCGCGCCGCCGTCCAGAGAGCGCACGCGGAAGCTCTCCGGCGAGCTGTGCGGCGCATGGCTCAGCATCTCTTCCACGGTTGTCCAGGCGGGGGAATCGAGGTAGCCCTTGACCATGCGCTTGCCGAACTGGATGACCACCTTTTCCGTCCGGGGCGTCTCCGGGCTCGCGGCGGGCGTCATGCTGTGCGCCTCGATGCGGGATGAGACTGCTTCTGCGGGGGATGCAGATTGTACTGCTTGATCTTGTAGAGCAGCGCCTTGTAGCTGATCTGCAGTTCGTCGGCCGCGGCCTTGCGATTCCATCCCGTACCCTCCAGGGTGCGAGCGATGGCGGCCGATTCTGCGCCGTCCTTCAGATTCCGCACCATGTTCTTCAGGCTGCCGTTGCCCTCTTCTTCGCCGGCCACGGGGAGGCCGACCTCCAGATGAGGCGTCAACTCCTCGATAATGGCCCGCTCGTCGTCAAGAATCAAGTAGCGCTTGATGGTATTTTCGAGCTCGCGCAAGTTCCCCGGCCACTGATAACTGCAAAGCGCCTGCAAGAGCAGCGGAGAGATCGCGAGCGGCATGCGTTCGTACCTGGCCGCCACCTTGCGCATGAAGTGGTTGGAGAGGATCGGAATCTCCTCCACGCGCTCGCGCAGCGGCGGCATCTTCAGCGTGAAGCCGTTCAGCCGATAGTAGAGATCCTCGCGAAAGCTCTTCTGCGCAATCGCCGCCTTGATGTCGATGTTGGTGGCGGCAATCACGCGCACATCCACCTTGACGCTGGAGCGGCTGCCCAGCCGGGAGAAGCTGCCGTCCTGCAAAACCTGCAACAGTTTGGCCTGCAAGACCGCCGGCATCTCGCCGATCTCATCCAGAAAAATCGTGCCGTTGTTGCAGATTTCAAACTTTCCCGGCTTCGCTTTAACCGCGCCGGTAAAGGCGCCCGGCTCATAGCCGAAGAGTTCGGACTCGAGCAGGTCGGCGGGCATCGCCGCGCAATTGACCTTCATGAAGGGCCGCTGGCTGCGCGCCGACATCTTGTGGATGAACAGCGTGGCCACCTCCTTGCCCGTGCCGCTCTCGCCCAGCACCAGCACCGGAATGTCGGCCCGCGCCACCAGCCGGCACTGCGATTCGATCTCCCGCATCCGCGGGCAGGCGCGCACAAAGGAGGTGTTCTCGTCGAGCGGGATCTCCTTCATCTCCTCGTCGTCGCTCTCCTGAGGCCGGCGCGCCGCCTTCAGGCAATGCGCCACCGCCTCGTCGATCTCTTTCTTGCGGAAGGGCTTCAGGATCACATCCGTGGCGCCCATGCGCGTGGCTGCCACCACCTCCTTCAGCTCCGCCGTGCAGGCCAGCAGCAGGATGGGCAGCGCGGGATGGGAGGCGCGCACCCGGGTCAGCAGTTGCAGCGCAAACTCCCCCTCGCCGCCCTCGTCCAGGTGCCAGTCCATCAGCAGAAGATCCGGCGCGGGGCTCTCCTTCAGGCTCCGCTCCAGCGCCGCAACCTCAGTATGCAGGCTCACGCTGTAGCGGTCCGAGAGGATGCGATGAAGGTAATTCAGAATTGCGGTATCCGGGTCAAGAGCCGCAATGTGAGGCATACGCTTGCTCTTCGTCTTCACATTCGCTCCTGGGGGCGCGCTCACCAATCGCGAATCTACCGGGGCTCACGACCCGCGTAGGTGAGATGACCATCCTAACTTGAAAAGCCGGTCGGAGATGCCGCCCTCACCGTGCATGGATGGGGTTGTGCAGTCCATTCTCCACTGGCCCTGGGGGATCAAGTTACACCTTGGAATGAGCAGGCTACGCCCACCCCGTGGATAACTCAGCTGCTTAAAGCTAATCTTACCACTCAAATGTGGTAAACGATTCGCTATTTTATGTGCAATAATTTACATACACCGTTGCAACTACTGCTCTTGCGTCCGGCGTTGATCGCTTAGCCGTCCGTATTCAGCTCTCGACCCTTCGGCCGGTTCATCGCCGCCCGCTCGCGATTGGCGCCGGACAGTTGCTCCAAGAGAAGTTGGCCATGGCCTCGACGCGCTCCCATGAATCCGTCGATCTACGCGAGCTGCCCCCGCTCGATCTCATCTTCGGGCAATCGCCGGCGATGGCCATCGCCCGCGAGAAGCTCGAACGCGTCGCCGCAACCACCGTCCCCGTTCTGCTGCTGGGCGAAAGCGGCACCGGCAAGGAGATCCTGGCCAAGCTGCTGCACTCCAACTCCACCCGCTCCTCCGGCTCGTGGATCAAGGTCTCCTGCCCCGCCATTCCCCATACGCTGATCGAGTCCGAACTCTTCGGCTACGAGAAGGGCGCCTTCACCGGGGCCTTTGCCACCAAGCGCGGACGCGTCGAGATGGCCCACATGGGAACTCTCTTCCTGGACGAGATCGGCGACCTCGATCTCTCGGTGCAGGCCAAGCTGCTCGAGATGCTGCAAGACGGCAACTTCACGCGCGTCGGCGGACAAGAGGCCCGCCACGTCAATACCCGCCTGATCAGCGCCGCCAGCGCCGACCTGCGCCTCCAGTCCGAGCAGGGCAGCTTCCGCCGCGATTTCTTCTTCCGCATCAACGCCGTCACCATCGACCTGCCGCCCCTGCGCGAGCGCACCGTCGATCTGCCGCAGCTCGCCGACTACTTTCTCGAGCTGCACTCCAGAGCCTTCCGCCTGGTTCCCAAACCGCTCTCGCGCGAGATCATGCGCCTGATGCAGCGCTACGATTGGCCGGGCAATATCCGCCAGTTGGAAAACCTGCTTCGCGGCTACATTCTGATCGGCAACGAGGAGGCACTGGCCGCCGAACTGATTCCCACGCGCTCCTCCAGCCCCTCGCTGCTCAGCGCCGAGATCGATCTGACTCACCCCGTCGCCCTCAAAGAGATCACCAAAGCCGCCACGCAGGAGCTCGAGCGCCAGATCATTCTCAAGGTCCTGGAGGCCAACAACTGGAGCCGCCGCAAGACCGCCCGCTGGCTCAACATCAGCTACCGGTCCCTGCTCTACAAGCTGCAGGAGTCGCAGGCCGGAGCTCCGCCCGAGAAGCGCACCAGAGCAAAGCAATCGCCTGCCGCGACCTAGGCCGATCCGCAAATTCTGGATTTCCTTTCGCTCAATAGACTCCTGGAATCAGCCGCCATGTCTGTCGGCTATAGAGCGCGTACTCCTCGCCGAAGGCCTCTCGCAGAGCCGCTTCCTCTACATGAATGCGATAGAGAAAAACGGCTGTGATGGGCACGATCACCGTCAATCCCGCAATCCAGTTGTTCATTTGGATGGCCACGGACAAGAAGGCAAGCAGCGAGCCGGAGTAAGACGGATGGCGCAGCCAGCGGTAAAGCCCGCCGCGATAGATCTTTTGATCCTCGCGGATTGCAACATTCACGCTGAAGGCCTTGCCCAGCATCAGAATCGCCGTCGCGCGAAAAGCGATTCCCGCAATCAGCAGGAGCATCGCCGCAACCATCACAACGCGCTCATCGCCCGGCAGCGTCGCTCCCTGCGTGCGGCGGATCAGCGAGCCCGTGGAGATCGCCAGCATGATCGTCACCCAAATGATCGCCATCGATCCGCGATCCTTCACCGTGCCGCCGCCGCGCCGCGTGCGGGTCGCAACGGAGAGCATGATCTCGGAGGCAACCCAGCCGACGATCAGAAGATTCCACAGCAGGTTGATGCGCATCGTGCCTCTTTCCTTCTAAAATAATTCAGATATTCGCCACAGATAATTAAGGAAATAGAGCAATCGGAGTTCCTTCTGCTCCGATAAAGCAGGTGGATCGGTAATCGAATCCTGTGGGATCAACCCACACTCACAGCCGGGAATAATCGATCCGCTCAATTGATTTGCCCCAGTCGATTGCGGCGAGCGCCTCACGCTCGATCTCCCGCGACTCCGTCAGGCGAGTCCGCGCCTTGGCCAGATCGGCGTCGTTGTATCCCGGATGCGTCACCAGCTCCCACGTACCCTCCGGCATCCGCTCCAGCAGCGAGCTCAATGCGGCCTCGTCGAGACTGCCCGTCGCCGCCACTCCCAGCGCGCCGTCGGTGGTTACAAATCCCTCCTCGGCCACGATGCGCCGGAAGGCGGGCTCGAGCAGCCGCAGCAGGCGTACCTGCATCCGGCGAATCGCCGAGGCGTGGGCCGTCGCGCGCACGCTCCATGCGGGCTCGAAGGGATTGCGCACTGCACCGATCCCCGCCGCCCGCGCCGCCCGCAGCACCGGACGGAGCACCGCGGGAAAGATGTGTACGTGCTTGTGCGTGTCGATGTGCGTCAGTTGCAATCCCTTGGCTTGGAGCAGCGCGATCTGCGCGGCGGCCTCGGCTACGATCTCGGCTGCGGGAATGCGCCCGCTCAGATGCCGCTGAAGAAATCCGGAGAGTGAGGAGTGAAAGCGTCCGGTTGCGGGATCGGCCAGATGCGGGATCTCTTTTCGAGTCGAGAGCACCGGCTCGCCATCCACCAGCACCACGTGGCAGCCCACGCCCAGCGTCGGCGTCGCCCGCTTGAGCTCGATCGCCTCGGCGACCGCCGCGCCCCGCGCCATCAGCGTCGCGCTGGTCACGGCTCCGGCCCGTTGCAGCTCGACGATCGCTCGGTTGACCCCGGAGGTCAGCCCAAAGTCGTCGCCATTCAGGATCAATCGCCTCACCGGTTGAGTCTATCAACTCGGAGCCCGGGCCGGATTGATTCGATTGCTATTGAATGCCCAGATCGGCCAGCACCTTGGGCTTGGGCTCATCCTGGGCCAGCAGGTTGTGGCAGGCCGAGCAATCCTGTGTGATCGCCGTGCCATCCTTCGCCGCGTGGCCGCCGTCGTGGCAGCGCCAGCAGCCGGGATAGTTCATGTGGCCGATGTGGTTGGGATGCGTGCCCCAGGTCACTTTCATGAAGGGAAAGACATTCTGGCTGTAAAGAACTGCAAGCTGATCGCCCGCGGCCTTCACCAGCGTGGACTTCGTGGATAAAACCTCGGGATGCTCGCTGCGATAGAACTCCGCGAGCGCGGCGGGGATCTTTACTCGCGCCTCGTCTTCTGAAGCGTAGTTGGCCTTGAGCAGCTCCAGTCCCTTTTTGTGGACCCAGGGCAGATCGGGCGAGACGGCGCCCTCGGCCATCGCGCGGTTGATCGCATCCTCGGCGGTGACAAAGGTGTGCGCGGCGCGGTTGTGGCAGTCGATGCAATCCATCACGCGGCGCTCGCCCTGAGGGGCCGGGCTGCCGGCGGCAAGCGTGGTGAAGACGGTCTTCGAGCCGTCGTCGTTGGTCTTCTCGACCCAGGGAATCGTGGTGCGCGTCGGGTCGGTCGCAACGTACTCGATGTGCCCCAGATGAACGCCGTGAATGCCGGTCAGATGGGAGAGCGAATCGCGCCCGCCCAGGTGCAGCACCACCACCGATTGCGTCTCGGTATTCTTTTCGTCGTCGGCAAAGCTGGATTTGACCAGCAGCTTTTCGCCGATGAAGCGGGCCGGCGTGTGGCAGCCCTCGCAGATCACCCGCGCCGGACGCAGATTGCGCACGGGCGATTCGATCGGCGTCGGATAGTCGGGGATGATCTTCGGCGCAAGGCCGGCAATCGGATGCAGGCTGACCTCGATCAGTTGCTTGGTGCCGTTCACCTTGGCGGAAAAATATGCCTCGGCGCCCGAGCCGATGTGGCAATCCACGCAGGCCACGTGCGAGTGCGCGGAGATTTTATAGGCCGTGTACTCGGGATGCATCACATGGCAGCTCTGGCCGCAGAACTGCGGCGAATCCATATACGACGCGCCGCGATAACTGGCCACGGCAACCACCAGCAGATTGACGATGGTGGCCATGAGCACAATGTCAACGCCGTGACGGAAGATGCGGTCGTTGAAGTCGATCCTGGGAAACGCCAGCGGAATCTGCCCGGCTTTTTGCAGCTTCTTGCGGCGCGCCCATACGCCCAAAGGAATCAGCGCCAGGCCCAGAATAAACAAGGCCGGCAGCAGAAGAAAGAAGATAATGCCGAGGTAGGGATTCTCGTTCAGCCTGCCGAACAGCTCCAGCAGCCAGTAGCAAACCATCGTTACGCCGGAGGCTGTGGTGATGGCTCCGCCGGCCAGGCTGATGGGATTGTTGCCGAAAAACAGCGCCGGACGTACCCAATTCTCACGGAATTTCTCTATCACTGGCAACAATCCTCCTCTGGCAAACGGACGGCCCGCCGAAGCCGGCGGGCCTGATCGATTCATTCTCTCCGATTGTACGGCTTACTTCAGAGTCTTGAAGTATGCCGCCACGGCGCTGATCTGCGCATCGGACAATCCGGCAACCGGATGCATCTTGCCCTTGCCGCTCTTGACGGCCGCGATGACCTGAGCAACGGTGAGCGCCTGGATCGCCGGACTGGAGGCCGGCTTGACGCCCATGTTGGCCATGCCCGCGCTGGGCGTGCCGGTTGCGCCATGGCACAACGCGCACTTAGCTTTGTAGGTCGCTCCGCCGTCTTCGGCAAAGCTCACGGCGCTGGTGAGAAGAACAACAGAGGCCAGCGCCAGGATGGATCGAATCGACTTGCTCATTGCAGCTCTCCTTGAATTGGTTCCTGCGAATCGGCTCCGGCCTGGCGGCGTCGCAGCGCCGGCAGGCCGGGAACAGCTTCATGTTATACCACTGCGGCCATCAAAACTCGTAATGCATTCCCAGGCTCACGTTGTTCGCGCGGAAGACGCGCGGCGCGCTCAGCCCGGAGTTCGGCTCGGTCAGACCGACCGTCGTTGTCGCCGAGGTGCAGGGGATCACGGTCGAGGTCAGCGAGGTCGAGGTGCTGCAGAAGGCTGCGCCGCTCGGGCCGCCCTCGCCGTAGCTCGTGTAGTTGTACTCCAGCTTCACGATCCATCCCTTTCGCACTGTATACGCGATATTCGCGTAAGGAGTCTGATAGGTCGAGACCAGCGAGCCGTTGACCGCCCGCGCATCGTTGAAGAACTGCGTGCCGTTGACCGAGCTGACGCGATAGCCGAAGGTGGTGCGAATCTTGTCGATCGGCGAGATCACGAGAGCCATCGATCCGGATTGCGTCGGCGCATCCATGAAGTCCTTGGCGAACCAATCCGCCAGCTGCGTGGTCGAGCCTCTGGTAAAGACGCCCAGGCAGACATTCGGCCCACCGCTCGAATTCTTCGATGCGGCGCCCACCAGCCCGGCGACGGTCGCGGCATTCTGCGCGCCGCTGTCATAGCAGATGTTGGTCGCCGAATAGACGTCGCTGTAGGAGTAATCGAGATCGAGTCCATAGTGCTCACTCGGCTCCAGCGCCACGGCCACGCTGCCCACGCGGCTGTAATCGACATGGCCCAGCGGCCCTTCATTCGGCAGGGAGGTGGGAGTTGAGGCAGCGGCCGCGGCGGCCACGTCGGCCTGATTGTTGTTAGTGTTGTTGTGCCGTTCCAGGTCGTTGTAGGCGCCGGAGATCGTCGCCCACGGCTTCGGCCGGTAGACGGTGTGCACCTTGTAGTGGCGCGTCTGCCGCGCTCCCACCGGAGTAAAGGCGTTGTCGTCGTAGAGCGCCTCGACGGTTCCGTTCACATTCCAGTTGTGCGCCGGCCGCACGGCGATGTTGAAGATGCCGCCGGTTTCATCAATGGTAATGGTGCCGTTGGTCGCTGTGGGGGCCATCGGCGCGCTGGCCGGAATGCCCTGCGCAACCATGCGTTCACCGTAGCGGAAGGTGAGCGAGACGGTGGTGCGCGCGCCCACATCCACGCTGCCCGTCAGGTTGTTGGTCCAGTTTTTCTGGCCGAAGTAGTTGGGCAGGGCCGTGCCGTTGGGGCTGCCTCCCACGTTGACATTGCTCCCAGCCGTCAGCGTCCCGGAATAATTGATCGTCTCACCGGGCGCGGTTGCCGGTTCAACCTGCGTGGCTCCCGCCGAGATGTTGGCGGTGCCGGGCTGATGGACATCGGTGTAGTCGAACTGGTCCGCGAGGCTCAAGATCTTCGTCGCCTGCCACAGAATGCCGTAATCGGCGGCCATCACCTCGCGCCGCGCGCTGGCGTTGCCGGTAAAGGTGATCGAGCGGATCGCTCCATCCAGCCCCTGCACATTCTCGTAGTAGTTGGGCAGGTTCATGTTCGAACGGCTGTAGCGGAAGTCGCCGTTCATCGAGATGTTCTTGATGCTGTTGCTCTGCATCCTGAGAATCTCGGTGGGATAGAGGATACGCGTCGGCTGCGAGCGCAGATAGCTGGAGACAACGTCGCAGGCCGGATCGATGATCGGCCTCGCGCCGCTCGGGTTGGCATAGAGAATGATGTTCTGGTTCGCCATGCTGGTCTTGTTGCAGCCGCTGTTGCTGTACGGCGTCAGGCTGTCCCAGTTGCCCATCGAGACCGGCAATCCATTGGCCTCCTGCACCATCAGCTCGCCCGGCGCCAGCGTGAAGTAGGAGTCGCCCTTGTAATGGTCGATCTGCTCTTCAAAGGTGAGTTTGGTGCCCTGCCGCGGCTTCCAGTCGACGCCGATGGTGAAGTCGTCCGTGCTGTTGCGCTGAAACTCCTGGAGCAGCGAATCGTATTTGCCCACCGACTCGCCCGGGCTCAAGGTCGGGCCCTGAAAGATATTCTGCGAGTAGCCGGCGCGCACGGTCCAGGTCGCCAGAGGATAAAGCGTCAGCGTGGTATCGGTCATGCGGCGCACGGTATTGAACATCACCGGCGATTGATTCACCTGCGGCCAGGCGAGCGGCGTGGTCGATCCGGAGACGGGTATCGACAGGCCGGTGGTGATATTCGGATTGCCCAGCAGATCGTAGTCGAAGTATTGGCGGTCGCGGCGGAAGACGCCGGTAAATTGGTAGATCCGCCCTTTTTGCATATCCAGCCGGGCAAAGTTGTTGGGATCGCCGCCGAAGCCGTTGCCGATGGCGCTGAGCGAATCGACCAGCGTGTGCTTGTTGGTGGGCAGCGCGTGCATCTCGAAGCTCTCGCCCAGCGCGCGCGGGCCCGATTGCAGGTTGACCAGCGTGTCGTACATCGCCTGGCTGCCCTTCAGTGAGACGATGTGCCCGCCCACATCCACGGACTCATGCGAGGTATACCCCTCCGGCACGGCCATCGGCGTTCCCGGCGCCGGAAGCTGCGCACTGGCGCCTGCGGCCGCCATCAGGAGTAGAACCACCCCCATGCTCCCAGCGATGCGCTGGATCGTTGCCGAAGAGGGCTGCGGGTTGGACAGCCGAAGATACCTGCCGATCTTCATCATAAGAAGCCTCACTTGAAACAACTTGATTGCCGTCCGCGTTCCTGAGAACCCTTGCACGATACCGCTTGCTGAGCCGCGCCCCCCGGATCGCAGGAGGCGCGAGCCGCCTTACTTGAGGAATGCCTGGTTGAGATTGGAGCCGTGAATCATTGTGTGGCAACTGATGCACGGGGTCAGCTCCGACGATCCCGCGTTCATGCCGTGCACCGTGGCCGCCGCCACCGGGCTGTGGCACTGGTTGCACAGATTGTTGATGCTTGGCATATTCAGCAGCCGCGCGTTCTGCGATCCGTGCGGCGTGTGGCAGGCCATGCAGCCCTCGCCCTTGACCGCCGCGTGCTCGTAAACGAACGGGCCGCGCGTCTCCGTGTGACACTTGGTGCAGATCGCATTCTGATCGGCCGTCGATTTGATGTTGTTGTTGCCGAAGGTGCCGTGTACATCGTGGCAGTCGTTGCACTGGATCAGGCCTTCATTCACCCGGTGATGGAAGGGCATGGAAAAGGCAGGCTTGACGTCGGTGTGGCACTGGAAGCAGAGCGTGGGCTGCGAGGCCTTCAACAGATGATCCTGAACGCCGGGGGCATGGACGCTGTGGCAGTTCAGGCAGCCGACGCCCGCCTTGGCATGAGGAGAACGATCGAACTCGGGATGGGTTGCCGCGTGACAGGCAAGACACTTGGCGTCCACCTCTTTCACCGTGGCCTTGGCCGGGTTGAAGATCTTCGATACGTCGCCCCCGCCCTCCACGTGCGCCTTGCCCGCGCCGTGACAGTTCTCGCAGGTGAGGCCCACGCTGCCATGCATCAAAGCCATCTTGGAGTGCGGATTGTCGGCAAACTTCCTGGCCACCTCATCATGGCAGGTGGCGCAGGTCTCGCTGCCGACATAGCCCGGAGGCAGGGACTTGTCGGCCGGAGCCGGAGCCGCGGCAGGAGCCGGCTGGTCGCCCGCGGCCTGAGCCCGCAACTGAGGAGCGCAGAGCAGGCCCGCGCCTGCCAGCAAGATCAAACACGCTCGCAATCCCGTCCTTTTGCCCGGAACCGCACCGATCGAGACATCCTGAAGCCCATCACTGTTCTGCATCGTAACCGCCTTGGATGCTCATCGAGCATCATCTACAACCCATCCTACCGTCCGGCATCCAATCACAAACAGCAGACTCCCCCAGGATGCTGGATAAAAACACCGGCTGGGCCTCCCAACGATCCAATGGACGCGGCGCCTAGAGTGTGCGCAGCATCACAACATGAAGGAGAGATTACGATTACGTCATCTCCCCTTGCGGTGACGTACGTCACATCGTTTAAAAACTATTCAAAAGCCGTTCGTTTCCTGTTGTTGCGTGATGCTCACACCACGCGTGCATTGTTTCACACGCCTCCTGACCTGTTCTGCTCCATCCGATACAGCGCGCGCTCTTCCCATCTGCCAGACCCGATCAGAATGCATACTCGCTCAGAGTAAGGCTAGAACCAAGAAAGTGGGTGTGATATTGAGCGCCGGCACTCAGGACTGTTGCCATTTCGGGAGCCGCGTGCGACGAACCGCGCAGCGGTTCCAGATTTGGACCCAGGCGGAAAGATTTCAGCCCCCCGCAGGGCAGCACCCATCGGAATCGATCCCTCTGCATTTACCCAAAATCGATCCGTAGACCACAGCCTGCACAATTCTGAAATGCGCGGGCGATCATTCGGATGAACTGCGCGCACCATAGGCGTGAGGCCCATCACATCCACAGAGGCTCCGGCTCCGGCACACTTCCATCAGACAAGAGTCTCTATTCCCCAGAGGCCCAGAGCGCTTCACCATGGACAGGCCCGAGCGAGAGCTGAGGAGGGCCGAGGATATCCAGGGCGTAAGGCTGAACCGGCGGCGAGCGGGGCACGATCATGGCGCACACAGCGAGTTCAACAGGTGAGCAGGCGAAGCAGAAGCATACTGCCCGGCAGGTTCCGGTGGGATGCGCGGTCTGCGGCAATCGCCGCCCCGGATGGTTCTGCTCGCTGGGCAGCGCCGTGCTGGCCGATCTTGAGCTGGTCACCACCACGGCCACGCTGCCCGCCCAGTCGACGCTCTTCACCCAGGGCGAGGACGCCACGTGCCTTTATCTGATCTGCGGCGGCTATCTGAAGCTGACCTCGGGCGAGCAGCCGGAGCGCCAGATGATCGTCCGCGTCGCCGGGCCGGGCTCCATGCTGGGGCTTTATGCGGTGCTCTCGCACGGCGTCTATGAGGTCTCCGCCGAGACGCTGACCGCGGTGCAACTGCGACCCGTCGAGCGCGAGCATTTTCTGAGCTTTCTGCGCGGACACAAGGAGGCTCAGATGCGCGCCGTGCAGTGCATCTGCCAGGAGTACCGCTTTGCCTTGCAGGACGCCTGCCGCATCGCGCTGGCCGAGACCGTCGCCGCCCGCCTGGGCCGCCTGCTGCTCGAACTGGCTCATCAGATCGGCGAGCATTTGAATGAGGGCGGCTACCGTTTTCCGCTGCTGCTGACGCACGAGGAGATGGCCTCGATGGCCTCGACCACCCGCGAAACCGTCACCCGCACACTGGGCCAGTTCCGCAAAGACGGCTGGATCTCCATTGAAGATTCGCTGATCACGCTGCATGAGCCGGAGCGCCTGCAGGCGCTGGTCTAGGCCCGTGCGGGTCCGGCGCCATAATTTTTCATGCTTTCCCAGGGCTCACCAGCCGAGTCCAAGAGCTATCATTGAAGTGGTGGGGATCGCCTCTTCCTTGAATTTTGACCTGAGCGGCTTTGTCCGATCCCCGATTCCTGACCCCTGACCCCTCACGTGGAGTTCATTGTGAAAATTATGCGTTTTCCTGTTGCTCTTTCTGCCTTTCTGCTCGGTTGCTGCCTTCTGCCGGCGCAGCAAGGCTCCGCGCCTGCTTCCTCCGGCGTCGCCACGACCGCACCATCGGCGACCGAAGAGTTCCAAAAGATTGAAGACAAATGGGATCTGGCGATTCAATTGCGCGATCAATACGCCCTGGAGCTGGTGCTTTCTCCCTATTTCATGGATGTCTCGGCCGCGGGCGACATCACCACGCGCAACCAGCAGGTGGCCCAGTTGATCACCGGCGAGGACAAGGTCATCGGCCTGGAGCAGCGCGTAATCACGGTGCGCATGCTGGGCGATACCGCTGTCGTCAACGGCACTTATACGCTGCATCGCAAGGCCGGCGGCGTTAATCCCGTTGAAGAGAAGGGCGTCTTCACCCACGTCTTTGAGCGCGCCCGCTCCGGCTGGCTCTGCACCAACTCGCAGCGCACCCGCCTGCCCGAGGAGGCCAAGAGCAAGAAGTCCACCGGCAGCGAAACACCCTTCCATATGCCCCTGTTCGGCAGGAGCGAAAAGGAAAAGTAGCTCGGCAGCCGGCCCGGATCTGGCGACCGTTTCCCACGCCGCCAGTTCGGTGCCGGCGGCGCATTCCCGCTCGATTCATCTCCATTTCCTTCCTCATCTGTCGCTCATTGGAGCCGATAGATGCGATAGGTGTGTGCCGCGCCGCCAGTCGATTGTGAAGGCATCCCTGAAATTGGAAGGACTCTGCCTCTATGAAAGGCTCTTCACTCAGGTTGCGCATGATCGCATCCACGCTGCTGGTCATTGCCGTAGCCTTCTTTCTCTTCTTCGTCTGCGCCTGGCGCTTTGTATCTGCGCGGGTCAATCGCGATGCCGGCCAGGAGGCCGCTCGTCAGTCGGAGGAGGCGATCAGCCGCTTGGCGACGATCGACCAGCTCTCCCGCGCCCAGGTGGATTGCGCCATGCGCATCCTCATCGATCAGAGCCGGCTCAAGGGAGCACCCGCGCTGAAGGGAAGCTCGACCGTCGCCGGCAAGACGGTGCCCGATCTGCACCTCGGAGCGGAGTCGCAGGTGATGAGCTTTGCCATGGTGGACCATGTGAAGGAGCTGGCCGGGGGAACGGCCACGCTCTTTGTCTGGGACGGCGCTGACTTTCTCCGCGTCAGCACCAACGTGCTCAAGGCGGACGGCTCGCGCGCGGTAGGCACGCCGCTGGATCGCAAGGGCAAAGCCTTTGCCGCGCTGCGCCAGGGGCAGAGCTTCAATGGCGTTGTTGATATTCTGGGCACGCCGTACATCACCAGCTATCTGCCGATGCTCGACGCGAACGGTGCGCTGGTGGGCGCTTGGTACACCGGCTACCGGTTGGATACGATTGCCTCGCTGGGCAAGCTCATCGAGGATACCGGCATTCTCGATCATGGTTTTCTGGCGCTGGTCAAGCCCTCGGGCGAAGCCGTTTATCACGGCAAGCAAGTCTCCGTCGAGCAGTTGCAGCGGATCGCTCAGCATCCCGAAGGGTGGATGATCCATCAAGAGACTTATCCGGCCTGGGGGTACTCCATTCTTGCAGCCTATCCGACGTCGGATGTGACGGCTAAGCTGCTGCGGATTGCGGGATTGATCGCCTGTGGAGCGGCCATCCTGGCGGGGCTGATCGTCGTGCTGCAATCGATGCTGATGAATCGCCTGGTGCTGCGTCCGGTGGCCTCGCTGACCGCGCGGCTGAACGGCGCCGATTTGAATACCCTGCTCGACACCGGAAGCGCGGACGAGATCGGCTCCATGGCCGCCGGCTTCAATCAGTTCGTTCTGCGCCTGCGCCAGACGCTGCTCCAGGTGCGCGATGGCTCGGCGGACACCAACACCAAATCCGGCGAGATTCGCCGAATCTCTCACACAGCGGTCTCGCGCATGGCCGAGCAGAGCCACTCCGCCGAAGCCTCCGCCCTGGCCGCCTCGCAACTGTCGGAGGAGATTGCCGGCTACACGGACCGCACCACGGAGGTCTCCGAATTCGCGCGCTCCGCCGCCGAGGCAGCCAAGCGCGGCGCTGAGCAGGTCAACTCGACCGCCGCTTTGATCCTCGGTCTCTCCGAGGATACCCAGCAGAGCGCCAGCCGCATCGCCTCGCTCAGCGAGCGGACCAAGCAGATCGGCACCATCGTCGAAGTCATCAATGAAATTGCCTCGGGCACCAACCTGCTGGCCCTGAACGCCTCGATCGAAGCGGCGCGCGCCGGCGAGCATGGGCGCGGATTTGCCGTGGTCGCGGGCGAGGTCCGCCGCCTGGCCGAGCGCACCGCTCTGGCGACCAAGCAGGTTGCTTCGCTGGTCAGCGGCATCGAGGAAGAGACTGGACGGGCTACAGCCGGCATCATGGCCGCCTGCAATCATGCCGCCCAGGGCGCTGAGGCCGTCAGCGGGCTCAACACCGCCTTTACCAAGATCTCCGAACTGGTGGTCGAGGTCGACGGGCGCATGGAGGCCATCACGCAAGCCGCGCAACACGAGGCTGCTGCCACCCTGACCGTCAGCGATTCCCTGCGCGCGATGGCGGCCAGCGCAAAGGAAAGCGCCGGCGGAGCTGAGGTGGTGGTGGCCGCGACCGACGATCTGCTGCTCACTGCCAATACTCTCGAAGGCCTGGTGGGGCAATTCCAACTGCGTGAGCTGCCGCAGGATTCCAGTGCCAGCGATACGCATCTCTACTAGCCGGAAAATCAGCAGCTCACGCCTGCAAGCCGGCCACATCGGGCTGGGTGAACGACCAGTGCGTATGCGCGATGCGCCAGCCTTCCTCGCCACGCCGGTAGACCTCGGTGGCATTCCAGCGCATCTCGTCGCCGCTTCTGCCGCGAGAGGCATAGCGGTAGCTCAGGATCGCCGTCTCGCCGCTGAGCTGCACTTTGGGGTCGATCATCTCGTCGCTCTCGACAAAGATCTTGCCGCGCAACTGCGCATAATATTGCCGCAAAGCCTTCAGCCCGTGGATTGCTTCCGGAAGAAAGGGATCGAAGTACGTTACCTCGGCCGCGGATATCTCCAGAAAGCCGTCCGGATCGCCGCGCCCCCAGCGATCGAGCGCGGCCCGCTCCATGTTGATGATCTCAAGGGATACTTCGTCCACCGGCATCGCTATCGACTCCTCAACTTCAACAAAGACTATACAACTTTTGACAATCACTTTTGAAATAATTCGGCACGACTTCATCTCGGAGAATCAGTATGTTCCGTAAGCGCTTGCCAGCTCTCTTTCTCACGTTGATTTGCCAACTGAGTGGCCTTTTTCTTTATGCACAGGATGCGGCTCTACAGACAATTCCCTCGCAGAGTATCGCTTCTCAATACCCAAATTCCGAAGACGGATTTCGCCGGTTTCTGAGTGATTGTGTAAACACTGCTAAAATTGGTACTCAAGCACAGCTCAATTCGGCAATTGTTGCCACGGATATCCCCAATTACGATCAGTGGTTTTTAAGTACTTACCCTGGCCCAGGGAAAAGCTGGATAGAACCCTATGCCAAGGGCTTGAATAACAATCATATTCTCTTGAAGAATATGATTACGTATATAGCACAGCATGACGGAGAACTTGTCGTGCGAAAGGTCATCGATAATCCGCAAGGCGATAGAGGAAAGGAGTGGGGAATGCTTCATGGAGAAGCGTTGCCCGTGGATATTTATAATGCGCGATGGAAGCAGTTGAATGAAAATCCGACCGAGAAACACGACTTTCTAATCGGCTATTTCTTCTATATTGATGGAGGTTTTCGCTGGGATAGTGGCATCCGAGAGATCAGCGGTCCGGAATATCGAGTTGATCCGATCTATCCTTATCCTTCCGATGGTAAGCACCCCTCTGGAAAAGTAATGCTGAAATTCAAAATCCTGATGGATGGATCGGTATCTAAAAACGATATAACAGTGTATGCGTCAAGTGGATTTTCGCAAGATCCGTGGCTTGTGGATGCTGCTAAAAAGGCAGTTGCACAGTGGCTTTATTGGCCTCCTAATCTATTCGATGGATCCAATGAAGTGTATAAAGTTGCAATGATCGATGTAATACCGCATAAACATTAAGCGGTTTGACGCCCGACCCCTTGCAGGCGGATCGAGAGATGCACCAGCGAGAGCGCGGCCGGAGTGACGCCGGGAATGCGGCTGGCCTGGCCGATCGTCGCCGGGCGGATGCGCTCAAGCTTCTCCTGCATCTCGCGCGAAAGGCCGCTGATGACGCCGTAATCCAGCCATGCCGGGATGAGTACGCCCTCGGCCTCCTTCAATCGCGCAATGGATTTTTTCTGCTGCTCCAGGTAGCCGGCAAACTTGATCTCGGTCTCCACGGCGCGGGCCTCGTTGCGCGCGCGGCTGCGCAGGATCGCAGTCCCGGCCTCCGCCGCTGGAGCAAGATTCTCGTCGAGGATGGCGGCAAAATCGGCCAACTGCGGATTGGTTTGCAGCGCCTGTCGCAGCGCGCCCAGCACAGCCTCGACTCTCACCTCCGGCCGCTTCAGCAGTTGCGCCCAGCTCAGGCCGGAGGTCGCCGTCTGCTCACTCAATCCCGCAGCTTGCAGCCCCTCTGGAGTAACTTTGCCCACGGTCAGCAACTGGTTGAGCAGCGCCATCCGCGCCTGCTTGCGCTCATACTCCGCCCAGGCCTCATCGTCGATCAACCCCAGCCGCCGCCCCTGTGGAGTCAGCCGCCGGTCGGCGTTGTCGATGCGCAGATGCAGGCGAAACTCGGCGCGCGAGGTGAACATCCGATACGGCTCGTTGGTTCCCTTCGAGATCAGATCGTCGATCAGCACGCCGGTGTAGCCTTCGCTGCGATCCATCGTGAAGGGCGGTTCATTCTTCAGCCAGAGCGCGGCGTTGATGCCGGCCATGATCCCCTGGCAGGCAGCCTCTTCATAACCACTCGTCCCGTTGATCTGGCCCGCCAGATAAAGCCCCTCGATGCTCTTCACGCCCAGCGTGCGGTCCAGCTCGGTCGCATCCACGCTGTCGTATTCGATCGCGTAGCCGGGCCTGAGCATCTCCGCCCGCTCCAGGCCGGGAATCGAATGCACAATCTCCCACTGCACCTCCATCGGCAGCGAGGTGGACATTCCGTTCACATAGACCTCGTGCGTATGCAGCCCCTCCGGCTCCAGAAAGAAATGGTGCTCGGTCTTATCGGGAAACTTGACGATCTTGTCCTCGATCGACGGGCAATAGCGCGGCCCCACGCCCGCAATCTGCCCCGAGTACATTGCCGAGCGATGCACGTTCGCGCGAATGATTGCGAGCGTCTCAGGCGTCGTCGAGGCGATGTGGCAGGAGATCTGCGGCTGAAGAATTTTTTTCGTCCGGAAGCTGAAGGGCGTCGACTCCGGGTCGCCCGGCTGCTCCTCGAACTGCTCCCAGCGGATCGTTCGCCCGTCGAGTCTGGGCGGCGTTCCGGTCTTCAGGCGGCAGGTCCTCAGGCCCAGCGCGCGCAGCGCCTCGCCCAGCAGCACACTGGCCGGCTCGCCGCTGCGTCCGGCGGGATACTGCTCCTCGCCGCAGTGGATCAGCCCGTTCAAAAATGTGCCGGTGGTGATGATCGTCGCCCCGGCCATCAGTTGCCGCCCATCGCGCAGCTTCAGGCCCAGAACGCGGCGTCTCTGTCCACTGTCATCGATCACCAGATCGACGACCTCGGCCTGACGAATATGCAGCCCCGGCTGCGACTCCAGCACCTCGCGCATCTTCACGCGATAAAGCTGCTTGTCGCACTGCGCCCTCGGACTCCAGACCGCCGGGCCGCGCGACGCGTTCAGCAGGCGGAATTGAATGCCCACGGCGTCGGCCACCTCGCCCATGATGCCGCCCAGCGCATCCACCTCGCGGACCAAATGGCCTTTGGCCACGCCGCCGATCGCCGGATTGCAGCTCATCTGCGCAATCAGATCCAGGTTCATCGTCGTCAGCGCGACCTTGAGCCCCATGCGCGCTGCGGCCATCGCCGCCTCGCAGCCGGCGTGTCCGGCGCCCACCACCACCACATCGTATTGTTCGGTAAACGCCATCCAGCTCCGCGCAGGCTATCGATAAAGCTATTCTACGGATTCCTCAGCCCGCGCGCCGAATCCCGCCGCCGCCCTCTATAATGATGCGGTCAGCAAAATACAAATGATCGGGCATTGGGCGAGGTTACACCGGCATGATGATTCACTGCGCATGCGGCCAACTGGTCGAGGAAACAGAGACGAAGTGCGCGCGCTGCGAGGCGCTGCATGTGCTCGGATTGGAAGCCGAGGCCCTCGACGAGGAGATCCGCCGAGCCTATCGACTGCTGCAAAAGGTCTGGGACCCGGCAAACTTCCTCGCCGACCAGAAGTTGAAAGAGGCGGCGGAAGGCAAGCAGAAGGACATCACCACGGCATTCTTGTTTCTCACTTCAACGGTCATGGAACAAGACCAGATCAAGCGACCTGGCTATTCAACCAGCAGCATTGCACCCGAGCCGGAGCCCGAACCTGCGCCGCCACAGGAGACGCCCGCGCCGCAAGAAGCACCGGATCAGCGGCCAGCCATGATCGCCCGCTGGAGTTCGCTGAGCAGATCCAGAAAGCTTGTGACGATTCTGGCCGCGCTCCTTCTGCTGATCGCAACCTGTGCGGTGCTGAGAAGCAATGGACCTGCCAGTGAAGAGGCCGCTGGCGGCAGCCGCCGAGTGCATCGGAATATCTTACTCAAAGGATTGGCGGCGGCATTGAATAACATAGACCCGGAGAATGCCACGCCAGAGGACAGCGGCTTTGAAGCGCAACCCGCCGCGCAGCTCGCGGAGCAGAATCCGGCTCAGGCCGCAAATCAAACCTTGGCGCATGGTGCAGCGCAGCCGGCTGGAAAGACCTCCACTCAGAGTGGCGGCAGGCAACCGAGTGCAGGCTCTGCGGCCCGGCCCGCGCAACCCCAGGGAATCCGGCTCAAACCGTATGTCACCGTAGGTTCCACGCGCGATGAGGCAATTGCGCTGCTCGGCCAGCCATCGGCCGCCTCCGACGAAAAACTGGTCTTTGGCCGCTCGGAGCTTTATCTGAAGGACAACACCGTCACCGGCTGGCGCATCGATTCCGTCGCCTCGCCGCTGCGCGTCAAGCTCTGGCCGCAGTCGGCCGTCGATCCAGACCTCGATTTCTTCACTCTGAACTCGACCAAAGACGAGGTGCTGGCGGTGCAGGGAACGCCGACCGCCTTTTCCCAAAACAGCTTCGAATACGGCGCTTCCATCGTCTACTTCAGCAACAACCGCGTCGTGAACTGGAAGAACGATCCCGCATCCGAGCCGCTGCGCGTGCGGCGATAGGAATCGTTTACGGCTCCGAGCCCCCCTCGACAAGATGTTGCGAATTTGGAAACGCCGCGCCGTCTCTGAGTCCAGCGCGCCCCCCAGGCAAATCTTGGCCCGCGCGCTCATCTTGCATTTTTCTCCGCAGGCGGTATCCTTGGGTGTCGATGGTCGGTTGCCGGAATTCAAGGATAGAGCCATCTGAAAGCCTTCAGCCTGACCGAATTTCTCCTGCGATGGAAGCCCTGAGAGAGGGCCAAAGGAGCAAGACCTGATGCAGCGCAAACTCGGATTTGCAGCCTTGATTGCCCTGGCCGCGGCCTCTGCCATTTTTGTCCGCGCCCAGCAGCCCGCCTTAGTGGACAAGTTCGTCCTCAACGACACCATCCAGCCCATCACGCAAGGCGAACTCGACCGCGCCATTCAGAAGGCCAACAGCGACGGCGCTCACGCGCTGCTCATCGTGCTCGATACGCCCGGCGGACTGCTCGATTCAACGCGCTCGATGGCCGGCGCGATTCTCTCCTCCAAGGTTCCGGTCATCGTCTACGTGGCGCCGGCCGGAGCGCGCGCGGGCTCGGCGGGCTTCTTCCTGCTGGAGTCGGCCGACATCGCCGCCATGGCTCCCGGCACCAACGCCGGAGCGGCTCATCCGGTGATCGAGATCGGCCCGCAGCCCGACGCGACGATGATGCAGAAGATCGAGAACGACGCCGAGGCCTTCCTGCGCTCGTACGTGACCAAGCGCAACCGCAACGCCGAGGCCGCCGAGGCCGCCGTTCACTCCTCTCACTCCTACACTGCGCAAGAGGCCCTCGATCAGCATCTGATTGACCTCGTCTCGCCCAACGAGTGGGAGTTGCTGCGCTCGCTCGACGGGCGCGAGATCACGCGCATGGACGGCAGCAAGCTCACGCTTCATCTGGCCAACGCAAGCATCGTGGTCGTAAAGCCAACGCTGCGCGAGCAGTTGCTCGGCTGGCTGGTCAATCCCAACGTCGCCCTGCTGCTCGGCCTCTGCGGCGCGCTGCTGATCTATCTCGAGTTCAACACGCCCGGCACCATCGTCCCCGGCGCGCTGGGCACACTCATGCTGCTGCTCGCCGTATTCGCGCTCGATCTACTGCCCATCCGCTTCACCTCGGTTCTGCTGCTGATCGCCGCGCTGGTCCTGATTCTTTTGGAGGCCAAATTCGGCGGTCACGGCGCGCTGGCCATTGCGGGGATCGCCTGCCTGGGCTTCGGTCTGCTCACGCTGGTCGCCGCGCCGGTGCCGGAGATGGCCGTCAGTCCCTGGGTCGCCGCATCGGTCAGCCTGGCCTTTGGTTTGATCACCGTCTTTCTGGTTCGACTCGCCTGGCGCGCGCGACGAATGAAATCCGCCCTCGGTCCCTCGGCGCTGGTGGGCCGACTGGCCTCGGCGATGGAGCCGCTGAATCCTTCGGGCCACCTCCCTGCGGGCCATGTCCTGGTCGAGGGCGAGATCTGGCAGGCCGTCTGCGACACGCCCCTCCCGGCCGGCGCGCCGGTGCGCGTCGTCGCCCTGGAAAACTATCTGCTGCGCGTTGAGCCCGCCGCCCAGCCGTGAAGTGAATCATCCACTCCGCACCCTTGATGGAGTACAATCCCTCGTGAGGAAACTTTCATGCCCGATGCATCGATTCCCGTCCTGATCTTCGTCGCCATCGTCGTCCTTTACCTGCTCAACTCGATCAAGATTCTGCGCGAGTACGAGCGCGGGGTTATCTTCCGTCTGGGACGCGCATTGACCACGCCCAAAGGCCCCGGCATCATCCTCGTCTTCCGTCCCTTCGATCAGATGGTGCGCATCTCGCTGCGTCAGGACGTGCTCGAAGTTCCGGCGCAGGATGTCATCACCCGTGACAATGTAACTCTCAAGGTAAACGCCGTCGTCACGCTCTATGTCGTCAATCCCAACGACGCCGCCATCAAGGTGGCCAACTACGTCTATCAGACCTCGCAGTTCGCGCAGACCACATTGCGCTCGGTCCTGGGCGAGGTCGAGCTGGACGAGCTGCTCAGCCATCGCGACAAGCTCAACCTGCGCATTCAGACGATCATCGACCAGCGCACCGAGCCCTTCGGCGTGAAGGTGGCATCGGTCGAGGTCAAGCAGGTGGACCTGCCCGAGTCGATGCTGCGCGCCATGGCCAAGCAGGCCGAGGCGGAGCGCGAACGCCGCTCCAAGATCATCCATGCCGAGGGCGAGTTCAACGCCGCTGCGAAGCTGGTGGATGCCGCGGCTCTATTGGCCACGCAACCCATGACGCTGCAACTGCGCTACCTGCAAACGCTGACCGAGATCGGCGTCGAGAAGAACACCACCATCGTCTTCCCGCTGCCCATGGAGATGATGACGCTCTTCAACAAGCTGGGCTCCATGGCCCCGCCCGCGCTCGACGCGGCAAAGAAGTAAGCGCAATTTTTTAATGGAACGGGGCCCAGGTCCGGATTCTCGGACTTGGGCCCCGTGTATTTCGATTATCAGCAACATTCTTAAACAGGCAGGGTTGAAATGAAGGAATATGCGGCGGTTTTCGCGAAAACATCCAACGGCTGGAGCGCCTATGCTCCAGACCTGCCGGGGCTGGGCGTGGCCGGCGCGACCTTTACGGAGACGGAACGGTTGCTGCGCGAAGGCATTGAATTCCATATCAAAGGTATGCGCGAGGATGGTTTGCCAATTCCTGAGCCTCTGGCACAGGTGATGCGCCTGGCAATTCCTGCCTGAGCCGAGAAGAATGGGGTCGCTTCAACTCAAGAGTTAGAGCTGGCAGTCAACTCCGCCAGTATCTCCGCGACGGCCACATCCGCAGCCTTCTGAATATCCTCGGAGAGTTCCATCGAGATCGGCTGCTGCGGATCGATACTGATGGCGTAGAGCGTCACGTCGCGCGCCCCACCCTGCATATAAAAGACATCCAGCAGATCCTTCACGCCGATATCGTGCGCGGTCAGCGTGGGCGGATAATCGCGCGCAAAGCGCGGCGTGGTGCGGGTGACGGTGCCGATGGGGTTGCCGTCGGCAGCGGCGTCGATGAGAAGGATGCGTCCGGCCTCCTCAAAGGGCTCGAGCAGCGTGAAGCCGCCCGTGCCGCCGTCCAGGTACTCGACATGGGCGGGCAGCGCATGAGTCTCCAGCGCGCGCACCACGTGGACGCCGACGCCCTCATCGCCCATCAGGACGTTGCCCACTCCCACCACTAGAGTCTTGCCGTTATTTGTCACTCTTCTCCCGCTCGAACTTCCATCCGCCGATGATCGAGGATACCGTGCCGCGCCCCTCGATGTAGTCATGATAGAAGGCGAGATAGACGTGAACAATGACGAAGGTGACAAAGAACCACAGGAAGAGATGGTGCCAGAAGCGCACGCCGAACTCGCCGCCCAGCAGCGGCACAATCCAGGTAAACATCCGCGGCAGCCACGAACTGCTCATGCTGGAGTAGAGCGCGAAGCCGGTCACGGTCTGCGCCACAAAAGCCAGAAAGGTGCCGAAGTAGATCAGCCCGGCCAGCGCATTGTGGCCGGTCGAGATCGGCCCATGCAGCTTGGTCTCCAGCACGTCGGCCTTGATCACATCCACGATCTCCTGGCGCTGCGATTTCTTCAGCGGGAAGAAGGCATTCCAGTGGGAGTATTTGTTGCCGACAAAGCCCCAGTAGAGCCGCGCCGCAAAGTTGAAGACGTAAACGAAGGCGGCGGTGAAGTGAATAAAGCGCACCCAGCCGAACCAGTACTGCTGATAGGCTTCGGCCGCGTAGAAGGCGCGAATGGGCGCGCCGATCAGGTAGCCGGTGACGCACAGCGCCACGAGCGCAATGGCGTTGATCCAGTGATAGGCGCGCACCGGCAGCTCCCACACATAGATCCGTCTGTATTCCACCGGATGCTCCGGCACGCCGCCGACCGCAATCTTCGCTGTGCTCATGGGCTTCACTCGAATGAAATCTGGGATAGGTGCCGTCCCTGCGGATCGTACAAGTGCACGGCGCAGGCCAGGCACGGGTCAAAGGAATGGATGGTGCGCAGAATCTCCACCGGCTCATCGATCTTGGCCACCGGCGTGCCGATCAGCGCCTGCTCGAAGGACGAGCGCTGTCCCTTGGCGTCGCGCGGAGAGCCGTTCCAGGTCGTCGGCACCACCAGCTGATAGTTCTCGATTGCGCCGTCGTGGATCTTGATCCAGTGCGCCAGCGCGCCGCGCGGAGCCTCGGTCAGGCCGACGCCTTCGGCGTCCTTGGGCCAGCTCTTCGGCTCCCAGAACTCGCCGTTGAAGGTAGAGACCTCGTTGATCTTCACGCGCTCCATCAGTTGGCCGTAGTACTCCTTGAGCCAGTTCATCGCGAGCGCCGCATCCAACCCGCGCGCCGCCGTCCGCCCCAGCGTGGAAAAGAGCGCGGGCACGCCCACGCCCAGCTTGCCCAGCGTATCCTTCACCAGATCCTGCACCTCGGTGCGGCCGGAGGCGAAGGCCACCAGCAACCGGGCCAGCGGTCCCACCTCCATCGGCTGCTCCTTCCAGCGCGGCGTCTTCAGGAAGGAGTACTTGTCGTAGCCCGCGAGCGACTCGAAGGGCGGCTTGGGACCGGTGTAGTTCAGCTTCGTCTCCCCGGCCCAGGGGTGAATGCCCTGGCTGTCTCCCTTTTCATAGCTGTACCAGGAATGCGCGATGTACTCCTTGATCTCCTCGGAGTCGGTCGCGTTCACCGGATGCACCACGCTCAAATCGCGATTCAGAATTACGCCGCGCGGATACTTGAAGCTCTCCGGATTGTTGTAGCCCTTGGTGGGAAACTCGCCGTAACAGAGATAATTTTGCAATCCGCCGCCGTGGCTCGCCCAATCCTTGTAGAAGCCGGCAACGGCCAGCAGATCGGGAATGTAAACCTCGTTGAGGAACTCGTCGGCCTGGTCGATCAGCCTCTTCACCAGATTGAGCCGCTCACCGTTGATGGCGGCCACTTCATTCATATTGATGGAGCAGGGCACGCCGCCAACCAGATAATTCGGATGCGGATTCTTGCCGCCGAAGACGGCATGAATCTTGACGATCTCCTTCTGCCATTCGAGCGCATCCAAGTAGTGCGCCACGGCGATCAGGTTCACCTCCGGCGGCAGCTTGTAGGCCGGATGCCCCCAGTAGCCGTTGGCGAAGATGCCCAGGCCGCTGGCCGCAAAGGCCTTCACCTTGTTCTGCACCTCGGCAAAATACGCGGGCGTGTTCTTGTCCCACTTGGAGAAGGTCTGCGCAATCGATGCGGCCTTCGCCGGGTCGGCCTGGAGCGAGTTGACGATGTCCACCCAGTCCAGCGCGTGCAGGTGATAGAAGTGGATCACGTGATCCTGCACATACTGCGTGGTCATCATAATGTTGCGGATCAGCTCGGCGGTGGGCGGAACGGTGATGCCCAGCGCGCTCTCGACCGCGCGCACGCTGGTCAGCGCGTGCACCGTGGTGCAGACGCCGCAGACGCGCTCGGTGATCGCCCAGGCGTCGCGCGGATCGCGTCCGGCCAGGATCTTCTCCAGACCGCGCACCATTGTGCCGGCGCTGAATGCATCGGTGATGACGCCGTTTTCCACCACTGCCTCGATGCGCAGGTGGCCTTCAATGCGTGTGACCGGATCGACGACTATGCGTGTCATAGGCTCTTACGACTCCTTGAGGTCTTCGGCGTGAACCTCGGCGATGACCTGGTGCTTGCGAATGTTGGTGACGACCGCGTGCGCCGCCACTCCTGCCAGCGTAGCCACTCCCACCACCGTGCCGATCGTGTCCGCCGTGCTCTCGACGCCGAAGCCGGGGAAGGACGGCAGGTGCTGATAGAAGGGTCCGTTGTCCCAGAAGCCCTCTTCGCTGCATCCGATGCAGCCGTGGCCGGATTGGATTGGATAGCTGGTGCCCTCGTTCCACTTCACCACCGAGCAGGCGTTGTAAGTGACCGGTCCGCGGCAGCCCATCTTATATAGGCAGAATCCCTTGCGCGCATTCTCGTCGTCCCACGACTCGACAAATAATCCGGCGTCGTAGTTGGGCCGGCGATAGCAGGTGTCGTGCACGCGGCGGCCGTAAAACTCCTTCGGCCGTCCCTGCGAGTCGAGCGCCGGCAACTGCCCCAGAACCAAAAGATGCGTCACCACGCCCATCATCACATCGGCGATCGGCGGGCAGCCGGGCACATTGATCACCGTCTTGTCCACGAGTTTGTGAATCGGCGTGGCGCCGGTCGGATTCGGCTTGGCCGCCTGCACGCAGCCATTCGAGGCGCAACTGCCCCAGGCCACGACGGCCGCCGCATCCTTGGCGACGGTTTGAAGAATGGATTCGGCCGTCTTGCCGCCGATCATGCAATAGACGCCGTCCTCTTTGGTGGGCACCGCGCCTTCCACCAGCACAATATATTTGCCCTTGTTGTTCGAGATCGTGTCCGTCAGGCATTTTTCCGCCTGAAAGCCGGAGGCCGCCATCAGCGTCTCCGTATAGTTCAGGTTCAGCACGTCCAGCAGCACATCCAACACCACCGGGTGCGAGGCGCGAATGAACGACTCGCTGCAACAGGTGCACTCCTGGAAGTGAAGCCAGACGACGGCCGGTTTTTCCTTCTTCTCGAAGGCCGTCACCACCTGGGCCACGCCACTCTGGCCAAAGCCCGCCACGGTTGCGGCCGCGGCGCAGAACTGAAGAAAATCTCTGCGGCTGTAGCCCTTCTGCTGCATTGAATTCCAGATTGACTGACCCATGCCCACCTCACTGTGCGCGTGCAGGAAACGGAGAAGCCGATGGTGGCGCGGGAAGCTCAAGAGGAAGCCGCCGGGGTTTCACCGTGGATGGATGAGAAACTACTCGCAAAAAAAGACGGTCGGCTGTGATCGGCATCACACTCTCTAGTTTGCAATTGCCTTGGGAGAGTTTCGCTTCAGTCAATTTCCGCGCCGTCTTTCTCTCCAGAGCAAACGCTCCGGAGCTTATGTCTCTGCTTTTGCACAACTCCTGAAGAATCGGTGCTATGCTGGCCCTTGCCTATGGAAATCTCCGTCATCCTTGCCCATCCCGAGACCTCCAGCTTCAATCACGCCATCGCCCGCACGGCCTGCCTTGCTCTGGAAGGCCTCGGCCACGACGTACTATTCCACGATCTATATGAGGAGGGCTTCGATCCCCTGCTGCCCGCCGACGAGCTGCCTTCGGAGGCCGTTCTAAGCCCCATCCTCGCGCGCCACTGCGAGGAGCTTCAGCGTGCCGATGGTCTGGTCCTTGTCCATCCCAACTGGTGGGGCCAGCCGCCGGCGATGATGAAGGGCTGGATCGACCGCGTCTTCCGTCCCGGCGTCGCTTACAAATTTCTCGAAGGCGACGGCGGCGAGGGCGTGCCCGTCGGTCTGCTCAAAGCGCAGGCTGCCGTCATCTTCAACACCTCCAACACGCCGCCCGTGCGCGAGATGGCGGTCTTCGGCGACCCGCTCGACAATCTCTGGAAGCGCTGCATCCTTGATTTCTGCGGCATCGGGAATGTCACCCGCGAGACTTTCAGCGTCGTCATCACCAGCAGCCCCGAGCAGCGCGCCGTCTGGCTCGACCGGGTCCGGCAGCTTGTGACCGTAACTTTCCCGCAGGCAATTTGAGACATTCGGCTCTTAGCCTGCGTCTACCGCTCTAGGCCGGGCGCCACTGGCTCCCGTATTCCCACCCAGGAGATCAGCATGATCCGCAAAATTGCCCTCTCGCTTCTCTTTCTCGCCTTCACCGCCGCCGGCGCCCGCGCCGCCGACTTCAACGGCAAGTGGACCGCACAGTTCGACACTCAGATCGGCCAGCAGAATTACACCTACGACTTCCATGTCGACGGCGCAAAGCTTACCGGCACGGCCGCCAACGATCGCGGCTCAACCCCCATCACCGAAGGCAAGATCGACGGCGACACCATCACCTTCGTCGAAGCCCTCAGCTTCAACGGCATGGATATCCGCATCGTCTACACCGGCAAGATCGACGGCGACACCATCAAGTTCACCCGCAAGGTGGGCGACTTCGCCACCGAGGAGCTGACGGCCAAGCGCGTCAAGTAAACTCACGCGCTCCCAGCTTCCGTCCGCAGAGGCGGGGAGCGCGCGGACCTCGGCGCAGGGTTGCCTCGTGCGGCTCCCATGGCCATCGATCCCCCTCCCCCCCGCGGTAATCGCCTCATTCCAGTCGGCGCTAAAGGGACCGAATCCATCCATTTAACATATTTTTAAAAAATAATTGCCTACTTTCCCACAAATGGGTATACTGGGCTGGCTGGAGAGTCGCCCATACTCTATCGAGCAGGCGGGAACCAAGAGTTCCGCTGGCGGCTCCAGAAGATGTTCTTCTTTTTCTATTGCCCTCCTGGAGTATTGTTTGCCGTTGAGCCTTGGCTTGGTGTGTATTTCCAACGATTGGCGCCGGTAAATACTCGGAAGAGGAGCTGGGAAATGGCTGAGACCTGTCTGGAATTTTCAAAGCAAGAAACAGAGCGGTTAGAGATGGAGATTGAAACCCTGCAAGAGGGGATTCGCCTCCATAGCGAAACCAAGGATGCCTGGGATGCGATCCTGCGCAACACGGGAGACGACTTGAATGCCGTTCAACTCGATCTGGCCACCACAGAGAAGGAGCGGCTCAACGGGAAGATTACAGCGGTGCAAGAAGAGATTCGCCGCCACATCGAAACCCGCGTCGCCTGGGACACGATCGTACACAACTCAGGGAAAAAATCGCGCATCTACAAGGATGTAACCTACGTCAGCGGCGAGAATGCCCAATGGCATCTTGAGCGGCTGGAGATGGAAATCGATGCGCTGCAACAGGAGATTCACCTCCACGACGAAACCCGAGAGGCGTGGAATACGGTGGTGCGCGGCGCCGGCAGCAAACCGGATGCCGCTTTTCTCGAGTCGGTCCATTCTGAACTCAAACTGTTGAATGGAAAGATCGCCGCAGTGCAGGAAAAGATTCGCCGCCACATCGAAACCAAGGACGCATGGGTTACCATCATGCGCAATGCGGGAAGCCCAACGCACATCTACCAGGGCGCTACCTATGTCAGAGGCCTGGATGGACAATGGCACCTGCAGCAGGTCGATGCCGCTCCGGCGCCCGAAAAAGACGAAAGCAATTTGGCGGAGGAGACCGCTTCCAAGGTCTATTCCATGCGCGACCGGCTCATGGATGCCTGTGAGAAGACCTTCTTCAAACCCCAGAAGCAGATCCCGCTTGTCGCGCAAAATGAGCAGTTCCAGAGCCTGGGATTGCAATAGCGCCTGCCGCCCGCTTTATCTCTTGCCTCGACAATGTATCTCTGTTTTCCCTCATCCCCCAGACGCCTGCCGCCCCTGCTTCCACCTCTGGAAGCAGGGGCAACCAGTCTCTAGAGCAAAACCACGATTTCCATGCCCAAACAGTTTGATCATAGGTGTTGTTTTCTTGAGGAAAACAACACTTGAGTATCCTTGCTCTGGGTACACCAATCGTGGTTTTGCTCGCGCGCGCTTCTACCTCTGCTCCGATCCCTCCAATGCCGCCAGCCGCGACTCCAGCTTGGTTAAGCTCTTTTCCAGATCTTCAATCGTGTGCTGCTGTTTCTGCACCGTGTTGAGCAGCAGCGCGTTGACCTTGTCGTAGAAGACCGTCTCCACTTCGCCATCGGGCTTGGTCGCCACCAGCTCGGGCGCCACGCCGGCCACCTCCTCGGCAATCAGCCCATACTGCACGGGTGCATTCGCCCCCTGCGAGATATAGCGGTAGCGCACCGGCCTGAGGCCCATCAGCGTGCTCGTCGTGTCGCCCATGTCGGTGATATCGGTCTTGAGCCGCCGCGACGAGTTCCTGGTTCCCAGTTGACCGTTGGAGTCGATCACCACCTCGATGGCGTTGCCTACGCCGGTAGTCGAGCTGCGAATGCCGGCGATGTAGGTCTGGCTCTGCAGGCTGCTGTTGCCGATGCGGATCACGCCGTTATCGGTCGAAGCGCCAGGGTTGCCAATCTCAATGTCCGCCGAGCCATTGCCGATATTCGCACCGGCGCTGGCGCCGATCGCGATCATCTGCGATCCGGAGGATGCATTCTGTAAAGCCTGCGCTCCAATCGCGACGTTGTCGATGCCGCTGGAAAGCGAGGGCATTGTGTCATAGCCGACGGCGACATTGGAGTTCCCATTCCAATTGCCGTAGAGCGCCATATAACCCATCGCCGTATTGCTATTGCCCTCGAAGTTGTAGCCCAGCGCCAGGCCGCCAACCGCCGTGTTGAAGTTGCCTTGCGAGTTGTAGTAGAGCGCAAATTCGCCGACGCCGGTATTGTCGGCCGGACTGCCCGCATCCCCGGTCTGATAGAGCGCATACGAGCCGATTGCGGTGTTGGCGCTGCCGAACAGGTTGCTGTAAAGCGCATTGTTGCCAATAGCGGTGTTGTAGTAAACCGGCATGGCGCCTTCATTGTTGCCCGCTCCGCTGCCGAGCACGGTGTTGTATTGGCTGTGACCCTGCTGGACCGTAGCCGCCAGAACGAGAAAGAAGACTGCGATTCTACTGCGTTTGAACATGACTGCTCCTTCGCGCATCTTCGCGCATTTTCTGTGGAATTTCCATGGCAGGAAAATTCAAAAATGAAGCAAGCGCCCGCAACGGGATAAACCGCAAAGACTCCCGCCGATCAAAGCTGCCGGTCAAAGCAATCTCGCGCTGGAGAGTGATTGGGAGAGCCTCTCTTTTTTATCCTTTGGTTCTGTTGCGAGCGGCGAAGCGAGAATGCCTCACGCGGGCGGCGCGTACGGGAATGGTCACCACCGTCCAATCGCCTCTCCACCCAATCGATGCAGTTCATGTGAAGGATTGAAGGAGCTGGAAACAATGCCCGCGCCACACGTCGATTTCAATGACCGCTGCCGGATAAGCAGTCCGAAGGGCGAGTGTTGGCGCAGGAAAGTAGCAACCGAAGAAAAGATTGAACTGAATTTCAGGACGCTGCCGGAGGGATAGGAACAAAGCAGTGGTGGCCAGAGACGGGATTGAACCGCCGACGCCGGCCTTTTCAGGGCCGCGCTCTACCACTGAGCTATCTGGCCTCAGTGCAAACTGCGCTGCAATCTTTGTACGTACTCTGGGCTTACCGCGGGGTGCGGCGCGCCTCCACGAACAGTCGGCTGCAACAACTTGTGTCAGTATATCAAAAATCCTTCCTTACCGGTCACGGCAGCCCGGCGGCGGGCTGCTCTACACTGAAAGCCATCGAGCGCCGGCGGAGTCAACGCCCGAACAACGCCGGCGACCTCAACCGGAGAAGCTGATGGACAACGAACGCATCCGCGAAATCTGTCTCGCCCTGCCCCACGCCGCCGAGAGCCTGAACTGGGACCATGTCCTCGTCTACTGGGCCTGCGATCGCTCGATCGGCGGCAAGATGTTCGCCCTCACCAACGCCGACGGCGCCGAGTCCCCCGTTCTCAGCTTCCACTGCGGCGCCGAGCGCTATCACGAACTGCTGGAGATCGACGGCATCGTGCCCGCGCCTCACCTGGCCCGCGCCTGGTGGGTCGCCCTCGACCGCTGGGATGCTCTTCCGCCGCGCCAGATCGAGGATGAACTGGCGCGCGCCCATGCGCTCATCAGTCAGAAGTTGCCCAAACGCACCAGAACGATCCTCGAACTGCCGCAGAAAGAGCAGGCCCGGTTGATCCGCGAAGGCCGCCAGTTGGAGGCCGCAAAGAAAAAAGCTGTCAAAGTCTGAGCACCGGGAACCGCACCGCTCCAGCCCGCGTATCATTGAGCAGTTCGCGCCGCGCGGAGACCGGCGCGCAGTCTTATGGTCAAATTTCTGCTCTGGTGTATTCTGCTCGTGCTCTGCTGGCCGCTGGCTCTGCTGGCGCTCGTGCTCTTTCCGCTGGTCTGGCTGCTGCTGCTGCCCCTGCGGCTGGTGGGAATCGTTGTAGGCAGCGTCTTCGATCTGATCGGCGCGCTCTTCGGCCTGCCCGCGCGGCTCATTCGCGCCCTCTAGCGGGCGTCCGGCTCGGCGGAGTCAACCTCTTCTCCGGCGACGGAGATGCGCAGCGAGCGGAGAAAGCTGAGATCGTTCTGTGTGAACGGCTGACCGTTGTCATCCGTTTCACCGGAGCCCAGGGCCTCCTGCGCTTCGCGGGCGGCCACGTCGTTCAGGCCGATCGTCGCCTCCAGCATCAGCAGCACATCGAAGCCGTGCTGGCGAATGTCCTGGACAACGCCGGCGATCTGTTCGCTCTCGATCACCGACTCGTGGATGGCCTCGCCCAGTTGCTGAATCAGTTCGCGCAGTCGGGATGTCATGAGCACCTCCTGGAGCGGCGGATTGCATCAGCCGAAGACGCTCTCCCGCGCTGATTTTCTCTACCTTACTTCCGAATCCATCCAATGGCAAGCGCAAAGCCGAGTGAATCTTCCAGTCGACTGCCTTGCAACCTTCGCTGCTACTATCATAACGAAGATGAATGCACAGAAGATAGGGCGCGCCTTGGGGATCGGCCTGCGGGTTGCTGGACGCGTGGCCGGTGAGCGCCTATCGGGCGGCGCTGAGCGCGCGCATGCGGCTTCCGCGCTGAGCGGAACCGTCGTGCGGTCAGAGGCGGCCCGCCGGGTCACAACGGCCGTTGCGCGCGGCGCGGGCGGCTTCTTTGCTCCCTTCCGCCGCGCTGGAGCCATCCTGTGGCTGGAGATGACGGGCGCATTCTTCCTGCTCTTTGTGCTGGCTTTTTTGCGGGCCATGTGGCGCGTCCGCGCCAGTTGGATGCGAGGGCCAGAACATATGCAGTTTCTCGGCTACACCGTGCTGGCGGGAGTCTTCCTCTACCTGGGCGCGAGTTCCTTCTGGCGGGCGCGGCGGCGATAGCTTTTTCTGAATCATTCCTGAAGTTGGAATCGTATTTCCTTCGGATTGCTAGTCAGTGTTTCCGCGTTTGACCCCGCCGTACGCAATCCCTATCGTTAAGAGAGTGCGCAAGGCGCGAAAGGATCTTCCTTGACTCTTCCCATATCACCCGAAACACCTGCTGCCAAGAAGACCGTTCTCAACGCCGTGCACCGCGCGCTGCGGGCAAAGATGGTCGACTTCGGCGGCTGGGATATGCCGGTCGAGTATCCAACGAACGGCGGCGGCCTGATTGCCGAGCACATGGCAGTGCGCACCGGCGTGGGTCTGTTCGACGTCAGCCACATGGGCCAGATTCGCTTCAGCGGCTCCGGCGCTCTGGACGCCATTCAGCGAATTACGATGAACGACGCCGGCCGCCTCGCCGATGGGCAGATTCAATACTCGTCGCTGCTGACCCCGAGCGGTACATACGTGGACGACATCCTGGTCCACCGGCTCGGCGCGGAGGAGTATCTTCTCGTCGTCAATGCCGGGACCGCGGAGAAGGACTACGCCTGGATTCGCCAACAGGTGGGCGCTTGGCCACAGTGCGAGATCAACGACGACTCCAGCCATTACGCTCAGGTGGCCGTACAGGGGCCGCGCGCTCTGGAAACTTTGCAAAAGCTGACAGACGTCGATCTGGCCTCGATTAAAAATTATTGGTTTCGAACGGGCGCGGTAGCTGGCGTTGCCGATGTGCTGATTGCGCGCACCGGCTACAGCGGCGAAGATGGCTTCGAGATTTATCTGCCGTCGGAGGCGGCGACGGTCGAAGGCGTCTGGAATGCGCTGCTCGATGCGGGCCGCGACTTCGCGATCCGCCCCTGCGGGTTGGGCGCGCGCAACACGCTCCGGCTGGAGGCGGGAATGCCGCTCTACGGCCACGAAATCTCCGACGCGATCAACGTCTTCGAGGCCGGCCACGAGCGCTGGCTCAAGCTCGACAAGGGCGATTTCATCGGACGCGAGGCGCTCCTTGCAATCCAGGCCGCGGGCGGACCCGCGCGCAAGCTCGTAGGGCTGGAGATGGTCGAGCGCGGCATCGCCCGCGACGGGTACTTCGTACTGTCCTTGGACGGGGAGCAGATTGGCACAATTACATCCGGCTCGCCCGCGCCGTTCTTGAAGACCAACATCGCCCTGGCGCTGGTGCCCGCCGCCGTGGCCGCGAGAGGCGAAGAAGTGCTGGTGCAGGTGCGCGCCAACCAAGTCCGGGCGAAGCAGGTGCCCACGCCCTTCTACAAGCGCGCGAGGAAGTAGGCCTACTTTTTACCCTTGCTCGCCCCTCGGCTGCCCAGCAGCCCCTCGAGTTCTTCCTTGAACTCGCGCACATCCTTGAAGTCGCGATAGACCGAGGCGAAGCGGATGTAGGCGACCGTGTCCAGCCCCTTGAGCCGATTCATAATCTGCTCGCCGATCTCGCTGGTGGTGCGCTCGCGCTCCGGTGCGTCCATCAGAAAGGCCTCGGCGGCGTCGACGATGGCCTCCAAGTTGACGGAAGAGACGGGCCGCTTCTCGCAGGCGCGCAGCAATCCGCTCAAGACTTTTTGCCGGTCGAAGCGCTCGCGGCGGCCATCTTTTTTCACCACCATGTAGGGAATCTCATCGATCCGCTCGTAGGTAGTGAAGCGGCGATTGCAGCGCTCACACTCCCGCCGACGCCGAATCGAGTCGGCCTCTTTGCTCTCGCGCGAGTCCACCACCCGATCCTGCCCGAAGCCGCAATAAGGACATTTCATCTCACCGCGATTCTACGGCATCGGAGGATCTTCCCGCTAACTTTCCGCCAGTTTCCGTGCCCGCCAGAGTGCGCCGTCGAGGGAGACGACCGACTCCTCAGCGACCGGCATCTCGGGCGCGGCGGCCTTCAGGCCGGTGAAGAAGGCGTTGCGGACTTGCGGCATATGCTCGATCACGCCGCCGGTCCAGGCGACGGGCACTTCGCCCTTGATCGCGTGCTTGCCGAGCAGCTTCGAGCGGACCAGCAGGACAAACTCAACCAGATCGGCGGCGGCCTGGGCCAGGGTCTCGCGGGCCACCGGGTCGCCGGCTTCGGCCAGTTCATTCACGAGCGGAGCGAGAGCCGCGAAGTCGGGCGGTGGCGTGCCGTCGCCCTTTTGAATGAAATCATCCAGTGTGGGCGTCTCCCATAGCGCGCAGACCCGCGCGAGAATCTGCGTCGGCTGGCCGCGATCGTAGGCGTGCAGAGCGCGGCGCAGGCTGTTGACGCCGATCCAGTAGCCGGAGCCCTCGTCGCCCAGCCGCGAGCTCCAGCCGCCGGCGGTTTCGCGGCTGCCGTCCGGGGCGCGGCCGATGCAGTTCGAGCCGGTGCCTGCGATCTGCAGGATGCCCGGTCCGCCGCGGAAGGCCGCGTCGAGGGCGATCACTTCGTCGCCGACGACCTCCGAGCGCTCTGCTGCAAAATCTCCCAGAACGGCGGTAATCCACTCGACGGTTCCCGGCATGGAGACCGAGGCGACGCCGCAGCAAGCGGCCTCGACGGCGCGGACTCCGGCTTGGGCGTAGGCCTCCGTGAGCACGGCGCGCAGGTTGGCCTCGGCGGCCTCGGCGCCCACGCGCAGCCGCTTGATGGAGCCGCTAACGGCGTGGCCTAAAACCTTGTCGCCCTCCAGGATGGAGGCGCGGGTGCGCGTGCCTCCGCCGTCGATTCCCAGAATCAGATTCATGGCGCTCCTTTGCAACGGAAAAGATCAGCTTATCGCAACCGGGCCGACGCCGGAGTTCCGCTGACCAAAACGGCATTGTGAAGCTCAAATTGGACCGTTCATAAAATCCTGTCCGACACTTGACCGATTTTTCATCGCCGCCGGCCCCGCCTGAGCTTATGTTGGGAAGGCAGAGCCCATTTTATGGCGATTGTCCTCTGCCGGAGAGGCTCCGGCAAAGGAGGCGAGGGAACGATGACGGAGATGGCTACCATCCTGCTGCCGCAATCAGGCGCATACCCGGCGGGATCGAACAAGGGACAGCGGACGGCGCTGGGCGTCGAGGCGCTGGCGCAGTCGTTTCTGGACAATCTCTTTTTTGTACAGGGCCGGGCGACCGAGCGGGCGACGGTCAACGATCTGTACATGGCGCTGGCGCACACCGTCCGCGACCGGCTGGTCGAGCGCTGGATTCAGACGGTGAAGAACTACCAAGCCCAGGACGTGCGCGTGGTCTGCTACCTCTCGGCGGAGTTTTTGACCGGCCCTCACCTGGCCAACAACCTGATCAACCTGGGCATCTACGACGAGACCGAGCAGGCGATGCGCCAGTTGGGGATCGACCTCAATGTGCTGATCGAACAAGAGGAGGAGCCGGGCCTCGGCAATGGCGGCTTGGGCCGTCTGGCCTCCTGCTTCATGGATTCGCTGGCCACGCTGGATATTCCGGCGATCGGCTACGGCATCCGCTACGAGTACGGCATCTTCGATCAGCAGATACGCGACGGCTGGCAGGTGGAGTCGACCGACAAGTGGCTCCGTCTGGGCAACCCCTGGGCGCTGGAGCGGCCCGAGGACGCCTTCGAGGTGAAGATCGGCGGGCGCACGGAGAAGCAGACCGATGCCCAGGGCAAGGAGCACGTCAGTTGGATTCCGCAGCGGCTGGTGCGCGGCGTGCCCCACGATACGCCGATCCTGGGCTATCGCACCAACACGGCCAACACCATGCGGCTGTGGGCGGCGCAGGCGGTCGAGAGCTTTGACTTCGAGACCTTCAACCACGGGGATTTTCTGGGCGCGGTGGCCGACAAGGTATCGAGCGAGAATATCTCCAAGATTCTTTATCCCAACGACGAAGGCGTGCAGGGCAAGCAGTTGCGCCTGCTGCAACAATTCTTCTTCGTCTCCTGCAGCTTGCAGCACATTCTGAAGATCCAACTGACGCAGCATCGTCCGCTGGCCGAGTTGCATCGCAACTTCGCCATCCAGATGAACGACACGCATCCGGCGATCGCCGTGGCCGAGCTGATGCGTTTGCTGATCGACGAGCACGGGATCGAATGGGAGGCGGCCTGGCACGTGACGCAAAATGCTCTCTCCTACACCAACCACACGCTGCTTCCGGAGGCGCTGGAGCAGTGGCCGCGTTCGCTCTTCGGCTCGCTGCTGCCGCGCCATTTGGAAATTGTCGACGAGATCAACCGGCGTCATCTGGAGCGTGTGCGATTGAAGTTTCCCAATGACGAAGAGCGCGCCGCGCGCCTCTCGCTCATCAACGAAGACGGAGAGAAGTATGTGCGCATGGCGCATCTGGCGGCGCTCGGCTCGCACGCCATCAACGGTGTGGCGGCGCTGCACACCGAGCTGCTGAAGACGCACGTGCTCAGCGATTTTTATGCACTCACGCCGGAGAAGTTCAGTAACAAAACCAACGGCGTCACGCCGCGGCGCTGGATGGTGCTGAGCAATCCGCGGCTGGCGCGGCTGCTGAATGCACGGCTGGGCGCGGGCTGGGCGCGCGACCTGGAAAAGCTGCGCAAGCTGGAGCCGCTCACAAACGACGCGGAGTTCACTGAGGAGTGGCGCGCAATCAAGCACCAGAACAAGCTGCATCTGGCGGCCTACATCCACGACCAGCAAGGCATCACGGTCGATCCAGAGTCGATCTTCGACGTGCTGGTGAAGCGGCTGCACGAGTACAAGCGGCAGCACCTGCAACTGCTGCACATCCTCACGCTCTACAAGCGCCTGCAGCGCGATCCGGAGTTGGAGCTTACGCCGCGGACCTTCATCTTCGGCGGCAAGGCCGCGCCCGGCTACCGCATGGCCAAGCTGATCATCAAGCTGATTCACTCGGTCGGCGAGGCGGTCAACTCCGATCCGGTGGTGCGCGGCCGTCTCAAGGTGGTCTTCCTGCCCGATTACAGCGTGAAGCTGGGGCAGAGGGTCTATCCGGCGGCGGATGTGAGCGAGCAGATTTCGCTGGCCGGCAAGGAGGCCTCGGGCACCGGCAACATGAAGTTCGCGATGAACGGAGCCATTACCATCGGCACGCTGGACGGAGCCAATATCGAGATTCGCGAGGAGGTGGGCGCGGAGAATTTCTTCCTCTTCGGGCTGACGGCGGCCGAGGTGGAAAAGCGCAAGCAGGAGGGTTACAACCCGCGCCCGATCTTCGAGTCGAATGCGATGCTGCATGAGGTGCTGATCTCGCTCGCGAGCGGCGAGTTCTCGCGTGGCGACCGCACGCTCTTCGAGCCGCTGATCAATACCCTGCTGACCACGGACGAGTATATGCTGCTGGCCGATTACCAGTCGTATATCGATTGCCAGGATCTGGTCGGCGCGGCCTACAAAGACCAGGATGCTTGGACACGGATGTCGATCCTGAATGTGGCGCGCATTGGCAAGTTCTCCAGTGACCGCTCGATCCGCGACTACTGCGCGGAGATCTGGAAGACCTGGCCGGTGAAGATCCAGTTGTAGAAGCGGCCATCGCATCTCGATTCACAAGAGCCCCGCATTTCAAGCGGGGCTCATCTGAGTTGCGTGTCGTTGCGAATGGATGAACAGCCCTGCTGCGCCGCCTACAGCGGTTCTCCAATTGTTATACTCCGAAGCCATGCAGCCGAGTGGCTTTTTCCTCAACGGGTCCCCAGCGATTGGTCTTCGTCGCTGGGGTGAAAGAAAAAGCCACCTTCGACAAAGCTGGTCAGTACATATGTATTGGAGAACCGCTCTGATAGTTCTTGTACTCGGAGGTAAACAGTGTACGGCGGGTGGCGGACCCTGCAGCGCTGGGGTCGCCGTTGGGAGCGACAACGGTGGTGACAACGGTCTTGACGGGAAGGACCAGCGCCTTGCCGCCCACCATCACCGGGCCGTAATCGATGCGCCGGTCCTCCTGTTGGACCTGGTCGGAGGCTTTGAACTCCGCCTGGAGGATAAGCCGGAGCACGATTCCCGTCGCCGAATCGACGAAGAGCTCCCCATGGTAGGGAACGGTCGCCTTGAAGTTGATCCAACTGGCAGCCGTCTGAAAGTTGCCGCTGCCCTCACTCGAGCTGCCGGATGGCGATCCGTTCGCCATTTGCTGCTGGATGTGGATGGCGCCGGTTTGCTCCACATCGGGGAAGCAGCAATCGTTCACCGCATAGTGGGAGTTTTTCTTATTCACAGAGAAGGCATAGACGGCGGCTTGCTTGCCATTGACGGTCTCCCAGCGAAGCCAGTTGATCTTGCCGGAGGACTGGGCCTCCTCAAGGACATTTGTCAGCACGGGGCTCTGGCCGAGCAACGCGATCATGCCATTCCGCCCCCAGGGAGTCTTGTCCTTCGCTGTGGAGAGCTTCTCGATGCCGCTCTGCATCTCGACCGGCGCCTCGGTTGAATTGATGTAGTGGACAAACTGACTAGCCTGCACCCGGTTGGCATCGACCGCCGCGCCGGCGGAATGCAGCCCGCCGCCGGCAACGGCTTCCACGTTGTCCTGGAAGCGAAGGGTGGTTTTGCTGGCGGTCAGAGGGGGCAGTTGGGCATAGCTTTTGGTCACATAATCGACGGCCTTATCCAGAATGGCGTTCTGCTCGGCGGCATCGGTTGCGGGGGTGGCGGGCAGATCGGAGGCCGGGGGCGGCAGCATTGCGCTGCGCGCCTCCAGCACGTAGATCTGTTCGGTCGCAAAGGGGCCGGAGACATAAGAGACCAGGCTGTTCATTGCGCTGCGGGTGAGCTCTTCGCTCAGCTCCACCTGCTTGAGTTCGGCGGCCACTTCGGTGTCGGTTTTCCTGTCGCGCTGCAAGGAAACTAGTAGATCCTTGAGCTGTTCAACAGTGAGTTTTTTGGCGGCCCACGCGGGCGAGGCCAGCATCAGAACGACGAGAGTCCAAACGGATCGTTTCATCTCCCCACTCCCATGAAGCTTCCCTTTGCGTTCCTTGGACTGAGAAGACTCAGAGCTGGTCTTGAGCGACGCAGACACTTTGAGAGCATTCTCACTTCACATTTGGATGACGCATCGACATGGAAGGCGGCAATAAATTCCAACCCAGCGATGAGCAGTCATCGCTGGGAGTTCAAAAAGCAATCATTGCCTGTTACTGCGCCGCCTGATAGTTCTTGTACTCGGAGAGGAACAGTGTGTGCCGCGTGGAGAAGGTGCCGCTGCCGGAGACGCCGTTGGGAACGACAACGGTGTTGACAACAGTCTTGACGGGAAGGACCAGGGCCTTGCCGCCGACCATCACCGGGCCGTAATCGATGCGCCGGTCCTCCTGCTGGAGCTCGTCGGAGGCTTTGAACTCCGACTGGATGATGAGCCGAAGCACGATTCCCGACGCCGGATCGACGAAAACTTCGCCATGGTAGGGCACCGTAGCCTTGAAGTGCTTGTCGTATTTGTTGCTCGTCTGAAAGTTGCCGACAACGCCCCCGCCCCCGCCCGGTGCTGCCTCCTGTCCGGCGACCAGATTCGCGTCAAAACTGTTGTAGAAGTTGGCGCTACCCATCTGCGTCTTTGTTGGGAAGCAGCAAATGTCCACTGCGAGCCGGGAGTTTGCCGGAGCAACCTTGAACGAGTAGACGGCTGCCGGCCGGCCGTAGACCAGCTCCCAGCGCAGCCATCGAGTGCTTGCCGAAGCCAGCGCCTCCGGAAGAATGCCGCCCAGGCTTGGTTCGGCTTCCAGCAGTGCGATCATCCCATTCTCTCCCCAGGGAGTCTTGTCCTTCGTCGGCGGCACGGTTTCACTTCCGCGCTCGTTGACAACCGTCGCTTCCGTCGAGTTGATGTAATGCACGGACGATGCCCAATGAGAGAAGCCGGAGCTGACGGAAACGTCCTTGGCGCATCCGGAGATGCCCGAGCAGGCCTCAACCACTTCCATGTTGTCCTGGAAGCGGAGCGTGGTTTTCGTCGCGGTCACACGCGGCAGTTGGCCATAGATGCCGCTGGTGTAATGCGCGGCCTTGTCCAGGATGGTCTTCTGCGCGTCGGCGTCGGGAGCGGGCTGATTCGGCAGATCGGAGGCCGGTGGCGCGAGCATGGCGCTCTTCGCCTCCAGCACGTAGATTTGCTCCATCGAGTGAGTGCCGGGGGCCAGGACAACGATTTTATTCAGAGCGGCGTGAGTCAATTCCTCGTTCAGCTCAATCTCTTTGAGCTCAGTCGCGGTATCTTCATCGCTTTTGTTCTGTTGGTGCCAGGTGGTCAGCAGATCGCCGAGCTGCTGCACGGTCAGTTTTTTGGCGGCCCAGGCGGGCGTGGTCAGCAGTAAAAGAGCGAGAACCCAAACAATGCGTTTCATCTTCCGTTTCCTCCAAAATCGAATCCGCCAAAGCAGCGGCAAATCGAGCAGCTTCACTGCCTCTCATCCTCACGATAGATCCGCGGAGCACCCCGTCCGCAAGGCTACACCTGTTACGCCCAAATTCCATAGGGGTTTACCGGGGGTTAATTCACCCCCCGCGCCGCATCCGCCCCCTCAATCGGCACCCGTCAGCGCCGAGCCGGGAATGGTGACCGAGCCCATGCGCCCCGTATTCTCGTCGACCACCAGCACGCGCAGCGTGGCCGCGGCCCGCTTGAATTGCACAAAGTGCTCGAAGGGCAGGCCGTCGCGCAGAAGATTCTGATAGGTGGAAGACTTCAGCCGCAGACCCAGCGTTTGCCCCTCAATCTGCGCCTCAAGGCCGGCGTCGTCGCGCTGTATGAAGAAGATGTCCAGCTTGTCACACCATCGTCCGGCGCTCTCATTCAGCCCCAGGTCGCTGGCGGCGATCGAGAGTTTGACGCTTGCGCCAGCCGGCAGTGGTTCGGCCTGGACGGTGACGGCGATCTGGCTGGCATCTGCCGGCTCCCAGACGGCCTGCTTGAAGCGCTCCTTCAGCGTCTCCAGCTCCTTGGAATAGAGGTATCCGTTGCGATATCGCAAGGTGAGGCCGCGCCTGCCGTTGAGCTTGACGGCAATCGAGTGGTACTCGCCGTCGGCCGGACCCTGCGCGTAGAAGGCAACGCGCACCGCGGCATGGCCATCCTCGACGATCTGGGAGAGTTCGCCCGCCAGATCGCCGGCTCTGCGAATCGTCCTTCCGCCGGTCGCATCGGCCACCTGCCGGATCGATTCCTGGATGGGATGCAGATCCTGGTGCATCTCGGCGGTGATGCGCCCGTCGGTCATATTGCGCGCCACTCCACCGCCTCCTCCCATCGAGGCCATCTCCGAGGCCGCCCGGGTCAGCTCGACGTTGCGATGCTGAATCTCGGCGCTGACGGTCTGCACCTCAAGCTGGGAGACATCGAAGGGATAGACGGCGGTATGCGCCTCGTTCATCGCCTCCTGAGCCTTCCGCGCGTAGCTCTCCAGATAGCGGCTGCCCTTGTCGACGCTCACGTCCTGGTCGCGCCAGTCGACAAAAACATTATCACTTGAAACCCAGATCAGGCTCTTGTGTCCGGGGATGGCGGAGAGGTGGCGCGCCACGGCGCCTAGCACAATCAGCGAGGCGCGGGCCGGATTGCTGCCCTGGTTGAGCAACTGCGGATCGATGGGTGTGTTGCCGGCGGGCTCGTCCTCGCGATTGCCGTTCACCGAGTCCAGGTCGGCGACGTTATGCACCTCGTTGAAGGACTGGCGGTTGCGCGTCTCCTCCTCCTGCGCCGCAATCGCGGACTGCGCGCTGGGCATCCACTTCTGGAGGCCCGCCGAGAGCGCGGCATGATCGGTGGTGATCTCGGCCAGAACGCGAAAGCCGAGGCTGGTCATCGTATATAGGCCCACGCGTTCGCCGGCGGGCACAGTCGCGAGAAATTTGAGCATCTGCTGGCGCGCGTGGCTCAGGTCGTTCCAGGCGATGTGGCTCTCGTCGACCAGCAGAATCGTGCTCGGGACCTCGGCCGGCGGCGCGCCGAAAGTGGGATCGGTGTAGCGATTGGAGAAGTTGCGTAACGGGGCAATGGCGGGCGATGCCGCTGCCGGGAGCTGGTCCAATACCGGTTGCGCGGCCGGCGAAAAAAAGTGAAGCTGCTGCTTGCGCCCGTTGTCGTAGACCTCGATCTCCTCCTGCTTCAGATCGCGCACCGGATGCCCCTTCTTGTCGTAGGCCACAATGCTCAGATCCACCAGCCGCGAGCTGAGCTTGAGCGTGTAGCCGGAGGTCTCCATCGGCTGCGCGCTCTGCTGCTCTCCGGGAGGGCCGCTGGCCGCATCGAGGCTGATCTCGGGAATCACCGGCGCGGGCGGCGGAGGTGGCGGCGATGCTATAGCCGCTTGAGTCTCGGTCGGCAGGGCTGTCTGCTGCGCGGGCGAGGAGGAAGCAGGCGTTGCCAGCGCCGTCGCGGCAGCCTGCGCGGGCAGCGCGTTGGCGTCGAGCGCGTCGGCGCTCAGGATGCGCGCCGTCGCACCCAGGCGATGATAGTGCGTGAAGCGGGTCACATTGATCATCAGCAGCGGCGTCAGATCTCGAGGTCCGGCCGGACTGGCCTGCGGCCTGCCCGCGCTTTGGCCGGCGCCGCTCTCCCGCCCGTTGCCGAGAGATCCGCCGCTCTCTTCCATCGAGAGCGCCAGCGCGCGCACGGGTGAGATAAAGCGCTGCTCGCCAATCGTAACCGGTCCGTATTCGATCACCGAAGCCGAGCGCAGCAGCGGATCGCCGCCCTTCAGCTCCGCCTCGATGGTGATGCGCAGAACCGCGCCGCTGGCCGGGTCGATCGCGAGCGTGCCGTGATAGCCGGGCGTCTCGCGAAAGGGCTGCGCGGCGACGGGCTCCGGCGCCATGCCCACTCCCCTGGCGGAACGACCAAAGCCACCCCCGCCGCCTGAAGAGCCGAGCCGCTCGGTGAGGACACAGCAGTAGGTGACCCCGTAGTGCGAGGCCGCGCGGGGCACCGTGTAATGGTAGACCGCAACCAGGCCATTCGCCGTCTGCTCCCAGTGGCTGAAGGCGACCGTGCCCTTGGCTGTGTCGGCCAGCACCACGGTCAGTGCCGGGCCGAACTCGCCCCAGGTGTGCAGTCCCAGCTCCGGTTGCGGCTTGGCCGCGACGGAGGATTGATTGGGGTCCAGGATCTCATGGCCGTCGCGATAAGCGATCTCCCGGCTCGACTCGCCCACCGGGTGCAATCCCGCGCGCACCGCCCATCCGCCCGGCTCCAGCACCTGCGGGCTGTTGTCGTAGCGAACGGTCGAGCGCGTGGCAAAGAAGTTGGGCAGATGAGGCAGCGTGACCACGGCAAATCCGCGCGCCCTGTCCATCATCTGCCGCTCGGTGGCGGGGTCCGGTGGCGCAGTGGCGGGCAGTTCGCTGGCCGGTGGATCGAGAAAGGCCGATTGGTCGGCCAGAAGTTCGAGCGCCAGCCGAGCGCGCGGCGCGAGCGTCAGGCGGGCGGTCATGCGGTCTAATGTGGCATCAGTCAGCCGCTCGCTCAGCTCCACCTCGCCGATCTGGCTCAGCAGCGCTGCATCTGTCGAGTGTGCGCCGCTCGCGGAGGCTAGCATCTGCTCCAACTGCTCCACCGTCTGGCGCTTGGCCGCGGCGGCGGGAAGCGCCAGTGCCGCTGCCAGCGCCAACAGAAGCAATCTCCGCACCGTTACACCCCTATGAATGGACGATCCATCCCCAAAGATAGATGCAAACGGCAACTCCAAGCCCGTTGCGCGGAGAAAGACGCGGAGAGAATGTGACTGATTCAGCGCAGTGCTGGACGGTGGCGCTCTGCTATGGTGAAAATGCGGGCCGAGGCTGTTTTTATCTTCAATCGCCTGGCTCTCCGCGGCAGATGGCTTCCGCAAGGAAATAGATTAGGGTGAGTCTTATGGGTACTTCTTCGCAATCCACCTCTTCGGCCTGGGCGCCCTTTCGCATTGCGCCCACCTTCTCCCCGCGCGTCTGGGGCTTCAGCGATCTTCATCCCTGGTATGACCGGGTGGCCGCGGCAGAGCCGATCGGCGAGGCCTGGCTGACGGGAGACGACTGCCTCGTGCTCGGCGGCGCACACGCCGGAGAGCGGCTCGGCGCGCTCTTTGCGAATCACTCCGCAGCCCTGTTGGGCGAGGCTGCTCCAAGCAATGCCGGATCGCCACTGCTGATCAAGGTTCTCTTCGTGAAGGAAAAACTCAGTGTCCAGGTGCATCCCGACGACGCGATGGCGCAGAAGTACGGCCATCCGCGCGGCAAGACCGAGTGCTGGTATGTGCTCGAGGCCGAGCCGGGCGCCGAGGTGGCCTGCGGACTAAAGCCAGGCGTCACGCTGAATGAAGTGAAGGCGGGCATCCAGACGGGCACTCTGGAAGCGAGCCTGAATCTGTTGGATGTGGCTGTGAGCGAGATGATCTTTGTGGATGCGGGGACAGTGCACGCCATCTGGCCGGGGCTGATTCTGCTCGAAACGCAGCAGAACTGCGATCTGACCTACCGGATGTACGACTACGGGCGGGGGCGCGAGCTGCACATCAACAAATCCCTGGAGGCAGTCAGGCTTGAAACCCGTGCCGGCAAGGTTCGAGCCCGCGCGCTGCCCGATCGCAGCCTGCTCGTCGAGGGGGATTACTTTCGCGTCGAGCGCATCCCGGTACCGGGCTCCCGGTCGAGCGCCAGCCTGCCAGGCATAGGCGAGGCAGCGCCGGGGCTTCAGTACCTCTTTGCGGCGGCAGGTGCGGCGCGCCTCTCCGGAGCGGGCTTCGCGCCGGTGGAGATCCCCCGCGGAGGCATCGTGGCCGTGCCCGCCTCTTCGCCGGAGTTTCTCGTTGAGGACGCGGGAGGACTGGATCTGATGCGCATCTCACCCCGTTGGCCGGAGGGAGAAGATTGAGCAGAGACGACCGGAGAGGCGCGAAGATCAGCCGATGTTCGAGGTTGTCCGCACGCCCAAGGGACGGAGGACGACGGCGGTTCTCTCATTGTCGCTGTGTGAATGCATGACCTGCGTGCATTTCCCGGTCACCCAACCGATGGATCCGGTGGTACTACTGTGCTGGAATTATCTTTCCCAAACACTTGCGCAAAGCTTGGAATTACTGGCAAAATGAAAGTTAAGAAAATAAAGTGGGCGGCTAATTGCCGTTCTAGGCTATGGGGCGAGGCAAAATCTTCCAAATTTGGTGGCGCTTCGTCTGCGGGATTCTGATATTCTGTGTGAGTTGGAAGTTTTTTACGTTGTGCGCATAGTTCAAGGTGGGCTGGTATCCGCTTTCCCCGATTTTCCCTCGGTGCCGCCGAGTATGCGCAGGCGATTGAGTCACTCCCGGGAGATATAGGGCTTGAGTGCGCCAGGCGACTGGCTCGGCTCGTGCCTTCATTTGTTTCAAACACTCCGGTTGGCTGGGCTGGGAGGCGGGTGTTCTGCTCCGCCGAAGGCTTGGGATGGCAGTTGATCAAGGCGATGGTTGCCGCAAGCGACAGAAACCACGGAATCTTTGCCTTGCATTTTTTTTATGCAGATGTACACTTTTTCTAGAGGCGTGCCTCGGGGAAGGCGTTCTGCAACTATTTCGCAACTATAAGGAGACGCCGAATGCGTATAAAAAAGCTGATCACGGGCTCGACCATCGCACTTCTTCTCGTGTGCGCGACTTCTGTCGCTCATGCACAGACCGCGGCGGCTGCCACCGCCCCTACAGCATATGCTCCTTTTGCGATCGGCGCCGGCTTCTCCAGTTTCTCAACCGGCTGGAACAATCCGGTCCCCAGCCCGTGGGGGAGCACCATGAGCGGCCAGATGCTCGGCGGAACGCTTTGGATTGACTATTCGCCCAACCACGTGCCGCACATTCTTCGTGGAATTGGCATCGAGGCCATGGCGCGCGACATCAGCATCGCGACAAATTCACAGGTGCAACTCGATATGCGTGAGGATATTGCCGCCGGCGGCGTGCAATATGCGTGGCCGCGCTATCGCAAATTCCGTCCCTTCGCAAAGGGCCTGATGGGGCTGGGCAACGATGAATACCCCATCGAGGGCCAGACAGTACGTTATGAACAAAGCCGGACTGTGACGCTCGTGGGCGGCGGCCTGGATTGGCTGGCATACAGAAGTTTCTGGCTGCGCACCGAATATCAATATGAGTTCTGGCCCGATTTCTTCAAGCACCCAGGAACAAACATTCCCACCGGCCAGCTCAACCCCAATGGCGTCACTGTCGGCGTGGTCTATCGCTTCGGCGGCGCTCAGGTTTGGTAAATCAGAACGGGCGGTGTGCGCTTTGGAGCTATTCCCGACGAGGCTTCAGCATTGAGTGCCGCCCATGAACGTAACTCTCCCTTCCTCACCCGGTCGATTCTTGGGGTGAGGGTTGCCGTCAGCAGCTACGATGAAGCGGTTCGGCAAAGTCTTCTATGGGCCGGCGAGCGGCAGTCCCGCGCGCTATTCTTCTCTGCGGCGCACCTGCTCATGGAATCGGTGGACAATCCTGTTCTGCTTCGCCGGCTGAATGAGGCTGGAACCACCTTCCCCGACGGAATGTCCCTGGTGATGGCGCTTCGCGCGCTAGGCGAGAGTCGTGCCCAACAGGTCTGCGGCCCTGACCTGATGGCGGCGATGCTCGCGGCAGCCGAAGCGGCCGGCGTGCCGGTCGGTCTATACGGCGGAAGCCGGACCACGCTCGATGCATTGCTCGCCGCGGTGCGCGTTCAGCATCCAAATCTGCAACTCCCTTTTATCGAGAGCCCGCCCTTCCGCACCCTGACTACCGAGGAAGACCAGGCTGTGGTGGAGCGAATCACAGCCTCGGGAGCGCGCCTGCTCTTTGTCGGGCTGGGCTGCACCAAGCAGGAGTATTGGATCATCGATCATCTGGGCCGGGTTCCCGCCGTGATGTTTGGTGTCGGAGCCGCCTTCGACTTTATCGCCGGCAGCAAACGCCGGGCGCCGCGCTGGATGAGCCGCAGCGGGCTTGAGTGGCTCTTCCGCCTGGCAGCAGAGCCGCGACGCCTGACCGGGCGCTACCTCAAACACAACCCGCGCTTTGTCCTGCTCTTTCTTCGCCAACTGCTGACCGGGCACGTCTAAGAGCAAAACCACGATTTCCATGCCCAACATGGTTGATCGAATGTGTTGTTTTCTTGAGGAAAACAACACTTGAGAGCCGTTGCACTGGGTACACCTATCGTGGTTTTGCTCTAAGAGCCCGGCGCGCGAAAAGCGCCGCCTTTATCTCTGCGCATACCAGGCAACGGTTCTCCGGATGCCTTCATCCAATGAAACCTTCGGAGCAAATCCCAGGGCCCGCAGCTTGGCGGTATTGGGGCAGCGGCGGGGCGTTCCTCCGGGTGCGGGAGGACCGAAGTGCAGGTCGAGTTCGCGCCCGAAGCCCTCTGCCACCTTCCTGGCGATGGTCGCGATGGTGATCTCTTCTTCGCTTCCAACGTGATAGATGCCCATGTGCTCGCCGTGCAGGAAGGCCAGCGCACAGCCCTCGGTGAAATCGTCCACATAAATGAAGGCGCGCGTCTGGCTGCCGTCTCCCTGGATCGTCAATGGGAGTGCTCCGGCGGCCTGCTGCCGGGCCGCCTCTCCGATGCGCATGGCGAATTGCGGAATCACGTGCTCTTTGCCCATATTCGGGCCGTAGGCGTTGTGCGGGCGCACAATCACCAGGCGGCGGAAGCGCTGGCGCCCATAGTTGATAGCCAGCAGCTCCGAGATGATCTTTCCCCCGGCATAGGAGTAGCGCGGATTCAGCGGATCGGGGATGCTGAAGGGCGCCGATTCATCGGTCGGGATGGTGGGCGGGTCCTGGTAAACCTCGGAGGAGGACATCAGGTAATACTCCTCCACCCCTTCGGCCAGCGCTGCCTCCAGAGTGTTCATCGCTCCCTTGACGGCGATCTCCAGAACCAGCTCCGGCTTCTGATAGAAAAACTCCGTTCCGTTGACGAAGGCCAGATGAGCCACGGCATCCATCCCCTTGGTGGCGCGTTGCACCGCTTCCGGATTGCGCACATCGCCGCTGACGAACTCGAAATCGGCGGCCACATCTTCAAGCCGTCCCACATTGCCGCGCGAGTCGTCGTCCAGAACGCGAACGGAGTGTCCGACGCGGATCAGGTGTCGGACCAGGGCGCTGCCCAGAAAGCCCGTGCCGCCGGTGACGAGGATGCGTTTATTCGCCATCGATCTTCCTCCATGCATTCTCTGAACCCAATCTGCGATAGATCACGCGATTCTTCTCGTGTACGGCAACACCCTGCAGGACATCCCAAACGTCGTAGACCATCGCGGGATCGGCCATCGGCTTGACGAGTTCGTTGTAGTCCAGCCATTGGTATTTGGAATTATTGTTGGCCACAATCACCAGGTTGGCTCCGGCAAAGGCCTCCTCGATGGAGACGGGCTTCAGCCCTAGGCTTTTGATGCCCTCGGGCGAGACCGCAAAATCCTGTCCGCGAATCTCGGCCGTGGGCAGCGCGCGCCTGATCTCGCGAATCAGAATCTTGACCGGGGTTCCGCGCAGATCGTCCGTCTCCGGCCGCCCCTTGAATGCCAGACCGCAGATGGAGACGACCGGAGTTGCGGGCAGCTTCTCCGCGGGCAGATCCTTCAGCAGGCTGCGGATCACCTGGCCCGGCAGGCTCTCGTTGAGTTCTCTGCCGGTACAGATCAGCCGGGGCTTGAAGTCGAACGGCGCAAGCGAATATTCCAGAATGTGCGGATCCTTCTCCAGGCAAGGCCCGCCCACGAATCCAGGCAATGCGATATTGGTGCGCGCATAGCCCATGTTGGCCGCCTGGATCACCTCGACGCCGTCGATGCCGATGGCGTCGCAAAGCAGCGCCACCTCGTTGCCAAAGGCAAAGAAGAGATCGCGGAAGGAGTTGTCCAGCAATTTGATCACTTCGGCGGTCTCCAGGCTGCTGACGCGCATGGTGGTGGGCGTCAGCTCCTGAAAGATCGCGGCCGCGCGGCGGGCATCCGCTGCTCCCAGCCCGCCCACAATCTGCGGCAGGCTGCGCAGCTCCTCCAGTGCCTTTCCCTCGATCGTGCGCTCCGGGCAATAGGCCAGATGAAACTCCTTGCCGCAGGCCTCGAGAATCGGCAGCACCACCTTGCGCGTGGTGCCGATCACCACCGTCGAGCGCAGCACGATCAGCCCTCCTGAGGGCATGGCGCCGACGATCTCGCGCGTCACCTGCTCCACCATGTCGATGCGCGGCCTTCCGTCGGCGCCCAGCGGCGTACCCACCGAGATGATGAAGACCGTGGGCAGATCGCCGCCCTCCGGAATCCTCTCTTGAATCCGCAGAGCGCCGGTATCCAATACCTTGCGCAGCCGAACGCGCAAACCCACCTCGTGAAAGTGCGGATCGCCTGCGCTCAGGCGGCTCAGAATCTCCGGGTTGATCTCAAGACCCGTAACGCGGAAGCCGCGCTCGGCCATGACGACGGCAAGTGTCAGGCCGACATAACCCATGCCCACAATGCAGATCTTGCCATCGAGATAGGGCGTCATTCCCTCGCCTTGCCGGTTTGCTTCACGTACCAATCGATGCTCTTGCATAGTCCATCCTTCAGGGAAGTGCGGGGAGCGAAACCAAAGCTGTGCTGCGCGCGGCGAATATCCAGAACGCGCCGGCCGGCGCCGACCGGACGGCTGGTCTCCCAGTGAATCTCTCCCTTGTAACCAATCACTTCCTTCAGCATCTCCACCAGCTCCCGGATACTCACCTCGCGGCCGGATGCAATATTGATGGGCATGGGAAAGGGGCCGCTGCGCAGGATATCGACGATGGCCTCCGCGGCATCCTCCACATAGAGCAGGTCGCGGGTGGCCTTCCCGTCTCCCCACACCTCAATGAAGGGCGCATCCAGTCTGGCCGCCTGGTAAAGCCTCTGGATGAGCGCCGGAACCACATGGGACTTCGCATCGTCGAAGTGATCGCCGGGGCCATAGAGATTGGTGGGAATCACATAGCTGAACTCCAGTTGAAACTCGCTCCGCAGAGCCTCCGCCAGCGAGAGAAGCTCCCGCTTGGCAAGCCCGTACGCAGCAGTCTCGGGTGCCGGATACCCGTCGTAAATCGACTCCTCACTTGTGGGAAGCGGCGCGTTGGAGGGATACACGCAGACCGTCGAGACGATGACCACGTGGATCTTTCCCAGCCGGGCAGCCGTTTCCAGAAGATGGACGCCCATCTTGAGATTCTCCAGGGCCATGCGCCCGGGATGCTGGGTATTCAGTCCGATCCCTCCCACGAAGCCTGCCGCGTGAACAATGGCCGCGGGGCGATGCTCTTCCAGGTAGTGCTGCACCTTCGCGGCATCCAGAAGCTCCAACTCGCGGCGTCCTGGGGTCAACGCCCTCTCGCCGAGCAGGCGCGCCAGATGACCACCCAGGAAACCGGAAGCTCCTGTCACTAGAACTCTCTCCTGCAAACAACCCTCCCGAGCCGCCAGAGTTTGAAAATAACGCCGGATCGCGTTCCCGATTCAGTATACCGTGATGATTGCTTGAGCAATGAACGCCAGAACGATCGGGCGCGCCCGGAGCAGTAGAATCGACTCCAGTGGAAGAACTCATCAGCGATCAACCGATACAGCCGCGGCGTTCCCGGTGGGCGCGCGCCTGGGGCCTGCTGCGCCCCTCGCACGCGCACACGGCCTTCACGGCGACGCTCCTGCTGATGGCCTCCACCTTTCTCTCGCGCATCATCGGCCTGGTGCGCGTCAAATACATCGCCTGGCTCTTCGGCCGCGGCATGGACGCCGACGCCTTCAACGCCGCTTTCGTCCTGCCCGACATGATCTCCTATTTTCTCGTCGGCGGCGCGGCCTCCATCACCTTTGTCACCATCCTGACGCGCTATCGCGAGAGCGGGCGCGAAGACGAGGGCCAGCGCTCGCTCTCCGTGATCCTGACCACCATGTATCTGGTGCTGGGCTCTGCCATCTTGCTGGCCGAACTCTTCGCCCCGCTCTACATTCACTGGTGGTTCCCTGGCTTCGACGCCGAAAAAGCCGCTGTCTGTGTGCATCTGACGCGCATCCTGCTGCCCGCGCAATTGTTCTTCTTCGCCGGCGGCGTCTTCGGCGCGGTGCTGCTGGTACGCAAGCAGTTCAGCGTGCAGGCGGTGGCGCCCTTGATCTACGGCCTGGGAACGATCGTCGGCGGCCTGCTGCTCGAGCGCGCGATCGGCGTCTCCGCGCTGGCTATCGGCACGCTCGCCGGAGCCTTCCTTGGACCGTTTCTACTCAACGCCATCTTCGCTCACCGCGCGGGCACGCGCTATCGCTTCATCCTCGACTGGCGCGACGCGGGCCTGCGCGAGTGGGTGCGGCTTTCTCTCCCTCTCATGATCGGCGTCTCTTTGGTCAGCGCCGACAGTTGGATCATCGCTCACTTCGCCTCCGGGACCGCGGGCGCGGTCTCGCTGATGACCTATGCCAAGCAGCTCTTCACCGCGCCGATGGCCATGCTGGCGCAGGCGGCGGGCGCGGCCTCCATGCCCTTCTTCGCCAGCCTGTGGAGCCAGGAGCGGCGCTATGAATTTGCCGTCGGCGTCGCCGACTCGGTCTCGCGCGTCGCCTCACTGGGCCTGCTGGCCGCCTCGGCCATGGTGGCTCTGGCCGCGCCGATGGTCGAGCTGCTCTTCACGGGCGGTCGTTTCTCCCTGGCCGACGCCCGCGAGTGCGCGCTCTTCTTCTCCATCTTCTCCGTCACTCTCTTTCTCTGGTCGGCGCAGGCCATCTATGCCCGCGCCTTCTACGCCGCCGGCAACACCTTTCTGCCCATGCTGGCCGGGACGATCGTGACCGCGGTCTCCTGGCCCATCTACGCGGCGCTCTATCACGCCTATGGCGTCATGGGTTTGGCCGCCGCCTCCGGCGTCGGCATCGCGCTGCAAACTTTCTCGCTGGCCCTGCTGCTGCACCAGCGGCGCATGGTCTCGCTGGCCTCGCTCGACTATGCCGAACTGGGCCGCTGCCTGCTGGCCGCTGTGACCGGCGGCGCGGCGGTGGGCCTGCTCAGTTGGCGGCTGGGCGGCGCGCTCCACCACGCATTGCCCGGACGGACGCTGTGGGTCGATCTGGCGGTGCTTGTCGCCGGCTCGGCGCTCTGGATGCTTATCGTCAAATTCGTATTGGATAAGACCGGCTCGGCGCTGCCCCGCGTGGCCATGAAGCGCCTGGGCTGGGGATAGGGAGACTCAGGAGAGGAATTTGAAGGTCTTGCCTTTGGGCATCGCTTTCATTCTGCGCAGAAACTCGCCTTCGTCGATCTCCTGCGGCCAATCAAGGTTGATGGCGACTCTATTCTCCGCAAAATTTGGAGAAACACCGATTACGTTGATCGCTTGCAGATTCTCCAATTGTCTAAGGTCACGAACAAGGGCTCCGATACCATTTTGGATCGATTTGTATGAAGGCTGAGTCGTCTTGAACAATTTAAATACTGCAATATCATCTTGATCGAGGAGAATTTTCAAAATCTCAATCTGTCGTTCTTTAATCACTCGCTTCCGCTTGGACTCCAACCGGTGGAAGAGGCTGTACATGGTGTCGCGGAAGAGGGCGCGCTGCATCTGTTTGCGAATCTCCGCCGTCAGACGGTCGCACTGGTTGTGAATCCCATGCAAGGCAAAAACCATGAACGGTGTCAGATCGTGATCGCTCTGCCGAACCTCGCTTAAGATGCGCAGATATGCGGGCTTTTCGTCATAGTAATAGTTCGACATGGCCACAAAAGCTCTGTCCGTCAGACCGGCGCGGCGCAGCATCAAAGCCTCCAGAGCGCGTGCAGTCCTTCCATTTCCGTCCAGAAATGGATGCATGGCCGCGAAATGATAGTGCAAGGCCAAAGCCTGCACCAGCGGATCGTGATCGCGGAACTCCGTCTGAGCAGCCTGAAGAAGCCCCGCGAAGGCCTCTTCGCAAGGCGGTCCGCCTTCTACGCCGCGATGCGGGGGAATGCCGAAGGTGACGTTATAGTCGCGCCCGCGCAGCACTCCGGGCGGACAGTGGTCTTCATCGCATCCTGTCACTACGCGGCGATGAACCTCACGCACCAACTCCGCAGTGATCGGCCGGTCTGTTGGAAGCTCCGCAATCCAGCGGTAGGTGAGCATCGCAGCCCGCGCCTGACGCTGGGATCGCGTACGCAGTTCCTCGGGAGTTGCATTGGGCCGGATCGCCTCTTCCAACTCCCGCTCGGTAAACTCCGCACCCTCAATCCGGCTGGTTCCGGCAACCTCGCGCTTGAGTTGCAATTCCTGGAGTGCCTCGACCCAGCTCTTTTGGTAGGGAAGCGTGATCAGTGCCCGCACAGCCGCCTTGGCTTCGACCAGCGCCTCCATGACGGCGTATGCATCATAGAGAATCCAGCGTTTTGGCTGTTCATAGCGGATCATGAGATTGACAAGTTCATTTCCGATTTCATTTTCAATTCATTTCCAACTAATATTTTGTCATCTATTGTATTATCTGTCAATTAGAAAGATTATTAGTGAATTCATTTTTCAATTCATTTCCACTTCATTTTCTTTTTTCCGCCATCAAAATCCTGCCGCACACCTCCGGATTGACCGGCGCGCAATCCTCCCGTCCCACAAAAGACAGACGCGCCCGCAGCATCAGCTGGGGCGCGTCTGTCGGAGCAACTCCGGGTTTGAAGACTTATATCTGGACCGGCCTGGGCGCTTCAGGCGCGGGCGTCGCTAGAAGCGGCGCGGCAGGCCCCGTTGCCAGCGCGGCCGGCTTGGTCTCGTTCTTGCGGATGTCGATGCCGCCTTTGAAGAAGGCGCCGTCTTCGATGCTGATGCGCGCCGCCGCAACGTCGCCGGTCAGCGCGCCCTCGGCGCGGATGTCCACGCGGTCGCTGGCGGTCACATTGCCGCGCACTTTGCCCAGGATCACAATCTCGCGGGCACTGATGCTGCTGGTCACCTGGCCGTTGCGGCCCACGGTAACGCGGTTGCCGGGAAGGTTGATGCTGCCCTCGACTTTGCCGTCGATAAACAGCGACTCGGTGCCGGTGATCTCGCCTTTGACCACCAGGCCTTTGCCGATGGTGGCCTGATCGCCGGCTGTAACCGGCGCGCGGTGGGCGGCTTCAGCGGCAGGCGTGGGCGACGCGGGGCGGGTGGGCTCTGGCGAGGGGTTAAGATGAACGGGGCCTGGTTGGCTGGGTTTCCACATAGCGCTCACGTGCTTCCTTTTCTGTCCCAAGCGGGACGGGGCCTAGGCAAAGGCCATGCCCTGGACCGGAAAAAACTGAATCTCATCTGCGGACTGCCGGAGTCAATCGCCGGGGCAGCCCATCTGTGGCCTCAACTCGAATGTACCATCGTCGCGGTCCACCGGAAATAGTGCATTGCCGTTATTCTATGCCAGCGCGCTCATGAGGATCGCCGCACGCAACAGAGCTTAATCCACAAGAGCCAATTTTGACAACAGCCGGCCGCCAAATCCGAAACAGGAAGACAAGCCTGCGGCCCCTTGCGCTATGATGATGAGCGCGGTTTCAAAGGAGATTGAAATCATGGATACGGCGTCAATGACCGATCTGACGATCAAATACGGATGGGTGCTCGCGCTCATCCTCATCGCACTCTTTCATAAAGCGGTTCTGCGTATCTTCTTCGGCACGGTGATCGTTTCCGAGACGGAGATCGGCATCGTCAACAAGAAGTGGGTGCTCTTCGGCTCTCATCGCACGCTGCCTGACGGCGCCATCGTCGCCCTCAGCGGCGAGGCAGGCCTGCAGGCCGACACCCTCGCCCCCGGCATTCACTTCGGCCTCTGGGCCTGGCAATACGCCGTCTTCATGGTGCCCTTCACCACCATCGACCGCGGCCACATCGGCATCGTCGAAGCGCGCGACGGCCATCCTCTCTCCGGCGGACGCGTCCTCGCGCGCACCGTCAACTGCAACTCCTACCAGGATGGGCGCGGCTTCCTTGTGAACGGCGGCGAGCGCGGCCCGCAGATCTCCATCATTCCTCCCGGCACCTATCGCATCAACACCGCGCTCTTCCAGGTCACGCTGGAAGAGGTGCTCGAGATCGCCGACAACATGGTCGGCGTCGTCACCACCAAGGACGGCAAGCCGCTCTCGACCGGTGAGATCGCCGGCAGCGAAGTTCCCGGCCACAATATGTTTCAGGATGCCGAGGCCTTCATCACGAACGGCGGCCACAAGGGCCTGCAGGAGCAGGTCATCCTCGCCGGCCGTTACTTCATCAATCCCCGCTTTGCCACCGTCGAAACCTATCCCATGACCCAGGTTCCCATCGCCAACGTCGGCGTCGTCATCGCCTATGTCGGCGCAGAGGGCAAAGACGTCACCGGCGACACATTCAAGCACGGCAATCTGGTGGGCCGCGGGCAAAAGGGCGTCTGGGTCGATCCCCTCGATCCCGGCAAGTACCCCATCAATCCCTTCACCCACAAGGTCGAGATCGTGCCCACGGCCAATATCGTCCTCAACTGGGCGACAGGAAAATCCGAGGCGCACAAGCTGGACGAAAAGCTCTCCACGATTACCGTGCGCTCGTCGGATGGATTCACGTTCAACCTCGACGTCAGCCAGATCATCCACGTGCCGCGCAACGACGCGCCAAAAGTCATCGCCCGCTTCGGAACCATGGCCAACCTGGTCACGCAGGTCCTCGAGCCGACCATCGGCAACTACTTCCGCAACGCCGCGCAGACCTCGGATGTGATCGAGTTCCTCAAAAAACGCAGCGAGCGCCAGGCGGAAGCGAAGATCGCCATCGCCTCGGCGCTGGGCGAGTACAACGTCAACGCCATCGACACGCTCATCGGCGACATCACGCCGCCGGAATCGCTGATGAAGACCCTCACCGATCGCAAGCTCGCCGAGCAGGAGCAGGTCACCTACAAGACGCAGCAACTGGCCGAAGAAACGCGCAAGGATCTGCAACAGGCCCGCGCCATGGCCGACACCCAGGCCCGCGTCGTCGATTCCGAGCGCAGCGTCACCATCGCCGAATTTGCCGCGCAGGCGCAGGTCAAGCAGGCCACCGGCGCCGGTCAGTCGAAGACCATCAACGCCGAGGCCGATGCGCGCGTCCGCACCATCAGCGCCGAGGCAGAGGCCCGCGCAAAGAACATCAACGCCCAGGCCGACGCCAACGTCGTCATCACGGTCGGCAACGCCGAGGCGGAAAAAACCAAGGTCGTCGGCACCGCGGAAGCCGATGTCATCAAGCTGAAGATCGACTCGATGGAGTCCGGCAACTACGCGCTGGTGCAGGTCATGCAGGCTCTGGCCCAGAACAAGACGCAGCTCGTCCCGCAGATCGTGGTCAGCGGCGGCGGCAGCGGCGCAGGCGGCCAAGGCGGCACACTCGTCGATGTCCTGCTCGCCAACCTCATCCGCGACAACATGAAGCCAACCGTCGGCGCGCCCGCGGAATCCGTCGCATCCCCAGCGCCGCGGGATGATAAGAAGTAGCGCCGGTCGGTATCAGTTTCACTTTTATCGACAAACAATTGGGCGCCCCAGGTGCCTCGCGTTTGGGCACCTGGGATTGCAAGAAGGTGGGCCGGGTACCCCAGCCGGGTGCCCCAGCCATCGCGCACTTTGCGATGGGTGGGATACCACCAACCCCCTGCGAGCGGCTGCCCCACCGCAGGTGGCCGGGTGCCCTATCCTCGCCTCGTATTTGTCGCAGGGTGGGGCAGTTCGAAAATCCAGTCGGCATCAGAAAGACGCTCGCTTCCGCAAACTGCTATCAATTCACCCCTGGCAAGCCCACTGAGGCATCCTCCGTTCCATCGGTAAGGTTGCTGGCCGTACCGTTCTTCCAGACCGTGACAGTATCTTTGCCCGTCGGACTGGTGGTAACGCCCGCCACGTAGACATCGCTGCCCAAGACTGTAATCTCATCGGCTATAGCATTGCTCTTTCCATCGGTAAGGGCGGTGGCTGTGCCGTCCTTCCAGACCGTGGCAACTTGATTCCCAGACGTACCGCCGGCCGTCTCGCCCGCTACATAGACATCGCCGCCAGAGACCGTAATCGCGAGTGCTGCAGCATCATCGCTGAGGTTGGTGGCTTTGCCGTTCTCCCAGACCGTGGCTACCTGATTGCCGGTCGTGGAGTTGGTGGTAAAGCCCACAGCGTAGACATCGCTGCCCGATACCGCGATGCCGAATGCTACGGCAGTGCTTGTTCCATCGGAGAGGTAGCTAGCCGTGCCGTTCTTCCAGACCGTGGATACCCAATTGCCGGTCGTGGAGTTGGTGGTAAAGCCCACAGCGTAGACATCGCTGCCCGATACCGCGATGCCGAATGCTTCGGCATTACTCGTTCCGTCGGAGAGGTAGCTGGCCGTACCGTTCTTCCAGAGGGTGGCTCGAATTTTGCCGGTCGTGGAGTTGGTAAAGCCCGCCACGTAGACATCGCTGCCCGATACCGCAATCGCACACGCTTGCGCATCATTCGTTCCGTCGGTGAGGTTGGTGGCCATGCCGTTTGTCCAGAGGGTGGCTACTGTACGGCCGGTCGCGGTGACGGTAACGCCCGCCGCGTAGACATCAATGCCCGATACCGCAACCGCGTACGCATCCGCATCCTTCGTTCCGTCACTGAGGTAGCTGGCCGTGCTGTTTGTCCAGAGGGTGGCTACCCCATGGCCGGTCGTCGCGCTAGTGGTAGCGCCCGCCATGTAGAGGCCTGAAGAGGTGTGGCTGCCACCGCCGCAACCGAAGAACGGAAGGGCAAGAAGAAGTGCGCTTGCAGAGAGTACCTGTTGGTGCCTCATGGGCCGTTTTCCTCGCATCGATAGAATTTTTCGGCGCCGGGTCGAGTGAACGGCCGGATCGCGCGCCACGCGCTTAGCAGAGCCTGTTCCTTGCACCGGTATGCGCGCACTCACACCAATAGACGCGAAGCCCCCGATTCGGTTATGCCGGGTAGCCCCGGTCTCGATTTTGAGTCCGAGGAATCCACGCACACCAAGCCGGGTGCCCCATCCTTTCGCGTTCTTTGCGAAAGGGTGGGAATCCACGAACCCCATGCGCGCAGCGCTCTCCGATTGGACGGCCAGTCCCCGCTTGGATGGCCATTCCTTGCAGATCATTTCTCTCACTGGGCGCACAATCAACGCATGAACACCATCTCCAGCCGACAGCAGTCCTCAGTCCCTCAGTCCCTTGGTCCCTTGGTCCCTTGGTCCCTGTTTTTCGCCCTACCCCCACCCCCCCCACCTGTGGAAATCGTCTTTTTCGACGAAGAATTTTCAGTAACTACCAACGAATGAACAACATGAATTTTTCACCTGTTGACTATTAAGTAAACTTTAACCTCGATTTTTTGCCCTTTTTGAGTGTTTTATGGTCGATTTTGCCTCAAAAATTCCCGTTTCCGCTCCGAAATTGATTGCTCTGGCAGGAAATCCACTCCGCGACTCCGCGAGCGGTTCTCGCATCGCAAACTCCTGTCCAACTTCAACGGCTTGAGTTCTAATCAAGCTATGACCGATCGAGAAATTCTTGCGCGCATCAGCCGCTCTGCCGGCGGGAAGGCCGGATACAAGCAACTCGCGCGTGAACTGAGCTTAAGCGGCGGACGCGAGCGGCGGTTGCTTCTGGAGCAACTCGCGCGCCTGACCGCGCGCGGCGCGCTGATCAAGCTCGACCGCGAGCACTGGAGCATTCCGCGGCCGCTGGGCGTGGGCGGAAGTCGAGACAATCTCGCCGCCGGACGGCTCGATCTGCATCGCGATGGCTATGGCTTTGTCCGGCCCAACGTGCGCCAGGCTTCAGGTGGGGTTGTTGAGGGTGATATTTTCATTCCGCCCAACGAGATCAACGGCGCCATGCAGGGCGATCAGGTGCTGGTCGAAGTCGAACCGCCCAAGGCCGATGGCCGCCGACAGGGGCGCATCGCCAGAGTTTTGGAGCGCCGCAATCCGACAGTCGTTGGCGTCTTTCATTACAGTCGTTCAGGGCGCGAACAAGGCAACATCGTCGTTCCCTTTGACGAGCGGATGACCCAGACGATCTTGATTCCGGAGGGCCAGGAACTCCTCTCGGCGAAGGAATCTTCCACGCCGCATCGTGTTCTCGGCGATCAAGCCGCGGCAACGGCACACAACATTCTCGAAGGCATGGTCGTCGATGTGGAGATCACGCATTGGCCGACGCCGACGCGACAGCCGGTGGGGCGTGTGATCGAGGTACTCGGGAATCCTGATGATTTTGGTGTCGATGTCGAGATGATGATCCGCAAGCACCAGTTGCCGCGCATCTTCCCGGAAAATGTTCTCGCCGAGGCGCGCGCCGTGGCGCACCTCGATCCGGAGGAGGCCGACAGCCGACGCGATTTTCGCGTCCTGCCAATCGTCACCATCGACGGCCAGACGGCTCGTGACTTCGACGATGCGGTGCTGGTCACCGAGCGCGCCGACGGCGGCTTCGAGTTGCAGGTCCACATCGCCGATGTCGCCGAATACGTGCGCGCCGCGACGGACCTCGACCTGGAGGCGCGGCTCAGAGGAACCAGCGTCTACTTCCCCGACCGCGCGATACCGATGCTCCCGCAGGAGCTCTCGACAAACATCTGCAGCCTGCGACCAGGCGAAGATCGCCTCGTGCTGAGCTGCATCATTCAACTAGACGCAAGCGGCCGCATCACCAGCTACGAGATCGTCGAAGGTGTGATCCGCTCGGCGGCGCGCATGACCTACAACGAGGTCCACGCGATCATCTCCGGAGAGATGGGGGAAGGCAATACGGAGACGCGTTCTCGCTACGCCGCTCTCGTCCCTGTGTTCGAGCGGATGCACAGGCTGGCGCTGCTGATGAACAAGCGCCGCGAGGAGCGCGGCAGTATTGACTTCGACCTGCCCGAGCCGGTGATCGAATTCGACGAGCAGGGCCAGATGCGCGGCGTCACCAAATCCGAACGCACGTGGGCCAATCGCCTGATTGAGGAGTTCATGCTGGCGGCCAACGAATGCGTCGCCACCTGGCTTGAGGACCTCGGCGTGCCCTCGATCTATCGCATCCATGAAAAGCCGGAGCCGCGCCGCGTCGTCGAATTCGAGGATCTGGCCGCGGCCTTCGGATACACGCTGGGCCTGGGCGCGCTGCCGGTGAAGAAGATGCAGATGAAGAGCGACCGCCGCGATGCCCGCCGCGGCGGTCGTCCTGTACGCACCCACGAGGTCGCCGAGGATATTCCCGTCACGCCGCGGATGTATCAGAATCTGGCCCAGCGTATCGAGGGCAAACCGGAGGAGCGGATTCTCAGTTACCTGATGCTGCGTTCTCTCCGCCAGGCGCGCTACTCAGAGACCAACGAGGGACACTTTGCGCTGGCCGCGCCCACTTATACGCACTTCACTTCGCCGATCCGCCGATATCCCGACCTGATCGTCCATCGCATCGTGAAGGCGCTGCTGAACGCAGATGTGAGCGGTAAGGGAGCCGTCGCCGAGGGCCGCCACAGTTCGCCCTGGTCGCATCCGAATGAAGGGATGACAACCGGCAGAATTCCCCATTTTCAGGCTCACACTGAGCGATCACAAATTGACTGTCATCCTGAGCGAGCGAAGCGAGTCGAAGGACCTGCGGTTCGTTCTTTCGCGCCTGAGGTGGGATCGAGATCTATCGAGCCGCCGATCTCCGAAGACGAACTGGCGCAGATTGCTGAGGAGACCAGCCAGACCGAGCGCCGCGCCGCTGAGGCCGAGCGCGAGCTGGTCGAGTGGAAGAAGGTGCGCTTCATGCAGGATCGAGTCGGCGAGGAGTTTGCCGCGCTGGTGCTGAACCCTGCCAAGTACGGCCTCTTTGTCGAGCTGACCGACCTCTTCGTCGAGGGCCTTGTGCCCATCGATTCACTCGCGGGCGACCGCTACACCTGGCGCGAAAACACTCACGAGATCATCGGCGAACGCAACGGACGCCGCTTCCGCGCGGGCGACCGTGTCGAGGTGGTTCTCGACCGAATCCTACAGTCCGAGCGCCGACTGCAATTCTCCCTGGTCGAAGAGGGAATCCAGCTCACGGGAAAGAAGCCTGTATCACCCAATAGCAAGAAGAGCAAGCGCCGGGACGCGCCCCGTCCCAAATTCAAGCCGCCAAAAAAGCTGGGCAAAAAAGGCAAGCGGCGCTAAGCATCATTGTGCTCCGCGCCGCCTGGATGAATCTGTACCGCTTCAGCCCGCTGCCTGCCTTTGGGCCAGCCTGCCGAGTATCGGCATCTTGTAGCTCTTGCCGCGCAAGGCGCTGACCGAGAAAAATATCCACACCACCAACCAGAATATTGCCAGAAACCAGTTGACTGAGACATATGCCAGCAGAGAGTTGAGTCTGCACATGGGCAGCACAATGCTCAACAGATAACTGACAACATACAAAAAGAAATTGAGGAAGATCGACTGCCAGGCGTGGAAGCGAACAAAGGGGCTCTTCTTGTAGGGCACAAGAATCAGAAACGCGATTGCCGGGAATACCGTGATATATGCGATGGCGCCGGCGGCATTGTCGGAGAATGTAGCGGATTTCGGTTCGGACATTGCGATTCCTTTCGAGGATTGGACTGGAGTGCTGAAACTCTTCTCCATGCCCATCCGCGCTTCGGCCAACGAGTACTTTCGGCCGGCCGAAGCCCGCAATGCGCGGCTTGGAGACGTGATAAGAAGAGCGCCGGAGCAAGGCAGTTGTCAAGAGGAATCTTTCGCCAGGACTCGGATGGTTACCGGGAGACAAATCGGGAGTTGAGCGAAAGGGCGCATGAATGGCCCCCGGGAGGAGGCCGTTCATGCTTTCTGTGAAACAGGGGAAGCCGCTTACAGGCCGGCTTGCTTCTCGGCCAACCCGCCAATGATCGGCAGTTGGATTCGTTTGCCATTGAAGGCGCTGACGAAGACGATGACCAGAACGACAAAGAAAGCCAGACCCACCAGTTGCAGAACCGTCAGGGTCAGGAAGACGGTGGACGGAACCAGATTCTGTACCAGCCCGACGAGAATGTCGACGACCGCCCAGGCAACGAAGAAGAAGATCGATTGCCATGCGTGGAAGCGGACATACGAACTGCTCTTGAAGGGGGCGATGATCAGAAAGACAATGGCCGGAATGATGGTGATGTAGGCAAGGCCGCCCGCTGCGTTGTCTGAAAGACCGGTGGGATTCGAATCGGACATTAGGTCTCCTTTGATGCGCGGCGTCTCGCCAGTAAAGCTGCGAATCGGGGGACCCGACAAGACGCCAAAATGATTCTGATTCATCGCTGCGAAATCCGGCTGGTCTGATTTGCTCATACTGCCGCAAGAGAGGACCAAAGGACGGCGAAGCCATCCCATCCAATACAATGAAGCCAGGAGAATGCTCGATGGCACATACGGTTTTTTGCGTTCGCAACAAGAAGGAGATGGAGGGCCTGGATGAGCCGCCCTTCGATTCGGAACTCGGCCATAAGATCTTCAAGAACGTCTCCCGCGCGGCCTGGGGAGAGTGGGTTGACCGGCAGAAGATGCTCTTGAACGAGTATCGCCTGCAGCCCTGGACCCCACAGGCGCAGAACTTCTTGTGCGAGCAGATGGAGCAGTTCTTCTTCGGCGAGGGTCTGGAGATGCCCCAGCAGTACGTTCCGCCCACGATCTAAGAGACAGGGATCAGTGTTCTGGGATCAGCCGCTGCCGATGTCCTTGATCCTATTCGGTGGATTCTCGGGAGTCGCGTGAGCGTACTGAGGCTACCTCGTGTAAACTAATGGAGACCCCAGAAGCCGGCTCCCCACGAGCCGGTTCAATTGTGTCGGGACGTGGCTCAGCCTGGTAGAGCACTCGCTTGGGGTGCGAGGGGTCGGCAGTTCAAATCTGCCCGTCCCGACCATTAAAATCATTGACTTACGGAAGCGACCCCGCTTCCGTTTTTCGTTTTGTGGAGATTTGTGGAGACCAAGTTATGATTCGCGTGGTTTCTGTCCCCATTCCCAGCGAATGGACAGCTTGCCTGGCTGTCGCATCCAATGCTTTTTCCGCCGGCCGTTCTGCTTCCAGGCGGAGAGGGCTCCAGAGCACCGGCATCCTCCGGCTCAGACGGCCGCTGATGGACTGATATTGTTGCATCCGGAGTCTGTATCTGTGCTACTGCAGAAATGAAGTGGTGGATATAGATAGTGAATGCGGCACTTAACTCCAGCGATGGACTTCTTAACCGCGCCTTGGGTGCGGTAGCAAACATCAACGCATTTCGCGATAGAATCCATCCAAATTGGGTAGAATCGCGGTAGTGCGGGAGCGGGACGCGCGATGAGGCTAAAGATTCACCTTACCCTGTCAGCAGTGCTGTTTCTGGCAGCCGGATACGGCGTCGCACAGACGCCTGTACAATCTGCCGGCCAGCGAGAGAACGCGCTCGCTCTGGAAAGACTAGGTAAGAATATCGAGGCTGAGGCTGCCTGGAAGCAGGTCCTGGATCAGAGTCCGTCGAGCCCTGAGGCGTATGCCCATCTTGGGCTGCTCGAAGCGCGCCAGGAACATTACAAGGAGGCTGTGCCGCTCTACAGGAAGGCGCTGGAACTGGGTCCGCAGATCGCGAGCGTGCAGCTCAACCTTGGCCTCGCCCTCTTTAAAGGCGGCGAACTGAGGCAGTCCATTGAAGTCTTCGATGCACTTCTCAAAAACCAGCCCGCCGATTCACCGCAGGCTGTGCAACTGTCTACGCTGCTCGGCATGGCGCACTATGGGTTGGGCGATTATGCGCTTGCTGTTCCGTATCTGCAAGAAGCCGCAACCGCCGATGCGCTGAATCTGGAGTTGAAGCTGGTTCTGGCGCACAGTTGCCTGTGGTCCAAACAGAATCAATGTATTTTGGATGTCTATCACGAGATACTCGCGCAGGACCAGAATTCGGCAGCAGCATATATGCTCGCCGGTGAAGCATTGGACGGAATGAGGGATCGCGCTGGCGCTATCCAACAGTTTCAGGCTGCGATTAAGGCTAACCCCAAGGAGCCGGAGGTTCATTGGGATCTGGGGTTTCTATTGTGGGAGCAAAGCCAGTTCAAGGAGGCGGCGGCCGAATTTCAAGCGGAGTTGACCAACAACCCTGACGACGCCCGATCGATGGCCTACCTGGCGGACGCCGAGATTCATGCCAACCATTTCGAGGCGGCGCGGTTTCTGCTGGAAAAGGCCGGCCAGATCAATCCAGGGCTTGCACTGATTCATCTGGATCTCGGTATTGTCTATGGCGATACCGAGCGCCGCGACGATGCACTGCGCGAACTGAAGCTCGCGGAGCAGATCGATCCGAACGATCAGAATGTGCACTGGCGCTTGGGACACCTTTATCAGCTGATGGGAGATAATGAATCGGCGAAGGCGGAGTTCGACACGCTCCACAGTCTGAAAGATGCCGTGCAGGATGATCTCAACAGAAAGCTTCATGATTCTGAATTGAAAGCCATGCCCGCAGCCGATGCGTCGGCTGCGCCAGATGTAAAGTAGGGCCTGTCTTTCTATGCGCTTCGATCAGCCGATCGGCAGATTGTATTGCCAGCGGAGTTGCACGGATCCAATTCCCATCAACTCCGACTTTAACTGCACTCGCAGTATTGCAAGAGCGTCTTTCCTCCACCGAAATGTGGAGATTAAACCAATCCTATCTTCTATTGACAGACGAGCAGCCGCCGAGCAAGATCGGATTGCGAAGATCACTTTCCCGATCCGAGGTCACAATTGAATCGTTCCTATTGCTATCGAGCGCTTCTGCGCTCTGTTGTAGTTTTTCTTCTACCTTCACTCCTCTCCGGCGCTGGGTTGGTGCTTGCGCAAGATCAAGCGTCCTATCAGCCTCCAATGCTTGGAGGAAATGCCGCCGCCGCTACGCAAAACGAGGGCGGGTCGGCGACCGGAGGCGTCTTTGCGCCGGTCCTCGATTCTGAAAAGCGGCCCATCACGGCGGGCGGATTCGTAAAGGATGGCCCGATGATCTTCCAGGACATCTCCGAGAAGGCCGGATTGACTATCTGGCGTCATATCATGGGCACGCCGCAGAAGACTTACATCCTGGAAACGATTGGATCAGGCGTCTGCCTTCTCGACTACGACCACGACGGCTGGCTGGACATCTACATGGTGAACGGCTCGACTTACGATGCCGAGACCGGCAAGACCGATCCTCCACATGCCGCGCTCTTCCACAACAATCATGACGGAACCTTCACAAACGTCGTCTCCATCGCGGGCGTGAGTAACGACCGATGGGGCTTTGGCTGCGCGGTTGGCGATTATGACAACGACGGCTGGCCCGATCTGTATGTGGCCAACTACGGCAAGAATCGCCTGTACCACAACAACCACGACGGCACCTTCACGGATATGGCGGAAAAGGCGGGCGTCACGCTGGGCAATTGGTCAACTGGCCCCAGCTTCGGCGACTACGATGGCGACGGCCTGCTCGATATCTTTGTTCCCGGCTATATTCATTGGGATATGAATAACCTGCCGACGCCAGGCACCAAGTCGGTTGGCTATGCGAATTGCTCCTTCCGCGGCGTAGCCACCATGTGCGGCCCACGCGGACTGCAGGGAGAGCCGGACCATCTCTTCCACAACAACGGCGACGGCACCTTTACCGATGTCAGTGTAAAGGCCGGAGTCAGCGACAAGCTGCGCTACTACGGTTTCTCCTCCACATTTGTCGATGTGAACAATGACGGCAAGGTCGACCTGGTAGTCACAGACGACTCCTCACCCAATTATCTCTACATCAACAAGGGCGACGGCACATTTCAAGACGTCAGCTTCTACTCGGGATTTGCCCTAAACCAGGACGCTCGCGAAACAGCTGCAATGGGCCTGGCTGTCGGCGATTATCTCAACAACGGCCGCCTCGATCTTTACACGACAACTTTTTCGGACGACTACAAGAATCTCTTTCGCAATGAGGGCGAGGGCAATTTTATTGAAATCGCACCGGAGATGGGCATCGCGGAGGCGACCTACCCCTTTCTCAGTTGGGGCACCGAATTCTTCGATTACGACAACGACGGCTGGAAGGATCTGATGTTTGTCAGCGGCCACGTCTATCCCCAGGTCGATCTTAATAACTGGGGAACCTCGTGGGCGGAACGTCCGCTCCTCTTTCATAACATGAACCACGGCAAGAAGTTTGAAGTGATGCCGGCGGTCGAAGGCACTGGTTTAGCAGACGTGATTCCGGCACGCGGAGCGGCCTTTGGCGACCTGTTCAACGACGGAAAGATTGATGTGGTGATCAACTGCATCGACCACACGCCGGTTCTGCTGCGCAATGTGAGCGACGACAAAAACCATTGGGTTGGGCTGGCTCTGACCGGCGGAGCGAAGAGCCCGCGCGACGCCGTTGGAGCCACCGTGTATGTAACGACGGGCAGCATACGCCAGCGTGGCGACGTGATGAGCGGAGGCAGTTTCGAGTCGTCCAATGATTTTCGCCTGCACTTCGGCCTGGGGACGGCGACCGCGGTGGACAAGGTGGAGATCCGCTGGCCCGATGGCAAGCAGGAGACCATTCCATTGCCGGGCGTGGATCGCATCTTTGCCATTGAAGAAGGTATTGGCCTGGTTCCCAGCGTCTACGACACTATCGCGGCGTCACAAAAACGTGAGAGAATACCGGCAAGTGGGACTTCCCCTCCCACAGCGAGGTCGCATCATGACTGATTCACACGCGGATTCAGCACTTCGGTGCTGGACGTATCCCTGTGTCGCTTCTCTGTCTTTCCTCCTATGCGGAAGCGCGTTTCCACAGGAACAAACTCCCTCACAACCGCCGCTTTATGGCGATCCGGCCAACGCTGAAAGACAGAGCGGGGTGGCGACAGGCGGGGAGTTTGCACCGGTCCTCGACTCGGAAAAACGCCCCATCACCGCTGGAGGCTTTGTGAAAGAGGGTCCCATCGTCTTTCAGGACATCTCGGAAAAGGCCGGACTGACCACATGGCACCACACGATGGGAACGCTCGAAAAGAAGTTCATCATCGAGGTGAACGGCTCCGGCGTGGCGCTGCTGGATTACGACAACGACGGATGGCTCGACATATATCTTGTCAACGGTTCGACCTATGATGCAATGAGCGGAAAGACGGAGCCGCCTCATGCTGCGCTCTTTCATAACAACCACGATGGAACTTTTACCAACGTGGCGGAGCAGGCGGGGGTCACAAATGGCCGCTGGGGAACAGGCGTCGCCGTTGGTGACTATGACAACGATGGCTGGCCGGATCTTTTTGTATCGAACTATGGCAAGAACCGCCTCTATCACAATAATCATGACGGCACATTCACCGATGTCGCGGAAAAGGCAGGCGTCACGCTCGGCAACTGGTCCAATGGAGCCACCTTCGGCGATTACGACGGCGATGGATTGCTGGATCTATTTGTTCCAGGATATGTCCACTACGACATGGAGCACCCGCCCTTTGCCGGCGAGGCGAGTGTGGCCGCTGTCTTCTGCCAGTATCGCGGAGTGCCGACAATTTGCGGTCCGCGCGGCCTTCCTGGTGAGCCCGACCATCTCCTTCATAACAACGGAGACGGGACCTTCACAGATGTCAGCGAAAAAGCAGGAGTCAGCGACAAGGCGCACTATTATGGCTTTTCTTCAACCTTCGTCGATATCAACAACGATGGCAAGGTGGACCTGCTTGTCTCCGACGACGCCTCACCCAACTATCTCTACATCAACAAGGGCGACGGCACCTTCGAGGATGCCAGTTATGCTTCGGGTTTCGCGCTGAATCAGGATGCGCGCGAAACAGCCAATATGGGCATGGCCGTTGGCGATTATCTCAACAATGGGCAGGTCGATCTTTATACGACGACCTTTTCGGATGATTATAAGACGCTCTTTCGCAATGAAGGCGGAGGAAACTTCTCCGAGATTACCAACAAGATGGGCATGGCTGAGATTACATATCCCTTTCTCAGTTGGGCAACCGAGTTTATTGATTATGACAACGACGGCTGGAAGGACATTATGCTCCTGAACGGCCATGTGCTGCCGCAGGCCGACCACTACAACTGGGGCACAAGTTACGCGGAGCGCCCACTGCTCTTTCATAACCTGAATCATGGTTTGAAGTTCGAAGTAGTTCCAGCCGTGGAGGGAACAGGATTGGCCGATGTAATACCCGCGCGAGGCGCCGCCTTTGGCGACTTGTTCAACGACGGCAAAATCGACGTCGTCGTTAACTGCATCGATCACACTCCGGTGCTGCTGCGCAACGTGAATGCCGACACAAATCATTGGGTGGGCCTTGCTCTGATCGGTGGCCCCAAGAGCCCGCGAGACGCAATTGGAGCAACGGTCTATCTGACCTCCGGAGGAATCCGGCAGCGCGGCGATGTGATGAGCGGCGGAAGTTATATGTCATCGAACGATCAGCGCCTCCATTTTGGGCTCGGACAGGTAACTAAGGTGGATAAGGTGGAGATTCACTGGCCCGACGGCAAGCAGGAGACTCTCACTCTGCCCAAAGTAGATCGCTATTTTGCAATTGAAGAAGGCAAAGGGATTGTACCGAGTATCTATGGCGGAATTGCTGCGGAGTTGGCCAAACGTAAATCGACGGTCAAGCGCGCAGCCAAGTAACTTCATGCTCGTGAATGATAACGGCAATGTATGGATCACGCTCAGGAGACTTATGAGAAGAATCTGCAAACTGATGATGATTGCAAGCCTGCTGCTGATTGCTAACAGGATGGTTACAGTTCTTGCGGAGCAGAAGGCCGCCACCCCGCCTCCGCCTCCGGCATACACGCCATTGCCCGCTGGAGCGGCGCCATCCGTGGATACTCCAGAACAGCGCGAGGCTCTGGCGAAGTGGAAGATGAAGGCGGAAAAGATGCTGGAGATGGATCGTTCCGCACACAACGATCTAGTAACTCCGAGCTATAACTTCCACTATGGTAAGAACAATCCATATACGCCCGGCAACTTGGCTGTTATTGGCGAGGGCTTCCTTCAGCCCGGCGCCTATCCCACCGCCGAGTATTGCGGCACGTGCCACCAGGAGGCCTATAGCCAATGGCGTCAGGCGCTTCACTCAAACGCTTTTCGCACACCGTTCTACCGCACCAGCGTCAATCTTCTAATTCGCGACAAAACTCGCGGAATCGCCTTCGCGCGCCATTGCGACAGTTGCCACAATCCTATCGGCGTGTTGAGCGGCGCGCTCACTGAAGATTCAAAGGTCGATCGCTCTGAATTCGACTCGGATGGATTGACCTGCATGACCTGTCACTCAGTAGTTGCTCTGGATTCCACCAATGGAAATGGTAGCGTCATGATGGGTGTGCCCTCGGTGATTGTGGATGAGAAGGGTGAACGCATTCCCGGAATGGTTCCCTTTGATATGATTCTCAAACATCCCGAGCGCCATTCCAAGGCAGTTATGCATGACTTTCTGCATACGCCGGAGTTTTGTGCTGCCTGTCACAAGGCCAACCTTCCTGGCACTTTGAATGATTATAAGTTTTTACGTGCCTTCACTGCCTACGATGAGTGGCAGCAATCCAAATTCTCTCAGCGCAATCCGCTTACCTTTTACACCGCTGACTTCACTACTTGCCAGGGTTGCCACATGAAGCGCAATGCTAATGTTCTTCCGGACTATGGCGCGAAGAATGGAAGCTTCGCCTCGCATCGCTGGTTGGCAGGCAACACTGCGGTCCCTTTCTACTATGGCTTTGACGAACAACTCGACAAAACCATCGAATTTCTACGCACAGGTAACTATCTGAATGTGGATATCTTCGCGCTTCGCAAATCCGATCAAGAGCCGCTCATTGCGCCGCTCGGCAAAGTCACCTTCAGCCTGGCTCCCAAAGATGACATCGAAGCCTATGTCGTGATTCAGAATAAAAATATCGGCCATTCGCTGATTCCAGAGGTGCGCGACCTGTATGAAGCCTGGGTTGAGTTTACGGTAAAGGATGCTGAGGGCAAGGAGATCTATCACAGCGGACTTCTTAAGCCGGATGGAATGCTTGACCCGCGCGCCCACAGTTTCACCAATCGACCCGTTACCGATCAAGGTGAGTTCGTAGACAACCACAAGGTGTGGACAATCCATTCCGTTGCATACGACAACACGGTAGCGGCGGGGCGCTCGGTTCTGGTTCGTTATAAGTTTCACCTGCCAGCAAATGCTCAGGGAGATGTTACTGTCACTGCCAAAGTGAATTACCGGCATTTGCGTCAAAGCTATTTGAACAATGTATTAGGCAAAGATCATCCGGCGTATCCAATAGTGGAGTTAGCCGAGCGGACGCGGGTCCTAAGGATCGGAGAGAATCGTCCCGAGGCGGATAACCCGTCCGACAACGCGGAATGGATGCGTTGGAACAATCTTGGTATCGCTCTTCTTGATCAGTTTCAATATCAGGAGTCCATTCAGGCCTTTGCTCATGTGGTAAAGCTGCGGCCGGACTATGCCGACGGCTACATCAATGTAGGACTTACCAATATTGTTTGGGAGAAATTCGAGTCGGCGCGCAAGTCCATACGCAAAGCGCTTGCCCTTGACCCGAAAAGCGCGCGTGCACTCTACTATGATGGCCTGCTGCAACGGCGAGCGGGCAATACGGAACGTGAGTTGGCCAACTTCAGCACTGTGGTCGAGATGTTCCCGCAGTCGCGCGACGTGCGCCGCGAACTGGGCATCTTTTACTACCGGCAGCACGATTACGATGCGGCCTTGGAACAGTTCGAAGCATTGCAAAAGATTGATCCCGATGATCTAGCAGCGCACTACAATCTGTCCATTCTTTACCGCCGCATGGGAAGGCCGAAGGAAGCCGCAGAGCAGCAGGCCATGTTTGCCGACAAAAAGGTGGATCCAGGCGCGCCGACCTACTCCCTCAACTATCTTCGCGCACACCCGGAGATTACCATCGAAAGTATTCCGTGGCACTTGCACACTGACAGTGAAACGGGCGGAGGGCAATAACTAAATGACCGGAATGCGGAGAGGAATCATGTTAATTCTTAGGAGTATTGCGCCTACTGTTTTCGGGTTGGGTCTGCTTGCGGAGCCTCATCTTTGCCGGGCAGCGAACAACTGCCCGTGGATCAGCGAGGCCACGGTGTCTGGGCTTCTGGGTGGAAATGCTGTGGGACAAGTAACCAGCGCAGATGCCGACAGGACAACCGTCTGTGAATTTACCGAGCAGAGCACTGGATTCATGCGTACACTGCGCGTCACAATAGAAGTAAGCGAGGATGCGCATATCAGATTGGTTGCGCTTGCGCGAAGTTGTGGAATAGATACCGCGTTATTGAAGGCCATCGGCAACGAGGCGTTGATGTGCTCTGCAAACGACCCAAGATTCGGACACGTGGAGCGAGTGGTTGGCAGGGTTCGCAATCAACTCTTCACAATTTTTATTTCCACAGCACTCAATTCTGATCCAATCCTCACACGCGATGCGCTTAGGACCAGGATATATACGGCTGCAGAACAGGTCGCGGGGAATCTGTTTTGACTCGCAAAGATTGTGCAAGGCAAGACTGAATTTAAGGACGGTGCCGGAGAGATACAAACGAAGCAGCGGTGGCCAGAGACGCTACCGAATACTCGCCATTGCGACTGGAATCTTATGATCGGCTCACCGGCTGTTCGCCGGTATTCTTATCGCTACTTGAATATCCATTGTCTTTCCGGATCATGCAAAAAGCGAGTGCTGCGTCTCCGGAATCTCATTCAGCAGTTCCGGCGCGTTATTGCGCACGCTGCCGACGCGGTCGCTAACCGGCCAGGCGCGCATCTCTTCGGCGGAATAGGGCCGGAGCAGATCAAGCGGCAGCGGGGCGGCGGGGTCCAGCCAGCGCTCGTAATCCTGCGGCGCAACAATCACCGGCATCCGGTTATGGATCGGCTCCATCAGCGAGTTAGGCGCGGTGGTCAGAATGGTGAAGCTCTCTAGCGCCGCCCCCTCCGCGTGCTGCCAGTTCTCCCATAGACCGGCGAATGCGTACGGCTCACCGCTCTGGAGCGCAATGGCGAAGGGACGCCGCGACTTTTCGCCGGTGCGCTTCCACTCATAAAACGCGTCGGCAGGAACCAGGCAGCGGCGCTTGTTGAGCGCGGCGCGGAAGGCGGGTTTTGTCTCCACATCCTCGGCGCGCGCGTTGATGGTCTTCAGGCCGATGCGCGCGTCCTTGGCCCAGGAGGGTACCAGCCCCCAGCGCAGCAGAGCCGCCTCGCGCTGGCTGCCGTCCATGTTGAGCCGCACCACCGGCTGAAAGCTCTGCGGCGCGGCATTCCAGGTAGGCACCCAGCGCATCTGTTCGAGATCCATCTCAAACCATTCAGCCAAAAGCTCTTGCGCGGATTTTCGGGCGTATCGGCCACACATGGCACTTCCAGAATAGCTGTAAAAGGGAGAAATCAACAGATGGCCATTTGACAACGGAGGCAGATCGCGCGAGCCTATAAGCGAATATAAGGCGAATTTATGGCCACCGCTGCCGCACTTAGAATCCAGATTGAAGACGCCCTCGCAACCCGCTTTCCGGCTGCACTGACCCCTGTTGCGCGCGCGATCCGCGAGGTTGCCGCGACGGGAGTTCCGGCCGTCGATGTGCTGCTCGAAGGCGGATTGCCGATGGGCGTGATCAGTGAAGTGGTGGGAGCGGAGTCCTCGGGGCGAACCAGCCTGGCGCTCTCTTTTGTTGCGCGGAGAACGGCGGCCGGGCAGCTCTGCGCCTGGGTAGATGCCGACGACTCTCTGGACCCCGAGTCTGCCGCGGCCAGCGGCGTCAGGCTCCGGCAACTGCTCTGGGTGCGCTGTTGTGATGGCACGAGCAAAGTTAGTGCGAATCACCTGAAGAGCGACGAAAGGTGCTCGACGCGCCTCGATCAGGCTCTGCGCGTGACGGACCTGCTCTTGCAGGCGGGCGGTTTCGCGGCGATTGTGCTGGACCTGGGCGGCATGGAGCCAGCGCAGGGAATGAGGACTCCGCTGGCCTCGTGGTTTCGCTTTCGCCAGGCGGCGGAGCGCACGCGTTGCTGCCTGGTGGTCCTGGGCCGGGCCGCCTTCGCGCAATCGAGCGCCGCCGTGGTGGTGGATTGCGCCGCTATGCGCGCACAGAGCCAGTGCGGAACCGTGCTGACCGCGAGCAGTTTCGAGTTTAGCAAGCGTCGGCAGCGCTATACGCCGCAGATGGCGCTTCAGCGCAAGCCGCCCGCTTCTCTTTCGGCGGCTCAGGCTGCTTGGAGTCCGCAAGCCGCGTGGGCCGCGGAGGCCGCTTGGAGTGCGGAGAGGAGCGCATGAGCCGCGAACTCTACGCCTGCCTGCACGCCGCCGAGTTTCCGGCGCAGGCCTTGCTGCGTCTGCGCGCCGATTGGAAATCGCAGCCGGTGGCTGTGCTCGACGGCCCCGCGCACGATCAGAGTGTATGCGCCTTTAACCGGCTGGCCGCGCAGCACGGCGTGGTGCATGGCCTGAGCCGCATGGAAGCTGAAAGCATTGCAGGCTTGCAGTTGCTGGCGCGCTCGCTTGCCGTGGAGCAGGCCGCACGCGCCGTGATGCTGGAAGTGGCAGCGCAGTTCTCACCGCGCATTGAGGAGGTGTGCGCGGCAAATGCCTGTTCATTTGTGCTCGATGTGGCTGGCTGCGAACTGCTCTTTGGTCCCCCCGCACAGATGGTCGCGCGGATGCGCGAGGCAATGGCTGCGGCGGGATTTCGCGTTTCGGTGGCCTTGAGCGCCAACTTCCACGTCGCGCGCATGAAGGCTGAAACCGCACATGGAATCACGATCATCCCTGCGGGGGAAGAAGCCGCGTCGCTGGTAAAGCTTCCACTCAGCGCGCTTGGCCTCGCCGAGAATCCTCGTGAAACCTTTGCTCTCTGGGGCATTCGCACGCTGGGCGAACTGGCCACTCTTCCGGAGGTTGAGCTGGTCACCCGCTTGGGGGCGGAGGCGCGTGAGTGGCAGGCTCTTGCGCGTGGCGTAGTGCGTCACGCATTTCAGCCGATCGAACCCGCCTTTACGCTACGCGAGTTTTACGAATTCGATTCACCCGTCGAGCAGATGGACAGCTTGCTCTTCATCGCCGCGCGCATGATCGATTGCCTAACGGAGCGCGCCTCCGCCCACGCATTATCGCTGTCCTTGCTCTGTGTGGAGTTTTCCCTGGAAGGCGGCGCAACGCATCGGCTCAATCTACGCCCTGCTCTGCCCACCGTAGACCGCAAGTTTCTGCTCAAGCTGCTGCATCTGGAGATGGCCGCGCATCCACCGCAGGCCGCCGTGCTGGCGCTTACACTGACGGCTGAGCCAGGCAGGTCGAGCAAGATTCAACTCGGCCTCTTTGCGCCGCAGATGCCGGAGCCTTCGCGGCTGGATGTAACGCTGGCACGCATCAAGGCTATCGTCGGTGAAGAGAGCGTGGGAACGCCGGTGCTCGAAGATACTCATCGTCCGGCAAGTTTTCATACAGTGGATTTTTGCGTGGATACGAAAACAACAAACTATGACCCGCAGCCCGCGCGACTGGCCTTGCGGCGTGTGCGCCCGCCGCGCACAATTCACGTTACGCTGGGCGAAAACAAGCCAGCGTCTTTTCGCGACAACGACAAGAGCTTTCATATTGCCGCGGCTTACGGACCGTGGCGTTCGAATGGCTGCTGGTGGTCGGTCGATGCATGGGATACGGAGGAGTGGGATGTGATGACGGCGGACCGCGACGGCGTTGCGCTGAGCTGCTTGCTGGTGCATGACCTGCTGCGCGGCGCATGGCGGCTGGAGGCGCTGTTTGACTGAGTATGTTGAATTGCATGCGGCAAGCGCCTTCAGCTTTTTGGCCGCGGCCTCGCAGCCAGATGCGTTGATTGAACGCGCGGCGGAACTCGCAATGCCCGCTCTTGCACTTGCTGATCGCAATGGTCTCTACGGAGCAGCGCGCTTTCACACAGCCGCACAGCGCAGCGGCGTGCGCGCACACATTGGCGCGGAGATCGCCGTCTCTTCCTTCGGTCAACGCTTGCAGCCTGCAGCATGGCTGCCGCATACGCCGATCCATGAACCGGCGCGCATCGTTCTGCTCTGCGCATCGCAAGTGGGCTATCAAAATCTTTGCCAGTTGATCACGCGCTTCAAGATGCGCGAATCCACCAAGGCCGAAGGCGCTGCCACGCCCGACGATCTTGCCGAGTTCTCCGCGGGGCTCATCTGTTTGACCGGCGGCGAGGAAGGCCTGCTGGCGGCGGCAATCGCGAATGATGGCCGTCAGCGCGCGGCAGCAATCGTCGAGCAACTTGCCGAAATCTATGGCAGCGGCAATCTCTACATCGAGTTGCAGCGTCATCAGCAGCGAGACGAAGAAGCGCGCAATCAGGCGCTGTTGTTGCTTGCTACAGCGCTTCATCTGCCTATCATCGCAACCAACGGCGTGCGCGCGGCCACCGAAGCCGACCGCGAGATTCTCGATGTGCTCACCGCAATCCACCATCACACGCCACTCGATTGCGCCGGCCGCCTGCTCACAACAAATACCGCGCGCAGTCTGCGCAGCGCTCGTCAGATGTGTATTCTCTTTCGCGATCTGCCAGAAGCCATCGCCAATACAAGCATCGTCAGCGAGCGTCTCGAATTCACGCTCGACAAACTCGGATACGAGTTTCCGCATTATCCTGTGCCCGATGGCGAAACCATGGACAGTTTTCTGGCCAAGCGCGTTGATGAAGGCATTCGCAAGCGCTATGAAATACCCTTGAAGCGGCATCTGCTTGCAAAAGCTCGTGCGCAGGTTGCGCGCGAATTGGCGCTGATCGCCAAGCTGGGTTTCGCGGGTTACTTCCTCATCGTCTGGAATATTGTTCGCTACTGTCAGCGGCAGGGATTTCTGGTGCAGGGACGCGGCTCCGCGGCCAACTCCGTAGTTTGTTACGCGCTGGAAATCACCGCCGTCGATCCGGTCGGCATGGAACTGCTCTTCGAGCGCTTCCTCAACGAGAGCCGCAATGAATGGCCCGACATCGATCTCGATCTACCCTCCGGCAACGAGCGCGAGAGCGTGATCCAGTACGTCTATGAGCGCTACGGATCACTGGGCGCGGCAATGACCGCCAACGTCATCACCTATCGCGGACGTTCGGCAGCGCGCGAGGTGGGCAAGGCACTCGGCTTTGAAAATGAACAGATCGAGCGCATCAGCAGCTTGATGGGTCATTGGGAGTGGCGCGGAGAAAACGATACGATGGAACGGCGCTTTGCGCAGGCCGGCTTCGATCTGAATCATCCGCGCATCGCCCACTATTTCAATCTCTGCCAGCGCATGAAGAGCCTGCCGCGCCATCTCGGCCAGCACTCCGGCGGCATGGTCATTTGCGCGGGGATGCTCAATCGTATTGTTCCTATTGAGCGCGCATCGATGCCTGTCCGCACTGTCATTCAATGGGACAAGGAAGACTGCGCCGACCTCGGACTCATCAAGGTTGACCTGCTCGGCCTGGGCATGATGGCCGCGCTCAAAGAGACAATTGGGCTGATTCCGCGCCACTACAACACAAGGGTTGATCTCGCCGCTCTTCCCGAAGATCCTCTTGTTTATGAAACACTGCGCAAGGCCGACACCGTTGGAATGTTTCAAGTGGAGAGCCGCGCGCAGATGGCTTCGCTTCCCCTCAACGCGCCCACGCGCTTCTACGATCTCGTCGTGCAGGTGGCCATTATTCGCCCTGGCCCAATCGCCGGAAAGATGATGCACCCCTATATGCGCCGCCGCCAGGGCAAAGAGGAAGTTACCTATCCGCATCCTGCGTTGGAGCCAGTTTTGAAACGCACGCTCGGCATTCCGATCTTTCAGGAGCAGTTACTGCGCATGGCAATGGCCATCGCCAACTTTACCGGCGCCGAGGCCGATGAGTTGCGTCGCGCTGTCGGAATGCGCCGCTCAATGGAGCGCATGAATAATCTCGAAGGCCGATTGCGCGCCGGCATGACACGCAACGGCATCAGCCCTGTGGCGCAAGACAACATTGTGCATAGCATCTCGTCGTTCGCCATGTATGGCTTTCCCGAGTCGCACGCAGCCAGCTTTGCACTGATTGCGTACGCCTCCGCATACTTGAAGGAGCATTATCTAGCTGCCTTCACATGCGCCCTGCTCAACAATCAGCCGATGGGATTCTATTCGCCAGCCGTGCTTATCAAAGATGCGCAGCGCCACGGACTGCGCGTGCGGCCTATTGATATTCAGCGCTCGCAAGCCGCCTGTTCGCTGGAAGAAGAAGCCGATCACTCGCTATCGCTGCGTATCGGCCTTAACTATGCGCGCGGAATGCGCAGTACCTCCATTGAGGCATTGCTTGCCGATCGCAACCTCTACGGATCATTTGCATCGGTCGATGAAGTTGCAAGACGTGTGCCAACGTTGAATCGCAAGGAACTTGTACTACTGGCCCGCATCGGCGTATTGAATACGCTCGGCGATGTGGCGCATCGCCGCGACGCGCTCTGGCAGGTTGAAGAGGCTGGCCGCCCGGTTGGCCCGCTGCTGCGCGGAGCCGCGCCAACAACTTCGCAGTCTACGCCGCTGGTCGCTATGACCACCGACGAACGTCTTACCGCCGATTACGCTGGCGCAGGCCTCACCACAGGACCGCATCCGATGGCCTATCACCGTGCAATACTCAGCGCAAGCAACATTCTCAGCGCCGCCGATCTAATCAAATGCCGCACGAATGCATCGATTCAGATCGCCGGCTGCGTGATTGCTCGCCAGCGCCCCGGCACCGCCAAAGGCTTTGTCTTTCTCTCACTCGAAGACGAGGCCGGCATCGCCAACATCATCCTCACGCCTGATGTCTTCGAACGTAACCGCTTGATCGTTACGCGCAACCGCTTTCTGCTGATTGCGGGCCAGGTGCAAAACACCGACGGCGTGATTCATGTCAAAGCACAGTCCCTTGAACCGCTCGACATCTCCAACGCCCCGGTTTCAAGCCATGATTTTCACTAAGCACGCATTACGATGCGATATTGATGAAATGAAGAATCCATCCGTCTATAGACGACAACGAGGTTTTTCAATACGAATGCCACCTATGTTTTCATTGAAGGGGAAGCGCATGCATCAGTCCACCGTCCAGCCACTGCGCATTTACTCCACGCGGCAGCCCGAGAGAGGCGCCGACGGTGCGCTGATGGATCTCGCCGTAATTGCCCACTGCGGAGATCACCGTGGCGGCCCAATCCTTATTCGGAAGACCCAGCGCCTGACTCGTGACCCAATCAACTCCGAGCAACCGCTGCACCATCGGGTCGTCACTCGTCTTTTGCACGGTCACGTTGGCGCGAGTCACGCCGCTCGCCTCGGCCTGGACAAGCGCATGGATCGTCCAGTCGACTAACAGGCCCCATTGCGCATCGTCGCGCCGGTAAGCGGGAACAACGGGCGAAAGCGTCAACAGTTCCGGTAAAATCCGCGCGTTCACAAGCTCTCGATATTGCCGACGCAGCGGAGCCAGCCGCGTTACGTAGGCACCCACGGCATCGCACCAGTGGGTCGCCATGGCGTCGTCCATCTCACCCTCTTCCTGCCATGTCGACACCCGCATCTTCAGCGCTCCTGCATTGGCACGCGCTTCCAGAACGCGATCGTTGTCGGTACCGTCGATCACGCAAAGCTTGCGGCCGACAAGTTCTTTCACGTGCATCGCCGGCAACTCCGGCCGCAGCAGAATACCAAGACCGTCGTAAAACACAGGCGGACCGAAGGCCACCTTCCATTTGGCAGCCGCTGCAACACTCGGAGTAACTCCGACCGCCAGTTCAACACGCGATTGACCGAGTCCCTCTTCGGCCTCGGCCTCTGAATTATATGTATGGATATCGATCTTTGCGCGCGTGCCAAGAACCGCTATGCCCACAGCCTTGCAGATCTCGGCATCAAGTGAGCTTAAATCTCCATGCAGGTCGACCTTGTTCCAATCTTCTCGCGCCACTACAACACCGCAGTGAAGCACACCAGACGCCTGAACTTGTTGCAGCGTTGAACTGGCGGCGACGGCTGGTGTCTGCGCGCCAGCGCTCGCCGTTAGCGCCAATAGTGTTGCCGCAAATAATCCATTCCACTTAGAGTTCATATCCCTCATCAAAAAAAACCAGGACGGCCTCGCAGCCGTCCCGGCGGAGTTGTTCGATCACTGGGGCCAGGGGCCACCGGTGCCGGTCGTAGAGTTAGGGATGGTGTTATTGCTGGTGTTGTAGTACGGACTGCCGTTGCTCACCGTCGGACGCGGATTGAAGTCCGCCGGTGGTGGATCGATGACCGGCACCGATGTTTGCGCCCCAGTCGGATCGAAGGCTGCCGAACTGTAGACACCGTTGATGTAATCTGTGGGCACGATGTTCAGCGCTTGGTTGGAGCAGGCGCCGGTTGCGCCGTAGTGCGGCAGCGTACTCGGGGACGAAATTGTGGCGTAGCTCTCCGGCAGCGGGGCAACCTTGCCAAGCAAGCGGTCGTTGTCAAAGGCCTCCGTGAGGTCGCCCATGCCTGGGAAGACGTCTCCAGGCCCCAGAGCGGTCTGCGCCGCGCCGTTGGGCTTGCAGAACGGATTGATCGTTGTTGTCGTCGATTGCGCGCCGGGCTTCACCAGCGTCGGAGTGGGAGTGGAGCCGCTATAGGTGGGCGGATTCACGCATAGGGTTGCTCCAGTCGAGAGCGCTGCGGCCTCGTCTGGCAACTGCCCCAGTGGAACCAGGCCCTTCAGTTTTTCGACGAAACTGACCACTGCGGAGTGCTCGCTGTAGATGTGGCTCACGCCGTGTGTGACCGAGAAGGGAGATACAACCATTAGCGGTATGCGCGGGCCGCCGGTCTCGGGCTGTCCGTCCGGTCCCCAGGTGCGGAACTGTTCCGGTTGATGATCGAAGAATCCGTCCGACTCATCGTAGGTGATGATGATCGCGCTCTGATTCCAGTAGGGGCTGTTTGCGATCGCGTTGACCGTCGCGGCTACCATGGACTCCGAGATCTGCGAGTCCGAGTACGATCCATGGTCGTCGTTGCCGGAGAAATCGGCCCTGACGGCCGCATCCGGGTCCAGCGGGGTTTGGCCTAGGTTGTTGTAATAGCCTCCGCGAATGTAAAAGACGCCTGGGGTCAACTCACTGTTGGCTACATCGGTATAAAACTGCTGCAGGCCGTGCATGCTTCCTTGCTCTTGAGTGTTATCGCCAAGGTAGCCGAAGTACTGCGGGCCATTGTGGTGCACGATGTAGGATGCGTGCTCCGGGGCAGCCGTGTAATTGGCTTCGTCGTCGTTGAACGTCGTGCCATCGAAAGGCTCGGGACCATAGCCCTGCTGATACCATCCCCAGGGAATATTGGGGTCGCTCGACTTGATGGCTGCCATGTCTTGTTGCACATCGGCCAGATCGAAGGCAGGGTGCTGATCCGAGGCAGTAATGTTGTCAATCTCACTTCCCATGAACGAAAGCGGCAACGAAGCGAAGGTCAGCGTTTCCTGACCGGCCTTGGGAGTGCCAATGGTGGTTGCCCCCTGGCCATTCGATTCGTCGGGCCCAAAAGGCGGCTTGATAGCTGCATTGTCACTCGCGCTGCCTGCATACGGCGCAGAGTCAGTCTCATTCGGCATCGTGTACTGGGCGTGGGGCACCGCTGACGGGGAGCCATAGCTGATGCTGTAGCTGTCGTAGTTGTTCGGATGTAGAACCCACTGTGTGTCGCCGGTCTGCGAACCGATCATCGCGATCGCATTCGGAGTCGAAGGCCCGATCGCGGTCTGGTGCATATTGTCAAACATTGTGAAGCGGTCGGCATACTGCCACATGAAGGGGATCGTGTCGCAGTCGACGTGACCCATCACGATCTCGCCCTTCTGCTTAGCTTGCAGCGTAACCTGGCTGGTAGGCGCGGCGTGGGTGGAGGCGCTATAGATTGGCGCGCTCGTACCGGAGGTGTCGGTGTTGTAATAGAGGCCTTCCTGATCGAGCGGGAAGCCATCGTTCTTCGGTATCGAGCGGGTGGCCTGGTCGGAGTGCAGATCGGCGATGTAGCCAGTGTGGCTGTGATCTACCGAGTACATATCCTCGGAGTAGATCGGCGTTGTGGCTCCGGATTGATTGACGATCTGGCGCGGCACCAGGAATGGCTTCACCGTGGAATAGGACACGCTGCCGCTGGGCGTGACAGTCTGAATCGCGGAGTTGAAGCTGCTCGCGAACTGCGTGGCGTTGCCCGGTTGGGCGGAGGGGTCGTTCGGGTTTGCATTGGGATAAGTCGCGAAGAGTCCATTGGCTCCAGGGAAGGTGCCGAAGTAGTGATCGTAGGAGCGGTTCTCCTGGAAGATCACGAAGACGTACTTGATGTTCTGCTGGAGCAGCGCAAGCTTCTGCGCCGCTGTGAGCGATGTCATGGAGCTGACGCTGTGAAACCCGGTCGCGGTCGCGCCATAAGAGTTTGAAGAGGCCTGAGTCACCACGCCCACGCTGAAAGGCACTGTCGCCGTTTGAATTCCGGTGGCAACCGTCATCGTATTGGTTTGCACGGTAGCTGAAGATGAAATATTCAGAGTTGCAGTTGCTGTCGTCAAGCCGGTAACCGTAAAGTTACTGACGGTAATGCCGGATCCAGCCGGAAAGCTCGCCGTGGTGGAACCCTGCACAAAATTCGTGTAAAGGCCGCTAACGGTGACCGGAACCGTTTGGCCTAGCATTCCCGATGCAGGCGCGAGGCTCGATATCTGTGCTTCCGGATTCACAGTCAAGGATACCGAGTTACTCGTAAATGCAGGGCTCGAGCCGCTGATCGACACCTGATACGCCGTGGGGATTGTCACCGTATCTCCACTTGGAATCGTGAATGTAACTCTGCGGATGCTGCCGCCCACAGTGATCACGCTTGTTGGGGTGATCGATAAGGGGCCGTTCCCGCCTGTCAGAGTAACAGTAACGTTCACGGGCGAAATGGTCCCGCTCGGGAATCCACTGCCGGTGATGGCAAGGTTTGTAATGCCTGCCTGCCCTGAGTTCGGCGAGATGGCGATCAACGAAACCTGAGTTGCAGCTTCAGCGACGTCCGCGAAGATCAGCAGAAACGCCGATAGGTAAAGCACAATCTTCTTCATCTTTGCCTCCATATTCTTTCCAACGGCCTCCGCCCTGCGGTTCAACGCGGAGGGAAGTTAGTCACATCAGACCCTTGCTCTCGTGGTACACGCGGATGGAAGAAGAAACCAGCTGTTACAGGTCTTATGCAATCCCTGTAATAAATCTTCCAGCGCCTGCGTACGACACCTGCCTGCGGCGGCGGGACCACAGGAGTACGCCAAGCAAAGCCAGACCTGTGCCAGATAGCCAAAGAGTCGAAGGCTCGGGCGTAACCGTGACGTCGATGTCAAATTGCACGTCGGAATTACTGTTGGTATCGAGCACAGAACCGCTGTAGCTCAGGTAAACCGTTGGATCGATCACATTCTGCTGCCCGTTGACAGTAACCAACAAGGGCGAGGAGCCCAGGGACAGGGTTAGTTCGAATGAGGTAATCGAATCCTGGGCCAGACTGTCCAGTTCGTAATAAAAACCTGGAGCATCGGCAAGCAGGTTAGATGTTTGGTCAACACCATCGATTGTCAAATCTACGTTGGAAAACGTCAGCGACTCCAACGGAATGTTCGCCGCGCCGCCACCGGGGGTAACATTCGTCAGAAGCAGCGTATCCACTCCGTTTGGCCCTGGAGTGGTATTGATCAGATCGAAGGACCCCACAACGACCGAGTCGGCCCTGGAGGCAGTGGATGCGATCACAAACAGAAACAGCAGAATGAATGTGCGCCGCGCTAATGATTTCATTACTGGATTCTCCTTCCACATTTGTGGATTGTGTCTTGCCTGCCGGACTTGTTTGGATTGTGGGCAAAAGAATAACGTGTTTCAACAACAGCTTTGACCTCAGATTGACCGCGGGGATTACGTTCTCCAGACTAGCGTCGCAACACCTGCCGACTCGTCGTTCATCTACTGTTCAAGCGGAGGATTGCGTCGAAAGCCAATGTTATAACCACATGAGCGACCACGCTCCGACGATGGGTGGCGCCACACAATGACAATGAAATGCTTGAAATACTTCCGGTTGGTCGAATGCACAAGCGTTGGCCATGCAGTACATTCACTGCTAAAAAGCTGGCCTGAACTGAAATTAGCCGTCACTGATTAAGAACAAATTAATGGATTGTGAAAGTTAGAACCCTAAAGAAATATTCTTTATTAACGCGACCAAAGCGAGCCCGCTGAGTGTTCCCAATCGGCGGCTTTGGAAGAAGGAGTATCTACTCCTTGCGCTGTCGCAGTGTGTTGACCGGCAGTCGGCTGACCCTCACTCGCCTACAAAAAACTCTTGACATTTTTGAGTCGAGTTTGCAATCTTGGCATCAGCAGTCTAGTGATTGAGGTCGTTGACACTTTTCCTTTCAGTAAGCGAATCGGCGATTTTGTCCCCGCAGTCTCGGGCCCAGCCGACATTGGGATAGCTATGACGTGGAAATGTGTCGAATCGTTTTGCGATTGGATGCAGTCGGTGGATTTCACATTCTGAAGATGTTTCGATACGGCCTAGTCCAACCGCCAATGAGAGGTGCCCCATGCGAGTTTTCTGTTGGCCCGCCGGCTGCGCTCTTCCTTGTCACAGGCATCAGCGCAAACGCGCAGGCTTCAATCATGCATTGCAACACTGACCTGCTCATATCTAAACAAAAGAGCGTGCGGGCATTTTTGACTTTCTGTTCTTCGGGTCCGCAAGTATGCTTCGGTGCATTCCCGGGATGCTCTGATTTGCAGTACACAATACTTCACAAGTTGAGGAGGAATGATGGCGATGCAACGCGCATTCGGCGATCCACAGCGCATTCCGGACAATTTTTTGCAGTTCACCCACTATGAGATGGCGGGTGAACCCTTCAGCAATGCCCCCGCGGACTCAGCGCTCGGTCCACTCCCCACCGCGCGCAGCACAGAGCCCATGGACCTTGCCGACGTTCTTGGTACGGACACAGTCAAGAAGATCGAGGACATCGACCAGAAGATTATGCTGCACATCATCGGCGATAGCGGCGGTTTCCCGCCGGTCGGCTTGACCCAGAGGTAAAGGCCGCCTCCATCGCCAAGGCTGTATGCTTTTTCCGCCGCTTTGGACCGTTTGATCTCCGTATCTGTCAGTCCGGCCATGCCATTCCTCCCCGCTCAAGAAAAGTACACCCACTTCAAAAACAGAATACACCCAAAAGTACACCCGCCAGAACACGGCTGCACCTGGACGCACTTGGACGCAGAAAGACGTAAAGCCTAGCATTTACTATGCTTTACGTCTTTCTATTAGATGTCTTGGGATGTTCTTGGAAGGGTTCCTGGCGGAGAGATGGGGATTCGAACCCCAGATAGAGCTTTTAGGCCCTATAACGGTTTAGCAAACCGCCGCCTTCAGCCACTCGGCCATCTCTCCGCGTCTCTCTGGGATTATACCGGAATCCAACCCCGTTGTGCGGCGCAAGTTTTTTTACCCCGTCCCTGGAGTTGCCGGTGGCGGGAGCCGGAAGAGATTTCCTATGGCGGGCTACTATAATTGTGAACAATGAAGGCTCATGTATACGTCACGCCGAAGACTTCGGTCCTGGATCCGCAGGGCCAGACCATCCAGAACGCCCTGCGCAAGATCGGATTCGCGGAGGTGAGCGCTGTGCGCCAGGGCAAATACTTTCAGCTCTTGCTTGCCGATGGGCTGAGCGCCGACGGCGCGCGCGCCCAGGTTGAGCGCATCGCCAAAGAGGTGCTGACCAACCCGGTGATCGAAGAGTACAGCTTCCGCATCGAGGAGTAGCGCTGCGCAACGGCGTTCCTTCCCACTCCTTGTCTCCAGCGGGTGTGTGTGTTCTGAGTCCCTTGCCCGTTTCCGTTTGCGAACAACGGTAACCATGCATCCGTCTGCCTCATCGCCTCCTCATGCGGCTTCGTTTAGAATCGATCCATGTGCGGAATCGTCGGTTATGTTGGCCCTAAGAAGGTAGTTCCTGTCATCATTGAAGGCTTGCGGCGGCTGGAATACCGCGGCTATGACTCGGCGGGCATCGCCGTGGGCTCGCCCACGCGCTCGACCCTTGAGGTGCGCCGCGCACCGGGCAAACTGGCCAATCTGGAAGAGGTGCTCGTCCAGCATCCGATTGACGGCAGCTTCGGCATCGGCCATACCCGCTGGGCGACGCATGGACGGCCCACCGAAGAAAATGCCCATCCGCATCGCGACTGCACCGGTCGCATCGTTGTCGTGCACAACGGCATCGTGGAAAACTATCTCGAACTGAAGGGCGAACTGATCGTCCAGGGCCACAAATTTGTCACCGAGACCGACACGGAGATCATCGCCCATCTGATCGAACAGATTCAGCAAGAGGCCGACGCCGCCGGCCAGCCTGTCTCTCTTGAAGTGGCCGTCCGGCGCGCCGTCAAGCGGCTGACCGGCGCCTTTGCACTGGGCGTGCTCTCGGCTCTGGAGCCGGACAAGATTGTCGTCGCCCGCTTTGGCCCGCCGGTGATTATCGGCGTGGGTGAGGGCGAATACTTTGTCGCCTCGGATGTGCCCGGCGTGCTGCACCACACGCGCAACATCTACTTTCTGGCCGATGGCGACATGGCCATCCTCACGCTCGGCGGCGTCGAGCTGACCGACTTTGACGGCAATCCCATGCAGCGCGCCATCACCCGCATCCAATGGGACCCGATCCAGGCGGAGAAGGGCGGCTACAAGCACTTCATGCTCAAGGAGATCTGGGAGCAGCCGCGAGCGATTACCGACACCACGCGCGGGCGCGTCTCGCTCGACTCCGGCAAGGTCTATCTGGGCGAGATGAAGATTGCCGACGAGGAGCTGGCCAGCGCAAGCAGCCTGAGCATCGCCGCCTGCGGCACCAGTTGGCACGCCGCGCTGACCGGCAAGTACATGATCGAGCGGCTGGCGCGTTTGCCGGTCGATGTCGACTACGCCAGCGAGTACCGCTATCGCTCGCCCATCGCCGACGCGAGCGTGCTGGGGCTGCTGATTACGCAATCGGGCGAGACCGCCGACACGCTGGCGGCGCAGCGCGAGATGAAGTCGCTGGGCTCGAAGACCGTGGCCATCTGCAACGTGGTGGACGCGATGGTGGCGCGCGAGGCGCACGGCGCCGTCTACACCCACGCGGGACCGGAGATCGGCGTTGCCTCGACGAAGGCCTTCACGGCGCAGTTGACCGCACTCTTCCTGCTGGCGCTCAAGCTGGGCCAACTGCGCGGCCACCTCGATCAGGCGCAGTCGGTCACACTGATCGAGCAGTTGACCCGCATCCCGGTGAAGATCGAAGAGGTGCTGCGCTCGCGCTCGGCGCAATGCGAGCAATTGGCGAAGGAGTTTTCCACGGCGCGCGATTTTCTTTATCTTGGCCGCGGCATTCACTTCCCGATTGCCCTGGAAGGCGCTTTGAAGCTGAAAGAAATCTCCTATATCCACGCCGAGGGCTATCCGGCCGGTGAGATGAAGCACGGGCCGAATGCGCTGATCGACGAGACGCTGCCCGTGGTGGTGCTGGCCACGCGCGATGAATCCGACCCCTCCTCCAAGCTGCGCTACGAGAAGACGCTGTCCAATATTCAAGAAGTGACGGCGCGCAGTGGGCGCGTGATCGCCGTGGCCACCGAGGGCGACGCGACAATCTCGAGTCTGGTGGAGCACGTGATCCATATTCCTCCTGCGATCGAGCTGCTCTCGCCGCTGATCGAGATTGTGCCGTTGCAACTGCTGGCCTACTACATCGCCGTCCGTCGTGGCTGCGACGTTGACCAGCCGAGGAATCTGGCCAAGTCGGTCACCGTGGAATAAAACAAAACCGCGACCATCGTTCCCGAATCGAGAGCTGGACCACCCCAATTCATTGTTGGTCAGACTTAGAGCGGTTCTCCAATACATATGCCCTGACCAACTCTGTCGATGGTGGCTTTTTCTTGAGGAAAAAGCCACACAGCCGCATGGCTTCGGAGTACAGCAATTGGAGAACCGCTGTAGGCCGCCCGCCGAAGAAGCCTTCATTTTTGGTTTCAAAACGGCTGCTTTTTGGCTCAAAAGGGCTGATTCTTGGCCAAAAAGCGGGCAAAATCGGGGGTTGAATGTTACTGATTGGTTAACATTACTAAAATGCAAGCGGTTGATTATGAGCAAGTTGATTCCAACTGAGAGGACAAAAAGCGGTTTTCCACAGGGTGGGGGGGTGGGGGTAGGCGGAAAACTGGGCTCTGGAAGCGCGGCGCGCACTGTTTTTCTCTGTGCCGATCCCTTCCATCGCTGATCCTTTCTCATGGGTAGTATGCGGGAAGGGAGGATAATCTTCGGCAAAAGCGCGGAAGAAAAACGGCGGGGTGAGGTTCGTGGTCCCCACCCTTGAATCAAAGAACGATTCAAGGATGGGGTACCTACAGTCGCCAATCAGAGACTCATGAAAACTCGTCATGCTGCGTTCAGCTCGAGTATGCTGAGAAGCGTCCGGGCACGGTTGAAGCCGTGCCGCCAGCCCCAAGAAGTGGAGGGCTTTAGCCCCTGCGATGTCGTTCCCTTCCCGGCCTTCGGACCCATCAAGCGCTTCCTATAGTCCGCGCACATTCTTTGTCACTTCGCGGACCGCAGGCGGAAGATCGCTCTTCCAGACAGATCGCATGGCGTCTCTCTTTATTGAAGTTCTTCGCAGTTATATGCGCGCTGGAAAGATCACCGTTCACGACTTCGTGATTATGCCCAATCATGTCCACATTCTGATGACTCTTCCGGGCGAGATCACTCTTGAGAAGGCGATGCAATTGATCAAAGGTGGATTTTCCTTTCGCGCCGGCAAGGAGCTTGGTTTTCGCGGCGAAGTTTGGCAGCGCGGGTATTCGGATGTGCAGATTGTTGATGACCAGAGCTTTCAGCGGCATCGCACGTACATTGACAACAATCCGGTGAAGGCGGGGCTGGCGAACGCGCCGGAGGAGTTTTCGTATGGGACGGCATATTTGAAGAAGCAAAAGCACGCAGGGGCTAAAGCCCAGACAATTTTGGGGCCGGCTGGCGGCACGACTGAAGTCGTGCCCTGACGCTTCTTGGCTTTTATTGAGTTCATTGATAACCGTTAGGAAAACGAAAAGCAGCCTGTCGAGGTTCATCGTCTCCCCGGTCCCGAAAAGCGAGCGACCGGGGCCACCCTCATTGTGGTTGGGATAGAAACCCGAGACCGGGGCCACCCGCCAAAAGGAGCCTTCGACTTCAAAAAACACTGGGCAACATCAACAGAAAACAACCTTGTTGCACTTGGAGCTTGAAAGCGCCTGCCGTCAAGCCGTGGCGGCGTTGGCTACCGATTGCAGGCCGCGGGCTTCGATCTCGAATTCGCGGATTTTGTATTTTTGGATTTTGCCGCTGAGAGTGGCGGGGATTTCGGTGACGAAGCGGACGTACTCGGGGATCTTGTAGTAGGCGATCTGGTCTTTGCAAAACTCCTTGATCTCTTCTTCTGTCGCTTCGGTGTCGGGTTGGAGGCGAATCCAGGCGCAGACTACCTCGCCAAGGCGGGCGTGAGGGACGCCGACGACCTGGGCCTCGCCGACCTTGGGATGGGTGTAGAGGAACTCCTCGACTTCGCGGGGATAGATGTTTTCTCCGCCGCGGATAATCACGTCTCTGCTGCGGCCGGTGATGCGAAGGCAACCGTCTTCGCGCATGACGCCAAGGTCGCCGGTGTGCAGCCATCCATCCTCATGGATGACCGCTCTGGTGCCTTCGGGGTCGCCGTCGTAGCCCTTCATCAGGGCGTAGCCGCGGACGCAGATCTCGCCCTGCTCGCCGCGCGCGAGAGGCTCGCCTGTGACGGTGGAGACGACCTGAATCTCGGTCTGGGGCATGGCGCGGCCGACGGTGTTGACGCGGATCTCGATGGAATCGGCCGCATCGGACATCGTCACGACCGGCGAGGTCTCCGTTTGTCCATAAGCAATGACCAGCTCGCCGATGTGCATCTCGTTGAGGACGCGCTTCATCAGCTCGATGGGACAGGGCGCGCCGCTCATCATGCCGGTGCGCAGGCTGGTGAGGTCGAAGCTCTTGAAGTCGGGCAGGGCGAACTCGGCGACATACATGGCCGGGACACCGTAAACAGAGGTCGCGCGCTCGTCGTGGACGGCCTTCAGCGTGAGGCGCGGATCGAACGTCCAATTGGGCAGCACGAGCGTGGCGCCGGTGTTGAGCGAGGTCATGGAGCCGATGACGCAGCCGTAGCAGTGGAAGAGCGGGACGGGGACGACGATCTTGTCGATCTCGGTGTAATGAAAGCCCTGGGCGAGGAATTGGCCGTCGTTGATGACGTTGTAATGGGTGAGCATGACGCCCTTGGGCAAACCGGTCGTCCCGCTGGTGTATTGGATGTCGGCGATGTCCTGGGGATCGACGTGGTCGGGCAGGCGCCCCTCGGCGTCGAGGAAGGCGGGCCACTCGGGCGAGTCGAAGTAGAGGACGTGCTGAAGCTCATGGTCAAAGCCGTGGCGGGCGCGGGCGAGGATGTCCTCGTAGTCGGCGTGCTTGTCCTTGTGCCAGAGGAAGAGCGCTTTCATGCGCGAGCGCTCGAGGGTGTATTGCAGCTCGTGGGAGCGATAGGCGGGATTGATGTTGACCAGCGAGGCTCCGGCGCGGGCGACGCCCATGTGCATCATCGTCCATTCAATACAATTGGTTGACCAGATGCCGACGCGATCGCCGCGGCGAATGCCCAGAGCCCAGAGACCGCGGGCGACGCGGTCGGCCTGCTCGGAGAGCTCAGCCCAGGTGAGGCGCTTGCCTTGGTGGCAACTGACGACGGCGGGGCGGTCGGGGTAGCGGCTGGCGGTGCGATGGAGCAGGCCGCCAATGGTCAGATCGAGGAGCGGGCGGCTGGGGCCACAGGTGTAACTGAGCGTGCAGATTTTTTCTTCGACAGGCATGGTTTTTTCTTTTTTTGAACTTGAACGGCAGTGTACACCCTTTGACCTCACAATAAAATGTGATGCAGCCCACAAATCACAGGAAGAAATATAGTGCAAGCCTCTTTTGACCGGTGCTACTATTCCAGTGGGGAGCACAAATCCACTGAAAAAATCTGAGTGGGAATGATCGATAAGGGGGCTTTTATGGGGAATACGGCTCATTGGATGGCCGTGGCGGTTTTGGCAAGTGGGCTGTCGACGGTGCAGCTACAGGCTAAGGATGTGGCTGCGGCGCAGGAGATGGCCGCACTGCAAAAAGAGGTCGCTTCGGCATACAAAGCCACGGCAACCACGCCCAGCCTAGAGCAGATTTACGCCTACGGCGATCTGGTGGAGGTGCAGAAGGACGGGCTGAAGATGTCCGCGCTGGCCGCTCCGCTGATGGAGTCGAACACCTATAAGGATGGGCGGATCGGCGGCGGCAATGCGAAGCGTATCTGGGGCGGGCTGGGCATTGCGGCGCTGGAGGGGATGGCGGCGGGACTGGATCCTTCGGGCATGACGCAGATCCCCGACCCGATTCCGGGACTGACGCTGAAGACGGGCGACCGCTGCTGGATACAGTTGACCGAGGTGCAGCGGGATGGCGTTCTCTTCAAGCTCTTCACCGATCCGGACGGCAACGGCACCCGCTATCACGCCAGTCTGAGGATTGAGTTCCCCAACAAGAAGCGCTTGCCGGATCGGGATGAGGCGCTGCGGCTGATCAGCGAGATTCTGCTGGTGGTGGAGCAACAGCAGCAGGCTCCCGCGGATGAGCAGCAGGCAGCCGAGCAGCCGGCGCCCTCCGAACAGGCTGCCGATCAACCTGCGCCTCAGCCCGCGCACGTCGAGCCGCAGCGGCAGTATGACGAAGTGGCGCCACCACCTCCGCCACCGCCGCCCGCAACTTCCGAGAGCAAGTAGTGTTTTTAACAAGAAAGCGGAATCAATGGGCCTGGCCTTCGCGCCATTCGGACGCTGCGCGGAGGGCCGAAAAAGATTGAAAGAGGAAAAGAGGTTCCAATGAAGATGCCTCGCGTACTGAGAGCAATCGAATTGACTTCGGCGGCGGCGATCGCTGCCGGAGTTCTGTACTTTTCTGGAGTAGCCTTGGCCGGCGGCAGGATCGCACCGGCACCGCATATCAATATGGGCGGCGGCGGTTATCATCCTCCCGCCATGCGTCCCAACACCGGCGGCGGCTTCCATCCCCCCGCTGGGCGGCCCAATACGGGCGGCGGCTTCCATCCCCCCGCAAGTCGGCCCTCCACCGGCGGAGGCTATCATCCTCCCGCCGGGCGGCCCTCCACCGGCAATAATGGCGCAGGTCATCCGAATACCAGCAACGTACATCCGAATAACGGCGTCCGGCCCGGCGGCACTGCGGGCGGTCGTCCCAGCTCGCTTTCAACCCCGCGCGGCGGCAGCTCGCACACAGCCTCGAGCGGCAGCTCGATGCGCACCCACGCCAATGGCAGCCCAGCCGAGTTTCACGATGCGCGGCGGGGCACAACCGTGCAGCACGGCCTGAATGGCGGCAACCGCGTGAGCAGCTTCCGCTCCAACCACGAGGGCATCGTGAGCGCGCGCGGACGTCCCGGCTTTGTGCAGCATCCGTACAGCTACGGCGGCCGCGAGTTTGCCTCGCGCACTTACGTCTCCGGCGGGCGCGTCTATAGCGCCAACTTCATGGCCTACAGCTATCGCGGAGCCTTCATGAGCGTCTACGCTCCCGGCTTCTACTACTCGCCCTACTTTTATGGCTGGGCCTACAATCCCTGGGGCACGCCCTTCGCTTACGGCTGGGGCTTTGCCGGATTGCCCTGGTACGGCTACTACGGCTACTACTTCTCGCCCTATGCGACGTACCCCTCGGCGGCGTACTGGCTGACCGACTACCTGATCTCACAGGATCTGCAGACGGCGTATACGGCCCATGTGGAGGGCGGCGAGACGGATGGCATGCCCCCCGACGAGCCGGGCCAGGCGCCGGCGCTTACCCCCGACGTGAAGCAGATGATCTCCGACGAGGTCAGAAATCAGCTGGCGCTGGAAAACCAAGAGGCGCAGATGGTCTCGCACCAGCAGGATGTCGATCCCGGATCGAGCGGCATCGATCGCATTCTGAACGACGCGGCCAAGGGCAAGTCGCACGTCTTCGTGGTGAATACGGCGCTGGATGTGGTCGACACGGCGCAGAACGAGTGCTCGCTGAGCGACGGCGACGTTCTCAGCCTGCAGACGGCGCCGCCCGGCGACGCAACGACCGCCAGCCTGCTGGTGCTGTCGAGCAAGGGCGGCCAGGAGTGCGCTCCGCAGACCACCGTTACGGTGCAACTGACCGACCTTCAGGAGATGCAGAACCATATGCGCGAACTGATCGATCAGGGCTTGCAGGAGTTGCAGAAGAAACAGGGGTCGAACGGCATTCCGGCGCTGCCCGCCTCGGTTCCCGCGCAGCCGACGCCGGCTCCTTACGCCGCCATCGCTCCGCCGCCCGACCCCAACGCCGCAGTCGAGATTCAACAGCAGGCCGACCAGGCCAGCGAGGTGGAAAAGGACGTGTCGGCGGAGACGGCGACGGTGGGAGGCAGCGGACAATAACTCTCGCACAACAGCGAAGAGCGGCCCTAGGGTGGGCCGCTCTTTTGTTTGTGTGCGACTCGATGCCGCGCCGATTGCGCGCGCCATCCGATGGTCTGCTGTCGTAGAATGGCAGTGCCTCCGGAATACGCTTACCGGCGCCGGGAAAGTTCCCCCGCGGCCGAGCGGCGGACGGAAGAGATTCTGTCTTCAGAAATGGATGAATGATGAAGCGATTGATCTGCGCATTATCCCTGCTCTGTTCGCTCGCCCTGGCCGGCCATGCCCAGGACGCAATCGAGATCGGCGGCCTGAAGGTCGTCACTGCCACCCGCGCCGCCGTCAGCACGACCAAGCCCGAGTTCACCAGCATCACCGTCGCTCCGGGCCGCGGCATGGAGGTTCTCCAGATCACGGCCAACTTCCCCGGCAAGGGCAACATCAATATGCTGGCCACGCCGGATCTGGCCACCGCGAAGAAGATTCTGGACGAGAAGGACGACGACTTCGGCAACATGGGCTACCGGCTGGGCGCGGCCTTCCTGGCGCCTTATCCCAACCGCGTTCGCGGCACGCTCTCGGCCGACGGCAAAACCCTCACTACTGCCTGGAAGGGCCTCCCGCTGACGCTTCCGGCCAACAACATCGGCCACCTGCCCGGCGCCGAGCGCCACGCCATGCATGGGCTGATTCTCAAGGCCAAGGCCGAGGATGTGACCGTGGAGAAGGTGGACGGCGGCCAGGAGATCTCCGGCGTCATCCGCGCCGGCGACTTCGGCGGCCACTGGCCATCCAAGACGCAACTGGTGGTGATCATCCGGCTGACCGCCGATGCCGTCGATGTTCGTTTTGAGGCCAGCAACATCGGCAAAGAAGCGGAGCCGATGGCCCTGGCCTGGCACCCGTACTTCAACCTTCCCTCCGGCAACCGCGCTCAGGCGCGCGTGGTGATTCCGGCCACCACCACGGCCGAGCTGGACAACTACGACAACGTCTTCCCCACCGGCAAGCTGCTGCCCATCGCGGGAACCAAGTTTGACATGAATTATGTGAGCGGAACGGAGCTTCAAAAGAACTACTACGACGACAACTGGAGCCACCTTGTGTGGGAGAAGAAAGCGGCCACGGTTCGCGTGATGGACCCTGCCGCCCACTACGGAGTCCTCGTCGAGGGCCTCTCGCCGGAGATCAAGACGATCCAGATGTTCGCCCCGCCGCAGGCCAACTTTGTGGTCATCGAGCACCAGGACAACTTTGCCGATCCCTTCGGCAAGGAGTGGGATGGAATGGATACGGGCATGATCACGCTGAAGCCGGGTGAGACCACCCGCTGGCACGTGCGGCTGAAGCTCTATGTGCCGTAGACAGTTCTCAGTTCACAGTTCACAGTGAAAAGGCAGGCCGGGGTGAATGCTCCGGCCTGCTTTTTTATGACTGGCGGAGTGAGGGAACTCCGGATTCGTGCTTGATTCTGCGGGCCAGGGGCAGGCGCAGGAGGCAGATCAGCATCAGTTCCAGGAAGGATTTGTCGGGATGGGCCTCCTCGCGATGAAGCCGGATTGCGCCCACCGCGCAGTAGCCCACGAGAAGGGCGAAGGCCAGCGGGACCAGATATTGAATGAAAAAGATGGCCGCCTCCGACAAGCCCCACGGGCCGCCGGCCGCCGTCACCTGGCCGAAGCGTGTGAGCAGCCAGTAAGAGCCGGAGCGCCCCTCAAGCCGGAAGTAGACTTTGCCGTCCTCGATGCGGAGGTGCCTGACGTCGGAGACGATGGCGATCTTAGCGCCCGAGGCGGTCTCCAGATAGGGTCGCAAGCCGGCGATCGTCGTCACCGCGCCCGCGTGATTCCAGCCGATCTTGTCCATGGGCAGCACGCAGGGGCAGCGCTCGCCGCCCAGCCGCGGAAGCTTGAGATTGGCGGGAATCAACAGTTGGTAATCCTCGCCCGGCTCGGCCTCATAGTAGCCCGCGCCGGCGGACGGCTTTTGGTCGTCGGAGTCGATCTGCATCGTCTCGCCGGGCAGAATAAAGAGGTGGGCGACGACCATGTGGCTGTCGTCTTCGATGTCGACTACGGGCTGCGGCCGGGAGCTGTGATTGGTCTCCGGCTCCAGATGTAAGGCGCGGCAGGGCGGGACAGAGGCTAGAGCGGCGAAGACGAGCAATGCGGTTACAGGCTTCATGGCCAAAGGTTTATCACATTGGGAAGCGGGAGGGCAATCGGGGGCGGTCTATGTCATCCCATTTCATGCACCGGATCTCCGCTAAGCGGGTAAACTTGTGCGGCGCACTCTCCGTCTACCCTAGAGGGGGCGCCATGGAGAATCACTTTCGCTGTCCGTGCTGCGGATTGAAGACGCTGAACGCCCCCGGCGCGCTGGCCCTTTGCCCGGTCTGCTGGTGGGAGGATGACGGCCAGGAGGATGTGGACTCATCCGAGGTCCGCCTCACCGTCAACGGCGCTCTCAGCCTGGACGAGGCCCGCACGCACTATGCCCGCTGCGGCGCGGCCCATCCCCGCTTTCTGCCTTACGTCCGCAAAGCTCTGGAGACGGAACTTTAGAACTTACCCCTCAATTGAAAGAGGATTATTTCTCCAGTCTCCGACAGGCTGCACCCCGGCTTCCACGCCACCCGAGATTATCTGTGGGTCAGGAGACCCACAGGACAGCCGACCTGGAGGTCGGCGCTACCATCCACGGATATGTTCTCAGAGAGGCTCCCGCATCCAAAGGTAATCATCCAGGAGTGCCTTATCCGGTCCCCTTTTGCACGGAATCCTGCCCTGCCGGTTTGATTCTTCCAGCAATCCCTCATACCATGAGAGGAGGAGTCTTTCTCCGATCCCCATTCTTGCAGTTGTTTTTGGCGCGCAGAGCGCATGGAAGGCAAAAAAACAGTGAGTCCTACCGACATTATCGAAGGCAACCCACAACCTGAACCAGCCGAGACGGCGCACAACCACGATCATGAAGGCCACGAACATGATGGCCATGCGCACGCCCACGGACCGGTGCTCAATCCCGATTGCACGCACGAGCTGGTGCTGGATATTCCCGCCGAAGAGGTCACCAAGGCCTATCGCACGGTGAGCAAGAACTACGGCAAGTATGCCAAGATTCCCGGCTTCCGCGCGGGCAAGGTGCCGGAGTCGGTGGTGCGCCGCCGCTTTGCCGAGGAGATTCGCAAGGATGTGATCGACGGGCTGCTGCCGGAGCGCTTCAACAAGGCAGTCGTCGAACTGGGCAAACGGCCCGTGGGCGAGCCGCACGTCACCGAGCTGACCGTCGACGATGGGAAGCCGCTGCACGTCAAGGCCGTCTTCGAGTACATCCCTGAGTTCTCCATCGAGGGCTACCAGACCGTCACCGTCGATAAGCCATCGGTTGAGATCACCGAAGAGGAGTTCCAGCGCGAGATCGAGCAACTGATGGAGTCGCGGGCGACGATTGAGCCGGTCGAGGAAGAGCGGCCTCTCAAGGACGGCGACTGGGCGCAGATCACCTATAGCGGCCTGATCGCGGGCGAGGCTGATGCGCCGCCGGTGGCCGGCGAGGATACGCTGGTGGAGATCGGCGGCAAGGACACCGTGGAGGCCTTCAGCGCGGTGCTGCGCGGAGCCAAGGTCGATCAGGAGCTGAAGGCCGAGGTCATCTATCCTGCCGATTACGCCGAGCCCAAGCTGGCTGGCAGGACCGTCGCCTATGAGGTCACCGTGAAGGCGATCAAGAAGCGCACGGTGCCGGAACTGACCGACGAATTTGCCCAGGAGCTGGGCAGCTATGAGAACGTGGCCGAGCTGAAGGAGCGTGTCCGCGACCATCTATCGAATCGCAAGCGGCGCAGCGTGGAGGGCGAGACCAAGGAGCGGCTCTTCATGGCGCTCGGCGAAAAGTTCGCCTTCGCCGTACCCGAGTCGCTGGTGCAGCAGCAGATCGACGCGCGGCTGGAGCGCGGCTTGCGCGCCCTGGCAGCCCAGGGGATGGACCCGGAACAGATGCGCAAGCTGGACTTTGCCCGCCTGCGCATGGCCCAGCGCGAGGGCGCCGTCGCCGAGGTTAAGTCGAACATTTTATTGGACAGCATCGCCGCTGAGGAAAAGATTACCGTGAGCGACGAGGAATTGGAAAGCGAACTGCAACTGGCTGCACTGCAATCCCGTGAGCCGGTGGAGACGCTGCGTGCCCGTTTGACGCAGGACGGCGGGCTGGCAAGAATTCGGGAACAAATGCGGCGGGAAAAGACGGCGACAGCGCTTTATGAGCGTCTGCCCGCGTAAGATGGTGAGTACGGAATCTGCCGCGACCGAGGTTGGGTGGGCGGCGCGGTGAGAACAAAACCGGGAGCGCAGGCTCCCAACGGGAGAACGGGTAGAACTCTATGGCATTGGTTCCCATGGTGGTTGAGCAGACGAGCCGGGGCGAGCGCGCCTACGACATTTACTCCCGTCTGCTGCGTGACAATATTATCTTTCTGGGCACGCCGATCGACGACCAGGTGGCCAACCTGATTGTGGCGCAGATGCTCTTTCTCTCCGGCGAGGACCCGGAGAAGGATGTGCACCTTTACATCAACTCGCCCGGCGGCTCGATCACCGCGGGCCTGGCCATCTACGACACGATGCAGTTCATCAAGAACAAGGTGGAAACGATCTGCATCGGCCAGGCGGCCAGCATGGGAGCGTTTTTGCTGATGGCCGGCGCCAAGGGCAAGCGCTTCGCCCTGCCCAACTCGCGCATCCTCATTCATCAGCCGTCGATGGGCGGATTGAGCGGACAGGCCACCGATATCGACATTCACGCGCGGGAGATTCTGCGCATCCGCGAGATCACCAACAACCTGATGGCCAAGCACACCGAGCAGCCCCTGGACCGCATCGAGCGCGATGTCGAGCGGGACTTTATCATGAACGCGGAACAGGCGAAGGAATACGGCATCGTCGATGAGATCATCGATAGGCCGAGAACGTAGTGAGTGTGTGAGTGTGTGAGTGAGTGTGAGTGTGAGAAGGTGCGAGATTGAAGATTTTCCTTGCACAGTGACTCGATAATTTACAAATGCTTGTCCAAGAGGGAGCCTTATGATGAAACCGCGGGGGGGACCGGAAGAAGCGCTGCGCTGCTCGTTCTGTCACAAATCGCAGGACGCCGTGGCCAAGTTGATCTCTTCGCCCAGCGACTATCCTCGCGCCTACATCTGCGACGAGTGCGTGGCCGTTTGCAACTCGATTCTGGAGGACGACCGCGGCGGCGGCGCGGAGGCGGGCCATCCGGTGAACGCCGCCGGCCACCTGCCCAAGCCGCAGGAGGTCAAGAACTTCCTCGACGACTTTGTTATCGGCCAGGACCAGACCAAGAAGAAGCTCGCCGTTGCCGTTTACAACCATTACAAGCGCGTGCAGATGAACAAGATGCGCAACAACGATGTGGAGCTGTCGAAGTCGAATATTCTGCTGATCGGCCCCACCGGGTCGGGCAAGACGCTGCTCGCGCACACCCTGGCCAAGATGCTCGATGTGCCCTTCGCGATTGTGGACGCCACCACGCTGACCGAGGCCGGCTACGTCGGCGAGGATGTGGAGAATATTATTCTCAAGCTGCTGCAGGCCGCCGAGGGCGACGTCACACGCGCCCAGCAGGGCATCATCTACATCGACGAGATCGACAAGATCGGTCGCAAAGATGAGAACCCTTCGATTACCCGCGACGTGAGCGGCGAGGGCGTGCAGCAGGCGCTGCTGAAGATCCTTGAAGGCACCGTGGCCAACGTGCCGCCGCAGGGCGGACGCAAGCACCCGCATCAGGAGTTCACCGCGGTCGATACGACCAACATCCTGTTCATCTGCGGCGGAGCCTTTGTCGGCCTGGAGCGCGTTGTGGGCCGGCGCGTGGGCAAGAAGGCGCTGGGCTTCAAGACCATCGACTCGGCGGAGGGCGATGCCGCCACCTCGCGCTCGCACCGCGACACCGAACTGCTGCGCAAGACCGAGCCGCAGGATCTGATCAAGTACGGCCTGATTCCGGAGTTTGTCGGACGGCTGCCGGTGATGGGCATCCTGGACGAGCTGGACGAGGCCGCGCTGACGGAGATTCTGACCAAGCCGAGAAATGCCGTCCTCAAGCAGTATCAGCGCCTCTTCGAGTACGAAAACGTCCGCCTGCACTTTACCCAGGAGGCGATCGGCGCCGTCGCCCGCGAGGCGCTGAACCGCAAGGTGGGCGCACGCGGATTGCGCATGATCCTGGAAGAACTGATGCTGGACCTGATGTATCACCTGCCCTCGAACAAGCGAGTCCGCGACATCGAAATCACCAAGGACATGGTCGAGCGAAGGGATCTCTCACTGTGTCTGCTGGAAAAAGCGGGGTAAGCTTACCTTTCAATCGATCAATCAGAAACTCCCTGGTCTCAATATTGAGACCAGGGAGTTTTTTCGACTCATGTCGCACATGGCTACGATTTCGCCGGGACCGCCTCCGCGCTCTTCTGCTCTGCACTCACCTTGCGCGCCTCGATCGCCTTCTGCCGCCACTCGACGGCCTTCGCCACATCTTTCTGGCGCGCCGCCTCGTCGGCCCAATCCAGATTGGCTTTCAGGCGGAAGGCAAGGTCCAGATAGGTCATCGCAGTCGCGTTGTCGGGCTTGCTTTCCGCCGCCTGGTTCAGATACTTCAGCCCCTCCTCGACCAGCGCGGCATTCTGCGCCTTGATCGAATCCATTACCGCGGCCGAAGCCTTGGCGTTGCCTTCGCCGTCGTCCTTCAGGCCGGCCTGGTTCAGCGCCGCCCCTACATTATGGCGGCCTCGGTCACGTCGATCACCCCTATGCCAAAGGGTGCATCGGCATCTTTCGGCTCAATGTCCAGAATCTTTTTCTGCCAGACCTTGGACTCGTCCAGCTTCCCGATGCTGAAATTGATGCGCGCAATCTGCTTCGTGGCCTCAAGCGTTTGACTATTCAGGTTAGAAGGCGAAGTCGAATGCGAGGGCAAAGGCAAAACCAGAGATGCTTGAAAGGCATTGATCGCCATCTGCGCGATCTTCAGATTCTCTGACGTATCCACTCCGGGCTTCACCATCTGCTCCAAGGTATAGCCAAAATACAGCGCGCCCCCGCGATTCGATATTTTCTGAGCCACATTTTGGAAATGGCGGATCGCCTCATCAAGGTTACCGCTCCGATAGGCAGCCATGCCGCTATCCCACTCGACACTATCGTCGTTGATGCCTCGGGCTATCGCATCTTGACTCTGAGCAAACGGAGCGCCCCCCCTGTCCGATGGCAGGAAAATTTCGCGTTGCCAGAATCGCCAGAGCGACTACGGTAATCTTCAGAGTACGGATGTTATTGCAGGAAAGGAAGATAGTACACCCTCCTCGAACCTCAGACACATCGTAGGAGAATCAGTTGCGAATCGCAAGACATTTTGCGAGATTATTTTGCCATGCATCCGTTTGTGGTGATTTGCAGGCCGCCGGTCGGAGAATCAAGCCAAACCAACTTTTCGCACCTTGTCCCTATCCTCTCGCATCCATTGAATGTACGGCCCGGCTGAAGGTGAGCCTGGCCCTGGAGCTTCTGCCCGGCCCGAGAGGCTACGGCACCACCCCCAACGCAACAACGCACGAATGAAGCACGACGAAGGAGAAGTACCCGATGGCTTATGAACTCGCTCCCCTGCCCTACGACTATGCCGCTCTGGAACCTTATATCGACGCCGAGACGATGCATCTGCACCACGACAAACACCATCAGGCCTATGTGAACAACCTGAATGCAGCGCTGGCCAATCACCCCGAGCTGGCGGCAAAATCCATTGACGATCTGATCCGCGGCCTGGCCACGGTTCCCGAGGAGATCAAGGGTGCGGTGCGCAACAACGGAGGCGGCCACGCCAACCACTCGATCTTTTGGCCGCTGATGGGCAAGGTCGGCTCGGAGGGCGTGGGCGGCGCGCCGACCGGCCCCATTGCCGAGCAGATTGCCAAGGACTTCGGCGACTTCGAGGCCTTCAAAAAGCTCTTCAACGAGGCCACAGCCAAGCAGTTCGGCTCCGGCTGGGGCTGGCTTGTCTATGAGGGCGGCAAGCTGAAGATCGTGACCACAGCGAACCAGGAATCGCCGCTGACGCAGGGACTTTACCCCATCCTGCTCAACGACATCTGGGAGCACGCCTACTATTTGAAGTACCAGAACCGCCGCCCCGACTACCTGGCCGCGTGGTGGAATGTGGTCAACTGGCCCGAGGTGAACAAGCGCTTCACCGTCGCCAAAGGATAAGTTCATAGAACAGGGAACAGGGATCAAAGACCTGTTCCCTGCCTTCCGCAACCTTTTTTCTGCGTCCGTGTCTATAGTTTCAGTAGGATGCGGAGACCCATGCGTAAATGGACACTTTTCTCGCTCGCGGCGCTGCTAGCCGCTGTTGTCGCCCTCACACCAGTGGCCCGCGCTCAGTCCGCCGGCTTTCTGTTAAGCCAGCACGGCAGATCCGTCGGCACGGCCAGCTTCTCCTTCAATGCGACGCCCCACGGTTATAACTCGACATCGGTGGTTCGCATCGCGATGCCGGGGCTGAACTACTCACTGTCGAAGACGGAAGAACTTGGCTCCTCGAACAACTTGCACCACGTCGATTTGAGCGCCAGCGTGAATGGCTCTGCCGTTACCGTGAACGCCGCTCCCGAGCCCGAGGAGCAGCCTAAGCGCTTTCTTATCAGCTTCTCCGTCAATGGTCAGACGACCAGCAATGCACTCGATTTGCACCCAGCCGCCGTCTTCCTTCCCGACTTTGATCCCGGAGCTTTTGAGACCCTGCTCGCCCTGGCCGTCGCCCGCAACAACCGCGACCTATGGGCGATCATCCCCAAAAAGGAAGGCTCGATCGTTCCCATCCAGCTTGCCACTTATGCCGACGAGCAGGGCACACTCGACGGCCAGCCCATCGTCGTCCACCACTTGAAGGCCACCATCGCCGGAACGACAACCGACCTCTTCAGCGGCCCCAGCAACCAGCTTCTCCAGGCCGAACTGCCGCAGAAGGGCTTCGCACTGGTCCGCAACGGCTTTGTCCTGACCCCGCCCGCCAAGCCCGGCGCACCGCCAGCGCAGTAGGCTAGCAAGCCCGGCCCACTGCCACGCCTGAGGACCATGCCCACTGGAAGTTGTGCCCGCCCAACTGACCGGTCACATCCACCACTTCGCCAACAAAGAAGAGCCCCGGAACGGCCCGCGCTTCAAGCGTTCGTGCCAGAAGCCCGGTTGTGTCCACGCCGCCGGCCGTCACCTCGGCCTTGGCAAAGCCCTCTGTTCCAAGGGGATGCAGACGCCAGGCGCGCAACTCGCGCTCGCGCGCGGTAATCGCTGGATTGGACCAGCCCTGGGGTTTGCCGATCTCGGCCAGATAATCCGCCAGCCGCTGCGGCAGCACCTGGCGCAGCGCCTGCTTGAGCGCAGGCAGATCTCGCCGCGCGCCCGGCTCAAGCAATGCCTCCAGTAGGCTCGTTTGCGCTGATGGCGCGAAGTCCAAGACCAATTCCATACCCGGCCGCCAGTAGGACGAAGCCTGCAAGATGGCCGGACCGCTGAGCCCGCGATGCGTGACAAGCAACTTCTCGCGGAATGCGGCTTTGCCCGCATTGGCCACCACCTCCGCCGAGAGGCCGGCCAGCCGCGTCCAACCCGCCTCATCGCCACCCAACACGAGTGGCACCAGCGCCGGACGCGGCTCGGCGATCTTCAACCCAAACTGCGAGGCCAGCTCGTAGCCGAGTCCTGTCGCCCCCAGCTTGGGAATCGACAGCCCGCCAGTCGCCACAACGAGTGACTCGGCTCGGAACTCACCCTGCGAGGAAGTAACTCGAAAACCGCTTGCGGCGTCGCGCTCAACTTTGATTCCGCCGCTGTTGAGCACGATCTCCACGCCGCCCACCTGGCACTCGGTGAGCAGCATCTGGACGATTGCTCGCGCCGACCCGTCGCAGAAGAGCTGGCCCAGCGTCTTTTCGTGCCAGCGGATTCCATAGCGATCGACGAGATCGATGAAGTGTCGCGGCTCGAAGCCCGCCAGCGCCGACTTGGCGAAGTGAGGATTTTCGGAGAGGAAGTTTTCCGGCCCGCAGTGCAGATTGGTAAAGTTGCACCGCCCGCCGCCGGAGATGAGAATCTTCCGGCCCGGCTGGCCGTTGTGTTCGAGCAGGAGCACGCGCCGCCCGCGCTGGCCGGCGGTGGCCGAGCAGATCAGCCCGGCTGCCCCCGCGCCCAGAACAATCGCATCGAATTGGCGCGGGGTGGAGGGCATGGGCTTCTATCCAGAATAGCTGCACGGGCTCTCGCATAGAGAATAGACTTCAATTGGGCAAATCCTGGCAGCCGCAAGGGGGTTGAGGCGATCCTGTAGATTCTTTTACTCTGGTTTTCCAATGAGATGCATTGTCATCGTCGGACCTGATTTCGCTGAACGAATCGCCGGCCGAGGGAGACTGAACGCATAGCGGCATCATCCACTCCCGACCTATTCATTCATTGCATCTTCCTCATCCACATCCAGCGGATCGTTGTCGCGGTCGGTGACTTCGGCTAGCGCGGCCAGGCGCGCGGCCAGCTCCGGAGTCCAGCAGCCCTCGGCGGCGCGCCAGTGCCAGTTGCCGGCGGCGATGGCCGGGGTGTTCATGCGCGCCTCGGAGCCTAGTTCAAGCAGGTCCTGCGCGGGAATGACGGCCAGTTGCGCGACGCTCGACTCGATTGCGCGGATCAGCGGCCAGACCGGCGGCTTGGCGTTTTCCCCAACATAGGCCTCGATGGCGGCGCGTTCAGCCTTGCCCGCCGACTTCCACCAGCCCAGCGTGGTGTTGTTGTCGTGCGTGCCGGTGTAGGCGACGGTCTGAGGCGTGTAACGGTGCGGCAGATGAATGTGGGCGCCCCGGTCGCTGAAGCCGAACTGCGCGACCTTCATTCCCGGCAAGCCAAGCTCTATCCTGAGCGCGTCCACCTCGGGCGTGATCACGCCCAGATCCTCGGCCACCAGCGGCAACGGCCCGAGCGCCGCCTCCAAGGCACGGAAGAGCGCGAGGCCGGGCGCCTTGATCCATTCGCCTTTGACAGCCGTCTGCTCGGCGGCAGGAATCGCCCAGTAAGCCTCGAAGCCGCGGAAGTGGTCGAGGCGCACAATGTCGTACAGAGCACAGGCGCGGCGCATCCGCTCGATCCACCAGTCGAAGCCGCGCTTGGCCAGCAGCTCCCAGCGGTAGAGCGGGTTGCCCCAGCGCTGGCCAGTTGCGGAAAAATAATCGGGCGGCACGCCGGCGACGCGGATCGGTTGCAGTTGCTCGTCCAGCTCGAAGAGCTCCGGATGGACCCAAAGATCGGCCGAATCCATATTGACGAAGATGGCCACGTCTCCCAGGATGCGAATACCTTTCTCCGCAGCGGCCTCACGCAGCTCGTTCCATTGCAGCGAGAAGGCAAATTGCAGGACCTGCTCCTCATTGACGCGCCGCGCATGAGTGGCGGCGGCGTGGGCCAGCGCCTGCGGCTCGCGGCGGCGCAGCGGCTCCGGCCAGACGCTCCAAGCGCCGGTGGAGAACTGGCGGCGCAACTCGGCGTAGAGGGCGAAGTCGGCGAGCCAGCTCGCCTCGGCCCGGCAGAACTTCTCGTAGTGCGCCCACTGCAGGGCCAGCTTGGGATCGGTGGGGCCTCGGTCGAGGAAGTTGCCGGCTGCCTCGTAGAGCAATTTGACTTTGCGCCACTCGATCTCTTCAAAGTTGACAGCGCCGCTGTGCTCGCCCTGATGGGCAATGCGCTCCGGGTCAATCCAACCCCAGTCGGAGAGGAACTCCAGGCTGACGAGAAAGGGATTGCCGGCAAAGGCCGATGTGCCCGCATAAGGCGAGTTGCCGTATCCGGTGGGACAGAGAGGCAACACCTGCCAAATGTGCTGTTTGGCCGTGGCAAGAAACTCGAGAAACTGGTGGGCGGCAGGTCCCAGGTCGCCTATGCCTCCCGCCGAGGGCAGAGAGGTGATGTGCAGCAGAACTCCGGAAGAGCGTTGAAATTCCATCTCTTGATTATCGACGGATTTGGCCCTCTCCCGACCACGTTTTGATGAAGATCGGTTAAGCGGATCTCCAACAGAAACCTGGATGCCTTCACCTGCACCGATCAGAGATTCTTGATGGGCCGATCCGATAGTGGTTACCAGACATTGCCGTTTTGTTTCCGTCTTGTATTTAACCTCATCAAATAATTATGGTTATCTTCTTTCCCTGTTGAATGAATAATTCACTGCGGTTTTACGAAAATAAATCAAGGGGGACTGCCGGCGGTACGGACCGGGGACATCGATTAGGGGTGCGCCTGGACTCAGGTTTTGTCAAGAGGCTGAAGACGAAGCGGAACAAATGGGCGAAAAAGCGATGTTTTTGCCCCCAAAGCGGGCCTTTTTGGACTGAAAAGCGGCGTTTTTTCGGGGTTAAAGTTTACTGGATAATTAACAGAAAGAAAAGGTAAAAGGTTGATACGATGCGTGTTACGAGTAAAACTGCGCAAGATACCGGGGGATTTCCACAGGGGGGGGGTGGGGGATAAGGCCGTACAAAAAACAGGGACCAGGGACCGAGGGACCAGGGACTGAGGGACCAGGGACTGAGGGACCAGGGACTGAGGGACCAGGGACCGAGGGACCAGGGACTGAGGGAGGGCGCGGCTGGATAATGTGTTCATGGATTGATTGTGCGCCGGGAGATGGAAATGATCTGCAACCACCTGCGGTGGGGGGACTGGCCGTCCAGGCAGAGGGCGCTGCGCGCCTGGGGTTCGCGGGTGCCCCACCCATCGCAAAGTGCGCGAATACATGGGGCACCGGGCGCCTACCTTGTTTCCACGAGGCCATAGTTGACCTGTTATCGCTACGGGCGAATCTCGACCGGCGTGCCTACGGGAACCAGCGGGAAGATCTCGTCGATCTCCTCATTCGTCACGGCGATGCAGCCGAGGGTCCAGTCCATGAGCCGGTGGGCCGCGCCGATCCAGCCCTCGCCGTTGGGCAGGCCGTGAATCATGATGGAACCGCCGGGAGAGACGCCCAGCTTTGCCGCCCGCTTGCGATCCCCGGCATCGGGATAGGAGATGTGCATCGCCTTGTGATAGTGGCTCGCCGCGTTCTTGGCGTCGATGATGTAGTGCCCCTCGGGCGTGCGCCCGTCGCCCTCGCGCTCTTTTGGAGCCAGCCCGCCCCGGCCCAGCGCGACCTTGTAGGTGCGAATGCCCTTGCCCCCGGCCAGCAGTTCCATGACGTGATCCTTCTTCAAGATCAGAATGGCGTCGGCCTTTTGCGTGACGGGCTGCTGCTGGGCCGCAATCGATCCGGCGCGCATACCCAGGGTCAGCGTGACTGCGACGCCAGCCACCCCAAGCACGAGGCCAAGATGAATATTTCGTGAATTCATGCGCTCAATTTACTACAATCCACAGCGATAGAGGCGCGAATTTATCTCCTATTCATCATCTTCTTCTAACAATTGAGCAGTCCGGGCTAGATTTTCCGCGCGCCCTGTGACTCATTTCTCTCTCCCTGGAGCCTGTTCATGGCCGATCTGGCAACTGTAGAAGCTCGTCCGCCCGCCGCTACTCTTCTGGACAAAAAGATGAAGAAATCCCACGCCATGGTTAGTGGGGGCGTGGTGCTGATTGCGCTGGTGGTTGGCCTAGGCTTTATCGGCGTCAACATTGCGCAGGACTTCAGAGGCATCGTCATCAGCAACATCTGGCCTTACGCGCTGCTGGTCTTCGCCCTGCTGATCGCCCTCGGCTTCGAGTTCGTCAACGGCTTTCACGATACGGCCAACGCCGTGGCCACGGTCATCTATACGCACTCGCTCGATCCGAATATCGCGGTCGTATGGTCGGGCCTGTGCAACCTGTGCGGCGTGCTGCTTTCTTCAGGCGCGGTGGCTTACGCGATCATCACACTGCTGCCGGTTGAGCTGATCTTGCAGGTCAGCTCCGGCGCGGGCTTCGCGATGGTCTTCGCGCTGCTGATCGCCGCGATTATCTGGAATCTGAGCACATGGTGGTTCGGACTGCCGGCGTCAAGCTCGCACACGATGGTCGGCTCGATCATCGGCGTGGGCATCGCCAACCAATTGATGAGCGCGCATACGGGAACCTCGGGCGTGGATTGGGAGCAGGCAACCAAAGTCTTCAAAGTGCTGCTGATTTCGCCGCTGGTGGGCTTTGGCGCGGCGGCGCTGCTGCTGCTGCTCTCGAAGCTGGTGATTCTGACCAAACACGCGCAGCAGTTCGCCATCGCCTACGATGCCAACCATCGCAAGCCGCTGTGGGCGATTCCGACGATTCTGCTGACCGGCATACCGGGCGCGTACATCTTCAACTTTGTGGCTCCGCTGGTGCTGGGCATCTTCGGCGCTCCGGGGCATTTCCTCTGGCAGCCGATCCAGGACTTCCAAGTTGCACACTCGCCCTATGGCCTGTATCTGGTGATGCTGCTGGTTGGGTTGGCCGGGCTTTACTGCCTCTCGCTGTTTGCCCGCATCGTGATCGAGAACGCGGAGATTCTTTACTCTGCGCCGAGCGGCGCGACGCCTCCGCCGTGGCCGATTCGCGCGCTGCTGATCTTTACCTGCTCGGGCGTGAGCTTTGCCCACGGCTCGAATGACGGGCAGAAGGGCATGGGCCTGATCATGCTGATCCTGATTGGCACGGTGCCTACGGCTTATGCGCTCAACCACGCCGTGAGCGCACACGATACGCAAAGCTTTATCGCCGCCAGCGAGCAGGCAGGGCAAGTTCTCGACCGGCACGTGGACAAGAACGGGATACTGGGCGCCGACGCGCGCGCCGAGGTGACCGATTACATCCGCACCAAGCAGATTCAGCCGGACACCATGCTGGCGCTGCGCGAGCTGGTGGAAGATCTACGCGGCGATGTGACCACCTACAAGGATTACAAGGCGGTTCCGGCCGGCCGCCAGGCCAACGTGCGCAACGATATGTACGTGGCCAGCGAGGCGATTCGCCTGGTGCAGAAGAACGACGACAGCCTGAAGGCGGCGGGCAAGCCAACGGTCTTCAGCGCATCGGAAAATGCCGTGCTGAAGACTTACAAGGCCAAGGTGGACCAGGCGACCAAGTTCATTCCGCCGTGGGTGAAGGTGGCCGTGGCGCTGGCGCTGGGCATGGGCACGATGGTGGGCTGGAAGCGCATCGTGGTCACCGTGGGCGAGAAGATTGGCAAGGAGCACCTGACCTATGCGCAGGGCGCCTGCGCCGAATTGGTGGCGATGTGCACGATCTCGGCCGCTGACAGCTTCGGGCTGCCGGTCTCGACGACGCACGTGCTCAGCTCAGGCGTCGCGGGAACAATGGCAGCCAATGGCAGCGGATTGCAATTGGCGACGATCCGCAATATTGCGATGGCCTGGGTGCTGACATTGCCGGCGGCGGCGCTGCTGTCGGGATCGCTCTTCTGGGCCTTTCGGCAATTTGCCGGATAACCCGCCGGCAGAATGGCAATTCAGGGCGTCTGGAGGCTCCGGACGCCCTTATTTGCGCGTCTTGCACAGGCAAGAAACTGGCGATCCGCGCGCAACTTTGCTCCGCTTCCGGTACCATAATGAAGGTACCCTTTACCGAATGAGCCTGAAAGCAAAACTGGAAGCAGTCATCTACGCCGCCGAGGAGCCGGTCACACTGGCCCAGCTCTCGGCTCTGTTTGCCGCCGACGCCCTGGAATGGAAGGCGGAGCTGGAGGCTGCCGCTGCGCGCGAGGCTGCGCTTCAACCCTATCTGGGTGAGGAGTTTGCGGCGCTGGATACGCCGCCGGAGCCGCCCTTCAAACCCCTGGCCGAAGCGGATTCAGTCACCGAGGACGAGCTTGATCCGGCGAGCGTTTCGCCTGAAGGCGAAGCTGAGCCGTCGGAGATTGCGCCCGATTCGACGGAGGCAGCGGAAGTTGTCGCCAGCCCGGAAGAAGTGATTGCCGCTGCGGAAGTTGCTCCCGCTGAGCCCGAGGCACAGCCGGAGACCGAGGTTGCTGACTCCGCTCTCTCGCCCGAGGCCGAACTGGAGCTGAAGCGCCAGGCCCGCCAGCGCGAGCGCGAGATTCGCGGCATTCTTCGCCAGTTGCTGGACGAGCTGATTGCCACCTATGCCGCCGACGGCCGTGGCGTGGAGATTCGCGAGATTGCCGGCGGCTTTCGCATGGCCACCAAGCCAGAGTGCCACGACGCCGTGCGCCTGTTCATCTCCAGCCGCAAGCCGATTCTGAAGCTCTCGCTGCCGGCGCTGGAGACGCTGGCCATCGTCGCCTACCGGCAGCCGATCACCGCGCCGGAGGTGAACGAGATTCGCGGCGTGGACTCGTCGGGCGTCTTCGGTTCGCTGCTGGCCCGCAAGCTGATCGCGACGGCCGGACGCAAGCCCGTCATTGGACGGCCGATCCTCTACAAGACCACCAAAGAGTTTCTCCTTCGCTTCGGCCTGAAGGACGTCTCCGAACTGCCTTCGATGGAGGAGTTCGAAAAGCTGGCCGCCATTGAGCTGGACGAATCGGAGTCCGAAGACGCCGAAGCAAAGACCAATCCCGCGCTCGGCCCCGACTTTAACGAAGAGGCCAGCGCCGAGCTGGAAGACTCTCCCACAGCCACAAACGAGACCGCCGAGACGGCGGACGGCAACACAACCCCCGCAAAGGCCGATCCTGCCGCGCCTTACACAACCGAGCAGGCAGAAAACGAGATTCCGTCCGATGACCACGCCCAAGAAAGCCCCCAAGAAGACCGCCAAGAAATCAACGTCAACTGAGCCCAAGCCCAAGAAAGTTACCAAAGCCAAGAAGACTATAGCCGCCGAGCCGGAAGTCGCGGCTGTCGAAGCCGTTGCGCCGGAAGCGACCATGGAGATAGCGCCCGAAGCTCCTGCTGCCAAGAAACGCGCGGCAAAGAAGCTCAAGAACAAGCCGGACGCCAGCGAGCCGGTTGCGGAGTTATCTGCTCCCGAGCAGCTTGAGACTTCGGCCTCTGAAGTTGCCGAAGCCGAGGAGGAGAGCGAGTCCGTTCCAACGCCGCGTCCGCCCGCCAAGCTGGAACGGCTGCAAAAGATTCTGGCCGCAGCAGGCGTGGCCAGCCGGCGCAGCGCCGAAGGGATGATCGAGCAGGGGCGCGTGCAAGTGAACGGCAAGGTTGTCACCACGCCCGGAACCAAGGCCGACGCCGGCCGCGACCACATCCGCGTCGACGGCAAGCTGCTGCAAGGGCCGGAGCGTCTGCGTTACTTTGTTCTGAATAAGCCGCGCGGCTTTGTGACCACGGTGAAGGACCCCGAGGGCCGGCCCACGGTGATGCAGTTCTTCGAGAAGCTGAAGGAGCGGCTCTATCCCGTCGGCCGCCTGGACTACCTGAGCGAGGGGCTGCTGGTGGTGACCAACGACGGCGAGCTGGCCAACAAGCTGACCAAGGCCTCCTCCGGCGTGGAGAAGACCTACCTGGTGAAGGTGGCCGGGCAGCCGACCGAGGCCGAGCTGGATGTTCTGCGCGGCGGCGTCTCCATCGCGCTGGGCGCTCCCGGATCGCGCCAGGTGCGCACCTCTCCGGCGCGCATTCGCCAGGTCCGCCAGGGCGACAATCCCTGGTACGAGGTTGTTCTGATTGAGGGCCGCAACCGCGAACTGCGCAAGATGTTCGAGCAGGTCGGCCACTTTGTGGAGAAGATTCGCCGGACCGGCTACGGCCCGCTGGTTCTGGATCAGGAGCCGGGCAATCTGCGCGAGTTGCAGCCGGAGGAGTTGGAGGCTCTGCGCAAGGCTGCCGATGGCACGCTGCGCACGCCGAAATCCAAGGATCTGCGCCGCCGCAATCTGCTCGACGCCGGATTGCTGCCGACGGTTCTTCCCAAGCCCAGCGCGCGTCCGCGCCCGCCCGCGCCGATAGCTCCGCCGCCTGTCGCGGCTCGGCCTATCGCGCCGCGCCCGGCTGGCGCGCGGCCTGGCGGCTTTGGCCCCAAGAAATTCGGTGCGAACCGGCCTGCACGGCCTTCCAGGCCTGCGGATTCCTTCGCCAGCGGCGAGGGCAACAAATTCTTCCGTTCAGCACGGCCCAACGGCGAGAGCTTCCGTCCCGCTGCCGGGCGCACCTCGGCCCCCAATCCCGTGCGCAGCTTCTCGCGCTCGGAGGAGGAACGTCCGGCGCGCTCCGACAATGGCGCCCCGGCGAACTTTGGCTTCAATCGCCCCGCCGGGCGCAGCTTCGACCGTCCGGATGCGCGCAGAGATTCAACCTCTGCTGCGCGCCCTGCTCCCCGTGGCCCCAAGCGCCCCTTTGACCGTCCGGCCGGCCGGCCCACGTGGAAGAAGGATGACCGGCCCGCGCGTCCTCCGGCGCGATTTGTTGAAGGCACAACCGGAGCCGATCGTCCCTCGCCTGCGCGACCATCCTTTGAACGTCCCCGCCCAGACTCCGCTCGTCCCTTTGCGGCAAAGCCCGCATGGAAGAAGCCGGGGCGTCCGGAGGGCTCAGGCCGCCCGGATCGCCCGGCGCGTCCGGAGTTCAATCGCTCGGCTGCGCCGCGCCGCGAGGCCCCTGCGCGCAATGCGCGCGTCTTCGACGAGGATCTCGGCCCGGTGCGTCCGCCGAACCTTCACATCGAGGAGATCACTGGACAGGATCGACAGAGCACGCCGCGGCCCGGCCCTCGTCCTGGCGCGCCTCGCTCCAGCTATCGCCCGAATACAAGCCGTCCCACGACGAACCGGCCTGCCTCCGGAGGCCCCGGCGGCGCGGCACGGCCGTTCTCCGGACCGTTCTCCGGTGGACCCAAGCCTGGCCGCCCGAGCTTCTCGCGTCCCGCACGCCCCGAAGGCTCACGCCCCTCGACCACCAGCAGCGGCAAGCCGCGCGCGGGCGGCGCTCGACCGAGCAGCAAGCCGGGAAGGCCCGGCTGGAAGCCAAAGCCCAGCTTCGGCTCCGCCAAGCCCGGCTTTAAAGCCAGACCCGGCGGCAAATTCGGCGCGAAGAAACGCAGGGATTGAGCAAGGAACTTGTAGAAAAAATCACTCTCGACGGAGAAATTGCCGCAGGGGCTAGAGCATTTTCGCTTCACTTGTTGACATTACGAGCGCATCGAAGGTGGCTTTTTCTTGAGGAAAAAGCCACCTTACTGCAAGGATTCTGTATACACCAGAATCGAAAATGCTGTAAAGCCCGCGTTGATTTTGCAGCCATGCGGCACGACTAAGAACTTATCCGTAAATAAGTTGCGCCGACCTCCTGGTCGGCTGTCCTGTGGGTCTTCTGACACACAGGCGGAGTCTGGGCGGCGTGGACGCCGCCCGGACAGCCGGTCTGGAGACCGGCGCTACATCACTCCCTCAAATTACGGATAAGTTCTGAAGTCGTGCCCTGACACTTCTTGCCTTTCGAAAGCAGTTGATCCGCAGCCTGTGAAGTGGTGCCCTGACATAAAGCGTAGTAAGCATCAACACACAACGGGGACCGCCTGCGCGGTCCCCGTTGTGTGTTCCCAATGCCGATCGAGCGCTATGGGCAGACGCCGGCGTTACCCGCGTTGTAGATGTTCTGCACCTGTGCCGCGGTCAGGCTGGTGTTGTAGACCTGTACTTCATCGATCAGGCCATTGAAAGAGTAGTTTTCGTTGACGGTTTGCCCAATGGCAAAGCCTTCTCCGGAGCCGGTATAGACAACCGTGCCGTTCCAGACCGTCTCACCCGAGGGGGTCATGGTAGGTTGCAGTACGCCGTTGAAGTAAACTTGCGCTGGATTATTCGCCGTCGCGGTAGCGGTGACCAAGACCCACTGATTGAGCGGGACCTGGGTTGTCGTCAACACGGAGTACCACGAGCTGCCTTTGCCAATATCCAGATCAATGGCACCCGGAGGCACGCCGGTATAGCTGACGGTGCCTGCAAGGTAGAGCGCAATGCCTGAATAAGTGCTGCCGTACTCGCTTCCCATGATGGTTCCGTAGGGACCCGATCCAACATTGGCTGGGTAGCTGGTGACATAAATCCAAGCCGAGTAGGTGAAGTTGTTCTGCAGTTGCAGGTCGGCCGGGACAGGCTGGCCCACCAGCACATACTGATTGCTGCCGTTGAAGCTGAATGCATCGTTGACTGCGCCAAGAGTGAAGCCAGCGCCGTTCTCCAGCGTTCCGTTGTTGTTGCCCATGTGGTCGGTCGAGTCGCCATCGCCCTTCCACCAGGAGACGAGGCCCGAAGGTTGCGCGTAGCAGGCGCTGGCCGGAGTGACGGTGGCCGAGCAGGAGGCGGCAGTGCCTCCGTCCTGGCTGCCGCAGCTCCAGCTCAAAGCGCCGCCTACGTTGGTAAGCCCGGAGACCGTACCCGCCGAGCAGAGGCTGGCGGTGGGCGGCGGAACGGAGAAGCTGCCGCCATTGGCCGAGCCGCAAGCGCCATTCACCGCGCCGGTTGCGGCGGTGGTGAATTCACTGAAGACATAACCGTTGTTGTAGGTGACATAGCCGCTTGCACTGAATTCGTTGCCGGCGATGTCATAGGGCCAGAAGTTGTTGCCGTAGACGACCAGATCGTAGATGGTGGCATCAGCCAGCGGAACCGTTGGCGTGAGGGTCACCGTCTTGTAATCCGTGGAGAAGCTGATCGTCACGGGGACGATGCTGTGCGTGTTGTGGGTTTGCAGGTAGACGTTGGAGGTGTTGATGAGCACCGGATCCATTGCATAGCTGAAGGTGAGCGAGAGCGGAGTGTTGATCGCGACACTGGTGGCGCCGTTCACCGGGACTGTGGAGGCTACGGTCGGGCTAGTGAAGTCGAAGCCCGTGCCGGTGGTGAAGGTGCTGGTTGTTGGCGTGATCGCATTGCCGCTATAGTCGGTGACGCCCTTGACGTTGAATGTGTACGTGGTGCTGGGAGAGAGAGCCCAAGGCAATTGGACCCATGCGATGGTGTTGCCGAACTCCGTGGAGACGCCGATAGGAATCGGGCTGCCGCCGTTGGGAGTCAGCGTGATCTGGCCGAGCGAGTCGCCGGCCACCGGCTCGTTGAAGAGCAGGCCGAGGCTCGAGCCGCTCCACGGACCCTGGTTGGTATCCACCGGCACATTGGTTGAACCGTTGGGCGGATTGGCGTAGAGCAGCACCGGTCCCTGACTAAGCGGACCGCTTCCGGTGTAGAAGCCGGCCGAGTTGTTGTTCTGCACGTTTCCAGTTAGATCGAGGGCGCCATTGCAATAGTAAATGTACTCTGAGTCGGCGAAGAGCGGCGCGGTCGGCGTCATGGTGACCGAGGTCAGATCGGTGGACCAGGTATAAGTCCAGGGGTCGGTAGCCCAGTTGTTGGCGCCGGCCACGTAGCTATAGATGTAGGTGTTTCCCGTGTTGACGCTGCTTGGATCCATCGCCTCCGAGTAGTGGCAGGTGAAGGATGCATTGGTGGCCACCCCCGTCTGCCAGTAGTTGAAGTCGACGGATACGGATGGATTCGTATAGACGGGCGCCCCGCCGGTGGTGAAGGTGGAAGTGGCCGAAGCGAAGGTATTGCCGGCGTAATCCAGCAGCCCGCTGACGCTGACCGCAATCGAGCTGGAGGCGGGGAGCGGATTGACCGGCGAGAAGTTGACGCCGATTACATCGTTGCCGCTGTAGTTGTAAGACCAGGTGCCGGGGATCGGATTGCCACCGGTGGTGATGGCCACGCTGGTCGAGTTGATGGTGGTAATGTCGACCGGCTTGGAGAATTGCAGGCGGATGTAGGCGTTGGTGCCCACATTCTGCGAGCCGTTCTGCGGTCCAAGTGTGACCGTGCCGGAGGTCGTGTCCGTAGCCGTGCCGGTGGTGAAGTAGGTCGTCCAGCAAGAGTATGTGGCCGCAACACCGTTGGTTCCCTTGACGTTGGTGTTGACGCAGAATCCGTAGAAGGTGGAGGCATTCCACGGCGTGGTGGGCGTGATGCGGACGATGTTGTTGGCGCCCGGAGCAAGGCTCACTGTGTACGGAGTCGCCGGACCGCTGTTGATCCAGACGTCGCTGGTATTCAACGTGGTTGGATCGATAGGCTGGCTGAATTCGATATCCACATTGGCGTTGGTAGGCACACCGGTGGAACCGGCGTAGCGCGGACTGGCGAGAACGACGGTCGGCGAGGCAGTGGCTGGATTGGGCGGAGCGCCGACAGTATAGAAGTAGCTGCTGTTGGCGGTGAAGTAATCGCCATAGACATCCTGCACATTGCCGGCGAACCACCACTGAACCGTCGCGCCATAGGGGAAGGGCGTGGCGGGCGTGTACTGGATCTCGTAGCCGCCGGCGACCGCAACAGTTCCGGCGTATACCTGACCATTCACCGTGACAGTGATGCTGCTGTTGGAGACCGAGGATGGATTGACCGGGCGGTTCATGTACAGGGTCAACAGGTTGTCGGTGGGAACCCCGGAGGTGTTCCAGGTGGGGTTCACCGATTGAATGGCGCCTGTGCCTGTTGCCGGATCGGCCACGGTGGTGAAGCTGCTGGAGAAGGGCGTGGCCAGCGAGTTGCCATACTGGTCAGTGACTCCGCCAGCCGGGAGAGTGACAGTGTACGTGGTGCCGTTGTAGAGCGCGCCGATGTTGAAGGTGATGGTGCGCCCATCGGAAGAGAAGGTGACGCTGCCGTTGGTCTGCAAGTCCTGACCGGCGTAGAGCTGCGTGTTGTAGCTGCCCGTGGAGCTGTTATTGACCGGGTTGTTGAAGGTGACCGAGACAGGCTGGTCGCGTCCCACATTGGCGGCGCCGTTGGCCGGGCTGACGGAAAGCACCGTCAGCGAGGTTGGATCGCCCACCGTGCTGCTGGGAGCGTGGAAGTAGACCAACTGGTTATAGCAGCCGGTGTAGACATCGCCGAGGATGTCGGTGGGTCCGTTGCAGGAACCGACGTAGATGGCCGCTCCGCTGGGATAGGGATTGGTGGGAGTGAAGGTGACTTGATTGGCATTCGCTCCCGTTCCCACGGTGTAGGTTCCAGGCAGGCCGTTGTTGCTGTTCCAGCCATCCATGACTTCCAGCGTGCTGCTGTTCACCGATGCCGGATCGAGCGGCTGGCTGAAAGTCATGATGATCTGCTGCGTAAGAGAGGTTACAGTGGCGCCCGAGCTTCCGCCCGTGCCGACATTCGCGCCGGAGAAGGTGAGCCCGCCGGAGGAGGCTGCCGTGCCCGTGGTGAAGGTGGTGGTGGAGGGCACGACTGCATTGCCGTTGGCGTCCGTGAAGCCGGAGATATGCACCGTGTAAGTGACGCCGGCCGACAGCGCGCTGGTGGGCGCGAAGGCGAGTTCCTGGTTGTTGGGCTCGCTGACCGTGCCCGCGACAGGAGTCGCGCCATTGAGCATCTGGATCGAGTTCTGCGTCACGCTGGTCGGATCGATCACAGCACTGAGGTTGACAATCACCTCTGCATTCAGCGGAACACCAGTTGCTGAGTTTGCCGGACTGACATTGGTGACCATCGGCGATGAGGTGTCAGTGCCCGTGCCGGTGTAGAAGTAATACCAGCCATCGTTGACCCCATTGCCGTTTTCATCCTGCAGGCCGGAGCCGGCGTAGAAGCGGTACTCGGTGTTGGGCAGCAGAGCTTCCTGCGGCGTCATCGTGACGGTCTTGCCGTCGGCCGAGAGCGCGACGTTGAGCGGAATCCACTGGCCGGTGTCGTTGAGAACCAGCTGGAAGTAACTGTTGTTTGCGTAGATCGGATTGATCGGCTTGTTGAAGACGATCTTCGGAGTCGCGTTGATGCCGACCGTGGCGTTGATGGGCGGATCGACGGAGACTACCGAGGCTGGCGTGAGGTCGTAGCTGGGGCCGGTGGTGAAGGAGTTGGCGACCGTGGCAACGGTGTTGCCTGCCGGATCCTTCACGCCGGCGATGGTCAGCGTGTAGGTGGCGCCCGCCGCCAGCGGCGCTGCCGGGACAAGCTGCAGGATGGTGTTGGCCGCGCTCAATACTGGCGTGGCGACCACCGTGCCGCCGCTGCTGGACAGCGTGACGCCGGAGAGGAAGTTGGGATCGATCGCATTGCTGAACTGCGCTTCGACGTTCGCATTGGTGCCGACCGTGGCTCCGCTGATGGGATTGAAGTTGATGACCGTGGGAGCGGTGGAGGCGCTGGCGAACTCGGCGTAGAACTCCGCGAAGTAACCGTTGAGCTGGTTGCCCGCAAGATCCGTGCCGGAGTTGACATAGAGGTAGTACAAGCGACCGGCGGAGAGGTTGGAGGCCGGTTGCAGATAGGCGATCGTCTGCGAGGCATTCCAGGTGAGCGTGGCGGGGACATGCACGCCGAGTAGGCTGTCGTAGATGTAAATGTCTCCGCTGTTACCTGTGCTGAAGGTGGTTGCATCCATCGAGGTGCTGAACTGGATGGTGATCGACGCGTTGGTGGGCACGCTCTCGTTGTTGGAGGCAGCGATGCTGGTGGTGACCACCGTCGGCGCGGTGACATCCGGCGCGGCCCCGGTGGTGAAGCTGGAGCTGAAGGTGACCGGATTGCCCACCTGATCGGTGACGCCGTTGAGGCTGATCGCCAGATTGGTGTTGGACGGCAGCGGCGCGTTGGGCACGAAGTCGACGCGCGTGTCACCGGAGTTGAACCAGTAGCTGCCCGCCAGCGGCACGCCGCCATTGGTCACCTGGAAGGTGTTGGCGTTCACGCTCACCGGATCGATGACCTTGTTGAAGATTACGCCCGGCTGGTCGTTGACGCCGATGCCCGTTGCGCCGTTGTACGGCACCGCGTTCGTGACCACCGGCAGGGTCGTATCGGTCGCCGTGCCCGTGTAGAAGTACGCCACGTAGGTGGTGCTGCCGAAGGGCACGCTGGTTGTGCTTTGCAGGCCTGTCGTCACATACACGTAAATGTAACGGCTGGCTCCGAAGCTGGCCGAGGGCTGGATGAGAACCTCGTTCGGTTGCGGCTGCGAGTAGCTTCCGCTCAGATGCAGGCCGGTGCTGCTGTCATACAGATAGATGTTGGTGCTGTTCACCGTGGCCGAATTCAGCGGAACGTTGAACTGCAGGTCGACGATCGAGTTGAGCGGCGTTGGATTGGTTCCATTGGCCGGAGACGAGGTCTGCAGAGCCGGCGTCAACGTCGCGGTGCTGCCGGCCACAAAGAAGTAACCGGAGTAGGTGTTGAAGGTCGCGTTATAGACGGTGTCGGTCATGCTGCCGGTGGTCCACCACTGAATCAGCGCGCCTGAAGTCCAGGGAACACTGGGCGTGAATACCAGCGTGTATCCGCCATCGAGAATCTGCACGGTTCCCGGTACGGCCACGTTATTCTGCGCCACCTGGATATCGGCATCGGGATTGGCCGAGTTGATTGGCAGGTTGAAGTAGAGCACGAGAGGCAGATTGACGCTGACGCCGCTCGATCCATTGCCGGGCCGCTGGGTAATCAGCGAGCCATGCGTGCTGTAGTCGTAGTAACTGGTGGAGAACTGGCTGGTGTAAGGTGTCAGCGAGTCACCGTTCCAATCCGAGAGGCCGCCGCCGAGAACCGCGGTCAGCGTGGCGCTGGAAGGCAGCACGCCGCAGTTGAACGAGATCGAAGTACCGTCCTGCGAATGGCTGTAGCTGCCGCCGTCGCACCACGGACTCTGACCGTCGCCGTTGAAGAGCGCGTAATCGTTGTTGTTGATCGAACTGAAGTTCAGCGAACGGTTGAAGGTCGCGGTAACTGGAGCGCGCAAACCGACATTCGTCGCGCCGTTGGCGGGCGTGAAGGCCATCACCTGGAAGGCCGAGTTGGCGGGCTGACCCGAAGCGATGGTCGAGGCCGTGGTGAAGTAGGTGATCTGCGTGTAGCAACCGTTATACGCGGCATTGTCACCGGCCAGATCGTACGGGCCGTTGCAGGCGCCCACCCAGATCTGCGTGCTGGTCGGGAATGGCGTATCGGGCGTGAAGGTCACCGTGTCGTTGGGCACGTTGGTGGTGCTGAAGGCGTAAGCGCCCGCGATCTCGGCATTGCTGTTCCAGCCGATCATCACCGGCAGCGTGGTCGAATTCACGGTCGCCGGATCGAGCGAGTTGTTGAAGACCATCTGTATGGTCGAGTTGGTGGCCACGCTGCCGGCGCTGTAGGAAGGCGTCGCGCTGGTCACCACCAATGCGCCATGATTGTTGTTCACCGAGGTTCCAGGCGTCTCGCTGGCGCCGCAGGTTTGAATACTGGCCTGCAGGCGGAAGGCCTCCAGGCTGTTGTCGGTCGAGCCCCAGCCAAGCGACAGAACGTTTGTGCCCACAACCAGATCCGCCGAGGGAATGGCGACATTCAATGGATAGAGGCTTTGATAGCCGCCGTAATAGCCGCTACCGCCGTATACGTTGAGGTTGCCCGTGATGGCGTTCCCATTGATCGCCAGCAATCCGTTGTCGTCAACGCCCATCGCGCCCACCAGGCAGAGATTCGCAGGCACGCTGCCGGAGATGTTGAAGGTCGTGTAGTAGAGGCCATAGGTATTGCCGGTGGAGCTGTTCGGATTGATATTGATCCAATCCGACTTCGGCCCGTTCGGTGCCCAGCCAGTCCACCAGCCGGTATCGCCCGGTCCCACGGTGAGCAGCGGCTGCGCGGCACCGAGCGACGGCGAGCCGAAGGTCGACTGCGAAGGCGTTGTTGTGATGCCTGTCGTGTAGACCACCCAGTTTGCGTCGGCGGTGTTGGTGGCGGTGATCAACTGGCCGCCGGCATTGAAGCCGGTGGATACGTTGATCGGCGCAATGGAGGTCGCGGTCGAGAAGGTGCTGGTGAACGCAGCGCCCATATTGCCGACCACATCCTGGTAGCCCGAGACCTGCACCGTGTAGGTGGAGCTGGGCGCAAGAGTGGTTGTGGGCACAAAGAAGAGCGTGACCAGATCACTGGCGAGCGTTGCGGTTCCCTGGATCGCCGGATTGCCCGAAGGCGTCACGCTGATGATGCCGTTCAGCGCATCCGGATCGATGGGCGCGGAGAACTTGACGATGATCTGCGCATTCAGCGGGACTGTCGTCGCAGTGTTGGCCGGCGAGACTGAAGCCACGCTGGGCGCGGTCAGATCGGAGCCGCTGCCGGTGGTGAAGTAGGTGTTCAGGCCATTCAGATAGGCGCCGGAGTTGTTGATCGTGTATCCATCGGCGTCGTAGTAGCCGCCGGCCTGAGTGAGCCGGTAGTAGGTGTTGGGCAGCAGCGGAACGGTGGGAGTGTAAGTGGCGCTCAAGCCGTTGGGCGCAACCGTCACCGTGCCGTTGATGTACTTGCCGCTGTCGCTGTTGTAAAGCATCAGCGTGCCGGTGTTGATGTTGATCGGATTGATCGGCTTGGTGTAGTACATGACCGGAGCGACATTGGTGCCGACATTGGTCTGTCCATTCGCAACGTCGCTGGCGGCGTAGTTGGCCGTCGTATCCGAGCCGCTACCGGTGGTGAAGGAGAAGGAACCAGGCGTGACGGCATTGCCCGCCGTGTCGGCCAAAGGCGCGCCCCATTGCACGGTGTAGGTGGTATTGGGCGTCAATGGCGTGGTGGGCGTGAAGTAAAGCAGGTTGCCCGGACCCCATCCCGGAGAGCTTCCGTAGGGATTGCTGTTCCAGAGGAAGGCGCCGGCCACCGGATTGCCGCCGGTGGTGACGGTCATGCCGGTGTCGGTTCCCTGGTTCATGGGAGCGTTGAACTCAAGCTGAATGGAAACATTGGTTCCGATACCAGCCGCGTTGGCCGGTGGATTGAAGGCCACCACCGTCGACGGCGTGGTGTCGGCGGTGAAGACGGTATTGAAGTATTGGCCGTAGCTGTTGATCGGATTGTGTGCGGCCGTGGCGTCCGTGATGCCGCTGGAGAGAGAGAGGTAGTACTGAGAGTTGACGGCCAGCGGCGAGGCGGGCGTAAGGGTGAGCACGCGGCCCGTGGCGTCCACGCCGATGCCGATGGGGATGGTGATCCAGCCGGAGCCCTGATTGCTGGTCAGCCGCAACAGAATGTTGCTATTGGTGAAGGTGGCGACGTTCATTGGCTGGCTGAAGACGACGTAGAAGCTGCTGTTGATGGGGATGCCGCCCGAATTCATGCCGGGGCTGATCGACAGGATCGAGGGCGCCGGAATGACGACAGGCTGCACGGTGAAGCCGCCGGCGACGGATTGCGTCGAGAGGCCAGTGGCGATCGAGACTCCTGCCGGGCCAACCGGTGCGCCCGCCGCAATGTTGACCGAGACGCTGACGCTGGTGGGCGAGTTGTAGGTGACCGGGCCGGGCAATCCGGGACCAGCCGCGCCGACTACGGTGATGCCATCGGCGGCCGTGCCGATGGTGACCGTCGAGGCCGCGGTCCAGCTGGTGTACTGGCCGGTGAGATTGACCGTCAGCGCTGTCTGGCCGGGGTTGCCGAAGCTGGGGCTGATCGAAGTGATCACCGGCGTGCCGGGGGTCACGGTGAAGCTGGAGGGCAGCGTTACCGGCGAACCGTTGGTGGTCACCGTGATGTCATAGGTTCCCGGTGTGGCGCTGGAGGGAATGTTGAGCGTGGCCGTCACCTGCGTGAGGGTGTTGACGGTCACGATAGTCGGCGCTGGCAATCCTCCGCCGAAGCTCACCGATGTGAAGCCCTGCTGGAAGTTGGTGAACTGGCCGTTGATGACGACCGTGACCGTCTGGCCTGCCTGGCCGGAGGCGGGAAGGTCGGTCAACAGCGCGGGGACGCCGGCCAATACGCTGAAGCCGCCGGTGATCGATGCTATCTCGGAGCCGGAGGTGACCGAGACATTGCGCGAACCGATGGTTGCATTCTGCGCGATGGTGACGCTGACTGAGGCGTGTGTGGCATCGGTCGCCGTTACCGGCCCGGCGGTGATGCCGGAGCCGAAGCTGGCGGTGCTGCAGTTGGGCGCGCAGCCGGAGGCCGTATTGAAGTGCGTGAACTGGCCGGTCAGGTTGACGGTGAAGGTTGCATCGCCCTGATGGCCGGTTGCCGGAGAGACCGCAGAGAGGATCGGCGAGCCGGAGGTGACGGTAAATCCGCCCGCGGCGAGCGCGACCTCTCCACCTGTGGTCAGCGTTACGTTGGTTGCGCCCAGCGGCGCCGAGCTGGGAATCGTGATGGCGACCGTAGCGTGCAGGAAGTCGGTCACGGTGACGCTGGTGACGGTGATGGAGGAGCCGAAGTTGGCCGTGGTGACGCCCTGCGCCCAGTGGGTCTGGCTGCCGACGATCGCCACATTGTAGGACTGATTCTGCGCGCCCTGATCGGGACTCAGCAGCTCGGTAATGGCCGCCGGACCAACGGTGACGTTGAAGGCGTTGACGAGCGTGACAGCCTCAGCGCCGGTGGTGACAGAGACGTTGCGATAGCCGAGCGCCGTTGTCGGCGATACGGTGATATTCACTTGCAGCGAGGTCGTGCTGGGTGCGTTCACCGAGTTGACGGTGATGCCCGAGCCGAAGCTGACGATGCTGCTGTTGGAGAAGTGGGTGAAGTCGCCGGTGAGGTTTACGTTTCCATTCCAGCCCTGAACCTGGCTGGAGGGGACCACCGCGAGCAGCTCCGGCTGGGTCTGGGTGATGGTGAAGACATTGGTTCCCGTGGCGACTTCGCCCAGGGTGGTAGCCGTGACCGACTCCTCGCCCGCGGGTGCGCCGCTATTCACGGTGATGTTGACGGAGATCTGCGTGGGCGAGACCACCGTCGGCGTGCCATTGATGACGACATTGGGGAAGGTGAGTGTGGTCACTCCCTGCTGCCAATGCGTGTTGGTGCCGTTGATGAGCACGGTCAGGGTCTGTCCCTGGCCAGCGGTGGCGGCTACGAGGCTGTTGATCGCCGCCGGTCCGGCAGTGATGTAGAGAACGTTGCTCAGGCCCAGCACCTGCGAACCCGCGGTGACGGTCAGATTGCGATAGCCCACATACGTCGTTGGCTGCACATATCCATCGACCGTCAGCGAGGTGTTGCCGGTGACATTGACATTGGTGAGCACGACTCCATCGCCGTAGGAGACCGTGGGCGGATTGGTGAGCCACTGCGTCTCCTGGCTCAGGATGGTGAAGACCGCGCTGCCCTGCTGCGGCTCCGAACCAGGTCCGGAGGAGAGCAGATAAGGCGTGCCTGCCTGCACAACAAAGGCGTTGTTAAGGCTGGCAACCTCACCCAGCGTGGTGGCGGTGACCGATGTGGGCCCCTCGCCGGCCAGTGCCGGAATGACGAGCGTCAGTGTTGCCGAGGTGGTGCTATTCACAACCTTGCTCGACACCACGATGCCATCGCCGAACTGGAAGTTCGTCGATCCATTCCAGTGCGTGTTCTGGCCGGTGACGTTGACGGTGATCGTGGCACCCTGCGCCGCGGTATTGACTGCGACGGCGATGATCTCCGCCAGGCTGGGCGTAACCGTGAAGCCTGCGCCGCCCACCACCCGCGCCGAGCCGGTCACATCCGGAGTGGTGGCGACAACGCTGCGCCCGCCCAGAGTGGCCAACTGATCGATGCTGATGCTCTGCGTCGCGATGCCCGGTCCGAGAATGGTGGGAGGACCGTTGACCGTGATGCCGGAGCCGAAGTTGAAGGTTGTGGTGCTGTCAAAGGTCGTGTACTGACCGAGGATATTCACCGTCAGATTCTGCGCGCCCTGCATTCCCGATCCCGGATCGACGACGCTCAGAGTGGGCTGGGCAACCACCACGCTGAAGTTGGCGTTCTCCACCTCGGCCGGCGAATTCGTGTTCGTGGTCAGCGTAAGGTCGCTGGTGAATCCGGAAGTGATGGCCGAGCCGATGGTGATATTGGCCTGCGCCTCGGTCGGGGTAATCACCTGGAAGGTGTTCAGCGTGATGCCGGTGGTGGAGGCCGAGCTTTCAAAGCCCGTCAACTGCGTTCCGGTAATCGGATTCGGATCCCAATGCGTATACGCACCATAGAAGGTGATGGTGAAGGTCTGGCCGGGAAGTCCGGAGCTGGGCGACTCCCACCAGATGTAGGGAGTGGGCGGAGGCGCGGGCGCCGTGACCAGGAAGTTGCCGGTGAGAACCTGTCCGCCGGCCGGCGCGCCGGAGATGCCGGTCGTCGTGGCCGTGACGGTGCGATAGCCATCCTGCGCTCCGGCGGCGATGTTGAGCACGGCTTCAATGTGCGTCGCGTTGTCCACCTGGAAGGAGGCCACGGTGATGCCGGGGCCAAAGCTGATGGTGGTGTTGCCCGCGGACCATTGCGTGTAGAGGCCGTAGATATCCACGCCCAGGCCCAGAGTTCCGCCTGAGGGGTTCTGCACGCTGTTGGGACTGACATAGGTGATGACCGGCACGCCGCCGGTGACGACAAAGGCTCCGCTATCGGTCAGCGCTTCGCCGTTGGTGACCATGTAAATGGAGCGCGCGCCGGGGTTGGCCGTCGGAGAGATGCTCAGGTCGACCGTGGCGCTGGTGGGGCTGTTGATGACGACGGAGTTGACGGTCAGGTCCGAGCCGCCGCCGGCGATGTAGAACTGAGTGAAGTTCTGCGCCCAGTGAGTCTGCTCGCCGGTGATGTTGAAGACGACTTCCTGGCCTTCGTTGCCGGTGGCCGGCGCGAGATTGCTGATGATCGCCGGGCCGGTGATGACGGAGAAGATGTTGGCGGAGACGATCTCGCTGCCGGTGCCGGTGAGAACGCCGGGCGTGCAACCGTTATAGCTGACATTGGTGACGGCAACCGGAGGCTGATAAGCGCAAGAGACTCCGGGCGTGGTGACTGTGACCAGCCGTCCGCCGGTGTAGGACAGGGGATCGATGTTGATCTGCGCATCCACTTCCGTGGCGCTGATCCAGGCGATCGAATCGACCGTGATGCCCGCGCCGAAGGTGGCCGTGCTGAGCGAGCTGAAGTGCGAGTACTGGCCGATCAAACGGATGGTGCAGGTGGGCAGCGTGGAGCAGGTGGGGCTGGTGACGATCGGCGCACCCTGCTCGGCCTGATTGGGGATCGCCTCATTCAGCGTGGCCACGCCCGGCGAGACGGTAAAGGCGAACTGCTGCGAGGCAACCTGGCCCAGCGTGGTGACCGTAACCGTCTTGAAGCCGGTGGTGGCCGAGGTGGAAGCCGCCACGGGAACCGTGAGGCTGGTCGCGTTGTTCACCACAATCTGCCCGACGGCGAAGTTGGGATCGCCGAAGCTGACCTGGGTTTCGCCCGCGACAAAGTTGGTGAACTGACCGGTGATATTCACCGAAACAGTCGATCCCTGGATCGTCTCCAGCGGCGAGACGGCGGTGATCTCTTCCGCGCCCTGCTGCACGCAGAACAGAGACTGCGCCACGCCTGAGGGCGGATTGCTGCCGGTCTCCTGCTCAGTGCCGGTGGTGATGATCAACCAGTGGCCGCAGGGCGAAGCGTAATCCACGTAGGCCCACGGACTCACCGTCACATTCAGAATCATGTTGTCGTTGTCGATCACATTGACCGAGTTCACGGTGAGGTCGAGGTTGTTGAATTGCGCAACCGTCGTCGGACCCCAGTTGGTGAAGCGGCCCAGCACCTGCATATTGAAGGTGTTGTTCTGCTCGCCGGCATTGGGTGTGGTGGCCAGAAGCGCGGGGAAGCCTTCTTCAATGTCGATCGCCTGCTGCAGCGTGACCACTTCGCCATCGGTGGTGGTTGTGAGCGAGGCAAAGCCCACGGGCGAGTTGGAGAGCACGGTGATCTGCACCTGGGCGGTCGTCGGACTGTTGATGGTAAGGCGGTCGGTGATGACGCCCGATCCGAAGCTGAAGGTGGTTTCGCCTTGCAGCCAGTGCGTGCCGACGCCCACGACATTGAGCGTCGCGGTTTGCAGTTGAGAGATTACATAAGGCGTTCCGGCCCCATTCGATACGCCGCAGAAGTCGGCAATCGTCAAGCCGTTGGCATTGCAACTGCTGGGCGAAACGCTATAGATCGAGGCTGCATTCGGCGTGACGCTGAAGCCGAGACCGCTTTCGATCTCCGAGCCGGTAATCATCATGACGCTGTTGCCGCCGACCGGCGCGGTGGGAGATACGGCGATCGTCGCCGTGGCCACATTCGGGCTGATGATCTGCAGATTCGAGACTGTGACGCCCGCGCCCAGAATCGCCTCAGTCGTGCCCTGAAGCCAATTGGTGGTGGGATTGGAAGAGCCGGTGATGGTCACATCCACCGTCGCTCCCTGCTGTGCGCTGGATACGCATGGATTCGAGCCGGTCACGCAGACACTCTGGAGGCTGGGCTGCGCCGGAGCGTCCACCAGGAAGCCGGCCATCACCTGCTCAAGGCTGGTGGTGAGCGTGGTGATGGCGCCCGCATTCACTGCCGTCACCAGGCAAGCGCTGCCTGTAGCTCCGGTCTGGGTCGGGAAGACGTAATCGCCGACACTGTAGCCCGTGCCCGCATTCGTGGCGGTGCAGGAGGTCAGATTGCCGTTGGAGGCGGTGATGGATACGACCGCTCCAGTTCCAGCTTCGTTGGTCGTGGTGGGCAGGCCGGCGGCGGTTGTGTAGCCGGTGCCTGTATTGCTGTTGACGTAGATATTCTGCCAGCCATACGGAGAAGCCAACTGGGTTGCGCCGTCCAGGTAGTTGGTGGTAACGCTCACCGTCAGATGGGTCGGGTCAATCACATTCAGCGTGCCGGGGTTGACCGTGATCTGCGGCCCAAAGAGAACCTGGGTCGTATTGGCGTTGAAGTGGGTATTCAGACCGACGATCTCGACATTCGTCGAGACGTTTTGCGGCGCATGGTAGGGCGCAACCGCGATGATGCCCACTGGCGTCTGGGTGACGTTGAAGTAGGTGGTGACGATCTCGCCGCCGGTTGTCAGCGTAACCAGGCGCGGCCCGGTGGCCGTCTGCGTGCCATTGGTGACGCCAACGATATTCACTATTGCCGAGGCGCCGTTGACGCCGGAGACGTTGAAGCCAGTGAGGGTGACGCCCTCGCCGGCGACCACAGCCTGCGTGGTGGGACCAAAGTGAGTGAACTGGCCGGTGAAGTTGATGGGGAAGCTGTTGACCGCCGAGCCGGAGGGAAGCAATCCATTGTTCGGGCTCATGGTCAGCGACGGCGTGGCCGCGCAGACCTTCACGGACGCGCTGACCACCTGGCCGCCGGTCGATACGTAGAAGCCGTAGCTCCCCGAAGGCGTGTTGGTGGGAACCGCAACGGCCAGTTGCGCGTCCGTCGCGTCGGTGATCGTGACCTCATCGAAGCTGGGCGCGGGAACCGGAACCGGATAGAAGTTGGCTGTCGTCGTGCCCTGCACCCAGTTGGTGTTGATGGCGCTCACGTACAGAGTCACCTGTCCGCCTTGCGGCACGCAGGTGGGCGTCACGCTGGTGATCGCCGCACTCGAGGGTGTGACGGTGAAGGTGAAGGGATAGAGCTGCTGATTGCCCGAAGGTCCGACGACCAGATTCGCGGTGATGCTGCCCACCGCCGCATCCGTGCTGATGCTGATGGGAATCTGAACCTGTTGCGGCGTGATTACATTGACAGTCGGCGAAGAGATGTTGCCGTCGAAGGCAGCCGAGACCTGTCCGGCGACGAAATTCATAAAGCTGTTGGCGTTGATCGTCACCGTCGGCGATGTGCCCTGTTGCGCGGAACTGGGCGAGACGGAGACCAGGTAGGGCGTCGCACCGATGACCGTGAAGGCGTTGTTGAGAGTTGCAACCTCACCGCCGGTCCAGACCGTCGAGTTCTGCAATCCGATGGTGGCGTTGGCCGGCACGGCGATATTCACTAGAGCTGTCGTCGGGCTGGTCACCTGCACGTTACCTACGATGATGCCGCCGGTCAACGAAACCTGCGTGGCGTTTTGCAGGAAGTGGGTTCCCGCGGCCGTCAGGCACAGCGCGCCGCTAAAGCCTTGCGCTCCTGTGGCCGGCGTTGCGGTGCAACTGGAGGTCGCGGTCGAGTAGAGCGTCAGACCCGTGAAGGCCGCGCTGTTCGGGCCGATCTGGAAGGCATCCGTGCCGGATACGGCAAACTCGCCGCCAGTCACCAGCGTGATGGTGCGTCCGCCGACATAGGTCGTGTTGCTGATGGTGATATTGGCCTGCACATCGGTCGCGTCGGTCACAGTGACGTAATTGACCGTAACGCCGTCGCCGAAGTTGGCATAGGTGACGCCCTGGACAAAGTTCGTGCCGGTCGCCGTCAATTCCACATTCAGCGTTTGGCCTTGAATGCCGGAGTTCGGATTGACCACAGTGATGACGTGCTGGTTGTTTGGATCGGCGATGATGAAGGCCGAGTTCAGGAAGGCCGTCTCCGTGCCGCCGCCCGAAAGCGTCGTCGTCACGGTGATGTTGCGCGCGCCATAGGTCACAGGATTCGCCACCGTGTTGGCGGGAATCGTCAACTGTGCGTTGATCGTGTTGGCGGTCGTCGAGGATGGGTTGGGAATCGTCGCGGTAATGTCCACCGGATAGGTGCCGCTGTTCACGTCAGTAAAGCTGATCACCGAGGAGGCGTTGAAGTGCGTCCAGGTGTTGCCGGTGATGGTTACGGGCAGATTGGTGCTGCCCGCGGCTCCGGCTCCGGGAGAGACCACGGCAACGGCAGCAGCAGGATTGGTGGCCGTCGCCGAGCCGGTCAGCGGTACGCTGGGCGCCGGCCCGCCGGGTGCTGAATCCGCCACGTTCAGCGTGCCTGTGCGCGTGGTCGGCGAAACCGAGCTGGGATTGAAGGTGACAAAGACCAGGCATGAGGAGTTGGCTGCAATGGCGAAGTTGGGAGCAACGTTGGCCGCCGGGCAGTTGGTGGTGGCCGAATAGTCGCCCGTCGGATTGAGCGCAAAGGTCTCCGCCTGGCTCTCATGATTGGTCAGCGTGAGAACCTTGGCCGCGCTCGATGTACCCACCGTCTGCGCACTGAAGGCGAGCGACGCGGGCGCAAGAGTCAGCGGATAGGTACCGGTTCCGGTCAGGTTGATCACTTGCGGACTGGTCGGAGCGGTGTCGTAGACCTGCAACTGGCCGTCGCCGGCTCCGCCAACCGTGGGATTAAAGCTCAAGGTAACCGTGCAGGAAGAGCCCGAAGCCAGCGCTACTGGGAGCGTTCCGCAACTCGAAGAGCTCTGGTAATACGGGCCGAGCAGCTTGAGGGTATTGAGCGTCACCGAGGAGCCGCCGACATTGGCGATGGTGACCGTCTGATAGGCGCTGGTGGTGCCGACGGGCGCCGTGAAGGTAAGCAATCCCGGCAAGACCGTGATCGGCGCCGCGCCCGAACCGGTGAGGGGAATGACGATCGGGTCGTTCACACTCAGCGAGGCCGTTCTGGCTCCGGTTCCCGCCGGAGTAAATGTCACCTGCACCGAGCAGCTTCCGCCCGCCGGTAAGGTTGCAGGCGCAGTCGGGCAGTTGGTGGTCAGCGTAAAGTCGCTGCTGTCGGCACCGGTAACCGTAATCGAGTTAATCGGCAGCGCAGTGCTCTGCTCGTTGGTCAGCGTGATTGTCTTGGGCGCGCTAGTGGTGCCTTGGAATTGCGAGGCAAAGGAGAGCGATGCTGGCGAGGCAACAATCGTGGTGATCGCATTCGCGTTGACGGTAAATGTCTGCGGGCTGGTGGGCGCGTTGTCGTTGACGCTGATCGTGCCCGGCTGCGCTCCCGTTGTGGTTGCCGTCAGGCTGAGCGCGATCACGCAACTGGAGCTGGCCGGAATCGTGGTCGGCGTCAGCGGGCAGCTATTGGCGACCGAGGCCAGCGTGTATGCGGCGGGTAGGCCCGTAATCGAGGTGATCGTCAGCGGAGTGGCCTGATTGTTGTAGAGCGTGATGCTCTTGACCGTTGCCTGGCCCGTGACCACCGTGCCGAAGTTCAATGCCGACGCACTCAGCGTTACCGAACCAACGCCCGCACCGCTCAGACTGACGGACTGCGGTGAGGTCGGAGCATCGTCGCTGATCTTGAGCGTGCTGGCGGGTGTTGCTCCCGCGGTCGCCGGGCTATAGGAGACGCCGATCACGCAGCTTGCGCCGGAGGCCAGCGGAGTTCCCACTGCGCAGGTCGTGCTGGCGGGTACAAGGGCATAGGGCGACGGCGCCGTGATGCTGCTGAAATTCAGGCTCACCGTCTGGTTGTTCGTCACGGTGACGGTCTTTGTCGCGCTGGTCGTGCCGGCCTGCACGTTGCCAAAGGCCAGCGTGCCCGACGAAAGCGTGACAGGGGAAATGCCCGCGCCTGAGAGCGCGGTAAATTGCGGGCTGTTTGCGGCTGAATCGATCACTGTAATCTGTCCGCCGGAGGTCGCACCAACCGCCGTCGGCTGGAAGACGACACCGATTACGCAACTGGCTCCCGCCGCCAGTGTGCCGCTTGGAAGCTGGCAGGTAGTGGGAGTGGTGGCGCTGGTGTCCAGCGCAAAGGGACCGCCGAAGAGAACCGAGCTGATCGTCAGGCTGGTGCTCTGGCTGTTCGTCAGCGTCAGTTGCTTCGTAGCGCTGGTGGTGTTCAGGGCAATAGAGCCAAAGTTGATGCCCGATGGGCTGAGTACAACCTGTGCGGTGCCCGTGCCGCTGAGCGCGACGGTCAACGGGCTGTTATTGGTGTTCGCCGTCAGCGTCAGCGTCCCGGTCTGCGCTCCGGACGCGGTGGGAGCGAAGGCAACAAGCACGGTGCAGTTGCCGCCGCCCGCCAGTGTCGTTGAATTGCTGCACGTTCCTCCCGTCACAGTGAACCCGGCGGAGGCCGTGATTGAGGAGATGCTCAAGGACACATTCGACTGTTCGTTGCCAAAACCGATGGCCTTGGACGGACTGGTCGTATTGACCGCCTCGCTGCCAAAGTTCAGCGATGTCGCCGAGACCGCCGCCGCCGCCACGCCCGTTCCGCTCAGCGTGACGGTTGTTGTGGAATTAGGCGCAGTGGTCGTAATGGTCAGCGAGCTGGCCGGCACAGCGCCCAGCGCCACAGGGCTCAACGTCAGATTAACCGTGCAACTGGCGCCTGCATTCAAGGTGGGGTTCAGACACGTCGAGGATGGAGCGATGGCATAGGGAGATCCCGCCGTCAAGGCAAGCGAAGAGACACTGATCGCGGACGATCCTGTGTTCTTGAGGGTCACGGTCTTGGCCGGGCTGGTGGAATTCACAGCAACGTTACCAAAGCTCACCGCGGTTACCGAGACAGTCGTCTGCGCCACGGCATTGGTCGTTGAAATCAGACAGAAGACCGCCGACAGCGAAAACAGGACAACGCGCAGAAACTTCCCCATGAGATTCTCTCCACGATTCAACATCTTCGAACCCTCCCCAACACTTCTTCGTGCCGTTCCCAGCCGAGATTTTATGAGCCGATACTTAAACAGCGTAAAGTGAAGACAAAATGGGTCCACTTTGTTTTTGCGCTCGCGACTTATCGTTTACATGCGCAGAGCCCCAACAAAGCGCACCCCACCTATTTGTTCGCGCTCAAGCAAATGAGAGCGAGCCTCGTGTATGCAGATGACCTCCAGCGCCGATCAGGGATTGATCGGTAATCGGGCTGAGAATTGCTCTGTCCACCAACAATCCGGAGCAATGATCCATACGGCTGAATTCGTGCACAGACGGGGAAGCCTGCCAGAGTGCCGGGGAAAGAGCAATTGAGACCAGATTTTATGCAGAGGTGTGTTCCATTTGCAAGTGAATTTTTCTATATATTTCTAAAATCTCAGATCGGCAACTGATACATCTTCTGTGTTCGACTGCGGTTACCCGAGGATTTTCCGCGATTTTACCGGGGCTTAATTCTGCGCCCTTCGCAGCATCTTTGCGAGCCAGTCACCCACCATTCGTGAATATTCCAGTCCTTTGGTGGCCGGCATCATGGCACTCATCAAACGGAAGAACGGCACTCCCGCTGCGAGAAGTTGGCCCACGCCGCTCCTCAACCGGGGCGCGCGGGCCAAAGCGTTAGTCTGGAGTGTGGAGACCACGCCGAATCCATCCCGCAAAGCCCTTTCCCGGAGGGTCATCTTCCACAGCATTCTTCGCTGGCTCATCGTTGGCGTGGTGGCTCTGTGGTTGCTGGCCGCTCTGCTGCTGGTGGCCGCGCGCTGGATCGATCCGCCGACGACCGCCGTGCATCTGCAGCGCCGCGTGCAGGCCTGGATTCACCGCACGCCCTATCGCGAACAATACGAATTCATTCCTCTGAGCCAGATCTCGCCCACGCTGCAGCACGCGGTCGTCAGCGCGGAGGACGCGCGCTTTTACCAGCACAACGGCTTCGATTGGCAGGCGATCCAGCAGGCCGCGCAGGAAGACATGGAAGGCGAGCGCACGCGCGGAGGCTCCACGCTGACACAGCAACTGGTGAAAAATCTCTTCTTCGGAACCGGCCGCTCCTTCCTGCGCAAAGGCGCGGAGGCAACGCTTGTGCCAGTGGCTGAATTCGTTCTCGGCAAGCAGCGCATTCTCGAGCTCTATCTGAACGTTGTCGAATGGGGCCCCGGCGTCTATGGAGCCAAGGCTGCCAGCCGTTTTCGTTATGGAACCACGCCCCGGAATATCAGCCGCGAACAGGCGGCGCGGCTGGCCGCGATCTTGCCCGCACCTCTCAAGCGGCGGCCCGAACGCATGAATCATTACAGCGGAATCATCCTCAAGCGAATGAGCCAGGTCGGTTGGTAAGATTGAATTGTTTCGCAGACGTGCGCACTTCCCTATCCGCGTGGGTGATCCTTTGATTGTTGAAATCGAAAAGCTGACGAAGATCTACGACGGGAAGCAGCGCGTTGTCGCAGTCGACGGCATCGACCTGGAGCTCAAGCAGGGCGAGATCTTCGGCCTGCTTGGACCCAACGGCGCCGGCAAGACGACCACCATCTCCATCGCCACCACGCGCACGCTGCCCACCGGCGGCGCGGTGCGCATCCAGGGCATCGATGTCGTTCGCCATCCCGCCCATGCGCGTCGGCTGATCGGCGTCGTCCCCCAGTTCAACACCCTCGACCGCTCGCTCACCGTCTACGAAAATCTTTACTACCACTGCCGCTACTTCGGTTTCTCGCACGCCCGCTCGAAGGCCCGCTCGCTGGAGCTGCTCTCGCAGTTCATGCTCAGCGAACGCGCGAGCGTCTATCCGCCGCAGCTCTCCGGCGGCCTTGCCCAGCGCGTGCAGATCGCCCGCGCCATTGCCCATCGCCCCGCCGTGCTCTTCCTCGACGAACCCTCGGCGGGCCTTGATCCGCAGAGCCGCATGGCGATGTGGTCGGCTGTTCAGGAGCTGCACAAGGAAGGCATCACGGTCCTGCTGACCACGCACTATATGGAGGAGGCCGACTCGCTCAGCGACCGGCTGGCCATCCTCGATCATGGCCGCGTGCTGGCACTCGGTTCGCCGGAGAAGCTCAAACAGAGCTTCGGCGCGCAGACCATCATCGACCTCAAACTCAAGTCGAGCAAAACTCTTGACCCGCTGCTCAGCACGCTCCGCGCCCACCCCGGCGTCTCCAGCGCCGAAGCCACGACCGACGGCCTGCGCGTCTTCGCCGGCAACTCCGACGGTCTGTTGCCCGATCTGGTTCAGGCCTCGGCCGCGTATGGCCTGCGCGACCTCCAGATCACCGAGCCCAGCCTGGAGACCGTCTTCATTCATCTCACCGGGAGGGACCTGCGTGAATAACTTAGAAACAGGGAACAGGGAACAGGGAACAGGGAATAGCCGTTTTGGCCCGGGAATCTTTTTCAAGTCCTTTCTGGGGCTTTTTCTGCGCGATCTGCGCGTGCTTACACGCGAGTTTCTACCCTTCCTGCTGCGTGTGGGAATGCAGCCGCTGCTCTTCCTCTTTGTCTTCACCTTTATTCTGCCGCGCATGAGCACCGGCAATCCGATGGCCGTGGCAGGAGGCGCCGACTTCGGGACCATTCTTCTGCCTGGGCTGATGGCCGTGGCCATCATGTTCTCCGGCATCGCCGCCGTCGCGCTGCCGCTGTCGAGCGAGTTCGGCATTACGCGCGAGATCGACGACCGCGTGATGTGTCCGCTGCCGATGTGGGCCGTTGCACTGGAAAAGGTCTGCTTCAGCGCGATGCAGAGCATCATCGCCGCGCTACTGGTCATCCCCATGGCCTACTACGTCCCCGCCAAGCCGGTGGTGGCGCACGTGGATAGCTGGCTGCTTCTCGCCTTGGTCCTCGTGCTGGCCAGCCTGCTCGCCGGCTCGCTCGGCCTGGTGATCGGCTCCCGGGTCAACCCCCGCCAGATCGGCCTGGTCTTCTCCATCATCGTCGTGCCGATTACTTTTCTCGGTTGTGTCTACTATCCCTGGGCCGGGCTGAACAAAATTCGCTGGCTGCAAGTGGCCGTCCTCTTCAATCCCATTGTTTATATGAGCGAAGGGCTGCGCGCCGCCGTTACTCCAAACATTGCGCATATGCCCTGGTGGGCGATTTTGCTGGCGCTGGTGTTTTTTACTACGGCACTGGGACGCTGGGGACTTAAGGGATTTCTGAACAGGGTGCTTTCATAAACCTGGCGGAATTGGTACACCCAAGCTACTTATCGAAGTGACAAAGGGATTACATTTACCAGACATCTAATGACTCTGCATCCTGCTAGGATTCCGGAAACAGGAGGTCTACGATGTCTCACTCTTTCCCAAATATCAGCAAGTTAGCCCTGCTGGCAGTCATGGCGCTCATCCCCTCCGTCGCTCTCGCCAGTGGACTTTCCGCTTCAGCCACATACTCATACGACGAGATCTCACCTGGCGTCTATGATTACTCGATCACCCTCACCAACACGGGCACAACCACAATAGGAACACTCTGGTTCAGTTGGATACCGGGAGCCGGATTCCTGTCCGAGACTCCCACGAACGTCGACTCACCTGCCGGATGGACGGATACGATCACCAACAGCGGTGCGTCGGTCCGATGGACGACCGTGAGCGACTTTCTCAGCCCGGATTTGTCCCTTTCCGGCTTCAGCTTTGACAGCACGGAGCCCCCTGCCGAATTGATAGGCATCTTCCCCGGCCCGGGCACTGGCACTGGCGACCCCGATACTACATCGACCGTCTACATCGCGGCGCCATTCGGCGATCCGGGAGAAATTTTTGATGCGACACCGACACCCGAACCGAGTTCCTGGCTCCTGATGCTTACGGGATTGGGCTTGGCGGCTCTCACCTTCCGATCGAAACTGCTTCAAGGAGCTTAAACTTCGACGTCCCGCACCCTCGTAATTGAAGGTGCGGGGCGCCTAATTCCATTCGCATTAGACATGAAAAGATAAAGCTCTCGCCGTCCGGCTTCTCTTTTTCCGCGAATGGAGTCGATAGAATATAAATAAGGTCTTCTCGATGCGGCGGTATTCCAGGATTCTCCCGATGCTTTTGGCTCCGGCTTTGGTGCTCGTCGCCGGCTGCGGGAGCGGGCTGGTCAATGCCAACTCATCCCCATCTCCCTTTTCCGTCACTCCCGGCCTCACTTCGATCGACACCAACTGCACCGGCTGCAATGCGACCAGCGCGCAAGGCGCATTGGTTCATCAGTTTACGGCCAAGCTCCCGAACGGATCACCGGCCCAGGTCAGCTGGTCGCTCTCCGGCGGAGACTCGACGAGCGGCGCGGGCAGCATCAATTCGAGCGGCCAGTACACGCCACCCAGCTTCCTCACCGCCGATCATACCGAAGTGGTGGTGACGGCCACGCTGACGGCCAACCCCACGCTTCGCGCGAACGCCGTCGTCTCAGTCACGCCCGGTTTCCTGCAGCCGCTGACGCCGGAGAATGCGGCGGTGGGCGCCAACGGATCCGTCGCCATCACCGGCGTCCTGGCCGAGGCGGGCGGGACAACCGGGATCAATTTTTCGCTGGGCGGCCAGGCGAGCAATCAGGGCTGGCTTGGGTCGACCACCTGCCAGCGCGACGCGAAGGCCTTCACCTCCTGCTCGGTCACATATTTCGCGCCGTCCTCCGTGCAATCATCCGGTATCGTCTCCATCCAAGCCACGGCGGCCAACTCACCGGCCCGAACCTCCGCTGTCGTACTTGTCAACTCCGCCGGGATCAACAGCACTCCCGCCGCTCATCAGGCGCAGCTTGCGTCCTCGATCTCACTGGGCAGCTCCGGCGGCAACAACACCGACTATGACACGCGCGGCACGCAGATTGTCGACTGTTGCAGCGGCACGCTCGGCGCGCTCATTGAGGACGGCGGCAAACGCCAGTACCTGCTGAGCAACAACCACGTGCTGGCCAAAAGCGACCACGCCAACATCGGCGACACGATCATCCAGCCGGGTTTGATCGACAACAACTGCACGCCTTTGGGAGAGAGCGCGGGGGTGGAGCCGGTCGCCTCCCTGACCGGCTGGCTGCCGCTCAGCGCGCGGCAGACCAACGCCGACGCGGCCATCGCGCAGCTTACCTCGTCGGCGATCGACTCTAGCGGCAGCATTCTCGAACTGGGCGCACGCCAGGCAGACGGCACTCTAGGGGCAGCGCCGCCCGGCATCAGCTCATCCGGCGGCAAGGGCGAGACCGCCTGGCTGGCGATGACGGTGGCCAAAAGCGGACGCACCACGGGGCTGACCTGCGGCGGCGTAACGGCTCTCGATCTCGATGTAAATGTCGATTACTTCTTCGACTGCGCGGAGACCGAGCCCTACCTTACCAAGACCTTCACGCATCAGTTGGGCTTGAGCGGCAACCAGTTCAGCGATGCGGGCGACTCCGGCGCGCTGGTCGTCGATGCCGCCAGCGCCGAGCCGGTCGGACTTTATTTTGCGGGCGGCACGGACAGCGCCGGCGTCAGCCAGGGCGTGGCCACCCCCGCCTCTGACGTGCTGACCGAGTTGGGCGCGCAGCTCGGCGAGAGTTATACCTTTGTGGGCGGGGCCGATCATGCGGTCAGTTGCCTGAGCTACGGCGACAGCGACTCTTCAGCGGCACAGTCGCGCACGCTGAGCGGCACGGAAGAGGCGCGCGCGCAGCAGGCGCTCATTGATGCTCGAATGCTGGTGAACTCGGCGGCGGGAGTTCTGGGCGCAGCCGCCGGCAAGAGCAGCGACCACGCAGGCGAGGCAGCCGTTATTCTTTACACCGACCAGAGCCGGACGGTGAACGTACCCGCCACGGTGGACGGCGTGCGCACCATCGCCATCCCCACCAATGCCCGCGCGCTGGCAAGCGCCTCCGCGCCGCAAACGCCCATCGAGGCCGCGGCCGTCTCGCTGCCCTCCTCCGCGCTCGCCCAGGCCGATGCCGTCAAGAATCAGGTGGCCGCCGGGCTGATGCGCCACAACTCGGCCTTCTTCGCCGCCGGCGTTGGCCAGAGCCTGGACAATCCCCACGAGGCGGCGCTGATCGTTTACGTGGACCGCAATCGCATCCCCGCCCAGTTGCCCGCGACCATCGACGGCCTGCGCACCCGCTACGTGGTCATGGACCGCCTGCACGTCACCCGCTCGTATGCCGCGCCCGCCGCCTCGCGGCTCCATTGCATGGCCCACTCGCCGGCCCGGTAATGCCCGCGGCCTTTAATTTTCGGCTTGCCAGGAAGCTTTCCGATTTTTGTTCGCTCAGATCGCGTTAATACTGGATGAATTTACTCTAATTTCATCGTCTATTCAAAATCGAAGATCCCTCCGCGTGTTCCTCTGAGGTTAAAGGTCGGAATCAAATCCCTCGAAAAGCAAAGGCAAAACCAGATGATTCGTTGCACAAGTGTCCCAAAAAGTCGTCGCCTTCCCCTCTCTCTCTCCCTGCAGATAGCCGCTCTCGCCGCGCTATTGACCTTGGGCTCATCCGCCCGCGCCGACAACATTGTCGCGGACCCCGGCTTTGAATCCGCCGGGGGCGGCAGCATCACTTACGCAACCTCGAGCATCGATGGCTCCTGGACGGTCACGCAAGGCGCGGTCTACATTGACACCGTCGATCCCTGGGTCTACGACGGCGCAAACTCCGCGAACCTCACAGGCGCCAACATCGATGCCCCCACCTCGCTTGAGCAGACGCTGACGACGATCTCCGGACTCACCTACGAGGTGAGCTTCTGGGCCAATGCCGACATCCCCAACAGCTTCTCGCTCACCGAAAATGGAAACGCAGTGAGTGGAACTCCGAACACCATCGCGCAGAACGGCTTCCCCGATCAGAGCGATGCGAATGGCAACAGCGCGCAGTTTGTCGATTACACCGGCTCCTTCCTGGCCACCTCCACCTCGACCGATCTGACGTTTACCGCAACCGGCACTCCGCCGATCGGATCGCCCAACTATTCAGTGATCGTCGATGACGTCGACGTGACGCCCACGCCGGAGCCGGGCTCCTTTGTTCTGCTGCTGAGTGGACTCCTCGGCGTCGGCCTGTTGATGGCGAGAAAGCGCCTTGTTTCGGCCGGCTCCTTTCTGGCCTGAGTTTTGGCAGCGCGCGAAGGCCGTGCAGTTGCTTTGCGCGATCTGAACTTTCGTGAAATTTGAATTGCACCTTGGCGGCGAAGCCGATGCTTTTGCAGCGCCTCTCCACATCTCCGTGATCTTCCCGACACCCAGCCCACAAGGAGTTCTTCCCATGAATGGATTTACCTCTCTCGCACGCGTTCACCGCTGCACTGGCGCACGCGCGTTCGCTCTTCTAGCGCTGGCCGCTCTCGCGACCGTCGCCGCCTCCGCGCAGGCAGCCTTCACTGCCGGCAATCTGGTCGTCAGCCGCTCGGTCTACGCGGGCAGCGCAGGCAGCGTCACCATCGGCGAGACTCTGCCTCCCAACTGCGTCGCGAACAAGGCGAACAAAGTCACCTGCGGCACGGCGGCATTGAATGGAACATTTCCCGAGGTCTTCAACAACGTCAACTCCGCGGTTGACGGCAGCTTCGGCATCACCTCGCCGATTTTTCTCGATGAACTGACTCCCTCCGGCAGCCTCGTGAATACTCTCGAAGTTCCCAATAGCCTGACGACCACGGGCGATCAACTGGTGACCAGCTTCAGCTCAAAGTCGGAGGAGTCGCTGCATCTCTCGCTGGATGGCCGTTATCTGAGCTTCATGGACTATGTGGCTCCAGTCAACACCGTTGACGTATCCAACGCCAACACGCCGGCCGTGATCGACCCGACCAACCCCGTGCCTGGGGCATACTACCGTGCGGTCGCCACGGTCAACTCGGCCGGCCAGTTCACCTTCACCGAGAGCAACGCCTACAGCGGCAACAACGGCCGCGCCGCCATCTATGTCAACACCAACGGCAACAACTTCTTTTACACCGTCGGCAACGCAGGCAATGGCGGCAATCCCGAACCGCAGCAGGTGGTCGATGGCGCGGGCGTGCAGTTGATTCAGGCGGTGAGCGAGAGCGAGGCCGCGCAGACTACGGCGGGCGTCGGCCTGCCTACGCCGGTGGCCAGCTTCAACGTCACACAGTTGGGCGACGCGGCGGACAAGGTCGGCAAGGACGACAACTTCCGCGGTATGACGCTCTACAACAACGTTCTCTACGTGACCAAAGGCAGCGGCGGCAACGGCGTCAACACGGTCTACTTTGTCGATACCACGGGCACGGCCTGCCCCACAGGCGTCGGATTGCCGGTGGCCAACGCGCCTTTGCCCACCACCAATCTGGCCCCGACATATAACTCAACCACCGGCTTGGCCAACAATATGTGCGTGCTGGCCGGCTTCCCCACTGTCTCCAACAAGACGGGCACGCCGGTCGCCTATCCCTTCGGCCTGTGGTTCGCCAATTCGACCACGCTTTATGTGGCCGATGAGGGCGACGGCGTGAACACCTATGATCCAATCTCCAACACCTACACCGAGGCCGACGGATCGGTCGCCAACAGCGGAGTGTATAACACCGGCGGACTGCAAAAGTGGATCTTCAACTCGACCACGCATACCTGGCAGCTTGCCTACACGCTGACCAAGGGCCTGAATCTGGGCATTCCCTATCTCGTCGCGGGTTATCCCACCGGCGACAACAACTTTGCGGATGGCACCGGCCTGCCCTGGGCGCCGGCCACCGACGGCCTGCGCAATATCATCGGCACCATCGAGGGCAATCGCATTCAGGGCTACAGCGTGGTGCTCTGGGCAACCTCTTCTACGGTCAGCGGCAATGGCGACGAGGGGGCCGACCCGAACAAGCTCTACCTGATCACCGACCGGCTCACCAACACTTCGGCCTCGGTCGCCGCCAACGAGAGCTTTGTTGATCTTTATGACGCGACCAACGGCGAGGTGCTGCGCGGCGTCTCCTTCACGCCGGGCACAACGCTGGCCTCGGCCTCGTACTGACGAGCGCATCAATCTCCCCGCAAAACAGCAGGGGTGTACTGCAACGGCAGGACGGAGAACCTCCGCTCCTGCCGTTGTCTTTTCTCACTAGTCTGAGATTTATTCGTTGGTTTGTTTCGGATTCGAGGCCACGCGCACCATCGAGGGGCGCAGCAGCTTGTCGCGCAGCTTATAGCCGCGGCGAATCTCCTCGGCCACATGATGATCGGGCATATCGTCGCGCTCGACCGTGCCCAGCGCCTCGTGCACGCGCGGGTCGAACTCCACGCCCACGGCGGGAATCGCCGTCACCTGCAACTGGCGCAGCACATCCTCCATCTGCTTGACGATCAGCTCGACGCCTGTGCGCAACTGATCGGCCGTGCCGTCGGCCTTGAGCGCCATCTCGAAGTGATCCATCACCGGCAGAAACTTCTCGACGACGCTGGCGACGGCATAGTCGCGGTTGGCTGCCTTCTCGCGCTCGCCGCGCTTGCGCGCGTTTTCGAACTCGGCCTGCAGACGCGCCAGCCGGTCGAGCAACTGGTCGCGCTCGGCCTTGAGCTGGTCGTACTGCTCGCGATCGACGGACTTCCTGCCGTCGGAGGAGTGCCTGCCATGCGTGCCCGGCTTGCGCTCGGCCGGCTCATCCAGCGACTGCGGCCCGTCTTTGGAGGGCTCATGGTCCGCATCTTCCTGCGAGGCGACCGCGGGCTGATCGTCGACGGTCTCTTCGTTCGCCGGCTCATCCAGCGGCCTCGTCATTTCATCTTCCATCTGCTTCCAACGGCTCAACTCTGAGATATCTTCCTGCATAAACTCCCGTCAATCTCCGTAAAAAATCTTTGTTTCCTTCTCCATGATAAATTCCTCGCCTGCGTCTGCATTCATTTGACGCTCATGGAGCGCAGAAGCGCTGTCGCTTTCTGCTCGCTTATCGGCGCAGATCCTCGCCGGAGGGAAGCTCCAGCAGGCGCTCGGAGAGGCGCGCAATATAGCGCACCGCCTGGATCATCTCCTGATATTGGATGCGCGTGGGCGCAATCACGGCCACCGTACCCAGGCTGGAGCCGCCCAGCCGGGCTGGTGCGCCGATCAGAACAAGATCCTGCATGGCGGGCGAGAGTTCGTTCTCTCCCATGCGGTCCAGGCCCACAACGACGCGCACCTCCTGCTGGCGTCCGTCGACGTATGCGGTGAGCAGTTCGACAAGGCGCTGCTTGGCCTCGAGAGCGAGCAGCATCTGGCGCAGCCGCTCGCGATCCGCCTCGGCGGCGATCAGGTTGGCCATGCCGTCGACAAAGATCGCCGGGCCGGATTCGCCCGCCGCCAGCGCGCCCTTGCGGCAGAGCTCCTCGATCGACGAGAGCATCTGATGATAGGCCGCCTGCTCCTGCTCGACACGCCGGGCAACCTCGGCGCGAATGCGCTCGACCGGCCAACCGCGAAAGTTCTCGTTCAGGTAGCGCGCCGCCGTCTCCAATTCGAGGTGCGTCAGTTCGCGATCCAGCACGAGTACACGATCCTGGACCGCGCCCGCCTCGGTGACGAGCACGGCCAGCACGCGGCCCGCCGAGAGCCGGGAAAAGTGAATGTGTTCGAGCACCTGGCTGGCCGTCGAGCTGGCCAGAGCTACGCCCAGGCCGCTGGACAACAGCGCCAGCACGTGCGAGGTGCGCTCCAGATAATCGTGCGTGCTGGTGACGCCGGAGAAGCTCTCCTCGATCTGCCCGCGCCGCTCGGCGCTCATCGGCAAAGGCGCCTGCGCTCCGGGCGGCAGCGCGGTCATCTGGCCCGGCTGGGTAATTTGCTCGACGTAGAAGCGGAAGGCCGCGGCCGTCGGCACACGGCCGGCCGAGGTGTGCGGCTGCTCGAGCAGGCCCATCTCGCCCAGCGTCGCCATGACATTGCGAATGGTGGCCGAGCTGAGGCCCTCCTGATGCGGGAAGGCGCGGGCGACCGCCTGCGAGGCCACCGGTTCGCCGGTGGCGATGTAGCGCTCGATGATGGCCGTTAGCACCAGCCGCTCTCGCGGCGTGACGCGCGCATCTGGCATCTTCCCCGCTCTCCGTCCGGGCTTGTTCGCGTGCCGCTCTCTGAATCCAAAACGTACAAAAAGTCTTTTTATTTCTATTGTTTATAAAACGACATTCCGCATATTTCTTCTCTGATTGTAGGAAGCGGCGAGCGGCGCTGTCAACCGAACCGGCGGAACGAAGAGCCTGCGGTGAGCGTATTCCCTTGCATGAACCCCGCAATCGGTGACGTACCACCTCCAGCCTAGTCCAAGAGACTGCATCCGGGCTGGCGTTTTTACCCGCAGAAACTCATGCGAAAGGGCTTATCTTGACATCCGACCTCCGAACCACTCTCTGCGCCATCTTCCTGCTCGTCTTGCCGGTCACTGCTTCATGGGCCCAACAGGCCGCCAGCGCTCCACTGCCGGCGATTCCACAACTGATGCGCGAGGTTGAGGCGCATCAGAAGCAGCTCGACAAGGTGCGTGAAAACTATACCTATACCTCTTTGGAGACGACACAGGATCTCGACGCCAATGGGAGTGTGACGAAGACCGAGAGCAAGGAGCTTGAGGTCTTTTTCGTCAACGGCCACGCGATCTCGCATCTGGTGAAGAAGGACGGCAAGCCGCTCTCGGATGACGAACAGAAGAAGGAGAGCGAGCGCGTCACCAAAGAGATTGAGAAGGCGCAGCAGCCGGATGCGGAGAAGCCGAAGCAGAGCGACGACCTGACGGTGAGCCGCATTCTTGAGATTATAGATGTGAGCAATCCGCGTCGCGCAATCTATCGTGGGCGGGCGACAATCGTCTTTGATGTTGCGGGGCGCAAGGACGCCAAAACCCACGGGATGCAAGAAGAAGCCTTCAAAAAAATCCAAGGCACGGTGTGGATTGACGAGGTCGATCGCGAGGTCGCGCACGTCGATATCGCCTTCAGCGACAACTTTCACATTGCCGGCGGACTCGTCGCCAACATCGAGAAGGGCTCGCGATTCAGCTACGATCAGGCGCTGGTCAATGGCGAAATCTGGCTACCGGCCGTCACCGATGCGACGGTGCAGCTCCGCCTCTTCCTGGTCAAGAATATGCGCCAGCATATTGTAGATCGCCAATACGACTACAAACGCTTCAACGTGGAAACCGTGCCGGGGAAAGAAGTCAGGGCCGTTGCCGAGAAGCCGTAACCGGATCGCGAGCGCGCACGGCTCCCTGATCCCGATGGATGGCGCTTCCGCCTCCGCGTTCATTGACTCCGGGGCGCAATTCCGGTATTCTGGAATCCTTGCGCGGTGTTGCGCCTGGGGTCTGTGTGTCGGGGTCTCTAGTCGAAGTTCTTCTCGATAGGGCCAGTCAGTACACCCGGATCCGGCTGGCTGGTCTCCATGAAGGGGGTCGGCTGGAACAGGCTGCCGGCTTCCGGATTCGTTTTTCCCAGCGTTGGGGGGCGATTCCACTGTAGCCATTGCCCTTGCGAGGGCCAACTCAGGCGCTCCTCACCCGAACAGATTTGTTTGGCAGTGGGTGGAAATCGGCCCTTGCGCTTTTGGCGCGGGCCTCCGCGCGTTGCGCTGGTTTTTGTTGGATCGGTTTTTTGAAGGCGATTCGAAGGCAGGAGAGAGATGGGCACCTTTGTTCCGAGCAGTAAGGATATCAACCGCAAGTGGTTTGTCGTGGATGCCAGCGGCAAGACGCTGGGCCGGCTGGCCACCAAAGCCGCCGACGTGTTGAGCGGCAAGCTCAATCCACAGTATGTTCCCTACATTGACGTGGGCGACCACGTCATCGTGATCAACGCGGAGAAGGTCCGCCTGACCGGCCTGAAGGCGCAGAGCAAGCTCTATCGCCGCTACACCGGCTTTCCCGGCGGGCTGCGCGAGGAGTCCTACACGCGTCTGTTGAATCGCAAACCGGAGATGATTCTGGAGCAGGCGATCAAGGGAATGCTGCCCAAGAGCAAGATGGGCCGCCAGATGGCCACCAAGCTCAAGGTCTATCGCGGCGACAAGCACCCCCACGAGGCGCAGATGCCCGTGGCGCTGGAGATTGCATAAAGCAGCTTTCAGCTTTCAGCTATCAGCTATCAGTTTTTTGCTGGTGCGGAAAGTCCGAAGCGGCCCTAAGAATTGAATGGAAGCAGGACAAGGCTGAAAGCTGAAAGCTGGCGGCTGAGAGCTAACGAGGAAACGAATGGCAGATTTGGTTCAGTATTACGGGACGGGGCGGCGCAAGTCGGCAATCGCCCGCGTCTTTCTGCGTCCCGGAACGGGCGAGTGGAAGGTTAACGGCAAGGCGTTCGACGTCTACTTTGTCACCGAGCAGCAGCGCGTCGCCGCCAAGCGGACCTTGGCGCTGGTAGAGCTGGCTTCGAGCTTCGATGTCATCACCACCGTCAAGAGCGGCGGCGTGGCCGCACAGGCCGATGCCGTCAAGCTGGGCGTCGCCCGCGCATTGGTTCAGTTCAATCCCGAGCTGCGCAAGGTGCTGAAGGCCGAAGGCCTGATGACCCGCGACTCGCGCATGAAGGAACGCAAGAAGTACGGACAGAAGGGCGCTCGTGCGCGCTTCCAGTTCTCGAAGCGCTAACGCGCTTTGCTTTCAGCCGTCAGCTTTCAGCTATCAGTTTTTCAGTACACTGTTTTGGGTGTTTACTGACGGCTGAAAGCTGATAGCTGACAGCTTGTTTTACCCAAACTCCCGCAGAAGCGGGTTCAATTCGGGCGCCGGCATCGACCACCCGGATGCAACTCACGAAGGAGGCCAATGGCCACGATCACAATGAAGGAGCTGCTCGAAGCTGGAGTTCACTTCGGGCATCAGACCAAGCGCTGGAATCCGAAGATGAAGGAGTACATCTTCGGCGAGCGCAACGGTATCTACATCATCGACCTGCAGAAGACGCTCAAGCTCTTCAAGGAAGCGTCCAAGTTTGTCACCGAGCTGTGCGCCAGCGGCAAGACGATTCTGTTCGTCGGCACCAAGCGCCAGGCTCAAGAGGCAGTGGCCGAGGAGGCCAACCGCGCGGGGATGCCGTACATCAACCAGCGCTGGCTGGGCGGGCTGCTGACCAACTGGGTGACCGTGCAGAAGTCGGTGAAGCGCCTTCAGGAGATCGACGAGATGGCCACCGATGGCCGTTACGAGCTGTTGACCAAGAAGGAAGTCATTCGCCTGGAGCGCGAGCGCAAGCACCTGCAAGCCAACCTGGCCGGCATCAAGAGCATGAAGCGGTTGCCCGACGCGCTGTTCATCGTCGATTCGAACAATGAAGCGATCGCCGTCAAGGAGGCCCGCAAGCTGGGCATTCCCGTGGTCGCGGTGGTGGACACGAACTGCGACCCGACGGTCGTTGATTATGTGATTCCCGGCAACGACGACGCACTGCGCGCCATTCGCCTGTTCACCTCGAAGATTGCCGACTCGGCCGCCGAGGGCGTGAATCTGGTGGGCGACAAGGCCTTTGCCGAGGAGCTGCCCGGGCCTGTGGCCGCTGAAGCCGCGCCTGTCGAAGCCGAGGAAGTGGATCTGGAAGCGGCACTGGGCGGCGGCATCCGCAAGGCTCCGGCCGCGGTTGCGGCGCTGCTGGACGTGGCCGACTTGGCCGAGGGTGCTGCTCTTTAATCATTGCGGCGCATTGCGATGCGCATCATGAGAGAAGCGTGGCCGCCCTGGTTGAGCGCCACGCTTTTCTTTTGCCACCTGCGGTGGGGCAGACCCTTCGGTTGGACCGCGCCGGAAGAAAAGCGCGGGATTCAGTGAAAGACCGGTTATACCACGTCCGGAATCTCGGAGCTGGGAACCAAGAAATTCAACCGGCATCCATACCAATGATTCAGGCGGGCGTCGGGAAGACTTAAGAATTCAGGAGAAGAGAGAACACAGTGAGCGAAAAAATTGATGCCAAGCAGGTAAAAGAGCTGCGCGAGAAGTCCGGCGCACCGATGGGCGACTGCCTGAAAGCCTTGCAGGAGACCAAGGGGAATATCGAGGAGGCCTTTGTGGTGCTGCGCAAGCGCGGCATGGCCTCGGCGCAGAAGAAGGCCGCACGGACCACGAACGAGGGCGCGGTGGGCACCTACATCCACGCAGGCGGCAAGATCGGCGTGCTGCTCGAGCTGAATTGCGAGAGCGACTTTGTCGCCCGTACTGAAGATTTTTCAGAGCTGATGAAGGACATCGCGATGCACATCGCCGCCAGCGATCCGCGCTACGTACGCTCGGAGGATGTGACCCCGGCCGATCTCGAACGCGAGAAGGATATCTTCCGCGCCCAGGCCGCCGCCACTGGCAAGCCCGCCGCAGTGATCGAGAAGATCGTCGAGGGCAAGATGGGCAAGTTCTACGAGGAGGTCTGCCTCATCGAGCAGCCCTTCATCAAGGACCAGGCCATCACCATCAAGGAGCTGATCGCCACCAAGGTGGGCAAGCTGGGCGAGAATATCACCGTTCGCCGCTTCGCCCGCTTCAAGGTCGGCGCGCCCGACTGGACGATCGCCACCACCAAGGCCGCGGAAGCCGCAGCCGAGTAACGAGCGCTACTTCATGAAACCAACGCGGTCCGGGCTTCGGCTCGGACCGCGTTTTCTTGCGTGAAAATCGTAGACCAACTGGCACTGCCAGCAAAGACTCGCAGGGGGGAGCGCACACTCTGCGCTCCCCCACATTGACTCCCAATTTAGCTCGGCAGAACCAGCAGTTTGGATGCGAGCAGCCGTCTTGTCAGACGGTCCAGCGCGGCGGGGAATTTGTAGGAGATGGCGCGCACGCTCATGCCCAGCATCTGCGCCGTCTCCGCCTGCGTGTACTCCTGCAACACAATCCGGCCGATCATATCCCGGTCCAGCGATCCCAGCTGGCTCAGGCACTTCTCGACATCGAGAACGAAGATCACCGCGTCCTCGAAGGTGCGGATCGGACGGCTCGAGCACCAGCCCCGCGCGATCGGATCGCCCAGAATATTGGGCGCCCTGCCCACCTGCATCGAGGCATACAGGTAGCGCCGCAACAGGCTCTCCGTATGCTTCCGGTAAAAGCCCAGGCTGACCAGCGGCTCCCTGGCCGCCGTCCCTGGCTTCACTTCCCCACTCCTCCGTTCCGCGTATTCAGCGGGGCGGACGTACTCCTCATCCCACAACATCGGCAACTGAAGGGCTGCGCTCATTCCGCACCCCCTATTGCTTCCGCTGCCACTGCCCAGACTCTGATTAGCGTCTTGCGGGCGGGACGTCCACGCCGTTTCCGGCTCTCCGGCGCGGGAAACTCTTTCAGCTTCTCCTCACAACCGGTACAATACACACTTCCTTGGGTCTGGGCACGGTACCAAAGACAGCCGCACCCCTCGCAAACCTTCAATTGCACGCGCAAATCCATGACCAATTCTCCCAATTCCCGTTCTTTCTCGCGGGCTTTCTATTTTCTTGCTCTCTCCGCGAGGCAGGAAAAACCGGGCAAAGCTGTTCAGGGTTCTTGCGCCCTGATGGGGGATGGCTGCCCGAATTCTCTCGTTAAGTGTCATGCTCATAGCGCGCAGATTCTGGAATGGTCCCGCACTGTCCGCTCCGTACGCCTCTGCTGAGCGTTTGGAGCTGGGAATGAGAGTGCCGGAAAAGATTCTCATCTCCCGGCGATGATTCACTATCCGCTGATATAGCAAGGACTTCCTCTTTCTCAGCCGTACGGCAGTGACTCGATTCTCAAATAATTCCCACAGACCACTACGGGATTAAGTAAAACTAATCTAGAAAGATGGTTCTCTTGCGTCAATCTCCCCCAGCGGCTTTCTGCTTCTGCCCTTTCCATTTCAAGGACAAGCGCCGAAAATGAAGGCCACTCGGCCTCCCCAGGTTTGCAGGAGGAAAATGGGGATCACCTCTCCCTATTGCTGGTGGCGGATTATCCACAGATGAATTTTACCCAAATGCACGAGCGGCTCCGCATGGAACTGCTGCGCAGAATTCAGCGGGGCACCGTCAGTGTCTCGCTGCTGGCGCGTCAGACCGGCTTTGGGCAATCCCATCTCTCCAACTTCCTGCACAACCGCCGCCAGCTCTCGCTCGAAGCGATGGACCGCATTCTGACCGCGCAGCACATGACGGCCGTCGATCTGCTTCCCGCCCCCCTGCTGAACGAAGCCGTGCCCGCTGAGGAGGGCGGCGGCGCTGTTCCGGTCGTCTCCCATACCGCCGCGCTCTTTGAGCCCTTCATCCGCCCCTCCGCCGCTCTCTCTCTGCTCCACCTGCCTGCCGGCCTGCTCCAGTCGATCCGCACCCGCGTCTCCAACCCCCGCCGCGCCTGGCAGCGCTTCGTCGCCGTCCGCATCTCCGCCGCCGATGCGTTGCCGATGGAGCCGCTCATCCTGCCCGATGCCCTCGCCCTCATCGACCGCCACTACAACTCCCTCATTCCTTACCGCCCCAACCGTGCCAACCTCTACGCCGTCCGCCAGGGCTCCCGCCTGGCCCTGCGCTACGTCGATTTCGTCGCCAATCGCCTCGTCCTGCGGCCTCACAACATCGCTTACCCTGTCGATCTGCTCGAAGTCGAACATGGCGAGCCGCCCAGCGAGCTGATCGCCGGACGCATCGCGCTGATTCTTAACGAGCCGTGAGAGAGTGAGTGTGAGTGTGAGTGTGAGTGTGAGTGTGAGTGTGAATGTGAGTGTGTGTGAGTGTATGTGTGTCCAACCTATTCGCAGAATCTGCTGTTTTTATTCGAAGGAAGAAGGCGGTGTCCATACCGCGAGAAATGCTCGCAAAGAAAATCCGGCTTTCCATCGCCGAGATTCGATACTATAGAGAGTTGGAAGTACGCAGAACGAGGACGAACCCAATGTCAGCTTCATTCATGGCCGGTCTGCCGGCGCTCAAGGACCTTAACTCCGACCTCCGCCGCCGCATGGACGGCGCCGTAGCCACCTTCCAGGCCAGTCTGGCCGCCACGCGCACCGGGCGCGCCAGCGTTCATATGCTCGACCAAATCAAGGTCGATTACTACGGCACGCCTACGCCCATCAACCAGCTCGCACAAGTCTCTTCGCCCGAGGCCCAGTTGATCCTGATCGCTCCCTGGGACCCGACCGTTCTCAAGGAAATCGAAAAGTCCATCCGCTCCTCCGACCTCGGCTTCAATCCCATCTCCGACGGCAAGCTGCTGCGCGTCCCCGTCCCGCCCATGACCGAGGAGCGCCGCCGCGATGTCTGCAAGCACCTGAACAAGGTCCTCGAAGAGCACCGCACGGCCGTCCGCAATGTCCGCCGTGACGGCAACGACGCCTTGAAAAAGCTCGCCAAAGACAAGAAGATCAGCGAGGATGAAGAGAAGCGCGCCCTGGAAGAAATTCAGAAGATGACCGACGAGGAGATCCGCCGCATGGAGGAGCTCTCCCACAAAAAAGAAGCCGAAGTGATGCAGGTCTGAGCCAGCCGGCAGGAATTCATATCCCTCGTTCGATATGGGTATGCGGGTAAAGATGATAGAGTATTCTTTCCAGCGGATGTGGAGTATGAGTCAGACACGCGCTAGGAAAGATCGTTTATGGAACGCCGCTGCGGCCATCGGCTCGCTGGCGCTGCTTGTCGCTCTCTCGGCCTGCTCCAAACAGGATCTGCGGCAATCCTACCGCGAGACGCAAAAGGAACTGGACAAGCTGACGGAGAGGTTTCGCCAGCCGGAGGATTCCTCGACTCCGAATGCAGTACCGCCCGCGCCAATCCTTCCCACGCCGCCCGCCAAGCCGGCTAAACACGCAAAAGCAGCGCCGGAGGCTCCTGCCGAGCCGGAGCCCGAGCCAACCCAGCAGGAGCTGGTCGACTACCTGCGCGGCAAGCTGCTTTCTCTCACGCCCAGCGACGGAGCCAACGACAATGTCGAGGTCCGCTTCGATCCCTCGACCGCTGTGCTGACCGTGATCCAGCCCAACAGCCGCTGCGATCACTTTCTCGGCGCGCTGGATGCCGGCAACATCTCCTGGGACATCTATGAGCCCGGCGACGGCCAGAGTGCGGAGAACGAGCTGCTGCGGCTCTCAGTCACCTCGGTCAGCGGCAGGGCCGCCAGAGCCTGCTACGACGCCAACGGACGCCCGGAGGAGGGAACCGCGACCAGTCGCATCCGCCTGCTCTTCTCCCGCGTAAAAGCAGACCAGATTCCCGGCTTCAAGGAGAAGATGACCAAGGTCGTCAAGCAGTTGATCCTCCTCTCGGGCGGCGTCGAGGGCAAGGAGTACTACCAGGACACCAGCGCCCACTCGACGAAGAAGTGAGCATGACGTTCGATTCGCGTCTATTCGTGATGAGAACTGACGCCGACAAGTTTGGTGATTTTCTTCATCGCCTACGAGGCTTTGGCAATCTTCAGGATTCCGGCGGGCAGCACTGGATGAACGCGATTTGCCTCGGTCAGGAAGCGGTCCACGGCTTCATCGTCGTTGGGGTCGTAGGGGCCATCGTCGGAATCGTTCGGGTCGTAGGGGATCGGCTCGTCCATCTGTATGCTCTTGCGGACGCGCTCCCAGTCAGTTTTACTTGGTTGGCCGGAGATGGTCATAGATTTGCCGCTCCTTTCGCGAAGCCTTACGAAACGAGATGATACGAATATTGTACCCCCGAATGGTATAAACGACGACGAGAACGCTGCCGGCAGTTTCTACAAAGGCCAACTCCCGCCATCGCTTCTCCCCGCGACCGCTCTCCGCAAACGTGATCTTGTCCGGGTTTTCAAGCACAGTATCGGCATCGTCGAAGTCGAGTCCGTGCTTCCGCAAGTTTGCTGCGCGCTTGGCTTCGTCCCATTCGTACACGATAGAACCTTACCATATTTTTTAAGCCGATGCATCACTTCGACTAAATCCTGTCGAATTTCGGTTGACCTATAAACCACAAAAGGGAATCGAGCACTCTGATCTTGTATGGATAAACTTTAAGAAATTCAGGATCGATTGCAGGCTCGATTTCTTTGAAAACAAGAAACCAAGCTTCAAGAAAACGTGCATACTCCCCATTCGATTCTTTAGCTTTTCCATTAATTTTGATATCCGATAACCTGCAAAGTATTTGAAGAGCGTGTTCGGCATAGCTGTCGTAAATAGGAATGTCCTCCGGATAGCAACACCAGATTGCTTTCGATACAAGAGATGTAACTTTGCGTGGCTTGTTTGATTTGTTCAATTTCATATACTTTTGAAGCCGTAATACCAACTCGTTGAATTCGTCAAGAATAAGTTCTTGCTTCATATCGAGATTCATACGCTTTCGGTTGTCGGCATATGCTATTACCTCTTCAGCAATCTTTTTCTCGGTTTCCGCTGTAAAGGATTGAAGCACATGATAAGAATGCAACCACCGATGAATTTGACCAACGCGATTAGAAAGCGGTTCGTGGATGGAATTAACGGTTTTGATTGTTTTCATATCCCACTGATGTTCAGTGGGTTTGTTTTGCAATTCAAGACTAATCGGAATGTACTGCACTGCAAGTGTTTTCAGATCAAGCATTGAAACTTTCCTTTCGAAAGAATAATCAGTTCAAAAACATTGTTCTATACAGCGTATCGCGCTGCACGGGCTTGAAGCCGGCGTCGCGGATGATTCTTCTTAACTCTTCTTCGGTGGTGCAGTTACTCGTACCGGCAGCGCGGACTACGTTCTCCTCTAACATCACCGAACCGACATCATTGCCGCCGAAATGGAGGCCTAACTCTAATACTTTTAATCCCTGAGTTACCCAGCTTGCCTGCACATTTTCGATTGTTTCGAGATACAAGCGGGAGATGGCCAGAGTCTTCAGATACTCAACCGAAGTCGCCTCCTCCCAGCCGCGCCCGCCGAGGGCTGTGTTTTTTGGCTGGAAGCTCCAGGGAATGAAGGCCGTGAATCCGCCGGTCTCTTCCTGCAAGCGGCGCACGACTTCAAAATGGTTGATGCGCTGCTCGAAAGTCTCGCCGACGCCGAACATCATCGTCGCCGTGGTGCGCATCCCTAACTGATGCGCGGCGCGATGCACGCTGACCCAATCCTCGGTGTTGCATTTAATGCGGGCGATGCGATGGCGGACCTCGTCGTCCAGAATCTCCGCGCCGCCGCCGGGGATCGAATCCAGGCCCGCCGCGCGCAGCCGGATGATCGTCTCGCGCAGCGGCAGGTCGGAGTATTTGGCGATGGCCAGAATCTCCGAGGCCGTCAGGCAATGCAGCCAAATCTGCGGGAAGCGCTGCTTGATGCCGCTGAAGAGCCGTTCGAACCAGTCGATCTTGAGGTCGGGATGGATGCCGCCCTGCATCAGGACGCCGGTGCCGCCCATCTCGACGGTCTCGGCGATCTTGTCATAGATCACCTCGAAGTCGAGGATGTAGCCTTCTTCGGATCGCGGGCCGGTGAGCGGGCGATAGAAGGCGCAGAAGGTGCAGTACTCGGTGCAGAAGTTGGTGTAGTTGATATTGCGATCGATGATGTAGGTGACGACGCCCTCGGGGTGCAGGCGGCGGCGCACGGCGTCGGCCTCAAAACCAAGTCCGATCAGGTCAGAGGATTGAAAAAAGTCGAGAGCCTGTTGGCGCGTCAGCGGCATGGGTTGATTCTACCAATTCATGGTTTGTCTGAGTCCGGCCGGGGCGTAGGCCGTGGCTTCTTTGCCGGGCTGGAGACGCCAAAGCTGAGCAGCAGAAAGCTGAAGCCTTTACGCAGCGAGTCGAGCAAGCTCATGGGAGTTTCCTTTCCTGACCGAGCGATCCGGCTCTTGACGGGCAAGATTATTTCTGATTCGCCACTGGATTTGCGGCCTCCGGCGGCGGCGGCTCGCCGTGCAGAATATCGAGCGCGGCCGGCGGCAGCGGCTTGTCGGCGTTGGCCAGCAGAAGGCTCACCTGCCAGATCTCCTGATCGGTGAGCAACTGCTTGTAGGCGGGCATACCGGTGAGGCGGATGCCGTTGACTACCTTCCAATAGGTCTCGCCGGGCGGGTCGTCGCTGACGCCGATGGTGCCGTTGTGATGATGATCCTGCCAGAGCGGCGGGGCGGGAGGGTACATCTGCGCGCCGAAGGCCGAGGGCTTGCCGTGAGTGCCATGGCAAACGGCGCACTTCTCGCTGTAGATGTGTGCGCCGGCGATAAGGCCGTCTTCATCGGGCTGGACGACGGGGCTCTTTTGGAGTTCGCGTTGAATGCGCGCGTGCAAGGGCATACCGGTGAGCACTCGTTCGAGGGGTAGGGGTGCATCGGCCACCGCGACCGGCACTGCGCCGAAGCGCAGCCAGCAGAGCAGGCTAAGCGGGAGCAGCAGAACGGCGAGTAAAATTCCCAGGAGCACGCGGCTCATCTTCGATTTCTCCTCCGTGGCCTCCATCGTAGAGCATTTTGCGGAGTTGCGCACGGAAATACGCCGCAAATGCTTCGAGCGGAGGCAGTGCGAAAGTTTGCGCAGAATAATAAATTTTTAAGTTAATCTGACAACAGTGTCTGATTTTGACACAGTTTCTTTTGCGTTGCCGCAGATTAAATATCTCCGGCTATCCCCCAATCACTACGAAAAGGAGCTTCCCCCATGGCAGATCACTCGAAGATGAAACTCGGCCGCAAAGCCATCAAGACCGACACGCGTACACTGGCCTTCGGCAAATACCTGACGCCCGCGCTTCCGCCCCCTCCACCGGCGGCCGACTGGACAAAGGGCATCACCAACTGGGGCATGATGCTGAACGATCATCTGGGCGATTGCACGATCGCCGGCTGCGCCCATGCCGTGCAGGTTTGGACGGCGAATACGGGCAGCATCGTGACCGTCCCCGACCCGACGGTTTTGAGCTACTTTGAGCAGTGGGACGGCTACAACCCGGCGGACCCCAACTCGGATGCCGGCGGCGTGGAGTTGGATGTGCTGAACGACTGGAAGAAGAATGGCTTTGCCGGGCACCCGCTGCTGGCCTTCGCCGATCCCAAGGCATCGAACCTCACGGAGATTCAGCAGTCGATTGCACTGTTCGGCGGGGTCTACATCGGGCTCTCGCTGCCGCTGACCGCGCAGACCCAGGATGTGTGGGATGTAGTGAAGGGCGGCGGGGCGAAGGCCAAGCCGGGCAGTTGGGGCGGACACTGCGTCTTCGTGCCAAAGTACGACGCCAAGGGCTTTACCTGCATCACCTGGGGGCAGCAGAAGACGATGACGGTGGCCTTCTGGAAAAAGTATTGCGACGAGGCGCACACACTCTTTGCGCAAGACTGGCTGACGGCAAAGGGCGCGCCGAGCGGCTTCGACCAGGCGCAACTGCAAGCCGATCTGGCAAATATCAAATAGACCGTTCAGCCACAAAATCCTCTACGGCGCGTCCAAAGAGCAGCGTCGAGCAGCCAAGCCTCCCCCCGAGGTGATTTAATAGCCTAGGGGGGAGTGTTATGCAGTCTCGCCTCTTTAGAGCCGTGGAGGAAATCCGATACCGATGTCTTCATTTAGCCGACTTGCCCTTCTGCTGGCGCTGGGAGTAGCCGCCGCGAGCGCCACATTGGCCCAAAGCTCGTCATCGAGCAGCAACCCAACCGACCAGGCGCAGCCCGAGACGCAACAGCCAGCCGCTCAGTCGCAGGGCGCAATCAGCGTTCAGGCCCGCATCAAGGCGCGTCGCGCCAAGCGCCGTGCCGCTGCCATTCACGAGGCGTACTCCAATCGTTATGAGGCGTATACGGGCTTTGCCTATCTGCGCTTTGTCCCCGGTCCAGGAACGCCGGCCATCGCCGCGGCCCCACCCAACCCCGCAGTGCCCCACGGCCCAGGCTTGGAGCACGCGCACGAGTACGGCTGGAATGTCGGCGCCACGCGCTACTTCAGCGAGCGGCTGGGAGTGACCGCGGATATCCGCGGCTATTACGGCACCGCCTACGTTTACCCCAACTCGGTCATCAACGGCATCAACAACCCGGCGGTCAGCCAATATGCCTTTATGGCCGGCCCCACCTATCGTTTCTACCTGCATCCCCGGTACTCGATCTCGGGACGGCTTCTGGCGGGGGTAGAAAAGGGAGATTTTTCCGGCGACACCAACCATAGCTCCGCGCTTGCCACCGAATTGGGACTCTGGCCGGATTCCTATGTCTTCGCCTTCAGCGCCAGCATTCCTGTCGAGTACAACCTGACGCCGAAGGTTGCTCTGCGCGTGGCCCCCGAGTACCTGATTACCGGCTTCGGATCCACCGAACAGTACACCCGCGGCTTTTCGTCCAGCCTTGTCTACCGGATCGGCAAGAAATAGCAATCAAGTAAAAAGGAGACAGCCGTTTTCAGCGGCTTTGATTAAGAAGGGTACGGGCTTTAGTCCGTACCCTTTCCCTGTTTGTACAGGGGAGCGAAAAGAGACATTGGTGGCCAATTTATTGCCGGAGTATCAGTGTGGATCTGTATCCCCTTGCATAAGAACGCGGGGCCTGGCTTTGTGGACGCAATTGGCAGGCGACATTTCTGGAAATTGGTGGCAACGTGCCTGCCGGTTTCTCAAAAAAGGCCTAAGCTAGAAGCATGGGGAACGAGGAGAAGAATTCAGAGAAGGAAGCGGGCGTCATCGATCTGGTAGTGGTGGGGGCCGGCCCGACAGGGCTTTCGTGCGCGATCGAGGCGCAGAAGAGAGGCCTGCAAGTGGTGGTGGTCGACAAGGGCTGCGTTTGCAACTCGCTGTTTCACTATCCGGCGCATATGACCTTCTTCACCACATCGGAGCTGCTGGAGATCGGCGAGATACCCTTTCCCAGCACCAATGCCAAGCCCAGCCGCAACGAGGCACTGCAGTATTACCGGCGGGTGGCGGAGTTGTTTCAACTGGATATTCGTTCCTATCATCGCGTGGAGCGCGTGACGGGCACGGATGGCGGCTTTACGGTGCACACCTTGGACCGTTTTGGCCGGAGCGGCGCGCTGAAGGCACGCAAGCTGGCGATTGCCACCGGCTACTACGACCTGCCCAACTACCTGCACATTCCGGGCGAGAGCCTGAGCAAGGTGCATCACTACTACTTCGATTCCCATCCCTACTACGGGATGGATGTGGTGGTGATTGGGGGAAAGAACTCGGCGGCAATCGTGGCGCTTGAGCTGTGGCGCAGCGGCGCGCGAGTCACGCTGGTTTACCGCGGTCAGGGGATTCCGCCGCACGTGAAGTACTGGATCAAACCGGACATTGAAAACCGTATCAAGAACGGCGAGATCAAGGCCTGCTTCCGCTCGGAGGTGGTCGAGATCCATCCGGATTCGGTGGTGATTCAAACTCCGAAGGGGCGGGAGACGCTGAAGAACGACTTTGTCTTTGCCATGACCGGCTACCATCCAGACTTTGCCTTTCTGGAGTCGCTGGGCGTGCGCCTGGAGGGCGAGGACCGGTTGCCGGTCTGCGACGCGAAGACCAAGGAGAGCAACGTGGCTGGAATCTATCTGGCCGGAGTGATTGTGGCGGGTTCGCGCACCAATGAGATCTTCATCGAGAATGGGCGCTTCCACGGCAAGCTGATTGCCGAGGCACTGGCGGGCAAATGAAGGGTGGCCGATCGATCGCGGTCCGTCACAACAAAAACTATTCCAGCTTTTGCACCTTTGTGCCTTCGGGGATTTTGACCAGGAACTGATCGTCGGTGAGCGCCGGGGTCTGGTTCTCTTTGACATCCTCGACGGAGAGAACGATCTCCAGTTCCTCGATGGGGCGCTTGATGGTGACCCTGGTCGGGTAACTGCTGGAGCCGAAATTCTGGTAGGCCGCATAGAAAACCTGGGTCTCCAGATTGCCCTCGCCGTCGTAGATATCCTGCTGATAAGGCTGAAGATCGTCGCGATGGAAGGTGATCACGCGCACCGGCGTCAACTGGTTGCTCCCCGGCTTGCGGCGGCTGATGCTAAGAATGTACTCCGGAACGGTGAACAGGTGCTTCCTGGCCGTGTCTTCCACCGTTTCCGTGTCCGCTACGACACCATAGAGGTCATCCGGCTCGAGACCGCGCACCGCCAGGGCATCGAAGAAGAATCTGGGGCGCAGGTTCTCCAGCGCATTGGCCGACCTCTTCTTGCGTGAGTTGGCGCCTTTATAGACAATGCTCTTCGAGGGAATCAACAGCGTGAAATTCTCGCCGTCGCTGGCCATGTCAAAGGCTCTCATGCCCAGATACGATCCCAGCACACGCAACAGCTCGGGCTTGCGCATCAGGATATGCCCGCGAAAGGTCGGCGACCCCTTGGCAATGCCTTCCTTCCTTTTGATTTCACTGGCCTGAATCTCGACGGTAGCGGTCAGGCTATCCAGCGCGGCCCAGCGCTGGTTGAGGCTGGCGACAAGCTCCGCCGGCGCAACGGTCTGCTCAATCAATGGCATTTTGGGAATGGGCAGCTTGCGCGTGGTGGGGAACAGAGAGCAGCCCGAGATCAGCAGGGATAGAACGAGTGCGGCAAGGGCGGGACAACAGCGGGTCTTCATCGCTCGCCTGCCTTCCGCATCGCCTGGCGGTAACCGGCGACGTTGCGCTCGTGCTCTTCGATGGTGGAGGCGAACAGAGACCGACCCTGGGGATTGGCGCCGGCGGCGACGAAGTAAAGATAGGCGGTCTTGGCCGGCTGGAGGGCGGCGCGCAGCGAGGGCAGACCGGGATTGGCGACCGGACCCGGCGGCAGGCCGGCGTGCAGATAGGTGTTGTAAGGCGTGTCGAGTTTGAGGTCGCTGGCATAAATCGCGCCGCGCCAGCGGCCATCGAGTTCAAGGCCGTAGATCACCGATGGATCGGTCATGAGCGGCATCTTTTTGGCCAGGCGGTTTTCAAAGACGCCGGCCACCAGCGGCCGCTCCGCATCGAGCGCCGTCTCCCGCTCGACCAGCGAAGCCAGCGTCACCACGCGATGCAGATTTCCCTTCATTCCAATCTGAGCGGCAACCCCGCGGAAGCGCCGCACCATCACCGCGCAGATCTGCGCCGGAGTGAAGTTACGGGGAAAGTGATAGGTGTCGGGAAAGAGGTAGCCCTCGAGGCTGGTTGCATTGGGATCCAGATCGGCGACGAGGCTCACCTGCCTGGCCGCGCCATCGAGAAAACTCCGCTTTGTGCCGAAGCCGGCCTGCTCCAGCCGGGCGGCGATCTCGAAGAGGCTGGAGCCCTCGGGAAAGGTCACCGAGCGGGTGAAGACATCGCCACGATGGATGCGCGCGTAGACCTCGGCGACCGACGCCGGATGGTCGAAGCGATACTCGCCCGCCTTCAGCGTGCCCCGCTCTATCCAGCGTAACAGGTCAAAGGCAAACTGGCTGCGGACGATGCCCGCCTCCTCCAGTTGCCGACCCATTTGCATCGTCGATGAGCCCTTTTCCAACTCGACAAAAGTCTCCTGATCCGGGCCGAAGGGAGTGAAGACCAGCCAGGCCGCCGTGCCCGCGGGCAAGAAAACCACGAGGAAGAGAAGCGTCCACAGGACGCCGGCAGCGCCGGAGCCTCTCCTTCGTCTGGTTGCTCTTCCGCGGCGCGCCATAGAGTGGTTGTCAACCCTTCCCTGTAGTCCTAGAGACGCACGAATGCGCTCTCAGGTTCCCTTGATACGATTGTACCGGGCTGAAGAAGTCAATGCCTTGAGTCTGGATTCCAAGAGCCGGAGCGGCAGCCAATTCAGCGCAGGAGCAAATCGGGGCATTTTTTGGCGGTTCTGGCCTGAATCGAGCCCAAAAGCGCCTGAAAATGGCCCGTTTTTCGTGGTTTATGTTTACTGATTCGTTAACAGTTTGATTTTTTATATTGTTCATTCGTTGCAAGTTACACGATATTTTGAAGAAATTATCATGTCCTAATAGGTGGGGGGGGGTGGGGGTACACCAAAAACAGGGATCAGGGATCAGGGAACAGGGAACAGAAAAGACGCGGCTGTGGTTGGTTTCCATGGATTGATTGTGCGCGCGGCGGGGTTAATTTGATGCAAAGCTCCGCGGGCACCGGCGGTAAGGCGAGACGCTCGCTTGCACACCTTGGAGCAGGTTACCCGATCGGGAACCCAAGAATCCAGGAATTCGCATTCTTTTCCTTAGTGCTGATCTCGAAATGCGGTTCAACGATCAATAATCAATCAACTCTAGTTGGCGGCAATCACCACCAGAGTCGCGTCGTCCTGGAAATGGTCTCCGCAGAAACCGGAAAGATGAGTGAGCAATCGGTTGTTCAGTTCGCCAGCTGAGCAGGTGGAGTTCTTTCGAGCAAACTCCGCAACGTTTGCTTCGCCAAACTCCTGCTCGTCGGGGCCTGATGCTTCCGTGATTCCATCCGTGAAGAGCAATAAGCGGTCTCCCGGCCGCAAGTCAACCGTTGCATCCTCATAGGTCCAGGAAGGGAAAACGCCCAGGACGGCGCCGCTGTTTTCGAGCATCCGGGTCTGGCCACGAGAGACGAGGACCGGGCAGGGATTTCCCGCATTGCAGTATTGCAGGGTCCGTGCATTGCCGTCGAGCACTCCATAGAAAAACGTGACGAACTTTCCAATTGCAATATTTTCATAAAGCAGCGCGTTTACCTTCCCGCAGAGCAATGCCGCGCTCTCCGATTCACTGGCAAAGGCGTGAACGGCAGCCTGCACGTTGGCCATCAATAGTGCGGCGGACACTCCTTTGCCGACAACATCAGCCACGCAAATGCCCAGTTTATGTCTTCCCAGCTTGAAGACGTCATAGTAGTCGCCGCTGACCGCTTGAGCCGGACGCCAGAATCCCGCGACATCGAATCCGGGCAGTTGGGGAATCTCCTTGGGGAGCAGCGATTGCTGTATCTCCCGCGCGCATTGCAATTCCTTCTCTTGCATTTCAAGTTGCGCGACGCCGAGTTCCACTGAGCGCTGCAGTTCGGTATTGCGCCACTCAAGCTTCTCCTTCGTGGTCTGGTAAAGAAAAATCAGCACGCTGGTAACAAATGTGATCAGTACTGGAAACTTCCAGCCTGTTCTGAGCAAGTGCCCCAGAGTTTGTGGCGTGGGTGGCGCAAGAATCCAGACGACCACCGAGGAGAGAACGTAAACCGGGATCATGAGAACAAGCAGGAACGGGAGAAAGAACAACCAGTTGTAAGGAAATGGCTTTTCATAATAGTACCTGTGCAAACTCTGCGTTACAGGCACAACCATGTTTCCAATCGCAATCGAATAGACCAAGATGGTGAGCGGATTGATCTGTTGCCCAATGGCCCAAAAGACGGCTCCGGCAATAGCCGAGATCGCGATGTAAACGATCTGCTGTCTCAGGAAACGTGCAAGAGAAGACGGGGCTATGCGCATAACGACACGCTTTCAAAACCTTGCGGATGGCGACGATCTCAATTCCAAGCTCTGCACTGCAACCAATCCAAAGCAGAACAGGAGGACAGCAAACCCCAGCGGGTCCAGAATCTCGGGCGGATTGGGGAGCCCGAGCGGAAGCGACAAGTTGCCATAAACCGCCTCCAAGGCGAAAAGAAGTATGCCGAGAGAAAGGACAGTGCGGTTGGGCAGGAGGAGGAATCTCCGACTGAGTTTTGGCACGGCGACGACGATTGCCAGGACGGTGAGCGAAATGGCCGCGACGAGATGATTGAATGGCATGACTTTGAACGAAGAGCCGGTAAACAGGAAAAGAGCAATGCCTGCAACGGCAACCGCGAGGCCCGCAACAATCGCTCCTTGAAGAAAAAGCCTCAGTTTGCCCTGGCTTAGACCGAGAAAGGCCAGCAAGGCAATCACCACGACCAGGAACGACAGAATATTGCCCACGTATGGAAGGATGGGCAAAATCCAGTTCGGCATGAGTCCGAGGTCAGCCAGCGAGCCGAAGAGGTATTCAGTTCCCTCGATCGCACTCCAGATTCCAAGCCAGATGAAGACCTTTCCAGCGCTCCGGCGCTGCACCACGGCGATGCCGCAGACACACAATCCGATAAACAGGAAAACAGCACCAAACAGAATGTATGGAATTCGATCGCGCAGTACCTCAACAACTTGATTCGTCAGGGTGACACCTCGGAGATTACCCTAGCGCGCGCTTGTATTCGCTGTCGGTGCGCAGCATCACGGTGAGCGAGAAGCACCCGGGTGAATAGGGCGGGTGGCCTGACGCAAAACAGCTCTGCTATTGAATATTTCCGCAGCATGATGAGGCCCGGGCTTGAAGGCCCATGCTCCCTCCGTTCGATTGATCGAAGACTGTGTACTCGCAGGGGCTAAAGCCCGATCTTTCTTGAGGCCGTCTTGCGGCACGACTGAAGTCGTGCCCTGAGGCTTGTTGCAGCTCGAAACCAGTTTTTTCGCTATCTTTGATAGTCGTGCCCTGAGGCAAGACAAGAGACAACCAGGGGTCCTTCGACTCCCCTTCGCTGCGCTTCGGGTCGCTCAGGATGACAGTGAGTTCATCGGCGATAATGGAATTGAAAACGCCAGGAGCTGAACCGCTGGAAACTGATCTTCATCCCCGCTATCTCGGCCTGGACGTGGGCGACCGGCGCATCGGCGTGGCTGTGTCGGACGAGCTGGGGTTGACGGCGCAGCCGGTGCTGACGCTGGAGCGGCGGAGAAACCGGCGCGAGGATCTGCGCTCACTGGCGCGGCTCTGCCGGCGCTTTGGGGTGGTGGGGATCGTTGTGGGCAACCCGGTGCATCTTTCCGGCGACGTGAGCCCGCAGGCCGTGAAGACCCAGGCCTTTGCCGCCGAGCTGGGCGCGCTGACCGGATTGCCGATTCATCTGTGGGATGAGCGTCTCACCAGCCGCGAGGCCCGTCATATTCTGTATGAGGCAGGAGTCGGGCGCCAGGAACACCGGCGCGTGGTGGACCAGGTGGCGGCGACGCTGATTTTGCAATCGTTCATGGAAGAACAGGGAACAGGGGTCAGGGAACAGGGATTAGGGAACAGGGAACGGAGACGACTGCCGGTCGAGGAGTAGGCCATGCATTCAACGGTTGAGCAGTCGAGAGAAGATCGCATGGCTTTTTCTTTTGCCGCTTCACAGGGCGGAGCATCCGGTTTGCAACCCCTCGATCCAAGCAATAAGATTTCCCTGGACCTTTCTCTGCCGCGAAGATAGGTTATTCTTGCAGAGATTTTGTGCTTTACAACCAAGATTGGAAGTTCCGAATTGACTCTTATCGATCCGGCAAATGATCAGTGACATTTTTCCCACCCAAGCAGTATTGAGTTGCCGAATCAATAAAGTCAAACGGATACACACGAAAGAGGAATGAATGAAGAGCTTTGGATTGCGGTGGATCGCTGCGGCGCTGGCGTGTTGCGCGGTTGCGGGTACGGTTGGGGCGCAGGCGGCTCCGAAGCCTGCCTATTTGGACACCACTCTGAGTGCCGAGCAGCGCGCGGCCGACCTGGTTGGCCGGATGACCGTGGATGAGAAGGTGACGCAACTGGTGAATCAGGCGCGCGCCATTCCACGGCTCAATGTGCCCTACTACGACTGGTGGAGCGAGGCGCTGCATGGCGTGATCAACAACGGCGTGACCGAATTTCCCGAGCCGGTGGGCCTGGCCTCGACCTTTGATGCGCCCGCGATTCACTCGATGGGCACGGCCATTGGCACGGAGGGCCGCATCAAGTACGTGCAGGCCCAGCGCGCGCATGAGAAGAACCTCTTCCTCAAGGGGCTGGACTTCTGGGCCCCCAATGTGAACATCTTTCGCGATCCGCGCTGGGGACGCGGCCAAGAGACCTACGGCGAAGATCCCTTCCTGACGGCGCGCATGGGCGTGGCCTTTGTGACCGGAATGCAGGGCGACGATCCGCTGCACTACCGCGTCATCTCGACGCCCAAGCACTTTGCCGTGCACTCCGGCCCCGAGCCGACTCGCCATACGGCCGATGTAACCGTGAGCAAGCACGACGAGCTGGACACCTATCTGCCGGCCTTCCGCGCCACGGTCGTCGAGGGCAAGGCGGATTCGGTGATGTGCGCCTACAATGCGATCAACGGCCAACCGGCCTGCGCCAGCGACTTTCTACTGGTGGACCAACTACGCAACAAATGGGGCTTCAAGGGCTATGTGGTCTCGGACTGCGGCGCCATCATCGACGTCTTCAACGGCCACCACTTCAAGGCTTCGCAGCCGGAGGCTTCGGCGACCAGCCTGCTGCACGGCATGGACAATGAATGCGTTGACGGCGGCTCGCTGGTTGCGGGCGACCGCGACTACAAGCCCTATGCCGACGCCGTCAAGCAGGGCTTCCTGAAGGAGAGCGATGTTGACGTCGCCTTGGTGCGCCTCTTCACGGCGCGCATGAAGCTGGGCTTGTTCGATCCGCCGGAGCTTGATCCTTACTCCAAGATCGACGAGCACGAGCTGGACTCGGCCGAGCACCGCGACCTGGCCCGCAAGATCTCGAACGAGTCGATGGTGCTGCTGAAGAATGACGGAGTGCTGCCGCTCAAGACGCAAGGCGTGAAGATTGCCGTCATCGGCCCGCTGGCCGAGCAGACGCGCTTCCTGGTGGGCAACTACGCCGGCCAGCCCACGCATATCGTTTCCATCCTCGAGGGCATTCGCAAGGAGTTTGCCAACGCAACCATTACCTACGCACAAGGCACGCAGTTCCTGGGCCGCGATGCCTCGCCGGTGCCCGCCTCCGCGCTGAGCGTCGATGGAAAGCCGGGCGTCAAGATCGACTTTGCTCCGTTCGATACAAGCGACATCAACCACCCCGGCCGCGGAGCCTCGCTTGCCTCGCGCATCGACCCTGTATTGGACATCTCGCTGGCTCCCTTTCCGCCGGAAACCAAGGGCGTGCAACGGCTCTCGATCCAGTGGAAGGCCGACCTGACTGCCCCGGAGAGCGGCGAGTACAACCTTGGTCTGCGGGCGAATGGCTTCTTCCGTATGCGCCTGGACGGCAAGGATGTAACCTCCTCCTGGGGCTCTGACGGCAAGGAAGCCAAAGTGGGGCGCGTGCATCTGGAGGCCGGCAAGCCCGCCAAGCTCGAAGTCGATTACGCGCCGGACGAAAACGGCTACGACACCAACGCAAACAATGGGCCCATCGCCAAACTGGTCTGGTCAAAGCTCGATATGAAGCCGCAACCGGAGGCGATCGAGGCGGCGAAGAAGGCCGATGTGGTGGTGGCCGTGGTGGGCATCACCAGCGAACTGGAAGGCGAGGAGATGCAGGTGAACGAGGCGGGCTTCAAGGGCGGCGACCGCACCAGCATTGAGCTGCCCAAGCCGGAGGAAGATCTGATCGAGGCGCTGGGCGAGACCGGCAAACCGCTGGTGGTGGTGCTGACCAACGGCAGCGCGCTGGGCGTCAACTGGGCCAAGCAGCACGCCAACGCCATCCTGGAAGCCTGGTATCCGGGCGAAGAAGGCGGCGCGGCCGTGGCTGAGACGCTGAGCGGCAAGAACAATCCCGCCGGACGCCTGCCGGTGACCTTCTACAAGAGCGTCGATCAACTGCCTCCCTTCGAGGATTACGCGATGAAGGGCCGCACCTATCGCTACTTCGCGGGCGAGCCGCTCTTTCCCTTCGGCTACGGCTTGAGCTACACGAGCTTCAGCTATAGCGGACTGACGGTGCCCACTGCGCCGGTGACGGCGGGCAACCCGGTTACAGCCGAGGTGACCGTGACCAACACGGGCAAGCGCGCGGGCGACGAGGTTGTCCAACTCTACCTGGAATTTCCCAAGGTGGCGGGCGCGCCGATGCTTGCGCTGCGCGGCTTCCAGCGGGTTCATCTGGATGCGGGCGCCAGCCAGAAGGTGCGCTTCGAGCTGCAACCGCGCGATTTGAGCATGGTGACCGAAGCCGGAGAGCCGATTGTCGCCGAGGGCCGGTACACGCTCTCAGTCGGCGGAGGCCAGCCGAAGACCGGAGCGCTGGTGGTATCGCAGGGATTCGAGGTCAAAGGGCAGTTGGTGTTGCCGGAATAGTTTGTAATTTTGGATTCAGCAATTGAAATCCCAGGCCGGGAGCTTCCGGTCTGGGATTTCTTTTTCAGATGATCCATCCGCCGCCGACGACTTCATCGCCGTCATAGAAGACCGCCGACTGACCGGGCGTGACGGCGCGCTGCGGCTCGTCGAAGGTAGCGTGGACTTCGTCAGTGCCAGCGGGTTCGAGCGTCGCCCAGGCCGGCTCATGCCGGTGGCGAATCTTGATGCGGACGCGCATGGGGGCGGTGAGCGCGGGGATGGAAATCCAGTTCAGGTTGCGGGCGCGCAGAGTTTGCGTGGCCAACTCCTCGTCTGCGCCGACGGTGACGCGGTGGCTTGCCGGGTCGATTTCGAGCACGTAAAGCGGCGTGGGCGAGCTGACGCCGAGTCCCTTGCGCTGGCCGACGGTGAAGTTGTAGATGCCCTCGTGACGGCCCAGAACCTGGCCGCTGGAGTCGGTCAGCTCGCCTGAGGTTTCGGGGAGTTGCCGGCCCTGCTCTTCGAGATAGGCGGTGAGGAACTGCTTGTAGTCGCCGCCGGGGATGAAGCAGATCTCCTGCGAGTCGGGCTTTTCGGCGAGGGCGAGGCCGTGCTGGCGGGCGACTTCGCGGACTTGCGGCTTGGTCAGGCGACCGAGAGGAAAGAGCGTGGCGGCAAGCTGATGCTGCGTCAGGCCGAAGAGGAAGTAGGTTTGGTCCTTAGCCAGATCGGCGGGGCGCTTGAGAATCCAGCGCTGGCGGGTGGGGTCGAACTCATTCACCGCATAGTGGCCGGTGGCGATGCGGCTCGCGCCGATCGACTGCGCGGTCTTGAGGAGCTGGTCGAACTTGAGGTGGTTGTTGCAGAGCGAGCAGGGGATGGGCGTGCGCCCGGCCAGGTACTCGGCGACAAAGGGCCGGACGACGGCCTCTTCGAAGCGCTCCTGCTGGTTGACGACGTAGTAGGGAATGCCCAGATGCTCGGCGACGCGGCGGGCGTCGTAGACATCGTCCAGCGAGCAGCAGCGGCCGGCCTTCGGCGCATCGGGAATGCCGTGCTTGCCCGCGAGCCGCGTCTGATCCCAAAGCTGGAGGGTCAGGCCGACGACCGCGTTTTCGGCGTTATGGGCGAGCATCGCCGCCACCGTCGAGGAGTCCACCCCTCCGGACATGGCTACGGCGATGGTTTCGGGCTTGAGCATACGTCTCTAATAAAGTTATATACTTTTCCGGCTTCCATTGCCCTTTCGGCCCAGATACCGTTTCAATTTACTGCGCAATGTAGAACGATCTTTCAACTCGCATTGCCAAACTACCAGAACTTTCCAGCCGAGTAGAATCAGCGCTTCTATATTCCCACTTCTGCGATAATATGTGGTTACATTTTGAAGGTATTAAAAACTTGCGCGCCATGTTTCTGGTCTTAAATGCACTGTATCTTCAAGTGGCGGCGATATGGTGAATATGCGTGGTTGCAGAGCAAACAAATGCACCCGGTATATGCACCAGGCTTTTGGGCGCTCATTTGCCAAGTCACATTCATTACGGCTCAAAAAGAACGGGGTTCGAGCGGTACCGTTTGTCGTTTTGACCTCGATCAATCGTTCGCTACCACTGGAATGATACGAGAGGATATCGTACCCGGCGCCGTCTCCGTCTTCCTGTGCTATCCATCGAACTTTTCGCGAAAGGTCGATTCTATCCGCCTCAACAAGCCGGTGCCGTTCAACATCCAAAACAAAAGCCTCGCCTGCGTTGCCGAGAGAGCGGTTACGCTTGTCCCGCTCGACTGGATCAAATTTCCTTACGAGTCTTTGGAGCTTCTCTGGGACTTTCTGATCACTCGCTGACGGAAAAGGTGGGTCTACGAAAATTTCCGAAGACTCAGACACCACTGGTTGTGAAATCTGAGGCGATTCCAGAATATTTGGATGTTGCGTTAGGTATCGGTCGATTGCGTCGAAGATAGCACCCTGGTAATTCGGTTTTGGAATATATCCAGGAATCCAAGGTAGCCCAAGTTTCTCCAAAACTGCGGAGATGTTTTGGTGCTTAAACTCTACTGATCTGTGCGTGCGACCAATTCGCGCCATAAGAGCGGCACTATGCCGGGACTTAATGTACGGCTTTCCAGAGCGTTCTGAAACGAGCATTCCAAAATAGTCGGCGACGATCGCATCGAGTTCATCGTCCTGCCACGGCTTTCCGTGTTTTTTCTCTTCATCCATTCGAGTCGCCATCATCTCAAATCGTTCAGCAACGAGTGTTACATTATGGGGTCAAGCAGAGTTTCAATATTGGCATCTCGGAGATCAGTCGTACTGTTGACTTCGATTCTCAAACAGGATTCCAAATCGCGGAGCGAGTTCCAGAATTCAGTCTGCGCAATACGCGCGGCCTCCAACAGGTATTCGGCCTCGTCGCGACGTTTCATTGATAGTTTTTTCACGCTCGTAACTCCTTACTTATATTCGACTCCTGTACCACCTACATAACAAGAGAGGTCAAGCAACCTCGGTCTCCGTCCGAAAGCGGCAAAAACATCAACGTCGATCCTCTTTTTGAGAATGGACGACTTCTCTTTTCCCGCCACTAGACTGAGACCCATCTGTCCTTTTCTCATAAAGCCTTCCCTCTTCTCTTTATATTCGCCGAAAAGCCATCTGACAACCTTTTTTATCTGCATTGATTCTAGATCAGCAATAGAGATTGAACTTTTGAATCAAAGAGGGAAACCACCGTAAAATTTCCTCACCTCGCCGTTCCCGCCGCGACTGGCGAAATTGCGCGCAGGTGGGCAACGGCTTCGAGGATTACCTTCAAAGCATAATCCACCCCAGCTTCTATCCGCTATACTGACACCGGCCTTGGCAAGATGAAAACGAGAAGGTTAGGAGAGCGGGATGAAGATGAAGAGTGGATGGTTTTGGGCGGGGGCAATTGTGCTGGCGGCGTTGGGAACCTCATTCTGCGCGCGGGCGCAAAAGGCGGAGGCGTCTGTGACTGGCACGATTGCATCTGATACAGGCTCGGATGCGGCGAAGGGGCGGCGGGCGCTGCTGTTGACGGTGGGCGATGGAGGAACCGGAGCGTACAAGGCGGTTCTGACCGGGGAAGAGAACCTGAAAACGCACACCATCTTCCGTCCGCGGGATCTGAGTCCGTTTGGCGGGTCGCGCCTGCTGCCGATTGTGGCCTGGGGCAACGGCGCCTGCGCCAACAGCGCCTCGGAGTTTCGCAATCTGCTGAGCGAGATTGCCTCGCACGGGTATCTGATCGTTGCCATCGGCCCACCGGCGGCGTCGATCGATCTGGTGGCGGCGCAGGGATCGACCTCGACCTCGCAACTGTTCGACGGGATCGATTGGGCGGTGGGTGAGAACAGCCGCGCGGAGAGCGTCTACTACGGCAAGATCGACACGAAGAAGATTGCGGTGATGGGGATGAGTTGCGGAGGGTTGCAGGCGCTGGAGGCCTCGGCCGATCCGCGCATCACGACGACGATTATCTGGAACAGCGGGGCATTCATCCATCCGCCGACATTTACGCCGCCGCCGGGCAAGGCCGGTGCGCCACAGGGCTTTTCGATGCCCGCAGTGAGCAAGGACGATCTGAAGAAGATTCATAGCCCGATTCTCTACGTGACGGGAACCAAGGGCATTGAGCTTGAAAACGCCAAGGACGACTATAGCAAGATCAACCAGGTTCCGATCATGATTGCGATCCGGGATGGCGCGCAACACTATGAAGGGACGATTTATCGTGCTCCCAACGCGGGCGCGTATGGGCTCTACGGTTCGGCGTGGCTGGAGTGGCAACTGAAGGGCGACAAGGTGGCTGCCAAACAATTCTCCGGCGCCGATTGCGGCATCTGCAAAGATCCGAAGTGGAGCGTGGAGAAGAAGAATATTCCGTAGATTGCGTTGCGGGATGAGCGCTCAGCCCGCGGTGCCCGCCGCTACGGGTGAAATGGCGCGCAGATGGGCGACGGCTTCGGGGATCACGCTCAGAGCATCGTCCACATCGGCGTCGGTTGCGGTCCTGAGGAGGCTGAAACGAAGACTCGCGCGGGCGCGGGTCTTGCCCAGGCCCATCGCGAGCAGCACATGGCTGGGCTCGGTTGCGCCGGAGTGGCAGGCCGAACCGCCGCTGGTGGCGATGCCCTTCAGATCGAGGGCGATCACCAGCGCCTCGCCCTCGATCTGATCGAACCAGAGGTTGGTGGTGTTGGCGATGCGGGGGACGGGGTTCTCGCTGGAAAAAGCAACCGCAGGTCCTTCGACTCGCTGCGCTCGCTCAGGATGACAGTCAATAGAGTTCATCGTTTCCCCGGTCCCCAAATGCGCGGGACCGGGGGCACCCCTCTTTATTGGAAAAGTTGCGCCGTTGACGCCGGTGCCGGGAAGGGCGAGAATGCCGGCTTCGAGGCGATCGCGGAGAGCTGCGAGGCGGGGGATGGTTCCGTCTTCGAGCGAGAGCATGGCCAGCTCGGCGGCTTTGGCGAGGCCGACAACGCCGGGGACGTTTTCGGTGCCGGCGCGACGGCGTCGCTCATGGCTGCCACCGACAAGAAGCGGCTCCAGCGGCGTTCCGCGGCGGACAAAAAGCGCGCCGACGCCCTTGGGGCCGTAGATCTTGTGGGCGCTGATGGACAGGAGATGGCAGCCGAAGCGCTTGACGTCGATGGGCACCTTGCCCGCACCCTGCACTGCGTCGATGTGGAAGAATGCGCCTGCGGCTTTAGCGATTTTGCCGATTTCCTCGACAGGTTGGAGAACGCCGGTCTCGTTGTTGGCAAGCATGACGCTGATGAGGCGTGTATTGGGGCGAAGGGCGCTCTCGATTGCCTCGGGCGCGATGAGGCCGCTGGGGGTGGGCGCGACGTAGGTGACGGCGACACCAAACTTCTCCAGGCGCTCGGCCGCCGCGAGGATCGCCGAATGCTCGATCGCGGTAGTGATGAGGTGGTCGCCGGGGCGGAGGAGGCCGAAGAGAGCGGTGTTGTCGCCCTCGGTGCCGCCGGAGTTGAAGACGACTTCGGCGTCGTGGCAGTTGAGGAACTCGGCGAGCGCGGCGCGGGCACGATCGACGGCGGAGTGGGCCTGCTGGCCGAAGAGGTGGATGGAACTGGCGTTGCCAAAGCGCTCGAACCAGAAGGGGCGCATCGCCTCGACGACCTCGGGCGCGAGAGGCGTGGTGGCGTTGGCGTCCATGTAGATGCGCGGCACGGCGGCTCCTGCATTTGATTGTACGGGAGGCGGGATTTTTGGCACGCTTAAAATTATTGTCGTATTTTTATAACGCTTTGATAATGCAATTGATATCCGCGGTTTTGTGCGGGATATGCGCAGGGTGCGATGGTTCTGGAGTTTTTTTCGCCGCTCAACTCTGCCATACTTATGAGTGTCCACCTCGTACGGCCAATCCCAACAATCGAAGAGTGAGGTTGCATCCATGTCGGCAAAGTATGTCTTTGTGACGGGCGGAGTTGTGTCCAGTTTAGGGAAGGGCCTGGCGGCGGCCTCGATCGGCTGCCTGCTGGAGAGCCGCGGATTGCGCGTGAATATGATGAAGTTCGACCCCTACCTGAACGTCGATCCGGGAACGATGTCGCCCTTCCAGCATGGCGAGGTCTTTGTGACGGACGACGGAGCGGAGACGGATCTGGATCTGGGGCACTACGAGCGCTTCACGCATGCGCCGCTCTCGCGCGACAACAACCTGACGACCGGGCGCATCTACGAACAAATCATTCTCAAGGAGCGGCGGGGCGACTACCTGGGCAAGACCGTGCAAGTGATTCCGCACGTGACCAACGAGATCAAGAATGCGATGCGCAAGGTCTCGGCCAACGGCGCAGATGTGACGCTGGTGGAGATTGGCGGCACGGTGGGCGACATCGAGTCGCTGCCCTTTCTGGAGGCGATCCGCCAGATGCGCCAGGAGCTGGGGCGCGAGAATACGGTCTTCGTTCACCTGACGCTGGTGCCGTGGATCGCCGCGGCGCAGGAGCTGAAGACCAAGCCGACACAGCACTCGGTGAAGGAACTGCTTTCGATCGGCATTCAGGCCGATGTGCTGCTCTGCCGCTCGGAGCGGCCGCTGGGCGAGGAGATGAAAAATAAGATCGCACTCTTCTGCAATGTGGAGGAGAAGGCCGTGATTGGGGCGCTGACTGTGCCGTCGATTTATGAAGTTCCGCTGGGCTTTGCCGAGGAGGGCGTGGATGCGCTGATCCTGAAATATCTGCGCATTGACGCGCCCGAGGCTAACTTGACGGAGTGGAAGGCGCTCGTCGAGCGCGTCCATCATCCCAAGGATGATGTTCATATTGGCATCGTGGGTAAGTATGTGGAGTATGAGGACAGTTATAAGTCGCTGAAGGAGGCGCTGACGCATGGCGCCATCTCGCAGAACCTGAAGCTGAAGGTTAGCTGGATCGAGGCCGAAGGGCTGGAATCGAAGACGCCGGAAGACAGGAGTTATGAGGAGAAGTTAGCGGGCTTCGATGGCATTCTGGTTCCGGGCGGCTTTGGCAAGCGCGGCATCGAGGGAATGCTGAATGCGATTCGCTATGCGCGCGAGAAAAAGGTTCCCTATTTTGGAATTTGTCTGGGAATGCAGACGGCTTGCATTGAATTTGCGCGCAATGTCTGCGGCCTGAAGGAGGCTAACTCGACGGAGTTTAACCCATCGAGCCCGCATCGAATTATTTATAAGTTGCGCGAGTTGCTGGGCGTGGAAGAGATGGGCGGAACGATGCGGCTGGGCGCGTGGGCGTGCGTGCTGAAGGAAGGTTCGCTGGCCTCCAAGGCTTACCGCTCGGTCGAGATCAGCGAGCGCCATCGCCATCGCTACGAGTTCAACCGCGAGTATGAAGCACAGTTGACGGGCGCGGGAATGAAGCTGACCGGGACGACTCCCGATGCGACGTATGTGGAGATTGTCGAGTTACCGGATCATCCGTATTTCCTGGGCTGCCAGTTTCATCCGGAGTTCAAGTCGAAGCCGCTGGAGCCGCATCCGCTGTTCCATGCGTTTATCGAGGCGAGTTATAAGCACCGGGTGAGCAGATAAGTTAAATCTTTTATTCCACCTTAGTCGCTGCCGCGAGAACAGTGGCCGCGGCGTTCATCTGCTCGCGGGTGATCACTTCGGTGGCGCACCAAAGGGTGCAGTTCCGCAGTTCGGGATACCAGCGGGATAAGTCAATGCCGCCGACGATCTTGTTGTCGAGGAGGCGCTGAGTCCATTGCGCCGGAGACTCTTCGGTTTGCAGGACAAATTCATGGAAGCGCGGCGCGCCGTGGAAGAGGAGCTTTGCGCCGGGTTGGGCGCTGAGGGTTTTGGATGCGTAATCCGCCTTGGCCAAGTTATGCTCGGCTAACTCGCGGATGCCTTCCTTGCCATAAACACTCAAGAATATTGTGGCCATCAGCGCGACCAAGGCTTGATTGGTGCAGATATTCGAAGTGGCCTTCTCGCGGCGGATGTGCTGCTCGCGCGTAGAAAGAGTGAGAACGAAGCCGCGATTTCCGTTGCGATCGAGGGTCTGGCCGACGAGGCGGCCCGGCATCTGGCGCACATACTTATCCTTGGCGGCGATCACTCCGCAGTATGGCCCTCCATAACTCAAAGCAACGCCGAAGGACTGCGCCTCCATGCTGACAATGTCGGCCTCGACCGGCGGGTGGACGACACCGAGCGAGACAGCCTCGGCAATCGAGACAATCAGCAGCGCGCCTTTGGCGTGCACTATCTCCGCAATCGCCGGAATATCTTCGATGACTCCGAAGAAGTTAGGGCTTTGCACTAACACGGCGGCGGTTTCATCGGTAACTTCCACGGTAAGAGCGGCCAAGTCTAGACGGCCTGTCTTGCGGTCATAGGCGGCGAGTGAAGTGGGAAGGCCCTGATGTTTCGCGTAAGTCGCGAGCACCTCGCGGTACTCCGGATGCACGGTCCGTGCAACGACGGCCTTGTGACGCCCGGTAACGCGCACAGCCATCATCACCGCCTCGGCTGCACCGGTTGAACCGTCGTACATGCTGGCGTTGGCCACGTCCATTCCGGTCAGCTCGGCAATCATCGTCTGAAACTCGAAGATAGCCTGCAAGGTGCCTTGAGTTATCTCAGCCTGATAGGGCGTGTAACTTGTGAGAAACTCGCCGCGCTGCACGAGCGAATCGATGATGACCGGGCGGTAGTGGCGATAAGCGCCCGCGCCGAGAAAGCTGACATAATCCGTGGCATTCTTTGCGCCGGCCGCCTTGAAGTAGTCGATGATCTCGCTCTCGGCGTGCGCACGGGGCACAGCTAGATCGCGGTTGAGGCGGTCTTCTTCGGGAATGACGGCGAATAACTCGTTGATCGAGACAGCGCCGATCTCAGCGAGCATTTGCTCGCGTTCGGCGGGAGATTTGGGAAGATAGCGCATTGCAGCTTTCAGCCCTCAGCTTTCAGCTTTCAGCCAAAAGCTCGTTAGGCAAGTGAATGTTTGGCCTGCCGGAAATGACATTGCGCGAGTTATCGCAAGCGCAATTCTCAAACTCAATCTAAAAGCTGTAGCTGACAGCTTTCTTCTAGCTTTCTTCCGCAATGAAGGCCTCGTAGGCCGCGGCATCGAGGAGTGAGTTGAACTGCGCGGGGTCGGCGAGCTCGACCTTGATGATCCATGTCTCGTGGGGCTTCTCGTTGATCTTGTCGGGCGCATCTTTCAGCTCCTCGTTGACGGCGGTGACGGTTCCGGTGACCGGCGAAAAGAGGTCGCTAACCGCCTTGACGCTCTCCACCGAGCCGAAGACGGCATTCGCGGTGACCGCGTCGCCCACCTTGGGCGCATCCACGTAGACGATGTCTCCGAGGGAGTTCTGGGCGTAGTCGGTGATGCCGATCGCACCGGTCGTGCCCGACAGATCGATCCATTCGTGCTCGCGGGTGTAACGGTAGTTTGCCGGGTAGGCCATGGCGGCTGACTCCTTGTTGATTTTTGCTGCGACAGACCAGTGTACGACGTGAGCCGTGGATTTGACTCAACGAAATTGAAAGAGGGGCAATGCCCTTTGATCTCCGCCGCTTTTGCCGCCGCGCTTTGCCGGCAGCCAGCGGCTTTGCTACTCTTGGCCTATCATGATGCGCGCATCTTGCAGGCTGCTTGCCGCCGTTTTCCTCTTCACCGCAGGGCCGCTGCTCGCGGCCCAATACTATCAGCCCAAGTCGATTCACTTTACTGGCGCTCCGGAGTTCACCGACCGGGAGCTGATGGAGGCTGCCGGGCTGAAGACGGGCGTCGCCATCACGCCGGCCGAGATCCAGAGCCGCTCCCAGAAGCTGATCGACAGCGGCCTCTTCGAGACGCTCAACTTCCAATTCGACGGAACGACGCTGACTTACACGCTGGTTCCCGCGGCCAATCTGTATCCGCTACGCCTGGAGAATCTGCCGCTCGCGCCGGGCAAGGAACTGGACGCCGCGCTGCACGCTCGTGTACCGCTCTATCACGGCAAAGTTCCCGACCAGAGCGGCCTGACGGAGCAGGTGCGCAAGGCGCTGGAGGAGATGCTCACCGCCAAAGGCATCCAGGCCACAGTTGCCGATACGGCCTATACCGATGCGAAGCTGGGGCAGATTACGGCCATCAGCTATATGATCACCTCGCCGCCAGTGCTGGTGGGCGAGATACGGCCAAGCGCCGCCTCGACCCCGCTGGATGCGAGCGCCCAGGAGATTCTGGCCAAGGTCGCAGGCTCGCCCTACAACGTGCAGGGATCGCCCAACCAGATCGAGACTTATCTGGGCAACGACTTTCACGACAAGGGCTACCTGGAGGCCGAGATTCATGCCGCAGCGCTGGCCGACGCGACGGTTGCGTCCGATGCTTTGCGCATTCCCTTTCAGGTGACGGCAACACCCGGCATCCGCTACAAGCTGGCGGCGATCCGCCTCGCGCCCGGACTGCCGCTCTCGCAGGAGGAGTTCGACAACCAGTCGCGCATTCATCCCGGCGACCTGGCCGCCAATCAACTGCTGACGAATAACTGGATCTTTCTTGAAGGCCTCTTCCATAACCGGGGTTATATGGAAGCCACAGTGCATCCCACGCCCAGCTTCGACCGCGAGCACGGCACCGTCACCTACAACGTCACAGTCGATCCAGGGCCGGTCTACACGATGGGCAAGCTCGCAATCCAGAACGGCGCGGACGATCTGCGCGCGGCCATGCTGGATGCCTGGAAGCTGCCCGAGGGCGCCGTCTACAACGAAGGCGCGGTGAAGAGCTTCTATGCCAATCTGCCGCCAACCTCACGGCTGGCCAGGACCATGACTTCAGCCAATCTGAAGTACTCCGTGAAGCTCAACCGCGACAGCCACACGGTGGATATTACGCTGCGCATGGAGAGGATGCAGTGAAAATGATTTCAGATGCCTTTTGGCTGCTGTGATACACTCGTTGATTAATTAATCTTGCAAAGGAATTTACGAATGAAACGAATGACATGGATTCTTGTGTTGCTGTTATCGGCAACGCCCACTTGCTTTGCCAATAAGCCACTTACAGTTCAACAACTGAAGGATCTGCTGGCTTCCTTGCAGCAAAGCAGGAAGGACGACAATGAAGTCTCAGACGCTCTCATGCAGTACGATCTGAGTGAAGAGCTGACCAACAGTGCGGCGGAAGGCCTCTCCACGCTGATTCCAGGCCCGCACGCCGGCGAAGAGATCGAAATTCTGCGAGGGCGAAGCGCCTTCCTGGCGCCTCCACCCACCGACCTGCCGGCCACGCCCGCGCCCGACGCGGCAGCACAGAAAGCCATGCTGGGTCAGGCGCTGAACTTTGCGACAAAATCGTTTTCGCAATATCCACATCTCTCGGTCATCAAATCCACGATCCGCTATTAGGACGAGTTGAGACAGGCAAGCAGCGTCGGGATTCAATCTGTGAATATACTCAATGGCCCATTGCAGCTTGTCTACAAGCATAATGATCCCTTAGATGTCGATAAGGGCATAGTAAAAGCCGCCGCTAAAGACAAGACGAGATGGGGTGCGAATGGCCAGATCTCGGAAGGCGCGCCGGAAACCAATCTGGGCGCACTCCTGCAGGAAGCCTCTGCTTCGGACAACTATAAATGGCTTCGCTGGCAGACGGTGGACGGCAAGCAGGCCGCCGTATTTTCTTTCGCCGTCGAAAAGAAAAAATCTCTTCTCGATGTGAATTATTGCTGTTTCCCAAAGACCGAAATCCAAGATACGGTCATGGGACCACTCACTGTCGGGACCATCCAGTCGCTCACATCTTGGGAGCCCTTCAAGAGGATCGCGAGTTATCACGGCGAGCTTTTCATTGATCCGGATTCTGGCGTCATCGTCCGCATTATCGTCAATGCCGAGATGAAACCCTCCGATTTCGTTTTCATGGAAGAAAGAAGGATTGATTTCGAGAAGATCGTTGTCGATGGCAGGGAATATGTGCTTCCTCACTCAAGTTATATCTTTTCAGAAGCTGTTCCTAACGGAGACAGCGCGAACGGCAACTGCACGAACCGTCACACCCTGCTTTCCACTGTTTACCACAACTACAAGCTGACCGAAAGGCATTGAGCATAGCCGGTTGTATTCCAGAATTTTGTTGCAGTAGTTTTCGCAGCGGGCATGGAATCTTTGTTTCTTCCTGATCCGGCCCTGTCGGTCTGCAACTCGGTGTTGACTTTTATACGGACAAATCAACAGGATACTTGTTGACGAAATTTTGGATGCGTACATCATTTGTGATTGGATGAGTCACACTTATCTTTCGATCGACGTTCGCGGTTCACTCTTTGCCGGCTTCTGATCTATCCTCATTTCATGCCCCACTCGCTCATTTTCGACCATATGTTCCTGATGCCGCTTCCGATTCTGGAGAAGCTGCTGCGTCCAGTGATTGTCTACCTGGTTCTGGTGCTGCTGCTGCGCCTCTTCGGCAAGCGTGAGCTGGCCCAGCTGAACCCATTTGACCTGGTGGTGCTGCTCTCGCTTTCGAATACCGTGCAGAACGCGATCATCGGCGACGACAACTCGGTGACCGGCGGGCTGATCGGCGCCTTCAGCCTGCTGGCGATCAACTGGCTGGTGGTGCGCGTGCTCTTCCGCTCGCGCAGGCTGACCCGGGTGATCGAGGGCCGCGCGACGGTGCTGGTGCGCGACGGCCAGATCGACAAGAAGGCATTGGAGCGCGAGTCGCTGAGCCGCGAGGAGCTGCTCTCGGTCATTCACCGCCAAGGCTTTGAGGACTTCGACCAGGTGCGCCGCTGCGAGCTAGAGCCGAATGGCACTTTTTACGTGGAGGCCTTCGACCCGAGTGCCGCGGACAAGCGCCACGCCGAGCTGTTGGAGCGGATCGACGCGCTCAGCCGCGAGGTGGCCGCACTGCGGGTGAGTTAGAAAAACCAATTCGGAGATGAAAATGGACTCTGCATTTACCAGAATTGATCCAGAACTGTTGCCGATCCTGGACGAGCTGCGCCGCCGCGAGCCGATCTTTCACACGCAGGAGTTTGGCTCGACGACGGCTGAGTTCGAGCGCTCCACCGCGCCGGATTACTGGGAGGTGGGCGCGTCGGGACGGCGCATGAGCCGGGAGTTCATTCTGGCGTGGGCCGAAGATTCTCCGGAGCATTTTGTCGATGCCGCAGCGGTTGACTGGCAGACGACGGAGTTTGGCCTGCGCCGCCTTGGACCCGACACGTACCTGCTGACCTACACGCTCGATCAGGCCGGACGACGCACTCGCCGCGCGACGATCTGGGAAAACTCAGTCGATGGCTGGCGCATTCTTTACCATCAGGGCACCATCATCTCGGCAGAAGAGGACGAACACTTGCCGGCATAAATACTATTCACAGATGCGTACCTTCTCGGCATGGCGATGAAAAAGGATCTGATCCTCTTCACATTCGCCAGGGGCATAGGCCATCTTGCCAGCGGTTTTTACTCTCCGGTGGGCAGGACTTCTTCAATCCCAGTCCAGGGTTCGCCTTGAAGCACGAGGTACTTCAGGTAAAGTTCGGAGCCTGTGCGATCTGCCGAAGCGAGCAGGCTGCGGGCAGCTGCCTGAACGCGTTCATTGGTCAGTGTGGCGTAGTCAAAGTTCTCCTCGATCATTCCGTTGGAATGGGGGATATTGAGCAAGTCAAGAAAGCTGACAATCACGGCACGATGCTCGTGGAGAAGATACCTCTTCAGCAGGTCATCCACGATCGGGTCGGGTAGGGCCAGGGTTGCCGCCGTCCAGTTGACCAGCCGCTCCATCGAGCTTTTGCGGACAAAGACCTCGCGCAGGTTTTTTGCTTTTGCGAGGGAGGCAATGACGATCTGTTTCTCAATGCCCTTGGCCTCAGCCCAAAAAATCTGGCTGATGGCGATTCGGATCTCATTGGGTAATTGTCGCCAAACACGACTTGCGGAAACGGTCATCAGCGGTCTTCTCCTACGTCAAATCTGAAGCATCAGCTTTGATGATAACGGTTGCAGAAAAAGTTTGTGCGGACAGGTGTGGAATTCGGTAAGCCTTGATCTCGCCGGGTGCCCTACTCCCCGGTCTCAAAGTCGAGACCGGGGCCACCCGCCGTGGAGGATCAGAACAAATTTAGAATCCAGATTGGGGAACGGTCCTTTGGGCGTGAGCCAGATCTCCAATTTCATGGAAAGAGTCCTACATCGGTGGTCGACCTCGCGAACTCCAAAGAGTTGAGAGAGCTTGTTAAGTTCGCAGTTGAGACTGCGATAAGCGCAATCAAGAAATGAACCTGTGAAAATGGAAATGGGCTCAGGTATCGTGATCTTTTGTACTAACCAGCGAGAGCATAATCGCCAAAGCGCTCTTCGACGAGATGTGACAAAAAAGGCGAAAAACAAGATGCTTCGCTTCTATTGCGAAAACATCCCTCAGGGGCTAAAGCCCGTGTATTTTTGTGGCTTTTTGCGGCACGGCTGAAGCCGTGCCCTGTTACAAAACTGACCAGCAAGCGTTGGCTGCCTTGATGGCAAATCATTCCCACTCGATGGTTCCCGGCGGCTTGCTGGTGATGTCGTAGACGACGCGGTTGATGCCGCGGACTTCGTTGACGATGCGGCTACTGATGCGCTTGAGCACGTCGTAGGGCAGGGGGGTCCAGTCGGCGGTCATGCCGTCTTCTGAATGCACGGCGCGGACGGCGCAGGTGTAGGCGTAGGTGCGCTGGTCGCCCATGACGCCGACGCTCATGACGGGGAGCAGCACGGCAAAGCTCTGCCAGATTTTGTTGTAAAGCCCGGCGGCTTTGATCTCGGCGACAACGATTTCGTCGGCCTCTTGCAGCAGAGCGACGCGCTCCGGCGTGACTTCGCCCAGGATGCGCACGGCCAGGCCGGGTCCTGGGAAGGGCTGGCGGCCCAGAACATCGTCCGGCATCTGGAGGTCGCGGCCGATGCGGCGGACTTCGTCTTTGAAGAGGTCGCGCAGCGGCTCAATTAGTTTCAACTTCATGCCCAGCGGCAAGCCGCCGACGTTGTGGTGGCTCTTAATGGTCTGGCTGGGGCCTTTGACGCTGCTGGACTCGATCACATCCGGGTAGAGCGTACCTTGGACGAGCCAGTCCACACCGCCCGATTCCTTGGCGATGCGCGTGGCCTCATCGTCGAAGACAGCAATAAACTCCGCGCCGATGATTTTTCTCTTCTTTTCCGGCTCAGTGACTCCGGCCAGCTTGCTCAGAAAGCGCTCGCTGGCGTCCACGGCGACGATCTTCAAGCCGAGTTTGTCGCGCAGATTCTTTTGAACGCTCTGGAACTCGTTCTTGCGCAGCACGCCGTTGTTGACGAAGATGCAGGTGAGCTGGCTGCCGATGGCGCGATGGACGAGCACCGCGGCGACCGAGGAATCCACGCCGCCGGAGAGGCCGCAGATGACGTGGCCGCTGCCGACTTTGGCGCGGATGGCGGCGACGGTTGACTCGATGAAGTGCGCCGGGGTCCAATCGCCGCGCGCGCCGCAGATGGAGAAGACGAAGTTCTTGATCAGTTGCGCGCCGAGCGGCGTGTGGTGGACCTCGGGATGGAATTGCACGGCCCAGATGCGGCGCTCGGCGGACTCAAAGGCCGCGAGAGCGTTGGCCGAGACCGCGGTGCGATGAAAGCCCGAGGGCAGCTTGGCGGCCTCGTCGCCGTGGCTCATCCAGACGGCGAGGGTCGCGGGTAGCCCGGCGAACAACTGCGAAGCTGCGTCTTCGATGGTCACTTCGGCGTGGCCATACTCGCGGCGGGGCGCATTGAGCACCTGGCCACCAAGATGATGCACGATGAAGTGCAGTCCGTAGCAGATGCCGAGAATCGGCACGCCCAGCTCGAGCAGCTTGGGGTCGGCGGCCGGCGCGTCGGCGTCGTAGACCGAGGAAGGCCCGCCGCTCAAGATCACGCCCAGCGGCTGAAGCGCCTGGATCTCGGCGAGAGCCACCGTGCAGGGCAGCACGACAGAAAAGACGTTGTGTTCGCGGATGCGCCGCGCAATCAGTTGCGTATACTGCGAACCGAAATCGAGGATGACGATTGTCTGGGTAGCCACATATCCAGTGTGGCAGGGCGCGGGGCGGAATGTAAAGACGGCACCTGGAACACCAACGCACACAGATCGCTTACGCCCTTCCATTTTTTTGGCCCATTACGGCACGACTGAAGTCATTCCCTGATACAAAGCTACGAAAAGCAACCGCAGGTCCTTCGACTCGCTACGCTCGCTCAGGATGACAGAGCATTATGATTGTTTGAGGTTTCTTACTCTAGTGCCGTGACCGTATGAATAGGTAATCACCGGAATGTAGCGCCGACCTCCCGGTCGGATGTAACGCGGACGTCCCCGTCCGCGTTTGTCCATGATTAATGACCAATTCATGCGGTCCAAACACTAGGTGCAAATATACCGACGCGCCGTGAGTGGGGTACCCAGATTTCTTTGAGCCCTAAAAAAGCGTGGACCCGGAGGTCCACGCTACAGCCGGCCGGGAGGCCGGCGCTACAGGTTTAGGCCTTGGTTGGCACGGCAGCGGCTAGCCGCTCCTTGAGGAGTTCGTGGGCGCGGGTGAGGAACTCTTCCTGCGGGAGCTTGCCGGAGTCGACTTCGGCGAGGAGGGCGCGCTGGGCGGCGTACTCTTTGTTGACGATGCCCGCCTTGGATTGCAGCATCCGCCATGCCTTGCGGCGCTCGGTGCAGAACATGACCAACTGACGCGAGAGCGCGTAGTGGGTTGCCTTGCCGGCTTCGTCGTGGACCGTGATAGTGACGCCGAAGTCGGGGATGAAGGCGCGGTGGGCGGGGTTGAGGTAGTGGCGATAGACGATATCCTGCTGCGTAACCCGCACCAGCATATTGTCCAAAGGTATTAGCGCGGAAGCGCCCTCGGGCTTGAGTTTCTTGAGGTGATTGCGGAAGCGGGCTTCGGTGGTGCACCAGTGGGCGACGGTGTAGCGGCGCAGCTCGCCGGTCGTCTTGTCCTTCGTCTCATACCAGTCGAGATCGATGCTGGGGTTGCCCTTGATGTCGAGCGTCTCCTGATAGGTTTCGCCAAGGCGGGGGTTGAAGACAAACTCCGGCACGCCGCGGGAGTCGCGGACGCGCTGGGCCTGGATGAGGGCCATGTCGTCGGCGACGCCGTGCTCGGGCTGGCAGGTGGTGAAGGCCTGAATGAAGAGCGTGCCGCGATACTCCAGGCCGTCCAAAATGGCGCGGTAGAGCTTGGGCGCGTTGGCCATGGAAATTTGCGCCACGAAGGGCGAGCCGTGGCCGGCGAGGAAGGTCTCGGCGACGGTCTTCTTCTCGGTGCTTTTGCCCTGCGTGGCCGCGCCGAAGACGTTCATGTCGTTGCCGCCGAGCATGGGGGTCGAGTCGCTGTTCTGGCCGCCGGTGTTGGAGTAGACCTGAGTGTCGAGCATCAGAACCTTGACATTGGGGCGGTTCTGCAGCATGACCTTGGACATATTCTGATAGCCGATGTCGCCCATGCCGCCGTCGCCGCCGACGGCCCAGACCTTGGGCAGTTCCTTGATTTCGTCGTCGGTCATCAGCGCGTCGGTGAAGTGCGAGAGGTGGTAATACTCCTGGGCATCGATGACATTCTCGTCGCGTGTGAGCAGGATGTCGGCGAGGCGCTCGGGGATGACGGAGCGGCGGGCATGATCGACGATGAAGCTCTCGCCCATCAGCCAGCCGACGGTAACACCGTCCTGGAAGAGCGAGTTCATCCAAGGGTAGGGGTGAGGATTGTTGGGCGCGGTCGAGCCGTAGACGGTGTTGCAGCCGGTGTGGGCGGACATGGCCATGACGGACATTCCGTTGGCGAGGCGGCCATCGACGGCTTGCAGATTTTTGTGATTGAAGGCCTCGGTGAGCAGGACGGCGGCAATCGCCTCGACCAACTGGCCGTCGCTGATGGGTCCATTCTTGGCTTCATAATCGGCAATGCGCGAGCGGGTGTCGGCTTCGTCTTCGCCGCCGAGGCCGAGGACGAGATGAGCAATGGCCTGGCGCAGAAGCGCGTATTCGGATTGACTGCGGGACTTGAGGACAGCCAGGCGGGCGACGCCGCGCTTTTCGAGATCGCCAGCCTTCGCCAGGAAGCGATCGCTCTTGGCATGGAAGACGGGGCGCATATAGGCCTCAGTGACGGCGGCGATGGAGCGCAGCACGCTCTTTTCGCCGCAGCCGGCGCAGGCGCCGTCGCCCGAGACCAGCGCGTCATAGGTGGAGCGCACCATCAACATATTGCGCAGCGTGGCGGTCTTGGAGTCGGCCGGGTTGGCGGCGCTGTAGAGGCCGAGGAACTTCTGCGAGGTGTCCGGCAGTAGATCGAGGAAGTTGGTGCCGGTGGTGTGTTCGGCATTCATTCCTTCGGTTTCGGCAACCATTTTGAGGGCGTTGTGATCGCCGCAGGCAGTGACACAGGCGGCGCAGCCCTTGCAGAGATCGCTGACAAAGATGGAGAAGATGCCGCCGGAGCCGGGAGCTTTGCGCTCGGGCGAGGAGAAGATCGCCGTGACCTTCTGGTAAGCCATGGGGACTTTTTCGATGATGGAGTAGAACTGCTCTTTGGCTAAGAAGGAGAGGCCGTCGATGCCGTCCGTAACTTCGCGCAGAATCATTGGCAGCGGGGCTCCGGTTTTGATGTCGGCAAGCATGCGCTGGCGCGCGAGGCGCTCGATCTCCGGCAGCGCGGTGAGCAGCTTGACGCGGTCGTCGGGGCTGGCGACGTAGTGGGAGACGGCAGTGCGCAGCAGCGTGGCCAGATCCTGCGCGGTGTTGGGTAGCGCGGTATCGGGGCAGACGGAGATGCACTCCATGCACTGGGTGCAGTTCTCGGCGATGAACAGAGGCGTCTCGCGGCGGGCGACATACTTGGAGGCGGTGTCACCGGTGGCGGCTGCGATCAAGCCCATCGCGGCCAGCGGCGTGGAGGGCTGGTTATAACCGAAGTGGGCGCGGAACTCGGCGTCAAAGCCGGCGACGGAAGCCAGCGGCGTGCGCGCGGCCTGTCCGGCGGGCATGGCATGAGAGCGGCAGCCGGAGCCTTCGCCGACAGGAACAGTCTCCAGAATCGGCAGCAGCGCATGGCCGCGCAGACTGGAGTGGTCGGCGGCGGCGAGCTCACCAATCTCAATCTCAGTGACCTGCTGGAAGCCTTGCAGCATGACCTCCATGTTGGATTGGACGACGGCCTCGCCCAACTTGCCGAACTTCTTGACGTACTGCTTTTCGACCACCTCGTGGTATTGGTCCTGAGTGATGCCGAACTCACCGAGCAGCGTGCTGACGCGGAAGAATGCGCCGAGGAAGGCGTTGCCCTGCATACGGAGCTGAAGATCGGCGCGGTCGGTGGCTTTTTTGGCGATCTCAAAGCCGGGCAGCGTGAAGACGCGAATCTTCTTCTCGATGATCTGCTTGCGCGCCCAGATGGGCAATTGCCCCCATGCCTGCACGCCCTGCTGATCGGACTCCCAGACGAGCGAGCCGCCCTCGGCCATGCCGTCCAGAGGATTGGTGTGAGTGAAGGCCTTGGGGTCGCAGCAGAGAACAACGGTTACATGGCGCAGATCGCAGTTGACGCGGATACGATCCTTGGCGGCGACCATAAAATACGAAGTTGGCGCGCCCTTCTTCTCCGAACCATACTTTGGATTGGCGCTGACGTGGATGACTTCCTTGGGGTTGCCGAGCGCGTCGCGCTCGCCGTCGCGCTCGTAGATCAGATCGTTCAGGTCGCCGAGGATGGCGCCGAGGTTCTTGCCGGTGGTGATGGCACCCCAGCCGCCGATGGAGTGGAAGCGAACGGCGACCGCGCCCTCGGGCAGCAGTGAGGGCGTCTCGTTGCCGAGAACCGCATAAGGGTGATCGATGCCGAGGACAAAGAAGGAGACGCCGTCGGCAGCCGTCTTGCCATCCTTGCGGGCGCGGCCCGCGGCGGCGAACTCATAGGCTCCAAGAACGTGCTCGGGGCGGAAGTCGCGCGAGCCGAGGCCGTAGCTCGCGCCGAAGAAGCGAGGCACCTCTGCGAGCGTGACGGCGGGCAGGCCAACGGTTGATTGAACGGCCTTCGAAAACGCAGTGCGAATGTCGCGGCCGAGGGGATTGTCGCCGGCCAATGGCTCGTCGGTCCGTTCGAGAATGATGACATTCTTCTTGCCCTTGAGAGCGGCGACGATGGCGGCCTCGGGGAAAGGGCGAATCACATTGACGTGAATGGAGCCGACGCTGGCCCCGCGCGTCTGACGCAGGTAATCGACGGCGGCTTCGATATTCTCAGCGGCCGAGCCGAGGGAGACGAAGACCGTCTCGGCATCGTCTGTCTTGTATTTGCTGATAAGGCCATAGCTGCGGCCAGTGAGTTCAGCAAATTGTTTGTAGGCTTCTTCGAGGAAATCCAGGATCGGCTCGGCGAAGTTGTTGCGGCGCGCGATGACGCCGTTCATGTAATGCTCCTGATTTTGCACGGGACCGAGCAGGACGGGATTGGTCAGGTCCATCATCCTGGGCACGCGGCGGCGGGTGGGGCCGAAGAGCGAGCGCTGCGCCTCGGTGGGGCAATCGATGATGTCGTCGGGTGCGCCCAGATACTCGCGAATCAGGCCGGATTCGTGCTTGTAGAAGGTGCGTTCCAGATGCGAGGTCAGGAAGCCGTCCATGATGTTCATGCCCGGCGTGAGCGACAGCTCGGTGACGCGGCGCAGGATCAACGCCTGATCGGCTGCCTGCTGCGCGTCCTTGCCGAAGAGCATGATCCAGCCGGTGTCGAGCGCGCCATAGATGTCGTCGTGTCCGCAATGAACATTGAGAGCGTGTTTGGTCAGCGCGCGTGCGCCCACTTCAAGAACCATGGTGGAGGCTTTGCCGGGCGCGTGATAGTACTGCTCAACGCCGTAGACGACGCCCTGACCGCTGGTGAAGTTGACCACGCGCTTGCCGCAGACCGAGTGAGCGATGGCTCCGCCCTGGGCCGCGTGCTCGCCTTCGGTCTCGATGGCGATGGTGTTCTGCCCAAAGGCGTTCAGATGGCCTTCGGCATACGCCTGCTGAAAGAGTTCGCCGCCCTCGGTCGATGGCGTGATGGGATAAAAGACGCCAGCGTCGCAGATGCGCGTCTCCGTGTGATACGAGACCAACTGATTACCGTTTGCGGTAATGCGAATGCCGGGAAAGCGAGCAGCAGACGTCATGAATTCCTCTCTTCTTCTCTCATGCCTGATTAGATTCGCGCAAGGCGCCTGAAGGTTCTTGATTCGAGAGAGTACGCTCCCGTCGAATCCGCGCCGCGATTCGTTGCGATCATTTGCCGGACTGGCGTTGCAGCAATCCAGTCCAACTGCCTGTGCAAGTGCCTCGGCCGACTTGGAGACGAAGACGCCCAAGGGGGAGCGTTCCTCGAATACGGCCTACCTACAAGTATGCGCCCTCTGGTGGGGGATTGCGTATCGCACAATGGGACGTTCTCTCCTATCGCTGGACCAAAGCCACCAGGCTTTCCACGCTGCGCTCGCGCATCTTCTGATAAAGTCCGCAAACGGCATGGGTCTTGAAGTGCTCCGATTCGCGGTGCGCGGCCTGCGCCTGCGCGTCCCGATATTGCTCATAGATCAGCACTGTGTCGGGATCGTCTTCAAGATGGTGGGGGATGTAGCTGACGCAGCCCGGCTCCTGGCGCGAGGCCGCGGTGAGCACGCGCAGCGTCTCGGCAACATCGTCGCGATCCTCCGGGGCAAACTTCAGCCGCACGATAAAACTGATCATAGTGAGATTGTATCGCGAAGCACGCGCCACGGGCTGGATGGGCGGCTTCGTTAGATCGGAAGGGGATTCGTTTTGGGAGGAAGTGGAGTAAAGGCGAGAATGGGATTCCCTATTGCCTGCTTTTATGGCTCCCACGGATTCACCAGCGACGGCGCAATCTCCTCAAAGTGCTTCGCGTTGCGGGTGGCGAGTTTTGCGTGCGCGGCGAGCACGATTCCGGCGATGATGGTGTCGCGCAGCTCCCCGGGACGGCCTCTTCTTTGTCTCTCCGCAGCCAATTCCGCCGAACGCCGTGCCGCGGTCTCGTCGTAGCCCACGATGCGCTGTTCGATAACCTCAGCGAACCAACGCTCGAAAGATGCCATGAAAGCTGTCCGCCGCTTCCCCGCCGGCATCGTTTCCATGCCGAATCGAATCTCGAAAACAGTCACGGAAGTTGTCCAGATCGAAGCCCGCGGCTGTTGGTCAAGCCAACGCAAAACACGCCCCTCCGGCTTGGTGCGCATGAACTCCGAAACCACGTTTGTGTCGAGGATAATCATTCGTCAAAACTGATTGGCTGAAGAGGATAGCCGCGCCATTCACGAATCTCTTCTTCCTCTTCCAAGCCAATTCCCTGCCCGCTGAAAAGTGCGGCAGAAGCCGTGCCAAAACCAACCGGCTGCGCCTTGTCTTCCCGCAGCGCGTTGCGGAAAATCTCCCGCGCCTCGGCTTCCATGCTGTGGCCGTGGCGCTTGGCGCGGCGCTGCAAGCGGGTCTTGAGACTGTCTTCGAGATTGCGAACCAAAAGCTGCGCCATTTCTGCCTCCACAAAACCCGGATGCTATCATGATAGCAAATTGAGTTGCAATCGGCAAACGACGAGCGTCTCACGCGCAAAAAAGAGTTACGCGTGAATGCGGTCGAGGGCGGCGGCGAACTCCGGCAGCAGCATCGTCTGGTCGCGGTCGGGGCCGGTGGAGACCATGCCGATCTTGGCGCCGCTCTCGCGCTCCTGGAAGCGCAGATACTCCTGCGCGGCAGGGGGCAGCTTGTCAAAGTCGGTGATGCCTTCAGTCGAGCTGCGCCATCCCTTGAGGGTGGTGTAGACCGGCTTGATGCGCTCGAGACCGAAGACGTCGGCGGGAATTTCGTCCGTGACCTTGCCATCGATCTCGTAGCCGATGCAGACGGGAATCTCCTCGAGTTCGTCCAGGACATCCATCTTGGTGATGACCAGCCACTCGGCGCCGTTGACCTGATTGGAGTAGCGCAGCAGGGGAATGTCGAGCCAGCCGCAGCGGCGAGGACGGCCGGTGACTGCTCCATACTCGTTGCCGCGGGCGCGCAAGTGGTCGCCGATTGCTTCATGAATCTCGGTCGGGAAGGGACCCTCGCCCACGCGGGTGACATAAGCCTTGGTGACGCTGATGACGGTGCCGATGGCCGTAGGGCCAACGCCGGTTCCAGTGGCGGCGCCACCGGCCGTGGCCGATGAGGAGGTGACGAAGGGATAGGTTCCGTGGTCGATGTCGAGCATGGTTCCCTGCGCGCCTTCGAACATCACGCTGCCGCCCTGGGCGATGATCTTGTGGAGCAGGCGGCCGGTGTCGGTGACAAAGGGACGAACCTGGTCGGCTGCGGCTGCATACTCGTCGTAGATCTTTGCGGGATCGAGCGGCGCGGCGCCGAACAGAGCGCGGACGATCGAGTTCTTCTCCGCGCAGGCGGCCTCGATGTGGCTCTTGAGCAGTTCGGGGCGGAGCAGATCGACGATGCGCAGTCCGCTGCGCGACATCTTGTCTTCGTAAGCAGGGCCGATGCCGCGGCTGGTGGTGCCGATCTTCTGGCGTCCGGGCGCGCTCTCGGCGGCCAGCTCGATCATGCGGTGATAGGGCAGGATCACCTGGGCGCGGTTGGAGACGGAGAGCTGGCTGTCGACGCCGACGCCGAGCGAGCGCAGCTTGGCGACTTCCTTGAGGAAGGCGATGGGATCGAGAACGACGCCGTTGCCGATGACGCCACGGCAACCCGGACGCAAGACTCCGCAGGGAATCAACTGCAGGACAAACTTCTGATCGCCGTGGATGACGGTATGGCCGGCGTTGTGTCCGCCGGCGTAACGGGCTACGGCGGCAAAGCGCTCGCTGAGCACGTCCACAATCTTACCCTTGCCTTCGTCGCCCCATTGAGCGCCCAGCACTACCGCGGTCTTCGCACGCATCTGTCCTGAATCCTAAACACTTTCTTTGAAGAGAAATTGAACCGTCAAGAAGGGCCGATCCCGCCGACACAAACACTGACCGCACGCCAAGGCGCGCACCGCGGGAAGCCACACTCTTGATGATAAACCCTGGGCGCATCTTCAGCGAGAGAGTGCTGAACGGCAGCATTACAGAAATCAAATAATCAAACTAACCTGTTCATTATAAATAGATAATAGTTCCCAGAAATCCGGTTGCCGCAGAAGTTATTCCATCGTTTGCAGCGTTGAGAACTTTAGACCACTCCGATAAATGAGGATTCTCTCGGTGCACTTCTGGAGATGGAAGGGGTTGGCGAGTCTGCTGGACAAGGCGCTCACCCGCACACTTCCATTGCCTGAACCGATGCAGGGATTCAGTCGCCACGGCCATTGTCCAGATCAGGCACGTAAGATTCGTTTGCCTTAGAAATTACTGCGCCGACCGGAGACCAGGTTGATGACCAGAACGATCAGCGCAACCACCAGCAGAAGGTGAATCAGTCCGCCGGCGATGTGGAAGCTGAAGCCTAACAACCACAGGACGAGAATGATGACAAAGATTGTCCAAAGCATGGTTTCTCCTTTTTGTGTTGCGGGCGCATGAGAAGCGAAAAAGCTCCCGCGCGCCCGCAAAGATTGCTGGTTGATGGTTACTTGGAGGCGATGGCCTGAGCCTTGGCGTTCCTGACGGCATCGAGGAAGGATCCAGCCGCGGCCGGCACGGCAACTTCACCGCGCAGAATGCGGCGCGTGGAGACGTCGTGGCCGTAAATGGCTTCAGTGGAATCATCGTCGCGGCGAATGGCGGCGCCGGTCAGCGTAAGTCCGGCAAAGGCTCCCTTGGCGCGCGAGTAAGTGAGGACCTCGGTATTCAGCTTCCAGTCGGAATCGGCGGAGGCGTGGCGGCCAACCGGACCGGCGGCCGCTGAGGCATCGCCGCCCAGCTCAAAGTTGCTGTTGATCAGGTGCTGCATTCCGCGTTCGTCCTGGATAATCATGACCAGATCGACGCCTTCCACACCGATCTGCAATCCCCAGCTTCCGCCGGTGATGGTGAAGAACGCAGGCGCGCTCCAGCCCTCTGCCGTGCGGCAGGTGGCCACGCCGCGGCCATTTTCCGCGCCGAAGATAAAGCCGCCCTTGAGCATATGGGGCACAACGGCAATGCACTTTGCGTGTTCCAGAACTTCTTCCGGAATGCCGCGATCCGGCGCCGCCATGATCTCGCGCAGCACCGCGCCGGCGTGATCCAGACGGTCAACTGTTGCTTCGGTTCCGCTTCCCGCCCAGCAAACACTTGTCATGCTGAGTACTGCCGCAATGGTTAAAAGCTTCTTCATGCATCTCACCTTTTCTACCCATGCGCAGCGTCACTTTCTTTCCGCGCACTGAGGCGCAATAGGCACCTTCCACAGTAGAGGCGAAAGAGGCTATCGTCTGAGCTAGATCGCTCAGGAGGATAAAGCTGGTTGAATGCCGTTTGCGAACGCGCAGCAGGCGAGTCGGCGCGCAGTGAGCGAAATTGACCAGACTGGTGGATTCCGTTTCGAGCTATAATGAAGGCAGGTGTCGGTGTGGACAAGCGCTGCTGCGGTTGGGTATGCTTCAACCTTGCAATTGACCACCCGGTAATTCGTGGTCCTGATGTTTGCCGATGAATCCGCTTTCATCGGCGCGACTGCTTCATTCAGCAGAGCTTTCAGTTGCGCATCCTATTCGCAATTCACATTTGATAGCCGTTGCCGAATTGAGACGCCGCCATGATTCAAATCTCCCCTCTTCCCTTCGATACTGCTGCATTCCTGGCCAACACGGGTCTTGGCCGAAAGATCGTTCAACTGGCGCCTCATGATTCCTTCTACAATCAAGGAGATATCGCCGACTCTGTTTATTATCTGCAACAAGGCCGCGCAAAAGTTACCGTAGTCTCGGCCAGCGGAAAAGAAGCGACCATCACGCTGATCAACGCGGGCGAGTTTGTGGGTGAGGGCGCGCTGGCGTCGGTGCCGGGGATGCGCCTTTCCACGGCCACGGCAATCGTCGCCAGCACCGCTCTCAAGATCGGGCGGGATGAGATGGCCCGCGTGATGCACGCGGAGCCCGATTTCTCCGACTTCTTCATGAAGTTCCTGCTGATGCGCAGCATCCGCACGCAGGCCGATCTGGTCGATCAGCTCTTCAACTCCAGTGAAAAACGGCTGGCGCGAATTCTTCTGCTGATGGCGGAGTTTGGCCAGCCGGGAGAACCGGAGACCTTGATTCCACCTATCACGCAGGAGACGCTGGCGGAGATGATCGGCACCACGCGTTCGCGCGTGAGCTTCTTTATGAACCGCTTTCGGGAGATGGGCTTTATCGAATACAAGGACCGCATCCGCGTGCATAAATCCCTGCTGAATGTGATTCTGCACGATCAGATGCCGGGCGACAACGCGGAAAAGCCGGATCTAGAGAAACGGATCGGCAGTTACAACAAGCTCTCCGCGGCTTCCCAAGACGCATTGTCCTAAATAGAACAGACTCATAACTCCATCCTTGAAATACTGTCTCCAATTCTCCCAAGCAGACAATTGGAGGAAACAGAGATGCAGAGTTCGCAGGCAACACTCCTCATCGCCGATGATGAGCCTTCCATTCGCCATTCACTTTCGCAGTCGCTCGCTGAGATGGGCTACAGAGTGCGAACGGCTTGCGATGGCTTCTCCGCATTGCACGAGATTCGCAATGAAGTCCCCGATTTCCTTCTATCCGATCTCAATATGCCCGGTATGACCGGCTTCGAGTTGCTGGCAGTGGTGCGCCGCCGATTTTCAGCGATACGGACGATTGCCATGAGCGGCTCGTTCTCCGGCGATGAAGTTCCTTCCGGCGTGGCCGCGGATGCATTTTTTCAAAAAGGGAGCAGCATTCTGGCGCTGCTGCGGATCATGGAAAACCTGCCGCAAACGATGCGCCCATCCTATCCGTCCTCATGCCCCGAAGCGCCTGTCTGGATTCATCGCAACAGTTACGACTTGTCGCCGGATGAGCAAGTCATCATCTCCTGCCCGGAGTGTCTGCGTACCTTTCCCCAGATTCTGGGCTCGAGCTACCTGCGGCGCAAGACGGACTGCATCTATTGCAAGAGCGCGATTTATTACGCAATCGTTCCTCATGCAAGCCAGATGCCTTTACAGGCTTTTAAGCGAAGGGTTGAGCCGGCAATGCCTTATCTGTTGAGCGTATCCGATTAAGGCAACTGCAATCGGCAAGAGAAAGAATGAATCATGCGCGTCATCGAGGAACAGAATCTACTGCTGCGCGAGAAGGCAAAGCTTCCCGCCAGCCTGAGAATTTCCACCGACGCATTTCGCGAGGGATGGAAGTTTGCGATCAATGTGAATGCGCTTCAGTTGGAGAAAAAGATCTCCGATCTGGAGTGGAGCTTCATCAAGATTGCGAGCGATGTGCAGGCAAGCGGCGTGGGTGAAACATCGCAGGAAGCCATCGCCAGCGCGCTCAGGCTGGCTCTGCTTCGCATGGATGCGCAATTCAACGCGGTTGAAGTTGAGTACATTGAATGCTCCGAGTATCCGTGGTTCTTTATGGCCAGACTGCGCGTATGTCAGTATCGCATTCAGCAGGGCGCCGAGCCTGCTGGATTGGATCAATTAGCACCTCATTCAATTGCCTCCGGGAGGCGGAGATTGCCGCCGGACGCGAAGGCGTTGTATCCGGATTTCGGCAGCAGAATGCCTTTGATCAAACAACTGCTGACCTCTCCGAGGATGACGCAGACTGGCCCTCAATGAACTTTGTGCAGATGATGTTCATGCTGTGCCTCATTGCAGAGCCAATCCAAATCGCACAACGCATCCGTACATCTTTCAGATTTCCGCTCAGATTCTGCCTGCGGATTGCGGCAAAACTGTCCAAATTTCCGTTGAGCGAGCCATGGTCTCGATAGCTCAGAAGTAATCGCCTTGACCCTCTACTCTCATGATTGCCGGCGAGGATTGCAATCATCCGCAACCGCAAGGAGAGACGATGAACAAAGATCGAATGAAGGGCATCATTGACGAAGTGGCCGGAGCTGCCAAGCGCAGAACGGGTGAGTTGACAGACAATCCAAAACTTCAAGTTGAAGGCAGAGTTCAGCAAATCAAGGGCAAGGCCGAAGGCGCCTGGGGCAAGGCAAAAGAGGCGGCGAAGAATGCCGTGAACAACACCGAGGTGCGTCTTGATGCTCACGCAACAGTGGGCTTGAAGGATTCCTCCCTGGATGCCGGGCGGCGCAACTGCAAATAATGTGAACGCCAATAAAAAGGCCGACCGTCAATCCGGTCGGCCTTTTGTATTTCCCTTGCATCCACGACTGCACCAGCTTCCACCGCCAGCCAGGCGGCTTGGCTTCAGCCGCTTACTTGGCTGTCGTGACAACCGGCGCGGCGAGCTTCTTGCCGGCTGGGTTCTTCTTGTCCAGCAGGGTGAGCGAATCCGCCGCGTTGAACGGGAACTGGCGCAGGCTCTGTTCGCCGGTCGTGCTCAGCGTTACGTCCACGCGCCGGTTCTGCGCCCAGACGATCACGCCCAGCTGCTTCTGCACCCGCGTCCGCTCGGCTGCGGTCAGCTCGGGATTCTCCTCGATCAGCGCCTTCACCTCGGCCGCGCTCAGATTCTCGTCGCTGCCCAGGCCGCGGGTTTCGATGCTGGCCTCAGGGATGCCCGCCGCCACCAGGAACTGCTTGGTGCGCGCGACGCGCCGCTCGCTCAGAGCCTTGTTGAACTCCGGCTTGCCGCGCTGGTCCGCATGGCCGCTCAGGATCAGATGCGCCTCCGGCTTGAACTCCTGATAGTGCTTGAAGTCGGTCGCCAGCGCTGTCAGCGTCGCCTCCTGGCTGGCCACCAGGCCGCCGTCGGGCTTGGCCGCAGTGGGCAGGTTGGTGGGGAAGAAGATGCTGTGCAGCGCCAGGCGCTCTTCCAGCTTCTTGATCTCCGGCGAGGGCGCCGCCACCACCGGTTCGGTGATCGTCTCGGCGCCTGTGGCCGTCGCCGTCTGTCCCTTGTCGTCGGTGGCCGAGCAGGTGATCGTCACCGTGCCTGCCGCGACGCCGTTCGAGTTGAAGGTGGCCGTCGAGCCCGAGCCGCTGATGGCGCCCGCCGTCGCCGCGAAGCTATAGCTGAGCGGACGATTCTGCGGACTCACGGCCGAGGCCGTCACCGTGGCGCTCTGGCCCGCAACCAGGCTGGCCGGCGCAACCGCGCAGCGCACGCCCGTCGGCGGATCGAAGGGCTTGACGGTGAAGCTGGCCGTGGAGCTGGCCGCATCCCACGGCTTCAAGCCCTCTTTGCCCGCCTTGCCCTGCTTGACTTGACAGTTGACCGTGTAGCTGCCCGGAGCAAGATTCGCCGTCGCCACATTGGCCGTCGAGCCCGTGCCCGTCGCGCCCACCCCCGACCAGCTGTAGACCACGCTCTGCTTGGGGGTCAGCTGACCGGCCGTCGCGCTCACCTGGACCGGATCGCCGGCGAAGACCACCGCCGGAGAGGCCGCGCAAGTGAGCGTCACCGGCTCGGTCTGGGCCGCCTGCAGGTGATAGGTGACGCCGAAGGAGAGCCGCAGATCGTTCTGCACATTGGCCGCCGCGTTGGGCAGCTGGCTGCGCACATAGTCGGCCTCGATCAGGCGAATGCCCCAGTGCTTGTTCAGATAAAAATTCGCCCCGCCGCCGGCCAGCATGCCGAAGGAGGTGGCGCTGGTGGTCGGCGTCGGCAGCGCCGGATAAAGGCCGTCGAAGCCGTGCGTCACGCCGAACAAGCCCTGCCCGAAGAGGGTCAGGCGATGGTCGTCGCCGCCCTTCCAGGCCGTCCAGGTGTAGCGCGGCCCGGCCAGAAAGCTGAGCTTGTTCACGTCCACGCCGCCGTTGTCCACATTCGAGGCGTGCTCGCCGTCCAGGCTGGCCGCCACGCCCACGCCCTTCCAGAAGGTCACGGCCGCGTCCGCGCTGCCGCCCTTGAGCCAGAAGCAGCAGACGCTGGGCACCAGTTGCGAGCGCTCCAGGGTAAAGTTGACGGCCACGTCGGTCGAGACCGGCGCCGGCGGCTTCTGGTTCTGCTGGGCCCATGCGACGGCCCCAGCCAGCATGCTTGCGCTCACAAGGAGCACCCTTCCAACATTCGAAATGCGCATCATTCAGTTCTCCTTGTTACTCAACCGTCAACGTGACGGGGGATGTGTGCACCAGCGAACCAGAGGTTGCGGTGATGGTTACCGTGTGCGTGGCCTGCTGCTGGCCGAAGAAGCCGACCGACGAGCCGCAGCCGCTGACGCAGGCGATGGCCACGAGGCTCGCGCCCGCCATGAGCAGAATCACCAGCATCCGGCCCATGCCCTTGGCCGCCCTGCGCAGCCGCCCCGCAAAGGGAAGCAACAACAGCGCCAGCGCATACGGCGCCACGCCGGTTGCGGGATTGACGCCATCACCCGGCTGCCGTTCAGAGGTGGTGTTGTTCAACACCGTGTGAATCACCAGTGTAACCGACGTCGCGCACGAGTTGCCGCAGGCCGCGATGTCGGACGGCGTGTAGGTGTACGTGGCGCCCGTGGGCAGGCCGCTGATCGAGAGGTTGATCTGCGCCGGGTAGATCGTCGATGGATCGACAGGGCTCACAGTAAAAGTATAAGTGGCCGCATTGCCCGGTATCACCGTATCCGTGGAATTCGACACGCCGATGGAAAAATCGGCCACGAATTCGGTGACGCTGGTGCTTGCGGTGTTCAACACAGCAACGAAGTTCGAGTCTCCGCTATACGAAGCGGTGATCACATTCGAGCCGACAGTGAGCGGGTTGGCAATCGTGTTGATAGTGCAGGTGGCCAGGCCGCTAGCCAGCACCTGGCTCGCACAAGCCGTCAGTGCCGTGCCGTTGTCATAGAAGGCTGCCGTGCCGGTGGGAGTGTTGCCAACATTCGTCACCGCCGCGGTGAAGGTGACGGCATTATCGAGGAAGATTGGCGTGACTCCGTTGGTCAGGGTAACGGCGACTGCCGGCGTTCCCTGGTTCACGAGGAGCGAATATTGCTTGCTGACCGTGTAATGCACTCCCGATTGGTTCGTGTAAGTGGTGTCAGTGGCGACGACAGTTACGGACGCGGGTCCTGCCACGGCCGGAATGCCGGAAAGAACTCCGGCGCTGCTCAGGCTCAGGCCTGCGGGCAGTGTCGTGCCGCCTGCCACCGCATAGGTGTAGTTGCCGCTGCCGCCCGAGGCCGTAAAGCTCTGGCTGTAGGCGACGCCGACCGTACCGCTCGGCAGCGTCGTCGAGACGGGCGCGAGCACAAGGGTCTCGGTCATTGTGATGTCGCTGGAGGTGCCGGTAATATACGACCAATACTGATCGGTCGCGGTCACGGTAATATCCCAGTCGACGGTGTTCAGTGTCATGGCGTTGCTGTCGGCCTGGCCATTGGTGAAGGTCAGGCTGGTGGGCGAGATGGCGATGGGTTGGCTGTTGCCGTCGGTCACCGTCAGCTTGGCTACACCGTTGTAAGCGATGGTAGGATCGCCATTCGAATCCAGCGCGGTTACCGTGATCGTCGCCGCGGTGCCCAGAGTGATTGTGGTGGGCGAGATGCTTACGCTGAAGTGCGTCGCGGGCAAGGCGGAGGGCAAAGGCCCGCTGAGCATTCCCGCATTATTGAAGGCCGCTGTCTCGTTGGCGTTGCCATTGGCAGCACCACCTGCTCCCAGACCCGCGGTTGCCGCTGTGTGGCCACTGTCATTGAGGTAGCCGCTGTTGTAGATGGTTGCGCTTCCTGTGTTGATAAAGATCGAGGGGCCGTAGGCAGAACCGCCGCCGCCGCCATAGATGCCATCATCTGTTCCGCCGCCGTTACCGCCGCCGAAGCCGCCAATGTTGCTAACGCCGTTGGCGCTAGAGCTGCCACTTTCGCTGCCGCCGCCGCCGCCGCCGCCGAAGCCGCCGTTGCCGCCATCGGCTGCATAGATCAACAGGTTGGATGAGATATAGGCAGCAGCGCCGCCGCCGCCGCCGCCGAAGCCGCCATTGGCGCCATTTGAACTGTCCCCGGGCTGGTTGCCTCCGGGGTTGTCGCCATATTCAAATCCGCCGGCATCATTGGGTGGGGTGTCTTCGAAGGGCACTTGGTCGTCAACACCACCGCCGCCGCCACCACCAGCGCCACCATTGCCGCCATGAAAACTTGCACCGCCATTGCCGACGGCTAAAATGCCTCCACCACCGGCGCCGTTGTATCGAAGACTATCGGTATTTCCGCCGCTAAAGGCCATGCCACCACCGCCGCCGGATCCTCCTCCAATAAAGCTGTTGTCACCACTGCCGCCATTGCCGCCTACCACTTGGCAATTCAGGAAGTAAGTGTTCTGAGCACTCAAGGTGGCATTGCTTTGATTGACAAATACACCGGCTCCCAACCCTGCGCCGCCGCCGCCACCCAGCCAGGTGCCATAGCCGCCCGCGCCACCCTGGGCCAGCGCATTCTGGATTTGCAGATTGGCCAAGGTCACATTGGCGTCGTCGATGAAAAAAATCCGATACTGGCTCGCGCCGTCAATCGTCACAGCCCCGAACTCCCCGCCGTCAATGGTCAGATTCAAACCCGGAGCTGTGATCGGCGGCAACGGGTTGCTCAGCACGATGGGAGCGCAGGGGGTTGTCACCGAGCAAGAGGGAAATTTGATCGTCCATCTTCCGCCGGCGGCAATGGCCTGATTCAAGGCATAGCGCAGGTCCATATTGCCACTCCCGTCGATGGTGCCTGCGCCCAACCCTGGATTGCCGGAACCATCGACCGAGTTGGTGTCGGTGAAGATCGTCACCGTAGCGGTGCTCTGGGCCATGGCCGGCAGCGCGGTCAGCAACATCAGCGCGCAGATCATCAGCAGGCCCGGCAGGAATCCAGTTGAGAACCTGGTTAGGGTTGCGGCAGCCGAAGCACTGGGTCCTGGCTGGCGATTTACGGTTGACAACAACGCAATCTTACGCATCTGAAAACTCCTCATTGCAAAAATGTTCTGGAATTGACTACCGGGGCCGATTACAACCCTGCCGCTTTCCAAGCGAAATCGCCTATTGTTTGCGCGATTCTCGACTGAAATCATGGATACAACTTGGAGTCGGGAGGGTTTCCTGGTTACGACAGGATCGTAGCAGTGCAAGGACAATCTGTCTGTCGGGAAAACAGGGAATTCCTTGTAGGACAAACACTGACAAGGAAGGCACCAATTTTGGTGCAAGCTGCCTGTGGTTTCTTCTCTCGATCCGGCAGCCCTGCTACGCACACTCCGTCGCGGCCATGATTCTGTTCTCAAATGGCGAATTGAATCTTTGATCGGAAGAAAGAGCGGTATCGATTCTCTGCAACGAAATTGAGAAGCGGCTTCCGACTCCCGGCTCGCTGGCAACGCACAGTTGAGTGCCGTGGCATTCGGCTATCCACTTGGCAAGGGCCAGACCCAGGCCGGAGCCGGAAGCTGATCTTTCACCCAGGGGACGGACACGATAGAAGCGGTCGAAGATTCGCGCGGCATCTTCGGCTGCAATGCCGATGCCCGAATCGCGCACAGAGAGCAGAACGCGGCCTTCGGCAGCGCTTGCCGTTAAGGCGACAGAACCGCCGGGAGGCGTGTACTTGCTCGCGTTATCGAGCAGTATCGAGAGCAGGCGCAGGATGCCTTGCTCATCCGCCAACGCCACAAGATCCGGCTGCGGGCAATTGACAGTAAAGTCAAGCATGGCCTGATCCATCGTGTTTTTCCATCGTTCGGAGGTGAGCCGAAAGAGTTCCGCGATGCGCATGGGCTTGAGCGTAATGACCTCGGCGCCGCCATCGGCGCGCGCCAGCGATAAAAGATTCTCGATCAGATGAGTCATGCGCACGGTTTCACCGTGCAGACGGCCGAGAACGGCGTGGTATTCATCGGATGAACGCGGGCGAATGAGCGCGACTTCAATCTCGGTACGCAAGAGCGAAATGGGCGTGCGCAGCTCATGCGAGGCGTTGCCGGTGAAGCAGCGCACGCTGGCAAAGGCCTTGTCGATGCGCTCCAGCATCTGATTCAAGGTGCGCGAGAGATCGGAGATTTCATCCTTTGCGCCGGGCACGGGCAGGCGGATGTCCAGGTTGCTGTCGTTGATGCGGCGCGCCTCGCCGGCGATTGCGGCGATCGGATTGAGCGCTCTGCGGCTCATGAAGTAGCCGGCCAGCGAAGATGCAACCAGTCCGATGGCAATCAGAACAAAGATCTGGATGCGAAAGTTCGTGAGGACGGCCATCGTCTTGGTGAGGGTCAGGCCGGTTTGCACCGTGTAATGAACGCCATGAACTTCGATGACAGCAATCAATGCGCGAACCGAGATGGACTCGGCGGTATAAGTAAAGTACCGGCCGCCTTGCGGAGCCTGCCCCGGCAGCGCGAGCATTGGATAAGCGGAGGCAACGTGCGGCGAGCGATAGATCCAGTTGCCGTTTTCGTCGATCACCTGCAACCATTTGTTGCCGTGGCTGACGTTGTAGGCCGCGGTGATGGCCGCGCGCAATTGAGCAACCGGCTCGCCCTCGGGACGGCTCTCGATGAAGCGGCGCACGCTGCGCACGCGCTGCTGCAGCTCTTCGCTCTCCAGATCGTCAATGGCGCGATGCACCATCCAGAGCGCTGCGCAACCGATGGAAAACATCGTGACCGCAATGGCCAGCGAATACCAGAGCGTAAGCCGCACGCGGATGGGCAAAGCTCTCATCGCGTCTCCAGGCCGGCATAGCGGAAGCGCCGGAAGATATAACCGGAACCGCGCACGGTGACGATCAGCTTCTTGCCGTGCGGCGCGTCGATCTTGGAGCGCAGCGAGTTCATCAACACATCGAGAGCGGTTGCACCAACTTCATGCCCTTTGCCCCAGAGAAACTCCATCAACGTCTGCCGGGGCACGCATTGGTCCATGCTCTGAACCAGGCGTGTGAGCAGTTGATACTCCAGGCGCGACAGCTCGATCCCATCGCCCTGGCGCGAAACAGTGCGCCGGATCGGATCGATCACCAGGTCGCCGGCATGAACAATGTCTTCGGCAACTTCGCGCCGCCGCGTAATGGACTGCAAGCGCGCCACCAGTTCAGGAAACGAAAACGGCTTGGTCAGGTAGTCGTCCGCGCCCACGTCGAGACCGCGAATGATCTCGTCCTCGGTGTCGCGGGCGGTGAGCATGAGCACCGGCGTGCGGCAACCACCCGCGCGCAGGAGTTGCATCAGCGCATAACCGTTCATCTTCGGCAGACCTATATCCAGCACGATCGCGTCCAGCTCATGCGTCGTCGACCTCGTCAGGCCGCTCTCGCCATCGGAGGCCGTCATTACGGTAAAGCCGTATTCATAGAGCCCTCGACTCAGCAGCTCGAGCATTCGCGGCTCGTCTTCGACGATGAGGATGCGCATAGCGGTACCTATTTCAGCGTAAGCCGGGAAAAGACAAAAATCTCTGCCGCAGGTGCAAATTCACACGAGATTCATTTCGGCAGTGGTGCGCCGGTGCACAGCATTTGTCAAGAGGCCGGAGACGAAGCGCGCAAAAGGGGCGAAAAGGCGGCCTTTTTGCCCAAAAACGGCCACTTTGGGGCGGAAAAAAGGGCAAAATCAACGGTTTGATGTTACTTGTTAATTAACAGAAAGAAAAGTTATCCGATTGATACCAGATGCCTTACGCGAAAAACTTGGCAAAAATCAGCCGGAAATCCACAGGGGGGGGTGGGGGTAAGGCCGAAAAACAGGGAACAGGGACTGAGGGACTAAGGGACTGAGGGACTGAGGGAGGGCACGGCTGGATAAAGAGTTCATGCTTTGATTGTGCGCGCGGCGAGGGAAATGATCTGCAAAGAGGTGTGCCGGTTGAGGGATTTTGCAAGAGGCTCAACCTTAGTAATTATTCACCGCGTTGTTCACAAGGCTTTAACGGAGCCGCATAAGGTGAAGGCAAAGCAAACCAGAATGCGTCATTCGAAAGAACGCTTCTGGCGTTGCGAGGAGGCCTTATGAGACGCTTGCTCTTTTTATCAATTCTGTTGCTGGCCATGCCGCTAGCGGCCTTGGAGCCGGGCGGCAAGGGAACGCTGAGCGGACGCGTAACCGATACATCCGGCGCTGTGCTTCAAGGCGCGCAAATCCACATTCAACCCGGCATGGACACCTCCGTTTCCGGCATTCAGGGCGAGTTTTTCCTCTCCAACCTGACGCCCGGCTCCTACCAAGTGAGCATCGCGTTTGTGGGCTTTTCTCCATTCACCCAGTCGGTCACCATTACCGCAGGAGCGACAACCCGCCTGGATGTCGTGATGCAGGTTGCTTCATCGACACAGGAGATTCTTGTTACGGCGACCGATGTTCACGGAGACGCAGAATCGATCAATCGCATTGCGGCCTCGGAAAACATCCTCAACGTGCTGACGAACGATCAGATCATGAGCCTGCCCAATGCGGACGTTGCCGATGCTCTGGGCCGCCTGATGGGCGTAACGCTGGAACGCGACGAGGGTGAGGGCAAGTACGTGCAGATTCGCGGGACCGAGCCGCGCTTGAGCAATACCACCATCAACGGGGTGCTTGTGCCTTCGCCCGAATCGACGGTCAACCAGATCAAGCTCGACACCATTCCCGCCGACCTGGTGGAATCGGTGGAGATCAACAAAACGCTTTCCGCCAATCAGGATGGGGACGCGATCGGCGGCTCAGTCAACCTGGTAACCAAAACCGCCGGCGACCGGCCGACACTGACCGCATTTGCGGAGAGCGGTTACACGCCCATCATCGATGGCCGTCATGCCAGCCAGTACGGCATCACGGGCGGCAAGCGCTTCCTCGCCAACAAGAAGCTCGGCGTCCTGGGCAATCTCACTTACGATTACAACGGCCGCGGCATCGACGATATTGAGCCGACGCCCGATCCGGCTCAGCTCACCCCAATGTATGACGCCATCGACTTGCGCGAGTACCGCTACGACCGCAGCCGCTGGGGCGCGGCCACCGGCATCGACTACAAGCTGCCAAATGGCTCTCTACTTTATGCCAAGGTCTTCTATTCCGACTTCAAGGACTTCGGTGATAAGTGGACCTACACCTTGAACGAGGCTACTGACGACAATGGTCTCGGCATCTTTTCGCCCGACTGCACCCCTGGAGTGGATTGCGGCGACAAGCCAAAGTTCAAGACCTCAAGGCGCGCACCGGACTATGCCATCGGTTCTCTGGCGGTTGGAGGCAACCATATTTACACCAATTCCTGGTTCAAGTGGGAAGCGGCCGTCTCGCGCGCTCGCCAGTTCGCCGCCGCGGGCAATCCGGGAGCGACCTTCAAAGCCTCGAAGGCTCTGACGAACTTCGCTGAAGCCAACTGCTCCTACGATGCGGGCGCCAACCCCAGCCAGTACCGGCCACAGTGGAATCCGGCCTGCACCGCGGCTGATTCGCCCCTCTTCGATCCGACGCAGTGGAATATGACCGAGCTTGACCTTACCAGCGGCCAAACCGCGCAGATCAACCTGCAAGGCTCCGCCTCCTATGCCTTCAACTACCGGACCGGCGGCCACTTCTCCACTCTGGAATTTGGAGGCAAGATCCGCAACCAGCACAAGGGCCAGAATGCCTACTCGCCTGTTTATGACAACGAGGCGGACGGCATCCTGATGAGCCAATTTATCAGCCCGCTGACGAACAGCAACTTCTATGACAATAGCTACAAGATGGGGCCGCTTACCGATTGGAACAAGATTGTCAATTTCGCCAACGCCAATCCTGGCCAGATCGGAGCCCTGGATGTGGATGCAACCCACATCGGCTCGGATGCCAGCAACTTCAACCTCGAACAGAGGATCGCGGCCGGTTACGTGATGAACACAACGCAAATTGGCAAGCTGCATCTTCAGGCCGGTCTACGCTTCGAGCAGACCAACATCCAGACCACCGGATACCAGGTCATCACCAATCCGGACGGATCGTGGGGCGGCACCACAACGGTCAACGGAACCAAGTCTTATCTTGATGTGCTTCCCAGCGTGCAGGCCAAGTATTCGCTTGACCGGAACTCGGATATTCGCGCTTCGTACGGACGCGGAATCGCGCGGCCCGACCCGCAGGATCTCATCCCGTACATCACCCTCGATACCTCCGGTTCGGTTCCCAAGGAAGGGATCGGCAATCCCAACCTTGTTGCAGAACACGCCAATAACTTCGACCTGTTGTATGAAAAGTATCTGAATCCTCTTGGATTGATTCAGGCCGGCTTCTTTTACAAGTCGCTTACCGATCCGCTGGTTGTGAATCAGTCCTATGCGACATCCGGCCAATTCACCGGTTACCTTGTCACGCAGCCGAACAACGGCGGCAGCGCCTGGGTCTACGGAATCGAGCTCAACTATCAGCAGCGGCTCTCGTTCCTGCCGGGCGCGCTGGGAGGCCTGGGCTTCAACGGAAATTACACCTACAGCAACTCGCAGGCCACGGGCGTCGATCCACTGCGCACCGATAACCCGGCGCTGCTGCGGCAAACTCCGAACACCTGGAATTTAGCTCCGAGCTACGACCGGGGACGACTCTCAGTGCACATGGGGTTTGAGTACAACGGCGCCAGCATCTACTCGTACCAGTACGAGAATCTGAAGCTAAACCCGGATGGAAGCATCTCGGCGAACCCGCGGGTTGGCGGCGTCGCCGGCCCTGCCGGAGACAACTACTTGTATCCGCATCTTCAGGTGGATGCCCAGGCCAGCTACCGGCTTGCCAAGGGCTTCGAAGTCTATGCTCAAGGGCTAAACTTGAACAACGAAGTCTTCGGCTTCTACTACGGCAGCCCCCAGTACGTGGTGCAGCGCGAGTATTACAAGCCGACTTATGGCGGCGGACTCCGTTGGACGTTACACCGCGAAAAGTAGACGCAGAGAAACCAGGAAGTCACACGGCAAATATTCATGGGGAATACGCAATGGTTATTGCATATTCCCCATGCACAAGCTCTGCGCTGCATGAACAATTTCTTTACTGGAGAAAAGAATAAGATGATGAAAAATACGATTCTGCTGTGCCTGCTCGGCTGCTGCTTCTTCGCAAACGCACAGACCTCAACCCGCCTCGCGCCCAGCCGAGTCATCTCTCTTCCCGGCCTCAACACCAAGTTCGATCACTTGGCCATTGATGAAACCGGCAGCCGGCTGTTCGTTGCCGCAACGACGGTTCATGCGGTGGAAGTCATCGATCTCAAGACAGACAGGATTCAGCAGAACATCACCGGCCTGGGCAAGCCGCATGGGCTGGTGTGGGTTGCGGCAACCGGCAGCCTGTATGTGGCCGATGGCGCGCTGGGCGAACTGAGAGTTTACAAAGGAATTCCGCTGGCGCTTGCGGGAACAATCAAGCTCTCAGAAGACGCCGATGACATGGTTTATGACGAGGCGCTTCGTCTGTTGTTTGTGGGCCACGGAACGGGCGATGCCGCCGCTCCGGCTCGTATTGCCGTGATCGATACCCGGCGCTTTCACCTGCTTGCCAATCTCTCCCTAGCGACGCATCCCGAGGCGCTGGAGATCGACCCGGCAAGCCAGCGCATCTTTGTGAATGTCGCCGAGTCGAATGAGGTTGCTGTGATCGACGCAAAGACGAAGACAATCCGCGCGCACTGGAAGCTGACCAAGGCCGCGGACAATGTGCCCTTGGCCTTCGACGGAAAAGATCAACTGCTCTTTGTGGCCTGCCGCAAGCCGGGTATGTTGATTGCCCTGGATGCCGCGACGGGAAAAGAAGTGGCCTCTGCTACGGCGGCAAGCGGCGCCGACGACCTCTTCTACGACTCCTCGCTCAGCCGCGTGTATCTGATCAGCGGAACAGGCGAGGTGGATGCCTTTCAGGTGGATGGAGCGAAGAGCCTTCAGTCTTTGGGTGCGCTGCCAACCGCGGCCGGAGCCAAGACAGCGCTCTTTGTTCCCGCGCAAAATCTGCTCTATCTTGCAGTGCCCGGCGCGGTTGATAGTTCGTCGGAGATCAAAGTTTATGTAACCCTCAAGAACGGAAACTCTCAATGAAAAACCGCTGTCTCACAGTTCTATTGACAATATTTTTGTGCCTTGTCTCATGCGCAGGTTGCGCGCTGCAGGCGCAGATCACAGCGAAGACGCCTGATGAGGAACTGAAATTCGTTGTCATCGTCAGCCGCCACGGCGTGCGTTCGCCTACTGGAAAAACGGATCAGCTCAATCAGTACTCCCGCCAGCCGTGGCCTGAGTGGAGCGTTCCTCCCGGCTATCTGACTGCGCACGGCGCGCAACTGATGACGCTGGTCGGCGCATACGACCGCGAGTTGCTTGCCTCTGAGGGCTTGCTCGCGCCTGGCGGTTGCGAAGATGCACGGAGGATCACAATCGTCGCCGACTCCGACCAGCGCACGCGCGAGACGGGCAAGGCGCTGGCCGCGGGCCTTGCTCCAGGCTGTGCGCTCGCGGTCAAAGCACTTCCCGAGGGAAGGCCCGATCCGCTCTTTCATTCGTTGAGTGCGGGCGTTGTTCAGGCCGACAGGCTGCTGGCTACGGCCGCCATCTCCGGGCGCATCGGCGGCAATCCGCAGGGGCTGGTCGAGGCCTACCGCCCGCAGTTGAATGCGCTGGAGGAGGTAATAGCGGGATGCAGCCCGGCAGCGAGTTGCACAGACAGGCCCGCGCCGCTCTCGCTCTTCGATCTGCCCTCCTCGATCGCGCCAGGAACAGGCGATCATCTGGTCAATCTGCGCACGCCGCTCAGCCTTGCGTCTTCAATGACGGAAGATCTGCTGCTCGAATATGCCGAAGGAATGGATGCAGCCAAGGTCGGCTGGGGGCGCGTGGACCTTGCCAAGCTGCGCGAACTGCTCGAATTGCACGAGGCCGGCGAAGAGATCGAGCGGCGCACGCCAACCATCGCGCGCATTCAATCCTCCCACCTGCTTGCGCATATCCTCGACTCGATGCGTCAAAAAGTCGAAGCAAAGCCCGTCGCCGGCGCACTGACCAATCCCAGCGACCGGCTGCTGATCCTCGTCGGCCACGATACGAATCTGTCGAATATTGCCGGAGCGCTGGGCCTGGATTGGATCGAGGATGGCCGGCGCAACGACACGCCGCCCGGCGGAGCGCTGGTCTTTGAGCTGTGGAAGAAGCATGACGTGGACGAGTATTCCGTGCGCGTGTTTTATACGGCGCAGACGCTCGATCAGATGCGCAATGCCACGCCGCTCAGCCTGCAAACTCCTCCGCAGTGCGTGCCGGTCTTTATGCCGGCTTGCAGCCGGGCTGACTCATCCTGCCCTTGGAAGGCCTTTCAGCAGGCGGCGCACCTCCGCCCCAATCCAAACTCCGTACAATGATTCGGGATTGGTAAATTCGGGAGACCAGAGCGTCTGCGATATTGTTTGCCAAAAATAATTAGGACATTCTCATCTCGCTAGAGAAATTTTTCGTTGCGCCGATAGATCGCTTAGGTGCAACTCATGATTAGCCCACGCAAACTTGTCCTTCCTGCCGCCTTGGTTCTCCTCGCCGCGCCGCTCTGCCTCGCGCATGAGATCTTTCCGGTCGTCCATTACGAGCCCATCACGGTGCGCATCCTCAGCGGAGAGAGCGGACGGCCGCTCGCCTACTCGCATCTGATCCTGATCGGCGGCTATGACCGGACAGATATGCATGAGCAGTTTTTCCGCGAGGAGGCGCTCACCGATGCCGTGGGCCGCGCGCACATCTCTGGCCAGCTTGCCAATTTGCCCTGGCTCCAGGTCTGGGTCAATCGCAAGCCCCTCTGCCAGACCAACCCCCGCAAGGCCAGCTTCAGCGTCGAGTTGATCCGCCGCGACGGCCTGAGCGCGCCCAACCACTGCGGCACCTTTACCGTGCAGGATGCGCCCGGCATCTTCACCGTCTTCGTGAAGAGCAAATCCAAGAACACACCCGCGCAGGCCTCGCTCGAAGCTCCGGAACCGCATGCTAATCCGCAGGTTGTCGCCTCCGCTCCGGCGATGGAAGCTCCCGCGCAGGCCGTGGCCCAGTCGGCTGCGCCCGCTGCCGTTGCCGTGCCCGCGCCTCCCGCTGTTCAGAGCGCGCCGGTCGAGGCTGCTCCGCCCGCGCACAAGGATGCCGCCGCGCTCAGCACTCCAGCTGCAATTGCGCCCGCCGCGCCCTCGATTGTGCAACCGCACCGGACGGTCGCCCACGCCGCCGTCAGGCCCTCCGCGCATCGCGCCACCCCGGTGGCTCACAGTTCTGTTCAGCCGGTTCATCGCGCTCACCCGCAACTGGCCTCCTGCCCCGTCGAGCGTACGGCCGCGCCCGCTCGAGTCAACTCGGATTTGAGCGCTGAAAGAACCGCTCGCGCTCGTGCCCGCGCCCTCGGCTACGCCTACAAGCCCAAGCCCGCCGCCGGAGTTCCCATGAAGCCTGCCGCCGCCAACCCTGAGGCTCCTGCGAAACAATAGCAGGTTGTAAGCGCACCTGAGGCTTGCCGCCAGAGTACAGGACCTGTTGGTCCGACTATCAGTACAACGTGCCCACCCATGCCGCATCTTTGTTTTTGCGGCATGGGTGGGATGAGCCAATGCCGCGAATCCAGAAGCACTCTTGCTCTTGGCGTGTTCATCCAGCGGGTCGTCATTGGCGCCCTCGATAGATGTTGAGCCATTCTGCTCAGACTGTTCCCCTTCATCTTTTGTATTGATAGAAAAGTCGAATGGTGTCGGCGTGTCCCGTCGATCCGGCAGCGCAATGTGCTTCGGACGCCATGCCCCCACAACTGGATGAAGAGGTTACATATGCGCAATATCAGGATCAGCACTACGTGTTTACTGGCGTCTCTGTTGGTGGTTTTCATTGGCGGATGCGGACAGCAATCCGTCTCACTTCCCACCGTGGTGTCTACCACCCCTGCCACAGGCGCCATGGATGTCATTATCGACACGGCTATTACAGCGACCTTCAACCAGGCGATGAACCCGGCCACGATCAGCGCCGCAACGTTCACGCTCTCGAGCCCCGGCGGAGCTGTGGCTGGAGCCGTCACCTACTCCGGCAACATTGCCACCTTCACGCCATCCGCCAACCTCACCGATGACGTCCTCTATACGGCTACCATCACCACCGGAGCCACAAACCCCGGCGGCAGCCCGATGCTCTCCAATTACGTGTGGACATTTACCTCGATCAGCCCGCCGCCCGTCAACATTCCGGCACCGACGGTCACATCAACCAACCCCGTCAGCACGCCGGAAAACATGAACGTGCCGCTCAATCAAGTGGTCAGCGCCAGCTTCAGTGAGGCGATGAACTCGGCCACGATCATCGGGGCAAACTTTACGCTGTTGGCACAGGGAAATCCCACGCCAATATCCGGTCAGGTTGAATACGCGGCGAGTAGCCATGCCCTGGTATTCACGCCGTCTTCTCCTCTGTCGTCGAGCACCATTTATACGGCCACGATCACCGCCGGGGTTCAGAACCAGAGCGGCACGGCGATAGCCGGCCTCTATACATGGAGCTTCCAGACCGGCACGTCATCAGCCCTGACCCAGCCGCAGCTGGTGAGGACGGTTCCTGCAAATCTCGGAATCAACGTGCCCCTGAATCAGGCCGTCAGCGCAACCTTTACCGAAGCGATGAATCCGCAAACGCTCACTGCGACAACCTTCCTTCTGTATGCCGGCTCATCGCTGAGCGGAACGCCGATTCCGGCAGCGATTACCTACGATCCGGTCAACTTCATTGCCACGCTCACGCCCACGAACCCGCTCAGCACGAACTCCAGCTACATTGCAACCGTGACAGACTCGGCAACCGACACTACGGGCAATCCGTTGCTTGTGAGTGTTGGCCCGCCACCCAATCCCTGGACTTTCACCACAGGTTCGGCGCTGATACAGCCGCCGATCGTTCTGGGGCCAACGATCCTGCATTTTGGCGGCCTTGGCGGCGGCGCCGGAATGACCAACCAGGGACTCCATACGGTCATCAACAACGGCGGCATCGCAACGACAGGCGCCTCGACGCTGATTACCGGATTCCACGACACCACCCTTGCGAAGGTTGGCGCGGTATGGCCTTGCACATATACGGAAACACCGCTCGATTCAGGGCAAGTGAATGGAGTGATCGACACAGCGCCGGGCACAAGTGAGCCGACGACCGCGTGTCCCGATGAAGGAACCGCTCATACCATGGCCATCGCCACCGAAGCCGCGCTGGAAGCTCGCATCGCTTACACCACGCTTCAAGGGCTGCACTCAACCGGCGTTCTGGCAGCGGAGATCGGCGGTACAACAATTTATCCCGGCGTCTACACAAACGCCAGCTCCGTCGCCATCACCAATGGCGATCTGACGCTCGATGCACAGGGCGATCCCAATGCGACCTGGGTCTTCCAGATTGGTTCATCGCTCACCGTAGGCGATCCGGTGGGACCGCAAACACGCAGTGTCATCCTCGCCGGCGGCGCGCAGGCGGGCAACGTCTATTGGGCAGTCGGAGGCCTTCCCGGCGCAATCATCAACTACGGAGGCGGTGGAACGATGGTCGGAACCATCATCTCTCAACCGGGAATCACCGTATCGAGCCCTGCACAATCCACGTCGGCAACGGTCTCCATCATCAACGGCAGAGTGCTGGCATTGGATGCATCGACAACCATTGTGAACACCGTTATCAATGTGCCATAAAGCCGGTCAAAACCGCTTTCAGGAGCGGTAATTGACCGGTTTGGGGCGACGCAACGTTCGCTGCGTGCAATTTGCGTCGCGTGTATCAAGCGACGAGATTGAGTCGGAATCGCATCGTGTAGTTCAGGAGACGAAGATGAAATTGAGTGCCAGAAGAATTGCCACAGCGGCCCTTGCCCTAGTTCTAATACCTGCCTGCATCCTCGGCGCGCAAGTTGCGCCGGCGGCCGGGCCGGATTCAAGCGGTCTCAACTACGGCACGCCCAAAGTCGAATTCTTTGTGGGCTACTCGTATCTGCGCGCGGTGCCAACGCTGACCAGCGGAAACCGCCTGGACTGGCTCAATGGCGGCAGTACCTCCATCGCCTATAACTTCAACCGTTACCTGGGGGTGGTGGGCGATTTGGGCGGCTTCGACGATTCGAAGTTTCAGACGACCGGCGGAGCCAATCCTCCCAGCGCGGTCAATGCCAGCGGCAGCGCCTTCACCTATCTCTTTGGCCCGCGCATCTCCTTCCGCAGCCAAAGCAGAGTCACTCCCTTTGCCCAGGTTCTGTTGGGCGATATTCATGCCAGCGCGGTAACTCTGGCATCGGGTTGCACGGGCGCGGGCTGCACGCCGCTGCCCGCCGAGAGCGCATTTGCCATGACCGCCGGCGGCGGCCTGGACCTTCGCATCAACCACCGTCTTGCCCTCCGCATGATTCAGGCGGAGTATCTGATGACCAACTTCGAGAATCGCGACACAGGGCTGGGCGGATCACAGAATGATATGCGTCTCTCCGCCGGCCTGGTCCTTCGCCTGGGCGGAAGCGACGCGCCTCCTCCATCGGTAACTCTGGACTGCTCGGCCAGCCCGTCCGCGGTCTTTGCCGGAGATCCGGTCACGGTAACGGCGACGGCCGGCAATCTGAATCCCAGACTGAATGTGATCTACAGCATGACAGGGCCCGGCCTGACGGTGAACAGCGCCACGGCCACCGTGGCAACCGCAACGCTAGCGCCAGGCGTTTATACGGTGAATTGCGAGGTGAAGGAAGGCAGAACCGGCAAGGAGGGCCTGAAGCCATGGGAATCCGCCGCGGCGGCGACGTCCTTCGCGGTCAAGGCCTTTGACCCTCCGACGATCAGCTGCGCGGCCAGCCCCAGCGCGATCAAGCCAGGCGAGGAAAGTGCGGTGACTGCCAGCGGCGTGAGCCCGCAGAATCGCCCTCTTACCTATAGCTTCTCGGCAACCGCTGGATCCATCAGCGGCAGCGGATCCTCCGCGACCTACTCTTCGGCCGGCGCATCGGACGGAGTGGTGTCCATCACCTGCAACGTGACGGATAACAAGAGCCAGACGGCAACCGCCAACACCAGCGTCACCATTACAACCCCGATACCTCTGGCTGCTGCGCCCTCACCGGAGGCTCTCCGGCTTGAGACTCGCCTGGCCCTGCACAGTGTCTTCTTTCCGACCGATCAGCCCCGTATCGGCAAACCCGAAGGCGGACTCCTGGCCAGCCAGCAGGGGACTCTGACCACCCTCGCCACGGACTTCAAAAGTTATCTCGAATACAAGCCCGATGCCCGCCTGACCCTGACCGGTCATGCCGATCTGCGCGGATCAACCGAGTACAACAAGGCGCTGGCCGAGCGCCGCGTCGTGCGCACCAAACTCTTCCTGGTGCAGCAGGGCGTACCCGAAGCCAAGATTGAAACGCTCGACATGGGCAGCCAGCAGAACCTCACAGCGGCCGAAGTGAAAGAGATGATCGAACAGAATCCTGAACTGGACTCCACCCAGCGGGAGAAGGCTCTTCACGAACTGGGCATTCTTGTCTGGGCACAGAATCGCCGTGTCGACGTCACATTGAGCAACGCCGGCGAAAGACAGGAACAATCGGTTCGCCTCTACCCATTCAATGCCGCCGATTCGCTCACCCTTCTCGACCAGAAGAATCTGAAGCCCCGCAAAAAGACCGCAGCCACAACAAAGTAACTGCTCAAGCGCCAATGGCCCCACCTCTGCCACGGAATTGCGGCAGGGGTGGGGCTTTTGGTTAGAGCGCCGATTTATAATCCAAACGAGCGTCCGGTGGTTCAACCACCCGCTCTTTGGAGATGTGCATGACCTTCGATATTCAGCAGATTCTGGAACTGCTGCCGCACCGTTACCCCTTTCTGTTGATCGACCGCGTCGTCGAATTCGAGCGCGGCAAGCGCTTGGTCGCCCTCAAGAACGTCACCATGAACGAGCCCTTCTTTCAGGGCCACTTTCCCGGCCACCCGCTGATGCCCGGCGTGCTGATCGTGGAAGCGATGGCCCAGGCCGGCGCCATCATCATGCTCAACGAGATTCCCGACCGCGACAAGAAGCTGGCCGTATTCACCGGCATCGAGAAGGCCAAGTTCCGCAAGCCGGTTACGCCCGGCGACCAGTTGCGCATCGAGGTCGATGTGCTGGCCTTCAAGAGCCGCCTCGGACGCATGGAGGCCAAGGCCTTTGTCGATGGCAAGTTGGCCTGTCAGGCGACGCTGACCTGCTCCATCGTCAACCGCACGCCCGACTCCGAACCTGCCGCACCAGGGGTGGCCGAGTGAGCATTCATCCCAGCGCCGTCATCGCTGCCGGTGCAGTTGTTCCCGCCTCCTGCACCGTCGGCCCCTTCTGCACCATCGGCCCCGAGGTGGTGCTCGGCGAGGAGAACAATCTGATCTCGCACGTCGTCCTCGACGGTCGCACGCAGATCGGCGCGCGCAATACCATATACTCGTTCACCGCCATCGGCATCGCGCCCCAGGATTTGAAGTACCACGGCGAGCCGACCGCGCTTGAGATCGGCGACGGCAACACGATCCGCGAGAATGTGACCATCAGCCGCGGCACCGAAGGCGGCGGCGGCGTCACGCGCATCGGCAGCGGTTGCCTGCTGATGGCCGGCGTGCACATCGGCCACGACAGCCAGGTGGGCAGCCATTGCATTCTGGCCAACTGCGCCACCCTCGCCGGTCACGTCATCATCGAAGACTACTCGACCGTCGGCGCATTCTGCCCGGTCCATCAGCATTGCATCGTCGGCAAGTACGCCTTCATCGGCGGCGGGACGATTGTGACCCAGGACGTACTGCCCTTTTCCAAGACCAGCGCCCGCCGCGAGAACAAGGCCTTCGGCGCAAATGCCATGGGCCTCGAGCGCCGCGGCTTCAGCCCGGAGCGGATCAGGCTAATTCAAAAAGCCTTTCGCCTGCTGCTCGTTTCCAAGCTGAACACCACGCAGGCTCTGGAGAAGATGCGCGAGCTGGAGGGCGAAGACGTGGCCCTGCTGGTCAACTTTATCGAAAGCAGCGAGCGTGGGGTAATCAAGTAGAAAATATTGTTGCAAGTCAATTTGTTTATTGAATCCAGCAGGGACGGAAGTCTCTCCCTCCGGGAGCAAAGGTGAAAAAACTTTGGGGAATGTGTTGGGCATCCCCACAGTATTGAGTTGCCGGATCAATAAAGCCGGTCATGAACGGCCTGCAGCATTTTCGATGCTGGTGTATACAGAATCCTTGCAGTAAAGTGGCTTTTTCCTCAAGAAAAAGCCACCTTCGATGCGCTCGTAATGTCAACAAGTGAAGCGAAAATGCTCTAATTTGCCTTTGCCGTCAGCGCCCTCTCGACCACTGCCATGCGAATGGCGACGCCGTTTGTGACCTGTTCGAGGATCGCCGACTGTGGGCCGTCGGCAACGCCCGCGGTGATCTCCAAACCGCGGATGATGGGGCCGGGATGCAGCACCAAGGCCTTCGGCGCAAAGGCGGCCAGCCGCTGGCTGGTGAGCTGATAGCCAGCCTTGTACTCGTCGAGATCGAGCTGCAAACCGGCCAGCCGCTCGGCCTGAATGCGCAGCATCATCACGACTTGAGATTGTGCCAGTGCGGCCTCGAAGTCGCGTTCGATCTCGATGCCCGGTCCGGCCTGCGCGGCTATCTCCGGCAGCAGGGCCTTCGGTCCGCAGAGGACGACGCGCGCGCCCAGCCGCGGCAGCAGCAGCATATTCGAGCGGGCGACGCGGCTGTGCAGAATGTCGCCGGTGATGGCGACGGTAACGCCGCTGAGCGTCTCGGCGGTGACCGTCTCCGGACCAGGACGCAGATGAGCCAGCATCGTGCGCAGGTCAAGCAGCGCCTGCGTCGGATGCTGGTGCATTCCGTCGCCGCCGTTCAGCACCGGCAGACGCGTCTCGGCCTCCAGCAGCCAGGCCGCGCCGGAGTTGGGATGGCGGATGATGATCGCCTCGGCGCCCAAAGCGCGCAGCGTCAGGCCGGTATCTTTGAGCGTCTCGCCCTTCTCGATGCTGGAGGATTTGTCCGAGACCAGCGTTGTATCCGCGCCCAGCGCCTTCGCGGCCAGCTCGAAGCTGGTGCGGGTGCGCGTCGAGGACTCATAGAAGAGCAGCGCGATGCGCCGCTTGGCCAGGATGCGGGCGCGAGTGAGCGGGTCTTGGTTCTCCAGCGCCGTGGCGCGGGCAAGGATGTGGCTGAGGTCTTCAAGACTCAGGTCGAGCACGGAGAGCATCGAGCCTGGATTGTAAGGAAATGGCGTGGCCGCGACGGGAGGCGTGGGCAGCGGGCGGCGGGTTTTGGTTTCGGTAGGAGTCATATTTTTAGCTATCAGCTATCAGCTATCAGCTTTCAGCTTTCAGCTTTCAGCTTTCAGCTTTCAGCAAAAGCCCCAGCTGAAAGCTGATGGCTAACGGCTGTATTTCAGTCCACGCGCTCAACCAGCAGAACCTGCTCGTCGTTGTCGATCTCCTGGAACTTGACTTCGATGATCTCGCGGCTGCTGGTGGGAATGCGCCGTCCGACGTAGGTTGCCTCGACGGGCAGCTCGCGATGGCCGCGATCGACGAGCACCGCCAGTTGCACGCGGCGCGGACGGCCGTGGGCAAAGAGCGCATCCAGCGCGGCGCGGATCGTCCGTCCGGTGTAGAGCACGTCGTCGCAGAGCACCACGTCGCGGCCATCGACGTTGAAGCCGATGGCACCGGGCGTGACGACCGGGCGCGCGCCGGCGGTGGAAAGGTCGTCGCGGTAAAACTGGATATCCAGCACTCCGGTGTCGATGGGCCGCTTCTCTATCCCCGAGATCAGCTTGCTCAGCCGCTGGGCAAGGGGAACGCCACGGCGCTTGATTCCGACCAGGGCCAGGTCTTCGCTGCCGTTGCTCTTCTCAACGATCTCATGGGCCAGGCGCACCAGCGTGCGCTCGATCTCTGAGGCCGACATGAGCCTGCCCTTGGTGCGCAGTGCGGGTTTGCTTTCCGATTTGCTCATAAGATTCTCTCGATGGATGATAGAAGGGTTGCGGGCCTGTGGGCAAGTGGCGCGGACAGGCCGTCGAACAGCAGCGCGCCTCGGCTTCCGTTTTTTTGCGCGCTTCGGTCTAAAATAGCAGCATGGAGGGCAAATGACCAACAACTGGAGCAAACGTAGTTGGCTTCCCGCTCTGGCGGTCTTTGTTGTCACCGTGGCCAGTTACGCGCAGTGGTCCAATCCGGCCGAGGATGTCCCCGCCTACCACCCCTCGGCGCCGCTCAATGTGGGCGCGCTGCCGCCGATCCTGCATGGCGCGCAACTCGCCGGCGAACACTTCCGCTATCCCTGGCAGATCCACGTCTACCAGATGGCGGCCAAGGTCGGCAGCGTGATCTATCAGCTTCCCTGCAACTGCCGCTGCGACCGCGCGCTGGGCCACCAGAGCCTGCGCAGTTGCTATGAGAACTATCACTCGACCGAGTGCGACACCTGCGCCAAGGAAGGCGTCTTCGCCTACCAGCAGACCCGGCTGGGCAAGACCCCGGCGCAGATTCGCTCGGCCATCGCCCGCCACGAGTATGAGAGCATTGATCTGGAAAAGCAGTAGGCGAGCGGCAAAAACCGAATTGGCGTAAAATGGTTGTAGCAGCACGAGCCAGTTGGCCCGGTGCATCCCTGCTTTGGGGGCGTCACGGTTTCGACGGGATCGATTGCGGCTTAGGAGTCATGTCAGGGTGTGGGCACCTGCAATCGCCTGCAAAACTAAAGTTGCCGACTACAGTCTGCCACTTGCAGCTTAATTAAATAAGCTGCCGTCTTCCACGGCTTCGCCTATGGGCTGTGAGCGGACGTCATACAGTAGGCTGGCAAAAGCGGCTCGGTCCGGGCGGCAATTGCGAGATCAATCGGACTAGTTTCTGGCCCATCTTGTCCGTTCTGAGGGTCAGCGGCGAAACCAAAGGAATCGGACAAAGCATGAACACTCCTGGCTGACAGCGATTTCGGACGCGGGTTCGACTCCCGCCGCCTCCACCACACTTAAGTTATTTATTATCAATACTATCTATACATACCTTAGAAATTGTGCTAATTTTGTGTTACCCGAATACCGGGGAGCAATGCACGATGAGCCCTGCACCGACCATCACAATCTTCGTCCGTCATTCTCCCGACTGCAAATACAAGGGCGACGAGTTCTACCGTCGTTGCAATTGTAGGAAGCACTTCCGCTGGTTTGCCAACGGCAAGCAACACCGCCGCACGGCCAACACACGCTCGTGGTCGGAGGCCGAAGAGGTCAAGCGTGAACTAGCCGACCAGTTGAGCGGTCGCGTCGTTGAAACTGCCTCGGCAACTGAGCGTGACATCCGGTCAGCCGTGGATGTGTTCGTCGCTGAGAAGCGTGTTGAAGGTCTGACATCCGACCTCATCAAGAAATACACGCTGTGGCTCGGTCGGCTCGTGTCGTTCTGCGAAGGTCACGGGGTCTTCACTTTGCGGGCCATCGACCGGGAACTCCTCATCGCGTTTTGCACCAATTGGGAGACGCAATACCCCTCGTCGCTGACCCGTTCTAAGCTACTCGAACGTTACAAATCGTTCCTTCGCTTTTCCGTTGAGGCTGGGTGGCTGGCTACTACGCCCAAGTGGCCGAAGATTCAGGTCGAGACCACTCCCACCATGCCGTTGACCATGAGTGAATACAACCGACTTTTGGATGCCGTGTATGCGGTTGTGCGGTCTCCAGAGAATCCCACAGTCGAGAACCAGAAGTATGAATACTGGGCATTGCGGGTGCAGGGGTTGTTCCAGTTGATGCGGTGGTCTGGTCTGTCCATTCAGGATGCCCTGACCTTTAGACGCGACGGGCTTATCCACCGCGACGACAAATACCGTGTTGTCACGCAGCGGACTAAAACGGGCACAGACGTGTCAGTGGTGATTCCGCCTTCGGTCGCCGAAGAACTGCTTGCGGTGCCCAACGACAACCCTGCATTCTTTTTCTGGTCGGGCATCGGGTCTAAGAAATCCATCTGTAGCAACTGGGGTAAGCGGTTTATCGCTCCTTGCTTCGAAGTGGCTGGCATTCCCCGCAACGGGCACATGCTGGCGCACCGACTCCGGGACACTTTCGCGTGCGAATTGTTGACGGCTGGCGTAGGGCTCGAAGATGTCAGCAGACTTCTCGGGCACAAGAGCATCAAGACCACTGAGAAGAGCTACGCCCCGTGGGTGAGAGGTAGGCAAGACCGACTAGACGAACTCGTGATGCGGACATGGCCGAAAACCAAGAAGAAAGAACACGCGGTCCGTGCAAAAGCCTCATAGTGACACCCAAAGAACGAAGGCCACCTAGTTGGTGGCCTGTTCGTTTGGGTCTTGCATCATACAGTCGTTTCGCCCTACTGTCCTTTGCGTCGGCGTCCCTGAACCTTACGTTCCGCGAGGTACCGCTCGAAGGTGGCGTGGGGAATCCGAAGAATCCGCTTCCGGCGCTTGTGGCATGACGTGGGTGTGCCAAGGTCGATAACACCATCGAGCAGGGCAAACTGGCGAGTCACTGTAGTGACCGAAACGTTCAGTATCGCTGCAATCTCATCGGGTCGCAGAAATGTAGAGTAGTTGGCAAGCTGCTTAGTGGCTTCCTTCCGGTCGTTTAAAAGTCGGGCCTCCATATTAAGTATCCGTTCCCGGTGCTCCCTTGATTTGCGGCGATTGCACGCCGCTGGTGAAGCATCGGAACTTGACCCGATGGGTGCCGAGCAGTGACCGCAAAGAGCGGACTCGGTGGATAGGTTTTGACATGCGATACTCCGAATCTTCGGGCAGGTGCCCTTGCTACTTGGTACCCGCTGAGCCCTCTTTCCTCAGAGGGCTCGTACGGATTGGTTGTGGTCGTAGGCCGGTGGACTGAACAACCCACCGACCCTGCACTGCTACGCTGCTTCCTCGATTACCCTCAGGTTGGCTACGATGAAGCTGGTCTGCTCAACCAACGCATCGAGGTCGTTCAACAATCTCGCATAAGCTGATTCTGTTTTCAACCCGCTCCCCTCGCGGGGAGAGTGATGCTTCTGCTTCTCGCACCACCGCAGTTGGCGAGTCCTAATAACAATCAACCGGCTTGTTATTGCTGTCCCGCACTTCCGTGTGCAGCGAAAGCATGCTGGGCACCCCGTTGCCACACCACGTGCGTCCGATGCAGTCCTCCGCCGCCTTGATGGTTTTATGCTTGTGCCCACAATCGTCTACGCTGTCATAGATGCGTGTAGTCCCTGACTGCAACCACGAGTTGGGGTTATATGACACTGCTGTGTACGTTGTGTGTGTTTCCATTTCATTTCGCCTCAAATTTCCGTGGTTGTGGGCTGGTTGACTCCAGCCGGGTCTCGCCCCTATTTGTAATGCCCTTTGGATGTCAGTTGTCCCAGCCATCAACTTCATGTTGCTGAATACATGATGGCCGGGGTAAAGTCGCCCTCGTGAAGGAGAGTGCGACTTATGAAATTAAACCGAATCTTCGTCTTTAAACTCGCCGTTGTCCTCGTCGTCTCCAAACTCGCACCATTGGACTTCCAAGCCTTGCTCGTAGTCCTCGTCAGTCCAAGGCTTGTCGCTAACGATGTAGCTCAGCCTGTTTACGAAGTGGAAGCCGGGGAGAAGGAGTGTCCCGTTGCCCACCGGGTCATCGACCTCCGTCCAGATAACGTGGTAGTCAAGGTCTTTCACGTCCTCGTAATCAAGGATGTCCACGCATTTCCGGTAAGCGTACTTGTTCTCGAACTCATCACAACTTAAGGTCTTCATTTGCACTCCTACAAAGCCTTCAGCGCTGCGATGGCTGCGTTAAAGCTATAGGTCTTCTCGACAGGGGCGAAAACCCCGAAGCCGCCGTCATCATGCACCTCAACGATTACGGTAGTTTTGGGTTGAGGAATGTAGTAGTGTTTCACCGACAGGATGCATCCGTGGGATAGTGGCGTGGATTCGCAGTAGCACCGTGCCCCCATCTCCGCAAGTGCTGTGTTCAGCTTTTCGATTGGCGTTTCAACTGCTGCTGACGTTGACATATTGCTGCCCCTCCTCAGGGCGTTTGCCAGCATCTCCGCTGGCCGGTTGTGATGTCCGTGGGTCTCTCGCGCCTGAGGCGGTTCGCTCGAATCCGTAATGAGGCTGCTTATCAGCTTGGTACGGGTGGCGGTTATAGGCACAGCGAGTGGACAGTCCCGCTGAGCCCCGGATGATTTGCGTGGTCGTGGGCTGGCGAACTCTAGCCGGGTGCTTCCCCTATTGGTGCGGCCCTCGTGAGGGCGGTACAAGCTACAACGCTGGCGAGTTGAGGCCGGTGACTTCTACGGCCAGTCGGCAACCGGCTAAGCTACATTTAACTGTGGCTCTACCTCAACAACTTTGATGTTGGTGAGGAAGAAGTTCCTGACGTGAAAGTAACCACCGCGAGAGCCAACGCGCTGCTCGTTGAAAGAAGCCGTATCGGCGGCGATTGTAACCTTCTTCCCGATAAGCTTGGCTAGTTCCGACGTGTATTCCACCAACACTTGCTGCACTTGGTAGTCGTTGCGGTCGTCAGTATCCCAGTAGTCCGGCTCTCCATTTTCGGTCGTCTCCGTAAGCATCAGACAGTTGATGTAAGGCGACTCTTCGGTGACAACGCCGGTGATGCTTAACTCACCATCCCCATCCCACGGGGCTTCGTTGCTCTCGGAAATAGTTGCCAACACCTGAGTTTTGTTTTCGAAGAACGGCACTTCCCCATCAGTAAACCAACCGTCGAAACTATAAAAGCTTCCATCTGCAAACCCGATAATGTCGCCATTATCGTAGGTCGTGCGGTATGAATCAAACTTCCAGTTAGTGCGTTCCTCCATGTATTCAAAGGCGTCGAAATCTTCTTCACCATTCTTCCCGGCTTCCAGCGTGCGGTTGTAAATCTCCTCTGCGATTGTCATATTGCTGCCCCTCCTTGAGGGCGGTTGCCAGCTTGGCTGGCGGTTGTGGCCGGTGGGTGGCACCGGCATTGGATGGTTAAAGAGCCTTCACGTCCGCGTTGCTTGCAAGTCGCTCATGGCCTTCTCCGTCACAACTCCACAGCGACTTCCACGCCGGACTCTCTATGTCTCCATTGCATCACGGGGCTAGCTAATCCACTAGACACGCAAACATGCGTGGTATACGGGGACTTTCATGGAAATAGCGTTACCTGTTCGTGGGTTTGGATTCCTTGCCCTGAAGGGCAATTTGCGCATTCCTCAAATCGCCATGGGATTATTCAGCTAGACTGTTAAGCGAGGAGGGCGCATGGAAGAGGAGAGAGAAGCGTGGCTCAACGATGAACTCGCAGTTGACTGCGGTGATGATGACGATTCTATCGACTGGCTTGAACTCTTCAAGACGGAGGCTCCATCGCTGAGCCTGAATTTCAACAGGGCGTCAGATGCCCTGAAGGCTCGATTCACTCGTCAGCAGTTTGGTAAGAGGCTTTCACAATGCCTCGGCGAATCCGTCGTATCGAAGTTTCCAACGGACTTTGTGGCCGCACTGTTCAAAATGGGCGTTATGCACAGGCAACAATCTGACGCGCATGGCGAGTTTCTCAAATCATTGAATGGCGTAGAGTTCAACAATGCACTACGGTTTGTTCAGGAAGAGCATGAGCGAGTCAGCCAGATTTCGGAACTCCTCAAGATGCAGCAGCCCCCCTCACTCCCTTGGCAGTCGCGTGTGCCAAGGCAAATGTTTGAGTGGGAGACGGTGTGGATGGGAAGCTTGCGGGAACTTGTTAGAAGAATTGAAGGACAACTAAGTCATTGCGAAACCACATTGGTTGAGCAGCAAAACTATTGGCATAATCTTGGTCGAACGAACATCGAGACACATCTTCTCGAACTTGCTCTGAGCACAATAGTCAAGGAACTTAAGACTCACAATATCCGCTTCGATAGATATTGGTTGCTCGTCGCGTACGCGCACGCGGCATTGTTGGTTGCGTATGACAAGGGCGACGGCAGAGTCGCCTCTGTGGCAGCAATGAAGATGCGTATCACAAGGGTGCGTAAATCGAAGAACAAGACTGCCATGCTGGGGCTATTCCTTGCTCAATTGTTACAAGAGAAATAGCGCAATGCAGGATGCCTTGCTGACAGCAGGTTTGTGCTCGTATTGCCTAAGACTCCAACATAAGCAGCGCCGTCTACTCGGGTAACGCTACTTCTGTTGTGCAGCCTTGGTTTCGCGCAGATTTGCGTGACTAGAATGAATGCTACATCGGGGGGATACTGAAGATACTCAGAACGCAGCATCGCTATATGCTGTGTTCGGGGTACGCGGGTAGCCAAGTTGATCCAACAGATGTCCCAGACGCTGAACAACAGATTTTGGAAACGACACCGACACGGACGCCAGCTTTTCAGAATTGATCTTCTCTCCAAGGTCAGCAAGAATCGTGACGATATTGTCGAGGCCGGCGGATGCCTGCGGGTATCGCAACAGGTCCAAGGCGGTTAGTTCGACGGAGGAGACTTTCATCGATCCTGTCTCCGTCTTGTGGTCTGCTATTGCTTGTGAGACAGGAGCAATCTGCTTCCGGTAGTAGAAGGAGAGCATCGACCGCCCGACTTGTATGTTGGGCATTCGCTTCTCGGTAATGACCTGGAACTCCAGCACGGCTTGATGGGTTGCACCGTGGATTTCGGCGGCCTTCAGCAGGCCAATATAGTAGGGAGACGCCTCATGCCGCATCAGGGCATCAATGTACCAGGATGGAGGCGGCGCGCCCCACGAGCCGAATTGCGGCGGAACGACCACGTAGTTACCGCGCCGTAGCCGGACGAGTTTTTTCTGTTTTTGAAGACGCTCGGCGGCATCCAGGAATGCACCGTGGCCAATACCGAGGCTCTGCTCCGCCTCTTGGCTGGAGAAGATGACCTCGCCGCGTGCAAGTAGTTCCGAAAGGTAAGTGGAGAGTTCGCCGCCCATAATGCCTCATGTATATAATTCCGCAATACAAGCGGATTTGTCAACATACGACTTCAATTATCTGATTCGCTATTTCCGCCCATCTTGCGGATATAGCGACATGAGATTAGCTTCAGACGTGACTCCGCAGCAGCATTGTCATGGCTATATATATTATTATCAATAGATTACCACTCATAACCGACGAGTACGGAGCACTCGGCTTCGAGTCGAAAATGGAAGACGCCACCAAAATGCGATCGAGATCGGGCTTGGAGAGTGGATCGAGTCCAACTTAGGCTTTCATGTTCACCTTCGACGCGGAGGTGTGTCCTGCCATGGTTGCAATGCCGTTGACCAATAATCGGTCCCGATGTGTCATTGTGCGTTTGACTCAAAATCGGTCCGGTTATGTCACTGTGCGTTTGACCAATAACCGTTCCCGATATGTCATTGTGCGTTTGACATATTTCCGCACGGCGATTTCGACGTTTCCACTACGGAGAATTCGATTGCCTGCGACACCCTGTTCTTCGAATGCAAGGATTTGGCAGCATTTTCGATTGACGAGCCGCCCGCTGTACGCGTGTCGGCATTGAATGCTGTTGCTCGATGAACGGAGATCACTGCCCAACTGCGCCTATACTGCAATTCCCCCCGGCGCCTCTATATAGATGGGCATCACGGCCACCGATCAATATATGCAAGCAATTTGACCGAACCACGAATCGGCCTCAACTTCTCTTCTGACACGGATGCCCCGAGCAGCCGCGTCCAGGAGAGTGAGTCATGAAAACCGCATTGTCCTTCTGGCGGGGCTCGACAGCACCTGCCGCATCTCAATCAACCTTTCAGCATCCCGGCGCG
>Ga0302274_10000017_pt1 | contig 186604 bp, 181 predicted proteins | sample III_Bog_N2_1_FD_198755 | JGI IMG/M metagenome (GOLD analysis project Ga0302274, IMG submission 198755) | Peat permafrost microbial communities from Stordalen Mire near Abisko, Sweden - III_Bog_N2_1 | ecosystem: Environmental > Terrestrial > Soil > Wetlands > Peat | place: Sweden: Abisko...
CCGCCCTTCCCACAAACCTTGGAGATCAGAAAACGATCTCCACATTACCACCGCCCCGACGACCACGAGAATAGTTCTTCCACTTAAGAACGCCGAAAAACTGTCCAAACTACCGGGACCGGCTCAGTGGGCCACATTAAACGGCCGAAGTGGGCCAAAACAACTTGCCAAACGCAAGTTGTAGTATAGGAAGCGGATCGCCACCGCATAGGCCTGATTTTCTAACTTCTTAGAGAATCCTTTCAACTTGAAGCGCTGCCCTCTATCTAAAAAGGTCGTTAAGTACAGGAGGATTTAGTGCTCAGCGGTGATTATTTGCCTGCACACACACATCCCTTTCGCGACGAGTTGCTCTCTTCATGGCTTGTACGCCTCGCTCATGCTAATGGCCTCAAAGTGCAGCCATTTTGCGATTTAATCTTCGGCCATGAACATCAGCTTTGGAATCGAGATATTGATCGCTTGGCACCATCATGGCTTATGGATATGATGAGCGCGAAGGCAGGCGTTCCATTAAGGCGTACCTGGGAAACCACACTGTTGGGATATGAAGGATCTGTCTATTCAAGACGTCCAAAATCAGGCCAATTGCGTTGGATTCTCCCCTTACAGATATTTCATCGTAAACGGCTCGGTCACGGTGTTCAGTTCTGCCCTAGCTGTCTATCCGAGGATGTGGACCCCTTCTATCGAAGGTCTTGGCGCGTGGCGTTTTACACTTTCTGTTCTCGCCATAATGTCATGCTTTTTGATCGCTGCCCAGATTGCGGCAGCGGTGTTGCATTCCATCGGCTAGAACTTGGAAGGCCTGAGATGTTTGAGGCCGGATCGCTTGCATCCTGCTGGAACTGTGGATTTGATTTTCGTCAAAGCCCCGCCATCCAGGTGAAATGGTGGGACGTACAATTATTTCAAACGTGGAGAAATTACTTGCGTTGGATTGACTGCGGACCCCGATCTGTACTGAGCATCGACAAGTCTAAGCTATCTGTTTTGCATCATTTCTGCACATTGATGATTTCAACTCGACTCGCTCCAAAACTGCAAAGCTACTTGGCAACCAAGGCGCACCAGGAAGTGATCCCCCTGGGTGATCGGAGGGTGTTTTTCGAATTCTATTCAGTAGGTGAGCGACATCACATTCTATGCTTGGCATGGTGGCTATTGAACCAATGGCCAGATCGCCTACGGAAAGCTTGGCAAAGTGGCGCAGTCAGGTTTAATGTGTTGTTGAAGGATTTTGACTCCGCGCCTGCATGGTATCTCGATGAGGCAAGTTCATACAACCGCCGATTAAGACCCCGCTAGGCATAATACCAACTATTAACTGAGATGACACTATAGTGCGTCATTGCGGGCAACTGAATAGCAGATAATCCTACGATTCCGTGCTGCAAACCAGCCATGTGCAAATGTGCGTATTTCCGAAATTCCACGATGTATCATCGTTCTAAATCTCTTGCGGGGCACAATTATGAAACTAGCAATCGTACATCTGAGTGACATCCACTTCAGATCCCGTCATGACGTTTGTATAAAAAGATCCGACAAATTCGCGAATGCTATCACGTTTGCACGAGATCCAGAAGAAAAGCTTTTATTTGTCATTACAGGCGATATTGCGAACACTGGTGCTCCCGAGGAGTTCTGCATTGCAGGCGATTTCTTCCGACCTTTGTTGTTGAGCCTTGGCGTCGATCCCGCAGCCACACCGAGCGCAATAGTCTTTGTTCCAGGAAACCACGATTGTAACTTCAGAGAGGTCGGCGATTTACGCCCTCGCCTCCTTTCCGAAATTCAGTCTCATCTGGACACGATAGAACCGGGTGGAGAAGTCGTCAAATCGTTGCTTCAAATCCAAGGAGACTTTTTCGCTTTTCACGAAAATATGACAGGACGAGCAATTCGGACTGAAGATAGACTTTACTATAATCATAAAATCGAATCCGATGGGTTCACTCTCGAATTCCGCTGCTTTAATTCCGCTTGGCTATCATCAAAGCACGAGGACGCCGGCACACTTGGGTTTCCTCTGGCGACAATCCAATCAGCGTCTGCTAAGACCGACTCTGATGTGGTTATCTCGATCGTTCATCATCCAGCTAATTGGCTCAATCCAGCTGCTCATGGACTATTTCGCACAACTGTTCAACAACATTCTGACTTTTTGTTTACTGGGCATGAACACATGACTGGAGGGCAGATTGTTGCGCCTTTCAGCGGCTCTAACTTAATTCATTTCGAGAGTGGCCCTTTTCAACCTACCGATAGCGGTGATAGTGTTTTTGGTATCCTTCATCTCGACCTGCAGAAGCGTAAATGGAAACACGAAGATTTCATCTGGAGTAGAGGCGCATATGTGCGACTACGCGATGAGCAATGGAAAGATTTATTTGATAAATCCTCACGCTCCGCCTCTCTGCAACTGACCAGCTCTTTTACGGAAAAGCTCAACGAGACCGGGACAGGATTTCTTCATCCTCGGCAACATCACTTGACGCTTTCAGACATATATATATTCCCAGATCTCAATAGGCGCGCACTTTCCCGTAAGCTTTTGACCTCCAACGATCTTCCAAAGGAAATAACAAGCAATGAAGTTGCTCAGAAGATATTGTCTGCTAAACAAGTAGCTATTGCAGGACCAAACGACATTGGAAAGACCGCACTCGGGAAAATGCTTTACTTGGAGGCTAATACAAAATATGGGAAAACTAGCCTACTTCTAGACGCAAAGGATCTCAAAGATAAAGACGATCCAACTGATTCCCTGCTAACTTTGATCAACTCCGCGATCGACAAGCAGTACGGAGCTGATGCCAGAGGCCAGTTTCAGGGTTTAAATCCCACGCAACGGGTTCTAATTATTGATGACTGGGAAGAAGCGCCATTTAACCGTTCGGGCAGAGCCTCCTTACTCGCTCGTGCGGCAGCACTATTCGGAACCACAATATTACTGATCGATGATGTGTTTTTGATTGACGAAATATCAGCCAGACACGAACATTCGCCCTTAGCGGGATTTGAGATTGTAGACATTCGTGAATTTGGTTTCAGGCTTCGTGGTTTACTCATCCGAAAGTGGCACTCTCTTGGAAGTACCTTTACCGATGATGAGGAGACTTTGGCAAGAAGCATAGCAGAGAGTACTCGTGTCGTCGACACAGCTCTAGGGCGTAATCTTCTTCCTCCCTACCCGGTTAATATATTGACATTGCTACAAACTTTTGACGCTGAAGCAGGCTCTCATAATGGTGGCCTCGGAAGTTACGGACAGGTATACGAAGCCCTAATCACCGCGAGGCTTGCAAAAGTTAGCCTTAAGTCAATTGACATTGGCACTAAAATTACTTTTCTTGCACGTCTTGCATGGAGGTTGTTTGAATCTGGTAAACGATGCATCAATGACGAAGAGTGGAGCGAACTCTGCGAGCAATATTTTACAGATTATCGAATTCGCTTAGACAGCGAGCAGTTGCTTGCATCAAGTATCACCGCCGCTATCATTAGGATCGAAGATTGCGGATATCGATTCACCTATGAATATGGATATTGCTATTTTATCGCAAAATACTTCCAGGAGAACCTTGCGGATCTCGATGACAAGATAAGCCGGGATGTTCTTTTTAATCGACTTAAATCAATCTCAGATCGTGTATACAATCAGAATAACGCTAACATTGTTATATTTTATGTCTTTCTAACAAAAGATCGCATTTTGATTAATCACATCATTTCAAATGCGCGGAAAATATTTGATGATGTTTCTGAGTTTGATTTTGACTCGCATGTGCGGTTTGTCAATCAGATCATTGCCCCGCCTGCACAGGTCAGCCTGCCTGATACTACGGCTCAGGCTAACCAGGAGGCATACGACAAAAGGCGCGATGAATCAGGTGAACAAATCGAGCCAAACGGGGACCCCGCCGTTGGAGATGTCCCCTACAGTCCAGATACTCCCTTGGAACAAAAACTTATATTCGGGTTCCGCTACATCGCTTTGATGGGGCAGATTCTACGCAACTTTCCTGGCAGCCTTAAGGCTGAGACAAAGTTAGATCTCGCCTTTGAGACCTACGCTCTGGGTCTTAGAACCCTTACGACCATATTCTCCTTGGCCGAGCGCGATTCTGAACTGTTAGCAAGAGATATCGCAAGAATACTGACCGAAAAGATGGCCTTTCGGGGCACTGAGCGTCAACTTATAAGTCGCGCAGAAGAAATAATTGCAGACATGCTCAGACAGATAGTTTTTGGAGTTGTAAAACGAGTATCCCACGCTGTAGGACTTAGCGAACTCGAAGCAACATACGAGGATTTGTCTTCCTTGCGCGATAATAATCTTGCCAACAAGATGATCAACCTATCAATCAGGCTAGATCATTTTCAGCGATTTCCAAAACACCAAATAGTGGATTTGGTTGATGAGGTGGCAGGTAACAATTTCAGTCACCAAATGCTACAAGATTTGGCCATGAATCATTTATACCTCTTTCCGCGAAGCTACACTACCCAGCAGTGGACAGGTAGCACACTTAACATGAAAGTAAACCTGCCGAGTGTGCGCGGAAACGAGAGAAAAATGCTGGCACCTCTTAAATGAGTGTGGCTGCCATCTTGTCCAGGTTGATATGTTGTCAATTGATGACATATCAACCTGATCCGAACACACAAATCCAGCGGCAACACCTCGTGCAGGTGTTCCACTCGAAGAAGCAACATTATATGATCTTCCTGGGATTCTTCAGCATACTCTCCATTTTCCCTTTAACAGATAATGCGCGGCTCTCGACCGTGGTCTGTCTGTGCTCCAATGTCTTGTACGCAAACATCATTCTTGATTGAGGAATATTTACCCATCTCCCTTTTGCTTTTGCTAAATCAAACAATAGAGCGCGTAGCTTATGGCTATTTATCCAAAACCCATTATTAAATATAATCGCCAATACGAATGATTCCTTGCCCGTCGTTCTCCTTTCAAATTCAACTAAACTATACCAGCAATTCTTGAAAAAGACATCAGCCACTGCTATGTGTCTACGTTGCTTTGTCGCAGAGTTTAGATAGCTCCACTGCCTTTGACTAGACCGTTCTGTCAGGGGTAAATATGCGATTGTTACGTCATTGTTCCTTAGTTTTACCTTGCATTCTTGAAGGCTGTTCAAGTATTGGACAACCTCGTTGAATTTCTCAAGGTTCGCAGGAAGTGCTTGTTGCCGATTCGCCATAGTATTCAAGGATATGGGAACTACTTTATTGTCAGAGACGCAATCACCCACCCCCGTACCGAGCGACAGTCCGTTCATAGTTAGTGATATAACTCCAGGCGAGCTAATGTAGTGACACATTTCTTTGGTAGGGCGGTCCAGTTTTTTCCCAATTAACGCGCCAAATCTCTCTCCAGGCAAATCCACCTGTATTGTTTGGATGTCTTTTGATGGTTCTTGAGCACTTTGCAGTTCCCCGTTAGAAATAGTCGCTTTTGATGGCTTATTCCACGGCCCTAAAGGGGTTTTCTCTTCATCCGGCAAATCAGTGTCATGCGACGCGGAACTGCCATCGTTTTGTCTAGGGCAAGTGATTCCGTTATACGGAAATGGGCCGGTGCAATGTTCAAGCGCTAAGACAATATAACGCGACCTACCATTAGGCAACCGGATTTTCTTTACCCGTGCTTTCAAGTTCGTCGTCCCTATAAAAGGAAATGCAGCGCTGGGGTATGAAAGTTGGCCACCTTCATAAGTTTGCTTCACCAGTGAGTGATAAACAAGATTTGCTCCACGCATAGCCAATGCATCATACAAGATCCGACCGATAGTCCATGCGTCTGCGTCTGCGATATGTTTGCGCAAGGTTATAAAACATCTATGCGATTTCTCATGGAATCCACAGTCTTCAATTTTAATTAGGGAATCAAGCAATCCAAGTTCCAGACAAAACGCACCTTCAAAGATCGCTTCTGCGAGATTTGTTGAAGTTGCGTAATAAAACCGAATCACTTCAGCAGTAGGAATAATCAATCCCATCGGGTCAGATGCCCATTCAAGCGCTAAGAATCTTGAACCGAGACCTCTTCCAATTCGGTGTTGATTGAATGGGAGTACGAACCCAAAGTTGTCCTTATGATTGGACTGGTATTCTTTTACCGTTTCAGGAGAAACTGCAATATCTCTGAAGGTATGAAATACGCCAGCGGCATTGTTCAGACAGTGGCGATCTAACCAGAGAGAACCGACTGTAACGCCTGGAAGCTGCCCAATTCCAATTTCAATTTCGCAACGTTCTTCATGAACTACGGAATCATCTGACGTGTAGTCTGTCAGACCCGGCTTCAAAGGACTAATTATGAGTTGAATTTCTGGCTCTGAACGGTCCTGAGACTTGCGCATAATTCCGCCGTACCAGTCCACGCGCCAAATTCTTCCATCCTTTGGGAATTCTTTGATGGACGGAAGACCTTTTGTCATGGCGCACTCCTAGTAGCTTTTATCTATGTAGAATACAAATTACCTCTGTTCAGTACAAGATATCTTTAGAATTCACACCCAGCCCCGTAGCCGCGGCCTGTTCATGGGCATGGTAGCTGGAACGCACCAGCGGTCCGCTCTCCACATGCTTGAAGCCCATCTTGAGCGCCTCCGCCTTCAGTTCGGCAAACTCCCGCGGCGTGTAGAGGCGCGCCATGGGCAGGTGATCGCGCGAGGGGCGCAGATACTGGCCGATGGTCAGGATGTCGCAGCCCACTGCGGCCAGATCGCGAAAGACCTCCAGCAGCTCAGCCGTCTCCTCGCCCAACCCCACCATGACTCCGGATTTCGTGACCTGCTCGGGCCTCAACTCCTTGGCGTAGCGCAGCAGTTCCAGCGTCCGCTCATAGCGGGCACCGGCCCGAACCGTCCGATAGAGCCGGGGCACGGACTCGGTATTGTGGTTGAGCACGTCGGGGCGGGCCTCGACAACGAGGCGGATCGACGCCACGTCGCCCTGAAAGTCGGGAATCAGCACTTCGCTCAGGCAGCCGGGAGCCAGACGGCGAATCTCTTCAATCACCATGGCGAAGACCCGCGCTCCGCCCAACAGATCGTCGTCGCGGTTGACGCTGGTCAGTACAGCGTACTCCAAGCCCAGTGTGGCGACAGCCTCAGCCACCCGCCGCGGCTCATCAAAATCAATGGCCTCGGGACGTCCCTTGGGCACGGCGCAGAATCCGCAGCGCCGCGTGCACAGATTGCCCAACAGCATGAAGGTCGCGGTTTTGTGGTGCCAGCACTCGCCGATGTTGGGGCAATGCGCGCTCTCGCACACCGTGTTCAGCTTGAGCGAACGCGCCAACTGCTTGAGGCTGTGGTAGTTTTCTCCCACGGGGGCGCGCGCCTTCAGCCAGTCAGGCTTGGGCGTGGCGGCCTTCCGTACCGGTTCAATCTGTACCAGATCCATCACCTCTCCATTGTATCGGGAACTTGCCCTCACACCGACCGGGGTCGCTTGGCTTGCTACACTTCCCCAAGAGGATCGAACCATGGCGCTTCGCCTGCAACCTTGCTTGTGTGTGTTGGGAGTCCTGATCGCTACCAGTGCGGCAAGTTTAGGAGCCGCGCAGTCCTCCCGACCCGCCGATCCCGCAAAAGCACCTGCCCAGGCCGCCGCTATTGCGCTTGACCCGCACCCGGTGGTCGCGCTGACCTTTGACGATGTGCCCGCCGCCGGCAGCCTGCCGCCGGGACAGAACCGCAGCCAGATCGCCGCGTCCCTGGCCGCCGAGCTGAAGCTCGCCCATCTCGAAGGAACCTACGGCTTTGTCAACGCCGTCAAGCTAGAAGACGATCCTGACGCCCAGGCCGCGCTGCGCCTCTGGGTCGGAGCGGGGATGAAGATCGGCAACCACACATGGTCACACATGGCCCTCACCAACCACACCGCCGAGGAGTTTGAGAAAGAGATCGCGCTAAACGAGTCCGCGCTGGCCGAGCACGCAGCGGGCAGCGACTGGCACTGGTTCCGCTATCCCTATCTATGGGAGGGCGATACGCTGGAAAAGCGGCACGCCGTCCGAGCCTACCTAAAGGCTCACGGCTACCGGACCGCTCAGGTTACGCTCGACTTCGAGGACTACGCCTGGAACGACGCCTACGGCCGTTGTCTGGCCAAGCCCAATGTCGCCGATCTGGCCTGGCTCCGGCAAAGCTATCTGGAGAATGCCGCCGAGTACATCCGCCTAGGCCGTCAGGAGTCGGTTCTGGTCTTTGGTCACGAGATTCCCCATGTACTGCTGCTACACGAGACCGCTTTCACCACGCTGATGCTTCCGCAACTGCTCGACCTGCTCCAGCAGCAGGGCTTTCGGCTGTCCTCGCTCCCCGACATAGAGAAGGACCCCGCATATTCGCAAGACCCCGACGCAGCTCTGCAGTACGGCGGCACCCTCCCTGACCAGTTCATGGACGCGCGCCGTCTTCCTTACCCGCCCTCTGCGCCCAAGCCGATGGAAAAGCTGAAGGATCTTTGCAGGTAGAAAAGCAGTTGTCAGTTGTCAGTCGTCAGTTGTCAGTTTCCAGTGGTCAGTGAATGCGGATCAGGGACGGGCCCTGAAAGGCTGAGCGTTGATCTTTCCCGAGATGACCATAGGCATATGACCATGGTCAGGAGTAAACTCGATCCCAGAGGAAGCTACTCATGCGGACCATTGCGGCAGGGGAATTCAAGGCCAAGTGTCTTGCGGTGATGGCCGAGGTGAACTCCACCGGTCAACCGGTGCTGGTCACCCGGCGCGGCAAACCGCTGGCGCGGATTCTGCCCTTTGACGAGCCGCCCGCAAAAGAGGCACCGGAGGCCATCTTCGGTTGCTTGAGCCACATGGCTTCTGCTCCCGAAGACCTCGTTTCTTCACCGTTTACGGATGAGGAGTGGGAGCGCATGTTCAACGAGAAATGGGATCGATTCGATCAGGTTAACAGCGAATGATTCTTCTCGACACTCACACCGTGATTTGGCTCATGATCGCTCCAGAACGACTATCGAAGCGGGCGGGTGCAGCAATCCTGCAAGCGAGCCGAGACGGAGAAGAGATCGCCTGTTCACAAATTTCGTTTTATGAAATCGCCTATTCCGCGTTCAGAAAGCGGCTCCTGCTGAGCTGCCCCGTCAAGGATTTCATCGCGGCGATCCAAACCAAGCTGAAAGTAATTCCTCTCACCACGCCAATTGCTCTTTGCGCGGCCGAATTACCGGCTCCCTTTCACGGGGATCCCATGGATCGCATCATTGCGGCAACTGCGATTGTCGAGGGTTGCATCCTCATTACCAAAGACGAAAAAATCCAGCAAGCCAACCTATGCAAACTGCTCTGGTAGCTGCTCTTACCGAACTATCGTCGGAGTAGCTCACAGCGTATGCAGATAAGCCAACAGCTCCCGCAGCTGATCATCACTGAGCGGAGTCGCCGGCATACTCATGCGCCCATGGCGTATCCATTGCGTAATCTGCTGGTCGCTGGGCGGATCGCTCGACAGAAAGCCGCCGTGTTTGCTGATGGACTGCAAGCCTGGCCCCTTCACGGTGTGGGTTGTGTTCGGCGAATGGCAGCGGGCACACTTCTGCTCGAAGAGCTGCGCACCCCGCGCCTCTTGCGCCGTCCACTGCTCAGCGGGCTTCGAGGGCGGCAGCGAATGGCAACCTGCCAGGACTCCGCCCATCGCGACTACCCCAACCAAGGTACAAAGAAAAGAAAAAATCCGCATCTCTTCCCGATCATACAGACTCACTCAGCCGCTGCAATCGCCTCACAGATGCGGTCGATGGCCTGCTCTTCGGCGGTGCTGCCGGGGCGGTGACTGTTGACCAGAATGGAAAACGCCACTTTTTTGCCACTCTCCGCCTGCAGGTAGCCGGAGAGCGCATTGGCCTCATTGTGCGTTCCGGTCTTGGCCCATAGCTTTTCCTTGAGCGAAGAGTTTTTGAAGCGCCCCGCCAGCGTGCCGTCGACCCCGGCTACTGGAAAAGTCGCTCGCCAGCCATCGCCCCAGGGCTGTTTTGCCGCATAGACCAGCAACTGGGTGAAGACGCGCGGGGCGGCCAGATCTTCATGGCTCATTCCCGAGCCGTCATAGAGAAAGAAATCCGTATCGGCCACCCCCGCGTCAACGAGAAACTGCCGCACTACACGCGTTCCCTGCTCCAGACTGCCGTCGGTCCCGTGCATCTTGCCCAGCAGACGCAGCAGCAACTCGGCGTGCAGGTTTTGGCTCACCTTGTTGATCACGGTGATGTCCTGATCAAGCGCCGGAGAGCTGTGCGACGCCAGCACGCGGCGTCCTTCCAGCGGAGCGGCGATAAAAAACTGCTCCGTGTGGACTAATTTCAACGGCTCGGCGCGCTCAGCGGCAAAACTGCCCGTATCGTTGCTGACTCTGTGCCGTGAGGCTGGTGCCCCGGCCACCCGTACGCCGCTATGCAGCAGAGCCTGTTGCAGGGCCGCTGCCGTGAACTCCGCTGGATCGTCCACTGCCAGCGAAGTATGAAATCCCTCCGCGGCCGTTCCCCAGGCCCGCACCAGGGTGCTGCCGGGACGCCGCTCCAGGCCGGGGTGAGCGGTTTCGCCCGCCGCCGCCAGCTTCATGGTGCTGTCCAGAGTGTAGTAATCGACCGCGGGATTCCACTCCGCTTCGATGCCTCCCTGCGTTCCTGGCTTCACCGTCAACTCCACAGCATTTTCGTTGAACGTCAAAGCGGAGATCGGCGCGCCGTAGCTCCATTGCAGATCGTCCCAGGCCCAGGCCTGCCCAAAGGGTTCGTCCAGATAAAAGCTGTCGTCGCCCACCACGCTGCCCTCGACGGAGCGGACTCCTGACTGCACCACTTGCTCCGCCAGCAGGTCGAACACGTCCATCGGCTTGCGTGGCTTCTCTTTCTCGGTTGCAGCTTCGGCGGTTGCCTGCGCCTCTGCGGGAGACCGGTAGGGATAGCGCCGCGCACTTAATGCCGGATCCCCCGCCCCGAGCAAGATCAGGTCGCCATGCAGCACGCCATCGCTGTCGATCGCTCCGCCCGCCACCACATGGGTGGTCTGCGTCAATGTGTCTACCGGCAACAATGCGTAGGCCGCAGCGGTCGTGGTCAGCTTTACATTCGAGGCTGGCAGAAAGAGCCGTCCCTCATTCAACCCGTAGAGCGGCTGCCCATCCAGTCCCACCACGCTGATGCCGAATTCGGCATGACTCAGCGCGGAGTCTGCCAGAATCGCCTGTATTCTGTCCGCCAGCGGCCCCGTCGTCACCGCACGCGCCGCAGCCTTGGCGGGATGCGTCTGGGCAAAGCTAGTGCCCATGAGCACAAAGCAAGCTAAAACAGACAAAAAAGAAAACCGCGAAATCTTCATGCCCGGAGTGTAGAGCATTTTCCCCCTTCCACGCGGCAGGGAATTCAGCAAAAGGCAGAATCCCCTTGCTCCCATATTGGGAGCGATGTACGCTGATCATGTGAGAATCATCTCGCGAGGCACATTGAGCGGATTTGTCCGCAACCGGGTTGATCCTCGCCTGCGCAGGGTCCTGCAGGATCATCTGGATGCGTGGTTTGCTTTGGTTGCACGCGCGAGTTGGAGAAGTTCGGCAGAGCTCAAGCAGCAGTTTTCATCCGCCAGTATTGTTTCAGCGGAGCGGGTGGTCTTTAACATTCAGGGCAACAAATACCGTCTTTTGGTTGCCGTGGATTACAACCATGGCATGATCCTGGTGCTGTGGCTGGGAACCCACGCGGAATACGACCAAATCGACGTTCGGCAAGTGGAGTTTGAAAAGGAGCGCTATGCGAATCCAGCCAGTTCGAACTGAAACTGATTACGGCTCCGCAGTGAAGCGGATCGCACAGTTGATGGGCGCCGAGCCTGGAACCGAGGCCAGCGACGAGTTGGAGATTCTGGCGACCCTGGTCGATGCTTACGAGGCCAAGCGATTCCCCATGGACACACCCGATCCGGTAGCGATCATCCGGTTTCAAATGGAACAGCAAGGCTTGAACCGCAAGGATCTGGAACCGATGATTGGCAGTCGCGCCCGAGTCAGCGAAGTGCTTAGCAGAAAGCGCAATCTCACCCTTCCCATGATTCGCCGACTGCATCTCGGTCTCAGGATTCCTGTCGATTTGCTGATTGGAGAACCCCACCCTGTCGATTCCAGACGAGTACGCCGCCGCACTGCGGGCCGTTTTCAATCAACTCGTCTGCTTGACGCTTCCTCCATTGCTTCCGTGACTCCATGAAACAAGAAAAAGTAAAAGCTTCCTGGAAGTTGCGCAGCCGCACTCTTGACCTCGGCCGCCGCACGCTGGTGATGGGGATCGTCAACGTCACTCCCGACTCCTTCAGCGATGGCGGTTTTTTTCTTGACTGTCAACGCGCTATAGCCCGTGCAACGCAGTTGTTGGACGAAGGCGCAGACCTGATCGACCTGGGCGCGGAGAGCACTCGGCCCGGTTCTCGCGCAGGTGGAGCGATTGGTACACCCCAGGCCCCAGCCGTGAGTGCTGCGAAAGAGCAAGACCGTCTGCTTCCCGTCATCGAAGGCATCCTGCGCGAACGTCCCCAGGCCATTCTTTCCATCGACACCTACAAGGCGGAAACTGCCCGCGCCGCCTGTCTGGCCGGAGCCGAGATCGTCAACGATGTCAGCGGCTTCTTCTGGGATTCCGGCATCGCTCCCGTATGCGCTGAAGCGGGTTGCGGCGTCGTTCTAATGCATACTCGCGGCCGGCCCGAGGAGTGGGCCGACCAGCCACAGCTTTCGCCCGGAGACTTACTGGAAGCCGTGCAAATTGGCCTCGAAGCCAGCATGGCCCAAGCTGCCGCCGCGGGAATCGATCCCGCATCCATCGTTCTCGATCCGGGCTACGGTTTCGGCAAGCGCAATGAAGAGAACTATGCGTTGCTGGCGCGACAGCGGGATCTGCTGACGCTGGGCCGTCCGCTGCTCGTCGGCCTATCGCGCAAGTCCTTCCTGGGTAGAACGCTGGCCCCACTTCACGGCGGACACGATGCCCCCGTCGACGCTCGCGAGACCGCCAGTATCGCGGCTCTGGTGGCAGCGATTCTGCACGGCGCGTCCATTGTTCGCGTACATAGCGTCCGTCCTGCGGTTGAAGCCGCGCGTATCGCCGACGCTTTGAGGGCCGCAGCGCCGCCCGCTGCCTATTTGTTGTAAGTTGCTCCCAAGATCAAGAGTTCCTTTGCCTGTTTGTCTGGTTAAGCCCAATCCCACGCCATTTTTCAGGCGCGGACCACGCGAAGCCACCTGCGGTGGGGCCAGCAAAAAATTCTCTGTCGCACCATAGGCAGCCCAGAGGGTATGCTCGATGCAATTGTGGACAACGAGCGCATTCGCGAGTTCTGCATGGCGCTGCCTCACGTCGCCGAGACCCTCAACTGGGGCCATCATCTGGTCTATTGGGTGGGGGACCGCGACCTTGGCGGGAAGATGTTCGCCATGACCGACGCCGACGGCATCAGCCCCAGCGTTCTCTGGTTTCACTGCGGCGCCGAGCGCTTTCACGAACTGCAAGAGAACGAAGGCGTCTTTGCCGCCCCTCATCTGGCCCGCGCCTACTGGGTCGCCGTGGAGCGTTGGGATTCACTCCCAGCCCGGCAGATCGAGGACGAACTTCGCTGCGCTCACGCGCTTATCTTCGAGAAGCTGCCCAAACGCATCAAAGCGATTCTGGCGCTGCCTAAAAAGGAGCAGGCCAGCCTTATCCGCGAAAGGCGCAAGCAACTCGCCGCCATGGGAAAGACTCCTGAAAAACGCTCTGCCGCCTTTGGCCGGAACAGCCAAAAAGATTAAAAAACTTTCAGCAAGGCCACCAGAAGCACGCTGGCATATAAGTGTCCTCTAATTCCTTACAAGTGACGGCCGTCCCATATTCCGCCCTATCTAGTACTTCTATGAAAACGCTCAGCATATCTGCTGAAAATCGCCGCTTTACCGGTAGTATTCTCTATGCAATGGCGATCATTCGCACGCACGCATCACTGTTGGCTGCAGCCCTGCTGCTGTTGACCGCATCCGCGTCCCGTGCCGATGAAACCTTTCCTGTCGTACATGACGAGCCGATTACTGTCCGGGTCCTCGATGGGCTCAATGGCAAGCCACTGGTCCACGCGCACCTGCTGCTGATCGCGGGCTATGACAAGGAACAACTGAAGATGCAGACCTGGCGCGAAGAGGCTCTTACCGACGCCAATGGCAAGGCCGTACTCTCCAAGCAGCTCGACAATCTTCCCTTCCTGCAGGTCTGGGTTCTGAAGGAGAAGACCTGCCAGTCGAATCCTCGGAGCGACGTCTTCAGTATCGACCGCATCCGCCGCGACGGCCTGAGCACTCCCAACCTCTGCGGTATTACTTCGGTTGAGAACACCCCCGGCTCCTTCACTGTCTTCATCAAAAGCAAGAAGCCTAAAAAGCCCAAGGCGCCGAGTATGACGCAACCGGTGCATGTGCTGGCAAAAGCCGCCGTTTCGGTTGGGCCTTTGACTCAGCCTGCACCAACAGCCACGTCAGCTCCAGCTCCCGTCCCTCCCGCTGCGGCGGTAATCCTCACCGCACCGGCTGCTGCTCCCGCACCCGATCCCGCACCGCCAGCGGTTTCTGCTGTCCCTGCAACTCCTGCGAATACCGCGCCGCCCGTTGCAGCGACGCCTGCAACTGCTCCAGCATCAGCCCCTCCTACTGCGCAATTGGCTCCGGCAGTGACTCCAGCACTCGTCAAGGGGGCGATGCCTGCCGCGGCTGCTCCTACAGCCATTCCGCCAGTGCCGGTTGCAGCGGTAAAGCCCGCGGCCATCCCTCCGGTTGCAACTCCCGCGACGGCTGCCACTTTGCCGAATCCGGCTGTTCCTCCAGCAGCCCCCGCCAAAACTGTGGAGACTCCCTCGGCCACTCTCAGGAAGCCGCTCTCCAAACCAGCCGCAGGGGTAGTCGCTCCTGCTGCTTCAGCGTTGGCCCGGCCTGCGTCCATTGCCCCGGCGACGCCGGACTCCGCTTCCACGTTGACGCCCGATCCGCGACCAGCACATCCGAGCGGCAGACCGTTGCGCCACCCTTTACCGCCGCAACACCATGCGCACACCGTCCCAAACAGAAGCCGCGCCGTGGTTCCCGCAAAACCGGCAGCCGCTCCCACACCCGCAGCGCCCAAGCAATAGTTCTTATTGTCGTACGAAAGGCAGCTTTGACTGGAACGGATGAGGGCTCAGCTGCGTACTCCTTCTCCATGCTGGCGCTTTCCTCAGAGCGCAAGGAGTTGTTGTGAAGATTCTTGTGTTGTGCCTTCTCTTGCTCGTGTGCTGGCCGCTCGCGGTAGCACTGCTGGTGCTTTATCCTCTGGTTTGGCTGGTTCTTCTGCCCTTCCGCATCGTCGGGATAGCGGTAGGCGGTGTCCTCGAACTAATCAAGGCTATCTTTTTTCTTCCCGCACGTATGGTCCGCGCCCTCTGACCGCTGCAGCGCGCCGCTGCCCGGAATTCCCGGCTTAAAAACTCGACTTTTGCCTGCTGATGCGATAGCGTCAGCCCAGAGCGTTTTCGATCCTGCCAGGGGCTGAGAAAGCCAGAGTTACTGTTTCCTGATTTGCTTTCTGGCAGGTGTTGCGCCCTGATGGTCGCGCAGGCTTGAACGTGTTTGTTCCGGGACACATCGACTCTGGTATTGCTGTACAGCGTTATCCGCCCGCATCCGTCCAATCGTTCGAGGAGAGATTCATGCGCCGTGTTCTGCTGCTCACACTTGCCCTGCTCTTGTACCCGATCGCGCTGTCAGCCCAAGCCGCTCCCGAGGACGCAGCCGCTAAAAACGCTCGTCAGGCCCGCGCCGCGCTCGATGCCATGGTGCAGGCTCTGGGCGGTCCGGCCTGGCTCAACATGAAAAGCCAGATGCACGAAGGGCACGTTGCCGCCTTCTTTCAGGGCCAACCCAGCAGCGGCACCACTCTCTTTTGGGAGTTCCACTGCTGGCCCGATCACGACCGCATCGAATTCACCAAGCACCGTGACGTGGTGGAGTTTTTCAACGGCCGTCAGGGTTGGGAGGTCACCTACAAGGGCAAGGCCGCACTGCCTCAGGATCAGGTGGATGACTTCCTGCGCCGCCGCGACCACTCCATCGAGACCGCCATCAAACTCTGGCTCCCCGATCCTCACACCATCCTGGTTTACGAGGGCCAGCACTTGGCCGCTCGCCATCTGGCCGAGCAGGTCACGCTGATCTCCGCCCAGAATGAGGCCGTCACCATCCTCATGGATGTCCAGACCCATCTGCCCCTGCGCCGCACCTTCGAGTGGCGCGACCCGGTCTACAAGGACAAGAACCTGGACGCCGAGGAGTATGACGACTACCACACCGTCGACGGCTTCCCAACGCCCTTCACCGTCACCCGCTTCAAGAACGACGAGATGATCAGCCAGCGCTTTCTGGACCGCACCGCCTACAACCAGCCTCTCGACGCCGGGTTCTGGGACGTGGACGCCGTCACGCACCGCATCAAAAAGTAGCCGCACCGTCAGTCCATTTCTGAAATCCTGATTGTCCGGTGGGCTTGCCGGTTGGCGCGTCGTTCTTTCTCGTATTTATAATCGAAGCTGCGCGAATCGGCCGAGCCCAATCGCCTTCCGGAGAGTGAGAATGACGTTTGACATCCAGGAGATCATGGGTTTCCTGCCCCACCGCTACCCCTTCCTGCTCATTGATCGCATCGTTGAATTCGAGCGCACCAAGCGCGTGGTCGCCATCAAGAATGTGACCATCAACGAGCCGTTTTTTCAGGGCCACTTTCCTGGCGCTCCCATCATGCCCGGCGTTCTGGTGATTGAGGCCATGGCCCAGGCCGGCGCCGTTCTGATGCTGTCGGAACTGCCGGACCGCGCCAGCAAACTGGCGGTCTTCACCGGCATCGATAACGCCAAGTTTCGCCGCTCGGTGACCCCCGGCGACCAGTTGCGCATTGAAGTGGACGTGCTCTCGATGAAGTCCCGCGTTGGACGCATGGAGGGCAATGCGTACATCGACGGCAAGCTGGCCTGCCATGCCGTGCTGACCTGCATGATCGTCCCCCGCGCCGCCGACAAGAAGGCCGCTGAATCAACCGAGGCCGCGCAGTGAGCATTCATTCCAGCGCCGTTATTGCTCCCGGTGCCGTCGTTCCCGACTCCTGCACCATTGGTCCCTTCTGCACCATCGGTCCCGAGGTGGTGTTGGGGGAGGATTGCAACCTCATCTCGCATGTCGTTCTCGATGGGCGCACCCGCATCGGCGCGCGCAATACCTTTTACTCGTTTTGCGCTATCGGTGTTGCGCCGCAGGACCTCAAGTACAAGGGCGAACCCACAGAGACCGTCATCGGCGACGACAATACGATCCGGGAGAGCGTCACCATCAGCCGCGGGACTACAGGCGGCGGGGCGCTGACCAGCCTGGGATCGTACAACCTGCTCATGGCCTATGCGCACGTCGGCCACGACTGCCACGTTGGCGACCACTGCATCATGGCCAACTGCGCCACTCTGGCCGGCCACGTGACCATCGAAGACCATGCCAGCGTGGGCGCATTCTGTCCGGTGCATCAGTTCTGCACGGTCGGCAAATATGCATTTATTGGTGGCGGCACGATTGTGACTCAGGACGTACTGCCGTTTTCACTGACCAGTTCCCGCCGTGAGAACAAGGCCTTCGGCATCAACAAGGTCGGTCTGGCCCGCCGCGGCTTCACGCCGGAGCGGCTGCAACTGCTGCAAAAGGCCTTCCGGATGCTGCTGGCCGCCAAGATGAACACCACCCAGGCCCTGGAAAAGATCAAGGAACTACCCGGTGACGACGCAGCCTTGCTTGCCGACTTCATCGAGCGCAGCCATCGCGGAGTGATCAAGTAAGAGGAGCGCTGGCATTATTGCCAGCGCCAATCAATAAACCTTCAGAGGAGCACGATGAAACTCGGCCTCATCGCCGGTAACGGCCGTTTTCCATTTCTCCTGCTCGATGCTGCTCGCGCTCAGGGGCTGGCAGTCGTCGTTGCCGCCATCCGTGAAGAGACCGACCCGGAGATCAACCAGCGCGCTGCAGACGATGACCGCATCACTGTCTATTGGCTCTCTCTTGGCGAGCTCTCCCGCCTCATCGAGACCTTTCGCAAGGAAGGCGTCTCCAAGGCCGTCATGGCTGGGCAGGTCAAGCACAAGCAGATCTTTTCTTCGATCCGTCCGGATTGGCGACTGGCCAAGCTCCTGCTCAACCTGCGCACTCGCTCCACCGACATGCTGCTGGGCGCAGTTGCCAAGGTACTGGGCGATGAAGGTATCGAGCTGATCAGCTCGACCACTTTTCTTGAGCCGCTTCTTGCCCAGGCAGGCGTGCTCACCGCACGCGCTCCCAGCGAAGAAGAACGCAAGAACATCGACTACGGACTCAGTGTTGCTCGCGCTGTTGCCGGTTACGATATTGGCCAGACTGTCGTCGTCGCCGCTCAGGCCTGCGTAGCCGTGGAGGCCATGGAAGGCACCGATGCCGCCATCGAGCGCGCTGGCGCCCTGATGCGCTCTATCGATGACGATCCTTCATCGACGGAAACCACCCTGGAGCGTGGCCTCACTGTCGTCAAGATTGCCAAGCCCAATCAGGATATGCGCTTCGATGTGCCGGTGATCGGTATTCGCACCATTGAGACCATGATCCGCTCCGGCGCAACCTGTCTTTCTCTGGAAGCCAACCGCACCCTGCTCTTTGACCGCGAGACCTTGCTCAGCCGCGCCAACGAAGCGGGTCTGGCTATCGTTGGAACGGGGACTGAGGGACTGAGGGACTGAGGGACTAAGGGACTGAGGGACTAGCTTGAAGTTTAGCGGCTTTCTTGAGGCACAAAATATCTGCTAAAAATCTGCTGCGTCGTGAGCTTCTGTCTGCTCATCTAATCGCATGAGTAGGGGCGTGCTGTTCCCTGTTCCCTACTCCCTGTTCCCTGTATTTTGGAGGTCCCAATGCACAAACTGATTTTCCCACTGCTCTTCGCGGTGGTGCTTTTGGCCGCATCGCGCTTTACGGTTCAGGCTGCCGCGCAGTCACTTCCCACAGTTGGCCAGGTTGCTCCCACATTCACACTGCCCTCACAGGACAACACCCCGATTTCTCTGGCCAGCTATCGCGGCAAATGGGTGGTCCTGTACTTCTACCCCAAGGACATGACGCCGGGCTGCACCATCGAAGCGCATAACTTCCAGCGTGATCAGGCCCAATTCGATGCGGCCGGCGCGGTGATTCTGGGCGTCAGTGTCGATACGCCTGACAGCCATCGCCAGTTCTGCACCAAAGAGAACCTTACCTTCCACCTGCTCGCTGACCCACAGCACACGGTCGTCGATGCTTATGGATCTCTGGGCAGCTTTGTGGGGTTCAAGATCGCCAATCGCAACACCTTTCTGATTGACCCTCAAGGCAAGATCGCACAGGTCTGGACCAAGGTCTCGGTGCAGCACCACTCCGAGGAAGTTTTAGCCGCCATCGCCGTACTCAAGAAATAAATTGCTGAGGAATGCCCCATGCCGTCACCGCTTGCCATCCAGTTTCGCTCCGGCTTGAACGGAATACAGAAGGCGCTGATCGCTGCTCCCGTCGAACTTGCTGACGTTCCCTGGCGTGAAGGTGGTTGGACCCGCAAGCAGATCATCGGCCACATGCTGGATTCCGCCGCCAACAACCGCCAGCGTTTTGTCCGCGCCGCAACCGGCGGCATCTATCACGGTCCCAACTACCAGCAGGAAGCATGGGTAGCAGCTCATGGCTACGCCGAGCGGCCCTGGCCGACCCTGCTGGTCTGGTGGAATATCGAACACGAGATCCTGGCTGCCGTCGTGGATCGAATTCCAGATGAGGCGTTGGCAACAAGTTGCTCGGTGGCAGACGAAGCGCCCGTCACCCTGCAATTCCTCATCGAAGACTACCTGCATCATCAGCACTGGCACCTCGCGCAGATACTGTCTGGGGTGGTTTCGACCTAGGAGTGGTTCAGATTTCGGGCGCAAAAAAGCCCGGCGCATTGCCGGGCTCTTTTGCTTGCCTGTGTACTATTGTTTGCCTGAGTACATTTGTTGCCGTTCTTACTTGACTGCCTTCTTGGCGACTGCCTTCTTGGCAACGACCTTCTTGGCAACGACCTTCTTGGCGACTGCCTTCTTGGCAACTACCTTCTTGGCAACTGCCTTCTTGGCGACCACCTTCTTGGCAACGGCCTTCTTCGCAGGAGCCTTCTTGGCTACTGCCTTCTTGGCAACAGCCTTCTTGGCGACTACCTTTTTGGCAACGACCTTCTTGGCGACGACCTTCTTTGCAGGAGCCTTCTTGGCAACTGCCTTCTTGGCAACTACCTTCTTCGCTACCGCCTTCTTGGCAACGGCCTTCTTGGCGGGCGCCTTCTTTGCTGCTTTCTTAACGGCCAATGTGCTACCTCTTTTGTTGGTTTTGCTGGCGTTCGTCTTAACTGCGGCCTTCTTCGCCACAGCTTTTCCGCCCTTGACGCCAGTGCTGCTCTTCTTGGCGGCGGACTTCTTTGCGGCCTTTTTCACCACAACTTTTTTAGCGGCTGCCTTCTTGGCCACGGCTTTCTTGGCGGGTGCTTTCTTCGCAACTGCCTTCTTCGCCGGTTCCTTTTTAGCTGCCTTCTTGGATTTTTTGGCGGCCTTCTTGCGGGCCGGCTTGGGTTCTGCAACGACCACGGCGGCCACGTTCGCTACCACTGCCTCATCGTTGTCCGATGAGCTCAGCAAGCTCGCAACCTCGACTTCTTCTTCATCGTCTTCTTCGAAGTCTTCGTCCTGATCGGGGTCCAGCTCCTCCGGCTCGAGATCCGGATCGCCATCTTCCATCGCGTACATCTTGAATACTTCTTCCATCCCTTTTGCCTCCAGCGGTGCACCGCTGCCCATGTTTAGTTCATTGCTTCTTGCGGCAGAGAGATGCGCTCCGCTCGCGGAAGCTATTGTAGCAATAGCTTGCACGCTAGCGCTATGAAAAGACAAGTGCGTAGTTGACTACTTGTCTTCCTTTTTTGTATGTGTGCTGGTCTTGGCTGCCGTTGAAGACTTTGCCGGGACACTCTTCTTCGTCCCAGCCGAATCGCTCTTCTTCGCTGCTGGCGCGGGTTTCACGCTCTCCGTGTGTTTGTGCCGCGCGCTCGTCGAGCCGCTCTTGCCGGCTACAGAGCCCTGCCGCGACGATGAAGATTTTTCTTGTCCTGCGGCCGTTCCATCGCCCTGCCCGCCAGTAGACTTTGCTTTGGAAGAGCTCGTCGCACTCTTCGATCGTCCCGTTTCATGCGCCTTTGCGCTGCTTCCAACCACTGTCTCCGCGCTCGCTCCGTGCTTGTGACTGCGCGATGCGTGCGTCGCGTTGGTTGCCTCACCCACATGCAGACGGCGTCCCGGATCAACCTTGATGCCGGTCATCTTGTTCCAATGCCGCAAATCATCCAGCGATACACCAAAGCGATCCGCGATGTTCACCAGTGTGTCGCCCTTGCGCGCGGTGTACATCATCGTGTGCGATGATGGTGCTGCCACCGGCGCCACTGGAGCGACTAATGCTTCGACACCCGCCAGGCTGTCGTTCTCGCCCATCTGGTTGGCTTCGGCCAGATCCGCCGGAGTCACATGATATTCGTGCGCGATTGAGGCCATCGTGTCGCCTTCCTTCACGCGGTGATAGCGCCATGCATTGCGTTTGTTCTCGGGGACCGCCGCGATCGCCTTCGTGTAAAGATCCGCCGTGCCTGCCGGCAGGTGCAGATCGAACGATGCATCCGGCGGCGTGACCATGCGCAGCAGGCTGGGATTCAAGGCCGTCATCTCGTCCATCGGCGCGCCCACGATGTCCGACACCAGATGCAGGTCTACCGAGTAGTTAATGCTCACCGTATCGGTCAGTACCGGCGGGTCGAGTGTGATGTCGTCGAAGCCGTACTGCGTCGGATGGTTGGCGATGATGATCGCCGCCAGAATCTCCGGTACATAGTTCTTGGTCTCGGCGGGCAGGTTGTTGCGCTTGTACAGCTCCCAGAAATCCGCGTATCCGGTCTTCTGCACGGCGCGCTGCACGTTGCCCGTGCCCCAGTTGTAGCCGGCCATGGTCAGATACCAGTCGCCCAGCTCATCGTGAATGAATTTCATATAACGGGCCGAGGCGCGTGTCGACTTCTCCGGATCAAAGCGCTCGTCCACATAGGAATTGCGCACCAGTCCATAATTGCCGCTCGGCATGAACTGCCACATGCCCCCGGCATGGGACTTGGCATTCATAGCCCGCGGATTGAAGCTGGACTCCGCCACGGCGAGATAAATCAGATCCTGCGGCACGCCTTCTTCAGCCATGACGCGCTGAATCATCGCCTTGTAACGGCCCGCGCGCTGGAAGGAATGCAGCAGCGTGTAGTGACCGCGCGTGGTGTTGGCAAAGAAGTTCACAAATGCCGCCACATAGTCGTTCATCACCAGCGGCAGATCGGATTTGGTCGTCGCCAAATCGGCCTTGGCCTTGGCCATGAAGTTGGGATCAACCTGGAAAGTAACGTCGCTGGCCACATCCGCCGGGGTCGGCTCTTCTTTGGCCACAAAGCCATTGCCCTGCTTGAGCGCTTCCATTTCCAGCGCATTGACGCCATCGACAATGCGGTCGAACTCTTCTTGCAGCGGCTGTTCGTTGCGAATGTCCAAACCGCTGGACAGCATCAGGTCTACGGCGCGATCAAAATTTGCCTTGGCCTCGGGCAACTTGCCCTTGCGATAGTTGGCCTCGCCCTGCGCATAGGATGCCTCTACCTGGCGCACCAGCGCCTGTACGCGCTTTTGCCGCTCTGCCGCTGCTGCCTGCTCCGGGGTGACCGCAGGTGTGGCCTGAACGGCGGGCTGCAAAGCCGGCGCTGTGGCCTGCGGTGTACTCTCCGCCGCGCCACCGACAGGTTGCGAGGGCACACAGCCCGTCAGCGTCAGCAACGGCGCTGCAAGCGCCAGCACCGCCGATCCCATCCAACCGTACCGCTTTTCTCGTTTCAGCATTCGTGCAGCCAACGCCTCGCTATCAATAAAGACCGCTGAAGAACCTATGCCGATGATAAGCTATGCCATGGAGGCTTGTGTGCCGCAAGGCGCAATCAGCCCTCCCTCAACCCCACCCATGGACTCACGTTTCCTACGCAATTTCGCTATCATTGCCCACATCGACCATGGCAAGTCGACGCTGAGCGACCGTCTTCTCGAATTAACCGGTTCTGTTGCCGGCCGCGACATGCAGGCCCAGATTCTCGACGCCATGGACCTCGAACGCGAGCGCGGCATCACCATCAAGGCCCACGCCGTGCGCATGATGTACAAGGCCAAGGACGGCAACACCTACCAACTCAACCTCATCGATACCCCCGGCCACGTCGACTTCAGCTATGAAGTCTCGCGCTCTCTCGCCTCGTGTGAAGGCGCGCTGCTGGTCGTTGATGCGACACAGGGCGTTGAAGCCCAGACCCTGGCCAATGCTTATCTGGCCATCAATCACGGTCTGGAGATCATTCCCGTCATCAACAAGATCGATCTGCCCTCGGCGGACATCGTGCGCACCCAGGAGGCCATCGAAAAGGCCGTTGGCCTGGATGCTACCGACGCCCTCGCCGTGAGCGCCAAGACCGGTATCGGCGTAGAGGATGTGCTGGAAGCCATCGTCCATCGTCTGCCGCCGCCTACGGGCGACCCTGACGCCCCTTTGCAGGCCCTGGTCTTCGATTCCTGGTTCGACGCCTATCGCGGCGTGATCGTGCTCGTGCGCGTCATGCAGGGCACGATGAAGAAGGGTCAGCGCATTCGCTTCATGGCCAATGGCCACAGCTACGACATCGACTCCATGGGCGTGCTGATGCCCAAGCCGGTCGAGATCGGCGAACTGCGCGCCGGCGAGGTTGGATTTTTCGCCGCAACCATCAAGAATCTCGCCGACACCAAGATCGGCGACACCGTCACCGAAGATGCCCGGCCCGCCACAACCCAGTTGCCCGGCTTTGAAGAACTCAAGCCCATGGTCTTCAGCGGCCTCTATACCGTTGACTCCCACGAGCACACCCTGCTGCGCGACGCGCTGGAAAAGCTCCGGCTCAACGACGCCTCCTTCTTCTTCGAGCCGGAAAGCTCGGCAGCTCTCGGCTTCGGCTTCCGGTGCGGCTTTCTCGGCCTGCTCCACATGGAGATCATTCAGGAGCGTCTGGAACGCGAGTACGAGCTGGACCTCATCACCACCGCTCCCGGCGTGCGTTACCACATCACGCTGACCGACGGCTCGGTGGTTGAAATCGACAACCCCTCTCGCTGGCCCGATGCCACTAATATCGCGGCGATCCGTGAGCCGGTCATCACCGCTAAAATCCTCACCAACGAGGAGTACGTCGGCGGCATTCTCAAGCTGGTCGAAGAAAAACGCGGCCGGCAGCTCAACTTTGAGTACGTTACCCCGACTCGCGTCCTGATCACCTACGAGTTGCCGCTCAACGAGATCGTTCTGGACTTCTACGACCGTCTCAAGAGCATCTCGCGCGGCTATGCCTCGCTGGACTATCAGTTGGCGGGTGAATGGGTCTCTCCCATGGTCAAGATGGACATTCTGGTCTCCGGCGAGCCGGTTGACGCGCTCTCCATCATCGTCCATCGCGACTTCGCCTACGAGCGGGGCAAGCTGCTGGTCTCCAAGATGCGGGAGTTGATCCCACGGCAGCAGTTCGAAGTCGCCATCCAGGCGGCCATAGGCGCCAAGATCATCGCTCGCGAGACGGTAGTCGCCCTGCGCAAGAACGTTCTGGCCAAGTGCTACGGCGGCGACATCAGCCGCAAGCGCAAATTGCTGGAAAAGCAAAAAGAGGGCAAGAAGCGCATGAAGCGCATCGGCAAGGTCGATATTCCACAGGAAGCTTTCCTGGCAGTACTCAGAGTCGGCGAAGATGCGCAGAAATAATCTTCAGAGGCCAAAAATTACGGTACTCTTTTGATCCTTTAGTCACCATTCATTCATCACCACCTGTGGAAAGCGCGCTTCGGCGCGCTTTTCCTTTTTCTGCCTGTCAAGCCCTCAACAGGCAGTTATTCTGAACTATCATCTGCTGCAATTAAAAGAGATACACGCGCTATCAGACTTCCCGCGGATCTGGCAAGACCTAAGTTGAAACACTTTATCCAGTTTTTCAAAGATTTCTTCCACAGATTTTTCCACAGAGAGCGAATAAATCCAAAGATCACTGTGGGTTTGGCAATCAAAATATTTACATGCCGTACATATTTGCTTCGAGAGAAAGAAAAAGGCCCCGCAAGCGGGGCCTTTTGTCCGGAATCAGACTCGTTTAGTGAGCTGCGGGAGCCCGGGGAGCTGCCTTGGGGGCCGGAGCCACCGCAGAGCCAGCCGGAGGCGCCGGAACGCCCGACTTCACGTTGTAGGCATCGATCACGGCCTTGGTGATGTTGGTCGACTCCGAAGCATACAGAACCGGGTTCTGCTGCTGGGCAACGTCCAGAACCAGCGTGTAGCCCTGCTGCTGCGCATAGGTGGCCAGAACGTCGTAGACCTTGGAGGCCAGGCCGTTATAAAGCTCCTGCATCTCAGCCTGGAAGTCGTTCTGCGCGTCTTCTGCTTCACGCTGCAGCTGCTTCTTCTTGTCTTCGGCGGTCTTGGTGCGGCTGGCGCGCTCGGTGTCGCTCAGCTTGTCACCCTGCGCCTGAAGCTGCTTCTCCATATTCTCAACTTCATCGCTGAGAGTCTTGAGCTGCTGACGCTTGGGATCGTACTTCTTTTGCAGGTCGGCGAAGTTGCGCTGGCCCTCGTTGGTCTGGGCCACAGCTACCTGGAAGGCAACTACGGCGATCTTGGCCGGACCGGCAGGCGCTGCGGGTGCGGCAGGGGTTTGGGCATTGGCGCTCAGGGCAAGGCTCAAAGTAAGGCCCGAGGCCAGCGTGACGATCAGTGCAAGCGAACGCTTCATGTGAATGAAAAACTCCTTCGAAATTCCTGTGCGGGCTATCCGCATGGTTGCGTGCCTTCTGCGAAACCTGCGCCCTTCTCTCGATTCTCTACACCGGTAGGCGCAAAGCAAAAAAAGACTGCGTACGGATACGTCAGCAGGAACTAGATGGATTATAGGAGCGCCACCTGAGACCGTCAAACCTGCATTTCGTGAATTCTGACTGTATTCGTAATCTGCTCATCGCATTTGATTAATGCGCCAGGTGCGCAGGCAAAATTCCAGCCTTCATCGCCAACACACCAGCCAGTCCAATCAAACTCAAAAAGAGCCAGAACGCACTCAAGATAAAAAATGGAATCCGCAGTGCCTTCCAGACCTTTGGTGGCCATACATCTACTAATTTATCGCGCCATGTGCTGTCGAAACGCTCAGGCCGGTCCTCATCTTCCGATGCGGCTGTCCAGCGCGAGGCAATCAGCGTGGCGCGCAAATTGGAGAGAAGCAGCCCTAGTAGAAGGAACCGTATCATCGCCCCTGGCGTAAAAATTGCAGGTGTCAACGCAATCGCGAGCGTATCCAGCAAATACAAGGTGAAGACTATTGCCGCGGCTGGCCAGCTCTTTTCTCGTACTCCCATGCCGCCAAGCACGTAGATAGAAGCTCCAAACGCACTCAGCACCAGCATAAACAGGTTGTGCGCCAGAAGTGCGAAACCTATCTGGCTGGCCCCGATCAATACACAGAACCAGAACCCCTGCTGCCCCAGATAGTCCACATCCCAAGCGTTTTCCACGGTAGGCCAGAAGATACTCTTCAGGCGACTGTCGTTCCCCTTACTCTCGTCTTGCAATCCAAGTGTTTGCATGGTGAGAGCTTCTCGTGGCACGCCTGGCACCGTCAAGTGTCAAGGATGTTATTGGGAGCGAAGACAATATCCAGCCCCATCACGCAGAAAGGCCGCTCTCATCGAGCGGCCTTTCTGCGTTGCTACTTCTGTTGCAGCTTAGAAGGTGGTTGCCACCGTCAGGCGGAAGGTCTTGCGCGGCTCGCGGAACAAGTAACGTGCACCGTAGGCCTGCGTCGCCTCGGCGAAGGTGTAGTCGCCCGCGCCGCCCACCGGGAACATATCGCGAGTGATCAGCTCTCCGGTGCAGCTTCCCTTGTTGGTGCCGATACCCAGATTGCAATAGGGCCGCTCGTACAGCCGCAGGGGGTTGTATGCGTAGTAGAGACGGAACGGCGCGTTGATGATTGGCATGATCACCGAAATCTCAGCGCCGGTCGACATACGGGGCACAAAGTTCGCTCCACTGATCGGCCGGATATCCCGCTGGAAGCCAACCTGCGACCCCGGAATACCGCCCTGACAAGCGCCGCTGTTAAAGACCGGGCAACCGTAGAGGGGCGCGGTCAGCGAGGCAAAGCCTTCCGGGCTCTGCTTCAACTGTCCGTGATTCATGGCCACATCGATGCCGAAGTCGTTGAAGAACGAGAAGGTCACCGGTCCGGCGATGGGAATACGGTATTCGGCGTTGGTCGTGAGGCCTGTATCGCCACCGATCGAAGCCACACCATAGATGGGCAGCGGCACCAGAATGCACTGGTTCAACTGCGGGTTGGTAGGATCACGCGGCACGCAGCTACCATCCGGGTTGGTCAGCTGTACGCTGGACCGCGACGGAACATAGCCGTAGGGCGTTGCGCTGCGAATATCGAATCCGCGCAGTTCCGCCTCACCGCCGGAGTAGATGCGGTTGTTGGGAGGAGCCACATCGCCGCCGAAGCCCTGCACATAGCTCAACTGTGCGCGCAGTCCCAGCACGTTGCGGCCACTGGCCGAAGGCGTCAGGTAGTGCATCGGACGGAAGCTCTTATAGGCCACCATCGGCGAGATGTAGCGGACGTTGCCGCCCAGACCCGCAATTTGGAAGACCGCGGTGTATTCCTTGCCGTTACGAGGACGGGCCGGATTGTTCACCGTGTTGTACATGTAGCTGAACGAAGCCGAGCTGTTGACGATGCCGGCCAGCGCATTCGATCCCTGAATGCCGGAGCGGAAGCTGATCGTCTGGAAGAAGGTCTGCGACGCCGTGCTGAAGGCGGTGATCGACGACTTGCTCAGCGAATAGGTCATGCCCACACGCTGGAAAGCGTGACGGCGCAACGGATAGCTCAGCGAATACGTCATGCCCGTCGACGCCTGATTGTAGTTCTGCGTCAGCGACTGTTGCGCAGAGCTCAGGTTGGCCGATGCTCCGCTGGTTGCCTGGTAGTTCTTGGCGGCGTTGAAGTCCTGCTTGGTGTTGAAGAGCTGGAAGCCCAGGTTCAACGGCCGGTTGCGAACATAAGGCTGGGTAAAGCCAAAGGTGAACTGACGACTCACATTGCCCAGGTTGCCCTGCAGGCTCAGCGTCTCGCCCAGACCCAGGAAGTTGTTGGTCTGATAGTTCACGCCCAGGAAGGCTCCGGAGAGGCCACTCACGCCGCCATTCAGGCCGATCGAGTTCTTGCCCTTCTCCTTGACCTTCAACAGCAGATCCACGGTGCCGGCATCCGCATCCTGATGGGCTTCCGAATCCTGTTCCACCTTGAGAGGCTCGAAGTACTCCAGCTGGTTCAGGCGCAACAGGCTGTATTCCCAGAGTTGCGAATTGTAGACCGAACCTTCGTCCAGCATCAGTTCGCGGCGGATGACCTTGTCACGGGTCACCGAATTGCCCTGGAACTCGATACGGGAGACATAGAAGGGCTTGCCTTCGTCGATATCCACGCTCAGCGAAACGGCCTTCTTCTGCTCATCGTAGTGCGGGGTAGGAATGGCGCCGAAGTTGATGTAGCCCAGCTGGCCATACGCCTTCTTCAGATTTTCCAGGCCCTTGCCGATCATGGTGGCGTTGAACCAGTCGCCGTCCTTGACCGCAAAGGTTCCGCGCAGCGCGCGCACATTGTTCACTGCCTTGTTGCCGGTGAAGGTGATGCCGGTCAGGCGATAGCGTCCGCCCTCTTCAACAGGCATCAGAATGTCGATGCGCTTGCCCTTGTTGGGGCGGAAGGTGAACCAGTTCAAACCGCCTTCGTCGCGAATCTGCGTCTTGGGCTCTTCGATGGCGGCATTGGCATAGCCCTTGTCGCGGAAGGCCTGACGAACCCGCTCCGTGTCTTCTTCCAGCTTGGTAGCGTCGAAGGTCTGCGGAAAGATGTTCTCGAAGATAATCGAGTAAGGAATGCCGATGGGCTTCAGGTTCTTCATCGAGCGCCGCAACATCAGGCCGCTCAGATGGTCGTTACCGGTAAAGCGAATCTCGCCGACCTTGACCGTCGGACCTTCCTTGATATTGAAGTTCACCTGTACCGAGGCCGGGGGAATGGTCTTGATCTCCGGCTTGACGACGGCAAACTGGTGGCCATGCTCGGACAGAATGTCCTTGAGCACCGTGACCGCGCGCATGATGCGCGTCGGGTCATACTGGCTCTCGACGGTCAGACCGACCTTTTCCTTTTTGAAGCGATCCAGCACGTCCGACTGCGAAACGGCGTTCAGGCCCTTGTAATTGATCTCGCGAATTGTGGGCTTCTCGCGCACAAAGACGTTCAGGACAATGCCCTTTTCCGAGTCTTCCCGCTCGATGCGCAGATCCTCAAAGTACGAGGTGTTCCACAGCGAGTTGAAGTCGCGCTCGATCGAGATCGGGTCATAGGTGTCGCCGACGTGCGTGAACAAACGCGCCAGCACCGTCTCTTTGGGAATGCGCCGGTTGCCGATCACGCGGATCTGCTCGATGGTTTGCGCCTGTTGCGCCAGTGCCGCCATGGAGGTAAATCCCACGGTCAACAGCAACAACACGCGCGCCACACGGCTGGCCGTCCGGCAGACGCGACGGATGGAAGTGTGCTGGTTCTTCACCGGGCTGGAGCCCTGCGGCGAGCACAAATACTGGTGCGGATCCTGGTTACGCTTCACGGGAAGAATATGCACACCCTCACTGCTGAGAATCGATCTTGCCTTAACGAAAGACTGATTATATTGGACAGTGCCCGCCCTACCCAAACTGCCTGCTTGACGCGCCATCCGATAACCCTGTCTTTCTCGTCATTCCCGCCGCTCCTGGCTCAAACGCAGGCGGGTGCGTCCCCCATGGGAACCCACAACACAGTCTACCGGAACGGACCGGGCCAGCGCCCCCCTTCCGCGTTTTCCCTTTGATTTCCCTATTCTTTCCTGCCACAATGCACCATCCGCGCAGCAGGTTTTCGCTTTCGGTTCCCCTTGCCCACGGCTTTGATTCTTTTTTTCACAGACTTCGCGCCCTGCTGTATGCTTCTCCTGTCCGTTTTCACATCCCGCCTGATCGCGCCAAATTTCAGGCTTTGTCAATCCCGCACCGGAGGCTCTAATGCGCAGCGAACTCCCCATGATCCTGGTGCGTGCGATTGTGGGTCTGGTCTTCATCCTCGAAGGCCTGCTTAAGTTCCTGCAGCCGACCGTCTACGGCACATCCAACTTCTCCGCCCTCGGCCTGCCCTTTCCGCATATTCTCGCGCCCCTGGTCGGGGGTGTCGAGATCGCCGGCGGACTGGCCGTCCTGTTCAACTTCTTTGCCGGAGACGCCGCTTTGGGCCTCGCCCTGGTGATGCTTGCCGCTCTGGCCACCACGAAAATGCCCATCCTGCTGGGCCGTTCCTTTGGCCCCTTTCCCTTTTCCCCTGCCTCAGGTTCCGGCTGGCTCGCATTTCTGCACGCCGCCCGTGTCGATCTCGCCATGCTGATCTCTTCGCTGGCCATTTGCATCGACTCCGGCCTGCAGATGGGTCGACAGCGACGCTGGTATCAACCCTGAAATTGCGAATCTTCCCTTTGTCCCATCAGGTCCGATCAACTTCTGACTCGGGAAATCAGAATTTGCCATGAATACCGCATCCCCGCAGCGATCATCACTCCGCGAACTCTTCACCCTTTTTCTTCGCCTCGGCCTGACCGCCTTTGGAGGCCCCGCAGCTCATCTCGCCTTGATGCAGCGCGAGGCCGTCGATCGCCGCCAGTGGATGAATCGTTCCCGCTTTCTTGATCTCGTAGGAGCGTGCAATCTGCTGCCCGGCCCTGGCTCTACCCAGGTAGCCATGGCCCTCGGCTACACTCGCGCCGGTTGGCCCGGCCTGTTGGTTGCCGGAATCTGTTTTATCCTGCCCGCCTCACTGGCAACACTGGCTCTGGCCTGGGCCTACCTTCACTTCGGCTCGCTTCCCCTGATTCAGGGGCTGCTCTACGGCGCCAAGCCCGTCATGCTGGCCATCCTCGCCCAGGCTGTCTGGACTCTCGGCCGTGGCGCCCTGCGCACGCCACTTTTCGTTGCTCTAGGTATTGCCGCCCTCGCTGCCGCGCTCCTGGGAGCGCCGCCTCTGGCAGTACTGCTCAGCGCTGGCATTCTCACGCTGCTCCTCAAGTTTCGTACGGTCTCTCCGCACTCTGCACCGGCGTTCACGCTGCTGCCCGCCACGGCTGGCGTCACTGCTGCCGCTGGTGGACTGCTCACACTTTTCCTTGTCTTCCTCAAACTGGGCGTGACTGTCTTCGGTTCCGGCTACGTTCTGCTGGCCTTTCTTCAAGCCGATCTGGTGGAGCGCCTTCACTGGATCACCCCTGCCCAACTGCTGGACGCTGTCACCGCCGGCCAACTCACCCCCGGGCCAGTCTTCGCCACTGCCACTTTCATAGGCTTCCTCGTCCACGGATGGTCTGGTGCAACTCTCGCCACCGTTGCGATCTTTCTTCCCTCGTTCCTGATGGCCGCCGCAGTCGGCGCCTGGACAGACCGCATCCGCAATTCAAAACTGGCGGGCGCATTTTTGGACGGCGTCAACGCCGCCGCCGTCGCGCTCATGGGCTCGGTGGCTCTGCCATTGGGTCGAGCCTCGCTGCTGGATTTCTGTACCTGGGCGATTACACTCATCAGTGCCCTGTTGCTGATCCGCTTCCGCATCAACGCCACATGGTTGATTCTGGCCGCGGCTATTGTGGGCATTTTCTTGCACTGACTTTCTCCCTGAGGCCACGCCACCAAGGACCGCGCTAGAGGTCATCCAGAAGTTGCAGCAAGGTGAAAACCCGCCTTCTCGCCGACTTCAAAGCCAAACCGCAGCCTCGGCTCTGAAACCAGCAGACAATCACTGCAACCCTTCAGCCATCGAACCGGTAAGCGCTGATCGCCGCCCCCATTGGCTCATCGCCAAAGATCCGCTTGCCCGGTTCTTCGCCTCCAGCTCCCGCCGCCACCAGCAGCGGAATCAGGTGCTCTTCCCGTGGGTGCACAAAGCGCGCATAGGGCGCTTCCTGCCAGTTGCTGAGGTGAGCCTCCCGTTCTTTCCTGGGCGACTCCACCGTCTCGGTGAGCCAATGATCGAAGGACCTCCCCCGGTCCAGCGTCTCCGCCTTGAGATACGCACGCAGATTGTGAAAGCTCATCCCACTCGCCACCAGCAGCACGCCCTCGTCACGCAGCGGAGACAGCGCCCGACCTGCTGCTAGATGCAGCGCAGGATCCAGTGCGCCTCCAGGCGAAACCGCCAGAGACAACGAGACAACAGGAATCCTCGCCTCTGGAAAGGCCACCTTCATCGGCACAAAAACGCCATGGTCGAAGCCTCGCCTCTGATCAACCGCCGCCGGCAGAGCAGCTTCGCCGAGCAAGCGCGCTACCCGTCCCGCCAGCTCCGGCTCACCTGGCGCTGGCCAGTTCAGATGGTAGGTGTGCTCGGGAAAGCCTGAGTAGTCGTAGATCAGTTCGGGCGCGGCGGCCGCGCTGGCGGTAAATGCCGGCGCTTCCCAATGCGCGCTCACCACCACCATGGCCTTTGGCCGCTCGGGAAGCGTCTCTGCCAAGCCGGCCAAAAAGCGCTCTGTTGCCTTCCAGGTATCCGCCGGTCCCCAGTTCCAGTCCATAAAGAAGCAGGGTCCACCACCGTGAGGGATAAAGATTGCGGGCTGTTTTTGTGGTGTGGTGCGCATGGGCAGTTCCTCCGGCCTCTTAACCCGTCACTGGGCCAAAAGACATTAGTTGTTTAAACAACTAATAATAGGATGTTGAGATATCGCCTGGGATTCAACCTGATCGCAGAGACAAACTGTTTTGGTGTCTCAAGAGTACTTAATAAAAGGGAATGGTTATCCTGAACGGAACGAAAGGTCGGCATTTTTCAACTCTCACAAAACGCAGGTCCTTCGACTGCGTTTGTCACAAAAAGCGTGCCAAACTTCGCTCAGGATGACAGTGTGTTTATGGTGCAAATGTCAGAGACAGGCCCTAATTGAGTTTTTCGTCAATCCGCATCTTGGCGATCTCCGCAGCCCGGAAGCTAGCGCGGTCCAGATTATGCGACATCTCCTGCGTGGCGAGGTGCTGCTCTTCCGCAGCCGAAGCCATCTGCAGGGACAGTCCGGTCAAATCCTCGGTTTGTTTGCCAATGCGATCGATGGCTCCCATGGCGGTGTTGATGTCCGCGCCGATCACGGTGACCTTGTTCTGAATCTCCGCAGTAGCCGCGGCGGTTTGTTCGGCGAGTTTGCGCACTTCGCTAGCCACCACGGCAAAGCCTCTGCCATGAACGCCGGCCCGAGCTGCCTCGATATTTGCATTCAGGGCCAGCACACTGGTCTGAGTAGCAATTGAAGCGATCAGTTCCGCGACCTTGGCCACGCCAGTGCTTGAGTCACGCAACTTATCGATGGCAGCCTTGCTCTCTTCGCTGGCGGCATGGGACAAGCCCGCAGTCTTTGCCAGTATGGAAGCGTTCTCCGCAATCTCGGCGATGCTGGACTCGATCTGTTGCGTTGCCGTGGCCACAATCTGAAGGTTGCCGTTCAGGTGCTCGATATCGTTGCGCTGCGCTTCCTGCGCCGTTCTCAGTGCATCCAGGGTTGCCTGGGTACTGACGCCCCACATCACTACCGCGCCGACATAAGCGCCGCGATCATCCGTCATTGGCTCAACGTTCAGATCCAGCTTCACCGGGCCCAACTGAATAGTGGCCTTGTGGGGGAGCTGGTGAGTACCCGAATGCTGCTTTCCGCCCAATATGCGGTCAATATTCTGTTGAGACCGATGAAAGATGTGAATGGAATTGCCGACGATCTGATCCACAGGAACCGGCAGATACTTCTGCAAGCTACGAAGGGTCTTCTTCGAAGACTTGTTGAGAAAGCGCAGAATCAGATCCCGGTCGCAGTACATGGCATTGCACGGCAATGAGTCCAGAGCATATTCAAAAAGGCGATCGGCGCCGGAGGAAACCACCATGGGCGCTTCTTCTAACAGCGCTGATGCATTTGAGGAATTTCGCTGAGAAAATAACCCGCTAAACCTGCCTTGCGACATAACTTGGACCTTCTTCCAACGTTCTTCACAAATTCATCGTCTGAAAATGTAATTTGCTTAGTCTATACATTCAAAATTGCATTGCCTCTTTTGAGTCCCAGGTACAAAGTCAGCAAAGCCGGCCCACCCTGGACCCCGAACAACAGAATTATCTATATCATTCAATTGTATTTATAAACCATTCCGACATGACTTCCGGCACTATAGACCGCACATTTGCCTACGCGGAAAGACCGGCTCAAAATGGATTGCCATGAGATTTATCGAGCATTTTCGCATTGCTTGCCAGCAGCGCTTCATCGAAATCTTGCATTCCATGGCGCAACGGCGCGGAAGCTCCGCCGACCTTCCCGCTCACTTGATCACCGGCATCGAAGGTGAGTCCGCGGCCTACTTCTACCTGCGCCGCAAAGGATACACCGTCGTTGCCCGACGCTGGACCTCACACGAAATACCAGGCGATCTGGATCTGATCGCCTGGCAGGAATCTCAGCTTTGTTTTATCGAGGTAAAGGCCCGCTCGGCGCACGACGAGACTCCAGCCGAACACGCCGTCGATGCTGAAAAGCGCTCCACTCTGCGCCGTCTGGCCCGGCAATACATGCGCCAACTGCCCGGCGATTCTCCGCCTGCAGTGCGTTTCGACATTCTCTCTGTCTACCTGATCCCCGGTCAGAAACCAGAGTTTCAGCACTTCCAAAGCGCCTTTGGTTGGAGCGAGCCTCATCCCAGCGGGCGCTGGGGTGAAATGAACGGGTGATCGAATCTACCTCACATCCCCGGGAAGGGACTATCCCTGTGCATCTTCAAACTCTTCGTGCCAGGCCATTTGAATAGCTTCCAATCGGCCTTCGCTGGATTTTTGGGGATCGTCGGCAAAACCCGCTAGTTCCGTCACGAAGCGGTGCAGATCGGTAAACCGCACCGTCAGCGGATCAACTGCGGGAAACTTCTCTTGTAGCTGAATGCCGATTTCTTCGGCGTCCGTCCAGTGAATCTCACGCGGCATAGAACTTACTCCCAGTGTCTTACATCTACACTTTTAACCAGAAAAAAGTCATCCTGAGCAAAGCAAAGGATCTGCTTTGAATACAAAGCATCCTCTACTTCTCTTCAGCTAGCGCCATCGGCTTGCCTTCGGAGACGTAGTTTCTATTCCATGAGGGGATCTCCACGACATACTCGCCGGGCTTGGTGATCACCGCCTGGCAGCCCAGTCGCGAGTTCAACTGCTGGTCAGCGGCCATATCCAGCCGGTCTAGTTCATCGTCCTCGGCCTCGGAAAGCCCTTTGGCGCCGTCCTTGATCAGCACATGGCAAGTGGAACAGGCGCAGACACCGCCGCAGGCGTGATCCAGAAAAACATCGAAGTTCTCTGCCACATCCAGAAACGACATCGGCTCACCATGGCGCTGATAGGGCAGTGTGCCGAACTCAAATTCGACCGAGCGCCCTTCCGGCTGAAAGGTAACGCGCACCAGCTTATCGGCGGGAATGACGGAGGTCGTGCTGGAGGGATTCTGACTCATAGGGGTTTCTCCAATGTGTATTCAGGTTGCGGCGGTTGGCATGTTCTGCACCGATCCGCGCGCTGACCGGTGGTTCTTGGAACACTCAGGTTGATCTTTCGAGCTCTTACTCCGATTCGCCACCTACTATATATTGCACAGTCCATCCGTCAGAAAAGATGAGCTCATAGCGCCGATCATACTGCCCTCCCTTGATCGGCTTATCCTTGGTAATGCGCGCCTGATAGTCTCCCACCGGCAACGCCCAGGGGGAATTAATAGCGATCAACTGATACTTCTTCCCGTCGATGACAACGCGCAGCACCTGTTGTTGCTGCATGCCAAAGCCCTGCTGCTCTGAAGAACTGACGTGCACCTTGATCGGATACTTTGTCGCCTGTCCAGACTGCGCAAAATTCACAACCGAAGCAGAAAGAAGAAAAACAATACAGAGAAGAGTTTTCATCCCGGTTTCCTCCGTCTGGGATTATCCCATACTCACAACCAGAAACAGAGAAGCACCCTCTCTTCTGCCGGAAGAAGAATTACTTGAACTCCGCCGCAGCCATCGCGTGCGGTGCGGAGATCGCCTCGCCCAGTTCCTCGCCCGCAGCCTCCATGGTCTTGCCGCCGATGGCGGTGGTGACTGCCGACTCCATCATCAGTTCGGCAAAGCGCCGCGTGGCCAGATCGAGAAGCTGCACCGCCTCGCGAATTGCCTCTGCTTCTTCGCCCTGCACCTTGGCTGTCAGATAATCGCGCGCAACAAAGATTTTTGTCTTCTCTTCATCGCTCAGCAGCGTCCACGCCGGGTTTTCCGGAGCCCGCTCCACCGCCGCCAGAATCGTAGCCGCCTCGTTGCGCGCCTCGATCAGCAGCCGCTTGGCAAAGTCCGCCTCGGCGTTGTCGAAGGAGTCGAGAATCATGCTCTCGACCTGCTCGTCGGTCAGACCGTAGGTCGCCTTGACCTCGATCTGCGCCTCCTGGCCGCTGCGCTGTTCGCGGGCAGTCACTTGCAAGATGCCGTCCGCATCAATCAGAAACTTGACTTCGATGCGTGGCAGTCCCGCGCTCATCGGCGGAATGCCCTTCAGGTCAAAGCGCGCCAGCGAACGGCAATCCGAAGCCAGTTCGCGTTCGCCCTGCACCACGTGGATCGCCACACTGGTTTGTCCATCGACGCCGGTGGTAAAGTGCTCGGTTGCCGAAGCGGGAATCGTCGAGTTGCGCTGGATGATCCGCGCTACTGTACCGCCCAAAGCCTCGATGCCCAGCGAGAGTGGGGTCACGTCCAGCAGCAGCAGCTCTTCGGTGGTCTCTGAAGCTCCGGCCAAAATGCCGGCCTGCACCGCCGCGCCCAGCGCCACCACTTCATCAGGATTCAGCTCGGTGTGCGGGCGCTTGCCGCGCGGACGGAGTTGAAAGATGTCATCCACCAACTGCCGCACTGCGGGAATCCGCGTAGAACCACCCACCAGCACCACTTCATCGATCTGCTCGGGCGTGATACCGGCGTCGGCCAGGGCCTGCTTGCAGGGGCCAGCCGTGCGCTCCAACACTGTCTCGATCAGCATCTCGAAGACTTCGCGAGGAATCTCGCGCTGATAGCGGTCGCCGTTGGGCAGCTCAATATCGAAGCGCGCCTCTTCTTCGCTCGACAGCCGGATCTTGGCTTCAATAGCCGCCTTGCGCACCGCCTGCACCGCGCCCGGATAGGGCCGCAGATCGACGCCGTGCTCGGAGTAGATCTCGCCCAGGGCAATGGCGATCAGCAGGTTGTCGATGTCGTCGCCGCCCAGGTGGGTATCGCCGTTGGTGGACTGCACCTCGAAGATGCCGTCTTTCAGCTTGAGGATGCTGATGTCGAAGGTCCCACCGCCCAGATCGTAGACGGCGATGGTGCCTTCCTTGGCGCGATCCAGTCCGTAGGCCAGCGCGGCGGCGGTGGGTTCGTTCACCAGGCGCAGGACTTCCAGCCCCGCCATGCGACCGGCATCTTTGGTGGCCTGCCGCTGCGCATCGTTGAAGTAGGCGGGAACGGTAATCACCGCCTGCGTCACCGGCGAGCCAAAGTAGCGCTCGGCGTTGCGCTTGAGCTGACGCAGCACGTAGGCCGAAATCTCCGGCGGCGTAAACTGCATCTCACCCAACTGAATGCGCGGAATCTCATTGGGGTCGGGCTGACCGCCGTCGCTGACGACGCGGAAGGGGAAGAGCTTCAGTTCCTCCTGAATCTCCGCTACGCCACGGCCCATCAAGCGCTTGACGGAATAAACCACCCGCTCCGGGGTCTCAATCAGCGCCCGCCGCGCGGTATTGCCCACGGTAATCGTAGCCCGCCCGCCATCGGCGGGAATGGGGTCCAGGGCGACTACCGACGGAACCAGATTGGTTCCATCCGCGCCGGGAATCACCACCGGCGCTTCGCCCTCCATGAATGCAACCAGGGAATTAGTGGTCCCCAGATCGATACCGACTACGCGTCCTTCGGCCATGCTTGTCCTTTTGCTCCAAAAAGTGCAGTTACATCACAGGAACGGCCAAAAGGCTCTTGGCGTCCAAAACTTCGTTCACGTCGCGCACCAGATTGCTCAGGTAACGCCGCCGGTCGAGCAAGCCCACCATTTTTTTCTGTTCCAACCTGCGAGCAGCTTTGTCGCTCTCGTCCCATGCGGTCCAGGCAGCGCGCAGATCACCGTCCACCGCTTCCAGCAGGACGGTATATTTCTTCCGGGCAGCTTCCAGATCGGCCTGCAACTGAGGATCTTCTTCGCCCATCTTGCGCGCCATCCGCATCTCTTCCAACTGCATATTCAGCTCGAAGGCCTCTTCCAGCAGGTCGGAGGGAACGCGCGAGGAATCCTTGCGCGCATTGCCTGTAGCATGCTCTTCGCCCAGTCCATTGCCTTCCAGCTTGAGCAGGTATTCGGTCCGGCGAATGGGATCTTTCAAGGTGCGATAGGCGTCGTTGAGCAGTGCGGTGTCGGCAAGACTCCACTGCCGCTCGTTTTCGAGCGCGCGGGCGAAGCGGTCGGGATGGAGCTTGCGGCTGAGACGGTGAAACTCCCGCTCCAGCGCCAGTAGATCAAGGTTGAGTGTTGGAACCAGGCCAAAGACAGAGAAAAAGTCGCCGCCAGGAGGAGGTTGAATCTTGCTGCAATGCGGACAAAACAACGTGGAATCGCTGTGGCCGATAGCGCACGACCAACAAGCCACCGGAACCGCATTGTCGAGAACCTTGAACATAATCCATCTCTTTTACTGCCGTTCAACACTGCGACCGCAACAGAATCATGCCGGCGGTTGTAAGAGGGCACGGCGGATCGAAGACTCCGCCACTGACCTTTCCACCGAAAGCTGCAAAGAAACGCGCAAAGATGCTATGAAAAAGACGAGCCGCATCCGCAGGAGCGGGTTGAATTCGGGTTGATGAAGTTGAAACCCTGCTTCATCAGCGTCTCTTCATAATCCAGCGTCATGCCGTGCAGATAGACAAACGACTTGGGATCGACAAAGATGCGCACCCCATCAAAGTCGTAGACACGATCGCGTTCACGAGGCTGAGAGTCGAATTTGACCGAATAAGACAGGCCCGAGCAGCCGCCGCCCATCACTCCGAGCCGCATTCCGCCCTCTTCCGCCGACACGCCCTCTTTGGCCATCGCCACGCGAATCCGCTTCAGCGCCTTCTCGGTAACCTGCAAGCCGCCCTGCGACCCCTGCGGTGGGGCGGAAGCTGCCTGCGGCAGCACGGCGAAGGATTCCTGGACCGACGGTTGCGTTGTGATCGTCGTCAGATTCGACATAGCGTCCTCACTTTCTGCTTACTGAGCCACGGTTTCCGCGACAGATTCAGCAGCCACGTTCTTCTTCTTCCAGTCGCCGATGGCGGCCCGGATCGCGTCCTCGGCCAGCACCGAACAGTGAATCTTGACCGGTGGCAGCGAGAGTTCCTTCACGATGTCGGTGTTCTTGATCTCCATCGCGTCGTCCACGGTGCGGCCCTTGATCCACTCCGTAGCCAGCGAGGAGCTGGCGATCGCCGATCCGCAGCCAAAGGTCTTGAACTTGGCCTCTTCGATGACCTGCGTCGCCGGGTTGACCCGGATCTGCAAGCGCATCACGTCGCCGCACTCCGGCGCACCCACCAGACCAGTTCCAACCTCGTCGGAGGCCTTGTCCAGCGTGCCCACGTTGCGGGGATTGTTGTAGTGATCAATAACCTGTTCGCTATACGCCATGTGTTTGTCTCCAATTCAGCTTCTAGCTGCTAGCCTCCAGCTTCAAGCTAGAGGGCGAAAATCCAAGTTCAACGTTCAGCAACTAACCATTGGCCCGCAGCCAGAATCTGGCCGCTAAAGTCCGCCTTTGGCTAGCGGCTAGTAGCTAGCAGCTAGAAGCTGCTCTTAGTGAGCCGCCCACTCGATCTTGCTGAGATCGATGCCGTCCTGCACCATCTCGTAGAGTGGAGAAAGTACGCGTAGCTTCTTCACTACGTCGATCACCTTGGCGGCGACGTAGTCCACTTCTGCCTCGGTATTGAAACGGCCCAGCCCAAAGCGAATCGAGCTGTGCGCCACATCGTCGCCCAATCCCAGAGCCTTCAACACATACGATGGCTCCAAGGTCGCCGAGGTGCAGGCCGAACCACTGGATACCGCGATATCGTTGATGCCCATCAGCAGCGACTCACCCTCGACGTAGACAAAGCTCATGTTCAGGTTGCCGGGCAGATGATGGTCCATGTTGCCGTTCACGTGAACGTAGTCCAGTTCGGCTTCCAGCCTGGCCTTCAACCGATCGCGCAAGCCCGCCTCACGGACCGCTTCGCCGGCCATCTCCTGCTGCGCAATCTCGCAGGCCTTGCCCAGTCCCACGATGCCAGGGACATTGAGCGTGCCTGACCTCATGCCGCGCTCATGGCCGCCGCCATCAATCTGCGCCGCGATCTGCACCCGGGGATTACGCCGCCGCACATACAGCGCGCCCACGCCCTTGGGCCCATAAAGCTTGTGCCCAGAGAGGGAGAGAACATCAATGTTGTCGGCGATCACATCCACCGGAACCTTGCCCACCGCCTGCACCGCATCGGTATGGAAGAGCACACCCTTGGCATGGCAGAGCTTGCCGATCTCGGCAATTGGCTGCAAGACGCCGATCTCGTTGTTGGCGGCCATGATCGAGACCAGAATCGTCTTGTCGTCGATGGCCCGCTCAAGATCGCTCAGATCAATCAGGCCGTCGGCCTGCACAGGCAGATAGGTGATGCGATAGCCATGCTTTTCCAGACGCTTGCATGTGTCCAGAATGGCCTTGTGCTCGGTGACCTGGGTGATGATGTGGTTGCCGCGCTCGCGATACATCTCCGCGATGCCCTTGATGGCCAGATTGTTGGACTCGGTGGCCCCGGAGGTGAAGATGATCTCTTTGGAGCTCGCGCCAATCAGGTTGGCGACCTGCTCACGGGCAGACTCCACAGCCTTCTCTGCCTCCCAGCCAAAAGAGTGGTTGCGGCTGGCCGCATTGCCAAACTTGCTGGTCAGGTAGGGCATCATCGCCTCCAGCACCCGTTCATCGATCGGGGTGGTGGCGTGATAGTCCATGTAGATGGGAAGGCTTACGCCCTCTGGAACCGCGATCTGGCTGACAACCTTGCTCATCTGATCCTCCTCATTGCTTGGCTGTTGCGGCCCAGGGGAAGAGGGCCGAACCAGCAAACCCTAACTCAAACTCAGTGACACCAGCGGCTCGGCTGCGTGAGCACTGCTGTGCTGCTCCGCCAGGTCCTGAATGCTGATGCTCTTCAAAACTCCGGCAATTGTCTCGTTGACCCGCGCCAGCGGCTCCTTGATGGTGCAGTTGGTGGTGAGCTCGCAGCCCTTGGCGCCCTTGGTGCAGCTGGTGATGAACAACGGCCCGTCGATGGCCAGAATCACCTCGAAGGCGGAGATCGTCCGCGCCTCGCGGGCCAGCGCATAGCCCCCGTTCATCCCGGCGTGGGACTTCAACAGTCCAGCCTTGGTGAGCTGCTGCAAGATCTTGGCCAGCAGTTGGGCCGGGATGCCATAGGAATCAGCCACGTCCTTGGCGCTCAGCGCCAGTTTTTCCGGATGCTCGGCCAGATACTTCAGCGCGATCAACCCATAGTCCGCTTTTTTGGTCAGCTTCAGCATGTAATATCCGACCTCTTAGGTCCGCATTCAGTATACGACTGAATCTGTCGGGATTACAAGTATCTCTTTCCGCCCTGTCCCGCAACGCGAAATATTCTTGAATAATTTTGCCGAATTCACCATTTAGGCATTTGAAAATTCGCCAATTCTCGCTACAATCTGGCGGAAAGAGCTTCCATTTCACACTGAACTGAACTGATGCCAATCCCCTGCAAACACCCCAAGGTACGCATTGTCTCCCGGCACGAAGACACCGAGTTTGTCGAGTGCATGGATTGTGGCGAGGTCTTTGACTCCGAAGAGTTCCGCGATATGGAGATCGAAGAAAGCGCTGAATCAGAGGAAGCCGCCAGCAGCCTTTAACCACTTCAATCAATCACAAGTCGCGCTCCCATCTCCGCAATCAAGGAGATGCAGGAGATCTATGGGTTCCCTACGCCAGCTTTTGGGACGCGGGAATCGACCCTTATAGCGTTCCAGAGTTGATGTACCTTGGTGCCAAGCTCTCAATTCGGCACGAGCATCAGCGAGTAATGACCTGCGACGAAACCTACCTGGGTATAACCAGGAAGAAATAATAATGCAAGTTTAACAAAACAAATAGGCGGAAAATGGCCAGGCCTAAAGGCCGGACTTACTCCTTCTTCCATCCAGGGGCCTGAAGGCCCCTGCTCCCTCCGCCGGTTTCATGTACAGCGGGTCGAAAACACCGGTGGGGGATTATTCTGGAACCGCTAACAGATCAAAGGATGATCGTTCGAGCAGGATCGTGCCGCACACCGTTGCTGCCTGCTCGGCGCGACGCCACCCAGGCGTAGTGCAGGCCCGAGAGAGCGGTCAGCACGATGGTGGCGTTGAGCGCACCCCAGCGCAGATCTCCCACCCAGCGCGCCGGGTTTAACTGAAAGAACAGCACCGCGGCCACTGCCGCAATCTGCACCAGCGTATTAGCCTTGCCCAGCAGGCTGGGAATGAACTCCCGCCGCCCCACCGCCGCATAGAGAATCGCAGCTACCAGCAAAATTCCCACATCCCGGCCAAAGACCAGCACGGTCACCCGCACCGGAATCAGATTTTTATGGGTCAGCACCAGAAACAAGGCACTGAGAAGCAGTTTGTCCGCTACGGGGTCCAGATACTCCCCCAGCAGGGTGCGCTGCTTCAGCAATCGCGCCAACAACCCGTCCAGCGCATCGGTCAAACCCGCCACCACAAAGAGCACAAAACCCAATGCAAAGCGGTCTTCCAGAATCGCCGCGACCAAAATCGGCACCAAACAGATCCGCAGCAGCGTCAACAGATTTGGCGCCGAGCGCAGTGGACTCAACCGAGAGTAGGATAGATCGGCCATAGTGCTTACCTGAGAAGAATACCGCCCCGCCAACTTGCAATCCCGCGAAGCAGGCTAACCGGCTATTGCAGTCTAAAAATATTTCTCCAGAGAACAACCACCCGAGCAAAAGATAAAAGACCCACCATCTGCGCGAAAAGCAGGAAAATACGCGACCACGCCGGCAGATTCTTTTTTCGTCAACGATGCTACAGTACCGGAGCCCTGACTCACAGCCTGATTTCCGCCACCCGCGATTATCTTTCTCACTTCTCCTATTTCTGGCAAAAGAATATCAACGAATAAGACAAGCAAGCTTGACATTTATCCAAACCCGATCTACTCTGACATGGAAAGCAGGCTTTACATGACTTCCACCATCATCAACTGCGTCAAGGATCTGCGCACCGCCCACGGCTGGACCCAGGAACAACTGGCAGCATCGGCCGGCGTCTCGCGGCAGAGCATCAACTCCATCGAGCGCAACCGCTACGTTCCCAGCCTGGAGTTGGCGCTGATCTTTGCCCGCATCTTCAACTGCCCTACGGATCAAATCTTTCAATTGGAGAACCAGCAATGACTCACCCCATCCTTAGCCGCATCCCTTTCCTCGGCAAGCATGTCGACGAGCGCTTCCTGGAGCATCGCCGCCGCTCGATGAGTTTGGCGGCCATCGCCGCAACCCTGGTCGCCGGCGCAATTTTTTACTACCGGCTGATCTTCCAGCACCTCATCAGTTGGGATATCGCCGCCGTCATCGCCACTATGGCCGTCGTCAAAATCTCCTTGATGGCCTGGTACCGCTTCAGGGACTAACCCCATTCAGGAGAGTTCCATCATGTGTATTCCTATTCAAAAACTTGGCAACAGGGCGCGGCGCATTCAGGCCTTCGCCAACCTCTTTCTGGCCACCGGCATTGCGTTGATCCATTTTATTCACCCCTCCAGTCACCAGGGGCAAATGTTCACCGATGGTTTTGGTGGCCTGTTGCTTGGTCTGTCGATTGGATTCAGCCTTTTCTGTCTTATCAAAGCCCGTCGATGCCGGCTCTCGCGGGAGTAACTCATCTGTGCTACGCATTCACGTTCTTCCCCAAAGAACAATCTTGATCCGGGCACTTATACTGAACCCATCATGTCGACCCCGATCTCCGCTCCCCTCCGCACCCGTTCTCAGGCACTGCAACAGCGCGCCGAGCGCTTCTTTCCCGGTGGTGTCAACTCGCCGGTGCGGGCCTTCCGCGCGGTGGGCGGAGCGCCTCCGTTCATCGAACGCGCCGAGGGCGCATGGCTCATAGACGCCGATGGCAACCGCATTCTGGACTACTTCGGCTCCTGGGGACCGATGATTCTGGGCCACGCCTTTCCGCCTGTGGTCGAGGCCATCCAGCGGGCCGCGCGCAACTCCGCCAGCTTTGGTGCTTCCACCGCCGCCGAGGCCGACCTCGCCGAGCGGGTCATCGCCTGCTACCCAGCCATCGAAAAGCTGCGTTTTGTCAGTTCCGGCACCGAGGCCACCATGTCGGCGATCCGTCTGGCTCGCGCTGCTACCGGACGCAAGATCATCGTCAAATTCGAGGGCTGCTATCACGGCCACGCTGATGGATTGCTGGTCAAGGCCGGCTCCGGCGTCGCTACGTTGGGAATCCCCGGCTCGGCCGGCGTTCCTGAAGAGATCGCCCAGCTCACCCTGGCCTTGCCCTACAACGATCTCGCTGCCGTCGAAGCCGCCTTTGCCGCGCATCCCGGCGCGATTGCCGCCATCATTCTGGAGCCCGTTGTCGGTAACGCCGGCTGCATTCCACCCGCGCCTGGCTATCTGGCAGGTCTGCGCGCTCTGACCCAGCGCGAAGGCGCGCTGCTGATCGTCGATGAAGTGATGACCGGCTTCCGCGTGGCCCTGGGTGGCGCTCTGGAGCTCTACGGCGTCGACGCCGATCTGGTTACGCTGGGCAAGATCGTCGGCGGCGGCCTGCCTGTCGGCGTCTTTGGCGGAAAACGCCAGTTCATGGACCTGCTCGCACCGCTCGGCCCGGTCTATCAGGCCGGAACCCTCAGCGGCAATCCCCTGGCCATGGCCGCCGGCATCGCCACCATCGGCTACCTGCAAGAACACGCCGCAGAAATCTATCCCCAGCTCGAAGCCACATCCAAAGCCGTCGCCGAGGGCGTCGCCGGCGAAGCCGCCAAGGCCGGCATTCCACTGACCCTCAACCGTGTCGGCGCCATGTGGACGTGGTTCTTTACCGCCGATCCCGTACGCAACTATGAAGAAGCCGCTGCCAGCGACACCGCCGCCTTCGGCCGCTTTCATCACGCCATGCTGGATCAGGGAATCTGGCTGCCGCCCTCGCAGTTCGAAGCCATGTTCCTGGGCACGGCTCACGGACCAGCAGAGATTGAGGCCACGATCGATGCTGCTCGCGAGGCCTTGGCAGTCGTAGTGGGCAACTAGAAAGAGACAACAACGCAAACACAACAAAACAAATAGGCGAGAAAGATGCCCGGGCCTAAAGGCCGGACTCGCTGTTGCTTCTGTTCAGGGGCCTGAAGGCCCCTGCTCCCTCCACCGGTTTCATGCACGGCGGGTCGGCAACGCCGGTGGAGGACTAGAGCACTTTAGGAAATAGTGTGAACTTTATTAAAGCATTGCAGGTCGTCACTCCCTGATGGTCGCGCCGACTTGAGAGCACGGTTTCGGTCTACAGCATTTCCTAAAGTGCTATAAAGAAAATCTCTCGGCTCTTTACCTCAGGGCCGGGATTTTTTCTTGGATTGCAGTGGGCTTCATCTAAGTTCTAGAAATCAACTCGCCAATTGTTCGCATGGGCAGAATGAGCCGCATGGATTCGGGTAGCTGAATGAAGCCATGTGCCGTATAAAACTGTGCAGCCCGTTCGTCCATTGCGTCCACCACCACCATGGATGAGCCCACCACTCCGGCATTCTCATAGGCCTTGCGCAAAGCCTGGGAGAGCAAAATGCCACCAAGGCCACAGCCCTGAAGTTCCCGGCGCACTGCCAACCGGCCAAGCAAGGTGGCGCTCACCAGCGGGTAGCGCGGAAGCAGCTTTCTCGCTTCATCGGGAATATCTCCCGGCGCCAGCCCATAGGAACACAAGGTAAAGAAACCCGCGATCTTCGTTGGTGCATTCTCGCTCACCAGGACGAAAACCGCGTTCGCCTTGCGCCGCATGTCCTGGCTTGCCTGAGTCTTCAAGTACAGATCAAGGCTTTCGACGCCACAAGAAAATCCACCCCGGTCGTGGTTCTTGGCCAGCGCCTCGACCCGGTAGCGAGGCAGCGGGACCATCAGACCAGTACCTGCTCAGCCGCCTCAAAAGCACGTTTCAGCCGCTCATGAGGTTGCGGAGGGTGAACAAGCGCGTCGAAAAAAACCTCCCGGTCGCGCTCCGAGAGATCAAGACTCTCATGCCGGCTGATCGTCTCCCGAGTCACCTGGGTAAGTGCAGTGAGACAGAAGTCGGTGATGGAGCGCTTCTCCAGAGCCGCAGCGCGTTCCACCAACTGCTTGGTCTCCGCATCCACACGAAACCCCAACCGGGAACTTCGAGTACGACCTTCTTCTTTTTTAATCGCAGCAGAATTCGGAACCATGGCAGCCACCTTCGCAGGTAGATTGTACGTCCAATGGGAGTACAACTCAATCGACTACTTGCCGCCAGCAACGGCCCACGCGTCCACCGTCACAAACTGGTGGGTCCGCGCATAGCGCTCCAGCAGCATCCCCACTGCTTTAACCGATGGCCCTCGCTCCGCGGCCGGGTCCAAGTGATTTCCGTCGTGCAGGACGATGTTAGCGGCCCAGCCGCGCCGCTCAAGCCGGTCGATCTTGCTGGACAGCTGAGATGAAATCACTTCTGCCGACGGCGTCTTCCAGTCCGAAGTCATGGCATTCCAGAGGACTGGGGTCATCCCCATCTGACGGGCGATGCGCAGCGCGACAGGCCGTCGTCCGCCAAAGGGCGGACGGAAGTAGCGCACCGGCTGGCCGATAATCTGCTCCAGGGTCTCCCTGCTGCGCTGCAACTCTTCGCGAATTTTGGCGCTCCCGGTCACTGCCAGGTTGGGATGCGTCCAGGAGTGGCTACCGATCAGGTGACCGGCAGCAGCCATCTGCCGAACCAAATCCATTTGCCGCTCGGCATAACCGCCCACCATAAAGAAGGTCGCCCGCACGTTGTGTTTCGCCAACGTCTCCAGTAGCCGCGGGGTCCAGACGGGATTTGGCCCATCGTCAAAGGTCAGCGCGAGTTCGCCGGGTCGTTTGGGTGCAATCAGCGTCGGACCAAAGAACTGCGAACCGGGCCACATCGCCGCATAGGCGTAGCCGCCTGCGGCCAAGCCCAACCCGGCGGCCACGCCTAATCCCGTTTCGATTGCAGTGCTCAGAGTTGAAAACATGCACTCTTAGTGTGCGGCCCCATACGGGAAACCCGCAACCCGCATTGGTAACCCCGGAAGCCACGAAAATGAGACGCTCATTCCCGCCGCGACCTCCCGCCGGGGTATACTCGCTTTGTTCGAATCTGTACGGGCCGCATCCTGAGCGTTCGGAGCGGCACTGGAGACTACGATGAGCCTTACCAACTTCCCCGGCGGCTGTTCCGCCCCGCCTTCCGGCGACTCCGTCACAAAAGTCACCATGCCCGCTCTGGCCGAGATGAAGCGCCAGGGCAAGCCCATCTCTGCCCTGACCGCCTATGACTACGCCACCTCTCGGCTTGTCGATGAGGCCGGCATCGACATGATTCTGGTCGGCGACTCCCTGGCCATGGTGGTTTTGGGCCATGACAATACCCTAGCCATCACCGTCGATGAGATGTTGCACCACACCCGCGCTGTTCGCCGCGCCGTGCGCCGCGCTCTGGTTGTCGCCGACATGCCCTTTGGCAGCTATCACGGTACGGTGGCCGAGGGCGTTGCCAACGCCGTGCGCTTTGTGAAAGAAGCTGGCGCTGAAGCGGTCAAGGTTGAAGGCCCGCGCGTCGAACTGGTGCGCGCCCTCACCGATGCCGAGATTCCCGTGGTCGGCCATCTGGGTTTGACTCCGCAGAGCGTCCACCGCATGGGTGGTTACCGCGTCCAGGCCCGCACCGCGCAGACCGTGCTCAAACTGAAGAATGACGCGATGGATCTGGCAGATGCCGGCGCAGGAGCTATCGTGCTCGAAGGCGTTCCCCGGGAAGTTGCCGCCGCCATCACTGCCGAACTGCCCGTACCCACCATCGGCATCGGCGCCGGCCCCGACTGCGACGGTCAAATTCTGGTCTTTCACGACCTGCTCAACCTGACCTTTGCCCCGCCCGCCAAGTTTGTCCGCCGCTACGCCGATGCCGGAACCCTGATGCGCTCCGCCATCGAGCACTACCGCGAAGATGTCGAACATCGCACTTTTCCCTCCGATCAGGAGAGCTATCACCTCCCTGAGGCCGTTCGCCGCGTCCTCGATGCCCAGCACTCCGAGGACGCACTGCGCCAAGTCTGATGAAGATTCTCCATACCGTACCTGAACTCCGCCAGTGGTCCCGTGCCGCCCGTATTGCGGCAAAATCCGTCGGACTTGTTCCCACCATGGGCGCATTGCATGCCGGCCACGCCTCGCTGATCCAGGCGGCAGCGGCCTCATGCGATGAGGTGGCCGTCAGCATCTTCGTCAACCCTACCCAGTTCGGCCCCAACGAGGATTACTCCCGCTACCCCCGCACCTTCGATGCCGACTGTCAGCTCGCCGAAGCTGCCGGAGCGACCGCCGTCTTCGCGCCCCCGGTCGAAGAACTCTACCCCTGCGGCGCTCTCACCTACGTCGAAGTTGAAGACCTGAGCAGCCGCCTCGACGGCAGCTCCCGTCCCGGTCACTTTCGCGGTGTAGCCACAGTTGTGGCCAAGCTGCTCATAGCCGCCGAGGCCGACCGCGCCTTCTTCGGCCAGAAAGACGCCGCCCAGGTCGCCGTGCTGCGCCGCATGACGACGGATCTTTTGTTGGGAACAGAGCTGATCGTCTGTCCCATCGTCCGCGAATCCAATGGACTGGCGCTCAGCTCACGCAACAGCTATCTGAGTGTGACCGAGCGCGATCAGGCGCTGGTCCTGAGCCGCGCCGTGCAACGGGTGCAAGCCCTTTTTCGTGCCGGGAAGCGCAGCTCGGATGGGTTGATTGCCGCGGCTGAAGAGATTTTGGCCTCCGAATCCGTGATTCGCATTGACTACGTCGAGTTGGTGGACTGGACCACTCTGGAGCCGCTGGAGTGTGCCGTCCCGGGCAGCCTCTTCGCCGTTGCCGCCTGGGTAGGAAAGACCCGGCTGATCGATAACGCGATTCTGGTCTGATTCGGACCGCGGCAAGTGCCGCAGAGAGGCCCGCGGCTGAAGCCGTTTTCTGCGTAGTTGGGTTTCAGGGGCATAAATGCCCCTGCTCCTTCCAAATAGGAGGAAAACTCGCTTTGGCAAATAAACACCGCAATACAGTTTCAAGTGCAACGGTCCTGCGCACAGCGCCTGTTTGCTATCTGGATTCCCGTTTGCATCTGGGTTCCCCACGATTGACTTGTTCACTGGGTAATACCCTCTTCTCTCTACAATCGACCCATGAACAAATCTGTCATTGCCACAGCGGGAGCGCCCGCCGCCATCGGCCCCTATGTACAGGGCGTGCGCGCCGGAAACCTCATCTTCACCGCCGGGCAGATTCCCCTGGACCCGGTCACCGGTCAGGTCGTCTCGGGTGGCATCACCGAGCAGACTACCCGCGTGCTGGAAAACCTCAAAGCCATCCTCGAAGCCGCCGGCAGCAGCCTGGCCCAGGTGGTCAAGGCCACGGTCTTCCTCAAGGATTTCAACGATTTCGCAGCATTGAATGCAGTCTATGCGGCCTATCTCGCCCCAACCGGCGTCGAGCCGCCCGCACGCACCACCGTCGAAGTCTCCCGCCTGCCCAAGGATGTACTGGTGGAGATTGAACTGGTAGCAGAAGTCTAGAACGGGAATCTTCAATCATTCGGCCAGAATTTTTTCTGTCCTCCGCAGCACATTTGCATCAGACTAGTACACGAGAGAGCGACAACGCCATGCAAACCAAGACCACTACCATCTGTGCACCGAAAGAAAAGGTCGTCCGCTCCCAGGCCGAGTGGCGCGAAGTACTCACCCGTGAGCAGTACAAGGTTCTGCGCGAGAAGGCCACCGAGCTGCCCTTCACCGGAACGCTAACCCACAAACACGAGACAGGCTCTTACCATTGCGCTGGATGCGGTGCAGTGCTCTTTCAGAGCAACGCCAAATTTGACTCCGGCTGCGGCTGGCCCAGTTTCGCGCGTCCCGCCGACGGCAAGGCCATCGAAGAGCAGGACGATAACAGCCTCGGCATGTTCAGAATCGAAGTCACCTGCGCCTCCTGCGACGGCCATCTCGGCCATCTTTTCCCTGACGGCCCCATGCCCACCGGAATGCGCTACTGCATCAACTCCACCGCGCTGAGCTTCAAGCCCGCCGAGTAAGCTTGTTTTTCAGGCACAACAAAACCCCGTCCGCGAGGACGGGGTTTGTCGTTTCCAAAGAAACCTTGAAAAAGCTGCGCTTGCGCCGGAGCGAAGCGGCAGATGGCCTATGCCTTCTTGATGATCTTGCCGTCCTTGATGCAGCCGGTGCAGACGCGAATGCGCTTGGAAGCGCCGTTGATCAGCGCCTTGACCGCCTGCAGGTTGACGTTCCAGCGGCGGCGGGTAACGTTGTGCGCGTGGGAGATGTTATTGCCGAATTGCGGACCCTTGCCGCAGATGTCGCATACCTGTGCCATGACTTTGCTCCAGACTTGTGGTGTATCGAGCCGCCGGAAGAAACCACCTGCCAGCGCCACTTGTTGCGCTCCATCCAGGCTCGTACCCCGCGCGCGCCGACCGTTCGCTCTAAGACACGCGAACCCGCCAGCTTGCCGAATTCTCAGTATACGCGTAAACCATCTCAGCGCCAACCCGTAAACCCCGTCCATTCGCCGCCCCGCCCTCTTTCTATCCGTCTAACTAACTGATTTTATTCATGTTCACAACTTGTCCGACAGCACACTTTTTCAAAAGTCAATCCAACAAACCCGATAGATCTTCCCTGCCACCACCGCCCGCAGGCTGAGAGCCGATTGCTCCAAGGCCCAAACAACGGATTCCCACAGGCATTATCTCGCTCACTCTCTCACGTGATCCTGGCAATGATTCGAGAAATCCATCGCCATCGTCAGCCTCCTCCGCCCAGCGCTGTGCAAATCCTGCTAAAATCAACCTTTCGGCCCTCTATTCCGAGCCAGAAATCCACCCGCAGAAAGCCCTCACCGTGCCTGAAAAATCCAAGCCGAAGTCCGTGACCTACGCCGATGCCGGCGTTGATATCAGCAGTGGCGACCGCGCCAAGGAACGCATCAAGTTCCTCGCCCAGAAGACCTTCAACCGCAATGTGCTGGGAGGAATCGGCGGCTTCGGTGCGCTCTTTCGCCTCGACTTGCAGCGCTGGAAGAATCCCATCCTGGTCAGCTCCGCTGACGGCGTGGGCACCAAGCTGAAACTGGCCTTCGAGATGGGCGTGCACCACACCGTAGGCGCCGATCTGGTCAACCACTGCGTCAACGACATTGCCGTGCAGGGCGCAACGCCGCTCTTCTTTCTTGATTACCTGGCCAGCGGCAAGCTGGACAACAAGGTGACCGAGGACGTGATCTCCGGCATGGCGGACGCCTGCAAGGCCAACGGCTGCGCCCTGATCGGCGGCGAAACCGCGCAGATGCCCGGCTTCTACACCGATGGCGAGTACGATCTGGCCGGCTTCATCGTCGGCGCGGTCGACCGCGAAAAGATGGTCACCGGAACCGGCATCAAAGTCGGCGACATCCTGATCGGGCTGCCCTCCACTGGCCTGCACACCAATGGCTACTCGCTGGCCCGCAAGCTCTTTTTCGAGGTAGCCGGCTACAAGCACAGCCAATACGTCGGCGCCATCAAGGACAAGGCCGGCGCGGCGCTGATGAAGACCCACCGCAGCTACCTGCCCGTCATTCAGAAGATGGTGACGGCGGGCGTAACCACCGGCATGGCCCACATCACCGGCGGCGGCATCACCGAGAACCTGCCTCGCATCCTGCCCAAAAACACCGCGGCACAGATCGAGATGGGCTCCTGGCCCGTGCTGCCCATCTTCGAACACCTGCGCCAGCTCGGTCAGGTCTCGGACGAAGAGATGATGCGCACCTTCAATATGGGAGTCGGCCTGATCGCCGCCATTCCCGCCGACAAGTTCAAGAAGGCTAAAACCCTGCTCGACCGCGCCGAGGAGAAGTTCTCCGTCATCGGCCGCATCGTCAAGGGCGACCGCAAGGTACAGTACACGTGAGCCTGATCCAAAGAGAAGAAAAACGACCCGTACGGCTGGGAGTTCTGCTCTCCGGCCGCGGGTCGAATTTTTTAGCGATTGCCGAGTCCATCCGCTCCGGCCGTTTGCCGGGCGTTGAAATCGCCGTGGTCATCGCCAACATCGCCGAAGCCGGCGGACTGCAAGCCGCCCGCGATCTGGGCCTACCCACTGCCCTGTTTGTCTCCAAGGGCCGCAAGCGCGCCGAGCACGACGCCGATGTGGCAGCCTGCCTTCAAGCACACGATGTCGACCTGGTCTGCCTGGCCGGATACATGCGGTTGCTCTCGCCGGAGTTCATCGCTGCCTTTCCGCAGCGCATTCTCAATATCCATCCCTCCCTGCTGCCGGCCTTTCCAGGCCTCGACGCCCAGACCCAAGCCTTCGACTACGGTGTCAAAGTCGCCGGATGCACGGTGCATTTTGTCGATGAGCAGTTGGATCACGGCGCGATTATCCTGCAACGGGCCGTACCCGTCCTCGATTCCGACGATGCACACACCCTCTCCGAACGCATTCTGGTGGAAGAGCACCTTGCCTACAGTGAAGCCATCGCCCTGGTTGTTACCGGGGGCTACACCATTTGCGGACGCCGTCTGCTAAAGAATTCTGCACTTTAGGTTCCAATCGCGTAGAATCGCGCTATCATCTGACTGAAAATAATAGTCAGATTGAGGGACCTGATGCAGGAGATCTCTGTCAGCGATGCAAAAGCCCGGCTCCTCCAGCTTCTCGACGATGTCGAGAATGGGACCATCTACCGCCTCACGCGCCATGGCCGCCCCATTGCGCGCCTGGTCCCCGAATCGGAGCTCCGCACCAAGGAAGTTGCCCTCGCAGTCGCCACCATCCGCGCCATTGGCCGCCGCAGCAAGGGAATGACCGCCGATGAACTCCTCTCCGCCCGCAGAGAAGGCCGGAGGTACTGAATGTTCATCGTTCTGGACTCCTCCGTCACCGCCGCCTGGGTGCTTCCCGACGAAACCAGCGATCTGGCCGACAGCATGCTTTCCATGGTGCAGATCGATGGCGCCGTCGTCCCCTATCTCTGGTGGTATGAGGTGCGCAACATTCTGGCCATCGCCGAGCGACGCAGAAAGATCTCCCCTGCCGACTCCCTATCCTTCCTGCACTGCCTGCAATCGCTCGACATTCGGATGAAGGAACTGGGTGAAGGCAAGGAGGTGCTGCGTCTGGCCCGCGTCCATCAGCTGAGCGTCTATAGCGCCACCTATCTGGAACTGGCCCTGCGCGAGCATCTTCCGCTGGCGACGCTGGATCGCAGTTTGGCCCTAGCAGCGGTGCGGGAGTGCGTTCCTTCCATGGACATGTAAAAAATCCCAATCCGGCTCAGGGCATGTCAAGTTCCGAATCGGGTTTCCACCTCGTAAGTAAATGATCCTCAAGTCACTGATCTTCCCAGCCGGTTTGCCGAAGAATGCAAGTAGATTCACTAGTCTCAAAGACAGCGGAAGACGGAAGTGCCAGGCTCGGCGAATGTGTTCGCCATCCCCCAGCGGATGGTTCCGGGGCTTGGGACCGTTTTCCCCTTGCATCATGACTCGACCCCGAGGGATGGTTGGCAATTGCGTTCCCCTTGGGGTCGGGTCGGCGGATCAAGTAAAAAGCCACAGCGTTGCTGTGGCTTTTTACTTGCGGCAATCCTTGAATTGAGTAACCCCTGGACCACCGGCTGAGAATTGCCGGTCGGATCTCTGCTCCCCCCAGTGACATCCGATCCAACGATTGAAGGCGCACAGAGTCGTCACTCTATGCGCCGCGAAGCATCTGTCCCTTGTTCTTTGAACGGATGACTATTGACAGTGATTTTCAGCTGAAATAGGCTTCCTCTGCCCACAATATCGGCAGGTAATGGACGCCAGCCAACTTGCTATCGAGCGATAGCAGGCTACAACAAAACAGCGACGATGTACCCCGGAAGCCAGGCACTCAAGTCAGTGCGACCATCAGGCCAGCCCCATAGAGACTGGTCTTCGATGCCGGGGCAGAGCGAGCGACGCCCGACCAGATGGTCCATCAGGGCAAAACATCTCTGTTTTGTTTTAACCAGCTTTCGATGTCGAAAAACATCTCCTCTTAACCAGGGCGGTAGTCGCAAAGACAGAAACCAATTTCCCTGATTTTGCGGTTGTCGCCTTCTCCTTGGAAGGTACTCGATGAATCTCCTTGCAAATATCTGGAATCACCCCAAATCTTCGCTGGCTGGGGTGCTGATTGCCATCGTCACCGTCGCTGGAGTGCTCTCTCAGCAGGGCATCACACTGGGTACAGCAGGCAGCGGAACCATCCTCGCGCTATTGGGCGCCTTGGCCACCTCACTCCTTGGCCTGCTGGCCCGCGACCCCGGCAGCGTTACGACCAGCAGCTCTGCCAAACTTGGTGCGTGGGCTCTGATCGTGTTGCTCTTGCTGCCCGCTCCCTGGCTGACCGCCTGCTCTGGCGCCAAAGTCGCCCAGCAGATCGTCAACTGGACTCCCGCGCTGCAAAGCGCCATCGCCACTGTGGATTCCGCTGCAACCCTATTGGACCCCGCCGATGCGGCCATCATCACCACGGCAACAGTGAGCTTTGACGCCGCCTCCAACCTGTTGGCAACCCAAGCCAAAGCCTATCTCGCCAACCCCACCGCCAACCTGTTAGCGCAGATGCAGAGCCAGGTCGTCATGCTCCAGCAGCAGGTTAACAGCGCCCTGCTGCAAGCGGCCAAAATATCCAACCCCATTAGCCAGCAGCATGTTTTGAACACCATCAACGCCGTGGCCACGATAGTCAGCGCCATCCTGGCTTTGGTGCAATCCATCAGCAGCAAGGCTGCCGTCGCCCATATGGCCGCGCAATCGCCCATCAAGCTGGCTGCCGTGCTGCCCTATCTGAACCAAGATCAGGCCGCCCGGACAATCGCCGCCCACTATGGCGAGTCCCTCTCTCAAGCGCGCCTTCAGGTCCGGCAATTCGAGACAGAAGCTGCGCAGGCTGGCTTCTAGATTGGTTCCAGAGGTCTGCCTGATCTGTTGTTCGTCCAATAGACTTCCCAAAAAAGAGTGGGCCGCCCGAATCTCCCGGCGGCCCACTCTCTGACAACTGAGAACTGATCACTGACAACTGTTCCCTGTTCCCTTAAGTATTGATTCCCTTCGCCTCGCCCAGAATCAGTTTCAGCGTCATTTGCCTTTTTCCACGGTAGAGGGTAACGCTGACGGTGTCGCCAGCCTGGTGTCTCTCGATAACAGCGTTGATCTCCTGGGGATCGGCAACCTCCTGACCATCGATGGCTACGATCAGGTCTCCGCCTAGCATGATGGGAGTATTGCCCACATAGGCCTGTTGGTTGCCACCGTGAATGCCGGCCCGCTCCGCCGCGCCACCAGGAATGACCTTCTGCACCAGCACGCCCGAATCCACGGCCAACCCCATCTGCGAAGCCAGGTCGGGACCGATGGCGTAGGAAACGATGCCAAGCGAGGGTCGCTTCACGCGCCCGTAGCGGCTCAAATCGGAGAGCACCGCCTTGGCGGTATTGATGGGAATGGCAAAGCCAATGCCCGAGCTCTGATCGGCGCCGTTGGAGGCGATCATGGTGTTGATGCCGATGACCTCGCCACGCGAGTTCAGCAACGGCCCGCCGGAGTTGCCGGGATTGATGGCCGCATCGGTCTGAATCGCATCCTCAATCGGCGAACCGGAAGCGCTCTTGATGGGTCGAATGGCGCTGATGATGCCGCGGGTCATGGTGCCAGCCAGGCCAAAGGGATTGCCGATCGCATAGACCTTTTGCCCCACATTCAAATCAGCGGAATCGGCCAGCGTAACCGGCTCCAGATTCGGCGCTTCAATCTGCAACAGCGCCAGATCGTGGGCCCGGTCGGTGCCCACCACCTTGGCGGGATAGCGCCGCTTGTTGCTCAGCTGTACTTCGATTCCGCGATTGGCGTTTTCGACGACATGGTAGTTGGTCAGCACGTGGCCGGCCTTGTCCAGCACGAAGCCCGAACCCTGCCCCTGCTGTGGCACTGCTCCATAGAAGAAGTTGAAGACCAGCGTGGTCGAAGTGATGTTGACCACCGAGGGCAGAACCCGCTTGTAGACAGCGATATTGTTCTGCTCTTCCGCGTCATAGGCAGGCGCGGCCTGGGCTTCGGTAAGTTGCAACGCAGAGTTGGCGCCGTGACCCGAGAAGAGCGCGAAGCGTCCCAAGCTGGCGGGCAAGTGCATGGTGAGAATCCAGAATCCGCTCACCAACAGAACAATCAGTAGTACCTGACGCAGTTTCATCGCAAGTGAACCTTTCCGAAGGACGGGGGCGAGGGAACAGGGATCAGGGAACAGGGATCAGTAAGGCTGCGCCTCAAGTCCCAGACATTCACTCTGAAAAATTCCCTGTCGCTGACCACTGACAATCCATTACGACCGGCGGCACGCCAGGGTTCCGCAAAGGAAACCAGCCCACTCGCCTGTTCCTTATTCTAAAGACCCGGAAGGAAGAATTCTGTTGTTCTCCTCCTGCAACTGCTGCCACAGAACAGTAGTTGCCGCGCGCAGAGCGGCCAGATCGCCGGTATTGTCCAGGATAAAGTCGGCGCGGGCGGCCTTCTCTGCATCGGGCATCTGATGCGCCAGCCGCGCTCGCGCATCGGCCTCGGCGGTAGCGTATCCTGATCCCAATGGACTTACGCGCGCCACCCAGCGGGCGATCTTCATCTCGTCGGGGGCTGTCACCACCACTACTGCATCGAAGCGCCGCCGCCAGTCGGCCAAAACGCCTTCCTGCTCGCCGCGGGCCAGAGCGTCGCGCTCTACCTCAAAGATCAGCGCCGATTCGATCACTGCAATGGTCTCTGGATTGCGCACACAGACCTCGCGCATCCAGCGCCGCTGTGCGTTGATAACTGCGGGGTGGATGATGGCGTTCAACTCCTGCAGACGACCTTCCTTGAAGGCCATTTCCGCCAGACGGGCCCGGTTCAGGCTGCCGCCGATGCTCATCACTTCCGGCCCGAAGGCGTGAACAATGGCCGAGAAGACCGGTTGCCCCGGCTCCATCAGTGCACGGCCCAGCTCGTCGGCCTCAATCACCTTGGCGCCCAGTTCGCGCAGATACACCGCCACGGTGCTCTTGCCGCTGCCCAGTCCACCGGTAAGGCCAACACTCAGCATGGCTAGATTCCCCTCCGCAGCTTGGCTGCGCGAACGGTATTCGCCATCAACATGGCGATCGTCAACGGTCCCACTCCACCCGGAACCGGCGTGTAGGCACCTGCAACTTCAAAGGCCTGGGGGTGAACATCGCCCACCAAAGTCGAACCGCGCTTGGCAAACGCCGCCTCGCGTTTCTCATTTCCGGCAAAGAATCGGTCGAACTCCACACGATCGGTAATGCGATTGATACCCACGTCAATGATGGTCGCCCCAGGCTTGACCATCTCCGCAGTAATGAACCCAGGACGGCCAATTGCAGCCACCAGAATATCGGCCTGGCGGGTAATCGCGCCCAGATCCGCGGTTTTGGAGTGGCAGATGGTCACGGTCGCGTTCTCGTGCAGCAGCAGCATCGCCGCCGGCTTGCCCACAATATCGCTGCGGCCCACCACCACCGCATGCTTGCCGCTGATGGCGATCCCGCTGCGCTTGAGAATCTCGATCACCCCCGCCGGAGTACACGGCGCCAATGCCGGACGCCCCGCCTGTACCCGGCCCGCATTCACCGGATGGAAGCCATCCACATCCTTGGCCGGATCGATGGCGTCGAGCAGGGCTTTGGCGTCCACCTGCGCGGGCAGCGGAAGCTGAATCAGAATGCCGTCTATATCCTCACGCGCATTGAGCGCGGCCACCAGCGCAAGCATCTCTTCGGTGGTCACCGTGGCTGGCGGTGTGATCAGGTCGCTATACAGTCCCAGATCGGAGCAACTCTGCACCTTGTTACGCACATAGATCTGCGATGCGGCGACATCCCCTACCAGTACCGCCGCCAGTCCGGGACGAATGCCCCGCGCCGAGAGCGCTTTTACCTCTTCAGCCACTTCCAGCTTGATCGCTGCGGCAATCGCCGCTCCATCGAGAATCTTCGGCATCGCATCTCCAAAACCACCAAGGACCATCGTACCAAGAGGATGCCGCCGGTTGCTGTGAGGATTGATAAGTAAAGTAGTCCAGTGTTCCCTTTCAGCAGAGACAAAAAACCGGAACATTTGCGCTTCTTATCGCTGCAATTTCAGAGAGTGATTTGTTGCGCTAAGAGATTGAGCGAGGCGCTTCCTTTTCAGGACCTGGATCACATCCTATAATCATTGAAAGATAATGGTTTATTTTTTGGGCCTGTAGCTCAACGGTTAGAGCAGGGGACTCATAATCTCAGATAGGGCATACGGGCTGTTTTTAGATACGCTTGTATGCCCTTATATTTTCAGTGGTTTATAGAATTCACATCTAAACGCATACAAGCCCATTTATGCAGGGAGCCGCTACAGTATCCGCTACAGTCGCTACATCCGCTGGCCGCTCGTGCCAGGGGTAATTGGCGGCCCATCGGCGGGCGATTCGCAAACTGGCGGGCAGTCAGACAGTATTGTTACCAACTCGCCAACACCGCCGCTGGCCCCCAACCGGCACCATATAAGGATGCAGGATCAGGCAGTGCGTCTGGTATCAGGGGGCAATGTGCCTATTCAATTCGATTCACTGCGGCTGGTAGGGGGGTAGGCTCTCTTTGGGCAGGGGGTGGGGTGCCCCATTCAGGCCCCCCCCGGCCATCGGCGTATCTATCCCGTCTAAAATATCCCCGCCATAAAGGAGCCTTGCAGGATGCCCCCCAGACGCGCCGCTGGGCTTGGCGTGAGGGTTTACCTATCCGCGTTTCCCTGAAGGCATACAGGGGCATTCTGGGGCAGCGCGTCCTTATCCCTGATGGCGTCCACCACTTCCCACACCATCGAAAGGTTGATCGTCGGGGGCAGTTCATCGCGCAGGATTGCGGCCTTGTCTACGGCTACGCCCGCAGCGATCATCTTTTGCTGGAGGGTCGCCTTACTGATGTCCTCGGGCGTGATGCTGGAAACGATCCGGTCGGCGGCTTGACTGAACTTCTCCGCCAACACCTCGCGCTGGGCGCTGACTTGCTGGCGCACATCGGGTTCGCGCAGGAACTTCGCCACGGTGCGCCGGTTCCGCCCCAGGCCTTTTGCAATGTAGTTGGGAGTCTGGCCGGACGCGGCAAGGATTTCCGCCTTCTCTTGTTCTTCACTCGTCAGTATGGTTCCCATGATTCTCCTTTTTCCGGCGCCTATGCCCGGACTGATAGGCAGCGTTCTTCACTCGATTGTGCTTCTCTCCGCATGGAGGGCAGCGCCGCTGGTGGTTGCCGGTGGGGATAAGCACCGCGCCACAGTCGATGCAGGTGGGCTTCCGTGGTGGGGGTGGTGCGGGCTTCACCGCCGGACAGCGGCCACACAACGGTATGGCCGGGTTGCACGGCAGCAAAGCCGCAATTAGGGGGCAGAATCTCATTACCTGCCCGCCCGCCTTCCGCTATACCAGTTCTGGCCGGACTTCCATTCGGGGCTGTGCTCTGGCGCTGTCAGCCCGGTAGAAAGTGCGGCAGTGAGCAAGCCGCTTCCCGGCAGCCCGTGGCGGTCCTGAAAGGTGTACAACTCATCGTGGGCCTTGTCGAGCAATGAAATGAAAAGGCCATGTTCGCTGGCTCCAATGATCCTTCGCAGATCCGAAACCCACCCCTCGAAGATGCGCTTGACGATGATCTTCTTTTCGCTGTCGATGGCTTCAAGTCGCTGGGCAATCTCCCTCTGCCGATCTTGCATGGCTTCGGGAGCGCGTCGGGCTGTTTCATACTCTTGGCGCTTTGCTTCGGCTTCTTCGAGTCTGCCGGCCAACAGGGCCGCGTCGGCTTGGCGCTGTGCTTCGCGCTGTTGGGCAGGCAAAAGTGATTCGAGGTTCCCCGATGCCTCTTCGATGTCGGCCCGCTCCTGTCGCAAGGCTGCTTCTTCGGCGACCAGGGAGAGGGTTGCGGCGGCAATCTCAGATTCGCGGCATTCCAACAGGGCCGCGTAGGCCCCTTCCATCGCGCTGGTGATTTCATCGCACAGACCCTGAATCTCATCTGACGTTTTCTCAAGCTGTTCTGCCATTGTCTTTTTCCCTCTCTTTGCCGGTGACTACGCCGTACTTTTGTTGAAGTTGCGAGATTTGAATTTGAATGCGGTTGAACTCTTCCGTGCTCCCCGCCTGCAATTCCAGATCAGCTTTCTTCCGCAAATCGAATATCTCGCTCGCGGCTTCGCTCGTGTTCATGGCTGCCTCCGTTTCGGTTCCAGGCCAAGCAGAGAGGGCCGCACGACTCGATTGAAAAACTCTGCCTGTTCCGGCTCCCGCCTGAATTCAGCGGCTAGTTTGTCCCAACGGGCAAGAGTCGCTTGATCCATCAGGCCAGAACCCCGCGCCGTCGCAATGTAATGCTCCAGCACTGCCGCTGGGCCTTGCTGTGGCCCCGATTTCAAATAGGGGTTCCGACTCATGGCGCTTTCGATTTTCCCGGCCACCATCGGCCCGAAGTCTTTAGCGTGGAGCCTTTCAGTTCCGTTCGGACTTCCGGGTAGACTGGGCAACTCGATTTCGATATGCCCGCTAGCCGCTGCGGTTCCGTAGGCCAAGGCCCCGTGGGAATCGACGTTGATACCTGTTTGTGTGTCTGTCGTGGGCATCGTCGTATTGCTCATATTGTTCTCCCTTCGGTTCGGCGAAGTTCCTGATCCCATGCCGCGCGAAGCGTTTCGGTTAGGTTTTCCAGTTCGGCAATTGTCTGGCGGATCATTTCAACGTCCCCGCGATGGCCTCCACTTTTCCGCTGTGTGTAGCTCACAAGCGCGTCGGACAGTTCGTCGGCCAACCGCCGAATATCTGTGATGTCGCTCATCGTGCGTTCCTTTCTGGTTTGTGGTTCATGGATTCGGCCAGCATCAGCTTCGCCGCGCTGTGATTGCTGAAATACGGTAGATGCCAACAAACGCGAAGTTTGCCGCCTGCGGAGGCTTTCATGACTCGCCCTTCCGGCCCTCCACCTTTCAGCCGGACAAGATCCCCTACTCGAATCGGTCGCGTCTGGTCGGCGGCGTTCATCGTTCACCCCTCCCCGGTGTCCCAACTTCGGACCTCGAATTGTGGGTACGCTCCAAGTGCTCATTCAACTCCAGCCGCGCCCGCGCCGCATCGCCTAGCGCGTCTCCGAGGGTGGCAAGGCGCTCTTGCCAGTAGGCGCACACAAGACAATCATTCTGATGTGTCACATCAACCTCCGCGCAATCTCTTCTTCAATGTCCTGAAGCCCGCAGCTTTGGCACTCGTAATTGCCGAGGTTGTTTTCCCGGTACAGCGCGTAGCTTGCGCATCTTGGGCAGTGCGGGAACTCGGCGACCCTGCCGCCCACCCTGCGAAGCAACTCCATCAGCTCCGCCTTGCACTGTCTCAGTTCCCCGGCCAGGTGCGCCGCATCTTCGGGAAGCCAGCACCTTACGCTGTCGCCTACAAGGGCCAGGGTTCCACCAGACGCCCTGACGGATTCGATTAACGCGGCAGCATTCATATCCAAACCTCCGCATATTTGCTTGTTCCCGGATTTTCAGGAATCGAGGAAATTTCCGTTTTCGCGGGAACAAGCTTTTCGCCAATGTTTACGCGCTCTATCGAAGGAGAAAGGTTTCTTGTTTCCTTGTTCCCGTATATGTTACGGACAAGAGGAACAAGCTTTTTATCACCCTCGATAGGCCCTTCCAAACCGCCCTCAATAGGTTTCTTGTTCCCGTTGTTTTCTATAGGGCCGGGAACAAGGGAACAAGCAATTTCATACTTGAAGGGATTGCCTCGCTTCCCGCTCCCCGAACGGGAAATTTTCCCTTGCCGAGTCAGTTCATGGAGAGCCTTGCGCTTGATGGCAGTCTTGGCTTGGACTTCTTCGCATATTTCCGGCTCGCTCATTGGCCCCTTAGCCAAGGCCGTTAAAATTGCGCCTCCAAGGCTTGCAACATCGGCGTTCTCCCGGAGTCCGCCGAGAGATAGTTGTCGCGTTGCCGGGTCGAACGTTAGAACCATTTCCGATAAGTCGTCACCGATGCGCTGAACGGTTTGCATCGTTCTATAGTTTTCGGTGCGCCGCATGGAGATCAGCGTCGAGACGGCCCCGGCCAGCGCAGTGGATCCGATGGGCGAGTCGATGGCGTCTGGCCTTGACGCTTTCGCTGAGTGGTGAAGGCAGAGGATATGCGTTCCGGTTTCTCGTGCGGTATCGATCAGCGGACCCAACGCTGAGTAGAGTTCCGCGTAGGAATTCCCGTCGCGGACTCGTACCAGCCTGAACAAAGGGTCAACCACCAGTAACGCGGGTTTCCTGTCCTTAAGAATCCCAACCATTTGCAAGGTGGATGCGCTGTCGGCAATCTGAATATCTTCGGACCCGCCCGCGCCCATTGAGCGGAAGTCAGAGGTCACGTCTTCGGCGCGCTCTTCGAGGCAAAAGTACAGAACAGCCCCGCGCTTGACGGGCCAGCCAAGGAAAGGCTCGCCCCGCGCCACGGCCAGGGCAAGGTTACGCGCTAGCGTGGACTTCCCCACCTTGGGTTTGCTTGTCACGATTGAAACGCTTCCGGCTACAAGTCGCCCCTGCCACAGATAGTCAACCGGAACCACGGGGCGCGACAGCAACTCGCCAAGGCTTACCAGATTGAGGCCGTCTCGTGTTGTAGGGTGAGGCTCCCCCGTCTGCTCCTCTGGTTCCGACCAACTATCAGCGGGAGCGGTAGACGGCGGAATCTCCAGCGGCGGGACGGATGGCTCGTCCGGATTGTCGTTAAGGTCGTCCCAAGTAGTCATTGATCGGTCCTGTCTGACGAGTAAGGCTTTTCATTCGGCGAGGGGAGAACGGCGGCTGGTACTACGCAAGGCAGGGACGCCGCCAGAAAAAAGGCGCTCGCCGTCATTGCAGTTGCTCAGGCCGTTGCCGTCCCGATGACTTGCCGCCGTCGCCCTCTGCAATCAGCCTCTCCAGTTCGCTTTGCCTGACCATCGTTCGACTGCCGACCTTAGTCCTGCGCAGTTTGCCGGAACTCAGCCATGCGTGAATGGTGTACTCCGACAGGCCGCCGAGGTAGGCCGCTGAGTCTTTTACCGAATAAAGTTTGTCTCCGCTCATACAAGCACCTCCCAATCTGACTCAAAGTATGCGCTTGACGGCAAGCCCGTAACAGTGTAATGTAAGGTCACCATGAAGGCAAAGTCGCATACCTTACACAGCATGGTGGACTCAGACGGGGAGAAGGATTTGTTCACTCCGCTCCGGGAGAACGCCACGGAACCCGCAGCAAAGCGAGTTGAAAACGTGTTGACCCTACTGGTATCTGCGGAATCACTCGCTCGTGAGCAGCGCGAGCAAAAGAAGATTCTGGAGCATTCCGGCCTTGATTGCCGCCGAAGCAAGCCTTTTATGGCGTTGGTGGACGAGTCGGCCCGCATCTGGGGATTGTTGAATACCGCTTTGCATCGGTATCCGACAATCCCACTTGCACAAGGCGGAATTGGCAGATTCGAGATCATCGAGCGCCCCGTAACATCGTCCACGGGCCGCAGGGCACCGTGGGAAGTCTGGGCCATAGGAGTGCTGGTCAACCTTGCAAGGACAGACGAGTTGTCTCGACTTCGGCGCTGTCGGGAATGCGGCCATTGGTTCTACGCAACCCGGCCACATCAGCAATTCTGCAAGCTCAACGGGGATTCATGCCGCCGGAGCCACTACCGCCAAAACCCCGAATTCAAGATAAAGAATGCGACATATATGCGCGAGCGATACCGGCCAATTATTGAGAAAGAAAAGGAAGAGCGGTCCAGACGGCAAGCGGCGCTGGTGCTCACCGAAAAGTCAAAGAAAGGCGGCAAGTGAAATGTCCATCTTCAAGCGCGGTAGCGTCTACTGGTATCACTTCTTGTTCAACGGGGAGCATATCCAAGAGAGCACGAAACAGGGGAACCCCCGCACGGCCCGCCAGATCGAAGCGGCCCACCGTACCGCGCTGGCAAAGGGCGAAGTGGGCATCGAAGAGCGGAAGGCCGCGCCGATGTTTGTGGACGTGGCAAAGCGGTTTATCGCCCATGTGGAAGCCCGCCATGAGAACAAGCCTCAGACGGTACAGTTCTACGCGGCGAAGCTGAATCGGCTGCTCGAATACCCGCCCATTGCCGGGGCTAGGCTTGACCGGATAGACGAAGGGATCATCGAAGGCTATGTGGTGGCCCGCCGCGCCTCTGTAGGCCCTGCAACGGTCAACCGGGAACTGGCAACCCTTCGCAGGATGCTGAGGCTTGCCCATGAATGGAGGGAGATTCAGCGCGTCCCAAAAATCCGGCTGCTCACCGGGGAGCGGGTCCGGGATTTCGTTCTCTCCCGCAAGCAAGAGGAAATCTACCTTGCCGCTTGCCCGCAACCGTTGAACGATATTGCCGTCCTCATGCTGGAGACCGGTCTACGCATCGGGGAGGCGCTTCATCTGGAATGGGCAGACATTACCCTGGCCCCGGTGAATGGCGCTCGATTCGGGTTTCTGCGGGTCCGGGAAGGCAAGAGCAAGAACGCCCGCAGGATTATTCCGCTCACAGACCGGGCGGCTGCCATGCTCCAGGAGCGGGAAGCGGTCAAGGTGAGCGGGTTTGTCTTTGCCAACCGGGACGGCAATCCCTACTTGGGAACCTCTATCAATCACTTGCACCGGGACGCCTCCGCTCCCAAGATCGGCGGCAAGCGGCGGGCGCTCTTCCCGGCCGATTTTGTAATGCACTCCCTACGTCATACAATGCTTACTAGGCTTGGGGAATCGGGAGTGGACGCTTTTACCATCATGCGGATTGCCGGTCACAGCAGTATCGTGGTCTCGCAGCGGTACATCCATCCAACCCCGGAGGCAGTGGAGCGGGCTTTCGAGCGGCTTCAACTGTCTGGCGATTTTGCCGTAATCGAGCCGAAACGACAGCTACCCGCTACAGTATCCGCTACACTGACCGGGAAGGCGTCCGTAAGTTGTTGAAGGGCCTGTAGCTCAACGGTTAGAGCAGGGGACTCATAATCCCTTGGTTGGGGGTTCGAAACCCTCCGGGCCCACCATCACCATCTTTTGTTCTATTGCAACCAATTCTTACTGTAAACGCGGGCTCCAGATGCGAAATTCCCCGCTCAAGTGCATCAGACTCATCAAATACAACATGCCATCGTAATAGCGGCCCTGGCCGGAGGGGATCGGCGTATTCCATAAAGCCTCCGTGAATCGCCGGGCGGTGGCGCTGTCAGTTGCAGCCAATCCGGCAACTGCATTGGTCCCGACCAGGCCTGCCGGGTGGTCCTCATGGGTCAGGCCCGTGGTTGCTCCCAGATCCTGCCCATCAAGGGTAAAGACCGGTCCATAGCTATCGATTCCCTGCCCTGCAAAGAAGTGCTGAATGCGGTCGCTCAACTCGCGCTCGGCGGGAGCCTTTTGCCACCACGACCAGTCCACCGACCAATTGCTCGCTGTGCGCCAGGCGTCGTAGCCAAACTCCCCCGACTGAATGAACTCGGTGAGATGCGGGGTACCGTCAAAGTTGGCATAAACCGGGCTAAGCCCAGTCCGCGGATTGGCAGCCTTCACAAAGAAGGTCCGGCTGCTCTCCGCCGCTCGCTGCCAGAAGGCATGATCCTCCACCGGCCCCCAACGAGCCCACAGTTCATAAAATGCCGGCAGGTGGTACGAAGGGTCGGTAAACGGCTGCGGCATGATACCCGGTACAAAAAGGATCATGGCATTCTGTTCGTCCATTTCGGGACCTACACTGCGCGTTCCAAATTTGGTAGGCCCGGAGATCACCGCCCGGTGACGCATCGCTGTGAGCAACTGCAAGGCCTGAGCGTGATAGTCATATATGCCGTGCCCGCCCGGCCAGCGATTACCGGCAAAGAGCAGCGCCATGGCAAAGTACTCCTCGCCGTCGGGCGCGGGAGTTTCCTCGTTGGCGGTGCCGTCGGTCTTGCACGACCAGGAGAAGTAGCCATATGAGGGATGCCGGGGATCGGCGATGTACATGTAGGTTTTGGCCCAATTCCACAGCGCGTCGAAGTCGGCTTTTTTGTCCAGTTGCACAGCGATCATCATGCCGTAGGACATACCCTCGGTACGCACATCCTTGCTGGCCCAGTCGGTGAGATACATCAATGGTCCATTGGCATTGCTGCCCGCCGCGAAGACCACGGACTGGGTCCTGGGGTCGCCATGGAAGAGCTGCGCGTAAGCCGCGTCGATCTTGTCCTGAATCTCCCGCTGGCTGTGGCCGTCTTCGGCAAAAAGATTGCGATAGTGGCCGCTGATGTAGGCCCCGCTTCCATCCTGCAAAGCCGCTGGAGCGGGCAGTTTGGGCGTGTGATGCGAACTGGTTTGAGCTGTCATGGCGGCACTGACCAGCAGCACGAAGACAGCGGTCGAACCGAACAAAGAGCGGATAATAACCTTTGCATTGAACAAAATAGACCTCTTCCTGCTCGTCCGCCGATCACCAGCCCCTGGAGCAGTAGTATCGGCCTCTTCCTGTCGCTTTGGCAACCAGAACACATTGAAGATGGGATGCCGGCACCTTTCTTTGACCGGTGCGCTACGGTGCCTGCTCCGCGCAATGGCTGCTGCCTGCAATGCCTCGTATACTCGAAGCAGCCTATGTCTACTCATCTCGACAGGATTCTCACGGCAACACGGGCCACGGTGGCCACGGCCAAAGCTACGACACCGCTGGCTGAACTGGAACAGCTCGCCGCTCTGCATCAACCCCGTGGCTGGGCTGCGGCGCTGCGCCAGCGTTCGGCGACAGCTCCCGCGGTCATTGCCGAGATCAAGAAGGCGTCTCCCTCCAAGGGGCTGATCCGCGCGGACTTCGATGCTGCCTGGCTGGCCGGGCGCTACCACGCTGGTGGAGCTGCAGTGCTCTCGGTGTTGACCGACGAGCCGTTCTTTCAGGGCAGCCTGCGTAATCTGGAACTGGCCTCGGCGGCAGTGCCGCTTCCCTGCCTGCGCAAGGATTTCATGGTCGATGAGTACCAGATCGCCGAAGCTCGCGCCCACCATGGTGACGCCATTCTGCTCATCGCTGCCGCTCTGACCAATGCCGAGATGCACCGCTTTGCCGAACGGGCCCATGAACTGGCTCTGGATGTGCTGGTCGAGGTTCATACCGGCGAGGAACTGGATCGGGTGCTTGACTCGTTGGGCGACTCCGGCGCAGACGCTATCGGGGTCAACAACCGCAATCTGAAATCCTTTGAAGTGAATCTGGAGACCTCGCTGGAGTTGGTCAGCCGTATTCCCGCCGGCGTGGTCAAGGTCGCCGAGAGCGGCATCTCTACCTCGAACGACTTGGCCCGTCTGCGCGCCGCCGGTTTTGACGCCTTCCTGATCGGCGAGAGCCTGATGCGCCAGCCCGACCCCGGGGCGGCGCTGCAGGAACTACTAGTCGGCGTCAGGAGGTAGAGCCCCATGAGCCTGTGGATCAAGATCTGCGCCAACACCTCGCTCGATGACGCACGCCTGGCCGTAGAGGCTGGCGCGGATGCCGTGGGCTTTGTCTTTGCACCCAGTCCGCGGCGAGTGACCATCGCCGAGGTCGCTGCAATCACCGCGCACCTGCCCGTCACGGTGGAGAAGGTCGGCGTCTTCGTCAATGCCGAATTCGATGAGATCTATGCCACCGTCCGCTCCTGCGGATTGACTGGGGTTCAACTACACTCCGAGGCCGGACCTGAACTGACCGCCAAACTGCGCGAGCAGCTGAGCTCGTCCCTGCGCATCCTGCGCGTGGTGCATTTTGGCCCCGAGGCCACCGAACAAGCCGCGGCCATCGCCAAGGACCCCAACGTGGATGCGGTATTGGTAGACTCCCGCAGCGCGACGGCGGTTGGCGGCACCGGAATCGCCTTTGACTGGACGCTTGCACGAAAAACGCTATTCCAGGATGAACGCGCCAAAAAGTGCATCGCCGCCGGCGGCATCAACCCCTCCAACGTCGCCGAGGCCATCGCCACCCTGCGCCCCTGGGGTGTGGACGTAGCCAGCGGCGTCGAGGCCGCTCCCGGCAAAAAAGACCCCGAAAAGGTCTGGGAGTTCGTCGCGCAGGCGAGGGCGGCGGGCGAGAAGCTATTGCAATCTTGAATAATAATTGGCGCTCTGCATGTGCACTTTCTTGTATATTTTTCCTGCATACGTAGAACGCCCATGGGTGAGTGATTCTTATGCCAATAAGTCGACGTATCTTCTGCCTGCAATGTGGCGCTGCTCTCTTTTCATGGAGAAGTCTGGCTGAGGTATCGACATCGCAAGGCGCGCAAGGCAATCCAATTCCCATGCCCACGGATCGCGCCGAGGATTCTTTTACGATTTATTCCTTGCTGATCCCCGTCTTGCAACCGACAAAAAAGGAGTACCTGGTTGCGGAGACGACCGAAGATTTGAGCGGGCAATTCCAAGTGCTGACGCCTGCCGCCCAGACAAAACCTCCCTATGCGCCGATCGATATTGCAAGGCTTCGAATCGACCCTCTGGACGTTCCGGACGACTGGAAGGTTCCGTTTCAGGAAGCAGTTGCCGACTATCAGCGCAATAAGGAAGTGAGGGTGAGGCTAGAGCCTAAACTTCGCCTGCCTCTGCCCTACCGGCTGTTGGATAGCGAACAGGTGAAAGAGTATAAGCTCCTCCAACCTCCTCATATCACTAGCCCTTCCCATCCTTGGCCACCAGACCCCAAACTGGTGAAAAAGTACAAGGGACGTGGACCATTGAGCTTGGTGAGCGAAGTCTATTTCGATCATGCCCGCACACTTGGGCTTGTTTGGGCTGTAAGCGGTTGCATGGAGAACTGGTACGCATTTGAAAAGCAGAATAGCCAGTGGCTTCCCGCTGCATGGAAAGATCGTGGAAGTTGCGTTGAAGCGTAGTTCGTGGCCGTCGTCGGCTTTGAAATGCGCCCACCTTGTACACTGAAGAGTCCCCCATTCTTCGCACACGTGCAACGAGGAGCCGCAGATGGCATCGATCATTCTTCCCGCAGGACAATCCGTAGGGGCGGAGTCGCAACCGGGGCGCTTTGGCGTCTATGGCGGCCGTTACGTGCCTGAGACGCTGATGGCCGCGCTGCTCGAACTGGAGCAGGAGTACGAGAAGGCCAAGGTCGATCCCGTCTTTCAGGCCGAGCTGACCGATCTGCTGACCAACTTTGCCGGACGTCCTACGCCGCTCTACTTCTGCAAGCGGCTGACCGAGCAGTTGGGCGGAGCCAAGATCTATCTGAAGCGTGAAGATTTGTTGCACACCGGCGCGCACAAGATCAACAACGCCCTGGGTCAGGCTCTGCTGGCCAAACGCATGGGCAAGCAGCGCATCATCGCAGAGACCGGCGCTGGACAGCACGGCGTGGCCACGGCCACCGTCTGCGCTCTGCTCGGTCTGGAGTGCGTGGTCTACATGGGCGAGGTCGATATGGCCCGCCAGGAGCTTAATGTCCTGCGCATGAGGCTTTTGGGCGCGGAGGTTCGCGGCGTCGGGGCCGGCTCCAAGACCCTCAAGGACGCCATCAGCGAGGCCATGAGGGACTGGGTCACCAACGTCCGCACCACCTATTACCTTCTGGGCAGCGCCCTCGGCGCACATCCCTACCCCACCATGGTCCGTGACTTCCAGCGCATCATCAGCATAGAAATGAAGCGCCAGATTCTGGAAAAGGAAGGCCGCCTGCCTGATGTCATCATCGCTTGCGTGGGCGGTGGGTCCAACGCCATCGGTGCATTCTACGAATTCCTCAAGGACCCCGAAGTCCGTCTGATCGGCGTCGAAGCTGGTGGACGCGGCAAGAAGCTGGGCGATCACGCGGCCCGCTTTGACGGCGGCGAACCCGGCGTATTGCAAGGCACCTACTCCTATGTCCTTCAGGATGAAAACGGGCAGATCGCGCTGACCCATTCGGTCTCCGCCGGTCTGGATTACGCCTCGGTCGGTCCCGAACACGCCATGCTGCACGATTCCAAACGTGCGGAATACACTTCGGTAGACGATGCAGCGGCTCTGGAAGCGGTCGTTCGCCTCTCCCGCACCGAGGGCATTTTGCCCGCGTTGGAGAGTGCCCATGCCGTGGCCGAGGCTCTCCGGCTTGCCCCCACCATGGCGGCACATGACATACTAGTGGTGAACCTCAGCGGACGCGGCGACAAGGACATGGGCATTTTGGCCCAGGAACTGAAGCTATAACGCGGAGATTTCGGTTTACTCCGTCGAAGATCCCGGAGGCGAGCAACAAAAGCAGGTCCTTCGACTGCGTTGAGCGCAAAGGACGCGCCCAACCCCGCTCAGGATGACAGTTTTAGAGTGAGATGAGCACTATTTTCAACCACATGGGCGGGTCGATGCCCATGCGGCGCTCAGGATGACGAGTTAGCATGGCGATACGTTTCGACAAAAAGCCGGGACTGGTGGTCTATCTGACCGCGGGCGATCCTTCGCTCAGCGCGACGCTGGCCATTGCCATCGCAGCTATCGACGCCGGAGCCGACGTTCTCGAACTCGGAGTTCCCTTCAGCGATCCGCTGGCCGACGGTCCCGTGATTCAGCGCGCCATGGAGCGAGCCGTAGCCCGCGCCGTGAGTCTCAACGACGTGATCCAGTTGGCGGCCGATATTCGCGCCGCGCGGCCCCAGGCCGGACTGGTGATCTTCAGCTATTTGAACCCCATCCTGCGCTATGGCCTGAAAAAGTTTGCTGACGACGCGGCCGCCGCCGGTGTAGACGGCGTGCTGGCCACCGACATGATCGTCGAAGAGGCCGGCGAGTATCTGGCCGAGTTGGGCCGCGTGGGTCTGGCGCCGATCTTTCTGGCCGCTCCCACCAGCCCCGACGAACGGCTCAAAGCCATCGCCGAGCACTCCAAAGGATTTATCTATGCCATCTCCCGCGTGGGCATTACCGGCACGCAGCAGAGCATGACCTCCGACGCCGCCTCGCTTGTGGCGCGTATTCAACGATGGTCGAAGCTGCCGGTAGCCGTGGGGTTCGGCATCAGTAACGCGGAACACGTCGCCCAGGTGGCGGAGTACGCAGATGCCGCGGTGATCGGCAGCGCTATCGTCGAGCTGATCGAACGCTCGACCGCGGACAGTGCGCCAGACGCAGTCGCCCGATTTATCAAGGGCCTGCGCCTGCCCCAAGCGGCGCTGGTCCGATAAACGACCCCCGCTGCGGTTTCCTGATAGCATTTTCGATTCATACGTCGCCTTACGGAAGCTTAATAGCGGCTTTTTCTTGAGGAATAAGCCACTCGACATTCCGGCTTTTATAAGGACTTGAATCAAAAATGTGAAACCGCAAGTTCGGTTTCAACTCCTGCTCCTATGCACGCGGTGTTTTTCTTCCTTTTCTTTGAGGATTGAGAGCGTTTGCGACAAGCCATGGGAAGCGCTTACGAGGATGGAATGACGCTGGAAGAATTGCGCAGTCAAATCGATGTAATGGACCGCCAGTTGGTGGAGTTGCTCAACCAGCGGGCGCGTGCCGTGAAGCAGATTGGCCAGATCAAGGCCGCCACGGCTGCTCCGGTCTATGAGCCGGCCCGCGAAAAGTGGATCTACGCCAAGTTGCGTGAGGTCAATCAGGGGCCGTTACCCGACATCGAATTAGTGCATATCTTCGAGCGCATCATCGACGTGATGCGGGCTTTGCAGAGGAACGAGTTGGCCAGTGAACGCAATGCCCAGGCACAGACGCCGGGCCACGGCACAGGCGCAAGTGCGCCGGAAACAGAGAAATAGAAATGATCGTTGCCATGCAGGAAAACGCTACCGAAGAACAGATCTACGCTGTTGTTGAAACCATGGAAGAAATGGGTGTTTCGGTACACCGCACCACGGGCTCCAACCAGACGATTCTGGCCGGAGTCGGCCCCACCGCCAAGCTGGACCTCGGCTCCTTTGAGGTGCTCCCCGGCGTCGAGCACGTTCACCGCATCAGCTCGCCCTACAAGCTGGCCGGTCGCGCTTTCCGTCCTGAGGGCACGGTCGTTCAGTTCCCCAACGGCTCTTCGATCGGCGGTAATCAGGTGGCGATCATCGCCGGTCCCTGCGCCATCGAGAATCGCGAACAGATCTTCACCATTGCCAAGTGCGTCAAAGAAGCCGGCGGAGGCTTCCTGCGTGGCGGCGCATTCAAACCGCGCAGCTCGCCGTATGCTTTCCAGGGCATGGGCATTCCGGGGCTGGAGCTGATGCGCGAGGCCGCCGATCTGAACGGTCTCATGACCGTCACCGAGGTGATGGAGATCTCGCAGATCGAGCCCATGCTGCCCTATGTGGACTGCTTCCAGGTCGGCGCGCGCAACTTCCAGAACTTCAATCTGCTGCGTGAGCTGGGCCAGATCCGCAAGCCCATCCTGCTCAAGCGCGGCATCGCCGCCACCATTGAGGAGCTGCTGCTCTCGAGCGAGTACATCCTCAGCGGCGGCAACTACGACCTGATCCTCTGCGAGCGCGGCATCCGCACCTATGAGACCGCGACTCGCAACACCATGGACATCTCCGCGATCCCGGTGGTGAAGAAGCTCTCTCACCTGCCCATCGTCGGCGATCCCTCGCACGGCACCGGCCGCCGCGACCTGGTAGCTCCGATGGCCAAAGCCTCGGTAGCCGCCGGCGCTGACGCGGTGCTGGTCGAGATTCACCCTAACGCCGACAAAGCCGCCTCCGACGCCGCCCAGACCCTCTATCTGGACCAGTTCGAGAAGCTGGTGACCGAGTTGCGCGTCCTGGCGCAGGCGGTGGGAAGAACGCTGTAAGATGGGCGGAGAGAGCGGGGTTAGCCCCGCTCACAACGCTAACCCCGCTCACAGGAAGGACCGCACATGATCGACCGCATCGCCATCTTCGGCATGGGCCTGTTGGGAACCTCAACGGGGTTGGCGCTGCGTGCGGCGGGCTTCAAGGGCTCGATTGTCGGCTGGAACCGATCCTCTGTGGGCGCGCAAACCGCTCTCGAGGCCGGAGCCATCGACTCCATCGCCAGCGACGGACTGCAGGCCGCCATTGACGCTCAGGTCATCGTGCTGGCTACGCCCGTTTTTTCCATTCTCGACTGGATGGAGAAGCTGGCCACCGTTTTAGGTCCCGAGCATCTGGTCACCGACGTCGGCAGCACCAAAGGACAGATCACCGAAGCTGCCAACCGCCTGTTCAACCGCCCGGATCGCGCCGGATTTCTACCTGGCCACCCCATGGCGGGCAAGGAGCGCGGCGGAGCTGCGCTGGGCGACGCCAATCTCTATCGGGACGCCGTCTGGCTCTTTACCGACGTTCCTACCTGGGAGCGCTCTGCAGATTCAGCCCAGCTTGTGACTGACTGGCGGGAGTGGGTCGCCGCCATGGGTTCACGGACACTGGACATCAACCCCGCCCGCCACGACGAGATGGTGGCCTGGGTCAGCCATCTTCCCCAGTTTGTCGCTACCGCCCTGAGCGCCCTTCTGGAGACGGAGATCGGAGCAGCGCCAGAGTTGAAGGACGTAGGCGGTCGCGGTCTGCGCGAGATGACCCGCCTGGGCGCCAGTCCCTACTCCATGTGGCGCGATATCGCCTATACCAACACCGAGGCGATCCAGCGCTCTCTGGCCGCTCTGGAACAGCGCATCGCCCATCTGCGTGAAAACCTGCGCACCCCCGAACTGCGCGACGAGTTCGAGATCGCCAACCGCTTCCGGCGCGAATAGTTTTGAAACCATAAAAAATATCCCAGGTCCGAAAATCCGGACCCGGGGCACCCTATTTTAGTTGTGAGCCGATCAATCGTTACTTTGCCAACACCCTGGCGATACGCTCAAAGGCCCAGTCGATCTCTTCGCGGGTGATGATGAGCGGAGGAGCGATGCGAATCACGTGGTCGTGGGTCTCCTTGCACAAAATCCCTTCTTCCATCAGCGCTTCGCAATAGGGACGAGCCAGGGCCTTGAGTTCGATGCCGATCCACATGCCGCGGCCGCGAACTTCCTTGATTACAGGGATTTCCAGCGACTGTAGCAGTGAGAGGAAGTATGCGCCCAGCTCCGCCGAGCGCTCCACCAGCTTTTCGTCTACCAGCACCTGCAAAGCGGTTCTGGCAACCGCGCAGCCCAGCGGGTTTCCGCCGAAGGTGCTACCGTGATCGCCGGGGTTGAAAACGCCCAAAACCGCTGCCGAGGCCAGCACCGCCGAGACTGGATAGAATCCACCAGCCAGAGCCTTGCCCACGATCAGCACATCGGGAGTGATTCCCTCATGCATGTATGCAAAGAGCTTGCCGGTGCGACCCAGACCGGACTGAATCTCGTCCAACATCAGCAGCGCGTTGTTTTGCCGGCAAAGCTCGGCAGCCTCGCGCAAAAAGCCGGTTGGCGGGATGACGATTCCCGCTTCGCCCTGAATCGGCTCGACCAGAAAGGCGCAGGTATTCGGAGTGATGGCGTTGCGCAAGGCCTCGATGTCGCCATAGGGAATGATCTTGAAGCCCGGCGTGTAGGGACCAAAGCCATCGCGATACTGTTCGTCGCTGGAGAAACTGACCACGGAGATGGTGCGCCCGTGAAAGTTGCCGGCGCAGACAATGATCTCGGCCTGATTCTGCGGAATGCCCTTGACCTTGTAGCCCCATTTGCGCGCGGCCTTGAGGGCGGTTTCAACAGCTTCCGCGCCGGAGTTCATGGGCAGAACCATCTCGAAGCCGGTCAGCTCGTGCATCTCCTTGCAGAAGAGAGGCAACTGCTCGTTGCGGAAGGCGCGCGAGCTCAGGGTAATCTTGCTGGCCTGCTCCTGGAGGGTGCGCAGAATGCGGGGGTGGCAGTGTCCCTGATTGACGGCGGAATAGGCCGCCAGGCAATCGAGGTAGCGCTTTCCCTCAACGTCATAAACCCACACGCCTTCAGCGCGTTCAATCACCACGTCGAGCGGATGGTAGTTGTGGGCTCCGAACTTGTCTTCCAGGTCGATAAGCTCCTGGGTACACATGGGCTGCTCAATTTGCTGAATTGTCATTGGGTTCTTTCCGTTGATCTATCCATGGTACCGTTTCAGGCGGGTTAAAACAAAGCCCGGCGGGCGGAGGGAACAATTACCGGCCTATTGGAAGGCGTGCGATGAGTTTCCGTTGAAGGAGAGAATGGCTGATTTTGGAGGTCTTGCGTAGACCATCAACAAACCAGCCCCCTCAGAAAAGAAGACCGTCCCCAAACGGACGGTCTTCCTGTGCGGACAATGAAGAAAAACTACCCCAGCAGTTCGCCGGCCAGAGCGGGAGCGGCAGCCAGAGCAGCATCGATCTGCCCCTGGTCCTTGCCGCCGGCTTCGGCGATCTCGGGCTTGCCGCCACCGGAGCCGCCAACCAACTTGGCAACTAGGCCGACCAGCTTGCCCGCCTGGATGCGCTTGATCAGGCCGGGAGTAACTCCGGCGATGATGGCGACCTTGCCTTCGGGTTGGGCAGAGGCCAAAACGACGACACCCTCGCCCAGCTTCTGCTTGAGATTGTCGACCAACGTCCTGAGCTGCCCGCGTTCGAGTGAGTCTGCGCGGAGAGTGACCAGCTTGACGCCTTTCACCTCGACGACGCGGCTGAGCGCCTCATCCAGAGATCCGGCGGCGGACTTCATGCGCATCTCGTCCAGTTCGCGGCGCAGGCGCTTCAGTTCCTCATCCTGGCTGGCGATCCTGGCGCGGAAGGACTCGGTCAGGCTGGCACCCGCCGCAGGCGGGGCAATCTGCGCCACCATCAGCGAAACGGCGTAGTCCTGGCGGAATGCGTCTAAAGAGCCAAAGCCGCTGATGGCCTCAATACGGCGAACGCCGCTGGAGACCGCACCCTCGCTGGTGAGCTTGAGTAGGCCGATCTCGCCAGTAGCCGCGATGTGCGTGCCGCCGCAGAGTTCGGTCGAGAAGTCGCCGACCTTGACAACACGAACCTTGTCGCCGTACTTCTCGCCGAAGAGAGCCGTGGCGTGAAACTCGTTGATGGCTTCGTCGATGGAGACATCTTCGTAGGTGGCGACGGTGGTATTAGCCAGCACCTGGGCGTTGACGATGGACTCGACTTCGCTCAGTTCCTCGTCGGCCACCTGGGTGAAGTGGGAGAAATCGAAGCGCAGGCGGGTGTCATCGACGGCCGAGCCGGCCTGCTTCACATGCGTTCCCAGCACCTGACGGAGCGCGGCATGGAGCAGGTGGGTTCCGGTGTGGTTGCGGCGAATCGCGTCGCGGCGTTCTCGATCCACGACCGTCTGCACCATGTCGCCGACGGCCAGATCCTGCTTGAGCAAAGCCTTGTGGACACGGACGCCCTGCACGGGAAGGTTGCAGCCGGTAATTTCAGCGAGGGTAAAATTCCCATCCGGCGTCAGGAAAAAGCCGGTATCGCCGGCCTGACCGCCGGAGTCGCCATAGAAGCTGGTGTGGTCGAGGACAACCTCGACGGCATCGCCGGTTTGAGCAGCGGGCACTCCAACACCGTCTTTGACGATGGCCAGAACTTCAGCACCGGCAGCGGTCAGCGATTTGTAGCCCAAAAATTCGGTCTTGGTCAGATCGCGGAAGGCGGGGCTGGCGGTCTTTTGGCTGCCACCCTTCCAGGAAGCGCGGGCGCGAGCTTTTTCTTCGTCCCGGGCAGCCTCAAAGCCGGCTTCGTCAAAAGCTACGCCGGCGTCGCGGGCGGCATCGACCATGAAGTCCAATGGCAGGCCGAAGGTCTCGTAGAGATGGAAGGCCTTTTCACCGGTGAAGTTGCCTTGCAGCTCTTCGTTGAGGCGGGTCAGGCCGATCTTGAGCACGCGATCAAACTGCTTCTCTTCCGCCTCGATGACCTTGGCCACGCGGTCGACGGAATCGTTCAGCTCGGGATAGGCGCCCTGCATCAGGTCGCGGACGGCATAAACCATCCGGCAGAGGAAGGGCTGTTCTTCGCCAAGCAGGCGTCCGTGACGGATGCCGCGACGCAGAATCTTGCGCAGCACGTAACCACGGCCTTCGTTGGAAGGATTCACTCCGTCATTGATGAGGAAGGTAGCCGCGCGAGCGTGATCGGCGATGATGCGCAGGCTGGCGATGCTGACGTTGTTGTCCGATCCGGTCAGTTCCGCGGCTCTTTGAATGAGCGGTGTAAAGAGGTCGGTCTCAAAGTTGGAGATTTTGCCTTGCAGAACCGCCGAGACGCGCTCCAGGCCCATGCCGGTATCGACGCAGGGCTTGGGCAGCGGGGTCAGGGTGTAAGTAGTCTTCTTGGTCGCAGGGTCTACGACCGCGGCACGGTCAAACTGCATGAAGACCAGGTTCCAGATCTCGACGTAGCGGGCGTCATCCTCGCCAAAGGGGAGGTCCTTACCGTGCTCGGAGGCTTCGATTCCAAGATCAAAAAAGATCTCGGAGCAGGGACCGCAGGGGCCGGTCTCGCCCATCTGCCAGAAGTTGTCCTTGAGGCCGAAGGCCTTGATGCGATCCTTGGCGACTCCGGCAGCGATCCAGAACTCCTCAGCCTCGGTGTCGCGGGGCACGCCGTCCGCGCCTTCAAAGATGGTGACGTAGAGCTTGTCCTTGGGGATGCCGTACCACTCGGGGCTGGTGATCAGCTCCCAGGCAAAGGCGATGGCGTCTTTCTTGAAGTAGTCGCCAAAGGAAAAATTCCCCAGCATCTCGAAGAAAGTGTGATGGCGGCGAGTGAAGCCGACATTCTCCAGATCGTTGTGCTTTCCCCCAGCGCGGACGCACTTCTGCGAGGTGGTCGCGCGGACGTACTCCCGCTTCTCAGCGCCAAGGAAGAGATCCTTGAATTGGTTCATGCCGGCGTTGGTGAAGAGCAGCGTGGGGTCGTTGGCAGGCACCAGCGAGGACGAGTGCACGCGGCGGTGTCCCTTCGACTCAAAAAAGCGTAGAAAAGCTTCGCGGATTTCGTTTCCAGAGCGGAATTCCATGGCTCTTTCAGTGTAATGGGCGCACAGCCCAGGATGCACCTAAGCTGCCTATTCTTCGTGGATTTCCTCGTCCAGATTGTCCAAAGCGGAAAGGGCCTCGTCGGGAATCTCCCACTGGCGCAGAACCTGGCGAATCGCCCCAGTCGAAAACCCCGCCGCGACCAGGCGACGCATGATGCGGGCAGTCTCCTTGTCGTTCTCGGGCTTGCGCAGGCGCTTGCGCTCCAGATGCTGACGAGCCAGGGCAACTTCGTCGGTCTGGCTGTAGCGGGCTTCGATGGTCTCGGCAATGAGGGCGTCGGGGACACCTTTTTGCTTCAGGTCTTGCTGAACGCGGCGCTGGCCGAATTTCTCGTTCTCGTGGCGCAGACGGGCGTAGGTCTCGGCAAAGGTTACGTCATCGAGGTAGCCGTACTCCTTGAGGCGAATCAGAACGGCGGCGATGGCCGCTTCGCCAGGCTCGCCCTGTTCGACGCGAGCGAGCATCAGACGACGCAACTCGGCCTCGGAGCGCATACGACGGCCCAGGGCCTTGACGGCGTAGTCGAAGAGAGCGACGGCATCAAGCGGGGCAGGCGGTTTTTTGGCGCGTCCAAAGGGCATGGTTCTTAGTCTAGAGCAAAACCAGAGTCCATCGATCCTGATGAGCACTCTGGTTCCAGGGTCCATCGACTCCGGCTTTTCTAGAGCGGGATCAGCAGGTTAAAGGAACGGTTGCGCCGCCAGCGGTAGTGGGCAAAATCGCTGTCGAGGGTGAGAATGTCTCCGGTGCCAAGATCCTCGGCCATCTGGATGAGGCATGCGTCGGCGTAATCGGCGGGGGTGTCGCGGTATTTGTGGAGAATGTGCAGCACCTGCGGAGCTGATCGGGAGACCTGAAAAGGAATCGAAAAGAGACCCGATGCAACATTCTCCAGCAAGACCTTGAGCGTGGCCTCGTGGTTTCGCAGCAGGTAGCAGCTTTCCGCAATCACTGCTTCGCATGTGACGATGGGGCGATAGATACTTTCAACCGCATTAAGGCAGTCTAGATGACGGCTTTGCTTGCGATTCAGCAGCGCATAGATTACGCCAGTATCGAGCAGAACGGGATCCATCGCTTAGCCAACTTTACGTTCAAGTTGCACTTCTTGCTCATCGATGCCGCTGTTTCGGCCAAAGCCTTCAAGGTATTTTTTATTGGTCGCTATGTCAGCCGGGCCAAAGTCAAGGATGCCGATTCCGATCATGCGCGATGCTACGGAGACTCGCTTTTCCTGATCCAGCAACATGATCCCGCGGCGAATGACCTCAGACCGGCTGATGCCGAGATTACTCACCGCACGGTCCAGCGCGGCCTTTGTTGCTTCATCCAAGCGGGCTTGTACTTTGCGCATCATGGCTGCGATTGTACTACGATTTCAGATTTGTACTACAAGGATAGTTGTCAGTGATCAGTTCTCAGTTGTCAGTTCATGGCGGGTTCTGGGATCAAATGTCAGAGGCCGGCGAAATCTCCTCACCGGCCTCTGAAGACTGAAAACTGATCACTGACAACTGTTCTTTAGTCCCTTAGTCCCTGTCACTTCCCCGTCCACTGATCGACCCAGTCATTGACCGTCTTGTACCAGAGCTGGGAATTCTGCGGCTTCAACACCCAGTGGCCTTCGTCGGGGAAGTAGAGCATCTTGCTGGGAACCTTGAGTCTTTGCAGAGTATCGAAGAGCTGGTAGCCCTCTGAGACGTCGAGGCGGTAGTCGAGCTGGCCGTGAATCACCAGTGTAGGCGTCTTGAAGTTTTTGGCCGACATCATCGGCGACCACTTCCTGTACGGATTCTCGCTGTCCGGCTTGCCCTTGAACTCCCACTCGTTGAACCACAGCTCCTCGGTGGTTCCGTAGGCTGACTCGGGGTTGAACATGCCGTCGTGCGAGACGATGCACTTGAAGCGGTCGGTGTGGCCCAGCACCCAGTTGGCCATGTATCCGCCGTAGCTGGCGCCCAGCGCGCACTCCCGGCTCTTGTCGATGAAGGGGAATTTCTCTTCCGCTGCGTCCAGGCCCAACATCAAATCGGAGAACGGCTTGCCGCCCCAGTCGCCGTTGACGCCGTCAACGATCTTTTGGCCGTAGCCGGTCGAGCCGCGTGGATTGATCATCACCACCACGTAGCCGTTGGCGGCAAAGAGTTCGGCGTTCCAACGGTAGCTCCAGGCATCGCCCCATGCGCCTTGCGGGCCGCCGTGAATGAGGAACTTTACTGGGTATTTCTTCGCGGGGTCGAAGGACGGTGGACGGATTAGAAAGCCTTGCAGCTTGGTGCCGTCTTCAGCGGTGAACCAGTAGGACTGCATCGCGGGCAGGTCAAGCTGGGATAGGATGGTGTCGTTAAGGTGAGTGACAGGAAAAATCATCGAATCGACCTGCTGGATATCGGCCTGCTCCTTGGCTGGATGAATTGTGTCATTAATATCAACACCAACTACTTCTGCCGGATGGCCGACCTTCATCATTGAAGCTAGCAATGCTTCGGGCTCTCCAATGGTCGGACGATCCAATTTAATAGGGACAGTTCGAATATCAATAAATTCTGCATCCTCTGCGATTAAGGACGGTCCATCAGCGTTCAAGCCAGATAGATATATCTCTTGTTTTCCGTGGTTGGCGCTAGTGAAATAAAGGCCATGTGAATTACGAAGCCATGCAATTTCATCCACCCACCGATCAAACTTCGGCATCAAATCCTTGCTCGTCTTCGCCGCCCGGTCATAGACCATCAGCCTGAACTTGTCCGCCTCGTACCCGGCCCGCTCCTGCGATCGCCACGCCAAATACTTGCCGTCGGGCGAGTAGGCAGGGTTGAAGTTGCCGCCCTTCGAGGTGCTGACGGCGATGGGTTTGGCATCTGGATTCGTCAGATCCAGGGTAAAGATTTTTGCACTCACGCTGATGGCCGGCTCTTCGTCGAGATTCTCGGTAAAGGCCAGTTCCTTCCCGTCCGGCGCAAAGGCGCAGCCGCAGCCTCCACCTTCCAGCGAGAAGGGCGGAACATCATGGGGATCGTTGGGGTTCAGATCGCGAACTCCGCCGCTCGCCAGCGAAAGATAAAAGAGGTGGGAGCGCTTGGCGCCAGTGAAAGAATCCCAGTGGCGATAGAGCAGGTGGGTAAAGATCTGCGCCTTCACCTTGCTCTCAGCCGCAGCCTTGTCGCGGTCGGCATTGCAGGTGTTGCCGGTGGTGAAGTCGGCGACAACGATCGCCGGACAATCCGGATAAACGGCGGACGTAAAGAGAACGGAGTTCCCCGTCGGAGACCACAGCGCATCGCCGGCCTCCGTCGAGATGGCGGTCAGCTTTATGGCGTTGGCGGTTGCGCCGCTGGCGGGGTCAAAATCCGCCGTCCACACCTGCCGCGAGCCCTCGCGAGCGCTGAGGAAGAGAATTTTCTTGCCGTCCGGGGAGAATTGCAGGCCGCTGTCGCCGGGACGAGTGACCGCAATCTTCATCGGCTCTCCCCCGGCAATCGCCTGCACCCACAGCTCCGCTGTTTTGGTGTTTTTAGCCAGATCAACGGTGGTCACCGAGTAGCCCAGCCACTTGCCGTCGGGCGAAACGGCGGTATCGCCGAGGCGCTTCATGGCCATCATGTCTTCAAAGGTCATGGGACGCTTCTGTGCTGGGCTCGCGGTCTGTGCGGAAAGGGACGGCGCGAGGCACGGGACGATGGCGGCAAGAAGGGCGAAAGAAAGTACGGATTTTTGCGTGAGCATATTTTTCCTGATCACCAACGGCATCAAGCCAGGCGAAGAGAAAAGTTTACACCCCAGCGCATGAAGAGCGGCTGATGAGCCCACCACCTTCTGGGCAAACGCATCAAGAAAAGGCGAAGGCCGTTGTTAGGAAGAACCAATGCAAACTGGTGGAGTCGATCACGGGGCTTTTGGAGGTGTTCCCGCGCTCATCCGGCCGTCGAGAGACTCCATCTGCTTGTTGAAAGCGTGGATATTGCCCTGGCTTTCAGGAAGGTCATCGCTCCCCGAGAGAGGGGTTTCCTCAATGAAGGTGTTTTAGCCGCTCTACCGTTTAATTTCAGTTAGATAAATATTTCATAGGGGGGTAGGGGTCAGGCTTCCGAGATGAAAGATTGATTATGCTCACTCCGCTCAAGTGCTGGGAACCCCCTTGATTACATTGTGCGCCGAGGAGGAGAAATAGACGGCAATTTGCGAGGAGATAATCTTCGTGGTCTCCCGTTTCACGGAGACGCATTCCTTGGGAAGAAGCGGGCGCCTTCGTGGAACCACCCATATTTCATGCGATTGCTCTGCGCCCACCTTAACCGATGCGCAAAGAGCGCGCATCGGCGAAGGTGGGGCACCCGGCGCATCGGTAATGTTGGGGCACCCGCACCCTGCTGAAGGCTGGGCACAAAAAACTCCGCAACTTCAGCGGGCGGGTTGGGTTTACAGGAACAGAGGGTCAGGAAAACTCTGTCCGACCGGGAGGAAGCCATGCTTGCGAAGCTGCTGGATAGCGTGGGTGCTCTATTGTGGAGCGCCGCGGGCCAGGGCATCTTCTTCCAGATGATGGAAGTGGTGATCGTTGGCGTGATTGTGTGGGAACTGGTAAGCAATTACAAAAAGTCGTCGTGAGGGGCAATTCCTTCAACGGGGCAATGCGATTTGCGCTACACTGCCGCCATGGCCGTAATGAGCAAAGCCGAGATCAACGCCCTCAGCCCCGAGGAGCGGATGGGACTGATCGATGCGCTGTGGGAGAGTTTTGGCTATCCTGAAGCAGACACATCCGCCGAGGCCGCACACCGCGAGATAATGACCCACCGTTTGGCCGAATACGATCTGCAAACCGAGGAGTTACGCACGCTGGATCAGATCGTGGAGCAACTTCGGTGAGTCCGCGCCGGGTCCTGTATCGCAAGGTTGCGCAGCAGGATCTGGCCGAAGCATACGATTGGTATTTTGAGATATCTACAGAGCTTGCAGAGAGATTTATAGCGGACCTCCGCCATGCCGAGGAACGGATTGTGCGTCATCCGCAGATTGGGCGGCTCTTTCTTGGCGATTGCAGACGTCTTCTCTTGAAGTCCTTCTCCTACTATCTTTACTACCGGCAAGAAGACGAAGAACTTGTCGTTCACGCCATTCTACATACGAAAAGGAACCCGGCACTGCATCATCAGCGTGCACGATAGCTCTGCACACCCAGACTAAATTGGGGCAATATCACTTTTTCCGCGCCCGCCAGAACGAACTGACGCTCAGGTATAAAAACAGAGCCACGATGCCGGCAGTGACCCAAAACTTGCTCTGTTCGGGTCCGTGGGCGTAGCTCATGCGGATGCGCCAAAGCGTTGGCGCAAAGGTCAGCACCGGCAGCAGGAAGAAAACTCCCGTGACTTCGAGCCACAAAATGCTGCCCACGCGGGCAAAAGGGCGCAGAAATCCGCCGACGCCGCGGGAAACACCTCCAGCGAGGTTGCGGCTGGCATGACCAGCGGCACGACCGGCAGCCCGATTCTCAGAATTGGGAGCGGCAACGGTCCTGGGGGCTGCGGAGGCGGAGGCAACGCTTTGGCCTACGGCGCGACCAGCCAAGCGCACCCCGATCCCCAGAACACGGCCAATGGTTTGAGCTCTCATTTCGTTACGATGGTAGCAGTTTCCCTCGCCAATGCCATTTTTGGTACTGGATCGGCTCCGGCAGTTGCTCGCGGAAGGAATCGGCAGTAAGGTAGATAAATCCCATGCCGCGCTGGCGCTCTCAGGAGTGACGGCACAGCTCCTGGAGGCAACCATGACATCCCGATTGCGCGAACTGATTCAACAGCTGGGAGAGGCCATCCATGAGTCGGTCATCGAGAGCGAGCAGATCGCCGGTGTGGTGCAGGACATTCGCCAGCACGGCTTCGACGTGCTGCTGATGCTCGAGGCCACCATCGGCCTCAACGAGGTCGCCAAGGAACTCGAAGCCATCGAGGCCGGCGACGGCAGTGCCGAGGACGGCCCATTCACCCCGAACGACCTCAGCTTCCTGCGCTCGCTGCGCATCTCCATCGAAGGCGAAGAGGAGAGCAGCACCGCGGGCGGCGAAGAGCACGACGAGTCTGCCAGCGAGTAGGTCGCGCTCCCCTGCTTGGTTTCTCAATCCGTCAGGCGCATACTGTTGCCATGGCCACTCTGCCCGTTTCCGAATCCTTCGTGCCGGTCGAGGAGTATCTCGGGACCAGCTACGATCCCGACTGCGATTATGTGGATGGGCGGGTGGAGGAGCGCGCTGTGGGAGAACACGATCATGGTTTTCTGCAAACCTTGCTGGCGGTTCTTTTTACCACTCACCGGCACGAATGGCACACCCATACAGTAACGGAAGTACGCACCCAGATCAGCCGCACCCGGTTCCGCGTTCCGGATGTTTCTGTACTTCATGCCGATGCTCCGCGAGAACGGATTATTACCCATCCGCCGCTCATCGCCATCGAGATTCTCTCTCCGGAAGACCGCCCCAGCCGCACGCAAGAGAAGATCGAAGACTATCTGGCCTTTGGCGTGGAAAATATCTGGATCTTCGATCCCGAGCATCGCACCGCCTGGACAGCAGACCGCTTCGGCCTGCATCCGCCTGAAAATGGCGAATTGACCGTACCGGGAACGCCGATTCGCGTGGTGCTGAGCGAGTTGTTTGCCGAGCTAGAGCGGGGATAGCTTTGAAGCTTGGCCAAGTCCATGAAAATTGTGATGGATACTTCTGTGTTGGTTGCGGGGCTGCGTTCCCGGTTGGGAGCTAGTTCGGCACTGATTGGAATGATTGCGGATGGCGAAATTCCACTTGTGGCCAGTCCAGCACTCTTTTTGGAATACGAGGCGGTTCTTAAGCGCGAAAAGCATGGCCTCCCTGGGCATTTTGTGGACGGATTTTTGACGGAGTTGGCGCTGTGCATCCACCCCGTTGAGATTTGGTACAAATGGCGGCCCCGATGATCCGACGAAGGCGACGAAATGGTGCTCGAAGCAGCGATTAACGGGCAAGCGGAAGCCATTGTGACGCATAATAGAAAGCACTTCGTACCGGCATCGGTAAGATTTGGAATTGACGTCTTGACGCCAGCAGAAGTGCTTGTTGGGTTGAAACGGAAAGGAGGGCAAGGATGACCCGCGTATTTGACGTACCCGAATCACTCTTGAAGCGGGCTGAGGAGATGGCACGCGAAGATGGAGTGTCACTGGACATCTGGGTAACCTCCGTTTTGGCGCAGAAGATAGACGCCATCGAGACTGCAGCCGAGTTCTTTCATAGACGATCCACCGGGGCAGGAACGGGCCTACACACCTATCTCAATCTGATCCCAGCAGATTCGCCGATGCCGGGAGATGAACTGCCCGACAGCTTGAATGCCCTGACTCAGGGGTAGCGATCCCCCTAGGCAAATGAAAAAAGCCCCACACCTCGATCGAGGCATGGGGCTTTTCATTTTCCCAGAACAAACGTTCGCCGTACGCGCAGTACCGCACAGGTTAGCTTTTCAGCGCTACGCGGACGTGCAGTTCTCGCAACTGCTGCTCGGTGACGGCGGTGGGTGCGTCGACCATCACGTCGATAGCCTTGGCGGTCTTGGGGAAGGCGATCACCTCGCGCAGGCTGGGGGCACCGGCCAGCAGCATGATGATGCGGTCCAGACCAAGAGCGATGCCGCCATGCGGAGGCGTGCCGTACTCCAGCGCATCCAGGAAGAATCCAAAGCGGGCGCGTGCCTCTTCATCGCTGATTCCCAGAGACTGGAAGATCTGCTGCTGCACGTCTTTGCGGTGAATACGAATCGAGCCCGAACCCAACTCCAGGCCGTTCATGGCCAGATCGTAGCAGTTGGCGCGAACCGAAGCCGGATCGGTGAGCAGGTTGGCCATATCCGCCTCGTGAGGCGAGGTGAAGGGATGGTGGGCCGGAACCCAGGTCGCTGACGCCAGATCGTATTCGAACATGGGGAAGTCGGTGACCCAGATGGGTTGGAAGGCAAGCGAGCCGTCCAGCGGCGCGTCCTGCTTGTCGCGCTCGGCGGCGTCGGCGACAACCTTTTCCGTCACGCCAAAAGCGCCGTGACGTTCGGCGTACTTTTTGGCCAGATCGTTGCGGAAGTTGCCGGCCGTCACCAGCACATTGATCTCGCGCTCGCTCAGACGGCCCTCAAACTTGGTGTCGCTGGCCTTGACCGGGTGGGCAGGATCGCCGGCCACGATGAGGACGAAGTCGGCTTCACCGGCTCCGGCCAGTTCGCGAACCTTGGCGGCAGCCTCGGGGAATCCCTTGGCCAGACGCTTGAAGTCGTCGATGAACTTTGCGCCCTTCTTCAGATCGAAGAAGGGGTGGTTGTCTTCGCGCTCCTTGCGGCTCAGTTCGCCGACGTTGGGAATGCGGAAGGCGACCACGGGCAGTGCCGGATCGATTTGCAGCGTGATCAGGTTCTCGTCGGTGAAGGCGGGGCGCACATCGACCAATCCCGGCAGGCGCAGGTCGGGCTTGTCGCTGCCGAAGCGGCGCATCGACTCGTCGTAGCTGATCCGGGGGAAGGGCGTGGGCAGCGTGACCCCGGCGGCGGCAAAGCCGGCGGAAAGAAATTTCTCGACAACCGCGAAGACCGTATCCTGCTTGGCGAAGCTCAGCTCCAGATCGACCTGGGTGAACTCAAGCTGGCGGTCGGCGCGCAGATCCTCATCGCGGAAGCAGCGGGCGATCTGGAAGTACTTGTCGAAGCCGGAGATCATCAGAATCTGCTTGAAGATCTGCGGCGACTGGGGCAGCGCGTAAAACTCGCCGGGATGAACGCGGCTGGGCACCAGAAAGTCGCGCGCGCCCTCGGGGGTGGACTTGGTGAGGATCGGGGTTTCGATCTCCAGAAATCCCTGGCCGCTGAGGTTGTCGCGGATGGCGAGGGTCACGTCGTGGCGCAGGCGGAAGTTGCGCTGCATCTCGGCGCGGCGCAGGTCCACGTAGCGATACTTGAGCCGGACTTCCTCGTTCTGAATGGCCTCTTCGGCAGGCGAAAAGGGCGCCAGACGGGTGTCGTTCAGAACCAGCAGTTCGGTGGTCTCGATCTCGATCTCGCCGGTAGACATTTTGGGATTGATGGCGTCCACATCGCGCAGCCGAACCTTGCCGACAGCGGCGACGACGTATTCGGGACGAACCATCTCGCCCTTGGCGTGACCATCGGGAACCAGTTCCTTGTCGAGCACGATCTGGCTGATGCCAGAGCGGTCGCGCAGGTCGAGGAAGATCAGGTTGCCGTGGTCGCGGCGGCGGTTGACCCAGCCCATCAGAACAACGGTCTGGCCAGCGTGGGCGGCGCGCAGGTCGCCACAATAATGTGTCCGTTCAAGGTTGCCTAGAAAATCGAGCACTGCTGTTGTCCTTATCCTTTTGCAGGTTCGGCGAGGAAGATGGCCAGTTCCGCGCGCGGAACCTTGGTCTGTGTGCCTGTGGAGAAATCCTTCACCGTCAGAATACCGGAAGCGAGCTCATCTTCGCCCAGAATCACGATGCGACGGGCCGACTTGTTGCCCAGTTCGAAGGACTTTTTCAGCCGGAAGCTGCCGTCGCCCAGTTCGATGCTCAGTCCCTGACGGCGCAATTCGCGAGCCAGCGCCAGCGCGGCGGCATTGACGCTCTCGCCCAGTGGGGCCAAATATGCGTCGGCCAGCACTTGCAGTGCGGCGGACTCTTGGGAAAGCAACGTAAGCACCAACCGGTCCTCGCCCATGGCAAAGCCGATACCGGGAGCGCGAGGACCGCCCAGCATCTCGCTGAGGCCGTCATAGCGCCCGCCGCCCAAAAGCGCATTTTGCGCGCCCAGGCCGCCGTGGGTGAATTCGAAAGTGGTGCGGGTGTAGTAGTCCAAACCGCGCACCAGACGGTGGTTGCGTGTGTAGGGAACGCCGGCGGCGTCCAGAGCCTCGGTGACGGCGGCAAAGTGTTTTTTTGATTCTTCGTCAAGAGAATCGGCAATGACGGGCAATGTCTCGATGATCGGCTGGTCGGCGGGGACCTTGCAGTCCAGCACGCGCAGGGGGTTGGTCTCGGCGCGACGCTGGCAGTCTGGACACAGCTGCGATGCCACAGGGAGCAAAGCCGCTCGAAGAGCGTCGTTGTAGCGGGCGCGGTCGGCGGAAGAGCCGACTGAGTTCAAGTGCAGGGTCCAGCCGTTGATGCCCAGCTCGTCGAGCAGGGTAGCCAGCATCTCCAGCACTTCCGCATCGCGCAAAGGCGATTCGCTGCCTGCGGAGGTGGGTCCGATGACTTCAGCGCCGATCTGCGAGAACTGGCGGTAGCGGCCCTTCTGAGGACGCTCACGGCGAAACTGCGGACCGATGTAATAGAGCTTCTGCAGCAGTCCGCTCTCGCCCAGCCCGTGCTCAATGTAGGCACGAACCACTCCGGCGGTGTTCTCCGGGCGCAGGGTGAGGGTCTGGGTCTTTTCGGACTGTGCGCGGGCGCGATCCTCCCAGGTGTACATCTCCTTGGAGACGATGTCGGTCTCTTCGCCGACGCCGCGGGCAAAGAGGGCGGTGTCCTCAAAGACCGGGGTGCGGATCTCGCCGAAGTTATAACGGGCAAAGACGGAACGGGCGGTAGCCTCGATCCGGTTCCATAGCGCCGTTTCCGGCGGCAAAAGGTCGCGAGTGCCGCGGACGGCTTTCAGTGTGCTCATAGCACTACTAGTCTAAATGGAAGGGGAAGTTCTGATTTCGAGGAAAGATGCTGAACTACCCGTCTTGACCGAGAATCGCCTCCAAATTGCGTGCGCCATGCAATACTTGGACGATCAGAACGGCTTGTTCCTCAGGCTGGTAGCGATAGAAAACCAAATGTTTTGGAAAGCCGGGAACGAATATCCAGCGCAGCCCCACTAGTGCTGGAGTTCGAAACCGACAGGGCGCGCCACGCTCCGGCCAGAAAGTGAGTGAGTGCGCAGCCTGATCAACCGCTTCTTCCCAGCATCGCGCCAAAGCGTGATTTTCTGCTTGCTCGTAGTAGTCCGCCTGCTCAACAATTGCGAGCGCGGCAGCTTCGGAGACGCGAAGCTGGATCACGACCGCGCGAGTCTCTCCCGCAGAACCGAAACCAGCGTGCGCCCATTCAATTCTTCGGGAGTAATCATGAATTCCTTGCTTTGCAAGGCGTCAAGCAACTCCGTCTCCAGCCGCGAACGCCGCTGCTCCTTATCTTGCCGGATCAGGCTGCGGATAAACTCACTCGGTGTGCCAAAGTCACCCGAGGAGACACAATCCTCTACATAAGCTTTTAACGGGTCGGGCAAGGAAATATTCAGCGAAGTCATGGCCATACCTTCATTTTATGACAGTTTATGATGACCACAAAAAATAATTCCATAGACTTGATCAATTCCAACAATGTTCTATTGATGCGCGCCTGCCATCGTTCCTATCGCCCTGCTCCCATGTCCTCTGAAAAGCACATTCGCGACTATTTCCATACCCCGTAAAGTCTTATTTTTAAAGGCAATAACCGCATTGCCACCAAAGTTGTAGCGCCAAATCGGAAGTGCTATTTTGTCCAATTCAAAGTAAAGGTAGTGTTTATTTAACAAACAGTCCGCTCTGGGTGGCGGAACTGGAAAGTAGGGACGAGATGAAAAAGGCCACTTCCATAACGATCTTCGCGAGTGCACTTTGCATGCTGTTGTCTTTGGGCACGCAGAAGGCCAGTGCGGACAGCTACACCGTGGAATACCTGAATGACAACTCTTCGACCTCCGCCGGTGGTGAGCCGGTTGGCCCCTATGCTTTCACGCTCACGGACACCACGACCAACACCCAATTCGCCACGTCACTGATGTGCATCGATCTCAACGACGAAATTGCAGCCAACGAGACCTGGGCGGTTACCATCGCCACGGCCGGTCAGTTGGGCACTCCCTATGAAGAGACGGCTTACCTGAACAGTGTGGTAACGGCCAATCAGGGAAAATCGAATGCCGCCCTGGCGCAATGGGCAGCGTGGTATCTATTTGATCCTTCGAACAGTGTCTTCACGACCGGAACCAACGGCGACATCTATGCACCGGGCGGAGTGGGCGATGTAACGGCTGAACTGGCAACCGCTGCCTCGGCTGTCTCAAGCAACCCTTCCCTCTACAGCAGCTATGAGTTCTTCCAGCCGACCAGCAATACTTCCGGCTGGACGAATGGCCTGCCCCAGACTCTGGTTGGCGACACCAACTTTCCGGTGAGCCCGACTCCTGAGCCTTCGACACTGTTGATGCTGGGCGCTGGTCTTCTGGGATTGGCTTTCATTGTCTTCCGCACCTCGTCGCAGAAGGACAAGATTGGCACTCCGGCACACCACGCCTGATTTTTCAGGCTCTGAACAGACAAATTGAAGACCCCAGAGGTTGCAGTGCTTGAATGCACTCCCTCTGGGGTCTTCCCGCCTTAATACGCAAAAAATCCTGCGGCGTTACAAAATCAGAAAAAATCACGCCCCGTCGAGTTGCATCATCAGATCTTCCCACTCGGCGGTCAGCGAAGCCAGCTCTTCGCGCAGTCTAACGGCCAAATCGGTGAGCCGTTGCGTCTCGACTGCGGAAACATAGACGCCCAACTGCTCCTCGGTATGCGCCAGCGAGGCCTCGACCCTGGGCACTTCCTCTTCCAGAAAGGCGCAGCGATCTTCCATCTGCTTCAGCTTGATGGGGTTCAAGCGCTTGGTGCGGTTTTCTGCTGGTTCGGCGTTGTCCACGATGACCGAGGGCGGGGCTTCCGCTGACTTCACCTTAGGCGCGGGATCTGCGGCAAGGTTACCGGCTGCGAGCCCTTTCCAGCGCAGGTAATCCTCGTAGTTGCCTTCGTAGCTGTTGACCTGACCGCCTTCAACCTCCAGCACCCGCGTGGCCAGCCGGTCGATGAAGTCGCGATCATGCGAGACAAAGACCACGGTGCCGGAAAAGGCCGCGATAGCCTCCAGCAGCACGTCTTTGGCGCGCATGTCGAGGTGGTTGGTGGGCTCATCCAAAAGAAGAAAGTTGGAAGGTGAGACCAGAATCCGCGCCAGCGCAAAGCGGTTGCGTTCACCGCCGCTCAGCACACCCAGCTTCTTGAAGACGTCGTCGCCGCGAAACAAAAAGCAGCCCAGCAGCGAACGCAGCTCCGACTCGGGAACCTTGAGCGCGGCGCGGCTGATGTCGTCCAGCATGCGCGCATCGCCATCGAGCACCTTGTATTGGTCCTGAGCGAAGTACTCACTGACCACGTTGTGGCCCATCTTGACCTGACCGATGGTCGGAGTCTCGACACCCGTCAGCAACTTGATCAGGGTGGACTTTCCCGCACCGTTCACGCCCACCAGCGCCACCCGGTCGCCGCGCTCGATGCCGAACTTCACATTGTTCAGCACTACCTTGTCGCCATAGCTCTTGGAGAGCCCTTCGGCCTCAACCACCATCCGCCCCGAGGGCGGCGGCTGGGGAAAGCTGAAGTGGATGACCGGCTCTTCCTCGGGAATCTCGATCCGTTCGATTTTTTCCAGCTCTTTGATGCGGCTCTGCACCTGCTTGGCTTTGGTAGCCTGGGCGCGGAAGCGGTTGATAAAGGCTTCCAGATGCTCGATCTGTTCCCGCTGGTTGCGATAGGCAGCTTCCAACTGATTGCGCCGCTCATCCTTTTGCGAGAGGTATTTGGTGTAGTTGCCCTGATAGACATTCAGCCGCTTGTTCCAGATCTCGACCGTGCGGTCGATGGTCACATCGAGAAAGTAGCGGTCGTGAGAGATCAGGATGTAGCCGAAGGGATAGTTCTTCAGGTACTCCTCGAGCCAGTTGCGGGTTTCCAGATCGAGGTGGTTGGTGGGCTCATCGAGGAGCAGAAGATTGGGCTTGGCCAGAAGCAGCTTGGCCAGCGCGATGCGCATCTGCCAGCCGCCGCTGAACTCATCGGTCTGCCGGGCCCAGTCCTCTTTGCTGAAACCAAGGCCGGTGAGCACGCCGCCCACCTGGGCATCGAGGGCATAGCCGTCGAGGGCGTGAAAGCGATCCTGGAGCATGGAATAGCGTTCGGCGGCAGCCTCGTACTCGACCCCGGCGTGGTCCAGCTCGGCCAGTTGCCCGGCCAGGTGTTCGCACTCCTGCTCCATGCCGCGCAGTTCGTCAAAGACCGACAGGCACTCCTCGAAGACCGAGCGACCGGTCAGCCGCAGGCCCTCCTGGGGCAGATATCCGATGCTCATGCCGCGAGTCTGTTGCAGGTTGCCGTAGTCCAGTTGCTCCTGCCCGGCCAGCACCTTCATCAGCGTGGACTTGCCCGTCCCGTTGGCGCCCACCAGGGCGGTCTTTTCCTTGCTGCGGATCAGCCAATTGGCTTCCAGAAAGAGTATTCGCGGTCCAAACCGCTTGCCGGCATTTTGCAGTGAGAGCATTGCTTCTAGTGTATCGTCCGCGACGGATGCCTTTCCTCTATACCTGTTTGATCTGGACAGTGAGCGCGTCGGCCAAGTCGATCAGAACTCCATCCCCGTCGAGACTCTCATACGCGGCAGCTTTGGTTGCTTTAAAATACGTGTCCTTCAGAAAGACAAGTTTGTGATTTTCTTCATCGTTACAAATTGAAAAACTGGCCACCCTTCCTGAAAGGTACCCTTGATTATCCCTTAGCAAAAGTTCGAGATATACGGTCTTGGGTTCTCCGTTTTCATCGAGTTCCGGAAACAACGCGCCGTAGATGATCGGCCTCTCGGTGATGAGGAAGCGCTCAATATTCTGAGACCAGAACCTGCCGACGTGCCGAAATATGGGGCCGACAAGGCCAAAAGCCAGCTCGGCCACCCGCCAAGCGTCGAGCAATCCCCTTGCGACCCCTATAAGCCAGCCAACTAGCAGCGCAAGGACCAGATAGAAAGCAAGAATCCCCGCAGGAAGAGACTCGACCTTTTGCAGTAGCGCCAACGGCGATAGTAATCGCCATCCATCAAGGTAGAACAGAAGAGAATGTTTAAGCAGAAGACCGGCAAATGCGAATAGTAAGGCGCTAAAAACAGCCAAGCAGAGATGCGCAGCGATGCTATAAATGAAAAATTCGGCTATCTCTTCCGTCGCGCCCATCTTGCGCTGTGCACGAGGAATTACCCGAGCGTTGCCTCGTCTGGCCAAAAAGCCGGGAAGCACCGCAAGTATGATAATTACGACCTTGCCCAGGTCAATTTCCATAATGCTTTAGGTCTGATCTGCATGTGATAAAGAATTTGGTTCAAACAAAACTTGAGTATCCAGCGAATCGTCCTGTCCCTTCGGCTTGTGAACGAACGGATTTTCGCCCCGAGCCGGGCCCAGGAAGTTGTTGGCCGTATCGAAGATTTCATTGAATTTATTAGGTTTACGCTCGACCCTCTCCAACATGGTTCACCCCTCCATCTGCCCCTGATTCTACTCTTTTCCAGATTTCGTTCCAACGAGATTGAATTCCTATGGCCGTATCTCTACCGGGGTGCCGTCGGGAACCAACTTCCAGATTTCGTCAATCTCCGCATCGGTGACGGCAATGCAACCCAGCGTCCAATCGTAGAGCCGGTGCCCCGCACCGATCCATTCCATCCCATTGGGAAGGCCATGAATCATCACGGCTCCGCCAGGTGCAGCGCCTTGTTGTGTCGCCCGCTTGCGATCTTCGGCATTGGGGTAGGAGATGTGCAGCGCCCGATGATAGTGGCTGGTAGCATTGCGGGAGTCGATCAAGTAATGACCCTCGGGTGTGAGCGCATCGCCCTCGCGCTGTTTGGGAGCAAGCCCACCCCGACCAAGCGCCACCTTGTAGCTGCGAATCACCTTGCCGCCGCGAAATAGTTCCAATAGATGGTCCTTTTTCAGGATGAGTATGGAGTCAGCCTTTTCGGCTGGCCCCGGCTGCTGAGCCAACACCACAAAGGAATGAAAAGCCAGTACGCACAGCGCCGCAAAAGCAATATGTATGATTCGTCTGCGAGCGATAGGAAGTGATTTTTGCATGCACCCACTTTACACCAGGCGCACAAGCGCGCAACGAAAACTCCCCTGCTCATGGTTGTGAGCAGGGGAGTTTATTACTACCTGAAATGAAGTTGTTGCTTTGGGGTTAGAGCTTCGGCGAAACCGCGTCTCCGGAGCGCATCTTGTAGCGCAGGGTTCCCATGATCATCAGCAGCCCCAAGCCCAACAGAGCCAGGGATGCCGGTTCCGGGGTTGCAGTCAGAGACACATCGCCGGTGAAGGCGTCATAGTGCACTTCGCCCGTCTGCCCGACGCTGGCCGCGATCATGGTTCCACCCATCTGGCTGGTTCCGGTCAGGTAGGCATAGGGAGCAAGGATCGAGCCGTCTAACTGGCCATCGATGGTCACGGCGCTGGCGTTGGCAAAGTTGAAGAGGATGCCCGAAGAGTCCGCATCCGTCTCTTGCACGCCGTCGTAGTAGATACCGGTATTCAGCGTGTCAGCAGTGCCCTGAACATTGATGATGACTGTCGAGCCTTTGGGGACTTCGATGTCCAGCGGTGCGTTTCCATTGCTGAACTGAGCAGCCGTGATGGTAAACACGTTCATCGTGGAGCTGGTTCCGTAGAGAACCAGAAAGGAGGGATTCTTGTTCCCCGTAGCATTGGGGGCGCAAGTGCCGCTGCCACCAAACTGGCAAAGGGTGCCATTCGAGGTCAACGAGGCCAACTGCGCGGTCAGCGAATCCAGTGTCGTGGTCAGTGCCGCGAAGTTCACCGGAGAGCTTCCACCTGTCACCAAGGTGCCCTGCGGGCTCTCATTCCAGTTCACATTCACAGAGCTGCTGCTGTAGGACTGATAGACATTGCCGCCGCCGTTGACGTTGAAGTAGCCGGAGGCGTTGATGGTGCTGCCCGCTACTACCGCATAACCGTTTGCCAGCGACCCGTAGGGATCGGCCGTGGTGCCGTTCAACCAGCTACCGACGGTCGTGGAAGCATCCACCTGATAGGCGGCGGCCATGCGGCCGGTAACGTCCGAGGTGTCATCGATGTTTCCTGTCAGCGCCACGAGGTTGAAGGCACTCGCAGTGCCAAACTCCGGGGTGTCCGCACGGCTGATGGTCAAGCAACAGAGTCCTACCAGTGCCAGTACTCCAAACGATCTATGCTTCATATTTCCCTCAATCCTTTTTGGCCTACCCAGTCTTTAGCTGAGATTGACTCATCGCATCAGAACCCGAATCCACATTCTGACACCTTACCTTCACTGTCCAGCTGTTGCACTGTAAAGGACCAGCCATTCAGCAGCTTATTTAGCCCTTGGCAGTCCAAAATACAGAGATGAAACCGAAATGAAAAAGACAGTGAGTGTTCGACAAACTGTGATGAATGCCGGCAAGTGGCGGTTCGGCAATCAGATATGAATTAACCTTAAGGCACCGGAAGAGGTTGTTCCATATCACTTTCAGACAAAGGGCTACAACTTTGGTGGTATAGGGGAACCCCATTGCACATGAGGCGCGACAGTTTTCTCTACCGCGGCAGCGGAGACGCGTTCCGAAAGCGAATCAGGATACAGCAACTCTGGTTTTGCTCTAGAACGCAGCTTCAGGGCGAATCAGCAACGATTGCAGCCTGACGGCCCAAACGGCGACGGATTTTGGCAGCATCCGGACCAGGACAGAGAGGCGTTTGCCATCTTGCGGCTCCAGAATCCGCATCAGGCAGAAAAGCCCAAGCAGAACGATCAGCGCTGCGCTGCCTCCGCAGAGCAAGGCCCAGAACGGCGTCAGCCGGGCAGCAACGCAATAGGCCGCCAGCGAGGCCATCATGGACGCGAGGGTCAGCTTGCCCAAGAACTTCCAGGGCAGCTTCACCTTATAGAGCCGAATAGCCACCACCCATAGAATGAGAACCGCGCTCAGTTGCGCCGCGCCATTGCCAATGCAGGCGCCAACAGCACCGTACTTGGCTGCCAGGGACCAGGTAAGTCCCAGATCGATGATCCCGGCCAGAATCGTGGAGAAGATGACGAAGCTCTGCCGTTCATGACTCTGCAACAAGCTGGTGGGTGGATCGATGAACGCCTTGAACATGCACAGCAGCGGAGCGACCATAGCCACTGCCGCCGCCCCGGCAAACTTGCTTCCATAGAGGAAGAGCAACGCCGGCACCGCCAGTGAAAAGGCAATCAGGTGGATGGGGACCGCTATCAGGGCCAGATAGCGCAGAGTGGTGGCTGCCAGCAGCGGCAACTTCTCCTTGTCGCGACCATATTGGGCAAAGACGGTCGTCGAGGTCGCACTGGCAAAGATAGTAGTGCCCAGCAGCAGCCGTTCCGCCAGGCTGAAGGCCACGGAGTAAAACGCCACCTGGCGAATGTCGGCGCAGAGGTGCTTGAGCAGCACAACCTCCGAGCGATCCCAGACGATCAGGGACAAAATCATGGTGATCACGCCCTGCCAGGCAAAGGAGAGCATGCGCCGGCGCAATCCAGGCAGTTGTACGTGCCGCTTCTCCCAACCGTAGATGCGACCCATCGTAGGAATCAGGCGGAGCACAAAATCCACCAGACGCATCGCGAGAAGAGCGGCTCCAATGCCGACGACTCCCCAGTGCAGAACAACGGCTGCCATGATCAGCACAAAATAGACGACGGTAGAGACCAGCGAGGCGGGCAGATTGGTGCGCAGATTCTCCGAGGCGACGTTGGCCTGCGCGGAGATGGAGTTGACCATCGAGGGCCAGATGCTGAGCACAATCAGGATTGCCGTCCACTTGTACTCCGGACCGGCATCGGCTACCACCCAGAAGAGAATCGCAACGGTGGCCAGTGTGGCCATGGCCATCTGCAACAGCAGAGTGCGCAGATAGATGTAGCGCGCGGTTCCCAAGTCGCCCATGCCCAGGTACTCGGCCATGTACTTACGGGTTGTGGCGGGGATGCCGACTCCGCCCAGGCTGCCGACCACCGAGGCGATATACGAGACATAGATAATGTAGGCGGTCTTGGTTGGTCCCAGGGTGCGGGCAACGGCAATCGAAGTAACCAGCGCCACGACAGCGCTGATCACGGTGTCCAGGCCATACCACACCGAATTTTTAGCGATCGTCTTGGTGTTGGACATGGCCGTCTGGTTTCTTGTGGCTGGTATTTTCAACGTTATGGTGAGAATCAGGCTTTGAAAGGGCGCGATTTGAGTCGTGCCGAAAGCTGCACCTCAATGGACCGGGCTTTAGAGCAAAACCAGAGTCACTGCATCTGATTTGCTTTCAAGCCGGTCGTCGCTCCCTGATGGTAGCGCCGATGTGTGTGATTTGGTTCCGGAAGAGACCGACTCTGGTTTTGCTTGAGCCGCTGAGGGATGTTTTGTCTGCTTTAAAACCATCCCTCAGCGGCAAAGCCCAAGTGCATTGGCGGGTTATCGGCACGACTTACTTCATGCCCTTTCAAAACATCGACTTGATCAGAGGTTCCTTCGTTCACAGATTAGTCCATTCCGTGCAAAGCCGCCTGCGCTTGCAGCGCAGTGGGAGTTCCCGCAGCCAGCGAGGCCGCCTTTTTCAGATGCAGGATGGCGTTGTTCTTGTCACCCAGTTTGATGTCGACCATGCCAAGGTGATATTGCATTGTTGCGCTGTCAGGTTTGGCCACCACCGCGTCTTCCAGAAGGTTACGGGCAAACCCGTAAACTCCTTTGCAGTAGTAGGCCCAGGCGAGGGTATCGGCGCTGATGGGCGAATTGGGCAAAACCTCGCGGGCGGTTTGCGCGTAGGTCAGGGCCACATCCACATTCTCGCCGTTTTGCAGCATCATATAGGCGAGATTGTTGGTCGCCAGCGGCTGCCGCTGGTTGGACTGAACGGCTTTCCGGTAATAAGCCTCGGCCTTGCCTCGGTCACCACGTCCTTCCTCAAGCTCACCCAGCATGGCCAGCGCATTCGCGTTGTTGGGATGGGAATTCAGCCATTGTTCCCAAACTTTGATAGCGTTGGGAAGCTGCCCGCGCTGCACCTGGAGCTGGGCATAGATGATCACCGCCTCGCCATCGCTGGAGTTGATCTGCATCGCCTTTTGCGCGGCGGCTTCGGCCAGGTCCAGCCTCTTGTTGCGAATCTGCAACTCCGCCAACAGATCGTAGTAGCTGCTATTGTTGGGCACCTTGGCAATCTGGATATTCAGCCGGGCCAACGCCTTGTCGGGATGCTTTTGAGCGATGTCATTCCGCAACAGCAGCTGCATCGCCTCGATGTTGTTGGGATCGTTTTCCAGGGCTTGCTCCAGCAGAGAGACGCCCTCGGGAAGCTGCTTTTGCGCCAAGCGCAGCTTGCCCAGCAGCACAAAGGCGTTGGCATTGTGCGGAGCCAAAGACATGGCCATCTTCAAGTCGGCTTCCGCCTTGGCGGTATTGCCGCGGTTGAGCTCGGCCATACCCTGCCACACATAACCGCCGGCAAAGCGCGGCGCCACCGAAATGGTCTTTTCCGCCACCTCGGAGAGCAGATTCATGTCACCCATCTGGCCAGCGCTGCGCGCCAGTTCCTCTTCGGCGTCCAGAGCGGAGGGATTCAGATCCACTGCGCTGCGGAAGCTTCTCTGCGCCAGCGCATTGTCGCCCTTGGCCTCGGCAGCCTTGCCCAGCCAGAACTGCGTGAAGCCATCTCTGGGATAGTCCCTTACCGCCGCCTGCAAGGCATCGACGGCCTCGTTCACTTTACCGTTGTTCAGCATCACGATGCCGTTGAGCGCCGCGACTTCCGGATCCTTGCCGGTCGTCTTGAGCAGTTCGGTCACCGCGGTCTGCGCGGTCGCATAGTCCCTGCTTTGCAAAAGCACGCGAATATAAGCCTTCTGCAAGGAGACCGTCTTGGGATAGCGAGCTGCCAGACTGGCAAACTCCGCCTTGGCCTTGTCCAACTGCCTCGACTCCGTGTAATAGTCGGCCAGCAGGCGCACAGCTTGCGTATCGTCGGGCAGATCCTTGGCCGCTTGCCGGTATACATCCTCGGCCTGCGCTGTTTTGCCCTGCCGGATCAGGAGCTGGGCCAGAGTCTCACGCGCGGCAAGGCTCTTGGAGTCGGTGGCAATGGCCTCCCGACAGGTTTGCTCGGCCTCTGGCCAGCGGCTATTGCGCGCATAGTAGGCCGCCAGCATCAGCTTGGCGGCAACCGATTTCGGGTCCAGTTGAATCGACTTCTTCAGTTCCTCTTCCACCGCTGCGGCCTTGGACGGGTCGCCCACCTGCAATAAAGCCAGTTGCTGGTGGAAGGCAGCGCGATTCGGCTCAATGGACAGGGCGCGCTGGATCTCGGCCAGAGCCTTGTCAGGCAGGGCACTGCGGGCGGCGATGGCGGAGAGCAGCGCGTGCACATCCGCGCTATTGGGCTGCATGGCCAACACCTCGTTGGCCTGATCGAGCGCTTCAGGCGTTTTGCCGCCTGCCAGCAACAGATTGCCCAGAGCGATACGCGCCTTGTCGTTGCTCGGCTGCAACTGCACCGCGCGCGAAAACTCGCTGTAAGCGGCGGCGGATTGGCCCAGATTCACATAGGTCACCGCCAGTTGGTAATGCGCCTCGGGGAAATTCTTGTCGATCTTCAGGGCGTTGGCATACTGGATGGCCGCTTCCCGATACTTGCCCTCGGCGTTAAAGCGGATGCCGCTCTCCAGATACTTCTGCTTGCGGACATTGGGATCTCCGTGACAACCCGCCAACAAAACCACAACCGCCAGGAGCATCACCGGCAATCCCCGCGGATGCTGCCTTTTTACCCTGGCGCCGAGACTCACTTGCTTCTTCATGATGAAACCTCTCCTGCAATCAATCATTGTTGACCTTCTGCACGGTATTCCCAAAATCATTCTGAGGCACACCCCTCAGCAGATCCATCCCCCAAAAGTGCTTTAATTGGGGATATAACGCGGCAGCAGCGGCGCAAGCTGCGCGGTAAAAGCCTCGGCCCGCGTTTTTGCCGCCTCGGTGCTCTCGGTGGCGGCGACCGGGGTCGACACCCGCACCAAGGCTCCGTCGGTGCGGTTCATGCGCATGGCGTCCATTATCAGATACATCTTGGCCATATACTCGTTGGCCACACTCCGTCCGTGCGCCTGATACCAATAGATGGCCACCTGACGCATCTCGCCCTTGACGATGACGTACTCTCCCACCCGATGCACCTTGCCGTCCGCATCTTTCAAGTGGATGTACTCTTGCGACTCGAAGACCCAGCCGGCATCGGGCAGGCAATTTTTAGGGGAATGCATGGTGACCCCTGAGCGCTGGGTCGGGAAATAGCCGATAAACAGCCCAACCGGTATCGCAGCGCCGCTGCCGCGGTAGTCGCGTGACAAAAAGTCCCCTGCTCCCAGCACCTCTCGCACCTCGGCGTCGATGGGGATTTCACTTCCCTGCATCCCGGCAATCAACAACGGCAACTGGTCAAGCGGCTCGCTCGGCGGAATCAGGTCCCGATGCGAGCGTAGTTGCAACAGCAGCGCGGTTGCAGCCAGCATTGTGACCACCGTCCAGTAACGCAACGCCTTCATGAGGCCCTCGCTTTGCCGGGAATCAGGCTGAGAACGCGCTGGAAGAGCATCAGGCACATGAGCGAGACGAGAAACATCACTCCGCCGGAAAATTCATGAAAGAAGCCCATGGCCTTCTCCGCGTCCCAGTACTGAACGCAAAGCCCGGTGCAGAGAATCCGCGCGGCGTTGGCGGCAATCGCAATAGGAATGCTGACGAGCGCCAGCAACACCCGCCGCGGCGTGGATTTCTCCAGCAAGTACCCGTAAAAAACCGACAGGGTAAAGAGGCTCATCAGCGAACGGATGCCGCTACAGGCCTCCGCCACCTCCAGCTTCATCGCCGGCAGCTCAATGATATTGCCCTCACGCAGCACTGGCACTCCAAAGAGCGGCAGCAGCGCGCTGGCCAGCTTGGATGCCAGCACCTGCAGGGGGATGGTGATTTGATTGAAGAGAATGGCCGGAATAGGAATCGCCAGCAGCAGCACCGCCAGCGCAAACCGCAATTCCTTCAACAGCGGCCACCCACCAAAGCTCAGGATCAGCCCCACCAGCACAATCACCAGCGAAAACCGTGACAGGAAGAGTTCCGCGCCGTAGACCCCCAGCAGCAGCACCATCAGTCCCACCAGAATCACCGCGATGCCCGTCCAACTGGGGGCCAACTGGATGGCCGATAGCTTCTTTCGCTTCTGCCATACCAGATACAGCGCAAACGGGAGTACCAGAAAGCCATGGGAGAAATCGGGGAGGAGCCACCAGTCGAAGACCAGCTTGGCCAGAATGCGCCAATAAATCCAGATCGCCAACGCCACAAGGAGCGCCGTACCAGCAAATATCCGGATCGTTCCCTGCGACCACCGCCGCCGGTTGAGGACAGGAGCCTCTGGCTGTTGAGACATTTGCACCTTTTAAGGAACTCCTCTTGCATGGAGTTCACTGGCATTGCAATGCGGGAAGAGCCGCCACCCTACTCCATGCCATTGTAGATGCAATCGTCCTGACCGCGCCGCCACGTTTACTAGATGTACAACGAAAGAGGGATAAATTTTCTTCTGCGAATGCTAGAATGGTCCCACTGACGAGCGTATAGGGCGCTGTTTTCAGAGCCGTACAGGGAATTATGAGGGTAACCAGTCCATGCGGAGCAGCACGATGAAGACGCGCATTTTTGCCGGGTTGGCGCTGCTGCTGCTGACGCTCCCCGGACAGGCCCAGAATCGCCCCGCCGCGAGTCTGATCCCCGACCCCAATACCTACATCATCGGCCCCAGCGACATGTTAACCATCACCATCTGGAAGGAACCGACCCTGTCGGGCAATCAGCTGGTGCGGCCAGACGGCATGATCTCTCTGGCTTTGGTTGGAGATGTGCAGGCTTCCGGTCTTACCCCGGTTGAATTGTCGACCAGCATCGCCGAGCGCCTCAAAAAATACCTGCAAAACCCAACAGCTACAGTTGTCGTGGTTCAGATCAACAGCAAGAGAGTCTATCTGATCGGCGAGATTGGCAAACGAGGCCCCCTCGAAATGACGCCGGGGATGACCGTCCTTCAGGCAATCTCTTCGGCTGGCGGGGTGACGGATTTTGCCAATACCAAGAAGATCTACATCCTTCGCCGCACACCCGGAGGCCAGTTAAAGATCCCGGTGCACTACAAGGAAGCAGTACAGGGGTACAGCGCCCAGAATCTTCCCTTGCAACCTGGCGACACGATTGTGATTCCCTGAGGCTGACCGATGATTAAGAGGCTCCTGCTTCCCCTGCTCCTGATCGCATGCTCTGGCGGAGCATGGGGACAGGTCGCGCCCTCGGCCTACAACGCCGTTGGCGGGCTGCCGGCGATTGGCTCACTCCACTACAATCTGAACTACGGGCAGACCTCGAATCTCAGCAAGTTGCAGGGCGATCAGATACAGAGCATTGTCTCGGCGGACGCCAGTTTCTCCAGCATCGGCTCTCGTCACCCCTTCAGTCTGACTTACGCAGGCGGTTACGATCTTCCTGTCGAAGGATCCTCCGACGGTGAGGGAATCTTTCAGCATCTGGCCATCCAACAGGTTGCCCAGTTGCGCCACTGGAACATGGCTGCCAGCGACGATGTGAGTCTGAGCCGGCAAACGCCGATCACGGGATTCTCCGGGGTTCCAGGCGCTGGCGATGTGGGCGGCGTGACAAGCCCGATTACCGGCACGGCTTCAACTTCCAACGCATCGATCCTGACCACCAACACGCCGACGGTCCAGAACGCCACTACCGTCAGTGTGGGCCACCCGCTCAACCACGCCACATCTGTCAGCGTCGGCGGCAGTTGGGACACACTGCGTTTTCTCAGAGGCATCGGCCAGGACACCGACCAGTATGGAGCCAATCTCAGCCTCACCAGGCGGCTCACCCCGCGCAACTCCCTTGCTGCGATCTACAGCTACACGCGGTTTGTCTATGACGGCACCAGCTTCGATACCCTTTCCCAGACTGCCATGGTCAGCTTCCAGCGCAGATGGACGCGAAAGATCAACTACTCTCTCTCCGCGGGACCGCAGTGGACCAAAAGCTCCAACAATGCCTTCATGCCTTCCTCTTTGCAGGTCAGCATCAACGCCGCGATTAACGAGAAGTTCAAAATCGGTTCCGGTGGCCTGGGCTACAGTCGCGCCACCACATCCGGTTCCGGGTACCTGCAAGGCGCGCAGAGCGACGATCTCACCGCCAATCTGGGACGGACCGTGGGAAGAAGACTGAATGTCGGCCTCACCGCCTCCTACATGCGGAGCTCCGGCCTGCTAGGGAATGGCATTACCTACGGCAAAGTCGCCTCCGGACAGATCTCGCGCAAAATGGGTCGGGATTTCAGCTTTTACGCCAGCTATTCTGCGATCAGCCAGTCGTCCAGCTCCAACCTTCCCTCCAATGCAGTAAGTGGACTGATGCAGGTTGTTGGTTTTGGGATCGAATGCACACCGCGCGACAAGCACCTCATGTAATCATTTCATCAGGAGAGACATGCTCGGGCATCGGGAATTGACAAAAGAGGATATCGCCGGAATCATCAAGCGACATCTTTGGCTGATTTTGACCTGCGCACTCATCTTTCTGGTGGTGGGCTTGGTTGTCAGTCGCATACTTCCTCCCCGCTACGAGTCGCAGACGCTGGTCATCGTCGAGTCGCAGAAGGTCGCCGAGAACTATGTCAAGCCGGTGCTTGCCGAAGATCTGAACGAGCGGCTGGCCTCGATGAAAGAACAGATTCTGAGCCGCTCCCGGTTGGAGCCGATCACCGAGCGTTTCAATCTCTTCGCCGCCAATACCAGCACCTTGCCCCCCCGGGTCGAGCATCTTTTGGAGATATTGAAGCTCACCTCAAAAGCCCCCAACTCGATGGACGCGCGGATCGATATGACCCGCAAGGCCATCAGCATCACGCCCATTCACTCGGGCAGCGGGACTACCGGCTTTTATATCGCCTTCACTGCGCCGGATCCGCACGTAGCGCAACTTGTTTGCGGCGAGATCACCTCGCTCTTTGTCAGTGAAAATTTAAGCGCCCGCGAACTCTCCGCCGAGGGCACGACGACCTTCCTGCGCCAACAACTGGCCGACTCCAAGAAGGATCTGGACGAGCAGGACGGCCGGCTGGCCGATTTCCAGCGCAAGTATCTGGGCAAGCTGCCCGAGCAGGTAACGACCAACGCCAACACCCTGCAAGCGCTGACCGCGCAGCTGGACGCCGCGACCCAGTCGGTCAATCACATTCAGCAATCGATCACCTTTTTTCAGGCCATGCTGGCCCAGCAGAGCCAGGACGCCTCCCACTCCGATCTCTCCGCCGCTTCAACCCCGGATGAACGTCATGCCGAGTTGAAGACCCTGATCGCGCAGAAGAAAGAGCTGGAGAACACCTACGCCGCGGATTATCCAGACGTCGTCGTGCTGACGCGCAGAATCGCCAATCTGCGGGCGGATATCGCGCAGGACCAGGCCCAGCCGGTTGCCACCAAGGATTCGGATTCAAGCAGTCATTACGACTCACCCCAGACCACCCAGCTCAAGTCGCAACTTCGCGCCGAGCAGCAGTCGCTGGAGACCGCCAAGCACGAGCAGGAGGCGATCGCCGCGCGCGCCAAGATCTACGAGGATCGGCTGGAGTCCAGCCCCGGCATTGAGGCCGAATACAAGCAGCTCACCCGCGACCATGACGCCGCACTGCAGTTCTATAACGACCTGCTCACCAAGATGAATGAATCCACCATGGCCACGGCTCTGGAGCATCATCAGCAAGGCGAGCAGTTCCGCGTGCTCGACGCGCCCAATCTTCCCGACTCGCCCAGCTTCCCCAAGCGCAATGTCTTTGCCGCCGGAGGTTTTTTGGCTGGCCTCTTTCTGGGCCTGCTGATCACCGCGGTGCTGGAATATGTCGACGACTCCCTGCGCACCGAGCTGGATGTGTATCTGGCCACCAAGCTGCCCACGCTGGCTATCATCTCTTACATCGAGAATCTGCCTCAACTTGAGGTCAAGCGCAAATGGCGCCGGCCCTCTCCGCATTCTGACGATCAAGCCAAGGCCTGGTCGGACGATGAACCGGAAAGCGAGGTCAGCTAGCCATGTACCGGCCTTTTTTTGGATTGACCGCGCATCCCTTTGGCCCCACGGCAGACCCGCGCTTTCTCTACCTGACCCCGCAGGTCCGCGAGGTGCTCTCCTGCCTGCAGTTTGGAATCGCATCCCGCAAGGGCTTTGTGGTGGTCACCGGCGAAGCCGGAACCGGCAAGACCACGCTGCTCAAAACCGTGCTCGGCACCTTTGTGAAATCCCGCGTCTCCACCGCCTTTGTCTACAACCCTCGGTTGGAGATTCTCGATTTCCTCGAATACGTGCTGACCGACTTTGGACTTACCCCCACGGCCCGAACCAAGTCTGGAATGCTGTTGCAACTGAACAGCTGGCTGATCGAGCGCTACAAAAGGGCTGAAGTCTGCGTCATCGTCATCGACGAAGCCCACAGCCTCAGCGCCGAGATGCTGGAAGAGATTCGCCTGCTGACCAACCTGGAAACATCGTCGGAGAAGCTGCTGCAGATTGTCCTGTGCGGCCTGCCTGAACTGCTGGACGAGCTGCGCTATCCCTCGATCCATCAGCGCGTCGCGCTCTGGTGCCAGACGGCGCCATTGACCCGCGAGCAGACCCAGGAGTACATCGCCGAGCGGCTGCGCATTGCCGGTGCAACCCAGCCCGTCTTCACGCTCGAAGCCACGGATGCCGCTTACCGTTTTTCTATGGGAGTTCCGAGGGTCATCAACCTGATCTGCGACCACGCCCTGGTGGATGCCTACGCGCAGCAGATCAAACCGATCCACGCTTCGGTCATCGTCACGGTCTGCAAGGATCTCGATCTGGTGCGCACCCCGCAGAGTTACAAGAGCACCACAGACCCCCAAAAAGCTCCCTGGGCAGATTTCACACCGCGCCCCGCCGCCGAGCCGCCGAAGGAGCGTGGTCTATGAGCAGAATCTTCGAAGCACTGCAACGAGCCGACATGGAGCGTGGCGTCACCGACCAGCCTGCCATCCCCGGACAGCGTAGCGTCATTGAACAGCCTGCCGTGGAGCAGCCCCTCAGCCCCATCGAGGAAGCCGCCGTCCCGGATCCGCAGCAGTCAGACAACAGCTTTGCCGCCTGCATCCGACCGACTCCGTGGACGCTCTCCGCATCCAGCTTTCCCACCCTCCAGGAGCGCGGCGTGGAGGTCGAGCAGTTCCGGCGCCTGCGCACCGAGATCTACAAGTTCCGCCAGAACAGTGCCCTGCGCACCATTCTGGTCAGCAGCTCCATTCCCGGCGAGGGAAAGACCTTTGTTACCGCCAATCTGGCAATGAGTCTGGCGCGCAATAGTGAACATCGCACCTTGCTAATCGACGGTGACCTGCGCCGTCCGAAGATGCACCTCATGCTGGGCACCACCAATGAACAGGGACTCTCGGAGTATCTGATCGGAGCAGCGGAACTGACCGACATCATGCAACGCGCCAGCAACCCGGGGGACTTCGAGAGATATGGCGTTAAAAGCGTCTCCAATCTGACCTTCATCTCCGCGGGCAGATATGGAAATGTATCGCTGGAAAGCGTCACCGACTCGCTTTTCATCGACATGATTGCCAAGCTCTCTCCGCATTTTGACTGGATCGTCATTGACTCGGCCCCGCTGCTCTCGGTGACCACGGCTGTAGACCTGGCGCGCGCCGCCGATGGTGTTTTGCTGGTAGCCCGCCCCGGAAAGACCCCCTTTGCTGCCGCCCAGCGCGCTCAGGCAGCCTTCGGCAACTCCCGCATCCTTGGCTACGTGCTCAACGCAGTCAAGGAAGCCTCCCGGATGCACACCGGTCACACCAACTACTTCGGCGCCCCCGATATCGGCGCGGTTCCCCAAAAGCCGCAAAAGCAGGTGCCGGAACGATGATCAAACTTTTCAGCGTGTACTATTCGACGCGCAACATTCTGCTCGTCCTCTGCGAGGTACTGGTTGTTGCCGGGTCGTTTTTGCTCTCAGCCCTGTATTGGGCGGGACCAGACACCTACATCGTCCTGATGTACGAGTACGGGCTGATCAAGATCGCCGGCATTACCCTTTGCACCATGCTGCTCATCTATTACTTCGATCTCTATGAGCCACAACGCATCCCCCAGCGCTGGGAGATCCTCTTCCGCCTCCTGCTGGTGCTCAGCGTTCTCACCTTTCTGCTGGCCGGCACGCTCTACTTCTTCCCCCAGTTCGAACTCTGCCCCTACGCACTTGAAACCGGCGTCGTGGTTCTCTCCATTGCCCTAGTCTTATGGCGGCGGTTCTACGATTGGACCTCCTCGCTCTCTTACTTCCGTGAACGGGTCTACGTTCTGGGTGGTGGGGAGCGGGCGCAAAACATCATCGATACCCTGCGCGACCGGCGCGATGCCGGCATCGATGTGGTGATCGGCAAACACAGCACCGCCCCCGGAGAAGATCTCGCCAGTCTGTCCGCCGATCTACGCGACTTTTACGAGCCCAAAGTCTCCATCGACCGCATCATCGTCGCCATGCAGGATCGCCGCGGCGCAATGCCGGTTCGCGAACTGCTCGACCTGCGCTTGCAAGGCGTTCGCATCGAGGACGGCACCTCCTTCATGGAGCGGCTCTCCGGCAAGCTCTCTCTGAATGGGCTCAATCCCAGCGCCTTCATCTTTACCGACGGATTCAAGATCAAGTCTTCGCAGCAGATTCTTCGCCGCGTCACCTCCATGGGCGTTTCCTTTGTGGCTCTGGTGATTCTGTCGCCCTTTCTGCCCTTCATCATGCTGGCGGTGCGTCTCTCGTCTCCTGGCCCAATCTTCTTCAAGCAAGTCCGCGTCGGACTGCGCGGCCGCCACTTCAAGCTCTACAAATTCCGCACCATGCGCCAGGATGCGGAGGCCGGAGGCGCGGTTTGGGCGCTCAAGAACGATCCCCGCGTCACCCGTTTTGGCGGCTTCATGCGCCGCACCCGCATTGACGAGATTCCCCAGCTTTGGAACGTTCTGCGCGGCGACATGGCCCTGATCGGCCCCCGTCCCGAGCGCCCGGAGTTTGTGCAATGGCTCACCAGCGAGATTCCCTACTATGAACTGCGCCACCTGATCAGCCCCGGCGTTACCGGCTGGGCGCAGGTGCGCTATCAATACGGGGCGACGCTGGAAGAGACCAAGCGCAAGCTGGAATATGACCTGTACTACATCAAGCACCTTTCGATGGGCATCGATCTTCTGGTCCTCTTCGAGACCCTGAAGACCATTCTTCTGCGTAGAGGATCGCAATGATTTTTTTGTTCTGGTCTTCGCTCCTCGGAGTCCTCTATACCTACATTGGCTATCCTGTCGGGATCTGGCTGCTGGCGCGTCTGTTTCCGCGCCCCTGGAAGTCCGCTCCGATTACACCCAGCGTCAGCGTTGTGCTTGCCGTCCATAATGGAATCCAGCTGCTCCCCGCCAGGATCGAAGGCCTGCTCAACCTCGATTACCCCAACATCCAGGAAGTTGTGATCGTCTCGGACGGCTCTACCGACGGCACTGTGGAGTTTCTCGTCCGTCAGCGGCATCCTCTGCTGAAGATCATCGTGCTCAATGAGCAGGGCGGCAAGGCCGCCGCGGTCAATATCGGCCTCGCTCAGGCCACGGCTGAGATTGTTCTCTTTGTCGATATTCGCCCGCAGATCGCACCCGGCGCCATTCAGCGACTGGTCAACAACTTCGCCGATCCCAGCGTGGGCTGCGCCGCCGGTGAACTCATCCTGCGTGAGGATGGCCACGACGCGGCCACTGCGGCCATTGGTGGACTCTACTGGAAGTATGAGCAATTCATTCGCTGCACGGAGTCGCGCTTCGACTCCCCGGTCGGCGTATACGGAGGCTTTTACGCCATTCGCCGCAAACTCGCTGCTTCCATGCCCGCAGGAATCATCCTCGACGACATGTTTCAGCCGCTCTCCATCATCCGTCAGGGCTACCGCTCGATTCTCGACCCGGATGCGGTGGTTTACGATACCTGGCCCAAGAAGGTCGAAGGTGAATTCCACCGCAAGGTTCGTACCCTGGCAGGCAATTTTCAGCTCTTTGAACTGGCGCCCTGGACGCTGAGCCCACAAAATCGCGTTCTTTTTCAGCTCTTCTCGCACAAGATCATGCGGCTGCTGGTGCCCTATTTACTCGTTTTCATGCTGATTTCTTCCACCGTGCTGGCTTTCACTTCGCCGTTTTATGCCGCACTGACCGCGTTTCAGTTCGGTGGTTTGATCCTGTCCGCCTCTGGAAACCACTGCCGCATCCCACTGCTGCGCCGGATTGCCGCGCCTGCCGGCGCGATGCTGGTGCTCAATCTGGCCGCCGTTGCCGGACTTTACAAATTTCTGACCATCCGCAAGAACCTTTGGAAGATCTGGCTGGCTGGCCCAATTCAGTCTGGACAGCACAGCGGCTGAGCACTCCCGCATCACCACGGCAATTTACCAGTTGTAAGCTGGAGCAAAGGCCGTCAAAGCACTTTATTGAAGCCCATCAAAGGGAGGAAAGGCGCCATGAGCCGCCGCAAAAAACTACTGCTGATTCTATTGATGGGATTGGCCGTCCCGACGTCCTTGATTGCCTATCGCTATTACAGTGTCCAGGTCAGTACAGCGCGGCTGGAACACATCGCGCCGCCAGCTCCCTACTTTCCCACCGGCGCGATATGGACCCAGGAGATCAGCCACGCGCCCCTCGATCCCCAATCCGACACCATCATCACCTGGCTCAAGAACGCGGGCGGCTGGGGCAACAACCGCATGCAGGTCGACTTCAGTCTGCGCGTGCTTCAGGCCGACGCAACCACCCCCCTTGCCCCCTTTCAAGGTGGACCGAACTGGGCCGCTGACGACTCCGACGCGATTGGCGAGATCCCACTACCCTCCGGGGGCGCCCTTGAAGGCGAAACCGATTACCACTGCTCCAATGACTCAGGCGACTGCCACTTGATCGTTGTCGATCGCGGCAGGAACAAGCTCTACGAAGCCTTTCATGCCAATGCCACCAACCAGGGCATGACCGCGAGTTCCCTTGCGGTATGGGATCTGAACCGCGTCTATCCCCCCGACGGGCGTGGCGACCAATGCACCAGCGCCGATGCCGCCGGCTTCCCCATCGCTCCGCTGCTCTTCACCGCAGACGAGATTGCTACCGGAAACATCAATCACGCCATTCGCTTCATTCTTCCCAACCCCCGCATCCGCGCCCATGTCTTTGTGCATCCCGCAACCCATGCAGGGGGCCCGCAGGGTTCGTCCTCTGCTCCACCGATGGGCGTGCGTTTCCGTTTGAAGGCCTCCTACGATCTGACCCGGCTGACCCCGGCGGCGCAGGTGGTGGCCCGCGCCCTGCAGAAATACGGCATGTTCCTCTCGGACGGTGGCAACATCGCCCTCACCGCGCAAAACGATGCCAACACCCAGGCCAAGTATGCCGACCTGGGGTTTGAATCCCACGACCTGCAGGATCTGAAGGTAACCGACTTTGAAGTCGTAGAGATGGGACCACCCATCCCTCTGACGTATCGCTGCGTATTGAACAAATAAGTCCATGCCAGCGCGGCAGATCGCTCCCATGTATCCTTGCAGTTGCTTTTCTGCATAACCGTGCAGCTCCGTAACGAGGAGAGACCCGAATGTCCATTGCCGTCAGCGTCGTGATTCCGACCTACAAGCGAGCCGAGATGCTGGGACCGACGATCGAGTCCATCCTCGATCAGTCGCATCCCCCCGCCGAGGTCATCGTGATCGACGATGGCTCTCCGGACGACACCGAAGCCGCCGTTCGGCGATTTCCCAGCGTCGTCAAATATCACCGCATCGAGAACTCCGGGCAGAGCCAGGCGCGCAATGTGGGCGTTTCGCTGGCAACCTCGCCATTGATCGCCTTCTGCGACCACGATGATCTGTGGAAGCGAGAGAAACTGGCCCGGCAGGTCGCATTGCACAGCAAAAGCGGCATCGACTTCTCCTTTACCAACTTCCAGATCGTGCGCAACGGTGAGTGGAGCCAGTCCACCAAGTTCGACACCGCGCCTCCGGGATATTTTGACGGCTTCCGCTCCACACCCGAGGGCCTGCTCTCAACGCGCTCCTACTACGATGATCTGGTGATGTTCTCCCCCATCTTTCCCTCCACCGAGATGGTCTCGAAGAAGTTCTTTGACAGCCTGGGCGGTTTTCGCGGCGAACTGGGACGGAATCCCACCGAAGACTGGGAGTTCCATCTGCGCTGCTTTGCTCATTCACCGATCGGCGCCATTGAGGAGCCGCTGGCCGGCATCTGCAAACATGAGTCCAATATGTCGGGCGATCACTACTTCAATGCGGTGGGCGGCATCGAACTGCTGGAATACGCACTGAGCCACCACGCTCTTTCACAGAAGAGCCGCGAAGCGGTGGGCGAACGAATCGTTCGTCTCTGCAAGGAGGCCGGATTCGAGGCCTACGACCGCGAGGACTTCAGCAACTGCTCCACCTGGCTGCGGCGCGTACCGGCCCGTCAGCGCGACCAAAAGGAAAAGCTCAAGCTGCTGATCTCTTCCTGCCCCGCTCCTCTGGCCAAAGGTCTGTACAAGATCATCGCCAAAGCGTTGCGGCGCGGATAGAGCCGTTCAACAAGGACTATCCCCTGATCGCCATGAGGTCAATCCATGACTGCTGCTGCAACGAATGTACGGGTGACTGCGGTGATTCCCGCCTACAACGCGGAGAAGTTCATCGCCGAGGCGCTGCAGAGTATTCTCGATCAGACGGTGGAGATCGCCGAGATCATCGTCGTCGACGATGGATCGTCGGACCGCACGGCGGAGGTAGCCGCAACCTTTCCTCGCACCCAGGTGATCCGTCAGCCCAACGCGGGGTGCGGCGCGGCCCGCAACACCGCGCTGCGCGTAGCCACCGGCGAGTGGATCGCCCTGCTCGACGCCGACGACATCTGGCTGCCGGAAAAGACCGAGCGGCAACTGGCCTGCGTCGCGCCCGGCGTGGGAGTGGTCCACACCAACCGGTTCGATCCCGTGAACTTCGGCAATCTATGGCATCGCCAGGCCTTCGTCACGCCCAGTGGCGCATTCATCCGCAAACAGGCGCTGCTGGACGTTGGCGGCTTTGAGGAGTCACCCGGAGTCATCGACGACATCACCTGCTGGCTCAAGATAGCCCTGACCGACTGGCGCTTTGTGCCTTCCGCCGAGAACCTGCTTCTCTATCGCCCCACCGAGCAGAGCCTGTCTGCCAGTGAACTCAAGATGGTTCGCCGCGAGTTGGCGGGCATTGAGATGGTGGGTACGCGGGAGAAGTGCCAGCCGCTGGAGATCGAACGCATCAAGCAGGCGAGCAAGATCGAATACGCCAAAAACCTCATCGCCGCCCAGCGGTGGGATGAAGCCGCTCAGTTGCTGGCGGAGTGCACTCCGGGACTGGCCTCCCGTTGGCTCACGCTGGCGCGCCTGCTTCGGGTCAACCGGTTGGCGCGAACCAATCTGGTTCGCTGGATGCACAGCGTAGACGGCAACTACAGCTCCCACACCTGCTCCGGCGAATGCGCCCTACCCGAGGCCCATCGCATCCAGTGCATGAACGCTTGCCACAAGCCTTACTTCATCGCCTGACGAGCGGTTTCACGATGATTGAACGCTCTTCCGCACTGCGCGCCTGACGCGCGTCGTGTTGCGGTAAAGCTCCATGTAGGCATCGACCATGGTGGCGAGCGAAAAGTATTGATGAAATGCCTTCTGGCCGTTGCCGGCTAACTGCGCTCTTTCTGCCTCGTTGCCAGCCAGCCGCAAGATGGCCGCGGCCATCTCCGCTGTACCGTTTGCAGGGACAATAAAGCCGGCCCTCGCCAGGCGCACCGCCTCCGCCATTCCACCCACATCGGTCACGATGGCCGGCAGCCCCAGCGAAAATGCCTGCAACAGCGACATCGGCAGCCCTTCCGACTGCGATGACATGATGAAGGCGTCAGCAGCCGAAAAGAAAGGCGCAACATCCATCTGCTGACCCCAGAAGGTGATCTGCTCACGCACGCCCAGCTCGGCAGCCAGTTGCTCCAGCGCATCGCGCTCGCTGCCGTCGCCCACCATCCAAAGGCGCAGATCAGGCCGGGACTGCGACGCGATGGCAAAGGCATTCAGCAACAGACCGTGGTTCTTGACCGGCGCCAGCCGTCCCACATAGACCAGCGTAAATCCGCTCTTTGCCGGCCACTGCTCCTGCTCGATCCGGATCATGGGCGCTGCGCCGTTGTAGACCCGCACAACCTTGCGCGCCGGGGCGCTGTGCGCCTTTTTTACGTTGTTGGCCGTGGCGTCGCAGATACCTACCACCCAGTCACAGGAGCAGGAGGCAATGGCAAACTTCAACTCCACCATCAGCTTGCGCGGCGGGGCCACCAGGCTGTGCCGGGTAGAAACGATGCTGGGAACGCCTGCTTTTCTGGCCGCAGTGCCGGCATAGATGGTGGGCGTGGGGTTATGCAGGTGAACTACATCGGGCCGTGATTCCTTGAAGAGACGATAGAAGTTGCGGGTAGAATCCATCAGCCGACGGCCCACATGCGGCTGAACCAGAAATCCATCAGCGCGCATCTGTTCTCCCAGAGGCCCTAGCGGTCCAATCGCATAGACGCTGGGGTCGTGCCCTTGCTCTCGCTGCAAGCGGCACATCTGCGCCACCAGCGTTTCGGCCCCACCGACCTCCATGCTATCGACCACATGAGCAATCTTCATTCCAGCCTTCCTTCTCTTTATCAGTGCATAAATCCTACGACGCGCAACAAGGTGTACATCATCGCCATCAGCACAAACGCCAGAACCGCCGCTCCACCCAGAGCACGAAAGAGTGACAGCCGGGGCACAATCACTTTCTCGTCCTGGGCCAGTTGATAAATCACCTCGGCCATACCACCCAGCAAAAAGAGCGTCATGACAAACGAACGCGACAGGAACCATCCAGCAACCAGAAAACCCGTCAGCGATAAAACCATCATGCGCCCCATATGATTGAGGGTTATTTTGTCGACAAACTCCTTCTTTTGCTCAAACCACGGATAGAGAATCGTGCGGGGATCGACGGGAATGACTTCTTTCACCTTTTCCGGCGAGGCCGCTACAATCGCATCGCGCAGGGTCGGATAAAGGAACAGGCACCAGAAATACAGACCGATCGCACCCAATTCAACCGCACAGACCACCAGCGAGTTGTGAGCCGTGTGGTGGCTGTCGGTGTAATCAGCCATGTTCCCATAGCCCACGCCAAAAAAGGGATGCGCCTTGACCAGAGTCAATCCCTGACGCCATAAATCCGTGCGATCGGACCCGGATTCGGCAGAAACTCCGCGCCCTCCCGTAAAATTCAGCGCCATCGCGCCAACAAACATCAAGCCCGCACCCAGTATCGAAGGCACCGTGCCAATGCGCCGCCGCACCGCCACCATCGCTATCGCCACCAGAGCCAGCAGCGCACCCCGCGAGTGTGTCATGAAGACGCCATACAGCAATACACTGAGCGGCAACAGCACAAAGAGCAGGTTTTTTAATCCCCGATACGGAATCCAGAACTCCCGCTTGGGCTGCCAGAAGATGAAGGTCAGAGGAATCACGCAGATCAGCAACTGGCCAAAATCATTGGGATCGTTGATCAATCCCAGTCCGCGCAGCCGGAAGATCCTGTCGCCGGCGTCATTGGGCATTTGAAAGAGATAGGGATGCTCCTGATCCCAGCCCTCCCAGGTATTGGGCCCGGCAAAATCGGGCAGGCCATGGCGCATATCCGCGTATCCATGCGCGATGACAAAGAAGCAGACAAATATCATCATCGCCACGAGCATTTTCAGCTTGGCTCTGGTCTTGCAGTGCAGACAGAGAAAAAAGAAGGCAAACAGATTGGGAAGAAACCCCTGAAATACGTTGAACGAGTGTACCAGCGAGCGCGTCTCCAGATACACCGACGCGAAAGTAGCGAAGCCCAGCCCCAGCATCGCAATGGCTTGCGGCGTGCGGGTGGCGAAGGATATCTGCAGTTTCGGAACCGAGATCAGGATGAGCAGGATGCCTAAAATCAGCTCTACGCGATACTCCCCCAACGGCCCGAAGACGGTATCGGGCGTGAGGTAGTAGGTCACGAAATAGAGAATGCTGAGTACAAAGCCCATGGTCGAATCGGCTCACACAACTGCAACCTGTTCTGAACTGCGGTCCTTCCTCGATGGCAGAGGAAGCAGCGTCAGGGTTCACGCAGTTGGTAGACCTTCAGATCTCCATAGTAAGGATCGGGAAATTCTCCCACTTGTCTGCTCTGGGCAATGATCTCATCCATATGCCGGTGAAGATCCTGATAGAAAGAGTCATCTGTCGGCATCCCATTCTCCATCATCCGGTCTCCGGTGATGAAGTAGCGTGCATGAAACTGGTGCGCCGCCATCCAGGGGTCGGTGCGCTCATAAGAGATGAAGCTCCGATCATGCAGCGCCAACCAAAACGTAATCGTCCCGTAGGCCGTCTGCCCCTGAGGAATCACGCTGCGCAACTCTGCCCCCACACGGTTGTAATCGGCATGCCGCGCGCCGTTCAGCAGATAGAGATTTGCGGCCAACTGCGCCCCGATCACCAGGCACGCGATGGCAAAAAGCGCTCTTTGCAGCTTGCTCTTGTCCGCGGCGGCGGCTACCGCGGCGGCCATCACCAGTGCAAAGATCGGGGCCAACAGGGCCAGATAGCGCGATGACTTATTCACCGTATAGACCAGCCAAAAGGCGGTCGGCAACAGCAGCGCCAGCTCCAGATAAAACCACTGCCGACGCAGTTTGAAGAGCAGATAGCTGGCCACCAGGAAAAACAGCGGGATCGGCAGACGCACCGGCAGGGACTCCAGTCCGTGCCCGTGCAGCAGATGCAGGCCCAGCAGGTCCGAGTAGCGATGGCCCTCGGCAAGAAGCCTCAAACCCAGTGAGGAAGATCCGGCACGGCTTAAAAATTCTTCTCTGAAACCGGCAGCGCCCATCGGAGAACCCACAATCCAGACCGCATAAGGAATCAGCCCCACGCCATAGCCCAGCGCATAGCCGATAGCGCCTCGGAGCGGAAAAACTCCACGGCCCCGATCAGAGACCAGCATCAGAATCCCGATTGAGACGATATAGCCCAGCAGCGTGACATGGAACATGGTTCCCAGGGCCATCAGCAGGCCGCTCACAACCGCCCAGTGCAAGCTACCTTTGCCCGCGTAGCACTTCATCGCCAGCAGTGCAGCGAGAATCATCATCACCGTCAGCGCTTCAGGACGCGCGGCGCGGGAGGTGAGCACAATCAGATTGTCTGTGGCGATCAGAAAGACCGCCAGCAATGCTCCCTGCTCGCCCATCACTGAACGTGCCAGCCGATAGACCAGCACGATAATGATCAATCCCGCCAGAATCGATCCCAGACGGGCCGAGATCTGGTTGACGCCAAAGAGCCGAAAGGCCGCCGCAATCACCAGCGCCGTGCCGGGAGGCCGCGCATCAAAATGATTCTCCAGATCGTTGGGACCAATCGCCGGATCGGCGATCCCGTGTCCCTGGGCAATGGAAGAACCCGGCCCCGCATACCAGCTCTCGTCGGTCACCCAGCGGTGGGAAAGAAAGGGCAGCGTTTGCAGCAAAAAGAGCAAAAGCGCCAGGCCCAGCCAGCGATACGAAGAGGCCGACATCGGTGGACACTGGACCCCAACATTCCCCAGCTTCTGATTCCAGGCACTGCCTGCGTGCGGCATTTTTTCTCCTGAAGAGCTGGCGCCGATTCAGAGGGCAATCCAGCACAGTCATCCTGCTCGCTACTGGAGCAACCTCAAAAAGCCTCGGTGCGCGAAGGCAGAGCAATCCAGAACGCCCGCGCAAGCCTCTGGACCATACTAACCACGCTGAGGAGTACCTGGCATCGGCAGCTTTGACAGACGCTGTTGGCGTACTCGATACTTTGGCTATTGTAATTGGGCTGTATGTATTCTCCGCCAGAGTCGGAGGCCTTATGTCTGACGGCCTCTCAGTGGGTCCAGTATTGGCGAACTTCATCCCGGCAGCGGTTAGTCGCCCCGCGCCTTAGGCGCAATGTTTGATAGCCCCACGCTTCAGCGTGGGGTTGGCGAATCTCACCACTCACCCGGAGTCCCGTAGGGATGGCGCTCATGCAGCCTACCCGGCAAAACCAGAAATTTTTTCCATCCACTAGCGCAGTTATCACCAACAGCCTGCAACATCCAAAGGATCACTCGACACGATGCAATTGCCTCGACATGCGGAGATTTGGCTGTTGCCCTTCCTGATGGACCGCCTGCGCAGGCGCATCCGGCCAGTTCAGCCCAAGCGCCTCTGGGTTACCCTCTCAGACCACTATGAACCGCTGGGCATGGGCGTCTCGGTGGAGACAGCTCTGCAACGCGTCGCCCAATGGCGCGACAAGTGGCCGCGCATTGCCGAGGACGCCCCCCGCGACGCCGGCGGCCAGCGGCCTCAGTACAGTTTTTTTTATCCTCAGGAAGAGTACCGCCACGATCTGCTCGAGGGCATTGCCGAGATGGTGCGCCTGGGCGTCGGCGATGTGGAGGTCCACCTTCACCACGACCATGAACAGCGCGATGCCTTCACCCAAAAAGTCACCGAATTCTGCCGCCGCCTGACCGACGACCACGGCCTGCTTCGCCGGCAGAACGGGCGCACGGTCTTCGGCTTCATTCATGGTAACTGGGCGCTGGATAACTCCCGGCCCGACGGGCGATGGTGCGGCCTGCCTGGGGAGATCGCACTGCTGCGCGATCTGGGCTGCTATGCCGACTTCACCATGCCCTCGCTGCCCTCGGCAACGCAAGCGCGCGTGGTGAACCAGATCTATTGGTGCACCAACAACTCCGACAATCGTCCCCGGTCTTTCGATCGCGGCATCGAGGCCACCGTCGGCGGCGGCACGCGGGGAGACCTGCTCATGATCACCGGCCCGCTCGGCCTGCGCTTTGGCAATCGTCTGCTGCCGCGCCTGGAGACCGGCGAGATTGCCGGCTACGATATGCCCACCCCAGCCCGCGTGCGCCAATGGTTCGATCTGGCCCCGGCTATCGGCAGTGATCTCTTCCTGAAGCTCTACACCCACGGCGCAACCGAACGAAACATGCTGCCCTTGCTGGACAACGGCCTCAGCCACCTCTTTCGCTGGGTTGCGGAAGAAGCGGATCGGCGCGGCATCGAAGTGCACTGGGCTACAGCCTGGCAGATGGCCCAGGCGGCTAACGCGTTGATCGATTCTGGAGATGCCAGCCAAACCAACGCTGCTTTATCAATCACTCCTTGAGCCTCACTTTGCGGCTCCAGCGATGAACTCTGTCATTTCAGGAGTTTTGCATGTCGGTTGCACCCTGGTTGAAACAAAGGCTGTCGATATTCTTGCATTCTGACGATGCCGCATTCGTGACGCCCTCCTCCGTTTCGGAAACAAGAGCCTACTACGTCCTGCTTTGGGCCGTTCTTGCCGTCCTTTTGATTCCGATCTGGATGGTGAAATATCCCGGCATGTTGGACTTTCCCAACCACCTGGCGCGCTGCTACATCATCGCCCACTATCACGACAATCCCCTCTGGCAGCAGCGCTACATGCTGGTGCATGATCCGATTCCGAATCTGGCTATCGAGTCGATTGTGGTACCGCTGCTCCGCTTCTTTTCCCTGCTGGTCAGCGGAAAGATCTTTCTCTCTCTGACCGCTGCGCTCTACGTGCTGGGCTGCAGCGCAACCGGCCGGTCCATTACCGGCAGGCCCAACTGGCTGGCCCTGCCCTGCGCCTTCACCTTCTATAGCTCCATCTTTCTCTACGGTTTTGTGAACTACATCTTCGGCGTGGCGGTCTTTCTCTGCGCCTTTGCCTACTGGATGCGCATTCGCAATGCGATGACGCCGCTGCGCTTCTTTCTCTGCTGCCTGCTGAGCATGGCGGCATTTTTTGCGCACCTCAGCGCCGCGGTTTTGCTTGGTGTTGCCTGTCTGACGATTGCCCTGCTTGATTTCATGCGCGATCGCAAAGTTGTCAGACTGGCGGTCAAGGTCCTGTGGACAGGATGCCCGGTGGTGCTTCTGGCTGGATTTCTGCACAGCAGCGGACGGATTGGCGGCATCGTGTGGCCCACCGCAAAGGAAAAGCTGCTCAGCCTCTTCGCCCCCATCAGTTCCTTCAATCTGACCGCGGACGTGGTCACCATTCTTGCCCTGATCGTCTGTGCCTGGGTGATGCGAAAGGATTGCAAGGTACATCCGTCGGTGCTGATCGGCCTGGTCTTTTTTGTCCTGTACATGACCACCCCCCGGACGCTATTCACCTCATCGGGAGCGCACCTGCGCTACATCATCCCCTGCTATCTACTGCTGGTGCTTTCTCTTGAGCCGCGCTGGAGGCGTGGGCAAAAGGCCGCTTTGGCCGTTGCCCTGACCGCGCTGCTGCTACACACCGCGGCCATCGCCGTCGACTGGAGGGCCATCAGCCACCGCAACGAACAGGTTCTGGCCATGGGAGACCAACTGCCTGCCGGCGCGCGCATCCTTGTCTTTGAATTAACTCCTCAGCCGGGAGATCGCACCCAGACAAAATATGATCGGGGATTTATTCACGTCATTCAATACTGGACCGTCTCGCACGGCGCGGATCTTTCCACGCTCTTTGCGATTCCGGGGCAACAGCCGCTGGTCTATCGCCAGCCCCCCTGTGACAGCAGCGCCTGGGCCAGTTGCATTGCCAACTACGACTATGCGTGGACCTACGATCCCCCTGAGGGCCTGCGCAAAGACCTTCTCCGCGTAGCCACTCCAGAGGCGACCTGGGAGAAGGTTGTTCTTTGGCGCTTGAAGCAGGCAGCAAAATAAATCTCCGCGTCAACCTAATGGCTGACGCGGAGGCTGCTTTGCAAACTTTTCTTACTGGCCATACTGCGGGTGCCCCAAGACCCGATTCTGGGAGATGGGATCGTTCCAGGAATTCTGATCAGGCAGATACCTTGCCGCTTTGACGTACCGCCTCATTCCAGACCATCCCCGCCATCACCGCCATCAGCGCCAGATAAGGAATATGGTGCCGTGGGCCGCTCTCAAAGACGCTGTCGATGGCCCATTGATAGAGCAACGGCAGAAACAGCAAGCCAAACCAGATTTGCCATTTTTTCTGCCGGAAGAGCAAGGGAAGCCCCAACAAAAGGCCCGTCCAGATCGCCAGCCAAAAGAGGTTGCAGATTCCCTTGACCGATGAATAGAGAAGGACTGAAGGGTTCTGGTCCCGCTTCAACGTCTCGTAAGCGCCCAGCGCGTCGTCTCCCAGAAAGACCAGTTGCTTTCTGAACATCAGCACGGCAAAGTCTGCCGGATGCTGGCGGATCCACGCCTTGGCCATCTGATAGCCAACCCGGTCCGCTTCAAACTCATCCTTGGGCAGGGCGACTTCGCCCTCGGCGTTGTAATTGGGATTGGCGTTGGCGTTGTTGGCGCGATAGAAGACGCTGCCCCCGTTGGTGGAGATCAACACCACGTGCTGACAAACCAGGTAATTTCGGTAGGTCCAGGGCAGAATAGCCGCCAGAAGCGCCATCGAAAAAAGAGACGTCCGCCACGCAGCCCGTACAAGGCCGACGCCGCGCAGCAACTCCGCCAGCAGAATTACCGCCGGAAAGAGCATGTACCCCGGCTGCGTCAACGACGCCAATCCCATGCACAACCCGGCTGCTATCGTGTAGCCCCAGCGATATTTTTCTTCTTTGGACCCTGCCGGAAGGCCATCCCGGTTCGCTGCCGCAAAGCCTGCCGAAGTCTTGCAATAGAAAAAAATCGCCGCAGGAAGCAGCATGGCCAGAAAGACTTCCTTGCAATTGATTCCGGCCAGCGTAAAGTACCCCGGCCAGACGGCGACCAGCAGAGTGGCGATTCGCGCAGTTTGAATCCCCTGAAGGCGCATGGCCAGAGCATGAGTCAGAAGGCAGGTGACCACAAAAAACAGCAACCCGCAGGCCTTGGCAACCCACAACTGCGCCCCCAAGACCATGAAAAACGGTGTAAGCGCCAGAGAGAATCCCGGCGGCCAATACGCCCCTGGGCCCAAATGCCCCTGCGCCATCTGGGCAGCGATCTGAAAATAGGCCAGATGATCCGACTTGAGCGTTACCGGGAAGCTCAGCGCCCAGGCCAGCCTCATAGCCAATCCGACTGTCAGCATCGATAGCAGCCAGACCTTTTCGCCAACATCGGGCAGGCGCAGGCAGCGGCTCAATAGAGGCAGGATTTTATTGCGCAAGGCAAAGAGTAAAGATGCAAACAGCACAACGCCCAGAGCCACGATCACCGCAATCCGGTCGGAACGCCCGGCAAGCTGCAAACTGCGAAAGGGCAGCGCGAAGATGGTTTCCAGGCAGAAGGCTGCAAAAACACCCTGCGCCAGACGCAGCAGAAGCTTTTGGCCGCTCCACCTTGCCGCCGGCAGCGCGTCGATCTCATGGATCTTTCGTATTTCCAAGGAGATCCTCCAATCCAGCGTAGATTATCATGGGCCAAGCGGAGGATGATATTTGCATCTCGTCCGAGCATGGAGTTAGCCGTTGAGAAGCCTGAACGTCCTGCTTGTCACTTATTCGTTTCCTCCTGCCGGGGGGGTTGGAGTGCTGCGCGCCGCCAGCCTAGCCCGTTATCTGCCCGCCGAACAGATTCGCCTAGACGTGCTGACCACCCGCAACGCCTCTGCCGTTGGCGCTGACCCTTTGTTGCTGGAGCAGATCCCATCTGAAGTCACAGTCCACCGCACGCTCACGCTCGACCTGCCCTTCGGCTTCAAGAAGTGGATCAAAAAGCTGATTACCGGCTCCAAGCCTCGCCCGGTCGCCATGGCCAATACCGCTGCTCCAGCTAGACCCAGCTTTTTGAAGCGCGTCATCGGCGATCTGCTTTTGCCCGATCCGCAAGTGACCTGGCTGCCCATTCTAGTCACTGCCGTCCGGCGCATCGTGCGCCAGCGCAAGATCGATCTGGTTCTGATTACCGTGCCGCCCTTTTCCAGCGTGCTGCTGGTGGAAAAGCTGCGCAAGAGCTTTCCCAGTTTGGCCATTGTGGTGGACTTCCGCGACGAATGGCTCGCTACCACCATGGATCTGGTCAGCTTTAGCCGCAGTGATCGCGCGCGCCTCTTGGCCCATCGCGCCGAGGCCAGCGCCGTTGCTCATGCGACCACGGTAGTTGCCGTCACCGAAGCCGCCCGCCGCGCCATACGCGCCCGCTATCCCCAGGAAGCCGAGCAGAAATTCCAGCACATCCCCAACGGATTCGATTGCACCCGGCTGCCCGTCGCTACTGCTCCCCGAACCCCTTCCGACCGCATCCTTTTGACCTATACCGGCACTCTGTATGGGTCAACCGACCCCACCTCGCTGGTCGAGGCTCTGCTTACCCTACCCGCCGAAGTGAAATCCCGCTTTCACATCCGCTTTATCGGTCGTATCGAAGAGCCGCGCTTCCGCCAGTCCCTGTTGCAACTGGGCGAGATGGTGGAACTCGTGGACTTTTTGCCCCAGAACCAGGCGATGGCCCTGATGAGCGAGTCCGATTACGCACTGCTCATCACCCACGACCCGCTCAATGTCTCCGCCAAGTTTTATGACTACCTCGGCGCGGGCAAGCCGATTTTGGCCCTCGTTCACCCCGAGGGCGAGGTGCGCCGCCTGCTGGAGCAGTTGCGCGCCGGTTGGTGGGTCAGCAGCAACGATATCGCTGGAATTCGCCGGTTCTTTCTGGACGCCTTGGATTGCTCCGCCGCTCTGACCACCAGCTTCCAGCCCGATCTGGCCGGGATCGGCGCCTACGAACGCCAGCCCATCGCGCAACGCTACGCCCGGCTGCTGCATTCCATCGCCGCATCGCAGCGATCTGCCACCGTACCGCCTGCCGAGGATCGATAACATGCTCAAGATCGCCGTCGTCACCCGCTACTTTCCCAGTTCGGCTGAACCCTGGCAGGGCCGGTCGGCCTATCAGACACTTCGTGTTTTGGCCCGCAGGTCCGAGGTGCATGTCTTCTATCCCAATGCCGCATACCCCTCCCTGCTCAAACCGCGCAGCCGCAACTACGACCGTCTCGATGCCGCCTTCAGCCCGCCGGATGTCGCCGCCAGCTATTACGACTTCCCTGCTCTGCCCCTGATCTCACGGCCCTTCAACGGCGGGATGGCCGCACGCGTTCTATTGCCGCACGTCCGCGCTTTTGCCCCGGATCTGATTCTCAGCTTTTTTCTTTATCCCGATGGCTATGCGGCGTTGCAGATCGGCAAAGCACTCTCCGTTCCCGTTGTAGCCATGAGCATCGGCTCCGACATCAACCGCATCGGAGATCCACTCTCTGCCCGGCACACCCGCTCGGTTCTGCGCAAGGCAGATTTTCTGCTCGCTGTCAGCGACGATCTGCGCCAGAAGGCCGTGTCCATGGGCGCGCCCGCCACGAAGACCCGCGCTCTGATCAATGGCTGCGATCTCTCCGTCTTTCATCCCCGCGACCGCGTCACCGCCCGGCAGCAGCTGGGAATTCCGCTCGATGCTGAGATGGTGCTCTATCTGGGCCGCATGGATCTGAAAAAAGGCCTTCGCGAGCTGATCGAAGCCGCAACAGCTCTGCATCCACAGCGCTCCAGGATGCACGTCTATCTGGTTGGCGCGGGGCCGGACCGAGCGCTGCTGGAAGCACTCATTCACGCCAAGGGCGCCGACAGTTATATCTATCTCATTCCCAACTGCGCTCCCGACGAAGTTGCCGTCTGGATGGCCGCGACCAATCTGGTCACCTTGCCCAGCTATATGGAGGGCTGCCCCAATGTCGTTCTGGAAGCACTGGCTTGCGGACGCCCGGTTGTCGCCACCCATGTCGGTGGCATTCCCGAGATAACCAGCGATGCCAGCGGACGCCTCGTTCCGCCTCGTGACCCTGCCGCTCTGGGTCGGGCTCTGGCCACTGTCCTCGACGCAGAATGGGATGCTCAGGAACTCTCCAACCGCGGCAGCCGCAGTTGGGAGACCGTCGCCGCTGAGCTATGGGAGGTTTTCTCCTCACTTCTCGCTTCGCGCCAGTCGGACAAAAACGTCAAATGCACTGAGTAGCTCCATCAACCAACAAAAACCGTCATCCTGAGTGAAGCGCAGCGTAGTCTGCCCTGAGCGGAGTCGAAGGGAAGAACCTGCATTTCGTCGGAATTCTATACAAAGCAGATCCTTCACTGCGTTCAGGATGACATTTCTCGCAAAAAAAACCAGACTGGCGACAAGCGCCAGTCTGGTTTTCTACCACTTACAGGATATGTGTTGCCAAAACTATTTCGGCTGCGCATCTTCCGGGAGTTCTGTTACCGGGACGTCCTTCACCGGCTCGATCGGATCTTTTGCCGGGTCAATGGTCTTGAAGCCTTCAGCCTTGGCGGCTTCGAGCAGTGATTTGGAGACGGAGACAAAGACAATCTCTGTGCCCTGAAACATCTCGCGAGCGACGATGGCGGCGGAGAGTTGCACGGCATCGGGCCAACGCAGGCTGGCGCGGTCAAGAAGCTGACGAGCAGACTCCAGAACGGCTGGGTTCAGCGGCTCCTGGACGATGCGCGAGGATTCCTGACGCAGCACGTCAAGCGCCGCGGTGGCGTTCTCGGCGGTGATGTCGCCGGCACGCTCCCGCCGCCTGATGGCCGCGTAGACCTCCAGCGGCGCCGAGGCGGCGATCAGCTTGCGATTGTCCTCGACGGACTCCATCAGGCGGATCAGAGCATCAGAGCCCGGCTCCTGCACAAATAGCTTGGCAAAGGCCGTCGTTTCCAGGAAGTAGCAGTTCACAGATTCCCCCGTTCATCTTCAATGGCATCGGCGATGGACTCACCCTCGATGGCGACCGGGTGGAAGCGTTGCGCTTCTTCCGGCATTCCCGCTTCAGCCCGATTGAGGCGAATGGTGGTGGTGGGATAAGCCGGAGTCTTGGGATTTGCGATCTTGCTGGTCAATACTACGCCACGCTGGATGGCTTCTGCCAGCACGGCCTGACGCGATTCCGGGTTCTGATTCCAACGATAGGACTTGCGCGGCAAAAACGAATCGCGGAACCACTTCAGCGCGATAAAAGCATGTCCACCGCGCTCGGCTTCGGCCAAGGCAGTACACAGTTCCTTCACCCTTGCGTCGAGGTCAGCGGGCAACAGGGCTTCCTGTCCGTCGTCGTCCTCATCGTAAGCCGGTTCAGCAATAGCGCGCGGCGCCCGTGCGGGCCGTGGGGCCGGTTCAGAGCCATCGGTGCGCTCAAAGTAGACGCGAATCTCGTCTTCTTCAGGCGACCAAACTTCTACGTTGGCGTTGCGGCGTTTGCTACGGCCGCTCTCACTGCACAGTTCCACAATTGCCTGATAGCCCGGAGGCGCCAGAAAGTGCAGGGCGCGCGCCAGACCAGGGTCCGTGGAAAATGCCAGTTCGTTCAAGGCTTCTTCGATAATTTCTTCCGCGTCGGGGATGCTCAACGCGCTTACATCTACGCTGCTCTGCGCAGCTCTGGCCGATTTCATTTTTCCTTCTCCGTATGCAGTACTCTGTTCTGCTTTGGCCGCAATATTCCTAACAGGCAAGGTATGCCTCATTTCGGTCTGGGTTACGCAGCGGGCAAAAGGAGTACAGTCTTAAAGTTCTAAACTTTCTTCTTTTTTTTGCGAACGGCGATTTGTCGCGATCCGCCTGGAGTTCCGCGCATTTGCGGTTTCTCCAGCTGCTTGTATGCGCTTCAAGAGCGATTCCGCGCTATCAACCTAGATGACGGGGCCGAGTTGCGGATTCAGTATTTCCCGGATAAGTGTAAGGCAAACCAAGGTGTCTAAGAAGCTTTCGCCTCAAAAAATCAACTTTTTGCTACAAATTGGCCCTACAAGCATTCGGCATGATCTGATTCTGATCTCCCAGAAGAATGCACTGTGTCTCTGATTGTAAATCAAATTTGCCAGCCTAGTTGGTATTTAGATAATACAAATCCAACGCATTCCTGTTCGCGAACCGGACTAAATCGTTCCAGCGGACGCCATGCTTCGTACAATACTCTCATGCGACATCCGTTGCGCCATTTGCTGTTCTGGTCTTTGCTCGTCACCACGCTGCACGCCGCCGAGACGACCTTCGATCTGCTCGGTCCCAAGGTGGACGTGCATGTCAAGCGCGGAGAGATTACCCTCCCCATCGGCGAGACGCCCAACCTGCTGGCCGGAGATCGGTTGTGGATTCATCCCGACCTGCCGGAGAGCCAGTCCACACACTATGTATTGATTGTCGTCTTTCTCCGTGGCGCTACCAATCCTCCACCAGCGGAGTGGTTTACCCGCGTAGAGACCTGGAGCCATGCAGTCCGCGAAGAGGGCGTCTTTGTCACTGTCCCCGCCGAGGCGCAACAGGCGCTGCTCTTTCTGGCCCCGGAGACCAGCGGAGACTTCAGCACCCTGCGCGCCGCAGTGCGCGGCCGTCCCGGCGCATTTGTCCGCGCCGCTCAGGATCTGCAAGCCGCCAGTTCGGACCGCATGCGGCTGGAAGCCTATCTGGCCGAGGTCAAGATCACCTCGCAGACCGATCCCAAATCCCTCAAGGAGCGGGCCGAGTTGGCCGCCCGCAGCCTGGGGATCAAGGTGGACCAGCAGTGCTTTGACAAGCCCACCGACCAGCAGGCCCCCTGCCTCACCGCGCACACCGACGGCATGGTGCTGGACGATGCCAACTCCGGCTCTCTGGTCAACCAGTGGACCAGCGGCGACTCCCGCGACCTGATGAACATCGTCAGCCACACCACCATGGCCGGCGGCGGCGTCTATAGCCCCTACGTCGGGGCCATTGTCGATACCGCCCGCATCCTGTCCACGCTGCATACCGCGCACTTTCAATACATTCCAGCATTGGCCCTGCCCACCAAAGACACTCTCAACCTGCGCCTCAGCGTTCCCCCCTCGTTCATCGACCCCAAGTCGGTGGTGGTAGTGGCGCTGCCCCCGGTTGGCCCTGTTCATTTGCCAACCCTGCATCCGGTCAATCCCGCGGAGAGCTATTGCGCGCAAAAGCCTGGGCTGGCGCTACCCGCCGAAGGAGCGCCGCTGCTCTTTGCCACCCAGCTGGCCCGCGATCTGGCGCTGCGCATTGAATCCAAAGGCGGTGCGGTGGAACTGCCGGTCAAGGCCGACGCCTCAATCGGTGGATTGCTGCTCGACCACCCCGCTCCGCACACCGCCGAAGAGGACCTGACCGGAGTGCTGCACGGTAAATGGGGATTCGACAACTGGGAGGGCCCCCGCTTTCACTTGCACTCCGCCCAACCCGGCAAGTGGTCCCTGACACCCGGCGACCAATCCGCCTTGATCGTTGGCCGCGAGGATACTCTGCACATTCAGGGGACCAACTCCCTCTGCATCGACCGTCTGGAAGAACTGGCTGGAGACGCCAAACCTGTCAAGCTGACCTGGAAATCTCCCCACCCCGAGAGCATCGAGGTGGTTGTGCCCATGAAGGATGCAACACCCGGGCCGGTGACGCTCAATCTCTATCAGTTTGGTCTGGAAAAGCCTGACACCCTGGCCCTCAGCGCCTACGCCGAGGCTGCCTCGCTCGACCGCATCACTCTGAGCGCCGGCGACGCTACGGCGCTGCTCAAGGGCACCCGCCTGGACGAGGTGGCCAAGGCTACGCTGGACGGGATCGTCTGGACCCCTGGCGCACTGAACCGCGTGCAGGACTTCGACCAGTTGCTGCTGTCCTCCGGCTCCTCGACCGCCACGCTCGAACCCGGCAAGCACTATCAGGCCTCCGTCACGCTGCGCGATGGCCGTCTGTTGAAGACTCCGGTTACCGTCGAGCCGCCGCGGCCGCAGCTCACGCTTCAGAGCAAGGGCGTACAGGACGACACCACCCCTTCGCCCGTACACCTGGGCAGCGCCGATGACCTGCCGGTGCAGGGACGGCTGGTCTTCTTTCTCAGATCCGATGTCCCCGCCAAATTTCCCCGCAACCAGAAGGTCGAGGTTGCCGCCGAGGACGGCAGCTTTCAGACCATCCTGACTTTGGCCGACGGACTGATGCTGGAAGACGCCAAGACCGCTCTGGGGGTAGTCGATCCACTAGCTCGCTTCGGCTCCTCGGCCTTTGGAAAGTTGCGTCTCCGGGCGATTTCTGCCGAGGGCGTTACCGGCGACTGGCTGCCCTTGGGCACGCTGGTGCGCCTGCCCGGCTTCAAGGAGTTGCGCTGCCCGCACTCTGCCGCCAAGCCCTGCACCCTGACCGGCACCAACCTCTTTTTGGCCAGCGCCCTGGCTGCAACGCCGGATTTCGACAGCGCCACCGAGGTTCCTGCCGACTTCACTGGAACTCAGCTCAGCGTTCCTCACCCAGTCACTGGCATGCTTTATTTGAAGCTGCGCGACGATCCAGAGACGGTGCAAACGCTGACGCTACCGGTTGTTTTTGCACCAGCCACGCAGAGTGCGACGCCGCCCGCGACTCAAACTCCAGCAATGGCTGAGACCGCCGCGGCTCCCGGCACAAACTAGCGCCATTACCGTGTGCTTCGTTAGCCATCTGCAATGGGTGCCCCCGGTCTCGCTTTTGAGACCGGGGAGGGTGTCCTTCCACACAATTATGGTGATAGAGCCCTGTTGCACAAAAACACCCCACCCACAGCGAAACGACTTGCGTTCGCCGGGGATGGGGTGCTGTTTCTTGCTTCCGCTCAAAAGCGAAAAATGAACTTAGCCGAAGTAGGCGGCGTTCTTGGCGGCAAAATCAGCCTTGCTCGCGGGCAGATCGTCGATCGAGAAGATCGCGTTGGAGGGGCACTCAGGGGCGCAAGATCCGCAGTCGATGCAATCGTCCGGGTTGATGTACACCTGGGAAACGGTTGCAGCCGCGGCATCGCCGGCAGCAGGGTGAATTGCGTTGTTCGGACAGGAATCAACGCAGATGAAGTCCATGGTACAGGCATCGGTAACAACGTAAGCCATAAAAACACTCCTTGGTTGCGCTTGGGCGCTGCTCTTCCTACACCCTGCACCTTTGAGGGTACCGGGGTGGTCGCCTTACAACCGTGACCAGGATCACACGGGGAGGGAGAACCTACCTGAATACGGTACGCCCATCAATTCCAATCATCCTGTAACCGGCGATTGACGCAGCGTTCGCAATTCTCCTACAGGATGAGAGCATGGTTCCCAAAACCGCCGTCCTGCCAGGTATTTGCACACCTACGGCGACCAACTTTTGGTCGCATGCCCTGGGCTGCTGGAACTGGAAGTGCGCCCTGCTCAGCGCTACCGCGCGCTCCATCGTCTACGGAACCGCCATGGCCCGCAGCGGCTTACAAGGCAGTCTCAGTGTGGTTCTGGTGGAGATGGCCTACGTCACGCTGACCGCCGGCCTCTATGCGGGACTGCAACAGAAGGCGTTGAGCTTCCGCTCACGATTGCTGGGAAATCTGACCGTGGTTCTGGGCGTTCCCGCGCTCTCGCAGCTTTTGGACTGGTGTGCGCACCGGGCCACGGGGGCTGTTGCGCCTGCCCAGGCAACGCTGGCGGTCTGCATCTTTGCCGCTGTTTCCGCGCTCTTCCATCTGCATGTGATGCGCCGTGGAGCTTTCTTGACTGGCCACTCCGGCCGCACCTTGGTGGATGATTTCCGCCGTATGCCGAGGCTGATTGCCGGGTTTGTCACTGCTCCCGTGGCGCTGCTGGCTGGGTTGGGAACAAGGCTGGCTACACGCGCGGCAGATGCGGAAGCCGCTTAGAAGATCCGCACCCGCACTCCAGTACTGACGCTCAGCGTGCTCATCGCGCCATAAGTGAACTGCGGCCAGTATTGATATTCAAAGTCGGCCACGCGCCAGCGGAAGCGGCGGGTAAGGCGATAGTCGACACCCGCTCCCGGCGCGATAACCAGATAGCTGCCATGAGCATAGTTATAAGGGAAGTTGAATTCGCCAATGCCCACCAGCGCCTTGGCATAGGGCTGGATGCGCCCCATGGGCAAGCGATAGCGAGGACCAATCAAGTAGTCCGTAGTGTGCACATTGGCGCGCTGATGAAAGACGGCCCAGCTTCCCTCGGCCTCCAGCCCGTAGCGGCGGCGCGTGTCGACGTCAAGAAAGCCGGAGATGCCCAGCATCTTGCGTTCCCCGTATTGCAAATAATTGGCAGAGGCGGTCGCTCCGGCAAAGAGGACATACCCATCGGCCTGCGCGGAGTCCACCACCTGCGCCGCAGCCGGCCGCGCCGCGCAGCTTGCGGCCAGAATCGCCAGAGCCGCAAAGCAGAGCGCAAGCGGATTTCTTCTCCAATGTGTGCCGAATTGCCGGATCTTCATGCTCGTCCTTTGCCTTCTTGCCGGGGCGCTATCGCGTTTCAGAAAACGCTCTACTGAGTGATGTTGAGCGTCACGTTCTGATAGTGGCTGATGTCGCTGCTTTCGCCGACGCCAATGACCTGAATAACGTAGGTCCCTGGCGCGGCGCTCTTTTGCGTGATTCCCGAGCAGCCTGAAACCAGCAGCAGGGCTCCACTACCCAGCAGCACCAGGACCGTGCTCAGAATCCATGCGTTCCGCCGCCGCCAGCGCCAGAAGATGCCGCCAAAGAGTAGCGCGCAGGGAAACAGCAGACCTGCCAGCTCCATGCTGCGCTTTTCGGAGTTCATCCCCACCGTTCCACCGCTCAACGGGTCGTTGGTGTCGATGGTCAGTTGTACCGTGGCAGAGGCGTTCGCGGCGAGGCCGGTAGTGACGCTGGCAAAGTGGCAGGTCACCAGCGCGGGCAGCGAGGCGCAACCCAGACCAATATTGTCGATATAGCCGTTGTTGGAGGTCAGAGTCACCATCACAGTGCTGTTCTGTGTCGTCTTGATGGTAACCGCCGTGGGCGTCACCGACATGCTGAAGCCAGCCTCAATATTGGAGATGGTGACTACCGCGGAGGAAGACGTGAAATGGATGGGGTCGCCAAGATAGTTGGCTACAACACTGTAGGTTCCCGAAGCCAGATTGGGGATCAGTGTAGCCACGCCGTTGCCGTCTAGCGTCGCAGCTCCAATGCTGACGCCATTCACCGTGAAGTTCACCGTGCCGGTTGGCGAGGGACCGCTGGCGCCCGAAACGGTGGCCACCAGAATGGTCTCTGGATTCGCACCCTGTGTCGTGGAGCTGCCCAGCGAGGTGATGGTAGAAATCAGCGTGATCGTCTCTGTGACCGCGTTCGAGGTGCTGCCTGTGTCGTCGGTATCACCCCCATAAATGGCAAGAATGGTGTGGGGGGTGGAGGTGTTCAATGCGGAGTAGCTGAGCGTAGCCGTCCCCGTCGCGTCCAGTGTCCCGGTTCCGATGGTGACGCCGTCCGCCGTAAAGGTTACCGTACCGGTGGGAATGCCTCCATTGCCGGTCACCTTGGCGGTAAAGAGAACCGGTGTATCCACGTTTGCGGTGGTCGCCGAAGAACTGAGGGCGGTTGCCGTGGTCGCCAGATTAACGGTCAGCGACAACGGCGAACTCACGCTGCCTCCGTCGTCGGTGTCGCCGCCATAGGTGGCGAGGATCGTGTGGACGCCCTGACTGAGCGCTGTGGTGCTAAAGGTTGCCGTCCCGGTCGCGTCCAGCGTCCCCGTTCCCAGCGTAGTGCCGCCATCGGTGAAGGTCACGGTGCCCGTGGGGATGCCGCCGTTCCCGGCCACTTTGGCGGTAAAGGTGACCTTCAATCCCATCAGCGCGGGGTTGGACGATACGCTGAGGGTGGTCGTGGTGGTTGCCAGATTCACGATCAGCGACAACGGCGAACTCACGCTGCCTCCGTCGTTGGTGTCGCCGCCATAGGTGGCGAGGATCACGTGGGTGCCCTGGCTGAGCGTCGTGGTGCTGAACGTGGCCGTCCCGGTAGCGTCCAATGTGCCCGTTCCCAGCGCAACACCGCCGTCCGTGAAGGTCACGGTGCCGGTGGGGATGGCGCCGTTCCCGGTCACTTTGGCCGTGAAGGAGATTTTCATTCCCATCAGCGCGGGGTTGGACGATACGCCGAGGGTGGTCGTGGTGGTCGCCAGATTCACGGGCAGCGATAACGCGCCCGAGGCGCTGGCTGCATCGTCCGTGTCGCCGCTGTAGCTGGCAACGATGGAATGGCTCCCGGCTGCCAGCAGGACGCTGATACTGGCCGTTCCCGACGCGCCCAATGCTGTCGACCCCAAAGTAATGGCGCCGTCGGTGAAGGTTACGGTGCCTGTCGGTGTTCCAGCGCCAGCCGTTACCAGAACAGTAGCGGTGAGCGTCTCGGAAACTCCGGCAATGCCCGGATTCGCCGAAACAGCCAGCGTGGTCGAAGTTTGAGTCTGGCTCACAACCTGAAGAACTGCCGGCGAAGTGCTGCTCCCATAAAAGGAGTTTCCCGTATAAACCGCGGTGATGGTATGCGAGCCGACGCTGAGCGTGGAGGTAGAAAAGGTCCCCCCGGCTGGCGTCCCGGCCAGGGTTACAGTGCCGATCTTGACCGCGCCATCCAGTATGTTCACCGTCCCGGTTGTAGCCTGCGCTTGTCCCGGCGTCACCGTGACCGTGAAGACAACCGCTGATCCGTAGTTGGACGGGTTCAGGTTGGAGGTCAAAGCCACTGTAGCCGCCCCTTGCACATCCTGTACCAGCGACGCGGAAGTGCTGCCCAAAACCTGAATGGTGTTGTCGCCGTTATAGATTGCGGTAATGGTGTGATTGCCGCCAGTGAGGCCAACGGCGGGATAGACCGCGATGCCGCTGGAGTTGATCGCCACACTACCCAGCGTGGTGCCGCCATCGGTAAAGGTCACCGTCCCGTCCGGAGTAACGCCGCCACCATCGTTCACGGTCACCGTCGCGGTGAAATCGACCGTGGCGCCGATCGTCGAGGGAGAGCCACTGGTGGCCAGACTGGTGGCAGTGCTCTCATCCACCTCCTGCACCACAGCAGCCACCCCATTGTCTGTCGAGCAACTGGCAAAATGCGTGTCGCCAACGCCTGGGACATAGCAGGCCTTCAACTTGTGCAGCCCGACACCCAATATCGAGGTGGTATAAGTCGCCACGTTGGTAGCGCTGAGCGAAAGCCCGCCATTCAGCATGGTGGTGCTTCCGCCAAAGGTATCGAATAAGCTGACAGTTCCAATCAGTGTGCCGGTTCCGGTGCTGACCGTGGCCGAGAGTGTGACCGCCTGGCCGAAGGTGGAGGGATCAGGCGTTGAGGAGAGCACGACTGTCGTGGAATCGACCGGCGAGGCAAGACCCACCACTTCAATCGTCAGCGGCGAGCTCTGCCCCACAAAGTCCTGCGTTGTCGCAAATGGGACAAGGACGTCGGAGGTCTCGGTGGTATTGACGAGCAGCGCTGGTGAAGGAGCGGGCGCAAAGATCACGCCCATGGTGCAATCGGCAGCCGTGCCGAGAGGAATGTTTACCGAACAGGTCGTCGCCGTGGCATCCAGCGCGGAATCGGTCTGAACCGTTAGCGCTGTCAGATCCAGCGGCGCATTGCCGTCATTCTCTACCGTTTGATCCTGAGTCACCGACTGGGAGCCCTGGCGGATCACGGTTCTGGTATAGTCCAGCGCCGCGAGATTGCTCTGAACCTCTCGGATGCGCATATTCAGATGGTCAGCATAGTAGATGTCGCCGCTGCCATCCAGCGCCATGCCCATCGGACCGTTGACGCTGATGGCAGACAACGTCCCATTCAGCAGGTACTCTCCAACCGTGTTTACCACCAGGGTGGCAATGATCCCGGTTCCCGCATTCACTTTGCGAATGGCGTTGTTTTGGGTGTCCGCGATGTACAGATTGCCGGCTGCGTCCATGGCCACGCTCAACGGCGCGTCCAGTTCGGCCGCTGTCGCCAGCCCCTCATCGCCGCTATACCCCGCCATGCCCGAACCCGCCACCGTGGTGATGATCTGGGTAACCGCGTTCACTACGCGAATGCGATTGTTCGCCGAGTCGGGAAAGTACATGTTGCCGGCCGCGTCAAAGACCACCGCATAGGGCTCATTGAGCGGTGTGCTGGTCGCCAGAACACCGTCTGTCAGGTAGGTACCCGCGCCGCTGCTGTCCTGGAAGCCGTTGCCCGCCACCGTAGCAATGGTCGATGCGGCGGTAATCATTCCGTTGACCGCGCTCACCTTGCGAATGCGGTGGTTCTCTGTGTCAGCGATGAATAGATTGCCGTTTAGATCGAGCGAGACTCCCTGGGGAAGATTCAGGTTGGCAGCTGTCGCCAGCCCGCCGTCGCCGACGTTGGCGGCCGTGCCCTTGGTGCCATCGCCGGCAACCGTAGTGATGATGCCGCTCACCGCGTCGATGCGGCGCACCACGTTGTTGCCGGAGTCGGCGATATACAGGTTGCCCACGCCGTCGATAGCCAGCCCGGCGGGAGCATTCAGTGTCGCCAGCGTTGCCAGACCGTGATCGCCGGTGTAGCCCGGCCCACCATCGCCGCTGATGGTGGTGATCAGCGAAGTAGACGCGGAAACCATGCGAATGCGGTTATGGTAGCGATCCGCGATATACAGATTGCCGGCGCCGTCGAGCACAACGCAGGTCGGCTCGTTCAGCTCCGTAGCCAGGGCGGGAATGTGGTCAACCACCGTATCCAGATAGGAGCCGTCGCCGGCTACCGGGATCAGGTTGCCCGGAACCAGCACGCCCAGACCGCCCGTTCCCGTGCCGCTGATCAATGTTTCGCCAATCAGATTATTGCTCGCATCCAGCAGAACAACCGCGCCAATGCGCAGGCCGGGATAAGCGGGGGTCAATGTGACCGACTGCTGGCAAATGCCGCCCACCGCCAAAACGCTTCCCTGGCAGGTAAATCCTGGACTGGGAGGGACGGCGAACTCCAGCCCGCTCGCACCCTGGGTCAGAACCTTTACTGTAGCGACAGTACCGGCATTCTGCGCCGTCACCGGGACTTGCGACTTCAGCACAGTCGCTCCCAGGTTGGCTGTTCCCACCGAGGTCTGCGCTTGCAGTCCGGTTGCCGTCAGCAGCAGAATCGCCAGCGCCAAACCCAGCGATGAGCGCAGAACACTACCGGCATTTTCCTTGCTGGACGTTATGTATAGTTGAACGCTGAAACAACGGAAGGAGAAAAAGATGCGGCTCATGTGTTGCTCCACGCCGTCCCTGTGAGAACGGAATTTGAAAAAACCCTCTTGCGAAGTTAGGAGCAAACTGAAGCAGAGCTGCCGTCAATCTTCCGGAAGCAGCTTTCACTTCCCGCTCCACATGCGGGAATACTCTACTTGCCCGCGGATCGCCTACCTCCGGAATATCGGCGGCAACCTGAGCAAGATCAGTGAATAGCTGGCAACAAATCGGCAAAGGCCGCAATTGACCAATTCTGAAGCACAATTCCATTTAACACCATACTCCCGATTCTCGTTTTTCGAAAGATCTGCCTTTTTTTGCTGCAACTCGCTGGCCTCTATCGTCTAATAAATGCAGATGGATGCATTTGCCGTCGTACGTCCCTTTTTCGCGCCGGGTAAGACTGCCGTGGATGAACAACTCCGGCAGGAGACTCTGGCTGTCGCCGAAGGGCTCAAGCGCCAGGATCCAGCGTTGCTCGACGAACTCATCGTCCGCTACCAGCACCGTCTACTGCGCTATCTGCTTTATCTGACCGGCAGTCGCGAACAGGCCGAAGACTTCTTTCAGGATGTCTGGATGCGCGTATTGGTGCGTGGCGCTCAGTTCAATGGAAACTCCCGCTTCGACACCTGGCTGTTCACCATTGCCCGCAACCTGGTCATCGACCAAAGTCGCAAACGGACCATGGCCAGCCTGGATGCTCTCTATACCGTTGCAGACAACGACGGCCAGATGCGACGATTCGATGTGGCTGGCGACTCGCCCTCTCCCTTGGACCTCTGCTCCAACAACGAGGACCGGGAGCGAATTGCCGCCGCGCTGCTTCAACTGGACACCCTCTACCGCGAAGTGCTGGTGCTTCGCTTCCATGAGGAGCTTTCTTTGGATGAGATTTCCAAGGTGATTGGATCACCACTGTCTACCGTGAAATCCAGACTCTATCGCGGTCTGGCCGCCCTCAAGCCCAAGTTGGAACGGGATCAGCGCACCATGGAGTCAGCATGAGCGGCGTTTGCATTGCACCCGAGAAGGAAATTCGTCAATAACTCCTGACACAGGCCGCAAAACGGCGAGGAATGCTTCTTTGGATAACGATCTGCTTGCCGCGCTTTCCGGGAAAAGGGCTGATCAGGACCGTGCCATAGCCCACCGCACTCGTCGCGTCATTGGCGTCTCCATTGGCTTGATGCACCAGCAGCAGGCCGGGCGAAGGCAGAATCGGGCTCTGGCATTGGCTGCTACGTTGATCATCCTGCTGGCGGTCAGCCCACTGGTCTGGTGGGCTACCGAAAATTTCCTCTCCAATGGGAACCGGAGCCTGGCGGCCGGGCATTTCAGCCTGCTGATCTTCTTTCGCGGCGCGGCGCTGCTGGCCTCGGCGCTGCTGGCTGGCTGGCTGCACAAACGCGCGTGACCGGGCTGTAAGGGGCCTCTCAAGGATTACTCCCTCGACATTTCTCTCCTGCCGGATCGCGAAAAGAATGTAGCCTGTAGGGTTTCTTGCTGGAACTGGTGCAATTACTTGATTGACTCGCAACTTAGCTTCATCCTTTCTCGTCTACAGATACAGAATCGAAAATAAGATAGCAACGCGGGAAAAACCGCAGGGATCCCTGATGCGCATTACGCAGTCCATTACCCCCAAAGAAGACTCCCGATTAATACCCCTCTGGTCAATCCTGTCGGCCGCCGCGGCCTTCATCTTCGTCGAATACTACTTCTGGATCATCCTGCCGGATCACGACTCACACCATCAGCCGCCCCTCGGCCTGCGCCTCTACTTCGCTCTCTGCTGGGGAGTGGTGGCCGCGCTCTACTTCCTCATGGTCGGTTACGTCAGCAAAGATGCGCCGCGCCGCGGCATGAGCGCGCCCTTGTGGATGCTGCTCTGCTTCGTCATGCCGGGCGGCATCGGCACCGTGCTCTACTTCCTGCTGCGCGCTCCGCTGGAATCCAATTGCCCCTCCTGCGGTACCCATATTCAGGACGACTTCCACTTCTGTCCGCAGTGCAACTGCAGGCTAAGCGCCAGTTGCACCAGCTGCTTCCGCACCGTTCGCGCCACCGACCACTTTTGCACCCGCTGCGGGAACGATCTGGAGCATCAGCCGTAGCGTTTGCATTCTCCGAACAGGCAAAAGCGAATCGGCAACTTAGCTTGGCAGTCAATCCGTATTTTTCTTGCGTCCAGGCGCTCGTTTGACCGTACCGCGCGAGCTTCCTACAATCGAACTTCATCCCTATGCCCCTTTCCGCGCTCATCATCGACGACGAACAGCTGGCCCGTGAGGAGCTGAAGTACCTGCTCGACTCGCTGGGCGGGGTCGAGGTGGTGGCCCAGGGGTCCAATGGTATCGAGGCCGTGGAACTGATCGAAGAGCACCGACCCGACATGGTCTTTCTGGATGTTCAGATGCCGGGACTGGATGGCTTTGCCGCCATCGAACGCCTGCTGGAGCGCAATCGCGCCCACCTGCTCCTCGGCCAGAACCCCATGCCACTGCCTCAGATCGTCTTTGCCACCGCATACGACCAGTACGCCGTCCGCGCCTTCGATGTGAACGCCGTCGACTACCTGCTCAAGCCCTTCGATCCCGCGCGCATCGAACAAGCCGTAGAGCGTGTGCGCAAACGACTCGCAGCCAACGCTGGAACCAGCGCCGAAACCAATGCTGAAAACGGCTCAGCCGGAAGCCCGGCCACGCCCGAGTCACCGATTGAGTCTCAATTGGACGCCTTGCTGCGTCTGCTCAATCGCCCCCAGGGCGCATCACGCACCCCACAGCCCGCCAAGCTGATCGTCCAGGCGCAAAATCGTTTGCTGCTCGTCGATCAGTCCGATATCTGCTACGCGGCTATCGACGAGGGTGTGATCCGCGTGGTGACCCAGCACTTCGAAGGGCTCTCCAGGTGCCGCACGCTGGAAGAGCTGCTGGAACTGCTCGACCCGGCGCTCTTCTGGCGCGCTCATCGCGGCTTTGTAGCCAACATCAATCACATCCGCGAGGTGGTGCCGTGGTTCAAATCCAGCTACCAACTGCGCATGGACGACAAGAAGCAGACCGAGATTCCGGTCAGCCGCAACCAGACCAAACGGCTCAAGGAGCTGTTCAACCTGTAGGCGGCATTCACTCTAGTCGTACCGCTCATAAATGATCTGTTTGCGATCCCATCCCAGGCTTCTGAGCAACTCGCGCACGCCGGTCACCATCTCATTGAGACCACAGATATAGGCATGGATATCGAAAGGCTTTTCTGTCCCCTGCGCGGCGGCAATAGCCTCCGGTCGGGGCTCTGTCGGAAGCCGCGCAACTTCCACGGCCCTCGCCCTATCCCACTCCTGGATAATCCGCGCCACATGCTCCTGCACATGGCCCCGCAACCCCTTCCAGTCCTTGGCGGCCCGGCTCAGCGTGGGTAGATAGTGGAAGTTCGGTGCGCGCTGCGCCAGCGCCTCGAACTCGTCGCGGTAGTAGAGATCGCTCTCGTAACGCGTTCCATAGACCAGCCAGATCTCCTTGCCATGGCTCCGGTTCTGGGCTGCATCAGGGCCATGCTCGGGGAATAATCCCTGTAAAAAAGCGCGCATCGGAGCTACGCCGGTCCCTGTGGCCACAAAGATCGAGTCCGTCAGCGGTTCGCGCAGGGTGAAGTTCCCATGCGGCCCATGAATGCGTATCTTTCCCCCCACCGGCAGCAATCCATCGGACTCATCGGGCAAGTCGGCCAGGTGGTTGGAGAAAAACCCCGCCTCGACGCGATTCACGCACAACTCGAAGTGGTTGCCGGAGGGTGCCGCGGCTATCGAGTAGGCGCGGGTCTGCTGCTTGCCATTGCCGTCCTCCGCCACCGCCGAGATGAACTGGCCAGGCAGATAGGAAAAGCTCTCCAGCTCGTCCAGGACAAACTCAAAGTGAAAACATTGGGCAGGCTCCGAGATGCAGCTCTTCCACTCCAGCCGTGCCGTTGCGAGTTCACGCACCATAGGGGCCTCCGCGCACACTCCACTTGCGGTGTATCCAAGGGATTGCCGGAGAGGCAGATGCGATTCAAAATTGCTTTTCTGCCACCAATGGGCTGCACCGGCACAGAGCACGCCCACTATGAATTCACGAGCTGGCAAGCCCCGCCGCCGGAGTAGAATCTCCGATATGAACCTCGAAGCGATGCAGACGGCCCTGCGCGAGGCCGGCCACGACGGCTGGCTCTTTTACGATCATCACCACCGCGATCCCATCGCCGGTCGCATTCTGGGCATCGATCCCAAGGCCCACGTCACGCGCCGCTGGTATTACTTTGTGCCTGCCGTGGGCGAACCGCGCAAGCTGGTTCACCGCATCGAACAGGCGCGGCTCGACGCACTTCCCGGCACCAAGCGGCTCTACTCCAGTTGGCAGGAATTGGCGTCTGAGGTGGAGGCTATGCTCGCCGGCGCGACCCGCCTGGCCATGCAATACTCACCCAACAACGCCATCATGTACGTCTCCATGGTCGATGCCGGGACCGTCGAGTTTCTGCGCGGACTGGGCAAGCAGATCGTCTGCTCCGCCGATCTGGTCAGCCAGTTTGAAGCCGTTCTTACCGCAGAACAGGTAGCCAGCCACACCGTTGCTCAGCAAGCCATCGACACTCTGCTGGCCGAGGGCTGGCGCGAGATCGGCCGCCGTCTGCGTCCCGCCACGGGCAGCCCCACCCCCTATACCGAGTTCGACCATGTGCAATGGCTCGGCGAGGCGATGCGTCGCGAGGGCCTGATCTGGGCTGACGGACCCAACGTCAGCGTCAACGCCAACTGCTCCGACTCGCACTACGAACCCACTGCGGCTGGCTCCAAGCCGATCCGCGAGGGCGACTTTTTGCTCATTGACATCTGGGCCAAACAGGACAAGCCCCAGAGCATCTACTACGACATCACCTGGACCGGTGTTGTAGGTCGCGAGCCCAGTCCCATCGAACAAAAGGTCTTTGAGACAGTGCGGGACGCCCGCGACGCCGCCATCGTAGCCGTCGAGTCTGCCTTCGCCGCCAACCGGCCGATCTGCGGCTTCGAAGCCGACGATGCCGCCCGCGCGGTGATCCGCAATGCCGGCTTCGGCGAGTTCTTCACCCACCGCACCGGCCACAACATCGGTCAGGAGGTCCACGGACCCGGCGCGCACCTCGACAATCTGGAGACCCACGACGAGCGCCTTTTGCTGCCCAACACCTGTTTCAGCGTCGAGCCCGGCATCTATCTGCCCGAATTCGGCATCCGCAGCGAAATCGACATGATCACCGCCACCGGCAAAGCCTGGGTCACCGGCAAGCTGCAACGGGAGTTGGTGCGGATCTGAGCTGTTTCCTTACGAACGAAGAACGCAGGGGGCTCGTCGGCCTTCACCCCCGCGGCTCCTTCAGATAAATCTCGGTGTAATCCAGGTAGTTTTTGGCATATTCGAGGATCAGGGCACGGTCTGCATCCCCCAGCTCCCGGCGCTGTTTGGCTGGAACCCCTGCCCACAGCGTACGCGGCGGCACGATGGTTTCCTGAGGAACCACCGCTCCGGCGGCGATGATCGAGCCTTCGCCGATGCGGCAGCCATTAAGAATCGTCACTCCCATGCCGATCAACACCGCATCTTCAACCACGCAGCCATGCACCGTGGCGTTGTGGCCGATAGTCACCCAGTCGCCCACAATCACCGGGTAGGTATTGCGCTGACCATGCAGCACGGCGCAATCCTGCACATTGGAGTTGGCGCCCAGGCGGATCGAATGCACATCGCCCCGCAAAACCGCATTCATCCACACCGAGGAACGTTCGCCCAAGGTAACGTCCCCAATCACCTGCGCGGACTGGTCGATATAGCAAGTGGCAGGAATCCGGGGCAACCGCCCCTGGTAGCTGCGAATCATATTCGATCCTCCACGGAAATTTTAGAGTATGCGCCCTAAAAGCTGTGACTGGTCAAGATGAGTTTGACAAACAGGTCAGCACCAACGAGCCGGCATCCGATTCCACAAATTTAATCAAATGGTTAACTTATGTTGGACTTAAGGTGATATTCGGGGAGATTTGACTACATTCCAGCCAAACAACACTCTAAGGTTTTTGTAAATTTCAACGTTTACAGTATGATAGAGAAAGCCATCAGGCAAGTTTGGAGGTGTTTCTCCTTTGGCAGAGGTTCGTGTACAAGAAGGCGAGCCGCTAGAAAATGCTCTTCGCCGGTTTAAGCGTAAGGTTCAGCAGGAAGACATCATCAAGGAAGTAAAACGTCACTCCTACTACCTGAAACCAGGCGAAAAGAAGCGTGTGAAGGCAGCACTAGCGCGCAAGCGGAATCGCAAGAAGGCTCGTAAAGAGCAGGACTAATTCTTCAACGTAGTATTGCAACATGATCAGGCCGCCCTGGCAGTTCCCGCGAAAGCGTAGAGCAAGATCAGGAGTTCAGGTTTACCGGGGCGGCCGGTCAGATGTATTTAGCTTGAACGATTGGACACTTAACCAGACTGCGGCAGCTCTGATAAGCTGCTCGGTATGTAAAACGTAATAGCCGCTAAGTTTATCGCGGACCGGGCCCTTGTTGTACTAGCAGTTCGAAGACAGGGATACGGAAACGGCGAGCTCTTAGCAATAACGGCCGACTAGTCCCCCCTGTTTCCAGGGAAGCGGCCATGGAATATACAGATCGAAATTTGAAGTGCGTTGACTGCGGAACAGAGTTTGTGTTCACCGCAGGCGAGCAGTTCTTCTTTAACGACAAGCAGTTCAAGAACGATCCCAAGCACTGCAAACAGTGCAAGGCGAAACGTGCTCACAGCAGCACTCGAGTGCGTCCGGAAACGCGCACCGTCTGTTCGCAGTGCGGCACAGAGACTACAGTCCCCTTTAAACCCACACAGGGCCGCCCCGTGCTCTGCCGTGTCTGCTTCAAGGATTATCGGCCCCCGGCACAACCTACCCCGGATGACGGCGCGCAAATAGCATAGTTCACCGCAACTTCTGCGGTGAACCACGCCTGAATTTTCTATTTTCCGAAAGCCACTACGCCTTTTTCAGTGCGCGGTGGGCAATGTCGTGGCGGAAATAGATTCCATCAAAGTGAATCTCGCCCAACGCCTGATAGACGCGGCCCAGTGCCTCTTGCAGCGAAGGAGCGGCTGCGGTCACGCCCAGCACGCGGCCCCCTGCGGTGAGGATCTGGCCATCCAGCAGCGATGTGCCGGAGTGAAAGACCTGCACGCCGGGAATCCGGGCAGCATCGTTCAGTCCGCCAATCGGCAGTCCCGTCTTATACGCTCCGGGATAGCCCGCCGAGCTGGCAATGACACAGACCGATGCGCCGGGACTCCAGCTCAACTTCGTTCCGGCCAATTTGCCGTCGATGCAATCCTCCAGCGCGTCCACCAGATCGCTCTCCAGCCGCATCAGGATAGCCTGCGTCTCGGGATCACCAAAGCGGGCGTTGAATTCAAGCACCTGCGGTCCACGAGCGGTCATCATCAGGCCAACATAAAGCACGCCGACAAAAGGGGTATCCTCACTGGCCATGCCGCGTACCGAAGGCATGGCGATATGGCGCATCACCCACTCGATCATGCCTTCGTCGAGCATGGAGTCGGTGGAGTAAACGCCCATTCCACCTGTGTTTGGCCCGGTATCGCCCTCGCCGATGCGCTTGTGATCCTGCGCGGGAACCAGCGGGCGAACGTATTTGCCGTCGCTCAGGCAGAGGAAGCTGATCTCCTCGCCCTCCAGAAACTCTTCGATGATCACCTGCTGCTCGGCCTCGCCCAGCAACTTGCCACTGAAAAGTCCCTGCGCCGCCTCCAGCGCCGTCTGCCGCGATTCGCAGATGATGACGCCCTTGCCAGCCGCCAGACCGTCGGCCTTGACCACGATCGGCGCATGGAACATCTCAACGGCCGCTTCCAGCTCCGCCATATTGGTGCAAACCGCGTAGTTGGCAGTGGGAATCTTGTGGCGCTGCAAAAAACGCTTGGCGAAGCTCTTGCTGGTCTCCAGCATGGCTGCGGCCTTGGACGGTCCGAAGACCCGGAAGCCCCTGGCTTGCAAGACGTCCACCACCCCCAGCGAAAGCGGCAACTCGGGGCCAACGATGATCATGCCCGGCTGCTCGGCCTCGGCCAGAGCGACCATGGCGTCCAGATCCTTCAGGTCCACCGGCACACAGCGGGAGATCGCTGCCATGCCGCCATTACCCGGCGCGCAAACCACCTCGGTGACTCTTTCGCTCCGCTTCACTGCCCAGGCCAGCGCATGTTCCCGGCCACCAGAACCCAAAATCAGGACTTTCATCGTTCCCTCTCTGCAATCCTTTTAAACCTGCAAGTTGATCGGAGCAAACCGGCGAAGGAAAGCTCAGCCTTTAGTTTACCTGCTGCGCTTCCCCTATACTGAGTCGTGGCGAAGGCCCCCAGGCCTGCCGGAGAAATGTGGACGACAGCAACGACAAGCCGTATCTCGAAAAGGTCGCCGAGCAGGAGCGGCGCACAGTACAGACCCGCCTCTTTCGCCGCAATCAGGCAATCGGACTGGTGCTGATTGCTGCGGCAATCCTGGTCTGGAGGCTCTTTCACACCCACCCCGGCTGGATCTTTCCCCAAGGTTGGTGGCGTCCATGAGTCCTTCCCAGACAGCGAGTACTTCGCGGACGGTGGACGGCGACTGCGTCGCGGGAGATCCTTTAGCGATTCTGCTGCTCGGCCCCACCGGCAGCGGCAAGACGTCGCTGTCGCTGGCCCTCGGTGAACGCTTTGCCGGGGAGATCGTCAGTTGCGACTCGGTAGCCGTCTATCGCGGCATGGATCTGGGCTCGGCAAAGCCCTCGCGCGAGGAGCAGGCAAGGCTGCCGCATCATCTGATTGACGTAACCGATCCCGACCAGCCTTTTACCGCAGGCGAATACAGCCGTCAGGCCCGCGCCGCAATGCAAGAGATCGCCAGCCGCGGCCACTTGCCCATCGTGACCGGAGGCACCGGCCTCTATCTGCGCGCTCTGACCCTGGGCCTCTTTGCCGGACCGGAGCGCCAGGACGAACTTCGCGAGCGGTTGCGCCGCAGCCACCTGCGCTGGGGCGGGAACTGGCTGCATCGTGTCTTGAGAAAGCTCGACGCCGCCTCGGCCGAGCGCATCCACGCCAACGACATTCCCAAGCTGATCCGGGCCATTGAGATCTGTCTGGCCCACCGCCAAACGCTTTCCTCAGTCCTCGAAGACCAGGAAAACTCCCGCGACCCGCTGACCGGCTTTCGCCTGCTGCGGATCGGCCTCAACCCTCCCCGTGCCGCTTTGTATGACCGCCTCAACCGCCGCTGCGCACAGATGTTTGAAGCCGGACTGGTAGACGAGACCCGCGCGCTTCTGGAACGCTTTGGCCCGGTCAAAGCCCTCGACTCCCTTGGCTATCGTCAGGCACAAGGCGTGCTGCGCGAGCCATCTTCTTTAAAGGCGGAGATTCAGGCCGCCCAACAGGGCCATCGCAATTACGCCAAACGCCAGCTCACCTGGTTTCGCCGCGAGCCGGAGGTTTTTTGGCTGGAAAGCTTCGGCGATCAGGAGCAGACCCAGCACGCCGCCGCCGGTCTGGTGGAGCGGTTTCTCACGCCTCCTGCCGCCACCCAATGAACGACCTCGCCGCAAGCTGTGAGGTATCCCGAAAAGCCCAAATTGACGTTGCACCGCCAGCGGCGGGGAATACGTCCCGAAGGGATTTAAACTAACGCAAGATGCGTTCGCAGTACGGAGCGCCCCGGAACGGAGTTTTCCTTGTCTAATCTTTCTTTGGCAAATGCTGAGCCCCTTTACGACGTAGCGATCATCGGCGGTGGCCCAGCCGGCTATACGGCAGCCATTCGCGCCGCCCAGTTCGGCCTGAAGGTTGCGCTCATCGAGAAGACTCCCAAGCTGGGCGGAACCTGCCTGCACGTCGGCTGCATCCCCACCAAGGCTCTGCTCTTCAACGCCGAAATCTGGGACCACCTCAAGCACGCGGCCGATTTTGGCATTGAAGGCGTCAGCGCACCCACCCTCAACTGGGCCTCGGTGCTCAAGCGCAAGGACGGCATCATCACCAAGCACGCCAAGGGCCTGGACTTCCTGATGAAGAAGCACAAGATCGCCGTCGTGCAGGGTGCTGGCAACCTCACTGGTGCTGCGCGCGCCGGGATTCATACGGTGGAAGTCTCCAAGGACGATGCTCGCAGCCAGGTTCAGTCTAAAAACGTCATCCTGGCCACCGGCTCCGACGCCAAAAGCATCTTCGGTCTTCAGCCCGACGACCGCATTCTGACCAACATCGAGATTCTCTCCCTTGACGCGCCGCCCAAGTCGCTGATCGTGATCGGTGCGGGCGCGGTGGGCATGGAGTTCAGTTCCATCTTCCGCACCTTTGGCGCTGAAGTCACGGTGGTCGAGTATCTGCCCCGCGTCGTCCCCGTCGAAGACGAAGAAGTCTCCAAGGAACTTACCCGGCTCTTCAAAAAGCGCGGCATCGACATCAACACCGGCAGCAAGGTCGAAGCCATTGAAAGGACCGAGACCGGCGTCCTCGTTCGCTGGACTGACGCCAACGGCAAGCCGCAGCAAAAGGAAGCAGAGAAGGTGCTCTTAGCCGTGGGCCGCGCACCGCGCACCGCCAACGTCGGCGTGGAAAAGACCCGCATCCAGTTGGATCGCGGCTTTATCCCCGTCAATGAGGCCGGCGAAACCACCGAGCCGGGCGTCTTCGCCATCGGCGACATCGCCGCCGGGCTGCCGCAACTGGCCCACGTCGGAGCCATGAGCGGCATGATCGCCGCCGCCAAGATCGCCGGACAACCTTTCCGCCCCATCCGCAAAGACCGGATTCCGGGATGCACTTACACCGAGCCTCAGGTTGGCTCCGTCGGCCTGACCGAGAAGGAAGCGCGGGAGCAAGGCTACGAAGTCAAGATCGGAAAGTTCCCCTTCGCGGGCAACTCCAAGGCCACCATTCTGGGCAACCACGACGGCTTTGTGAAGGTTGTTTCTGACGCCAAGTACGGCGAGATTCTGGGCGTTCACATCCTCGGCCCGCAAGCCACGGAATTGATCGCCGAAGCCGTCGCCGTGCTGGAACTGGAAGGCACCGTAGACGAACTGATGTACATGATCCACGCCCACCCAACCCTGGCTGAGTCTATGCTTGACGCCTACGGCGCGGTGGCCGGAATGGCGATCAACGCGTAGTTTGATGTGATTTGAATTTTTCCCTGTGAGTTCCTTGAGATAAGACAGGGAACTCACAGGGAAATATCTTTCAATCATTGCGACTTTGGTGGGGGCGGGTCACAACGCACAACGATCGTTTGGGCACTCTCGCACCAGTATGGGGTTCTGAAATCCTTCCAAGTAATCGCAATCTCAGAATTTCCAGCCCATTTCACGCTTTCCGGCCCAAGTGATTTCCATTCACCGTGCGCAATTCTGTCTACAATTAATCCGTGGAAGGAATAAAGGACGACCCAGTTGCCGCCACTCACTGGCCCTCTGTTCCACTGGTCAATTCGAATTGCGTGTTTTCTGTCCGGCGAATAAATCGGAGGCGAATAAGAGTCGTTTCCTGCACTGGCAAAGTGGAGAAGTGCGACGAGCCACCCCGCAGCAAGAAGCATCACGGACAGAATGCGCAGAGCAGTTTGTACTTGATCCGGTTTATTTCTCGATACGCGAAATATCCATGCGCCTATCGCAAGAAAAGCTACACAGACAGCGTATTCGCAAAGCACAAAATAGTTAGGAAATATCATTATTGTGGGTTTTCCTTGCAGCTCAGCGATGAGCTTATTTCATAGAGTTCTCAAGCCCGATCCATTAAATCTTATCCAACTCAGCAAACAAATCGTCGAGCACAATACGGATCGGAGTCCCGGAAACCATCAACTCGCCGGAGTGGATCAGTTCCAGGCCACTGGCTGTGCCGCGATAAGCGACGCGAGCATAGGGGTCGATCACCCAAACATGCTCGATACCGAACTCCAGATATTCAAGGGTCTTGATTGCAGTGTTTCGCAGCGTGTCTTCGGGAGATTGAATCTCGATCACCAGCAGCGGCGGGCGGGTGAGGATGCGCTCGCGTGGAGACCCGGCGCGCAAAACGGCCAGATCGGGAATGCGAAAACGATTCGGTTTGATCTGGATACGCTGTTCGGTGACCGCCTCAATTCCCCAGTCAGAGCGATGGTTGACGAAGATGCTGCCCAGAAACAGTTGCAACCATGAATGCTCGAATTCGCCCATACCGCGCTCCTCGAGTACTCCGTCGACGTAGTCGCAGTCGTGCTCGTAGACGGTCGAAAGATACTCTTCGACGCCGACCGGGTTCTCGAAAACAGGCTGCGTGGCCATGAGAACAGTATCCTCCCATCCTTGGACTTTCGCCACCACCAATCATCGCTCAATGCGGATTCGGCTTACCCGATTCAGCCGTTTGCAGAACAGCTTTCCAGGCTACTTTTGCCTGGCAAGGATTTTAGCCGCATCCTGGCGGAGGTCGCGCCAAAAATCGGCGGTCAGCGGGATATCTTCTCCAGCCATCAGCCCCTCCAGCAACAGAGCCTCCAGACGAGCATCGGCTTCCTTGGCCTGCGCCTCGCGCAGCAGACTGCGGACGTATTCACTGACGTTGCCGAAGCCCTTGCTCTCAACCTCGCGGTCGATGAACTCTTTAAGCGAATCCGGGAGCGAAATAGTCAGCGTAGCCATGGGGCACCTCGATGAAATTATAGCAATATTTCTTATCTATTAAGAAAACTTACCAGCAACAGAAAAACCCACCCCCAGCGCAAACAACGACGCGCCAAGGGTGGGCAATCTGAATTGGTCTCAAAGACCGACAACTGATCCCTGATCCCTGCTTTTACAATTCCATCGACTGCGTGCTCACTAGTTCCTTGCACTTGGCGATGAAGTCGGCCAGAGGTACGGAGCCCCGGTCGCCCTGACCGCGCACGCGAACGCTGACGGCTTCAGCCTCGATTTCCTTGTCGCCAAAGACCAGGATGTAGGGCGTCTTCTGGTTGGCAAAGTCGCGAATCTTGGAGTTCATCTTTTCGTTGCGGTTGTCGGTCTCGACCCTCAGGCCGGCGGCCTTCAGCTCCGCCTCCAGCTTTTTGGCGTAGTCGTGATGGCGCTCGGCGATGGGAACCAGTCCAATCTGCACCGGGGCCAGCCACATCGGGAACGCGCCGGCGTAGTGCTCGATCAGCACGCCGAAGAAGCGCTCCACCGAGCCAAAGAGGGCACGGTGAACCATGACCGGCTGATGCTTCTCGCCGTCCTCACCCACGTACTCCATCTCGAAGCGGGCAGGCAGGTTGAAGTCAAATTGAACCGTAGAGAGCTGCCACAACCGGCCCAGCACGTCGACCAGCTTGACGTCGATCTTGGGACCGTAGAAGGCGGCTTCGCCGGGAATGGTCTTGTACTTGATGCCCTTGCGGTCGAGCGCGCGTTGCAGGCCGCCGACGGCAAGTGCCCAGTTCTCCGGCGATCCGGCATAGTGGCCGGGATCGGTGGGGTCCCAGGTGGAAAGCTCGACCTTGAACTCCTTGAAGCCGAAGGTGGTCAACACAGCCTCGGCAAAGTCGATGCAGGCCACGACTTCGTCCTCGATCTGGCTGGGCATGCAGAAGATGTGCGCATCGTCCTGGGTAAAGCCGCGCACCCGCAGCAGTCCATGCATGGTGCCGGAGCGCTCGTAGCGGTAGACATTGCCCAACTCGGCCAGACGCACGGGCAGATCGCGGTAGCTCTTGGGCGAGTTCTTGTAGATGAGGATGTGGAAGGGACAGTTCATCGGCTTCATGCGATAGTTCGCATCGTCCAGTTCCATGGGCGTAAACATATTGGCCGAGTAGAAGCCCTCATGGCCCGAAGTCTGCCACAGGTTCACCTTGGCCACGTGCGGGGTGTAGACCAGCGAATAGCCACGGCGCAGGCACTCATCGCGCATCCAGTCTTCCATCTGCTTGCGCACCATCGCGCCCTTGGGATGGAAGAAGACCAGGCCGGGGCCGGCCAGATCCTGAATGCTGAAGAGATCAAGCTGCTTGCCCAGCAGGCGATGGTCACGCTTGGCCGCTTCTTCCAGACGCTCGAAGTGCGCGTCCAGATCCTTCTTGGTGAAGAATGCCGTGCCGTAGATGCGCTGCAACTGCGGATTCTTCTCGTCACCCAGCCAGTATGCGCCGGCCAGATTGGTCACCTTGACGGCTTTGACGCGTCCGGTCGAGGGCACGTGCGGGCCGCGGCAGAAGTCCATGAACTTGCCGCTGCGATAGAAGCTGATCTCGTCGCCGGGCTGGGTGAACTTGGTCACGAAGTGGGTCTTCATGAAGTCGCCGTCGCGCTCGAAGTCGGCGAGGCTCTTTTCCCTGGTCTCGGACTCACGGACGAATTGCTCATCGCGCGCGATCACCTCGGCCATTTTGGCTTCGATGGCGATCAAGTCCTCGGGAGTGAAGGGCTTTTCGCGATGAAAGTCGTAGAAGAAGCCGGCATCGGTAGCCGGACCATGGCCCAGTTTGGTGTCGGGAAAGAGTTCCAGCACCGCGGTAGCCAGCACGTGGGCGGCCGAGTGGCGCAGCACCTTGAGGGCTTCGGGGTCCTTTTCCGTGACCAGCTCCAGCCTGGTGTCGGCGGTCAGCGGAGTCGACAGATCCACTAGACGCGCCGCGGCGGCGTTTTCAGCCGCATACATGGCAGCTTCCGAGGGGGTCTCCTCGGTCTCGGCGGTTTCTTTGACGCCTCCAACCGGCGTCAGCCGGGCGACCACGCAAACGGCGGCCAAACGGGGCGAAATCGAGTTGGCAATCTCAAGAGGTGTGGTGCCGACGGGCACTTCGCGAATCGCCCCATCGGGCAGGTGTACCGCTATTGTCTGTGCGCTCATGGTGTCCTATGTGTTTGCGGGCTGAAAATGCCGCGTAACTAGACAGGATAGTGGCTGCGGGCGCTCCGCGTCGAGGCTATTGGACCGACTGACCTGTAATACCGACAAGATGTGGAAACTCATTCCCATCTTTTGCATCTGCATAACAGAGGAAACTCGATGCACTGGATTTCGCTGCTCAGCTGGTTGGTGCTCTGCTTTGCCGTCGCCTGGGGCGGCTCACGCTGGACGACCGCGGAGATTCCCGGCTGGTACAAGACGCTGGCACGTCCCGCGATCGCTCCTCCCAACTGGATCTTTGCCCCGGTCTGGACGTTGCTCTATGTGCTGATGGCCATTGCTGCCTGGCTGGTAACGCAATCCGCTCCCACACCGCAGCGGAACCTGGCGATTGCACTCTTTCTGGTGCAACTTGCTCTCAATCTGGCCTGGTCATGGTTCTTCTTCCGCCGACACACTCTGGGCACGGCGCTGGCAGAGGTGGTGTTGCTGTGGGCTGCCATCGGCGCCTGCACGCTGCTCTTCCGCACGGTTTCTCCACTGGCCGCCGGACTGATGCTGCCCTATTGGGCCTGGGTCAGCTTCGCCTCGCTGCTCAATGAGGAGTTCTGGCGGCTCAATCGAGAGACAATTGGCTGAAAGTTTTTACCAGGCAGGTATTTACAAACTGGGTACTTCGCCTCAGTGCAAGTCGGCGGATTGCATAATTTTGTATTGCTTCGGCCTATATTGGAACCCGTCAAGGTCTCTGCAACTAAAGTGGGACTCACTCACTCCGCTGGGGTGGTCCACCCCCGGTTCTTGGGATATTCAGTTGCAGCAAAGGAACCGATCTTGAATGCAGAAAGGATCTGGGCAAGTTTCAACCAGGTCCGTCAGCGAGGAAGCAGATGCAAGTCTATTGCGAACACGATAATCGTCACCCCGACATCCATTGCAACCTGTGCGGCCAGGGATTTGTCGTGTACTGGGAAGGCCAATCACGCCCCGAGCGTTCCGACGCGCTGCTGGAGGTTGAAAAGGCGCTGCGCGACCATCATCGGATCCAGCCCGGCGCCAAAGCTCACCCCGCGCATGGCTTTCTGGTGCGGGAGCGGATGCACTCAACCGCCGGGCACGGCCCATCGATCCTGGGCAATGCTCCCAGTTGGGCTCTGTAGAGAGCGATCCTCGCTGTGCTCTCTTTCCTGGCGATGCTCGTTCTCGGTGCGGCCTGCTTTCCGATGAGAATCCTCTCATCACTCAAGGACCTTGGAAAGCGCACCGTGAGTGGGATTGAGCAATCTTGAGCGCTTCGCCTTTATGAGATGTTTCTTATAGAATCGCGCGGCGGCTTCGAGTCGTTCCAGGCAGGTCAAGCGCCTCGCTCTTCTGGCCGGTCAGACGCAGCAACGTGCCTCGAATCTCCTCGTCTGTCACAGATTTTCCCGTCGCATTCTGCATCTCAAGCAGCTTGGCCCCCACCAGAAATCGGTACCAGAAGCATTGCAAGACGTGGTAACGAAGTCCGATGCGTCCATCCAAAAAGCCTAATTGCAACAAATAGCGGTAGATAAAGTAACCAAAAGCAGCGAATTCAAAAGGGATGCGATTGTAGACCGACTCCTTTAGAAATCGCTTGACCCTGGCCTGTCTGGCCGTGTTCTTCAGGCTCTGCCCGGAGCCGGTATCAAGTCGCGCAAACTGGCCGCAGAATACGTCCAGAGCCTCGCGGCTGGCGTATTGATTGTGCTTTGCGGTGAAAGCCGTCAAATCGTTCAGGTTATGGTCGGCAAAACCACCGTGGAAGACAACCGAACGCCCCTCGGTCAGCACAATGTGTTCATCCATCCAGCGATCTTCAACCTGCGCTTTGCCGCGCCTCCAGATGCGCAAAAGCAGCATCGGGTAGCGTCCGCCGTGGCGAATGAACTTGCCCTGAAAGATAGTCTTGCGGTTGAGAATGACTCCTGTCACATCGTCTGGGAGCAAAGGCAGTTTGGCTGCAATCTCGTCAGCCAGATCGGATTCGACAACCTCATCTGCATCCAGTCGCATGACCCAGGCGGCAGTGATAGGGGCGTTGTCCAGCGCCCATTGAAACTGTCGGGCCTGATTCTCAAAAGGGTGTTGCAGGATCTGTGCACCGAAGCTGCGAGCGATATCCAGCGTGTCGTCGGTGGAGTAGGAGTCGATCACGAAGATCTCCTGCGCCAAACCTGCAAGATGCGTCAGCGCCCGATGCAAGTGGAGAGATTCGTTGAATGTCAGAATGACGACCGCAAGATTTGCCTTGCCGCTCATGAAGGGAGCCCCTGCTCTGTTGGATGCAAGGATGCGAGCAAAGGCTATCCGACAACAGAACGGAGCAGTCAGCGTCAAGGTTGGACACTCTGGCGCAGGCCGCCGGGGCAACAAACTGTCCAAACGCAACACAGGGCCGGGATTACTCCCCGCCCTGCGCTGTATTTGCTAGATTCTGCCGGAATCTGGCCTGTGCGATTAGAGAGGCTGAACGTCCGCAGCCTGCCAACCCTTGGGCCCCTTGACCACGTTGAACTGCACCGCTTGACCTTCTTGCAGACTCTTGAAACCATTCGAGTTGATCGCAGAGTAATGCACGAATACATCTTCGCCGTTCTGACGCGAGATGAAGCCAAAGCCCTTCGCGTCATTAAACCACTTCACAGTACCTTGTTCCATTGATCGTGTTTCCTGGTTTGAATTGCGCTGGATGAATCGGAGCGACCACTGGCAGAATCTTGCTTGTTTGGGCGAGTGCTGCTCACGCCCGGTTCGGCTCTAACGCTGGGCATAGTGTAGCATTCTGAAGAAAAAAGAAAAGCAGATTTTTGCCCGCCAAAGTCCCTTCAACTCATTTTTTATATTCCGCAACTGGCTGATAACGCACTCTATACAGACTATGCCTCGATTATGCTAGCTTGGAGGCTCGTCATGCCCACCGATATTGTTCCCGCTCTGCTCGCCCGCGCCACCGAAATTCTGGAAGCGCAATTCGCTGCCCTGCCACCCTTTTCTGCCGCTGGCGATGAGGCCGCAATGGAGCGCATTCTTGCCACAACCGCGCAGCGGCTGGGGGATAACTATCCCTACTTCCACCCGCTTTATGCCGGGCAGATGCTCAAGCCGCCACATCCGCTGGCCCGCGCCGCGTATGCCCTGGCCATGAACGTCAATCCCAACAACCACGCCCGTGACGGCGGCCGGGCCAGTTCGGAGATGGAGATCGAGGCAGTCCGCCAGATTGCCGGCATCTTCGGCTGGACAAAGTACCTGGGCCATCTGACCTCGGGCGGCACCTTTGCCAACCTCGAAGCTCTGTGGATCGCCGGGCAGTTGACGCCCGGCAAGCGCGTCGTCGCATCCGAGCAGGCTCACTACACCCACCAACGCATCTCGGCAGTGCTCAAGCTCCATTATTCCTCGATTCCAAGCGACCGCAGCGGCCGCATGGATATGAACGCTCTGGAAGCAGAGCTGCGCAAGGGCGATGTTGGCACAGTCGTTGCCACGCTGGGCACTACGGCCATCGGCGCAGTCGATCCGCTGGATCGGATTCTGGCATTGCGCGAGCGTTATGGCTTCCGCATCCATGTGGACAGCGCCTACGGAGGCTACTTCCGGCTGATCGGCGCGGATCTGGATGAAGCAGCCCATCGCGCCTACGCCGCCATGGAGCAGGCCGACTCCATTGTTGTCGATCCCCACAAGCACGGCCTGCAACCCTATGGATGCGGCTGCGTGCTCTTCCGCGACCACTCCGTGGGGCGCTTTTACAAGCACGATTCTCCTTATACTTACTTCACCTCCAAAGAATTGCACCTGGGCGAGATCAGCCTGGAGTGCTCGCGTGCCGGAGCTTCGGCGGTGGCCTTGTGGGCGACACAACAACTTCTGCCCCCGGTGCCAGGCGGAGAGTTTGCCCGCGGACTGGCGCAGGGGCGGGAAGCGGCACTGGAACTGGACCGGCGTCTGCGCGCAGATTCTCGCTTTGAAATGCTGTCCGCAGGGCCTCCGCAACTGGATATTGTGGTGTGGAAGATGCGGGCCGAGACGCCGCAACTGGCGTCGGATCTGGCAGATAAGATTTTTGTCGCCTGCGCCACACGAGAACTACACCTGGCTCTTGTACAATTGCCGCTGAACTGGTTCGAGGGGAAAGATGTAAACGATACCAGCGCGACTCCCATGGTCACTTGTTTGCGCTCCGTACTGATGAAGCCCGAGCACGAGAGCTGGCTGGATCAGATCTGGGAGCGGTTGACCTTGGCGGTCGCTGAGGTCCGAGGAGAAGAGTAGAAATGGCGACAGGCAGTGTGGTTGTACCCCAAAAAGAAAACGTTCTCATTCAGGCGGGCGAGTGCAAAATCTCCATCCTCCCCCAATTCGGCGGCAAAATCGCCTCCATCCTGGTCCGCGGCCACGAACTGCTGCAAACCCCGCTGGCCCCTTACGCCCCCCGCACCAAGACCATGTCCTTTGCCGTCGGCGATGCCAGCGGATGGGATGAATGTCTGCCCACCGTCTCCGGCGGCACCGTTCAGACCGTCAATGGCCCGGTTGAAGTTCCCGACCACGGCGATCTATGGCGCGTAGAGTGGAAGACGCTGGCCAGTGACGATCAGAGCATCACCCTGCGCGGCGAGTGCTTCTCACTGCCCCTGGTTCTGGAGCGCAAGCTAACCCTAACCCAGACCGAAAAGGGCTATCGTATCCACACCGACTATAAGGTAACCAACACCGGAACCACCGAAACACCCTGGTCCTGGTCAGCTCACCCCGGCTATGCGGCCGAAGAGGGCGACAAGCTTGAACTGCCCAATTCGATCAAAGGCCTGCGTATCGAGTGGACCCGCAACGACCGTCTGGACAAAAGCACCGGCACTGCTGCCTGGCCCATTGCCAAGCTCGCCGCTGGCGGCGAAACCGACCTGAGCGTCTCCGCAGCAGAGCACTCCGGCGTCGGCGACAAGCTCTTCGCCGGCCCGTTGCAGGCCACGGAAAACTGGATATCGCTGGAGCGCCGCAAGGCTGGTTTACGCCTGCGGGTCAGCTTCGATGCCACAAAGACTCCCTATCTCGGTCTGTGGATCTGCCAGGACGGCTATCCCGAAGGCGATGGCCCCCAGCAGCACTGTGTGGCCATGGAACCCTGCACCGCTCCCGTCGACTCTTTAGCCATCACCGGCCCCTGGTCGCGCACTCTGGCCCCCGGCGAGTCCTACTTGTGGCCGATGACAGTGGATGTTGAAAACATTTAACAGTAATCAGTGGTCAGTGATCAGTTTTCAGTCCTCAGTTGTCCATGGTCCGTGGCAGCTTCTCGCCACCACCACAAACTGACAACTGATCACTGACCACTGTCAGCTGTATTTAGGAACCCACACCATGCATGATGCTTCCGTATTACGCTCTCTTCACGTTGGCCGTTTCCAGGCCGAGCCGGTAGTCTTTGTCGCGCCCGGCCGCGTCAACCTGATCGGTGAGCACACCGATTATGCCGAGGGCTTTGTGATGCCCGTGGCTATCGACAAGGCCACACTGGCCGCCATCTCGCCCCGCACCGACGGCAAGATTGTCATCTGGGCCGAGAACTATCAGGAAGAGGCGACCTTTGACGCCGCAGCGCTGCCCACCGCCGCCACCAAGCACTGGAGCGACTATCCGATCGGCGTAGCTGTGCTTCTGGCCGGCGAAGGCCACACCATTCCCGGCTTCAGCCTGAGCGTTTGGGGCGATGTGCCGCTGGGTTCTGGGCTTTCCAGTTCCGCCGCTCTGGAAGTAGCGACCATGACGGCTCTGACCGCGCTGATGGGCGTCACCATCCCCGGCCCGCAACTGGCCCGGCTCTGCCAGCGTGTCGAGAACGAGTTTGTGGGCGCAAACTGCGGCATCATGGACCAGTTCATCTCGGCCAACGGCAAGGAAAATCACGCCCTGCTGCTGGATTGCCGCGATCTGAGCTTCCGGCTGGCGCCGATTCCCGCCGACGTGGCGATCGTCATCGCCAACACCATGGTCAAGCACTCCATCTTTGGCGGCGACTATCCGACCCGCCGACGCGAGTCCGAGGCCGCTTGCGCCATCATCAACAGCCATCGCGGCGGCGTTCCCTTCCTGCGCGACGCGACGCTGGAAGACCTGGAGAAGTGGGGCCATGAGATGACTCCCGAGTCGCTCGCTCGCGCCCGCCACGTCATCAGCGAGGATCTGCGCACCGTCGCCGCCAGCGAAGCGCTGCTCAAGGGCGACATGAAGGAACTGGGCCGCCTGATGGCCGAGGCCCACGCCAGCTACAGCGGCGACTTTGCCGGAAGCTGCGCCGAAGCCGATCTGATGGTCGAGTTGGCCCAGGACATTCCCGGCCTGATCGGCGCTCGTCTCACCGGCGGCGGTTTCGGCGGCTGCACCGTCAACTTGGTCGATCTGGACAAGGCCGAGTCCTTTGCCAAGGAACTGGCCAGCCGTTACGAAGCCAAGACCAGCATCAAGCCCGAAGTCCACGTCTGCCGCGCTTCGGCGGGCGCGCACAAACTGGCGTAGGCCCGCAGTGAGCTAGAGCTCACTGCTCACTCGTTGATGATATATACGGCCCCAGCTCTCAAAAAATCGAGATCTGGGGCATTTTTATCGAGTCTTCTCGCCGAATAGACATATGAAAAAATCAGCGTTTCTTGGGTTTCTCACTCCTTGCGACATATCGTAGTACAGTATGTATATACGCCATGCGCTACGAATGGGATGAGCGGAAAAATCGACTGAACCAGCGCAAGCATGGAGGAATCTCCTTCGAGCTGGCCGCGCTGGTCTTTGAAGATAAGCATCGCCTGATCGGCTTGAACAGCGTGGATGAGACCGGGGAGGAGCGCTGGCACGCAATCGGCGCCGTCTCGGTTGAGCCGGGAGTCGTAGGTGTTTTGTTCGTGGTTCATGTGTATAGACACCCCAGCGGTAAAGACCTGGTGCCGGGGCTCCCAAGGGAGGAGGAAGATCATGAAGAGTTTATCCGCATCATCAGTGCCCGGCGGGCAAACAAAGATGAGTGCCGAAGATATCAGGAGCAGGAACTTGAGTGATGCTGAAAAGCAGGCGATTAGGCGCGCAAGCGTAGCGCAGAATGCCGGGATCGATTTACCCGAAAAGGAATATGCGGATATTCCCCGACTGACCGAGGAACAGCTTGCCAAGCTGGTACGTCCTCGCAAGGTCCAGCGCAAAATTGCGGTAAGTGTTCGTCTCGATCCGCAAGTGCTCGACTGGCTGCGTGCTCAGGGCGAAGGTCACCTGACCCGCATCAACGATATTCTGTGCAATTTGATGGAAGCGGAGAGCCGCAACAGCGCTGAAAGATAGGCAGCCGCGAGCTCTGGCTCTATCGGGATCAAGATCATCCGAGTTTGCTGCTCAGAGCAAGAATTCCTTATGTGTTCTTTAGCGGTTTTTACACAATTGTGCAGGGGCTTGTTTTTCTTGTGGAAAAACCAGCCCCTGTCTTAACTTTTTTGGAGTGATAACGTTAGCCGACAACCCCAACTCAGGCTGCGCTTCAACTCCGGTGTAAGCGGCCTGCAAACGCCGCGTTTCTGCCGATAATTTGATTCATCCTTGGTAAAATCGTGAAAGTTTGACCTTAAAACAAATACGCCGGGCGCAACTCTTTGCCCGGCTTTTTTGACAATGTTTTCAATTTCAGATGTGCCGCTTCGCACGATGTAAGCGCCGCAAGAGGTGAAAGACATGCCCACATCGTTCAAGCCGTTTTCCTACCAATCGTTTCCCGCGTCCGGCCTGGTTGCCTATTTCTCCATGGAGATCGCGATCAACCCTGGCATGCACACCTACTCCGGCGGCCTCGGCGTGCTGGCCGGCGACACCCTGCGCTCCGCCGCCGATCTGGGCGTGCCGCTGGCAGCCTTTTCGCTGCTGCACCGCAAGGGCTACTTCGAACAGCATCTGAGTCAGGACGGCGTGCAGAGCGAAGACGTGCAGCCCTGGAACCCTTCCGACTTCTGCACGGAAGAACAGGCCCGCGTCACTGTGGCCATCGAAGACCGCATTGTGACCATCCGCGCCTGGCGCTATGACTTGAAGGGCCGTTCCGGGCACATCGTCCCCATCTATCTGCTCGATACCGATCTGGACGAGAACAGCGGCTGGGATCGCGGCCTAACCGACCATCTCTATGGTGGCGATACCAATTATCGCCTGCAACAGGAGATTGTGCTCGGCATGGGCGGCATCCGCATGGCCAACGCCCTGGGACTGCCCCTCAACGTCCATCATATGAACGAAGGCCACGCCGCACTGCTAACCCTGGCGCTGCTGGAGAGCCAGATGGGCGGAGGCGCGCTGGGCGTGCCCACCGAGGCCGACATCGCGCAGGTGCGCCGCAAGTGCGTCTTCACCACCCATACCCCGGTCCCTGCCGGCCACGACCGATTCTCGACTGAGCAGACCATCCGCATCCTGGGCGGCGAGCGTGCGGCCCGGCTGGAACGGCTGGGATGTTTCAGAGACGGCATGTTGAACATGACCCTGCTGGCGCTGCGCTTCTCGCGCTACGCCAATGGAGTCGCCTTGCAGCATGGAAAGGTCTCGCGGGAAATGTTCCCGGAATTCGAGATCGACGCCATCACCAACGGCGTTCATGCGCCGACCTGGCTGAGCGAGCCCTTCCAGCGGATGCTGGACCGGCACATCCTTTCCTGGCGTCGCGACAACACCTACCTGCGCAACGCTCTGGACATTCCCGAAGAGCAGATCGTCGAAGCCCACACCACGGCCAAGGAGACTTTGCTCTCTGAAGTGGCCGCACGCACCGGGCTGGTGCTCAATCCCAAAGTGCTGACGCTGGGCTTTGCCCGCCGCGTGGCCACCTACAAGCGGGCGACCCTGCTCTTCCGCGATCCCGAACGGCTGGCGCGCATCGCGACAGAGGCTGGCGGCTTGCAGATCATCTACGCCGGCAAGGCCCATCCCCAGGACGAGCCGGGCAAGGACTTCATTCGTCAGGTCTTCGAGCAGGCGGTCAAGCTCTCCAATGACATGTTGCGCATCGTCTATCTGGAGAACTACGACTGGGATCTGGGCGCGCTGCTCACTGCGGGCGTTGATGTTTGGGTGAACACTCCACGCCGTCCCTACGAGGCCTCCGGCACCAGCGGCATGAAGGCCGCGCTCAACGGCGTTCCCAGCCTCTCGATTCTTGACGGCTGGTGGATCGAGGGCTGCATCGAGGGCGTTACCGGCTGGGCCATCGAAGACGGCGTGGACGACGATGCCGAAGCAGACTCGCTCTACCAGAAGCTGGAGTCGGCGATTGTGCCCCTCTTCTTGCAGGCTCCTGAACAATGGGCACGCATGATGCGCACCACGGTAGCCTTCAACGGCTGCTTCTTCAACACCGACCGCATGGTTCATCAGTACGTCTGTAACGCCTACTACCCCGCCAATCCGCCGGAAACGGCGAAGGTGGTTGAGACGGAGTATGTGGGAGCCAGGGGTTAGGTAGGGACTAAGGGACTAGGGACTAGGGACTAGGGGACTAAGGGACTGAGGGACTGGCGGCACAGGGAACAGTCGAGGATCATGCAGCGATTGAACCCCAAAGTCCCTAGTCCCTCAGTCCCTTCCCACTGTTTTGCCCATCGCGCCAAGAGTAAATCACTGCTCTGAGTAAACCTGAAACGGCGCCCAGTAGAAGGGGGCGCGAAAGTTTCCCGAGGTCGAGTGCAACAGCTTGAGCTTGGCCTGACGCAAGGCGCTGGCTGGTAATTGCCCCTGCTGCAAGCCCTGATAGAGGCTATCCATCAGCCGTGGCGTGGATTCATCGCTGACCTCCCACAGGGTGCCGATCACATTCTGCGCACCGGCGTGGAGAAAGGCCCAGGAAAGTCCCACCAGCCCTTCACCCGCATAGACCCGAGCACCGCTGCCATAACAGGCGGAGATGGTCACCAATCGCGCGTTGACAGGATGCTGCAAGATATCGCGGGCATAGAGTTTGAAGGAGTTCTCTTCTGCCGTGGCACGGGAGAGAATGATCGAAGACTCCAGCGGGTCGGTGCTGCTAGCCACTCCATGGGTCACAAAGTGAATGTAGGCATAGCGCTGCGGGGCGCTGGCGAGATAAGCCGTCGGTGTCGCCTGCGTGTGAGAGAGCACCGTCTCCATGGACGGAGCGAAGTGCTGCCCGATCAGCTTCATCTCCAGCGAAGCCATGGGCAGTTCGGGATAATCCTCACTGGCCGGGTCGGCATCGCCCATCAGCAGCAGTTTTCCTGCTAACTTTACCGCGGGTCTGGCCGCCGCCAGTTCCGCCAGCGAGGGCGCGGTGCGCAGCGTAACATCTTCGATCCAATAATGACTGCCGGTGGAGGCGTCCTGCCCGGGCGTCCTGCCGGGAGCCAGCAGGGTCTCAAAATTCAGCTTGCCCAGGATGCCGTCGCCTATCAGGATCACCGGCGCATTGGGCCGTAATAGCCCCGCAGCCGGCGCTACCAGAATGGAGTAAAGCGCCCGGCTCTCCTCGCTGTTGGCGCTGAGCGGGTCCTGCATCGCCAGCAGCGATTTTTGATAGTTCACAATGCGGGTTGCAATCTCTTTCTCCCTGGGCAGCGGGAAGGCAGAGACCTTTTGCGGAGTAATGACCCAGAGCATGGACTGCTCCCGGCCCAGCCAGTAGTAGAGCAGCGTGGCCCCGGTCTTTTGCGCGATCTGACGGGGATGGAGCGCATCCAGGCGAGCCGCGCTTGCTCCCACGGACTCACCCATCCCCTGCGTCATCGTGCGGGCGCGGCTTTGGTCGGCGGTGGCCAGCGCCTCTTCAATGCGGCCCTGATGAGCCAGGAATTGTATATAGCCGCCATAGACCGGCATGCCATAGCTCAAATAGGTCAGGCGCGCGGTAATGCCGGTCTTCTGTGCGCGCTGCCCTTCGAACTCGGCCAGATAATCCTTGTACAGCTTTTCCGCTTCCGCCTTGTGCCCCTGCCGCTCAAGGACAGTGGCCAACTGGTTGGCGACCTCAAATCGCCAGCCGTCGCTCTTGCGGGCCTGTGGAAGAGCACGGCGAAACAGCGCTTCAGCTGGCCCATCCTGGTGACGTCTTGCCGCCAGAAACCCGCGCATATAGTCCAAATACAACTGCGAACGCAGATCGTCCGGCCGAACCAGCAAGGCCGATTGCTGAATCACTCGATCTGCCTCGTCCAGTTCGCCGCCCCAGAGCAGGCAGAACGCCTGCATATTCATCGCATCGAAGATGTCTGTCTTATTGCCTAACTGACGGGCCAGATTGACCACCTGGCGACCCTCCTGAATCGCTCGGGAATAATCCAGCACCCAGGCATCCATACGGAGAATGTTGAGGCTCAAGCTGAATTGAATGCGCTGATCGCCAAGCCGCTCAGCAGTTTGCTCGGCCTGCACAAACATCTCCCGGGTCTTTTTGGTATCGCCCAGCTCAAAGCAGTTCATGCCGTAGTTGAATATGGCAATCATGGCGACATCTTCGTCGCCCACCGCGACCGCATCGCGATAGGCGATCCAGTTCCACCTCTGCGCTTGATCGATGTGCTCCTGATGGCTTGCAGTCTGCCCCAGATTCAACGCTGCCCTGGACTCCAGAACCCGGTCGCCATGGCTCTGAGCAAAGGCATAGGCCTGAGAGGTGAACTTCCATGCCAGTTCATATTGTTCCTGCGCCAAAGCCCAGGAGCCCCGTGCCTTGAGCAATTCACCACAGGAGAGAAATTCACGCTGACTACAGATGCTCTCGGCCGCAATGAACTTCTGGTTGGCTGTGAAATAGTTCCCTTCAAAGGTCCAGTCCAGCGCCTCCAGCACCAACGCCCTGACGCTTTCGTCGTGTCCGGGATCGACGGCGTGAACGCCGGAAAGCACCTGCCGCGACTGCGCATAAAAGCCACGCCACAACAGGTTCTCCGCTTCAAGCAGTTTGAATTTATCCGCCCAGTAGGGGTCGGCGCGCTGAAACTGCCGGTAGCCCATCACCGCTTCCTGCTGGCTGAGCACCAGATTGCCGTGGGTATAGGTCAGCCATGCGTGCTGATAAGCGCGCTCAGCGCTGCCCGGATGACGGTCCTGGAGCGCGGTCAGGGGAAGCAACAAAATCATCCCGGCAAAAGGAAAACGGCGAAGGCCGCGCCGCAGTGGGCCCAACCTTCGCCGAATGGCAGTCTTGCCAGAGGCAGCTATCTTCGTCACACAGGCATAAAGAGAAACTAGTGGCCGCCCGTGCCACCCCCACCGACGCCCCCAGTTCCGCCAATCACGCATCCGAACTGAAGATCGATCATGGTCAACTGCAACTGCGTCTCCTGCGGCGCGCTGGTCTGAGGATGGGGATTCAAATGCTGCAGAGTCAATTTGCCCAAAGTGATCGTGCCGAAGTGAGGCACATGAATCACATTGCCCCAGGCTGTACCCGGAAAAGCTCCCTCTGCCTGATTGACCAATGAGCATTCGATCGTCTCCGCCTTCCCCAGAGTGGAGTCAAGTTGATTGTAATGGTCGTGCAACTTGGCTGGAAGGCCCTGGATACCCCGAATATTCTCATATTGGTTGGAGACCCGTCCCAATACGCCGCTTTCCCTGGTATATGCGCCATCACTCCCCGGCTTGTCGCCAAAGATATCCAGATTCCAGTCCAATTCCACCGGTTCGCCGGCGATGCGCAGGTTTTCAATGCGGGTACCGAGAAAATGAATCATGGGCACATAGCCATCGTGCGGATGATTCACGACGATCTGGCCTACGATGCGGTCGGCGGTGAGAATCTCCATGATATTGAGACCCTCAACGACCGTGGTGCTCAACGTGCTCCAGTAGTGTTCAGGTTTGGTGGTGTCGTGAACACCCGAGACGTGGCTATAAGCATTCTTGAAAGATAGAACGTTCTCCAGGCGGTAATCGATGGATCGAGCAGCCTTGTATCCGCCCTCGGGCTCCAGTTGCAGATGCCCCTGGGGATGAATCTTGCTGACGAAAGGCGTTACCAGGTCGCCTTCGAAGATCTTCGCTTGCGCGGAATAATGGTGTTTTTCCTTGATCACAGTCGACATGAATTCATGCTCCTTCACGCAGTTCTGGATAAAAGGTAAGCAGCGAGAGGCGCAGGCACAACGCGTATAAACCTAGGATAGGACCGATAAGTCTACATAGCTTGCGCGCACGCCGAAGGCCGGAGTTACACTCCGTCCCCGACGGCATTTGCCGGGACAAGGAATTTTACCGCGCATGAGTCAGGATTGCGCCGGCAATCGAATGCAGCGGCAGAATCTTGTCAACGCCGTTGAGCTTGATGGCTTCCTTGGGCATGCCAAAGACCACGCAGGAGGCCTCGTCCTGGGCGATGGTCACGGCGCCGGCCTGCTTCATCTCCAACATGCCACGCGCGCCGTCATCACCCATGCCGGTCAGAATGACGCCCACCGCATTGCGTCCGGCATAGCGCGAGGCAGAGCGAAAAAGCACGTCCACCGAAGGCCGATGCCGGCAGACCAGCGGCCCTTCCTTGACCTCGACGTAATAGCGCGCTCCACTGCGCTTGAGCAGCAGATGATGATTGCCCGGCGCGATCAGGGCGCGGCCGCGAATCACCGAATCGTTGGTCTCCGCCTCTTTGACCGTGATGGCGCAGAGGCTGTCAAGGCGGTTGGCGAAGGCGCGAGTAAACAACTCCGGCATGTGCTGCACGATGACGATGCCGGGAGAATCAGCAGGCAGGGTCTCGAGCAGCGTCTTGAGCGCTTCGGTCCCTCCCGTCGAGGCCCCGATCATCACCACCTTCTCCGTCGTCTCCGCCATGGCGTGGGTTGCCGGGGAGAGAATCGCGTCCGCGGTCAGCTTGGGCTCAACCGTCTGACTGGGACGCAGCTTCCCCATCCGCGCCCCCGCCGCCGCTTTCACCGCCTGGCAGATGGAGATGCGCGACTCCTCCAAAAACTGCTTGGTGCCCATCTTCGGCTTGGTGATGATGTCCACAGCTCCGTACTCCAGCGCCTTGAAGGTGCTCTGCGCCCCCTCCTCGGCCAGGCTGGAGCAGATCACCACCGGAATCGGATGCTGGGCCATGATCTTCTTCAGGAAGGTCAGCCCATCCATGCGCGGCATCTCGATGTCCAGCGTGATGACATCGGGCACCTGCTGGGCGATGCGGGCAGCCGCCACAAATGGGTCGCTGGCCGTCCCAATGACCTCAATCTCCGGGTCGCTGGAGAGAACCTGCGCAAGCGTCTGGCGCACAACGGCGGAGTCGTCAACAATCAACACGCGAATCATGGTCTGCTCCTCTCCATTGCTGTGCCCTTCCTGATTCCCTTCGGGACGTATCCCCCGGCCGCTTGCGACATTGCGTCAACCGGAGCTTTTGGATGCCCCGTTGCTTGCGGCGGGGTCGTTCCCTTCTAGCCCAAATGCCCTGCTCTTACTTCCGCTTCTTCAACGACTGCTCCATGCTGTTGAGCCGGCGCAGCAGCACCTCGCCGGTTCCGGTATGAAACTGAATACTGAGGCCCGTAAGGCCTCCCAGGCTCTGCGCCGACACCTCCAAGCCCTCTTCGCTCAACACCCGCAGGGCTGTTTCGTAGTTCATTCTGCCCACCGTGGGGCGCGTAGTCTCGTTGCTGACCAATAACACATCGCCGCCGCCAAAGAGCTTTACCTGAATCTCCTCGCGATGCACCGAGAGCGCGTCGAACTGGCCGAGCATATCGTGTATGGCATAGTCCACGTAGCGCCGCGCATGAGCCACACTCAGCTTGTGCGCTCCATGACGGTGCGGCATGACGGGCAGCATGGGATGGCAGATCGCGCCCACTCCGCGTTGCGGCGCCAGAAAGGTAACCCCGACACAGGAACCCAATACCGTACGAAAGATCACTGGCTCTCGGGAGAGATGCAACTCTCCCGGCTGCACATAGATCTCGGGCACGAGAATGTCGGAGTCATCCATCGAGTTTCCTGTAAAGCGCGGGCGCTACCGGAGTAATCGGCAGGTTCATGTCATGGAGCGTTTCGGCATGACCGACGAAAAGATAACCGCCCGGCACCAGATTGCGGCAGAGCCTGCTCAGAATACGCTCCTGCGTGGGCCGGTCAAAATAGATGATGACGTTGCGGCAAAAGATCGCGTCGGCCTTCTCCGTCATTCCATACTCGGCGTCCATGAAATTCAGACGGCGAAACTCGATGGTCTGACGCAGCTCCGGCACCACCCGAACCCGCTTTTCCTGATGATTGCGGCTATGCATAAAGTACTTGCGCTTGAGCAGCGGCGCAACCGGATTGATCACATCTTCCGCATAGATCCCCATCTCCGCCTTGGCCAGCACGGTGGTAGAGATGTCGGAGGCCAGTATGCGAAAACGAAAGCCGGGATGGGTCAAAGCGTACTCGCTGAGCACGATGGCCATGGTGTACGGCTCTTCGCCCGTCGAACAGCCCGCGCTCCAGATCAGAAAAGGCTTGCCGTAGCTGCCCTCGTTCAGCTCCGGCAACACCCGCTGGGTCAGAAAATCAAAGTGTCTGGGCTCGCGAAAAAAATCAGTCTTGTTGGTCGTCACCACATCGATGAGGTCAACGATCTCTTCTTTCATTCCCTTGTGGTCAAAAAGGTAGTCGCAGTATTCGCGATAGGTTTGCATATTCAGCGCCTTGAGCCGGCGCTTGATACGCACTTCGAGCATGATCTTCTTTTCCGTGCCCAGATGGATGCCCGCTTCGGTGTAAATCAAATCGCAGAGACGCGCATAGTCCCGGCTCGACATCTGTTCATCGTGTGCGCTCATGGTTTCCCGTTCAAGAGGAAAGCCGAAAGCAGCACGCGTCCTTTCGGAGGTCGCGATCATCTGCCCCGGCTTTGCCTCGATCCGCTTTTCCTGCCTATGCGGCTACATCCGTCAGTTGCTTGCTGGGATCCGTTGAACGCACCACCGCCAACTCATCGGCGGAGAAGACCCGGTCGATATCCAGAATCATGATGAACTGGGTATCGCGTTTGCCCATTCCCTTGATGAAGTCGGTGCGAATCTGGGTGCCGATACGCGGCGCCGGCTGAATCTGATCCGGCTCCAGATCGATCACCTCTTCGACCGAATCGGCCAATGCGCCGATGACCGTCGATTCGTTTTCGAGCATCACTTCGACGACCACGATGCAGGTATTGCGCGTGCTCTCTGTCTTCGACATCTCGAAGCAAAGACGCAGATCCACGACTGGAACCACGCTGCCGCGCAGGTTGATGACCCCGGCCATGAACTCCGGGGTTCTGGGTATCTGTGTGATGGTGGTCAGATCGAGAACTTCTCTGACCTTGGCCACGTCGGTGGCAAAGACCTCGTTGCCCAGCTTGAAGGTCAGATACTGACGGGTCTCCGTGATTTCACTAACACTCATGATTCAGCTCCTTTTTCCCGTGCTGAGACTGCGGCGCGGCCAGCCGTCAGGCGAACCGCGCCCTACCCGGTCAGTAACGCTCGAACTCAGTATCCTGGTCGTCGTGCTTGTCCTTGAGCCTCAAGCTGACGCCGCCCTTGTTGGCTGGCCTTGAGGTGGAAGCGCTGAAGCCGCCCGGCCTGGCTTGCGCTCTAGCAGGTGGAGGCGGAGGCGTACGGCGAACTGCCTTGTTGCCCGCGCCACGACGCCCGTTGTCCTCATCTCCGGTATGGAAGAAGGAGAGCGCGCTCACCAACTGATCGGACTGGCCGGTCAGCTCTTCGGTGGTCGAGGCCATCTCTTCCGAGGCCGAAGCATTCTGCTGAATCACCTGCTCCAACTGTTGCAGCGCCTTGTTGATCTGCTCGGCGCCGGTGTCCTGCTCCTTGCTGGCCGCCGAGATCTCCTGCACCAACTCCGCGGTGCGCTGAATGTCGGGAACCAGCTTTTCCAGCATCTCGCCGGATTTTTCCGAGACCTTCAGCGTGGTGGTGGAAAGCTGATTGATCTCGCCCGCCGCCTTCTGACTGCGCTCGGCCAGCTTGCGAACTTCAGCCGCAACCACCGCGAAGCCCTTGCCATGTTCACCGGCGCGCGCTGCCTCGATGGCCGCGTTGAGCGCCAGCAGGTTGGTCTGGCGGGCGATCTCTTCGATGATGGAGATCTTGCTGGCGATCTCCTTGATGGCGCTGACCGCCTCCAGCACCGACTTGCCGCTCTCCTGCGCATCCTTGGCCGACTTGTTGGCGATCTTGTCGGTCTGCGAGGCGTTGTCGGCATTCTGCTTGATGTTCGAGACCATCTCTTCCATCGACGAAGAAGCCTCTTCGGCCGCCGCCGCCTGTGAACTGGCGCCCTTGGAGACCTGAATCGACGCCGTCGAAATCGACTGGCTGGCCGCCGAAACCTCGCCCGCAATGGCGCGGATATCGGAGACCGTCTGCGTCAAGCCGCTGACCATGGAACTGAGCGCCTGCATCAGCTTGTCCTGCGGTGAACGCTCGCGCAGGCTCACCGTCAGATTGCCGTTGGCAATCTCTTCGGCCGCCGCGGTGATGTCGTTCATGGCCACGATCAGCACATTCAGGTTGTTCTTGATGCTGTTGAAGTCGCCGTTGTAGGTGTCGGTGATCTGCGCGGGAATATCGCCCTTCGAGATCAGATCCACATACCGTGCCGACACGTTCAATGGCCCGATCACCGCGTCCAGCGTATCGTTCACGCCTTGCACGATCTTGCGATAATCGCCCTGATGCTTCGATGCATCGGCGCGCGTCGCCAGCTTGCCTTCAACCGCGGCCTTCACCAGCATTCCGGCATCGGCCACCATCCCGTTCACCGCGTCGATGCAGGTGTTCAGGTTGTTCTTGATGGTATTGAAATCGCCGTTGTAGGTATCGGTGATCCTGGCCGGGATATCACCCTTGCTGATGCGGTCCACATAGTTTGCGGAGACATTCAGCGGGCCGATCACCGCGTCCAGCGTGTCGTTGACGCCCTGCACGATCTTGCGATAGTCGCCCTGGTGCTTCGATGCATCGGCGCGCGTCGCCAGTTTGCCTTCCACTGCGGCCTTGGAGAGAATTCCGGCATCCGCTACCAGCGCATTCACCGCGTCGATGCAAACATTCAGGTTGTTCTTGATGGTGTTGAAATCACCGTTGTAGGTGTCGGTGATCTTGGATGGAATATCGCCCTTGCTGATGCGGTCCACATAGTTCGCGGAGACATTCAGCGGGCCGATCACCGCGTCCAGCGTGTCGTTTACGCCCTGCACAATTTTGCGGTAGTCGCCCTGATGCTTCGACGCGTCGGCGCGCGTGGCCAGCTTGCCCTCTACCGCGGCCTTGGACAAGGCTCCCGCATCGGCAACCAGCGCGTTCACCGCATCGATGCAGACGTTCAGGTTGTTCTTGATGGTGTTGAAGTCGCCATTGTAGGTGTCGGTGATCCTGGCTGGAATATCGCCTTTGCTGATGCGGTCCACATAGTTCGCGGATACATTCAGCGGCCCAATCACCGCGTCCAGCGTGTCGTTCACTCCCTGCACAATCTTGCGATAGTCGCCATGATGCTTGGAAGCGTCGGCGCGCGTAGCCAGCTTGCCGTCCACCGCGGCCTTGGACAGAATTCCAGCGTCGGTAACCAGCGCGTTCACCGCGTCGATGCAGGTGTTCAGATTGTTTTTGATGGTGTTGAAGTCACCATTGTAGGTCTCGGTGATCTTGGCCGGGATTGCGCCCTTGGAGATCTGATCGACATAGTTCGCCGCCACATTCAAGGGATTAATCACCGCATCCAGAATGGAATTCACGCCTACGACCAGTTCGGCATATGCGCCCTTGACCCGCTCCGGGTGTCCGCGCTCGGTCAGCTTGCCCTCTTGGGCGGCATGAGTCAGCCGCTCAAACATCTTCATGATCACTTGCAGAACTTCAGCAACATTGTTGACCGCGACCTTCATCTTCTCGTGGTCGCCCTTGTAGGTCTGCATAATCAGTTCATCGATCTTGCCGTTGGAGATCTGTGCCAGAATCCGGTTGCCCTCGCCGATGGGAAGCAGAATCGCATCCAGCATGGTGTTGACGCCGCGCACAATCTCCGCATAAGCGCCCTGGAACTGTTCCGGCTTGCCGCGATCCGAGAGCTGTCCCTCACGAGAGGCTTCAATCAACCGCGCCATTTCCTTTTGCAGGCCCTGCGTGACAATAGCCACGTTATTGACCGCGACCTTCATCTTTTCGTGGTCGCCCTTGTAGGTCTGCGCGATCAACTCATCGACCTTGCCATTGGAGATCTGTGCCAGAATCCGGTTGCCCTCGCCGATGGGAAGCAGAATCGCATCCAGCATGGTGTTGACGCCGCGCACAATCTCCGCATAAGCACCCTGGAACTGTTCCGGCTTGCCGCGATCCGAAAGCTGTCCCTCACGAGAGGCTTCGACCAGTCGAGCGAGCTCCTTCTGGAGTCCCTGCACCACCAGCGCAACATTATTGACCGCGACCTTCATCTTTTCGTGGTCGCCCTGATAGTTCTGTGTGATCAGCTCATCGACCTTGCCACTCGAAATCTGGGACAACACCCGATTGCCTTCGCCGATGGGCAGCAGGATGGCGTCGAGCATCTCGTTGACACCCTGAATCATCTCGCGCTGTATGCCGTTAAACAGCGTGGCCTTGCCGCGTTCCGAGAGTCGGCCTTCCTTGGATGCGTCCACCAGCCGCATGATCTCATCCAAAACCAGTGTTCCGTCGTCTTCAGCAGGACGCTTGACGCCCGCTGCTCGCCCCCGCTCCTCGTGACCATTGCCGCCATTCCCAGCAGCGTGCGATTTACGCTCTTCATGAAGCATTGTTGTCGCCATGAGCCCTGCCCCTTCCTTCAGTTGGAATTTCATTCTTTCCCTCGGCTTGACCGTCCTGCTCCGCTCCATGCGCCGCCCGGTGCCGCCAAGGATGAGATTGTCAATTCGTTAACAAATGGCGAGTCATACGGACTCTCGCCAACGCCCACATCTTTCCTGTTTCCCGATCTCTCTTTTGCCGTTCAGACTGCCTGACTCCTTTGCTGCAACTCCAGTGAAGCGCCCGCCGGCTGCATCTTGCCCGCGCTCCCCCCGCGCGCGTCCCCCTCAACGCGCGGTATCGTTGCTCGTTTCTCCACGGCCTTGCCTGCTTTCGGATGCCGTGATGACAATGTCTTCTGTCCGTTGGAATGTGCATGAACCACCGCGGTCGCCCGCAGCGCCTCCTGCACCAGCCGGTACGGATCGAGAATCAGGGCCACGGTACCGTCGCCCAGAATCGTTGCTCCGGATACCACCTGCACATGGCGGTAGAAGCGGCCCAGATTCTTGATCACCGTCTGGCAGTCGCCCAGCACCTGATCAACAACAAAACCGCAGCGGCCCTCCTCGGTCTCGACCACCATGATCTGCTCGATCTCCGGCCGGATGCCGGCGATGGCGAAGTACTCGCGCAGGCGGATGTAAGGCAAGATCTCATCGCGCACATTGATGATGTGGCGGCCATTGGCCAGCGCGATATCCGCGCTGCTCAGCTCAATGCACTCCAGCGTGTTGGCCAGCGGCAGAACAAAGAAGGATTTGCCCACGCTCACCAGCAGGCCATCGATAATGGCCAGGGTCAGAGGCAAACGAAGGGTCACGCTGGTTCCCTGACCAAATTTGCTGGCCACGTCAATCGTGCCGCGCAGACTCTCCACGTTCTGCCGCACCACGTCCATGCCCACGCCGCGCCCGGAGACGTCTGTAACCTGCTTGGCGGTGGAGAAGCCCGGCTGGAAAATCAGCGCATAAACCTCGCTCTCGCTCAGCTCTGCGTCGCCAGCGATCACTCCCTTTTCAACAGCCCGCCGCCGCACTGCCTCGGCATCGATTCCGCCGCCATCGTCCGAGACCACCACCAGCACGCTGGCCCCGGAGTGCCGCGCGGCCAGATGAATTGTGGCCATCGGCTGCTTGCCCCGCGCCACACGCACCTCCGGCGACTCAATGCCGTGGTCCATGCTGTTGCGAATCAGGTGCATCAGCGGATCGCTCAACTGGTCAATCACCGTCTTGTCCAGCTCGGTGTCGGCGCCTTCTATGGTCAACTCGACATTTTTGCCCAGATCCCGGGCCAGATCATGCACCAGCCGGCGGAATTTCTCAAAGGTCCCGCGAATGGGCATCATGCGGATGTTCATCGAGTTCTCGCGCAAGGCCGCGGTCAGCCGCTCGACCTCTTCGGCCACCGCCGTGAACTCCGGCACATCGTGTCGGGTCGAGATCTCGCTCAGCCGCGCCTGCACCGTCACCAGCTCGCCAACCAGATTGACGAACTGGTCCAGCTTGGCCGCCGGCACGCGCAGGCTGTTGACGTTGTCGGGCTTGTCGTAGAAGCGGCGACCGCCGCTCTCAGAGCGCGGCTCCTGCAGCGCAACGGCAATTTTTACTGCCACTTCCGGGGGAGCGGCAGAGGGCTCGCTCACCACCATTGCCGGGGTGGGCTCCGCGGCTTCCTTCGCCGTCGCAGTCACATCGTTGGGAATTTGGACCGTAGCAGCTGGGGCCGCAATGGCCTCGACCGTCAGTTCACAAAGATCGTCCACAAAGATGAAGACATCGCGGATGGCGTCCTGTCCCTGGGCAGTGCGCAGCGTCATCTCCCAGCTCGCGTAGCACCGCTCCGGCTCAATCTCGGCCAGGGGCGGCAACGCAGCCAGGCTGGCCTGAATGCCGAGTTCCCCCATCTGCCGCAACTCGCGCAGCAGCAGCAACGGGTTGGCGCCGGTGCGCATCATCTCCGCGCCCGGAGCAAAACGAATGCTCCACAGGTGCTTGTCTTCTTGACTCGGCGTCGGCGCTGGCTGAGGCGTAACCTTGACGCCAGCCTTCTCGCCTTTACCGGTAATCTCCCGCACCCGCGTCAGAATCGCAGCACAGGCGGCCTGATCCGGCGCTACCCCGGTCACGTCCTCTTCCAAAAGCGCCCGAATCTGATCCAGCGCCGAGAGGGTCAGATCGATCAGTTCGGAGTTGATCTGAAAGCGCCCATTGCGAACCTCGTCAAAGGCCGTCTCCAGATTGTGGGTAAAGGCCGCCAGCCGGTCGAAGCCAAACATCGACCCCGATCCCTTGATGGTGTGCAGAGAGCGAAAGATACGGCTCACCAGCTCCATGTCACCGCGATTTTCATTCAGTTCCAACAGCGCTGATTCCAGATCTACAAGAATCTCGCGCGCCTCCTCGCGGAAGCCGTGCTTGAACTGGTCGATATTGGTTTTGGTTGACACGTTCCGCACCCCGTTCGTTCTAACTGGCTGCTTCGGCTACTCCACAACACTCCAGGCCAACCTCGGCCAATGCACTCACCACATCCGCCGGCGGCAGCGAAGTGAGCACAAACTCTTTTCCCGCAACATCCGCCGCATGCCGCGCCGCCGCCAACAACTGCACCGCGGTTACATCCAGATCCTCTACGCGCTCGCAGTCCACCTGGATTTCGCTTCCTTCGGCCAGCGCTTCCAGCAACACCCGCTTCAGCTCTGCCGCCGATGCAATGTCGATTGCGCCCTGCAGGCGAATCCGGCGCAGCGTCCCCTGCCGCTCCAGCCTCACCGCAGCCTGCTCATCGCTCTCGTCGGAGGTCGATTCCGCTGTAGCCGCTTCCGCCACTCCATCCGGAGGCGCAGTCTCAACATCAGCCTTCGCCTGCCGCCCGACACGTCCTGTACCTGCTCGCTTGCTCATCACCGCACCAGCTTCTGCACCACAGAGATCAATTGATCGGCATTGAAGGGCTTGACGATCCAGCCCGTCGCTCCCGCCTTGCGCCCGGCGTCCTTCTTCTCTGCCTGGGACTCGGTCGTCAGCATCAGAATCGGCGTGTAGGCGTATCCCGGCAGAGTACGAACCGCGGCAATCATCTGAATGCCGTCCATATTGGGCATATTGAGATCGGTGATGATCAAATCGAATTTTTGTCGCCTGGCCTTGTCCAGGCCATCCTTGCCATCGACCGCCTCGGCGACCACATACCCCGCCTTGGTCAGGGTGAAACTGACCATCTGGCGAATGCTGGCGGAATCGTCTACGGTTAAGATCTGCTTCATCGCTGGTTTATTTGCCCTTCCGCGGCACGATCAGGCCGCAATCAAGATCATTCCTAAAAGAGTTCACAATCGTTTCCCGCCAGGTTTTGTTGCATCCGGGGCAGAGGCGCTCCATGGAGAGCGGCGCGCATGACCTCGCGCTCGATCTCGGTGGTGTAGGAGCTTCCAAAAAGTTCTTCCATCGCATTTTTGTTGCAGTGCGCCAGGCTTCGCGGCGACTCCGCCTCCACCTCGGCGCGCAAGTCTTCAATCTGCCTCAGCACCACGCCGATCGCGGAAAAACTCGCGTCCAGACGGTCCCGCGCCGCGCTCAGCGCCGAGACCTTGGATTGCAGGGCAGCCGTGGTGGTCTCCACCTCCTCCGCCTTTTGTCCCGCGCAGACCGCTACCCCGCGCAGATTCTCCAACCCCTCCCGTGCCGCCGCCTGGGCTTCCCGCAGGTTTTCACTCCCCGCTTCGGAGAAGGCCAGCATTCCTCCCTGCGCCTGTTCCACCAGAGCCAGAATCTCTTCCTTTGACTGCGCCGAGCTGTCGGTCATCGCGCTCCAGTCCAGGGAAAGGCGCTTGATACTTTGCGAGATCTCCAGAATCGCGTCCGCCTTCTCGCCCAGGTGGCTGGCCTCAATGATGGAATTGAAGGTCAGCAGTTGCAGCCGGTCACGCACCGTGCGCGACTTCTCCACGTGATTGCCCACCAGTTGCATCAGCTTGTTGAGGCCGGCAAAGGTGCCGCGCACCTCTTCGCTGTCGGTCTCGCACTCCCGCTCCAGTTGCTCGATGCGCTGCAACTGCTCGGATAGCCTCGTCTCCTGCTCCAGCACCAGCGGCCCCAGGCCCACAATCTCCGAAGAGCTGATACGCAGAATGTTTTCTATGCAGCGCCCGATCTGCGCCACCCAGTCCCCGACCGTCTCCGCGATGCTCCGCATCTGGTAGATCTGGATCGCGAGCCCGGCAACAATCGTTGCCAGCTCTTTCTCCGCATCTCCCGCTCCGCCCTGCTCACGAGCCTCTTCGACGGCGCTCATCTTGTTCTTGATCAGGGTCAGGGCCTTATGCACATGCTCCAGTTGCTGGCGGGTGATGTCGTGGCCCTGCACCGCTGCCACCACGCCGGCGATCTGCCCGGAGATCTCCTCGACGGTGCCCCGAAACTGCACCGGCGCATGCTCCAGCTGGCTATGACTCTCGCGGGTCACTGCCAGTGCATTCTCCAGATCCGCCTCGATGCGGGTGAAGTCCTTTTGCACCCGGGGCAGCGCGGCTGCCAGCAGACGCCGGGTCTGATCCACCTCGGTGCGATGCTCGTCGGTGTGCGCCGCCAGCTCTTTCATACCCTCGGTGACCGACTGCGAAAACTGGTCCAGTTCATGAGCCAGATACTGAAAGCCCGCGCCCAGTTGCCCCAGTCTCGCTACCTCAATATTGGTAAGCACGCTCAGTGTCTGGGTTTCACGGGCGATGGATCGCTGCCCCCGGGTGAGATGCGCGAGCCGATCGAGCAGCTTCACTTCGGCCAGCACCGACTCCAGAATCCCCGCCGTGGCGTCCAGACGCACATGGACAAACTGCCGCGCGGCATCGCCCAGCGACTCCACCCTGGGCAGCAGCGTGCGAATGCCTTCACCCTCCACGCAGGTTACGATCTCCGCTGCCACGGTCAGCACGCCATGACTTTGCCGGGCAAGCTCCTCAAAGCCGTTCGCTACCGCAACGATCGCGCTCTCCGATTCGCGCAGCACCGCAACGATCCCCTCCTCTGCCTGCTGCAGAGTATCGACCGCGACTGATCCGGCTGCGATTTTCGTCACTTCGGCCCCTTTGGCTCTCGCACGGTTTACTGCGTAAAGCCTGACTTTGGCACGCAAGCAGGAATCCCTTTGCTTCTCGGCCGCAGCCGTACTTACCACCGCAGCAAAATCGAGATTCCCAAGACACACCGCAGGCCTTCTGCATTTCTGGCTGCGCGTGTCTGCTCTTCACTTAATCGGAGAATAGTCTGGAGTAACTAGAATTAAGTACGACTGTATCTCGTATTGCGCCTATTGCGTCCCGAATCGGAACTACCTCCAGGCGCAGTTCAGCCTGTTCCAGAAAACAATATTTTTATAAAAGGGATCTGTAGGTAAACTTCGCTTTGTCAACACAACAGCACAATATACTGTGCAAGACGGTCTTCCCCCATGCCGAAACCCTGCGTCAACACAGGTTATTTCTCGCATTGGCGTGAAAACGGCATGATTTTTGCATCGGCGCGGATCTCCCCGAGCGATGCCCCTGCCAAATCATTGAAAACAACGGGGCCATTTAAAATGCACCGCCCGAAGCGCTCCGCCTCCCGATTCCGGGCACACCCAGCGGAATCAACCAAACCTTAACAAAACCAGCCCCGCGCGGGCGCTATCATCCGAGTAAGTGGAGTTATAGAGTCGCATAACTCCACGACAGGAACAGTCCACAACAACGCTCATCGCCTTGCCTACTTCAGGTAGGCACGCACCAGATCGATCAGATCCTCGGCCAGTTCGGGAGCGATCTGCTCCTTGGCCTCATCGGCCAGATGAAAACGGATATGCGTCTCCAATACTTCGCCCATCAACCCGTTGATTCCACCGCGCACCGCCGCCAGCAGCATCAACTGCCCGCCGCATTCCTCATCCGCGTTCAACGAACGCTCCACCGCGTCCAACTGACCGCGCAGTTTTTTCAACCGCTGCAAAAGCTTTACTTTTTCCCGTTCATGATGCGACATGCGACTGCCTCCCTGTCTTGCCCTTGATATACCCACCCCCGGTATGGTATTTAACCTAGAGGGGCACCATTGCGCTTCCATTGTATGCCGCGCCCCGTACCCCACGCCCCCTGCAGGTTTGCCTATGTCCCGCTATTCCGCCCTGGTCCTCCGCATCCATCCTCTGCTGGCCCTGGCCGGTCTGGCCGCCCTTTGCCCTTTGGTCACCCTGGCGCAGACCGATTTGCCCGCCGCGCCACAAGCTCAGCCCCAGGCCCAGATCGCCCACCTCGGCGTGACCCCGCTCATCGCCACCGACAGCGCCGTACAGCACGGCGGCATTGGGCGCGAACCCGGCGACATGAGCCCTGTTGGCCACGAACCGCAGGACGCCCCCCTGGTCAGCATGGCCCCGCACCCCGAAGACAGCCGCTACTGGATCTCGGGTCAGGCCAACATCATCTATCAAGGCCGTTTGCCCTTCCATTCGACGTATCAAGGCGTCAACAGCTTCCGCAACTCGGCGGAGTACAAGACTTCGCTACTGGGCACGCTCTACATGGCGCTGCGTCCCACCCGCTCCATTCGCTACAACACCGACCTGATCCTGGATATGGAAGCAGCCGGTGGCCGCGGTTTGAGTCAAGCGCTGGGACTGGCCGGCTTTACCAATCTCGATGTGGTGCGCAATCCCAACCTGGGCTCCACGCCCTATCTGGCCCGCTATGAAATCCACCAGGTGATCGGCCTGACTCGGCAGACCACCGAACAGGAAGCCGGACCCTTTGCCCTGGCTCCCAGCGTCCCCGTGCGTCGCTTTGAGTTGCGCGCAGGCAAGATGACGCTGCCGGATTTCTTTGACTTGAACGGCCCCGGCTCCGACAGCCACCTGCAGTTCATGAACTGGACGGTGGACAACAACGGCGCCTGGGACTACGCCGCCGACACCCGCGGCTACACCGTCGGCGCCATGGCCGAGTACGACGACCGCATGTGGAGCATCCGCTACGGTCTCTTCGCCATGCCCACCGTGGCCAACGGCATCGACATGGACTGGGCCTTCAGCCGCGCCCATGGCCAGAACGGCGAGTTCGAAGTTCGCAAGAGCCTGATTTCGCAGCGCAAGGGAACCCAGCGCCTGCTCTTCTATGCCAATCGCGCCCACATGGGTACTTACCGCGAGGCAGTCAGTGCCTTTCTGTATGGAGCAGACAAGTCCCTCTCCGCACCCGACATCACCCGCCATGAGCATTTCAGCGCGCTCAAATACGGCCTGGGCTTTAACGTCGAGCAGGAAGTCACGGAAAATCTGCGCGTCTTTGGCCGCTTTGGCTGGAATGAGGGCCAGCACGAGTCCTTCGCCTACACCGAGGTGGACCAGACCGTCGAAGCCGGCGCAGACTATGCCGGAACCTGCTGGCATCGCCCGGTGGACAAGATCGGACTGGTTGTTGTCTCCAACGCCATCAAGCGCGACCACCAGGAGTATCTGAAGCTGGGCGGTCTGGGCTTTTTGCTGGGCGACGGCAACCTCAACTACGGCCGCGAGAAGATCGTGGAGAGCTACTACAACCTGCACGCCTGGCGGGGACTCTTTTATGCAGTCGACGTGCAGCACATCGACAATCCCGGCTACAATCGCGACCGCGGCGCTGCCTGGGTGGGCTCAGTGCGGACGCATATCGACTTCTAGTTTTTAGCTCGATGCATTTATATAAGTTGTTGATAAATAATAGCTTGTCATCCTAAGCGGAGTCGGTCGCGTTTTCTGCGACCGACGCAGTTGAAAGCCTGCCCTGAGCCTGTCGAAGGGGACCTGCGTTTGAAACCCGCAACATTTTTAGATCCTGATCAGTCCGCCGCAACTGTCACAGCAGGGGCAGTCAGCGCCCGATAGGCGAAGTACATGTTCATGCGCCAGCGCAGGATCATCCCAAAGGCCAGAACGAAGAAGATCGCTCCCGTCTGCTCCAAGGTGAGCACCGTATCCAGATAGCCCTTGGCCAGCAGGCGAATAGCGGCCAGCACGATCACCACGGCAAAAAATGCGCCGGAGCGCTTCATCATGATGGCGTCGCCCTCGCGCTCCAGCCTCGATGTAGCGAGCAACGGATATGCCAGCGCCACCGCCCCCACCAGAAAGGCAATCGCCGCCCAGGCCAAGGGCACGCGAAAGGCCGGAACCACAAACATCGAAAAGCCCGTCGCCATGCCCAGCGGCGGAATCACGATTTTTTTGATAGTCACAGCGCTGCGCCCCTCACGAATGCGCCAGACAAAGACCGCCGCCGCGCCAAACAGTGAGCCTAATAAAGAAATTCCGGGTGACAACATCATCAAATGAGACCTCGCTGCCGCTGGTGGCGGGGATGGGGTGGGCCGTTCAGGCCGACTGTGCCGGTGGGGAAGACCGGAAAAAAGGGAAACGGTCTGTGTTCAGCTTACCGGAAGAGAAACAGCCGCACAAAATCGTCTACCTTTTCGATGTTCCTGACGAGGTTTTGTCGCAGAAAATGCCGCATTCCCCAGGGAAGCGGCATTTTCTGCAGGACTGCTCGCAAAAAGAATTATTGCGGCGGCAAACTGACCGATCCCGGCGCCGTCGGAGCGCTGCCCGGCTCATCGATTTTGGTCAGATGCACCGTGGCCTGAGTCTCGGGAATCGAGCCATCATTGACCTGCACCTCAATGGGCTTGCCCTGCACCAGTACCCGTTGCACCGCCTTGCCGTGGGCCGGGACCAGCACCCGTTGCGTGACAGAGTTGCTGCCCGAGCGCACCGTGACTGGAACCTCGGCAGCGGCGTAGCCATTGTTGCTCAGGTTGACGCCGACCAACCAGTTCCCCGCCCGCTCGACGGTGGGGAAGACACCTTCCACGGTCAGATCGGGCAGTCCCTTGTCGGCATTTACCCAGTCGCCAAAAAACCAGGAGAGATCGTGGCGCAGCGATGCCTGTTCGATGAGCTTTTCAAAAGACCCGCCCTCCTTGCCAAATCCCAGGCTTGCATCCTGCGCCGGGTCGTAGGCTCGCAAGGCAGCGGAGAGCGCCGGATCGCCCACAACATCCCTCAGCATCCACAGTACATAAGCGGCCTTGGTGCGGTAGTAGACAGGAGAGATGGCCATCGCCAGCGGCTGACCGGCGCTTTGGCCGGGGCTTTCGGGTTCAGCCAGAGCCAGTGCCGTGCGGCCCGATTCCAGCGAGCCCAGCGCGGCGTCGCGACCCCGCTGCCGTTCCACCCAGAGCGTACCCATGAAGTGCGCCACGCCCTCGCTGAGCCAGGCACGAGGCGACTGCATCCAGGCGTGGGTCAAAGCGTGGGCCAGAATCCCATCCAACTGGTCGGCGCTGGCCTCGCGAACGGAGGTCACCAGCAGCGCTCCGGTCTCAAAGGGCGCGTCTGCGTCGTCCGGTAAATCCAATACCGTCAGCGCGGCGCGGGGGCGTTGGCCCAGCCAGCCTTGCAGAAAGGGGGTCACCGCCGTGACCGCATCCGTCCAGCCGGAAACGGAGACATTGTGGTCGGGCAGCGTCCAGAGGGTGGTGTTGGTGGCAGAGTGCGCGGTGCGCATGGCAAGAAAAAGACTGGGAGCCTCGTAGCCCAGCACCGCCTCGTCCAGATTGGCCGTGGCCACACTGGCCACCTCCTGCGAGGAGTCCAGCGAGTCGGACGACTCGGTCACTGCCAGCGCAACTGGATGGCCGTTGATCAGCGCGACTGTGGGAGCCTGTCCGTGGGGAAACTCGTCGGTCAGACGCAGGCGAAAACGCGCTCCAGCCATGCGCAGCTTGTGCTCACCGATCTCGTCAAAGAGCCGCGCCCCGTCGCCCAGAATCACCGGAACGCTGGAGACCGGGTACCAGACCACGTTACCGAAGCCGCGCAGGCCGGTAAAGTCCACCCCGATGCGGTCCCAGTCGGAGTGGCGAGCCACATCTGCGGGAGTGCCGATAGCCAGCAGCCGCTGCGAGGTGCGGGCGATCATTCCCGAATAAGAAACATCGAATTGCAGGCTGGCTCCCGGAGCCAACGGACGCGGCAACGGCACGGCGGCCTCGTGCAACTGACCGGTATGGTCGGCATCGGTGTTGAGCGTAGCCACCTGGAAGGCGACATCGCGGCCGTTGAGCCGAATCCGCTCCCAGTTCAGCGTGGAGGAGATTTGCAGCGGAATCGACAAGAGCGGCTTGGTGCCGTCATTACGCACGCTGACCAGGGCGCGAACCGCGATCTGCCCGGAAGCGGTGCGCAACCGTACGTCCATATCGAAGTCAGTGAAGGTGATCGCCTTGCGCTCGGCATCCTCGGCAGTAGGCGCGCTGGCCATAGCTATGGCGGGCTGCTGCGCTGCCGGGCCGCTTTGCGAGTGAACTTCGCCGTTCTCGTCCACCGAACGGGAAAAAATGACCTGGCCGCTGGGTGGAGGGACGCTTTGTGCGACGGCGGAAGTCACTGCCACCAGCACTGCGGCGGCAATAAAAAACCTGGAATTCATGGGATGTCCTTTAAATGCCTTTAGATCCTTCCCCGGTCCCAAAAGCGGGACCAGGGGCGCCCGGTTTGAATTGCGGTCCAGGCTGAAGATCATGATCCCAGGCCTTTTTGCTTCTTAGGTTTACCACCTGCGGTGGGGCCAACTGCGCCTGCGCCACCTTTGGCGCTTTTAGCCGCAGCGCGGCGCTGGCGATACGCCTCATAAAGCACCACCGCACCGGCTGCCGAAACATTGAGCGAACTGACGCCGCCCGCCATGGGTATCCGCAGCATGTGGTCGCAGGTGCGGCGCACCAACTCGTGCAGTCCGGCTCCTTCGCGGCCCAGCACCAGCACGCAGTTTCCGGTCAGGTCGAACTCGTCGTAGTCGCATTCGCCGCGCTCATCCAGGCCGATCACCCAGATGTTCTGCTTTTTCAATTCTTCCAGCGAACGCACCAGATTCACCACCCGCGCAATGCGGATGTGCTCGGAGGCTCCGGCGCTGGCCTTGACCGCGACCGGGCTCAATGGAGCCGCACGACGCTCGGTGAGCACCACGCCGTCCACACCCGCGCCATCGGCCACGCGCAACAGAGCACCCAGATTCTGCGGGTCTTCAACGCCGTCCAGGGCAAGCAGCAACCGCGCCGCGCCGGGGGTCTCCGGCTCAAACAGGTCTTCGAGGCTGAGGATCTCCCGCCCCTTCACCCGCGCCACCACACCCTGATGCGCGGTAGTCTGGGCAATCTCGGTCAACTGCTCCCGCGACTCCTGGCGAACGCGAATGCCCGCCTCCTTGCACATAGCCACCAGCTTTGCCAGCCGGTCGTCCTGCCGCTCGCGGGCCACCATCACATGGTCAAAACGCCGTTTGCCTGCCCTGATTGCCTCTTCTACCGAATGCACGCCATACAAAAGATCCATAAGTGATAGTGTACCCATCGGCGCTGTTTGATTCAGCCGGGATTTTTCGCAATTGCAATCCCTCGGCCATGCGTGTAGGCAAAACGGCCACCCCCGAAGGGATGGCCGCTATTGTTCGAGATGTTAAGCCTGCTTATTGCGCTTCGTTGCGAGCTTCAGCCTTCTGCGTCTGTACCTTGTGGGCGTTGTCTTCCAAAGCCTGGGCCTCGGGTAGATAGGTCAGCGCCTTCATGATCATGGGATCCCAATCGGCCAGCGAGCGCAGACCCTGGGTCTGGCCAAACTGGCTGATGAGAATCTGCTCGCGGATGCTGGCCTTGAGCCAGTCCTGGACGCCCGTGATGTCGGCCTCGTTCCAGGGAATGTTCTGTGCCGTCAGGAACTGCTTGAACTCACCCAACACCGCCGTGTCGACCTGGAAGTTCTTGTCCACGGTGCGGTTGGCCAGATAGTGCGGGGCAAAGTGGAAGAAGGCCTGCTTCATCAGCAACGAATCCTGAAAGTGATTGCTTTTGGGGCTTTCTATCTTCTCGTCGGGAGTGATGCCGCCGCCGCCGTAGACGGTGCGACCGGCGTCGGTCAGCTTGACGTCGCGATTGGCGTTGTCGTTGGGCTGCGCTCCGGCGTGGTTGTAGTAGTAGTCGTAGAGCGAAACGCCCGCGTAGTTGCGCTGGATCAGCCGGCCCGAAGGCGTGTAGTAGTGATAGGTGGTCAGAGCCAGCCCGGTGTCTTCGGGAGTGTTGTAGACCGTCTGCACCAGCCCCTTGCCGAAGGTGGTTTCACCGACGATCAGGGCACGGTCGTGATCCTGAAGCGCGCCAGAGACGATCTCGGCCGCCGAAGCCGTCGAGCGATTGACCAGCACCACAATGGGGAAGGTCTTGCCGCCGTTGCCGTGCGTGGCGGTATAAACAACATCCTGATAGGCGCGGCCATGCTGGGAGACGATGCCTTGGCCCTTGCTGAGCAGGTGGTCGCAGACCTCGACTGCCTGGTTGAGCAGGCCGCCGGGGTTGCCGCGCAGATCGAGTACCAAGCCCTTCATGTCACCGAAGCCGTCGATGGCGCTGATGACCTCCTGGGCGGTGGTCTCCTGGAACTGCTTCAGGTGGATGTAGCCGACGCCGGGACGAATCTCATACTTAAGGTCCACCGAGGGGTTGGGAATCTCGTCGCGCATCAGGTCGAAGACCAGCGGCTTGGACTGGCCCTCGCGCACCATGCTGACCTGAACGTGCGTGCCTTTGGGTCCCTTGAGGTTCTTGGCCACCTGGTCGGAGGTCATGCCGTCGGCGGATTTGCCGTCGATCGTGGCAATAACGTCCCCCGGACGGATGCCGGCCCGGAAGGAAGGCGATCCCTCGAAGGGATAAACCACCAATACCTTATTGTTCTGCTGCTGGATGGTCATACCCACGCCGTAGTAACGCCCATGCTGCTCTTCGCGCATCTTGGCGTAATCCTTGGGGTCGTGGAAGCTGGAGTGGGGATCGAGCACCCTCAACATGCCGGGTATAGCACCGTCGTAGATGGCAGTGTCGGCCTTGTCGCCAACGATGGGCTCGGCGTAGTTCTGCTCGACAACAGCATAGACGTCGGTGAAGCTCTTGAGGTTGTCGCGGAGTTGGCTCTCGTCGGCAGAGGACTGGGCCCCCACCTTGCGCTGCATGATGCTGCCCACAACGGCGCAGACGGCAAAGAACAGGACTACGGAAAAGAGTGCGCGACGGGCGCGGGGAGTCATAGGCGGGAGATTCCTCCAGACTGCATTTGGAGCAGGCTTTCATCGAGCCCTGCCGAGCAGCCTTTGGGCTAGAGTATAGCACCGACCTATTCGACGTTTCTGGTGGCTGGGCGGTAGCCGGACGGGCTTTTGCTCTGTAATCGGGTGCAAATTGATTCGCCCCGCTCATCAGCCCGATAAATCCCACGCCTCAGGCTGGACGGCTGCTGATTCACTGGTCGGATCGGTCGCTCACCCCGCCCAAAATCGATGAATTACCCGCGAAAGCCGCCGGAATTCGGCAATCCGTCGCCTCACTGTGGCTCGGCCATTTACAATGGCGACAATGCAATGGGGGAATTGTGTCCCCATGCGGTGTCCTGACCCTATGACTCTGAGAACCCTTCGCACTCCCGCGGCTTTCGTGTTCGGCACGCTGCTGCTCGCAAGTTTCACAGTGGCGCAAACGCATCCCGCCGTGTCGCAGAGCCCTTATGGCGGCGAGACGGTTGAGGAAATCATCGCCCGCGTCAACGACCAGGTCATCACACGCTCTCAGTACGAGCGCGCCATGAAGGACCTGGACCAGGAGGCCCGCCAACGCGGCGCCTCGATGCAGGAGATCTCCGCTGCCCATAAGGATCTTCTGCGCAACCAGATCGATCAGCAACTCTGGCTCTCCAAGGGCAAAGAGCTGAACATCACCGGCGAAACCGAGCTCGTCAAGCGCCTCAATGAGATCCGCAAGCAGTACAACCTGGAGACTTTGGAGGACCTGGAAAAGGCCGCCAAGGAACAGGGCGTCTCCTTTGAGGACTTCAAGGCCAACATCCGCAACCAGATCATCACGCAGGAAGTGATGCGTCAGGAAGTGGGCAAGCGGATCCAGTTCACCCCCGGTGAAGCGCAGCGCTACTTCGAGCAGCACAAGCAGGATTACGTCCAGCAGGAGAGCCTGAAACTAAGCGAGATTCTGATCTCGACCGGCTCCACTGCGCCCGCAGCAACTGCACTGGGCGGCGTTCAGCCCGAGGATGCCGACAAACTGGCCGCGGCCAAGGCAAAGGCTGACGACATCGAAGCCAAACTCCGCGCGGGCGGCGACTTCAGCCAGTTGGCGCGCACCTTCAGCGACGGCCCCACGGCCGCCGAGGGCGGCGAACTGGGTCAGTTCAAACGCGGCACGCTGGCCAAGGTGCTGGAAGACAAGACCTTTGTGCTCAAGACCGGGGAGTTTACCGATCCCATCCGCACCAAGCAGGGCTTCGTCATTCTCAAGGCAGTGGAACACATCCCCGGCGGCGTGCCGCAGTACAAGGATGTGGAATCGCAGGTCGAAGAGAATTTCTACATGGCCCGCATGGAACCTGCGATGCGCGATTATCTGACCACCATGCGCGAGCAGGCTTACATCAACATCAAGCCCGGCTATGCGGACTCCGGCGCCAGCGCCAAGGAAGTTTCGCCGGTCTACAGCGCCTACGTGCCACCCGCTCCCAAGAAGAAGAAGAAGGTGGAGCGCACTCGCTATCGCGAGACCACCCACACCTTCCGGCAGAAGTCGGCAACGGCTGCCAGCACCGAGACTGCATCCGCGCCAACCCCCGTCAAGGGCAAGGCCAAGAAGCAGAACGTCGATGCATCAGCGATGAAGGCTGGCAAGAAGGAAAAGATCCGCTACGGACAGGCGCCTACCAAGACCCTGCCCACTGCGCCCGAGGCCAAGACCGAGGATGCGGGAGCAGCTCCTGAGGTAACTGCGGCTGCCAACGAGCCGGTCAATCCTCTGGAAACCGCTCCGGCACAGCCCAAGAGCCGCTACAGCGCCCACGTCAAAACCGTCAAGGCAGCCAAGGCCAAGGAAGCCAAGACAGACACCATGGCTCCCGCACCGGCAGACGCCGCCGAGGTTGCTGACCGCCAGACCCAGAACGGCCCACTCGGCCTGGCTGGTGATACGGCCAGCAAGAAGAAGAAAAAGAAGGCCACCACCACCGGCGACAAGACCCGTCTGACGGATGAGAAGAAGAAGACGGATCCAGCACCGGACACGAGCGCCACTCCTTCGGCTCCCGCTCCGCAAAAGTAACGCAATCGGCACTCACTGACCGGGCCTGGGAACTCTCCCAGGCCCGGTTTTTTTGTGCAAGCCTGTGTCTTGGCCGCTTGTGTTCACCACAGATCTGCAGGCTTGTTCGGGACTAACCCTTGAATCAGCCCCTCGGCGATATGCCAAGTCGCAGTCCAGCGCAGCAGGTCTGACCCGGTATTTCTAAAGCCGCTCCACAATGAATATTCCAGATGGGATTTGCAGAAGACCGTCAATCGTTCCACTCCAGCCTGTGTTCTCTAGCCTGTGCTCGCGTCAACTTGAGGAAATATGTCCTGAGTGCTCTCATTCTGGAGCCGCTGTAATCTGAGGCAAGCTACAAACTAAATAGGTTTTGAAATCGTTAGTCAGCAGTGATTTCGGCCCTTATGGATTGAACAGGGAGTGAAACAGGCGGAGGGAGCAGGGGCATTTATGCTCCTGAATGGGGGAAGGCGAGAGTCCGGCCTTTAGACCCGGGCGACTTAGAGCCTATCCGCAAATAGTGATCGTTTGTCTCCAGCAAGTCAACGCGGCCGCGATGTAGAGCAACGCTTTGTAGCTGGCCTCTGTTTTCTCGAAACTGACCAGCACTTTGCGGTAGCCATT